>Ga0310822_100020_pt1 | contig 394965 bp, 377 predicted proteins | sample P4_ome_2_FD_201313 | JGI IMG/M metagenome (GOLD analysis project Ga0310822, IMG submission 201313) | Sorghum-adapted microbial communities from Joint BioEnergy Institute, Emeryville, California, United States - P4_Day56_Rep2 | ecosystem: Engineered > Bioreactor > SSF (Solid state fermentation)... | reverse complement strand
ACGCACGAACACCACCAGAGGACCCTACTGACCCCCGATTAGTGTGTCACCGCCCTCAACGCCGCCCCGTTGACCAGCGACAACGTCACGCCGCTCTACGAATCAGCCGAAAGTGGCACGAGTCGGGCCAACGCAGGAGCGAAGGTGTGCGCGCTGGTGGGCGGCATGGTCGCCGGCGCGGACAGCATCGACGACATGGCGCTGCTGCGCCACGGCGCGATGAAGAAGGTCTTCTCCGCCTGCTACGCACCCTCGACGCTGGGCTCGTTCCTGCGGGCGTTCACCTTCGGCCACGTCCGCCAGCTGGATGCCGTCGCCTCCCGGGTGCTGACCAACCTGGCCCACGCCACCCCGGTGGTCAAGGGCCTGGACGAGTACGCGGTGGTGGACGTCGACGACACGATCATCGAGGTCCACGGGTACGCCAAGCAGGGCGCCGGGTTCGGCTACACCCGGGTGCGCGGGCTGAACGCGCTGCTGGCGACCGTGACCACCGAGCAGGCAGCTCCGGTGATCGTGGCCCAGCGGCTGCGCAAGGGCTCGGTCGGCTCCCCGCGCGGGGCGAGCCGGCTGGTCACCGACGCCCTGGCGACGGTGGCCAGGATGCGCAGCACCCGGGCCAGCCGGCCGGTGCTGGTGCGCGCTGACTCGGCGTTCTACGGCCACCCCACCATCGGTGCCGCCGTCCGCGCCGGCGCGGACGTCTCGGTCACCGTCCGCCTGAGCAGCGACATCCGAGCCGCGATCGCCACCATCGACGAGGACGCGTGGACGCCGATCGAGTACACCGACGCCATCCGGGACGAGGCCACAGGGGCGTGGATCTCCCGCGCTGAGGTCGCCGAGATCCCGTTCACCGCGTTCACCGCCCAGGCCCGCTCGCGCCACGTGCCCGGCCGCCTGGTCGTGCGCCGCATCCCCGACCTGAACCCCAAGAACGGTGATGGTCAGGACCAGTTGTTCGACACCTGGCGCTTCCACGCGTTCTTCACCACCACCGAACCCGCCGTCCTGGACACCGTCGCGGCGGACAAGACCCACCGCGCTCACGCGGTCATCGAGAACGTCCACGCCGACCTGAAGAACTCTGCGCTGGCGCACCTGCCTTCCGGCAAGTTCGCCGCGAACGCTGCCTGGCTCGTGCTCGCGGTTACCGCGTTCAACCTCACCCGTGCCGCCGCCACGCTGACCGGCCCCCAGCTGGCCCGAGCGACCACCGCCACCATCCGCCGGACCCTGGTCACCGTGCCCGCCCGGGCAGCGTCCTCAGCGCGGCGACTCCGCCTGCACCTGCCCACGAACTGGCCCTGGCAGCAGGCCTGGAAGCGACTGTTCGCCAGCGTCTGCGGACCGCCCCTACCGGCCACGACCTGACCACCCAGCCGGCGACGGCGCGACCCCAGGAAACCTGTACGTGGAACACCCCGACAGCGAGGTCGGGAGATCTCCTACGCCCGCTGCCCAGAAGCGCCTACGCGGTCCGCAACGCCCCACTCAACGACGTCCGTCGGTGGATCGAGGCTTAGCAAGGTTGGGATGAAGGGCACCGCAGTCATGGGCGTTTGCGCTTCGACGCAGCGCGGAGCCAACACTCCTTGGCGGTTGCCGCCGCATCGAACTGGGGCTTCCAAGCATCCGCTACTCGGCGGTACAGCGATGTACCGACCCTCGGCAAGCGGGGCGCTGGTCACTGGCATCATCCGTGGTGGGTGCGCCCAAGAATGGACGCGGGCCCGGCCGATCCGAGGATGCCGGAGGTGAGGTGGCGCTCAGCTCTTGGAGTGAGCCACCAACGGCCGGGGGTTCGGGGCTGTGACGTCGTGTGCTCAGGCCTTGTGGGCGGTTTCCCACTGGTCGATCAGGTCTTGGGGCAGTCGGCCACGCTTGGGGTAGTCGATGCCCTGGTCGTCCAGCCATGACTTGATGGCTTTGGTCTGGGAGGGGTCACGGGGGGCGCTGCCGCCGCTGCCGGCCCGGCGGCGACCACCGATGCGACGGGCGGCGTTCACGTACTTCTGGATCGTGTCGGCGAACTCGTCTGCTTCTGTCTGGGAGAGGTCGATCTCGTAGTCCACTCCGAGGAAGCCGAACGTGACGGTCCGTCCATCCGCGCCGAGTTCGTTCCCGGTCAGGTCCGAGACAAGGATGGTCTGCACCTTCTGCGCCATTGAGGCTCATACCGGGGTTGGGATGGGTTGGGATAGATCGACGTTCACCCTATGCGGTCATCCGCTGCCTCGGTGCACGATTGTCTCCGCCCAGGGCGGACTGAGGGCTTGAACTCGTTGAAGAACCAGCCCGCCTGGTCGGGCGCGTCCCGGGAAGTCACCCGCGGTGCTGGCGCCCCGTCGTTTGCTGCCGCCAGCCAGCCCGGCTTGGACGCCGACCACGTCACGCAGCCTGCTCGGCGTCATCGACAGGGCTCTGGTCGTCACTGTGAGCCACGTCCACACCCTGACCACGCCGCCCCCTCTTTCAGCTGCCCTTGTAGCGCACGAGGGCGGGCCGCGAGTCGTCAGCATTTGCTGGGGCTCGACGGGTGGAGCGGGGACGTCTTGCTTGACGCTCTTACTGAGGCCCGACAGGCAGGTGGGGCCAAGTTGCGCGGGCAAGGGTGTTAGACCCGGGATCGTGCAAGGTTGACTCTGGTCGAGCTCGCGGTGTGATGACTCGCCTTGCGTGCACCGCGCCGCTCGCCCCCAGTTGGAACGTCAGCCGTGGGGGTGTCTGCACTCGCTTCGTCATGTCCGGGCACAGTGCGACCACGTCGGCCTTCTTGCAGCCATCGCCAGTCGGACGTTCGCTCGGCGACGGGCACGCCAGGACGTTGTCGTACTTGCCCGCAAGCGGTGGGCAAGGGGCTCGCTCGGTCACCGTGGGGCCGACGACTGCCCCCAACTACAGGGCAACTGACTCAACCCACCACGGTCATAACGTTTGTTTATCGGTCATGCCACTTCCAATAAGCAGCGGCAATGTTACATAGCAACGCCAGTTGTCGAGATGCAGTGAAGATTGCACGATCGTGAGGGGTCGATCTTGCGCGACTGTCGCTCAAACCGACGATCCGCGCAAAGTAGGGCCACACGCCAGGGGGCGCGTGGTTCACCTCCCACGTGGTCCGCATTGGCGGAGGCGCCAGGCTGGGGCCCCTGACAACGGAGCGGAGCGACGCATCGGAGGCGCTGCAGTCACCGTTATTGGTACAGTCGGTGCTGTATAGTTCAGCGCGTGCTGACCATTGCTTCTCGTCTGGATGTGATGAACCGGCTGGGCCGGGCGCTGGCGGATCCCACCCGGTCACGGCTTCTCCTGGTGCTGCTTGAGCGGCCTGCCTACCCGGCGGAGTTGGCGCGCGACCTTGGCCTGACGCGCTCGAACGTGTCCAACCATCTGACCTGCCTGCGAGACTGCGGCATCGTGGTCGCCGAGCTCGAAGGCCGCCGCACACGCTATGAGATCGCGGATCCGCACCTGGCGCGGGCGCTGACCGCGCTGGTCGAGGTTGCCCTCGCAGTGGACGAGAACGCCCCGTGTCTCGATCCGGCTTGCTCGATCGCCAGATGTTGCGCCGCCGAGGCTGGCGCATGATCCTGTCCTCGGTCCTGCAGGCGATCGGCCTGTTCATCGCGACCAACATCGACGACATCATCGTGCTCTCGCTGTTCTTCGCGCGCGGCGCAGGACAGTCCGGAACCACGGCCCGGATCGTGCTGGGCCAGTACCTGGGGTTCGCGGGCATCCTTGGCGCGGCAGTGCTCGTCACCCTGGGCGCGGACGCGTTCCTGCCCTCGGCAGTCATCCCGTACTTCGGACTCATCCCGTTGGTCTTGGGTCTGTGGGCCGCATGGGAGGCCTGGCGCGGGAACGACGACGATGGTGACGATGCCAAGGTCACCGGCAAGAACGTCGCCGTCTGGACGGTCGCGGGGGTCACCTTCGCCAACGGTGGGGACAACATCGGCGTCTACGTCCCGGTCTTCCTCAGCGTGGGACCGGCGGCCGTGGTGGCTTACTGCATCGTCTTCCTCGGGCTGGTCGCGGTCCTTGTCATGCTGGCCAAGTTCGTGGCCACCCGCCCCCCGATCGCCGAAGTCCTTGAGCGGTGGGAGCACATCCTGTTCCCCATCGTCCTCATCGGACTGGGCATCGCCATCTTGGTCAGTGGCGGAGCCTTCGGCCTCTGACCAGAGCCGTCGGGACTTACGACCGTGCACCAGTTACCCGGCCTCCGCTTGCCGAGCACTCCTGAGGTTCCCTGGAAGAGCCGACGGAGCGCAGTAGCGGCAGACTGCCAAACCTCCAGCTGGCCACCGAAGAATCGGAGGGTGTGTCAGAGCGGGTCGCGGGGCTGCCGGCGTACCCGAGGGATGCCGAAGGTGTGCAGTGTCACGCGCAGCAGGAGGGTGCGGTGGAGTAGTCGCGGGATCGGCATACCGGATGTGGTGTTCAGCGGCTGGAGGAGCGGTCCGTCAGTTGGCTGGTCGGGATGGCGTGGCAGACATGCTGGGGGAGGCACTGGCCGGGATCCAGCGTGGTCGCCCGATGGCTGAGCCAGCGCACATGCTCGAGCAGTTCGCTGAGTTGAGAGAGCCGTGCTTGGAGTGCGGCGGCGTGGTCGGCCAGCAGGGTGGCGACGTGGTGGCAGGGTGCTTCGCTGATGTCGCGGGCTGAGATGACATCTCGGATTTGGGCGAGGGTCAGTCCCGCTGCCTGTGCGGCTCTGATGAATGCGAGCCGGTCCGCCGCGCTGGCGTCGTACTGCCGGTAGCCCGATGTGGTCCGTGCGGGCGCCGGTAGCACGCCGGCCGTTTCGTAGAACCGGATGGTCTTTGTGCTCACGCCGGTTGCCGCGGCCAACTCTCCGATGCGCATACCTGCACCGTAGCTCTTGACCTTCCAGTGCACTGGAAGCCTTACGGTCTAAGCGACCCTGCGTCCCGACCGGAAGAGAGCAGTCATGGTCCAGTACGACTTGATCGTCATCGGCACCGGGGGTGCGGCCATGGCCGCCGGGATCGAGGCGCGCTCCCGCGGAAAGAGCGTGCTGCTGGTCGAGCATGGTCCGCTCGGCGGTACCTGTCTGAACGTGGGATGCATCCCGAGCAAGAGCTTGCTCGCTGCAGCTGGCCGGCGCCACCGGGCGCTGACCAGCCCGTTTCAGGGTGTGCCCACCAGTGCTGATGCCCCCGAGGTGGGGGAGCTGATGAACCAGAAGCAGGGGTTGGTCGAGCACCTGCGCCAGGCGAAGTACGTCGATGTCGCCGAGGCGCACGAGTTTGCCATCACCTACGGGCATGCGCGGTTTCTGGACGAGCACACGCTGCAGGTCGAGGACCAGATGTTGCGCGCGGCGTCGTACGTGATCGCCACCGGAGCAGCCCCGCTCATTCCGGACCTGACCGGCATGAGCGAGATCGAGTACCTGACGTCGAGCACCGCGATGGAACAGCAGGACCTGCCCGTCTCGATGGTCGTGCTGGGTGGGGGCTATGTCGGTCTGGAGCAGGCTCAGCTATGGGCCCAGCTGGGCGTTGACGTCACCCTCGTGGGCCGGATCGCCCCCTACGCCGAACCCGAGGTCGCTGACGTGCTGCGAAGCGTCTTCGCGCAGGACGGGATCACGGTGGTCGAGGAGCACGGGCGGGAAGTGGAACCCACCGCCGAAGGGGTCAAGGTCACCACGGTCAGCGGTGCTCAGGTCCAGGGCCAGCGCCTGCTGGTCGCCACCGGCCGCTACGCCAACACCACCGGTCTGGGACTGGAGGCCGCCGGGATCGGCACGGACGCCCGCGGCTTCATCGTCGTGGATGAGAACCAGCGCACGACCAACCAGCGGGTGTTCGCCGCCGGGGACGTCTGCGGTGCCCCGCAGTACATCTACGTTGCCGCGCAAACGGGCCGGGTCGCCGCGTCCGGTGCGCTCGGCGAGCTGTCTACCGTGGACTACCGCGGCCTGCCCGGAGTCACGTTCACCACTCCTCAACTCGCCAGCGCCGGACTGACCGAAGCCCGAGCCCTGGAACTCGGCCACCACGCTGAGAGCCGGGTCCTGAGCGCGCAGGACATTCCGCGCGCCCTGGTCAACCAGGACACCCGCGGGGTCCTCAAGCTCGTCATCGACACCCAGACCCGCAAGATCCTGGGGGTGCATGCTGCGCTCGACGGTGCCGGGGAGCTCATGCTTGCCGCGACGTACGCCATCAAGTTCGGCCTCACCGTCGACGACCTGACCGACACGTGGGCGCCCTACCTCACGATGAGCGAAGCCCTGCGCATAGCAGCCGGTCTATTCCGCTCGACCATGCCCACCAGCTGCTGCGCCTGAGGAGAGCCGGTGAGACGGTCGGTGCAGTAGTTCCGCCACATTCCGACGGCTGGCTGGACTACGCGGATCGACGTGCTTCGGCCGGAGCCGGAGCGCGGACGATGTAACCCTGAGCCCGTACAGCCAACTCCTCCATAACGTAAAGTGATGGTGTCCATCACGCCCGCCTATTGCCGCATACGGCGGTCGTTTGTGCGAACTTGGCTGCATCTCAACAGCCGCCGCTCAGAAGTTGTTGGCCATGTTGGTGAACCGGCTGTAGTGGCCCTGGAAGGCCACGGTGATCGTCGCGGTGGGCCCGTTGCGGTGCTTGGCCACGATGACGTCGGCCTCGCCCTCGCGGGGTGACTCGCGCTCGTAGAGCGACTCCCGGTGCAGCAGGATGACGACGTCGGCGTCCTGCTCGATCGACCCGGACTCGCGCAGGTCGGACATCTGCGGCTTCTTGTCGGTGCGCTGCTCCGGGCCACGGTTCAGCTGGGACAGCGCGATGACCGGCACCTCCAGCTCCTTGGCGAGCAGCTTCAGCGCCCGGGAGAACTCCGCCACCTCCTGCTGGCGCGACTCGACCCGCTTGCCGGAGCTCATCAGCTGCAGGTAGTCGACGATGACCAGCTTGAGGTTGTTGCGCTGCTTGAGCCGGCGGCACTTGGCCCGGATCTCCATCAGCGACATGTTCGGGCTGTCGTCGATGAACAGCGGGGCGTCGTGGATCCGGCCCTGGGTCTCGGCGATCCGGGTCCAGTCCGCGTCGCGCAGGGTGCCCTTGCGCATGTGCTGGAGCGGGATCTGGGACTCCGCCGACAGCAGGCGCATGGTGATCTCGGTGCGCCCCATCTCCAGGGAGAAGACCACGGTCGGCATCCGGTGCCTGATCGCAGCAGACCGGGCGATGTCGAGGGCGAAGGTGGACTTACCGACCGCCGGGCGGGCGGCGACGATGATCATCTGCCCGGCGTGCAGCCCGTTGGTCAGCTCGTCCAGGTCGGTGAAGCCCGTGGGGACGCCGACCATCTCCCCCGAGCTGCCCGCCGCGTGCTCGATCTCGTCCATGGTCGGCTCGAGCAGCTCGCTGAGCGGGTGGTAGTCCTCCCCACCGCGCTTCTCGGCCACGGCGTAGACCTCGGCCTGGGCGAGGTTGACGATGTCCTCGACGTCACCGGCCCCCTGGGCGTAGCCCATCTGGACGATCCGGGTGCCGGCCTCGACCAGCCGCCGCAGCACCGCGCGCTCGGCGACGATCTGGGCGTAGTAGCTGGCGTTGGCCGCCGTGGGCACCGAGGCGATGAGCTGGTGCAGGTATGCCGTGCCACCCACCCGGGTGAGGTCGCCGCGCTTGCTCAGCTCGTCGGAGACGGTGATGGCGTCGACCGGCTCGCCCCGGCTGTAGAGGTCGATGATCGCCTCGTGGATCGCCTCGTGCGCGGGACGGTAGAAGTCCTGCGGGCGGACCACCTCGGCGCAGTCGGCGATGGCGTCCTTGGACAGCAGCATGCTGCCCAGGGCGCTCTGCTCGGCGGCGAGGTCCTGCGGCGGAAGGCGCTCGTCGGGCGGACCGTCCTGGTAGTCGGTGTAGCCACGGTCCAGCTCGCTGAGCGACATACCGCCTCCTCTCCAGCCTCACTGGTCACAGCAAAGCACCGGCCACCGACACCACCCGGGCACGCGTCCCGGAGGGCTCTGGCCACCGGTTGCGGAGCACTGCCCCGCCACCGTAGTCGTCCCGCCGGGCCACCCCAAGCGAGCCTGTGGACGACGCTGTGCGTGGCCTGTGTGCGACACGCCACGACCACGGTGCACAGCCTGTGCACAGGCCTGTGGATTTTCTCCGACGTGCGCCCTAGCCAGGGCTCTGACCAGCGCAGACGTTGTCCCCCGGCTGTGGAGCGAAGAAAGTCGGCGAGCTCCTCCGCCGGCGCCGGCGACACGCCGCCGGCGGCGCCGGCAGGAGGCCCCGAGGGGGTCCCGGAGGACCGAGCGCCGGAATGTTGACGACGCCGCTCTCGTTTAGCACTGTAGAGGTGAGAGTGCTAAGCAGGCACTCTCCCTCGGAGTACGTCACGACGGAAGGAGGCACACCAGATGACCACATGGGACCCGTTCCGTGAGATGGATCGCCTCATCACCGACGTGCTTCGGATGCCCATGGGCACCACCGCGATGCCCATGGACCTCTACCGCTCGGGTGACGAGTTCGTCGCCAAGATCGACCTGCCTGGTGTCGACCCCAGCAGCGTCGACGTCGACATCGAGGACCGGACCCTGACGATCCGTGCCGAGCGGCGTGACGACGTCGGTGACAACGTGCGCTGGCTCTCGCACGAGCGGCCCACCGGCACCTTCGCGCGCCAGCTCACCCTCGGCTACGGGGTGGACCTGGAGCGCATCCAGGCCAACTACAGTGACGGGGTGCTCACCCTGACGATCCCGGTGGTCGAGGAGGCTCGGACTCGCAAGATCGCCGTCCATCACGGTGGCGAGCAGAAGAGCCTGACCGAGGGCTCGAGCGCGCAGACCGTGCAGGGTGAGGTCGCCGAGCAGCGCGAGCCCGCCATGGCCAGCTGAGGCAGCTGGGTGACCGACGAGCCCAGTCAGACCGCGCCGGTGTCCGGGACTCCCGGGCACCGGCGCGAGATCGTTCGCCTCGCGGTCCCCGCCTTCCTGGCCCTCATCGCCGAGCCGCTGTTCCTGCTCGCGGACTCGGCCATCGTCGGGCACCTGGGCACGGCCCCGCTGGCCGGCCTGGGTGTCGCGAGCGCGGTCCTGCTGACCGCCGCGAACCTGTTCATCTTCCTCGCCTACGGCACCACGGCAGCCGTCGCCCGACGGCTCGGCGCCGGTGACCTGCGCTCGGCGCTGTCCTCGGGCATCGACGGGCTGTGGCTCGCCGTCCTCCTCGGCCTCCTGGCCGCGGTCGCCCTGGCGACGTTCGCCGCTCCCTTCGCGGACCTGTTCGGCGCGTCCGGCGAGGCGACCGGCCAGGCGGTCACCTACCTGGGCATCTCCGCCGCCGGCCTGCCCGGCATGCTCGTCGTCCTCGCCGCCACCGGCGTGCTGCGCGGGCTCCAGGACACCCGGACGCCGCTCGTCGCCTCGGTCATCGGCTTCACCGCCAACGCCGTCCTGTCCTTCCTCCTGGTCCACCCGGTCGGCCTCGGCATCGCCGGCGCCGCGTGGGGCACCGTCATCGCCCAGACCGGCATGGCCGCCGGCCTCGTCGTCGTGGTCGTGCGCGGCGCCCGCCGGCACGAGGCCCCGATGGCCCCGCACGCCGGCGGGGTGCTCAGGGCCGCCCTGGGAGGCGTCCCCCTGCTGGTCCGGACCCTCGCCCTGCGGGCCGTCCTGCTGATCACCACCTGGTATGCCGCGGGGCTCGGTGAGGCGGAGCTCGCCGCCCACCAGGTGGCCATGACCGTGTGGAGCGCGCTGGCGTTCGCGCTGGACGCGCTGGCGATCGCCGGGCAGGCGATCACCGGCAAGTCGCTCGGCGCGGGCGACGTGGCCGGCACGCGGGAGGCCACCAGCACGATGCTGCGGTGGGGCGTCTGGTTCGGGGTGGTCCTCGGGGTGCTCGTCGTCGCCGGGCACCGGGTCATCCCGCTCGGCTTCTCCAGCGACCCCCGGGTCCACACCGCGCTCGCGGCGGCCCTCCTCGTCGTCGCCCTGGGCCAGCCGGTGGCCGGCGTGGCGTTCGTCCTCGACGGCGTGCTCATCGGCGCCGGCGACACACGGTGGCTGGCCGTCGCTCAGACGCTCTTCCTGCTGGCCTACCTGCCGATGGTCGGCGTGCTCCTGGTCCTCGACCTCGACGGCACCCGAGGGCTGGTCGGGCTGTGGCTGGCGTTCACCGCCTTCATGACGGTGCGCTCCCTCGGCCTGTGGCTCCGGTCGCGCTCCGAGGCATGGATGGTCGTCGGCGCCAGCCGCTGAGCCTCAGGGCCGCTCCCGCTCCGACGGCGGGCCCAGGTGGATGTCGGTGGGCGCCACCTGCCCGGTCCGGAACCCGGCCCGGCCGACCATGTGCGCCCCGACCGGGATGGTGAGCAGCTGGAAGGCCCCGATGAGGATGAGCATGCCGACGTCCAGGCCCAGGCGGGTGCGCAGTCCCACCCCGATGAGCACCAGCAGCACACCCAGGGCCTGCGGCTTGGTCGCGGCGTGCATCCGGGTGAGCAGGTCCGGGAAGCGCAGCAGCCCGATCGCAGCCGACAGGCACAGCAGCGCCCCGGCGACGACGAGCGCCAGCCCGAGGACGTCGGCGACGGCGGTCCAGGTCATGACCCCTCCCCGCGGGAGGCAGCGTCGAAGTCCACCGGGTAGTCGCGGTCCCGGGCCACGAACCGGGCCACGGCGACCGAGCCCATGAACCCGACGAGGGACAGGGAGATGAGCAGCGGCAGCGTCGTGGACCCGGGGTTCACTGCGATGTGCGCGCCGAGCGAGCAGACGACGATCGAGACCAGGGTGTCGGTCGCGACCACCCGGTCGAGGACACTCGGGCCCATGATGACCCGCAGCAGGGTGAGCAGCGCCGACACCGCGAGCACGCCCCCGATGAAGTAGCCGACGATCTCGGTCACGTGCCACCTCCCAGCTCGGCCCGCCGCCTACGGCGGGGATCGAGCACCGCGTCGGGGTCGGGGTCGAAGGCCCGCAGCACCCGGGCCTCCTGGGCCAGCACCCGGCGGCGGACCTTCTCCGCCTCGGCACGGGTGCGGACGTTGAGGATGTGCAGCGTCAGGACGCCGGTGTCGCTGACCATGTCGATGACCACCGTCCCGGGGACCAGGGCGACCATCTCCGAGGTGATCGTCTGGAACAGCTCGTTGCGGCTGCGCAGGCGGAGGTCGACGACGATCCCCCGGACCGGGGGCCCGGGACGGACGGTCAGCCAGGCCACCTCCACGGAGGCGACGAGCATGTCGGCCAGGAACCGGGTGATGAGGATCACCGCCGCCACCGGCCGCACGACGATCCCGAGGCCCAGCGGTGGCAGCGGGAAGACGCCCAGGATCACCACGGCCAGCAGCGCGCCCGCGAGGACCGTTCCGGGGCTGAGGTCACCCCAGAGCATCACCCACACGACGGTGAGCCACAGGACCGGGAACCACTGCACCCGCTGCCGGAGCCGGTTCACGGGGTGCCTCCCGAACCCAGGACGGCCAGGATGTACGGCGTCTGCAGGAGCAGGTCGAGCGCGGCCCTCGAGGTGATGTCGAACAGCGGCCCGGCGACCACGGTGAGGAGCAGGCCGACACCGACGAGCGCGGCGGTCGGCAGCACCAGGCCGCTGCCCAGGGCGACGTGGTGGCCGCCCCGCAGCGGGCCGGAGCCGCGCAGCTCGCCGCTGCCCCAGAAGGCGCGCCCCCAGACCTTCGCCACGGCATACAGGGTCAGCAGGCTGGTGACGACCGAGCCGACGACGAGCAGGATCGCCAGGCTGCTGCCGTCGTCCACACCGGCCTGCATCAGGCCCACCTTGCCGAGGAAGCCGGAGAACGGCGGGATCCCCGCCAGGTTGAGGGCCGGGACGAAGAACAGCACCGCCAGCAGCGGCGAGACCCGGGCCAGCCCACCGAGCCGGCTCGAGGCGGTGGTGCCGCCGACCCGCTCCACCAGGCCCACGACGAGGAACAGCGTGGTCTGGATGGTGATGTGGTGCATCACGTAGAAGATCGCCGAGGAGATGCCCGCGGCCGAGCCCAGCGCGATGCCGAAGATCAGGTAGCCGATGTGGCTGACCAGCGTGAACGACAGCAGCCGTTTGATGTCGTCCTGCGCGATGGCGCCGAGGATCCCGACGACCATCGTCAGCAGCGCCGCCCAGAGCAGCAGCGTGTCCAGGCTCCCGCCGGGGAAGAGCAGGGTCTGGGTCCGGATCAGCGCGTAGACACCGACCTTGGTCAGCAGGCCGGCGAACACCGCCGTGACCGGCGCGGGCGCGGTCGGGTAGGAGTCCGGGAGCCACCCGGACATCGGGAACACCGCGGCCTTGACGCAGAAGCCGAGGACGAGCAGCAGGTGCAGCACGACCGACGTCGCGTGCGGCAGCTCCTGCAGGCGCGAGGCCAGCAGCGCGAGGTTCACCGTCCCCGTGGCCGCGTAGATCATCGCGATCGCGGACAGGAACAGCATCGAGGACAGCAGGCTGACGAAGACGTAGGTGATGCCGGCCCGGACCCGCGACTCGGTGCCCCCGAGGGTGAGCAGGACGAAGCTCGCGGCCAGCAGCATCTCGAAGCCGACGTAGATGTGGAACAGGTCCCCGGAGATGAACGTCGTCGACACCCCGGCGTTGAGCACCAGCAGCGTCGGGTGGAACACCGGCAACGGGGCCTCGCCGTCGGACTCCTCGTCGAAGGAGGACCGGCCCTGGCCGATGGCGTACTGGAGGACGCCCATCGTCACGATCGCCGAGACGATGACCATGAGGGCCGAGAGCCGGTCGACGACGAGGACGATCCCCTCCGTCGGCAGCCACCCGCCGACGTGCATCACCTGCGGGCCCTCACGGTCGGCGGCGAAGAGCAGGTAGCCGGACACCGCCACGACGGCGGTGAGCACGGTCATGCTCACGAAGCGCTGCACCTGGGTGCGGCGGGCCGCGGCCAGGGTGATGCCCGCCCCCACGAGCGGGAGCAGCACCGGGAGCGGCACGAGCCAGCTGACGCTGTTCACGAGGGCTCTGCCCCCTCGTCGTCGCCCAGGCCCGCGCCGATCTTCTCCACGGCCTCGTCCGCGGTGTCGGTGTCGGACATGTCGTTGGCCTCGGCCTTGCGGTGGATGCGCGCGGACTCCGGGTCGTCGGCCAGCAGGTCGCTGCGCTGGTTCTGCCAGGCGCGGTGGGCCAGGGACAGGACGAAGGCGGTCATGCCCAGGGTGATGACGATCGCGGTGAGGACCAGCGCCTGCGGAATCGGGTCGGCGATCGGCCCGCCGTCGCCCTCGCCGATGATCGGTACCTGACCGGCCGGGCCGGAGGCGATGAGGAACAGCACGTTGACGCCGTTGCTCATGAGGATGAAGCCGATGAGGGCGCGGATGACCGACCGGGCCAGCAGCAGGTAGACCCCGCAGCCGATGAGGCCGGCGGCGACGAGGACCAGGGTGACGTTGGGGATCATGTGACCTGCTCCTGCTCCTCGGCGATCTGGTCGTCCAGCTCCGAGCCGAGACTGCGCAGGATGTCGAGCATCAGCCCGATGACGACGAGGTAGACACCCACGTCGAACAGCAGGGACGTCACCAGGTGCACCTCGCCGAAGACCGGCAGGGAGAGGTCGACGATGAAGGTGCGCAGCGCCTCGTAGCCGAAGAACATCGGCAGCACCGCCGAGGAGACCGCGATGGCCAGCCCGCTGCCCAGCAGCAGACCGGGCATGACCGGTGCCGCGACACGCAGCTCGTAACCACGGCCGGCGAGGTAGCGCAGCGTCAGCGCGAGCCCGGCCACGAGCCCGGCCGCGAAACCACCGCCGGGGTTGTTGTGCCCGCTGAACAGCAGGTACGCCGACCACAGGACGATCGTGTGGAAGACCAGCCGGGTGACGACCTCGAAGATCGTCGAGCGCCGGCGCGGGTCGAGCTCCTCGACCGAGCTGAGCCAGCGGCGGGTGGCCGCGGCCCGCACGGTCTGGCTCCGGCGCCGCCAGGAGGCGCGCAGCTGCCGGCGCACCCGCAGCAGCGCCTCCTCGCGGAGGAAGACGAGGCTCGCGACGCCGGTCGCGGCGACCAGGACGACCGACAGCTCGCCCATGGTGTCCCACGCGCGGACGTCGACGAGGATGACGTTGACGATGTTGTTGCCGCCGCCGTAGTCGACCGCACGCTCCACCAGGCCCTCACCCGCGGGCCCCCGGTTGCGGACCGCGGAGGCGGTGAGCGCGATGCCGGCGACGACCAGGCCGACGGCCGCACCCAGCACGGCACGGAGCCTGCGGTTGAGCACGCTGGGGTCGTCGGGGAACTTCCCGGACAGGCGTCGCAGCACGAGGACGAAGACGACCAGGGTCACGGTCTCGACGAGGACCTGGGTCAGCGCGAGGTCCGGGGCGCCGTGCAGCAGGAACAGCATCGCGCAGCCGTAGCCGGTGACGCTGACGAGGAACACCGCACGGAGGCGGCGCCTGGCCCGGGTGGTCGCCAGCGCGGCGAAGAGGACCAGCAGCGCGATGGCCGGCTGTGCGGGGGTGTCGTACCAGCGCAGCTCCTCCGGCCAGGTGACACCGCGGAGCAGCTGGATGCCCGGCAGCACCACGAGCACGCCGAGGATGATCGACAGCAGGGCCGGCAGCGAGCCGCGCTGGAAGGCGCCGGTGGTCTCCAGGGCGAGCCGGTCCACCCCGCGCATCGTCAGCTGGTAGACGTGGGCCGCCGACGGCACCTCCGGGATGCTGGCCTGGAACCTGGCGACGGGGTGGCGCGCCCAGAACAGCAGGGCACCCACGACCCAGGTGAGGACCGACATGCCGAGCGCGACGTTGAAGCCGTGCCAGAGCCCCAGCTCCACCTCCACCCCGCTGGGGCGCAGCGTGTCGGCATACGGCGCGAGCACCGGCTCCAGGAGGGGCGAGAGCAGCCCGAGCACCAGGCCGGTGAGCCCGAGCACGACCGGTACCGCGACCAGGAGGGTGCCCGGCTGGTGGAACAGGCGCAGGTCGATCGGGTCCTCGGTCGCTGTCGCGGGGCCGAACGCGCCGTAGAGGAACCGCGAGCTGTAGGCGAAGGTCAGGATCGAGCCGAGGATCACCGCGACCGCCGCGACACCCTCGACGGACGCCCACGCCTCCCCGGGAAGCAGCGACTCGTAGGCCGCCTCCTTGCCGGCGAAGCCGATCATCGGCGGCAGGCCGGCCATGGACAGCGCCGCGGCCACCGCCGCCGCGAGCAGCCAGGGCATCCGGCGGGCCAGGCCGTGCAGCCGCCGCAGGTCCCGGGTGCCCGTGGCGTGGTCGATGGCACCGACGGTGAGGAACAGCGAGGACTTGAAGAGCGCGTGGGCCAGGAGCAGGGCGGTGCCGGCGAGGGCGGTCGCCGTGGTGCCCAGGCCCATGAGGACGGTGAGGAAACCGAGCTGGCTCACCGTGCCGAAGGCCAGGAGCAGCTTGAGGTCGTACTGGCGCATCGCCCGCCAGGCCCCGATGAGCATGGTGCCACCGCCGAGGACGACGACGGTGACCTTCCACACCTCGAGCTCGGCGTAGGCGGGGGCGAACCGCCCGACGAGGTAGATCCCGGCCTTGACCATCGCCGCGGCGTGCAGGTACGCGCTCACCGGGGTGGGGGCGGCCATCGCGCCGGGGAGCCAGAAGTGGAACGGGATGAGCGCCGACTTGGTGATGGCACCCACGAGGAGCAGCACGACCCCGGTGGTGATGACCGGCCCGGAGCCGGGCGAGGCGAGCACCTCGCTGATCCGGTAGGTCCCCTGCGACTGCCCGATCATGACGATGCCGACCAGCATCGCCAGCCCGCCGGCGGTGGTGACGACCAGCGCCTGCTTGGCCGCCCCCCGGCTGGACTCGCTGGTGATGTGGTAGCCGATGAGCAGGTAGGACAGGACGGTGGTGAGCTCCCAGAAGATGTAGAGCGTCAGCAGGTCGTCGGTGGTGACCAGCCCGAGCATCGCCCCGGCGAAGCCGACGAGGTACCCGGCGAAGCGCCCGACGTCCTCCCGGTCGTCCCCGTCGAAGTAGTGAGCGCAGTAGAGCAGCACCAGCGCACCGATGCCGGTGACGACGAGGGTCATCAGCCAGGCCAGGGTGTCCATCCGGAAGGCCAGCTCCAGGCCCAGCTTGTCCACCCAGCGGTGCACCTCGAGCGGGAGGTCCCCGCCGGTGACCGTCGCCGTGCGCACCGCCGCCCACCCGGCCGACCACGCCGGGACCGCGGCGAGGACGACGAACCCGCGCGCGCCGAGCTGGCGGATGAGCGTGGGCGCGACGAGGGCGGCCAGCGCGTGCGCCAGGACGAGCGCGATCATGCCGTCCTCCTCGGGTCGGGGCGGGAGCCGAGGGTAGAGGGCCCTGGGGGTGCCGTCGACCCACGATCCGCGGGGGCGGAAACCTGTGGAAACCGGTGCCAATGTTAGGGCACCGGCCAGGTCCGGGACCGGTCTGCCCCCGCAGGAAGGGCCGGGAACAAACGGCCGGCCCCGGTGGAGCGGACTCCACCGGGGCCGGCCGGGACGTGCTGTCGGCGCCTCCGTCAGGCGTTGACCACCTGGACGGTGACGGTGGCCGAGACGTCGTCGTGCAGCCGCACGTGGGCGGTGTGCTCACCGAGGGTGCGGATCGGCGTCGGCACCTCGATGCGCCGGCGGTCGACCTGCGGGCCGCCGGCGGCGGCGATCGCCTCGGCGATGTCCGCGGCGGTCACCGCACCGAACAGGCGGCCGGTCGCACCGGCCCGCGCGGTCACGGTCACCGGGCTGCCCTCGAGCGCGGACTTGGCCGCCTGGGCGTCCTCGGCGGTGCGCATCGCCCGCTTCTGGCGCGCGGCGTTGATCGCGTCGACCTGCTTCTGGCCGCCCTTGGTCCACGGGGTGGCGAGCTTGCGGGGCAGGAGGTAGTTGCGGGCGTACCCGTCCTTGACCTCCACGACCTCGCCGGGGCCACCGAGCCCGCTGACCGGCTGCGTCAGGATCAGCTTCATTGGGGTCTCCTCTCTCCGCCGGCTCAGCGCGCCGAGCTGGAGTAGGGCAGCAGCGCCATCTCGCGGGCGTTCTTCACCGCGTTGGCGATGCGACGCTGCTCCTGCACGGTGACACCGGTCACCCGACGGGCGCGGATCTTGCCCCGGTCGGAGATGAACTTGCGCAGCAGCGCGGTGTCCTTGTAGTCGATGTTCTCGACCTTCGCCGCCTTGAGCGGGTTGGCCTTCTTCTTGGGCTTGCGCACTACGGGCTTGGCCATCGTGGTGCTCTCCTCTCGTGAGAGCCCGAGCTTGCTGACTCGGGATGGTGTTCTTCAGGTATGACGTGCCGCCGGGCCGGGGATCAGAACGGGGGCTCGTCGTAGGACGGTCCGCCGCCCCAGCCGCCGCCCTGGCCACCGCCGGTGGCCCACGGGTCGGTCTGGGGGGCCTGCTGGCCGCCCCCGGAGGGGTAACCGGCCGGGGCGGACTGCTGCCCACCCTGCTGGGGACCACCCTGCTGCCCGCCGAAGCCGCCACCGCCGCCGCGCTGGGCCTTGGTGACCTTGGCGGTGGCGTACCGCAGGGACGGGCCGATCTCGTCGACCTGCATCTCCATGACCGACCGCTTCTCGCCCTCCGGGGTCTCCCAGGAGCGGGAGACGAGCCGGCCGGTGGCCACGACCCGGGTGCCCCGGGTCAGCGACTCCGCGACGTTCTCCGCGGCCTCGCGCCAGATGGAGCAGCGCATGAAGACGGTCTCGCCGTCCTTCCAGTCGTTGGCCTGGCGGTCGAAGGTCCGGGGCGTGGAGGCGATGGTGAAGTTCGCCACGGCCGCACCGGACGGGGTGAAGCGGAGCTCGGGGTCGGCGGTCAGGTTGCCGACGATCGTGATCGGGATTTCACCAGCCATGAGGGTCCTCCAGCGTGTCGGGTCGGATCAGGCGCCGATGCGCATGAGCTTGGTCCGCAGCACCGACTCGTTGAGGCCGAGCTGTCGGTCGAGCTCCTGGGCGGTGGCCGGCTCCGCGGTCATCTGGACCACGGCGTAGATGCCCTCGGACCGCTTCTTGATGTCGTAGGCGAGGCGACGACGTCCCCAGATGTCCAGCGAGTCGACGGTGCCGCCCTCCTTCGTGACGACACCGAGCATCTTCTCCAGCTGCGGCTGGAGGTTCCGCTCGTCGGTCTCGGGGTCGAGGATGATCATCAGCTCGTACTGACGCATGCGTGAACCCACCTCCTTCGGTCTCAGCGGTCACGGTCTCTCCGTGACAGGAGGGTTGCGTACGTCCCACCGCCTCCCTGGCCACCCTGCCAGGTTCCGCCGACGGGAGCGCCGGACGGTCCACAGGCAGCACGGAACGGCCAGGGTCCGCGGTGAACCCGTCGAGGATACCGGCGGCACGGCGCACCGACCTAATCGCGCGTGCCCGGCAGGTGTCTCATCAACCTCTCATCCGCGTCCCCGATACTCGGACGGGTGCCGAACGGTACACGCAGGAGCGAGAGAGGCAGTGAGCGGATGAAGGTCGCGGTGGTGGGCACCGGGTACGTGGGGTTGTCGAACGCGGTGGTGCTGGCCCAGCACCACGAGGTGGTGGCCCTGGACATCGACCCGGCCAAGGTCGCCGCGCTGAACGCGCGGACCTCCCCGATCGAGGACCCCGAGCTGGCCGACTACCTGGCCCACGCCGACCTGGACCTGCGCGCCACCCTGGACCCCACCGAGGCCTACACCGGCGCCGACTACGTGGTCATCGCCACCCCGACCGACTACGACCCGACCACGAACTTCTTCGACACCTCCAGCGTCGAGCAGGTCATCGCCGAGGCCCTGGCCCACACCCCCACCGCCGCGCTGGTCATCAAGTCCACCATCCCGGTCGGGTTCACCGTCCGGATGCGCCAGACCCACCCCGGGGCCACGATCATCTTCTCCCCCGAGTTCCTGCGCGAGGGCCGGGCCCTGCACGACAACCTGCACCCCTCCCGCATCGTCGTCGGCGACGACTCACCGGCCGGGCAGCAGTTCGCCGCGATGCTGCTCAAGGGTGCCGCCACCGACGACGTCCCGGTCCTGCTCACCGGCCCCACCGAGGCCGAGGCCATCAAGCTGTTCGCCAACACCTACCTGGCCCTGCGCGTGGCCTACTTCAACGAGCTGGACACCTACGCCGCCACCCACGGCCTGGACACCGCCCAGATCATCGACGGCGTCGGCCTGGACCCCCGCATCGGCACCCACTACAACAACCCCTCCTTCGGCTACGGCGGCTACTGCCTGCCCAAGGACACCCGCCAGCTGCTGGCCAACTACCGCGAGGTCCCCCAGAACCTCATCAAGGCCGTCGTGGAGGCCAACGACACCCGCAAGGACTTCATCGCCGCCGACGTCCTGGCCCGCAACCCCAAGGTCGTCGGCGTCCACCGGCTCATCATGAAAGCCGGCTCGGACAACTTCCGCGACTCCGCCATCCAGGGCATCATCACCCGCATCACCACCGCCGGGATCCCCGTCATCATCCACGAACCCACCCTGCACACCCCCACCTTCCACGGCTGCCAGGTCGTCAACGACCTCACCCACTTCAAGCAGCAGGCCGACATCATCCTCACCAACCGCCGCTCCCCCGACCTGGCCGACGTCGAGGACAAGGTCTACACCCGCGACCTCTACGGCCGGGACTGAGCCTCCTCCACCAGGCTGATGAGGTAGTCCCCGTAGCCGGATTTGCGGAGGGGTCGGGCGCGGTCGAGGAGCTCCTGGTCGGTGAGGTAGCCCATGCGCCAGGCGACTTCCTCGGGGGCGCCGATCTTGTGTCCTTGGCGGGCTTCGAGGGTGCGGACGAAGTTGGAGGCGTCGTTGAGGGAGTCGAAGGTGCCGGTGTCGAGCCAGGCGGTGCCGCGGGGGAGGATCTCGACGTGGAGCTGGCCGGCTTGCAGGTAGCGGCGGTTGAGGTCGGTGATCTCGAGCTCGCCGCGGGGTGAGGGGGTGAGCTGGCGGGCGTGGTCGAGGACGTGGTCGTCGTAGAAGTAGAGCCCGGGGACGGCGTAGGGGCTCTTGGGGTGGGTGGGTTTCTCCTCCAGGGAGATGGCGCGGCCGGTGTCGTCGAACTCGACGACGCCGTAGGCGGTGGGGTCGGCGACGCGGTAGCCGAACAGGGCGGCGCCGGTCAGGTCGGTGAACCGGCGCAGCTGGGTGCCCAGTCCGGGGCCGTAGAAGATGTTGTCGCCCAGGATGAGGGCGCACCGGTGGCCGGTGACGTGGTCGGCGCCGATGAGGAAGGCCTGGGCCAGCCCGCCGGGGGTGGGTTGGGTGGCGTAGCGCAGGGTGATGCCGAACCGGGACCCGTCGCCCAGGAGGCGGGTGAACTGGTCGGCGTCGTGGGGGGTGGTGATGATGAGGATGTCGCGGATGCCGGCCAGCATCAGGGTGGACAGCGGGTAGTAGATCATCGGCTTGTCGTAGACCGGGACGAGCTGTTTGGACACCGCCTGGGTGATCGGGTGCAGCCGGGTGCCGGTCCCGCCGGCCAGGATGATGCCCTTCATCTACTGCCCTTCCTGGTCGTGCCGGGCGCGCCGGGCCAGGTATGCCGTCAGGCCGGTGCGGTGGTCGGTGGGGGTGAACCCGGTGCCAGTGATCTTGTCCAGGGTCAGCACCGACCGGGCGGGGCGGGGCGCGACCGGGCCGGGGGAGCCGGCGGTGTACGCGGCGGTGGTGGTCTCGGTGACGCGGCCGGGGTCGGCGCCGAGGGCGGTGAACACGGCCTTGGCGATGTCGGCCCACGAAGCGGGCTCCCCGGTGCCGGTGAGGTTGTAGGTGCCGTAGGGGGCGCCGGTGGCCAGCAGGTGGGCGGTGCCGGCGGCCAGGTCGGTGGTGTAGGTGAGCCGGCCGACCTGGTCGGCGACCACCTTCGGGGAGGCGCCCCGGGCGGCCAGGTCGGCCATGGTGGCCACGAAGTTGGGTCCGTCGCCGACCACCCAGGAGGTGCGGATCAGGTAGTGGGCCGGCAGGACGGACACGGCCAGGTCCCCGGCGGCCTTGGCCGCCCCGTACACCGACAGCGGGGCCGGTGGGGCGTCCTCGTCGTAGGCCTCGGCGGTGCCGTCGAAGACGTAGTCGGTGGAGTAGTGCACCAGGGTGAACCGGTGGGCCAGCCCGGCCCGGGCCAGCGCGGCGACGCCGGTGGCGTTGACCGCCCACGCCTGCCGCCGGCCCTCGGGGGTCTCGGCGGCATCGACACCGGTGTGCGCGGCGGCGTTGACGACCACGTCGACGCCGGTGAAGTCGAACCGGGCCACCGAGCCCGGGTCGGCCAAGTCCAGCTCCTCCCGGGTGACCGGCACCGCCCCGGGCAGCACGCCCAGCAGGGCCTTGCCGAGCTGGCCGGTGGCGCCCAGCACCAGGGTCCGCGGCGCGGGGACCGGGTCCACCTGCGCCAGGGCGGGATGGGCCCGGTCCTTGTCCGAGACCACCGCCTCCTCCAGCGGGATCGGCCAGTCCACCCCGATGTCGGGGTCGGCCAGGTTCACCATCGGGTAGGAGGCCCGGGGGGACCAGTGGTCGTTGACCAGGTAGGAGTACACCGTGCCCGGGGTCAGGGTCTGGTAGGCGTTGGCGACCCCGCGGGGCACGAACACCGCGGTGTGCTCGTCCACCACCTGGGTGTGCACCCGCCCGAACGTCGGCCCCTCACGCAGGTCCACCCACGCCCCGAACACCTTCCCGTGGGCCACCGAGACCAGCTTGTCCCACGGCTCGGCGTGGAACCCCCGGGTCACCCCCGCCGCGGCGTTGTAGGCCACCGAGTGCTGCACCGGGCCGAAGTCGGGCAGCCCGGCCGCGACCATCGTGGCCCGCTGCCAGTTCTCCTTGAACCACCCCCGGGCATCGGCATGCACCACCAGGTCCACCACCAGCAGCCCCGGCACCCCCGTGCCGGACACCGCCACCTGATCGCTCACCAGCCGGCTCACTGGCCCCGGGCCGCGTAGGCCGCCTCGACCGCGGCCTTCTTCGGCCGCCACCAGTCCGCGTGCGCCTCGTACCAGGCGATCGTGGCCGCCAGCCCCTCGGCGAAGGAGGTGTACCGCGGCGCCCAGCCCAGCTCGGACCGCAACCGGGACGCGTCGATCGCGTACCGCAGGTCGTGCCCCGGCCGGTCGGCCACCCGGTCGAAGTCGTCGGGGTCACGGCCCATCAGCTCCAGGATCAACCGCACCACCTGCAGGTTGGACCGCTCCCCGTCCGCCCCCACCAGGTAGGTCCGGCCCACCTGCCCCCGGGTCAGGATCGCCCACACCGCCGAGGAGTGGTCATCCACGTGGATCCAGTCCCGCACGTTCGCCCCCGACCCGTACAGCTTCACCCGCCCCCCGTCCAACAGGTTGGTGATCTGCCGCGGGATGAACTTCTCCACGTGCTGCCACGGCCCGTAGTTGTTCGAGCAGTTCGACAGCGTCGCCGCCACCCCGAACGACCGCACCCACGCCCGCACCAGGTGATCCGCCCCCGCCTTCGACGCCGAGTACGGGCTCGACGGCGCGTACGGGGTGTCCTCGGAGAACCGGGCCGGGTCATCCAACGCCAGGTCCCCGTACACCTCGTCGGTCGACACGTGGTGCAACCGCACCCCGTGCCGTCGCACCGCCTCCAGCACCGTGAACGTACCCACCAGGTTCGTCATCACGAACGGCGAAGGATCCCGCAACGAGTTGTCGTTGTGCGACTCCGCCGCGAAGTGCACCACCGCATCCCCCGGCCCCGTCAACCCCCCCACCAGGTCATCCACCAACCCCGCATCCGCGACATCCCCCACCACCAGCTCCACCCGGCCCGCCGGCAACCCCTCCAACGCCTCCGGACACGCCGCATACGTCAACTTGTCCAGCACCACCACCGAACAGTCCGTCTCCTCCACCAGGAACCGGACGAAGTTCGCCCCGATGAACCCCGCCCCACCGGTCACCAGGATGGTCGGCACCGTCACTCCAGCACGACGAGGACGTCGCCCTCCTGGACGACGTCGCCCGGCACGACGTGCACCGCGGTGACCGTCCCCGGCGCCTCGGCCAGCATCGGGATCTCCATCTTCATCGACTCGAGCAGGACCAGCTCCTGACCCGCCTCCACGCGCTGTCCCACGCAGACGTGGACCTGCGCGACGTTGGCGACCAGCTCGGAGGCGATCTGCTGCTGCGGCATGCCCCGATCCTGCCACGGCGCCGGTCACGGATGTCGAACCGGCCACATCCCCCGGGCACCCCCTGCCACGAGGTCGCCGCTGCCGGTACGGTCGGTCGCACCGCGCGGGTGCGGCGCGGAGCCGAGCAGGACGGGAGAGCCGAACATGCAGATCTCGGTCATCGGGACCGGATACCTGGGGGCGGTCCACGCGGCCGGCATGGCCGAGCTGGGGTTCGACGTGGTGGGGGTCGACGTCGACCCGCGGCGGATCGAGGCGCTCAACGCCGGGACGGCCCCGTTCTACGAGCCTGACTTCGAGCCGCTGCTGGCCAAGCACGCCGGGGACCGGCTCCGGTTCACCACCGACTACGCCGAGACCGCCGACGCCGACGTGCACTTCGTCTGCGTGGGCACCCCGCAGTCCGCCGAGGGCATGGCCGCCGACCTCAGCCAGGTCGAGGCCGCCGTCGACGGGCTCATCCCGTTCCTCAAGGACGGCGCGGTGGTCGTCGGCAAGTCCACCGTCCCGGTCGGCACCGCCGAGCGGCTGGCCCGGCGCATCGAGCGGGTCAAGCCGGAGTCGGTGCAGGTCGACCTGGCCTGGAACCCCGAGTTCCTCCGCGAGGGCCACGCCGTGAAGGACACCCTGTACCCGGACCGGCTCGTCTTCGGGGTGGAGTCCCCGAGGGCGGAGCAGGTGCTGCGCGAGGTGTATGCCGAGGCGCTGGGTCGCGGCACCCCGCTCGTGGTGACCGACCTGGCCACCGCCGAGCTGGTCAAGGTCGCGGCCAACTCGTTCCTGGCGACGAAGATCTCCTTCATCAACGCGATGGCGGAGATCTGCGAGATCGTCGGCGCCGACGTCACGCAGCTGGCCGAGGCCATCGGCTACGACGACCGGATCGGGCCGAAGTTCCTGGCCGCCGGGGTCGGGTTCGGCGGGGGCTGCCTGCCCAAGGACATCCGGGCCTTCGCGGCCCGTGCCGGTGAGCTCGGGGCCGGCTCCTCGGTGGCGTTCCTCGCCGAGGTGGACGCCATCAACCAGCGGCGACGGGACCGCGTGGTGGCCCTGGTCAAGCACGAGCTGGACGGTGTCGAGGGTCGCCGGATCGCGGTGCTCGGGGCGGCGTTCAAGCCCAACTCCGACGACGTGCGCGACTCCCCGGCGCTGTCCATCGCGGGGGCCCTGCACCTGGCCGGCGCCGACGTCAGCGTCTACGACCCGCGCGCGATGGCCAACGCGGCCCGGGTGTTCCCGACGCTGCACTACGCGGCCTCGGTGGACGAGGCGGTGACCGGCGCCGACGCGGTCCTGCACCTCACCGAGTGGGAGGAGTTCCGCCGGCTCGACCCCGTCGAGCTGGGCGAGAAGGTGCGCCGCCGCCTCGTCGTCGACGGGCGCAACTGCCTGGACCGGGAGGCCTACCGGGCGGCCGGCTGGACCTACCTCGGGCTGGGCCGCCCCTGAGCCGCGACCTCCTCGAGGGCGGCGACGAAGCGCGGGGCGACGACGTCCCAGTCGAACTCCTGCCGGGCCACCGCGTGCCCGGCCCGACCCACCGCACGGGCCAGCGCGGGGTCCCGGTCGAGGCGGAGCACCACCTCCAGGGCAGCCTCCACGTCACCGAACGGCACCACGAACCCGGCCCCGGTGCGCTCCATGAGCTCCCTGGGCACCGGCAGGGGGGTGGTGATCGCGGGCACCCCGTGGGCGAGGTACTCGATGACCTTGGTCGGCATCGACGGGCGGAAGTTCGCCTCGTCGTGCAGCAGCGACAGCCCGGCGAGCGCGCCGTCGAGCATCGGCAGCGCGCGGTCACTGGGGACGAACCCGTGCCAGGTGAGGTCGCCGTCCCTGGCGGCGGTCGTCATCACCTCCCGGGCGGCCCCGTGCGCGGGACCGACCACGTGCACGGCCACCCGGTCACCCGTCTCCTCCCGGAGGCGGCGCGCCAGCTCGACCATCTCCACCGCCCCCCGCTCCAGGGTGAGGCTGCCCAGGTAGACCACGCGCTGCCGGCCGTCCGGGCCGGGGGTGGCGGCCGGGGCCGGGGCGGGCGGGACCCGGGTGGTGTTGGGGATGACGGGGTGCGACCGGGTGAACCGCTCGGCGTAGTGGTGGTCGGCCAGCAGCAGCGGCAGGCGCTTCTCCGCGCGCCGCTCCAGGGCCCGGACCGCCCACGCGGCGGGGCGGCGCAGCGGGTCGGGGACCCACGGCCGCACCTCGAGTGCCGCGGCGGTGTCCTCGTGGACGTCCCAGACCACGTGGTCCAGGGACAGCCCGCCGAGGGCCAGGAGCAGCTCGGGGTCGTGGAGCAGCACCACGTCGTGCCGGGGGGCGCGTTCGCGCAGCAGCCGGCGGGCCGCGCGCAGCGCCGGGAGACGGTGCCGGCCGGAGGCGCGCGGGAGCTCCACCGGGTCCAGCCCGGGCACGCCCACGGGCCGGGTCAGCCCGTAGTCGGCGAACGGGGCGGCATACGTCACCCGCCAGCCGGCCTCCAGCAGCGCCTGGATCTGCCGGTGCCGGATCCGGGCGTCGTCGGGGTGGTGGACCACCGTGACGACGAGGACCGTGCGGGTCATCGGGCCTCGCCGTCCCCCTCCGCCGCCGGCTGCTTCTGCTGCTGGGGCCGGGGCTTCGGCTTGGGGGCGGCGGCCTTCTTCCTCGGGCCGTACTTGGCCGCGTAGGCGTCCACCACCTCGGCGGCGGGACCGTCCATGATGAGGTGCCCGTCGTCCATCCACAGCGCCCGCGTGCACTGCTGCTTGATGGTCGCGTTGTTGTGGCTGACCATGAACACCGTGCCGGCGGACTCGCGGATCTGCTGGATCCGCTCGTTGGCCCGCGCCCGGAACTGCGCGTCGCCGGTCGACAGCGCCTCGTCGACCACGAGGATGTCGGGAACGGCTGCCGTGGAGATGGCGAACCGGAGCCGGGCGGCCATGCCCGAGGAGTAGGAGCTCATCGGCAGGTTGATGAAGTCCCCGATGTCGGCGAACTCGACGATGTCGTCGTACCGGGCGCGCACCTCGGCCTTGCTCAGGCCGAGGGCCTGCCCGCCGATCATGATGTTGCGGGCGCCGCTGAGCTTGCGCATGAGCACCGCGTTGACGCCCAGCAGCGCGGCGCGGCCGTTGACCCAGATCGCGCCGTTCGTCGGGGGGATGAGCCCGGCGACCGCGCGCAGCAGGGTCGACTTGCCGGACCCGTTGCGGCCGACGATCCCGATCGACTCGCCCCGGTAGGCCACGAACGACACGTCCTTGACCGCGTGGACCTCGCGGACCCCCACCTGGGGCCGGCGGTCCGTCAAGAGCCGCAGCAGCGTCCCGGGATCGTCGTCGTCGCTGCTGACCGGTTTCGCCCGGCCCCCGCCGAAGACCCGGTAGGCGACGTCGACGTGGGAGGCGATGACCGCGGGGACCCGCTCATCCTCGGCCATAGCTCGCCTCCGCCCGCCAGAAGACCACGAAGCCGATGGCCAGGAGCCCGACCGCCCAGCCGGCGCTCCACGCCCACGTGGACCAGGTCAGCGGCGCCTCCTCGAGCAGGCACTCGCGGACCATCGTCAGCGACACGGCCACCGGCTGGAACTGCAGGATGTCGCCGATGAGCCCGCTCGCGTACGCGGTGACGCTGAAGAAGATCCCGGAGATGTAGCGCAGCATCCGGGTGGCCAGCGGGATGAGGTTCGCCAGGTCCCGGGCCCCGTGGACGAACCGGGCCGCCAGAAGGCCGATACCGGTCGTGGTCATCGCCACGATGCCGATGGCGACCGGCAGCAGCAGCCACTTCCAGTGCGGCGGCTCGCCGGTGACGAGCGCGATGACCACGAGCATCACGAAGGCGGGGAGCGAGGCCAGCAGCTCGGTGAGCACCACGGAAATCGGCAGCAGCGCCCGCGGGAACTGCAGCGCCCGCACCAGGGACAGCTGGTCCACCAGGGCCTTGGCGGCGTAGTTGAACCCCGCGGACATGAACATGAAGGTGAACAGGCCGATGGTCAGGAAGCCGACGTAGTTCTCCGTGCCGCGGTCGGTACGGAGCAGCACCCCGAAGATCAGCCAGTACGCCGCGGCGAGCAGGAGCGGGTTGAGCACCGCCCAGAACTGGCCCAGGTAGTTGTTCTGGTGCCGGGCCAGGAAGTTCGCCGTGGACAGGCTCAGCAGGAAGTGGCGCTTACCCCAGACGTCCCGGGCGTACCTCCCCAACGGGGGCCGGACGCCCACCTGCTGGAGGCCGTGGCGCCGGGCGAGCTCCGCAGCCTCCTCGAGATCCAGCCCGGGCAGCGATCCCTGCTGGTCCGGCCCACCCAGGGTCACAGCCGGTGGACCCGCTCCCCCGGGGTCGCGACGCCGCGGGTGTCGAAGAAGCGGCGGGCGGCACCGGCGAGAGCCTGCACGTCGTACTCCCGGTGGTTCTGCACCAGGATGGTCAGGTCGGCCTCGGCCGCCGCGGCCGCCGGGTCCTCGACCCGGGTCACCGACTCACCCAGCGCGCCCCAGGACCCGACGTGCGGGTCGTGGAACAGCACCCGGGCGCCCTTGGCGAGCAGGTGCTTGGCCAGCGGCACCGCCGGGGACTCCCGCTGGTCGGCGATGTTGGGCTTGTAGGTCACCCCGAGCAGCAGCACCGAGGACCCGTTGAGCGCCTTGCGGTCCTGGTTGAGCAGGTCCTGGGCCCGCTGGGTGACGTAGGCCGGCATCTGGGAGTTGATCTCCTGGGCCAGCTCCACGAAGCGGAACGGGTAGCCCAGCCGGACCCGCACGTTGTGGGACAGGTAGTTCGGGTCGATCGGGATGCAGTGGCCACCCACCCCGGGGCCGGGATAGAACGCCTGGAACCCGAACGGCTTGGACTTGGCCGCCTCGATGACGTCCCACAGGTCGATGCCCAGCTCGTGGCAGAACCGGGCCATCTCGTTGACCAGCGCGATGTTGATGTGCCGGTAGGTGTTCTCCAGCAGCTTGGCCGTCTCGGCCTCGCGGGTGCCCTTGGCCCGCACCACCGTGTCGACGAACCGGCCGTAGAACGCCGCCGCCGCCTCGGTGCACGCCGGGGTGTGCCCGCCGACCACCTTCGGGGTGTTCTTCGCCCCGAACTTCTCGTTCCCCGGGTCGATCCGCTCCGGGGAGAACGCCAGGTTGAAGTCCTCACCGGCCACCAGGCCACCGGCCTCCAGCTTGGGCCGCACCACCTCGTCGGTGGTCCCCGGGTAGGTCGTCGACTCCAGCACCACCAGCATCCCCGGCCGCAGGTGCCGGGCCACCGCGTCGGTGGCCGCCTCGATCGCCCGCAGGTCCGGGCCGCCGTCGTCCGACAGCGGCGTCGGCACGCAGATCACCGCGACCTTCGCCGCACCGATCTCCGCCTCGTCGTTGGTCGCCCGGAACCCGCCAGCCACCATCTCGGCGATGTCGGCGTCGGTCAGGTCGTCCACGTGGGAACGACCCTGGTTCAGACCCTCGACGACCCCCGCGTTGATGTCGAAGCCCAGCACGCTCATCCCGGCCCGGGTCGCCTCCTGCGCCAACGGCAGGCCCACGTACCCCAGTCCGATGATCACCACGTCAACGGTCACGAACGACTCTCCTTGTGCTGGGTTGCTGGGCATCCTGCCCGGATGTCTGCGACGGCCTGCGCTGACCGACGGTGGTCTCGCTCTCGGCCGGGCCCGGCGACCCGACGGAGTTCGCCTGTCCGTGCCCCGAGCGCTGGGGAGCATATCGCAGAACCCGTGCACGGGTCCTATCACACGGGGGGTCCGGCCGCTGCGGAACGCTCACCGGAGGAGCCCGTAGACCTCGCGGTACCGCTCCGCGGCGACCGACCAGGTGCCGTGCGCCGCCACCCAGTCCCGGCCCTGCCGGCCGAGGGCGCGGACCGCCTCCGGGTCGTCGCGGACCGCAGCCATCCGCTCCGCCCAGGCCTCGCTGTCCCCGGCGGGGGCGGCCAGGCCGAAACGGCCGGGCACGACCAGCTCGACCAGCGGCGGGAGGTCGCTCACCAGGACGGGGAGCCCGGCCGCCATGGCCTCCAGCGGCTTCAGCGGCGGCACCAGCACGGTGACCGGGGTGGCCCGCCGGGGCACGCAGAACGCGTCCATCGCGGCGAGCAGCTCGCGCACCCGGCCGTGCGGCACCCGGCCGGTGAAGACCACCCGGTCACCCAGCGCCTCGGCCCGCTGCCGCAGCGCCGCCCGGGCCGGGCCGTCGCCGACGACGAGGAGCCGCACCCCCCGGTCGTCCAGCCGCTCCAGCGCCGCCAGCAGGGTGTCCACGCCCTCGTAGTCGTTGAGGGTGGTGATGGTGCCCAGCACCGTGTCGCCCGGCCGCAGGCCCAGGCGCTCGCGGACCGGCGCCCGGTCGGGCAGCGGCCCGGTGAACGCGTCCGGCACCGCGTTGGGCACCACGTGTACCTTCTCCGCGGGCACCCCCCGCTCCACGACCTCCCGGCGCATGGTCTCGGCGAGGACCACGACCTGGTCGGCGAGCGTCATACAGAAGGTCTCCGCCTCGCGGGACCACAGGTAGAAGTCGCTGTCGGCCCGCCCGCCGCGGCTGCGCCAGGTCTCCTCCAGCAACCCGCGCACCTCGTAGACGACCGGCAGCCCGAGGCGCCGGGCCACGACCAGGGCAACCTGGGCGTTCTCGTGCTTGCTGTGGGCGTGCAGCAGGTCCGGGCGCAGCCGCTCGACCAGCCGGCTGAGCTCGTCGACGGCGCGCTCCTGCAGCGCCCGGGAGGGGACGGGCAGCGGGGCGCTGGGGACCAGCCGGTGGTACGGGACGCCGTCGACCTCGACCCGGGCCGGGGCGGCAAGGTGGCCGCTGTCGACGGGGAACCCCAGCCGGGTCACCACGTGGGGCTCCAACCCGGCGCGGCGCTGCGCGGTGACGATCCCGTGGGTGCGGATCGTGTACCCCGCCTGCACCTCGGGCAGGGCGTTGCTCACCACGTGGAGCACCCGGTGCACCTCGCCGGTCGCGCGGCGCGGCGCGGGCGGGCGGGTCAGCTCGTCGTCGAGGAGGGCGTGGCGCAGCACCTCGGTCTCGCCGGCCAGGCGGCGGCGCAGCTCCACGCCCCGGCGGCCGGGGACCAGGGCGGCCCACCGGACGGCCTCGCGCAGGTTCCCCCGGGTGGCCGCGAGCAGCGCGGCCAGGCGGGGCCGGTCCTCGTCGTCGTCGGGGAGCAGGTCCACGGCGTGCTCGGCGAGGTCGGGCAGGTCGAGGGTGAGAGCGGCCGCGGCGACGCGGCGCACGAGCACCGGACCGGGGTGGGCGTCCTCGTGCAGCGCAGTGGCGAGGACCCCTGCCGCCTGCTCGCGCTCTCCCGCCGCGGCCAGGGCCAGGGCGGCCAGGTCGGGTCGCCGGCGGCGGACCGCGGGGCTGGACACGAGCTCGCGGGCGCGCTGCGGTGCCACCCGCAGCGCCACCGACCCGGCCTTGGCCCCGGTGCGCCCGAGGTGGCGCCACAGCACCGAGCCCGCGGCCGGGACGTTGCGCAGGGTGTCTGCCAGTGTCTTCCTCATAGCACGTTTATCCGACCACGCCGTGCGGCGTGCCCGGCCGCGGCTCCGCGACGGCAGGGTCCGTGGGAAGGCACCACTCCTCACACGGCGCCCTGACCACCGCCCATCCGTCACGCTCGGTCCAGCTGGGGTGACCGGCCGGGTAGAGGTTGGGTGCCTGGTGCAGGCCATGGAGGACGTGGAGTGGTCTGCCGGCCTGCACGTCCACGTCCAGGCGGAAGCGCGCGGCATCCCAGGCCGCACCGAGACGGCGGTCGTGGTCCTGTCGGTAGATCTGCGGCCCACCGGGGCCCCGGGTGAGCTCCCCCAGCACTATCCCCCGCTCCGTCTCGAACAGGTCGACGCGGACGAACGGCAGTGCGGCAGCCCGGGACAGGTGCCGCGAGACCTCGACGACGCCCTCCAGGTCCGCCGGCGGCGGGATCGACTGGTCGATGACCTGACCGACGGTGATGTCGGGTCCGAGGTCCTCTCCCCCGGCGTCGATGTAGCGGTAGGAGGTCCGTCGCAGGTCCCCGTGCACGGCCACGCGGCGGATCATGATGTGGACCACCTCGCCGTAGCAGGCGAACACCTTGAGGTCGTCGGGGAGACCGTGCGGGCCGCCGCCCGGCAACATCTCCTCAGCGAAGAACGGAGGGCGCACACCGGGGCGCTGCTCGAGGAACTCAGCGATCTGCCGGCCGGTCATACGGCGCTCGGTGGAGACGACCTGGTACTCGTCGGAGACGACGCGGTGAAGCGGGAGCACCCCCGCGCTCCCGGCACCTCCGTCCCCCTTGAGGACGAACCGGTCGGGAAGGCCGCGCACGTCGATTTCCCGTGCCGAGGGCCACACCGCGAGGATGTCCGGTACGGAGACCCCGTGGCTGGCGGCCAGGCGGTAGTTGCGCAGCTTCCGCGTCTGCTGCCGCAGCGGGTGTCGCTCACTTCCCGGGATCCTGCGCACCGCCGCCACCTGACGCCTGAGCTGCATGAGGTTGAGCAGGTACGACGGAGGGACCTCGCCTCCCAGCCTGACGCCGGACAGCCAGTAGGAGCTCATCACCTCGCTGTCCGGAGGCCGAGCCACGTTCCTCCTGGGTTCGAGGGCGTCCGGCTCGACCAGGGTGGCCTCGGTGCCCTTCCGCAGGACACGCCAGGCTCTCCCGAACCGACGCCTGGGCTCCGTCACGACCCGTCCTTGCCCTGTGCACCGGGGGAGCACCACTCCTCGCAGCCCGCGCGGACGATGGCCCAGGACCCGCGGCCGGTCCGGGAGACGTGCCCCTCCGGGTAGTAGTCGGGTGCGGGCCGGTCACCGTGCAGGACACCGAAGGGGCGGCCACGGGCCAGGTCCAGCTCGAGAGCCAGCTGCGCACGCTCCCAGAGCTCGCCGAGGAGGACGTCGTGGGACCGCCGGTACCGCTGCGGTCCTCCGGGCAGTCTGGTCACCTCTCCGACGACCACCCCACGATCGGTCTCGTAGAGGTCCACCCGGCAGAACGGGAGGCCGACCGCTCGGGACAGGTGCCTGGCGCTCTCGATCACTCCCGGCAGATCCTGCGGGGCGGGGATCTCGGGGTCGACCCGGAGATCGCGGGACACCGCACCGAGGTCGCTGCCGTCCGGGGCCAGATAGCGGAAGCGTGCGGAGTGCGGGTCAAGGTCCGGGGAGAGGCGCCGAAGGAGGATGTGGCCGACCTCTCCGTAAAAGGTGTAGACCTTGATGTCGACCGGCGCACCTACCATCCCGGAGAGCATCTCCTCCGCGAAGTAGGGGGGCAGGAGGTCCTCCCGCTGCTCGCGCTCGGCCAGGTAGGCTCGCAGGTCCCCTAGGGTCATGGTCTCGTCGCTGCCCGTACGGAACAGCACGTCACGGCGCCGCTCGAGTCGGAGCACACCGTGTCCGCCCGAGCCACCGTCGGACTTGATGACGAATGTCCTCGGGAGACCGGTCAGGTCGATGGCTTCTACCTGGTCCCAGACCTGCAGGACCGTGGGCACGCCGAGACCGTGGCTCGCCGCGAAGCGGTAGTTCCGGAGCTTGAAGGGGATCCTCCGCAACGGGTGCCAGAGCTCGGTGTCGAGCTCACGAAGGGCGAGGACCATGCGCCGTCCGTCCTGGATCCGGCGATGGAACGACGCCTCCTTCTCCGCGGCCTTCCGCGCCTCCAAGGAAGCCCGGAGCCGCGCCTCGTTGCCCAGTGACTGCTCGAGCTCAGCCCGCAGCCCAAGGTTCCTCTGTTCCTGCTGCTTCAAGCTCTCGGTCAGTCTCGCGATCTCGGCCTCACTGACCTCGACTGCCTGACGCAACCGTCGGATGCGCGCCCACAACCGCTCGATCTGGGCGTCCCGGCGAGCGATGGGCGGGAGGGCTCGCGCAAGGCGTCGCCGGAGCCGCGTGATCACGTCGGGAACCTCATGGACTTCCGGGGAACGACACAACAGCCACCACACCGTCGGCCGGCAGCTCGTCAAGCCACCACGCCGCGACGTCCCAACCATCCCCGCGCCGCAGGTCGGACAGGTGGGCGGCGCGGTCTCGGGCCGCGTCGTCCCAGGACTGCCGTGCTCGAGCTGCTGCGACGAGCAGGTTGTCCTGCACCATCGCCAGGAGTCCTACCTCGTGTGGCGCCCTCTCCAGCAGGTGCTCGACACCCCGGCGTCGCTGGTGGTCGCCGACGCAGTCCCACAACCAGACCCTCAGCGGCTCGTCCGAGACAGCTGCGTGGCAGAGGGCGAGGTCGTGCGGATGGGTGGAATCGGCGAAGGCCCGCAGCTGGACTGTGCGTGGGCGCCACCCCGCTGGAGTCCGCAGCTGTGGGACGGGTCTGCGGGAGAACCCCCGCGAAACCTCGATCCGGGCCTCTCCCACGGGCGGTGCCGGTGCGGGCGCCTCGCACGCTGTCACGAGTGGTGGAAGGGTCGAGCGGAGGCGATCGACGAATCGTTCGGGACCGTACCGGAGGGACACCAGCTCCCGGGTCCGGCGGACCCTGGCACGGTAGCGCGCAGGATCGTCGAGGTACCCCTCGATCAGGGTCTGGGCCTCACCGGGGAGGGCGTAGTCGAGGACGTCACCGAATGTCTCGCGGTGTCGTGGGTGCGCAATGGTCAGCACCCCGCTTGCGGCAGCCTCGAGCAGGCTCCGCCCGAAGGCCTCGTGCGTCGTCTCGTTGTCCAGGTAGAGCACGAAGTCCAACTCGGCCAGGAAGTCACGCACAGGTTGCGCACCGTGCCGCAGGAGCACCCAGTTGGCAGGCAGGGCGTCAGGCGTGAGGCCGGCCCTTCGGGCCAGGCGTCGCACTGTCACCGGGGCGCCGAGCATCCGCACCTCGAAGCGGGCCGGATCGAAGTCGTACCCCCTCAGGACCTCCTCGAAGGTCGGGGCGAACTTGAGGTGGTCATCGCGGGAGAACCGACCGACCGCAATGGGCCGGTCCGTCGGCGGTGACCACGCCGTCCCGTCCCTCACCTGCCACTCGTCGGCGTCGATGATTCCCGGGTTGTCCCAGTCCGTCATCTTGACGTGGGGCTCCTGCTCGAGCAGGAGCCGTCGGATGCGCGGGCTCTGGGGGACCCAGACGGGTTCGACACCGAACAACTCGGCGCCACGCTCGGTCACGTCCCTGACGGTGTACCTGGCGTCGCTCCCATCCGGCTCTGCAGGCGCCTGGTTCGCGACGACCAGGAGTCGGTCCACATCGCACGTGGTCCTCGTGACCGGAGGGAACTGCAGGATGGGCGGATAGCGCAGGAGCAAGGTCCTGATGTGAACGGCATCATCCAACTGGACCATCTGGACGTCGCCGGAGTTGAGCAGCTCGACGACCGCGTTGCAGAGCGGCAGGTCCTGCGTCGTCATGAAACGCAGCGCCTCCAGGTGCATCACGCCGACGGTGAGGCCAGCCTGACGCGCCGCGCGGATCTCCTCAAGCATCGAGTTCTGCGGGCCGCCGTGCCGCCTCCAGTCACCGGCAAAGCAGACGTCGACCACTCGACCGGGTGTGACCAACGGGTCCGAGGGTTTGTGCCACCTCAGCGGCTCGGGAAAGCGTCGTGGCTGCTCCGGCTCCAGGAACGGGTCGGCTGCGGCCCGTCGGATGCTGTGGTGCCACAGGCTGTAGCTCACGCGGTAGGTGAACCGGGACGGGTCGCGCCAGCCCTTGGCGAAGTCCCGGGACGACAGGGTGTTGCCCGAACGGATGAGCAGCAGGACCTGGTTGAGGTCGAGGAGGCGAGGTCCGAAGGCCGCGAGCATCCGTTGGATGAACTCCGTGTCTCCTCCCTTGCCAACGCTGTCGAACCACCCGATGCGGTCGAGGACGTCGGGAAGGCGAAAGGTCAACGTCGAGCTGGCGACGATCCTCGGTAGGTAGCCGGGCCGGTTGAGCTCGACGTCGTTGGTCACCCGCACGCCCAGGCCCCGGGTGGCGATCAGACCGGGGTTCTCCATCAACGGGGTCACCAGGCGCTCGATGGCCTGCGGGTGGTACCAGTCGTCGGCGTCCAACGCGGTGCAGAAGTCGCCCGAGGCGAGCCTCAGGCCCGTGTTGCGGGCTCGGTAGGGACCGCCGTTGATCGCCTTGCGAATCACCCTGATCCGGGGATCGAGGCTGTCGATCTCTGCGAAGAGGTCGTCGTACTCGGGCCCCGAGGCATCGTCGACGACCAGCAGCTCCAGGTTGGTCCACGTCTGCTCCACGATCGAGCGAACCGCCGTCCGGAGAGCGAACGGATCGGGCTGGTACGCGCTCATCAGGACGGTGACCTTGTGCGGCGACTCGACGGGATGACACCGGGCCCGCATCCGGTCGAAGAGGGGGATCGGTCGACCCTCCGCGTCGGTCGGCGGTCCGATCTCCAGCTCCGCCAGGGTGTGGCTGTGCAGTGTCTCGTTGAGACGCTCCAGCCATTCCGAGACCGGCTGGTCGCGGAAGATCGACGGGTTGGCAAGGTCCACCCGCAGTCCTTGGCGCATGCCCTGACGGATCTTCGGGTGGTTGAGGAGGGCCAGGACCCCCTCCCGCTCCCTGGCGAGGAGACGGAGCTGCGCGAGCATCTCCACCGTCCGGGTTCGGAGCCGGTGGAGAAGATCGGCCGCTGCCAGAGCCTCCAGGATCCGACGCGCCCGCCGTCGCTCGCTCGGGTCCCCGGTCTGCACCGCCAGGACATAGCCGTACTGACCCAGGGCGACCGGGTCCATGCCGGGCTCGACAACCGGCCACGGGCACCCGGACTCCGCCCAGGCCTCGAGGTCGGCTGCGCGGTGGCCGGGCCAGGCAAGTGATGCCAGGACCTCACGAGCGTAGACGGATCTGGTCCGCAGGATCGTCGCCGTGAGGGAGTCGACGTCCTTCACCAGTGCGGCGTGGGAGGCGACGACCCGGTCACTGGTGACGACCCGGCGGACGGCCTCGGTATCAGTCCTGCTCATTCGCCTCCGTTGATCGGGCCGGCAAGGCCGGCTCCGCGCTGGTGGCGCGGGTCTCCAGCTGGCCGAGGGCCCGCTCCAGGGACCGCTGCATGCGGTCCAGTCGTCCGACGTACTGCGCCTGCAGCACCCGGACCGCTCCGACGACGTCCGGGGCCGTCACCGGGACCGGCTCCTGGTAGGCCGGCGGCAGAGCATCCGAGGCCTCCACATCGGCGCCGGTGACAATCCCGGTCACGGTCTTGCCGCCCCGGTGACCACGCCGCTGCCCCGCCAACGACTTGACCTGACGACGCAGCGCGCGGACCCGCCGGTCGCAGTCGACGGCAACGAGGAAACATCCGCTGAGCAGGGCCATACCCGCGGCCACGACCATCGTCCAGTTCTCGCGCGTGGCGGCCAGCACGGCGACCGCCGTCAGGATCGCTGCGACGAGCGCGCCGATCGACAGCGCTCGTGATGGTGTCTTCACAGGTGAACCAACTCCGGGATCTGGCACTAGGCTCGGACGGGTTTGCCCTCCAGGAGGGTACAACCCGGAGAGCAGACGCCTGGTAGACGAGCCCGGGAAGGGACGAGTGTGCAGTACGACGCCGACTACTGGATGACCTGGCAGGTGTGGGTGCGTCTGGGGAAGCGGCTCGACACGCTGGGTGACCTCGCTCTTCGAACCCGCTCCCCGGTGGCGCTCGACGCGCTGGCCCTGGCCGCCAGCGGGGGCCGGTACGACGCCGAGACGCTGCAGGGACACGTGAGGAACCCCACGACGGGCTCCTCCCTGACCCCACGTGCCAAGGCACAGCTGGGACGCGTGTGGGCAGGCCTCGCCCGTTCGGCGGCGGACCTTGGATCCGCCGCGGCTCTCTACACCTCCCTCGCGGCGAGCGGCGATCTGGCCCGGATGAGCAAGGTGCATCAACAGTTGGGTGCCCAGGTGATGTTCCTGTCAGGACACCGCGCGCAGCTGGCCGACGTCCTGCCCCGGCTCACGAAGGTGCCACAGGAGATTGCCCGGCACCTGGCCATCGACCTGGCCAACCCGTACACCCGGACCGAGCACCCCTCGCAGGTGGAGCACGACACCTGGGTTCGGCTCCTCGGGACGCCCTTCGCCGAGTACGGTCTCGAGGGTCCGTCGGTGAGACGACCGAAGACAGGCTCCCACCTCCCCCTGTTCGACCACCTGGAAAGCGGCGCCGCCACCCCGGTGGCGCGCAGCGCCAACCCCCTGGTGTCGGTCGTCGTCCCGTGCTACCGCCCCGACGAGGGCCTCATCACCTCGCTCACCTCACTCGTACGTCAGAGCTGGCAGAACCTCGAGATCCTCGTGGTCGACGACGCCTCGGGGCCGGAGTACGCCGAGCTCTTCAAGCGAGCCCAGGCCCTGGACGACCGCATCACGGTCATGACCCTGGAGTTGAACGGCGGCAGCTACCTTGCACGCAACCATGCGCTGCGGCGAGCGTCCGGAGAGTTCATCACCTTCCAGGACGCTGACGACTGGTCCCACCCTCGGCGACTCGAACTGCAGGTCAAGGACCTGCTCGACCACCCGGAGGCCCCGGCGAACCACAGCCGCGCCATCCGCGCCAAGGACGACCTCACCCACCAGTGGCTTGGCTACTCTCCCCTGCGGAGCAACGCCTCGTCGTTGATGTTCCGTCGGACGGTGCTGGAGCAGGTCGGCCCCTTCGCTCCAGTTCGCAAGGGCGGGGACTCGGAGTTCGCCGAACGCATGGCCCTGCTGGTGGGCAAGCCTCGCGAGCTGCCGCAGCCACTGGCGGTGACACGCCTGCGGGCCGGGACACTCAGCCGAGGAGACTTCACGTACTCCTGGGCAGCCCCGGATCGTCTCGCGTTCCGGGGGAGCTACCGCGCCTGGCACCGCCACCTCGCCGAGAAGCCGCACCCTGTCCCTCCTGCCGTGGACTTTCCCTGGCCACCGCACTACGGGGCATTCCCCAGGACCGACGACGTCGAGGTCGGGGTGCTGGCCGACTTCTCCCGGGATCCGGAGAGCGAGGACGGCGTCACCCGCGAACTGTGGCTGGGGCTGACCCGGTCCCAGGAGGAGAGCAGCCCCCGCGTGGCTCTGTGGCACGCCGAGGGGCTGCTCGATGAGCAGCGCAAGCGACCCGAGATGCACCCACGTTGGTACGACCTCGCCGTCGCCGGGCGAATCGGTGCACCGGTGACCCGCACCCAACATCGCCGGCTGCGGAGGCTGCTCGTCCTGAACCCCGCGTCCTTGCTGCTCATCGACGGTCAGGACGTTGCCGTGACCGCTGACCGCGTCGAGGTGGTGCTGACGCCCTCCGTCGTCGAGCCCGACAGCACCTGCCTCCCGGTGGACCTCGCGGCCGTCCGCGACCTCGTTGTCCGCCTGTGGAAGACCCCGCCGGTGTGGGTGGCGTTCCCGGAGCGGCTGGGCTCGGATCTGGGCGACGTCCGGGCGGCTGTCCCCGGGCTGCCGATCGACGACGCGTCGCTACCGTTCCCGCCCAGCAGGTGACGGGTCAGCCCGCGGTGAGGATGATCTCCCGGTAGCGGCGGACCACCGCCTCGGGATCGAACGCCCGGCGGACCCAGTCCTGGGCACGCCGTCGCTCGCGATCCCAGGTCGCTGGCTCGGTCACGAGTCTCACCCGCGCCTCGGCCTCGTCGAGGTTGCGCACCACCCACTCGGACGGGTAGACCTCGGCCGCCCCTCCCAGCGGTGCCAGGAGTGGCCAGTCGCGCACCACCGGAACCGCCCCCGAGGCGGCGCCTTCGACGAGTCCGGCATGCCACGACTCCCGACGGCTGGCGCTGAGGATCACTCCGACGTCCCTCAGCGCTGTCGCGACGTCGTCGACATGCCCCAGGACCCTGACCCTGTGGCGCAGGGCCTCCGAGCGGAGCCTGCGGCGCACGACGGCCGTGTACTCCTGAGCGGCTGCGGACTGACCGGCCACCATGTCGGACCCGATGAGGACCAGGCGCCACGAACTGTCGCGCTCCAGGAGGTCCAGGGCCCAGAGGGGGTCCTTGACCCGTCTCCCCCACCCCACCATGCCCAGCGTCAGCCTCGCCTCCGGGGACTTGTCCTGGTCCATGACGTCGACCGGTACGACGTTGGGGACGATGCTGACGGGCACCTCGAACCGGCGGGCCTCGAGCATGGCGGTGACGAGGCGACGGAACGGCTCGCTGACGACGATGACGTGCCCCACCCGCGACCAGTTGACCAGAGGGAACCACGGGTCCAGGGCATCGAGGCTGTGCAGTCTCACCACAAGTCGCTGGTCGTCCCGGACGAGGTGCGAGAGAAGTACCGTCGACCGGTCGCACCAGTCACTGAAGACGGTCTCGCACTCCGAGACGGACGACCAGAGACGGACGACATCGTCCCCTGACCCGTCGGTGGGTAGGCCGCGGTTCCGGACCCGGTGGAGCACCTCCAGAAAATCCGCGTGCAGGTACTTGGCGCGGAGCAACCTGGAGGTCCGCGGCAGGTCGGAGACGATGACCTCCGCCTCGGTGCTCAGGGCCTGCGCCACGGGAAGGTGGAAGTCCCCGTAGGAGCCCGTGACCACCGCGACACGCCGGGGCCTCGCCCGGGTCGTCGAGCGAGCCACGGGAGGCGCCAGGGGACCCGAGAGATCGAGAAGGACCCGGTTGGAGTTCAACCGCGCCAGGAAGTGCGCCGGGCTCGCGACAAGAGGAGAGGACTCGACCTCGGCGTGGCGCTCGCGGTGGAAAAGCAGCGTCAGCGCATCCGCCAGGCGACCACGGGCAATCTCACCCATCCCCTGGCCGGCCGCCGCCGCACCCTCCAGCGCCGCGTCGCTCACGGTCTGGAGGTGAGCGTTCGAGGGCCACTCCCGTACGGGCCTGGCCCACAGGGCAGCCGTCGCGCGCTGCGCCGCCAACCCTGAGCTCAGCGCCAGCGCAGGAGGGGGTTCCAGGGCCTCGAGCAGCGCGTACACCGCGTCGGCCCCCCTTCGCATCCCCAGGGATCTGACGAGAGCGCGGGTCGCTGCGGCGAGGGTGTCGACGGGCCACCACGGCTCCGGCACCTCCCGCAACGCCTCGGCGACCACGTGGAGCTCCGGATCGTCTCCGGAGAGCACCGCGGGTCTCCGCTGGGGGTCGAGCAGGTGGTCGATGAGCTCGGAGAAGGCGTGAAGGGCTCCCCAGAGCCTCTCGGCCGCAGCCGAGTCGACAGCGGTCGCGCCCCCGACCCCGTCATGGTCCAGGCCCGCCAGGACCTCGTCGCCACCCGGGTCGAGGCTGACCACGGTGGACACCTCGGGAGGCCCCGGGAGTGCGGCACCCTGCAGGTAGTTGGTCGCCTGCCTGACCCACCCACGCCCCGCCCGGCCCCCCAGGGGCGCGAGCCACCTCCGGTCGTCGAGAGGTACGACGGTCAGGTCACCCGCCCAGGCGGGCGAGGTGCCCTGGCGGGGGGTGGCCGGCGACCTCCGGATCAGGACGACCCCCCGGAAGTCGACCAGGTGGGCGGGCCAGGGCGGCAGTGGCTGGTCGCCCAGGCGGTGGCCGGACAGGATCACGCCCTGCACCACATGACGGGGGAGGGGCGTGCCGACCGGTCGCATGACCAAATCGTAGGCCTCGTGAACGTCACGCCCAGCCGTCCGTGCGCACCGGCGTGCGCGTGGCATATTGGGGCCATGCCCCTCGTGCTGCACGTGACCGGTGCGCGCCCGAACTTCCCCAAGGCGGCGCCGGTCATCCGGGCACTCGCCCAGCACCCGGTCGAGCAGCTGCTGGTCCACACCGGTCAGCACTACGACGAGCGGATGAGCGAGGTGTTCTTCCGGCAGCTGGGGCTGCCCGAGCCGGACGTGAACCTGGGCGTGGGCTCCGGCCCGCACGGCGCGCAGACCGCGGCGATCATGGTCGGCCTGGAGGAGCTTTTCTCCGAGCGGCGCCCGGACCTGGTCGTGGTCTACGGCGACGTCAACTCCACCGCGGGGGCGGCGCTGGTCACCGCCAAGATGGGGATCCCGATGGCCCACGTCGAGGCGGGCCTGCGCTCCTTCGACATGACGATGCCGGAGGAGGTCAACCGGCTGGTCACCGACCGGCTGGCCGACCTGCTGCTGTGCACCAGCGTCGACGCGGTCGCCCACCTGGGCAACGAGGGCGTGCCGGCCGAGCGGATCCACTTCGTCGGCAACCCGATGATCGACACGCTGCTGGCCCACAAGGACGCCTTCGACCCCGACGCCGCCCGCGAGCAGCTGGGCCTGGAGGACCGCTACGTCGTGGCCACCCTGCACCGGCCCGGCAACGTCGACCGGCCCGAGGACGTCGCCGAGCTGGTCACCGCGATGCACGGCGTGGCCGACCAGGCCCAGGTGGTCATCCCGCTGCACCCGCGGGGCCGGGAACGCCTGGCCGCGGGCGGCTTCTTCGACCACCCCCGGCTGAAGGTCATCGACCCGCTGGGCTACGTGGAGTTCATCGGCCTGGTCCGCGGGGCGGCCGCGGTCGTCACCGACTCCGGGGGCGTGCAGGAGGAGACCACGATCCTGGGCATCCCGTGCCTGACCCTGCGGCCCAACACCGAGCGGCCGGTGACGATCACCCACGGGACCAACCGGCTGGTCCGCCGGGACACCCTGGCCTCGGAGATCAAGGACGTCCTGGCCGCCGGCCCGCTGACCGACTGGCCGGTCCCGCCGCTGTGGGACGGCCAGGCCGGCCCGCGCATCGCCGCGGTACTGGCCCGCGCCGTCACCCCGTGACCCCTCCGGCCGGGGACTGGGCCGCCCGGGCCCGACGCCTCAGCTCCCGGGCGGTGCGGGCGGCACGTCGCCTCGCCCCGACCGCCCCGCCGGCCACCCGCCCCCGGTATGCCGTGCGCGCGGCGGTCCTCGCCGTCCCCTCCCTGGCCCACGGGCTCCGCCCCCACTGGGACCAGGTCGACCTGGCCGACCCGGGGTCCCCGTCGGCCGTGGACCAGCTCCGGGACGCCGACCTGCTCCTGGCCCAGCTGCCCGACCCGGTGTCCCCGGACTGGCCCGGGGCTCCCCTGCTGCGCGCCGCCCGGGACCGACGGGTCCCCGTGGTCCTGTGGGACACCGCCGCGGCCCCGGCCGGCGAGCGCCCGGACCACGTCGCCGTGCTCGAGCTCGCCGCAGCGGCCGACCACCTGGCGACCGTGGCGACCGACCGGGTCCCGGGGTACGCCGCCGCCCTGCCCGGCACCCCGGTGTGGGAGCTGGCGCCGGGCGTCACCCCGTGGGAGAACCTCCCCGTCGGGATGGCCGGGCGGGCCACCTCCGTGGTCGTCCTCGAGGACCACCAGGTCACGGGCACCCCGGACGTGGCGCTGCGCGCCGCGGCCCGCGGCACCGCCCTGGTCAGCGCGCCCCGGCCCGCGCTGGAGCAGGCGCTGGACGGCGCGGTCTGGACCGAGGGCGACCCGGCCGCGCGCCTCGTCGCGGCCCGGGCGCTGCGCCGCCAGCCCGAGCTGCGCGACCGCCAGGCCCACCTGGCCCGCCGGGCGGCGCTCTCGCGTCATACCTGGGCGCACCGCGTGGAGACGGTCCTGGACCGCCTCGGCCTGGCCGTCGCGCCGCCCGACCGCTCGGTCACCGCCCTGGTGCCGACCCGGCGGCCGGACCAGGTCGGGCACGTCGTCGACACCGTCGCGGCGCAGGTCGGCGTCCCCGTCGAGCTGGTCCTGGTGACCCACGGCTTCACCCCGCCGGAGGCCGAGCTGCGCGCCCGGGCCGCGGAACGTGGCCTAGAGCACGTCACCGTCGTGCCGGCCGACCCTGACCTGACCCTCGGCGCCGTCCTCAACCTGGGCACCGAGGCCGCCTCGGGGCGGTTCACCGCCAAGATGGACGACGACAACCTCTACGGCCCGCACTACCTGCAGGACCTGGTCCTGGAGCTGGGCACCACCTCCGCGCAGGTGGTCGGCAAGTGGACCCACTACGTGCACCTCACCGGCAGCGATGCCGTCCTGCTGCGGTTCGCCGGGCACGAGCACCGCGAGGTCGACCTGGTGCAGGGCGGCACCATCGTCATGGCGACCGAGGACCTGCGCGGCCTCGGCTTCGCCGACCTGCCCCGGCGGGTCGACACCACGCTGCTGGACCGGGTCCGTGCCGACGGTGGGAGAGTGTGGTCCGCGGACCGTTACAATTTCGTGTCCCGGAGGGGGGATCCGGGTGGCCACACGTGGACGGTGACGGACGCAGAGCTGCTCACCCGCGCCTCCACCGTGGTCTTCTACGGCGACCCGAGCCGTCACGCCATCCTCTGACCCCGAGCACCCTTGGACCTCGTATGACGCAGACCGCCGTCCCGACCGGCCCGCGGCACGCCGCCCGGCCGGCGCGGACCCGACCGATCCTTCGCGGGGACATCGAGGGGCTGCGGGCCGTCGCGGTACTCCTGGTACTGCTGTACCACCTGGGTTTCGGAGCCTTCTCGGGCGGCTTCGCCGGCGTCGACGTCTTCTTCGTCATCTCCGGGTTCCTCATCACCTCCCACCTACTGTCCGAGGTCGAGTCCCGGGGCTCGGTGCGCCTCGCCCGCTTCTACGCCCGCCGGGCCAAGCGCCTCCTGCCCGCCGCGACGGTCGTGCTCGTGTTCACGGGGGTCGTGGGATACCTGGTCCTCCCGGCCGTGGAGCACCGCAACCTGGCCACCGACGTGTTCCTCGCGGCGGTCTACGTCGTCAACTGGGGTCTGGCGGCCCGGTCCGTGGACTACCTGGCCGAGGACGCGGACGTCTCCCCGCTGCAGCACTACTGGTCGTTGTCCGTCGAGGAACAGTTCTACCTGGTCGTACCGGTGCTGCTCATCCTCGTCGGCTGGTGGGCAGCGCGCCGACGCCTGCCGGTCCGGCCGACGGCCGGCTGCTTGATCGCGGTCTTGGCCCTGACGTCCTTCGCCTGGTCCGTGTGGCACACCGCGACGTCGGCGCAGACCGCGTACTTCGTGACCACCACCCGGGTCTGGGAGCTCGCGGTGGGTTCCCTGCTGGCCTGCCTGCTTCCCGTCCTCACCGGTCTGGGCCGCTGGACCGCCCAGATCCTCGCGGCCGCAGGGCTCGGCCTCCTGGCCTGGACCGCCTTCGTGACGACCACCTCCACCCCGTGGCCCGGAGCGGCCGCGGCGCTACCTGTCCTGGGCACCGCGCTGGTGATCGCCGCGGGCTCCAGCACCCAGGCCACCGTCGTCGGGAGGCTCCTGGGGATCCGGCCCATGGTGTGGATCGGCGGTCTCTCCTACGCGATCTACCTCTGGCACTGGCCGCTCATCGTCTTCGCCGACGCCCTGGACCTGACGGGCCTCGACGTGACCCTCGGTCTCCTCGTCCTCACCATCGCTCTCGCCGTGGCCAGTCGGTACCTCGTCGAGGACCCGATCCGGTTCGGGCCGGCCCTCGCCGGTCCGTCCTGGCGCGCCCTGACGATGGGCGCCGCCGGGATGGCGATCTCGACCCTGACGGCCGCGGCGGTGTGGAGCACGGTGCCCGAGCTCGGCGAGCGCCCGAGCTCAGCCGCCGGCGCCGCGGAGCTCCCGGACACACCCCCCGTGACCTCGCCGGAGCGGCCGGAGGACACGGCACGCGCAACCTCCGACGCCAAGCCCACGTTCGCCACGTCCGGACCGGTTCACCCTGACCCGGAGGTGGCGCCGGATGACGTCCCTCAGGTGTACGCGGACGGGTGCCAGACCCCGCAGCCGGAGACCGACGTCAACCTGGACTGTGTCTACGGTGATCCTCACTCCGACACCGTCGTCGCCGTGGTCGGCGACTCGAAGATGGCGCAGTGGATGTCCCCGCTGGCAGCCATCGCCGAGGCCGAGGGCTGGCGACTGGAGACCTATCTCAAGTCGGCCTGTGGACTGAACCCGGCGTTGGAGGCGACCGACTACCCCGAGTGCGTGGAGTGGATCAGTCGGGTCGTCGGGCACCTCACCTCCGAGCCGGGCAGGGTGGATGTCGTCATCGGTTCGATGGGCCGGTCACGAAGCTCTTCCGCGGCCGACGACATGGAGGACTACGTCGAGGGGCATCTCCGAACATGGCGGGCACTCGAGGCCGCCGGCGCCCGGGTCGTCGTCGTCGCCGACACCCCCACCCCCGTGCGGTCCGAGCTCGACGGCGCCGACTCGGTGTACGAGTGCGTCGCCGAGCACCGGGACGACTGGGGTGGTTGTAGCTTCACCCGGAACGACGGTTCCGGCACACCCGCCATCCGGGAGGCCGCCGCCCAGATGTCCTCGGTCGACCTCATCGACCTGAACCCCTGGGTCTGCCCGAGCGACCAGTGTCCCCCTGTCATCGGGGAGGTTCTCGTGTACCGGCAGGGCTCTCACATCACCGACACGTACGCCAGGAGCCTCCAGGAGCACCTCTGGCGCGAGCTCGTGGACATCGGGGTTGCGGCCGGCCCTCCGCGGGGCGAGAACGGATGACGAGCCGCACGGCTCGTCGCCTCGTCCGCAGCGTCGCCGCCACGGCACCCGGGCGTGTCGCCCGGCGCACGGCGAACCGGGTGCGAGCGGCATTCCGTCGTGCTGCTCACCGTGTCGTTCGTCCGGCCACCGGGGATTTGGACCCGGTGCTCGGCGCCCTGGCCCAGGAGGCGCTGGCAACGGCTGGACCCGGCACCCTCACGGCAATCGGGCTCAGGCTGCGGAGTCGCGACGTCGCCGAGGTCCTCGCGGAGGTCGGGAGGGTTCACCGGAAGCCACGGTGGCGGGCGGGTGCAGCCATAGTCACGGCGGGCCTGGGAGGCGCCGCGGACCGTGCCCGGGCTCTCGGGCAGTTCCGGGAGCTCTGTGCGGAGCACGGACCAGGGGTCCTCGACGACCGGCAGCAGCTCGTCCTCGCCCAGCTGCTCTTCGAGTCAGGGGCCGACATGGAGCTCACCGAGCTGCTGCCCCGCCTGTCTCGTATCGCACCCATCGACGCGGCTCTTCTGCGTACCGACCTGCTCAACCCGGCGCGTCAGGGCGACCTGGCCGACCCTGAGGTGTGGGCGGACCACTTCGGCGAACCCTGGGAGACCGCGGGGCTCCTACGCCCTCGGGTGCAGCCTGACAGCAACGGCCATCTCTTCGACTCCCTCCACGTGGACCCTGCCGGCACGGATTCCGGGAGGAGCGCGCCCGAGGGCCCGCTCGTCTCGGTGGTGGTGCCGGTCTTCCGACCCGATGCAGGGTTGCTCACCGCGGTTCGCTCGCTCGCAGCCCAGACCTGGTCGCACCTCGAGATCCTCCTGGTCGACGATGCATCCGGCCCCGAGTACGAGTCTCTACTGCTCGAGGCCGCCGAACTCGACCCCCGGGTTCGCCTGTTGCGCCGGGAGGCGAACGGCGGGAGCTACCTGTGCCGGAACCTTGCCCTGGCACAGGCCCGGGGCGAGTTCCTCAGCTTCCACGACGCGGATGACTGGGCCCACCCCCAGCGCATCGAGCACCAGCTCACCGAGCTGATGGCCAATCCTGGGCAGACCGCCAACCACAGCCTGGCGATGCGAGCCCACGACGATCTGACGCGGCAGTGGCTGGGCTACCCGGCGATCCGGACCAACGCCTCATCCCTGCTCCTCAGGACCGAGCTGCTCCGAGAGCTCGGCGGTTTCGACGAGGTCCGGAAGAGCGGCGACAGTGAGCTGGTGAGCAGGATCGAGGCTCTCACCGGAGAGCGCATCCGCGTCGTGCCCGAGGTCCTGGCGGTGACCCGTCTCCGTATGTCCTCGTTGTCGCGGGGCGACTTCTCCATGGGCTGGGCTCGCGCTGCGCGTATCGCCTACCAGGGTGGGTACCGGCACTGGCACCGCTCCCTGGTGGGTATCGGTACTGCCGGCGGGGCCGAGGTCACCTGCCCCGTCTACACGGACGCCGCCGGCGTCACCCACCGTCGCTTCGCGGCCCCGCGCAGCTACGCGCCGACCCCTCCCCCACCAGGGCGATTCGAGTACCTGCTCGTCGCCGACCTCTGCACGGAGCAGGCTGCGCGCTCCCTCGTCCCACTGAGCCGGGCCCTGGTCGACAGCGGTCACAGCGTGGCGCTCCTGCACCAGGAGGACCCCTTCGAGCTGCGCCGCCGACGGGTGCACAACCACCCCGGGATCCAGTCCCTCGTGAACACCGGCTCAGTCGTCCAGGTCCACCCCGAGGAGCACACCGCCGCCGACGTGGTCGCGGTCCTGAGCCCTCGAAGCCTCCTGCTGGACCGGGACCGGCCGGTGGCTCTCGAGGCCGGTGTGCTGTGGGCGGCCGAGCCGGTGCCGTGCGGTACCGAGGCATCCGCCCGGATACGCCGCAACCTCGGCGCGTGGTGCGAGGCCCCCGTCGTCATCGGTCGTTCAGGTGTTGCGGACGGGTCAGGGTTGTTGCACCGGCTCCTCGATGAGATGGGAACCTGAGGCCGTGACCGAGCTCCCACCTTCCGCCCGCCGCGTCCTGGGGGCCGTTGCCCGCCGCCTCCCCCGGTCCCTACGCCGACAGGCCCGTCGCGTCACAGGTCGTCCCGCCGTCTCGTCAGGAAAGCGTCGGCAAGACTTTCTCAGGTCAGCCGAGCAGCAGCCGGCGCCAGCACATCCCGCAACGGGTACGGGTGCCGTGGCCCTCGCTGCGGTGACGGAACGCCTGCGGGTTGGACTGGGCGCCGACTGGGTCGTGCGATTGGCGGACCCGAGCAGCTGGCGGGATCTGCTTTCGAGGCCCCCGACCCCCGAGCTGGTGCTCCTCGAGCTGACCCCCGACGGTGTCCCGGGCCTGGAACGGGACGACGTCGGTGAGTTGCTCCGCGGCGCCCGTGAGGCGGGGGTGCCGGTGGTGGTCTGGGCGACTGAGAGCCACCGACAGTCCTGGCCCGACGACCATCCGATCACGCAGGCCGACCACCTCGTCGTCGACGATGCGCGGACAGCGAGCGCTTGGGCGGACCGGAGTGGTCGACGAATCGAGACCCTCTGGCCCGCGGCGTCGCCGTTCGTGCACTCCCCGGCAAGGACGGGCACGACGACCCGCCGCCAGGAAGCGCTGGCTGTCCTCACGCCACACCTGGAGAACCTTCACCACTTCGCCCATCTGCCTCCGGACCGTGTCGACGTCTGGGTGCCGCCATCACAGTCGGCCCTCGTACCGGATCCCTCCGGGTCCACGTCGGCGTCCAGATCCCACCAGGTGGCCGACCACCGGACCCGGGAGAGGCTGCAGGCACTGAGAACCGAGTCGGTGGTCCGCCAGCCACTCGATGGGCGGGCTCCGGTGCTCGGTCACTACCGAACGGTGACCGGACTGGAAGGAGGACTCGGGTCCGGCTGGCCACTGGTCGAGGCGTCCATGGCCGCGACACCCTTGGTTCTGGACCAGGAGACCGCGGCACTACTCCCCCCGGACCTGGCGGCTGTGCACACCCTCCCGAAGACCGCCGAGGAACTGAGGCTGGATGCGACGGCTCGTCTCTGGCAACGCGAGCTCGTCGAACGCGAGGGCCTCCTGGCGGCCCGCGTGGCGCGGCGCGCCCACACCTTCACGCAGCGCGCCCGTGCCCTGGCCACCCTGGCCGGACGTCCCGGGGCAGCCCCGGCAGAGCAGGACCGCACCGTGTCGGTCGTCGTACCCACCAACCGCCCGCACCAGCTCGACAACGTCGTCGCCAACGTGGCCCGGCAGGACGAGACCGCCCGGGGCAACGTGCAACTGGTCCTCGTGCTCCACGGGATCGAGGTCGACGAGGCCGAGCTGCGGGACCGTGCCCGCGGGGCGGGGATCGAGCACATCGAGGTGCTGCGAGCTGATGCCAACCTGACCCTGGGCGCTTGCATGAACCTCGGCATCCAGACCGCCGCCGGGCGCTACGTCGCCAAGGTCGACGACGACAACTACTACGGGCGTCACTACCTCAGCGACCTCGTCGACGCCTTCGTTTACACCGACGCCGGAATCGTGGGCAAGTGGGCGCACTACGTCTGGTTGCGGTCCTCCGGCGCCGTTCTCCTCCGCAACCGGCACAGCGAGTACCGCAACGAGCGGCTCGTGCAGGGCGGCACCATCGTCCTGCGCCGGGACGTCGCGCGCGCCCTCCGGTTCGGCGACCTACCGCGGGCGGTCGACACCGACCTGCTCAACCGGGCCCGCGACGAGGGCGTGCGTGTCTTCTCGGCCGACAGGTTCAACTTCGTCAGCATCCGCGGGGTTGATCGACACGCCCACACCTGGCCGATCGCGGACACCGCCCTCATGAACCGCTCGGGGGAGCTGCTGTTCTTCGGCGACCCCCGCTACCACGTCGACGTCTAGATGTACTGACCCGACAGGAACCTGGCCGCGACCTCAGCGCTCGGGACGTGCTGGTCGACGACGAGCTGGGCGATGCGCAACCCTGCCCGCGTTGTCAGCACAGCGTTAGCGTGGGACATGAGGGCCTCCTGTTTCGAGCGGATACCTAGGCAAGTTCCCCCCAAGAGGCGCTCGTCTGTCACTGATCAGATCAGCGGATCACTCCACTCGACCAACGTCCCCGGTCAGTACATCTAGACCGGCCTAGTGGCCCCGGGCCAGCACGGACCTGTAGATCTCTCCGTAGCGCTGGCCGTTCCGGGCCCAGCTCCGCTCGGTCCTCACCCAGTTCCTCGCCTCGTCGGCAAGGGCTCTGGCCCGGGACGGGTCCTGGTAGATGGCTTCGAGCTCCGCCGTCAGCGAGTCGAGATCTCCGGTGCGGAAACTGGTGCCGCGGACGCCGCCCCCGATGATCTCGACCAGCGCGGGCAGATCGGAGACCAGGAGGGGAATCCCCAGAGCCATCGCCTCGAGCGGCTTCAGGGGCGTCACGAGGCGCGCAGCCCGCTCGTCCACCCTCGGCACGACGAAGACGTCACAGAGGGCGTAGTAGTCCAGTACCTCCTCGTGCGGAACCCGCCCCGTGAAGACCACCGCGTCCTCGACACCCACATCCTGGGCGAGCCGCTCGAGCTGCCCTCGTCGCCTCCCCTCACCAACGATGAGCGCCGTGGCAGGGACGCCCCGGCGCCGCAGCCGGAGCGCAGCCTCGATCAGCAGCTCCTGCCCCTCCCGGAAGTGATCGAGGTTGCTGACGTAACCGAAGACGAACCGGCCCGCGAGACCCCATCGGGCGGCGAGGGCAGAAGATCTCGGTCTGGGCGCGAACGTGTCTGCGTCCACGCCGTTGGGAACGACGTGAACGTGCTCCTCGCGCACCCCCCGGGCGACGATCTCCGCGCGCATCGACTCACTCAACGTGACAACCGCCGCAGCGCGCTGCATACACCGGGTCTCGGTGTCGCGGCGGCGCCGGAAGATCTCGGACTGCTCCGCCCAGCGCACGTCAGAGGTCCAGAGGGACTCGAAGAAGCCGCGGACCTCGTACACCACAGGGACACCGAGAAGCTCCCCCACCGCCAGGGCGACCAGTGCCGTCTCGTACCCCCGCCGGCCAGAGTGGACGTGGATCAGCTCCGGCCGCGACTCAGCCGCCGCGTTCGCCAGGGCCGTGGCCCACGCGTCGAGGTACTCGTCGAAGGGTTCGTGGGGCGGTACCACCGGTCGCCGCAGCCGCAGGTGTCGGACATCATCGACCCACTCCTCCGCCGGTACCTCATCGACGTTCTCCGGGAAGTCGAGCGGAGTCACCGCGATCGGCTCCCACCCAGCCGCCGCAAGTGCGGTGAGGCTGTACCTGGTTCGCACCGAGTACCCGCTCTGCCGGTAGGGCAGGGTGACCTTCACGACGTGCAGGACCCGTCCCTCCACCGGACGGACCCGGGAGAGAGCGGCGGCCAGCGACGCCTCCACCGTGGGCGACCATTCCGGCGAAGTCTCGAGCCAGCGCCCCTCGAGCTCCCTCGCCAGACGTAGCAGCCGGGGGTTACTCCCCCGCTCCAGCTCGAGAGCGGCCGCCCTCCGTTGCAGGCTGATCGCGCCTCCTCGCGCGGCGACAGCGCGGGCCTCGCGGAGAAAGGTTCGGCTGCGTGAGAGGTCCTCGAGGTGGGCTTCCGCCAGGGCGAGCGCGGACGAGTGATCACCGGAGCTGCTCAGGCGCTCCATCCTCCGCACCAGGGCGCCGGCCCGCGTCGGGTTCAGCACGCGTCCGGCTGAGACCACGATCCTGCGGAGCCTTCGAGCCACCGCTCTGAGACGGCGGTTGAGGAGCACGTGGAGGGAAGGCACGCCCCTAGCGTACGGATCGGGTCTGCTGCGGATGGGCCCAGCCGGGAGATCCCCTCCGGTGCCACATCCGGTGGTCCCGACCGCGTCTACCGGTGGAAGGTAGTGTGCAGGCTACCCAGGCGGCTGATCGGGGCACGACGACGGAGGTCGGGATGAGCAGGGAGGCTGTCAGGCGCGGCGTTCTTGTGGCCTCGGCGATCCTGCTCGTAGGGGCACTGGCGGTGCACGGGGACCCCGCCCCGGCAACGGTGGGGCGTCAGGCCGCACCGGCGACGGCGAGCGTCGTCCCCTGGACCGGTCAGGGAAGAGCCCCGTGCCCCGAGGGACAGACGCGGGTGAAGCAGGTGCTCTCCCAGAACTTCGCCGCCATCCCGCAGGCCCGCTTCAACCGTGGCTTCTACACCGTCAGCAGCACCCTCGGTGGGACAGCGGCCCGGTCTCTCATGCCTGCAGACGGGTCCCGGACACGTGATCACATGTTCCTGAACTGGACCTCCGTGACACCGGGCCAACGCACGATGCTCGCCTTCGCCACACGGGGGACCACGCCCGGTGGCTATTACGCCACCGCCGACGTCAACTCCCAGCACATCCAGGTCCCGGTGGGCAGCACGAGCTGGTCCGGCCGCGTCTACGACGTCACCGCGGCAACCGACGACGAGGACGGAGCACTGGGCACGTGGTTCGAGCACCGTGCCCGAACCGGCACCCGGACCTGGTGGGACCTCGACAATGTCCAGATCTACACCTGTCGGACCGCACCCGTTTCGCGGATCGCCGGCACCAACCGGTACGAGACGTCGGCCCGTGTCTCCAGCCGCTACGCCGTCGGGGTGCCCATGGCCTTTCTCGTCCGGGGTAGCGAGTTCGCCGACGGGGTCAGCGCGAGCGCCCTGGCGGCTTCGCTCGGTGCACCTGTGCTCCTGGTCACGCGCGACGGCATCCCCGCTGCCGTGAGGACGGAGCTCGGCCGGCTCAGGCCCCAGCGGATCACCATCGTGGGCGGCGAGAACGTGGTGGGCGAGGCCGTGGCAACCCAGGCCGTCCAGTACGCCACCACCGGCGAGGTTCGCCGTCTCGCCGGTCGGAACCGGTACGAGACCTCGGCCCTGGTCGCGACGCAGTTCCCACCCGGGCCGGACGTCGCCTACCTCACGTCCGGAGCCGACTTCCCCGACGCGTTGACCGGCAGCGCCCTGGCAGGGAGCCGCGGACTGCCACTCCTGCTGACCGGGGAGACATCGCTTCCAGCGCCTGTGCGCGAGGCACTCCAGTCCCTTGCGCCCCGGTCGGTTGTCATCATCGGTGGGACGGGCAGCGTCTCGAGTGAGGTGGCGAACCAGGTGCGCGCCCTGCTCCGGGTGCCGGTGACGCGCATCAACGGCACCAACAGGTACGGCACCGCGGCTGCCGTGGCGAACGAGTTCCCGACGGACCTCCCCCGCGTCTACGTCACCGCAGGCCACACCTTCCCGGACTCTCTGTCCGGATCGGCGCTGGCGGGAGCCGAAGGGGTACCCGTGCTGCTCGCCCGACCATCGACCGTTCCCTCGGCCACCACCACGGCGCTGGAACGCCTGTCCCCAGCCCAGGGCGTGCTCATCGGGGGCAGGAACGTCCTGCATCCCATCGTGATGGATCTCATCGGCGGACAAGTGGGCTGACTCATGCGCACCACGCGACGACTCCTGAACGGCGAGACCGTCATCATCGATGTCGGCACCGCCGCTGACCTCCCGCCGTCGACGGCGGTCAGCGTGCTGTCCCTGGATGGTCGAGAGCTGGAGGTCACCTCCGGTGGCACCGAGGCCCTCGACTTCTACCTGTCCCTGTCGGGGAGCCGCCTCACCGGGCAGCTCGCCCTGCGCTCCGGGCCGCTGCTCCGGCACGGACGGAACGGGGACGATCCCGAGGGCGGGCTGGTCTTCTCGGTCGCGGTGGGCGAGTACGAGGTGTTCGGCTTCACCACCCCCGACCTCGACGTCGAGGCCCTGGCCGGCTACCTCGCCGAGGTCACCTTCGAGCCCGGTCCGCACGGCCCCAGCCTGCGGCCCGGCGGACGGGTGACCTGGTCCACCAACCGGACCCACACGGTGGCCCAGGTGGTCGACGCCAGCACCGGGTCAGGGGTGCTGCTCGACGTGCGTCGCACCGTCATCCCGCGCATGTCCCGTTCCGCGGGCCTGCCCGTGCGCGGTGGTCGGCTGAGCCGCTCCGACCCCCAGGAGCGGCACCCCTACGCCATCCTCGAGGCCCGCGACTTCGTCACCTACGGCATCCCCGGCGACGAGGACGACCTCGACCTCGTGGCGACCGTCCTCGCCGAGACCACCACGGAGCTGCGATGAGCGTGCTGTCCCCCGCCCTCCTCGGCTCCGTCGGCCTGGTCCTCCTCGTCGCCGGTATGACGCACCTGCGCCGCCCCGCCGAGCTGCGGGACGGCCTGACCCGGCACGGCGTCCTGCCCGGCTGGTCCCGGCGCCCGGTGGGTGTGGGCCTCCCGCTGGTCGAGACCGCGCTTGGGGTGCTGCTGCTTCTCGTCCCCGCGGGCGTGGGCGCCGCCGCTCCCCCGGCGGTGGGCGCGGCCCTGCTGTGCGTGGCGTTCGCCGGCTACCTGGGGGTGGTGCTGCGCCGGCACCCGGCCGGTGGGGTCCCGTGCGCCTGCGGCCTCGGCGCGGCACCGGTGACGGGCACCGCGGTGGCCCGGGCGGTGCTCCTGGCCGTCCTCGCGCTGGCCGGCGGGCTGACCGACGCCGGCTGGACGGTCGCCGACCGCCCCTGGCCGGAGGTGCTCGTCGCCGTCTCCGCCGCGGTGGTCCTGGCGCTGACGACCGCCACGCTGCCGGCGAGCCGTGCCGTTCCGGAGCACCCACAGCTGTCCGGCATCCCGGGGGTGGCCCGGTGAGCTTCCAGACCTCGGCCCTCGTCCTGGCCTGGGTGGCCATCGTGCTGCTCGCGCTGGGCCTGGCCGGTCTGCTGCGCCAGGTGCAGCTGCTCAGCCGCGGCCGGGTGGGTGGGGCCGACGGCCCGGCCGCGACCACGGCACACACCCCCCGCGACCTCGTCGGTTTCCGCCTGCCCCGCCAGGGGCCGCTGGCCGGCCTCGTCGACCCGGTCGCCCACCGGACCGTGCTGGCCTTCGTGTCACCGGGGTGCCCCTCCTGCACCCAGACACTGGAGCGGTTGGCGGCGACCCCGGACGTGGCCGCCGGGTCGGTCGCGGTCGTGGCGGTCTCGACCGGGTCCTGCACGCCCGCCGAGACAGCCCTGGCCGGCACCGGCCGCTGCGTGCCCCGGGGACGCGGCCTGCTCGAGCGGCTGCGCGTGCCGGCCACCCCCTACCTCGTCGCCGTCGACGCCGACGGCACCCTCGTCGCGGCCGTCCTGCCGGACGAGGACACCGACGTGCCCGGCTGGGTGCGCCACAGCCGGGGCTCGCTGTCCGTGACCGAGGAGCCCCACCGTGAGTGAGTCACCCCTCCGCTTCGCCGACCTCCCGTCGGCCGACGAGCACCGGATCCGGGCCCGGCTGCGGCCGCGGCCGAGCCGGCGCACCTTCCTCACCGCCGTCCTCGGCGGGGGCGCCGCGATCGGCCTGACCTCCCTCGCAATGGTCAACCGCGCCGCCGACACCGCACGCGCGGCCTACTGGCAGGACTGGACCAACACCTCCACCGGCCCCTGCGCCACCTACGCCCGTGACCACACCGAGCGGGGCATCCAGTGCGGTCCGTCCCCGATGTGCCGCGACCAGCGCTGCTGCTGGAAGTACCGCAACGGCGCCAGCAACGTCGTCGGCTGGCACAAGCACGCCCCCGGCCCGAACGGCTACTACCTGCACCGGCCGGACGACTGCTGGAACAGCACCTACGACTCGTGGCACTGGAAGTTCAGTGACGGCAACACCTGGCGCTGCTCCGACGGATGGACCTGCAGCCCCAGCGGCTCCTGCACGAAGTCGATCTGCCCGTGGGTGGTTTGAGCCCGGCGGACGTGCCGGTCACCCGCCGCTGGGTGGCCGACCCGCTCGTCCTGCTCGGCGTGGTCGCGGCGGCAGCCGTCGTCGTCCTGGTCCGCCACCTCCTCGGCGACCCGGTGCCGTGGCCGCTCCCGGCCCTGCTCGGCGTGGTCGCCGCCGGACTGGCGCTGTCCGGCTCCACTTGAGGCCTCAACAGCGCGTGGGCGCTGGTGGCCTCGGTCCGGGGCCGTGCGATCCAGTTCCGGCTGTGGCTGGCCTTCGCGGTCGGCTGCACCCTCGGGGGTGCCTTCACCGGCACCGCGCTCGGGGTGCTGTCCGGGCTGCTGTCCCCGCTGCCGCAGGCCTGGCGGCTGGGCGGGTGGGTCCTGGCTGTCGTGGCGCTGGTGGTCCTCGACCTGTGGTCGCCGGTCCTCCGCCTGCCGCAGCGTCGCGAGCTCATCCCGCAGACCGTCTTCTACCGCGGGCTCGCCCGGGGTGGTCTGCGCTTCGGCCTGGAGTACGGCTGCGGCTTCCGCACCCTGGTGCCCTCGGCCGCGTCCTACATCGCGGCGGGCTTCGTCCTCCTTGCCGTGCTTCCGCTCGGCTGGGCCGTCCTGCTGGGCGGGGCGTTCGGCGCGGCCCGCAGCCTGGCGGTCCTGCAGTACCTCGCTCTCGGCCGCCCGGGCTGGCAGGAGTTCCTGTCGCGACACACCCGGCTGCTGGAGCGGGCCGGCTCGGTCGTCACCGCCGCGCTGCTGGCGGCCGCGCTGTCCCGGTGGGCCGGCTGAGCCCCGTGAGTATCTAGTCCACGATGGCTCTCAACTGGTTGACCACCTTCGACGAGACAACTGTGCCACCGCCCACGACGACCACCTTGGAGGGCTGGAGCCGGGCCACCGCGTTGGCGGTGGTCGTCGGCAACGACGTCGAGCTGGTGAGCAGCATGGGTCCTCTTGCCGCAGCTGCTGCAGCGGACCCTGCCAACGCGTCCGGGAACCCCTGACCGGTCGCGACGTACACGGTGCTCGTGGTGGTCGGGTAGTACCCGGCCAGACGTGCGGCCGTATCGTAGCGGTTGGCGCCGGCCACGCGCTCCAGGATCTGGCCTCGAGTCAGCCTCTTGAGCTGCTGCGCAACAGGCTCGCTGACCGAGCCTGTCCCCCCCAGGACGACGACCCGCCACGGGCTGATGGCCTGGATCGCCGCCAGCGTCTCGGCGGGGACCGAATCCCGTCGGGTGAGCAGGATGGGTCCCTGGTTGTAGGCGGCTCGAGCCGCGCCGGCCATCGCGTCGGGGAAGTCCGCCGCCGTTGCCACGTACACCACCGGGACCTGGGAGCCGAACTGCCGTGCGAGCAGCCCCGCAGTCGCGTAGCGGTTTGCCCCGCCGATGCGTGTCACGGTGGCACCGGTTGCGCGCAGCTCACCCAACACATCCTCGGTGACGGCTCCCGGACCTCCGACCACGAAGATCCGCTTGGGGGCGAGCCGGGAGAGGGCGTCTCGTGTAGCCGCCGGCACCCTTCCCTTCTGGGTCAGGAGGACCGGGGCGCCCAGGACACCGGCGCGAGCGGAAGCCGCGAGGGCGTCGGGGAAGTCCTGCCCACTGGTGACGAAGACGTCCCCGCGCGTGGGAAAGCCTTGTGAGAGGGCCGCAGCGGTCTCGTAGCGATTGGCTCCGTGAACCCGCGTCACCGTCCCACCCGGAGCCAGCATCCGGGCCCAGGTGGCATTGTCCAGCACCCCGGTGACCGGCAGGCCCCGGGTCCGCTGGTAGTCCAGCAGCGCCGCCAGGGTCATCGGGCCGAAGATGCCGTCGACGTCGGCGCCGGTGAAGCCGAGGTGCTGCTGGGCGATCTTGATGTGGTCGTGGCGCGCCTGGGGAAGGTACACGGGGTAGGGCGAGGCCGGCGGTTGGGGAAGGGACGTCGGGCACGGGCTGGTCCGGCGCCCCGTGTACCGCGGCGCGTACTGGCCCGCGTACACCCGGCAGGTCCCGTGGTCGACCACCGTCACCGGCGTCCCGGTCCACCAGCTCGTGCGACCCATCGCACCGTCCCAGGTGAAGCTGATATGCAGGTGGTCGGTGTGCGGGTTGGGCCCGGTGTAGGTGCGCCAGGAGCCCGGGTCGTACAGGTACCAGGACCGGCGGTTCCAGATGACGGACATGACGCCGAAGCGCCGCGCCATCTCGCCGTTGTTGGCGGTCAGCCACTGGGCGACGGCGTCGCCGATCGCCTTGTCCTTGGGGTCGTAGGCATTCATGCCCCAGTCGAAGGCACGACCCTCGTAGTGCTGGCTGTTGTCACCGGCGATGCAGTGCCGCCAGGTGAAGTAGCTGGGCTTCTTGTAGTGGCTGCTCACCAGCTGGGCGAACTTCAGCATGCCCGGCTTGTTGTTGGGGTCGCACGAGTAGGTGTACTGCCACCCCGGTGCCGCGTCGAGGACCGGCGGCAGGGTCTTGGTCGGGGGGCTCGGCACCGCATCCGGGTCGCCCTCCGCCTGGGTGCTCGCGGTGTCCCGCGCCCTGGGCCCGAACTGCGCCAGGTAGCCGGTGTCCGCCGACATCAGCTCCTCGGGTGTCGACGGCTCGATCTCCTCGGCGGGGGTCGGACGCAGCCACTCCTCCGGGATGTCAGCGGGGTCGGGGGCCGGTCCCTCCCAGGCCATCGGCTCGACCGGGACCTCGTCGGCGCTGGTCAGCGCGGTTTTCCCGGTGGCGTCCACCTTCAGGACGAAGGCCTCGCCCTCAGGGGCCACCCCCTCGTCGAAGTGGTCGCCGTGCTCCCCCTGCGAGACGACCCCCTGCGGGAGCGGGTCGGTGCCCTCCGGGCCGGCGAGGGCGTCGGGGGCGGCCGGGTCCGCGAGCGCGGACGGCGCGGCGAGCAGCAGGGACGCGACGGTGAGGGCGGCGACGAGACGACCTCGGGACCCCAGGGGGCGCGGGGGTGATGACGGCATGAGCAGGGCCTCCAGGCTGGTCCAGCCACTCGTGACGGTCGGGGGAAATGGTGTTGTTGTGACTTTTGTGACCGCGTGGAGAATACCCCGGGAAATGGGCGACGAAAAGCCCGGGGCCGAGGTCACGGGCAAATAACAAGTATGTGATTTCCTGCTTTCCGGAAAACAACACGAATGTCATTCTCCGAATTCCGTTGCGGCCCGCCGGGACCGCTGTCCGGGCCGGAAGACGACAGGACCCGTGACCGCCTCGCGGTCACGGGTCCGGACGCAGGACGTCAGTGCCTGGTCAGCGCTCCACCTCGCCCCGGATGAAGGCCTCGACGGCCTCGCGCGCCTCCTCGTCCGGGCGCTGCACCGGCGGGGACTTCATGAAGTAGGACGACGCGGACAGCAGGGGGCCGCCGATGCCCCGGTCCTTGGCGATCTTCGCCGCGCGGATGGCGTCGATGATGATGCCGGCGGAGTTCGGCGAGTCCCAGACCTCGAGCTTGTACTCGAGGTTCAGCGGCACGTTGCCGAACGCCCGGCCCTCGAGCCGCACGTAGGCCCACTTGCGGTCGTCGAGCCACTGGACGTAGTCCGAGGGACCGATGTGGACGTTCTTGGTGCCCAGGTCGTGGTCGATGTTGGAGGTGACGGCCTGGGTCTTGGAGATCTTCTTGGACTCGAGGCGGTCGCGCTCCAACATGTTCTTGAAGTCCATGTTGCCGCCCACGTTGAGCTGGTAGGTGCGGTCGAGGACGACCCCGCGCTCCTGGAAGAGGCGCGCCAGCACGCGGTGGGTGATGGTGGCACCGACCTGGGACTTGATGTCGTCACCGACGATCGGCACGCCGGCGTCGGTGAACTTCTGGGCCCACTCCGGGTCGGAGGCGATGAAGACGGGCAGCGCGTTGACGAAGGCGACGCCCGCTTCGAGTGCGCACTGGGCGTAGTAGCGGTCGGCCTCCTCCGAGCCCACGGGCAGGTAGGAGACGAGCACGTCGGCCTTGGTGTCCTTGAGGACCTGCACGACGTCGACCGGCTCCTCGGGGGCCAGCTCGATGGTCTCCTGGTAGTAGCGGCCGACGCCGTCCAGGGTCGGCCCGCGCTGGACGATGACGCCGGTCGGGGGCACGTCGGCGATCTTGATCGTGTTGTTCTCGCTGGCCAGGATCGCCTCGGCCAGGTCGAAGCCCACCTTCTTGGCATCGACGTCGAAGGCGGCCACGAACTCGATGTCACGCACGTGGTACGGACCGAACTGCACGTGCATCAGCCCGGGCACGGTGCTGGAGGCGTCCGCGTCCCGGTAGTACTCCACACCCTGCACCAGCGAGCTGGCGCAGTTGCCGACGCCGACGACGGCGACGCGTACGGATCCCATGGTTACTCCTTGTTCTCGGTGGGGCTTGCAGGAGGGACGGTGCGGACCTTGGTCCGTTCGGACTCGATCAGGTCCGAGAGCCAGGCGACCTCGCGCTCCGCCGACTCGATGCCGTGCCGGTGCAGCTCGGCCGTGTAGGCGTCCCGCCGGTCCTCCTGTGAGGCCCGGATGGTCGCCAGGCGCTCCTCGAGCCTGCTGCGCCGCCCCTCCAGGATGCGCAGCCGGACCTCGGAGTTCGTGCGGCCGAAGAACGCGAAGTGGACGTCGAACGTGCCGTCCTCCCACGCCGCGGGCCCGGCCTGCTCCAGGAGCTGGGCGAACCGCTCCTTGCCGGCCGCGGTGAGCTCGTAGGTGATCCTGGCCCGGCGCCCGGCCCCCAGCCCGGAGGCAGGCCGCCGCATCAGGATCGTGTCCTCGGCCTCGGCGATCCACCCCCGCTTCACCATCTCGCGCAGACGGGGGTAGAGCGTGCCGTAGGAGAGGGTGCGCATCGTCCCCATGACGACGTGCAGCTGCTTGCGCAGCTCGTAGCCGTGCATGGGCCGATCGTGGAGCAGGCCCAGGATGGCCAGCTCCAGCATGTCGGTCCTGCGGCTCACGAGTCCCTCTCTCCGGTTGATAGATCGGCGCAATATATCGCGGCGATATAGCGGGAAGAGAGTAACGCCGCCGTCCTGATACATGCAACACCACCGCCGCGTGTCGTCGGCCGGGTTCCCGGGCCGGTCCTCGGGGAACCCAGGCGGCATGATGGGGCGTATGACGCGATCCCGACCCGCCCAGAGCCGACCCGCGGGCCGCCAGGGCAAGGGCCGCCGCCGTGCCGCACCGAAGCGGCCCCGGTGGAAGAAGGTGCTGCTGGTCCTGGCCGGGATCTTCCTGGCCGGCCTGCTGGCGGTCGTCGGGCTGGTCGCGTGGGCCTACGCGCGGACCGAGATCCCCGACCCCAACGAGTTCGCCGAGGCGCAGGCCTCGATCATCTACTACGCCGACGGCGAGACCGAGCTGGCGCGCTTCACCGGCGGCTTCAACCGGGAGTCGGTGCCGCTGTCGGAGGTCCCGCTCCACGTCCAGCGCGCGGTGCTCGCCGCGGAGGACCGCGAGTTCTACGAGAACCAGGGCATCTCGGTGACCGGCACGCTGCGGGCGCTGTGGCACAACATCACCAGCGACACCACGCAGGGTGGGTCGACGATCACCCAGCAGTACGTCGAGAACTACTTCCTCAGCGCCGAGCCGACGCTGTCGATGAAGTTCCGCGAGGCCCTCATCGCGGTGAAGATCGACTCACAGCTCACCAAGGACGAGATCCTGGAGAGCTACCTCAACACCATCTACTACGGGCGGGGCGCCTACGGCATCCAGACCGCCGCGCAGGCCTACTTCGGCAAGGACGCCTCCGAGCTGACCGTGGCCGAGGGCGCGTTCCTGGCCTCGGTCATCAACGCCCCGTCCCTGTTCGACCCGTTCTACGCCGAGGGCAACCAGGCCCGCGCGGAGGAGCGGTTCGCCTACGTCATCGACGGGATGGTCAGCGAGGGGTGGCTCGACCCGGCGGAGGCCGAGCGGACCACGTTCCCGGAGATCCTGGAGCCGCAGCCGACGTCGGCCTCCCAGGGCGTCGAGGGCTACATCGCCAACGAGGTCCGCCGGGAGCTGGTGCAGCGGCACGACGTCCCCGAGCAGGCCATCGACCTCGGCGGCCTGCGGATCACCACGACGATCGAGAAGAAGCACCAGGACGCCGCCGTGGCCGCCGTCGCGGAGGGTGTGCCGACCGGCGAGAACACCGAGGACCTGCAGGTGGGTCTGGTGGCGGTCCGCCCCGGCGACGGCGCGATCACCGCGATGTACGGGGGCGAGGACTACAGCCAGCGCCAGCTCAACAACGCCACGGACGCGCGGTTGCAGGCGGGGTCGCTGTTCAAGGTCTACGCGCTGCTCGCGGCGGTGGACGACGGGATCAGCACGCTGACCCGGTTCCCGGGGCCGAGCCCGATGTACTTCACCGTCGAGGGCGAGTCGGAGCCCTACGAGGTGAACAACTTCCGGAACGAGCAGTTCGGCGAGATCGACCTGCGCACCGCCACGGCCTTCTCGGTCAACACGGTGTACGTCCAGCTCAACGAGCTCGTCGGGCCGGAGCGCACCCGGCAGATGGCGGTCACCGCCGGGCTGCCCGAGAACACGCCCGGGCTCACCGACGACCTGTCCAACGTCCTCGGGCCGGCGGCGCCCACGGTGAAGGAGATGGCGAACAGCTACGCCACCGTGGCGGCGCAGGGCGAGCGCGCCACGCCCTACCTGGTCCGGTCCCTGACCAGCGTCAACGGGGCCTACGAGTTCGACGTCGAGCCCGACACCGAGCAGGTGATCAACCCGGACGTGACCGCCGACGTCGTCGACGCGATGACCCAGGTGATCGAGCAGGGCACCGGGCGCGGCGCCGGCGACCTCGGCCGGCCGGCCGCCGGCAAGTCGGGCACCAGCGAGAACAACCGGTCCGCGTGGTTCAGCGGTTTCGTCCCCCAGCTCACCGCCACGGTCGGCATGTACCAGGGCGACGGGACCGTGGAGATGCGCGACGTCGCGGGCGTCGACCAGGTCACGGGGGGAACGTTCCCGGTCGAGATCTGGGGTGAGTTCATGCGCCGGGCGATGGAGGGCGAGCCGGTGGAGGAGTTCCCGGAGCGTGTCGGCATCGGCGACAACGCGCTGCGGACCGAGACGCCCACCACGACGACGACCACCACCACGACCACCACCACGACGACAACCACCACCACGACCACCACGACGACGACCACCACCACGACCACCGAGCCGCCGGAGCCGACGGAACCGCCGGAGCCGACGGAACCGCCGGAGCCCACGACGCCGGTGGAACCCACCACGCCCCCGCCACCGACGGAGACCGGCCCGCCGGAGCCCACCGGGCCACCGGAGGAACCGGGGCCGCCGCCACCCGGTGACGGCGACGAAGGCGGAGGCGGTGACGGCTAGCCTGTCCCGCGTGCAGGACCCGTATGAGGTGCCGTCGCGCCGCGACGCGGTCGTCCGGACCCTCACGGCGTTCCTCGGCGGCCCCACCGGCCGGCACGCCGTCGTCGGGGCCCGCGGCCTGGCCGGCGTCGCGGCCGCCCTCGCGGTGGTCGGGTCGGCCTTCCTGGCCCTGGGGGTCTGGCAGAAGGGCTACTGCCTGGCCCAGGGCTGGTCCAATCCCGACCAGTTCTGGCGCATGTGCTACTCGGACGTTCCCGTCCTCCACGTGACGAGCGGGCTGTCCGAGCGCGCCCTCCCCTACTTCGACGCCAGCCCCTCGGACCAGCCGCCGCTGTCCGGGGTGGCGCTGTGGGTGATCTCGCTGATCTCGCCGGAGGCCGGGACCCACCTGGTGGCCCAGCGGTGGGTGTTCGGCCTGTGGGCGGTGGCGGCGACCCTGCTGCTCGCCGCCGCGGTCGTGGCAGCCGTGGCACTGCGGCACCGGCACCCCTGGCAGGCGGCCCACCTCGCGGCCAGCCCGGTACTCGTGGCGCTCGCCCTGGTGTCGACCGACCTCCTCGGGGTGGCGATGACCCTGTGGGCGCTGTGGGCCTGGCGCACCGGGCGGTTGGGCACGGCAGGGGCGCTGTTCGGCCTGGCCGCGCTGGTCCGTCCCTACCCGCTGGTGTTCCTCGCCGCGGTCGTCCTGGTGTCGCTGCGCCGGGGCCGGCCCCTGGAGAGACTGCTGGGCTCGGCCGCTGTCGCCGTGGGCGTCGTCTTCGTGCCGATGCTCCTCGTCGAGGAGGGGGTTCTCCAGCCGTTCCGCGCATGGTGGGCGACCGCACCGGGATACGGCGGGCTGTCACTGGTGCCGCACCTGCTGGGGCAGCCCCTGTCCGCGCGGACGGCCACCGGGATCGCGCTGGCGGGCTGGGCCGCGGCGCTGGCGCTGGGGGCGGCCCTGACCTACCGGTCGCACCGGACCCCCGGGGTCATCCGGGTGGCCGCGCCGATGCTCCTCGTCGTCGTGCTCACCGCGAAGTCGGTGCCGGTCCAGACCGGCCTGTGGCTGCTCCCGGTCCTGGCCCTGTCCGCGGTCCCGTGGCGCGACCACCTGCTCTGGGCGGCCGCCGAGCTGGCCCACTTCGTCACCGTCTGGCTGCACATCGGCTTCGGCAGCGACCCGGGCAAGGGGTTGCCGGGGGACACCTACGCGCTGTTCGTCCTGCTCCGGATGGCCGGCTGGGCCTGGGTGGTCTGGCAGGTGTCCACGCTCGTCCCGGCCCGGGACCCCGCCCCAGCGGACGGGCCCGGCTACGGCACCACGAGCAGCTTGCCGGTGGTCGAACCGGAGCCCAGGTCGGCCTGAGCCCGGGCCGCCTCCTCGAGCGGGTAGCGCCCGCCGATCCGCACCCGCAGCCGTCCCGCGGCGACGGCGCCGAGCACGACGCCCGCACGCTCCTCCAGCTCCGCCCGGTCGGCGATGTAGTGCTTCAGCGAGGGGCGGGTGAGGAACAGCGACCCCGCGGCGTTGAGCCGCTGCGGGTCGAACGGTGGCACCGGACCCGAGGAGGCTCCGAAGAGGACCATCATCCCCCGCGGCCGGAGCACCTCCAGGCCGGCGTCGAAGGTGTCCCGCCCCACCCCGTCGTAGACGACGTCGACGCCGCGGCCGCCGACCAGCCGACGCACCTCGGCCACCAGGTCGGCATCGCGGTAGAGGATCACGTCGGTGGCGCCGGCCTCCCGGGCCAGCTCGGCCTTCGCCTCGGTCGAGGTCGTGGCGATCACCCGCACGCCCTTCGCCGCGAGCATCTGACAGAGCAGCTGTCCGACGCCCCCGGCAGCGGCGTGGACCAGGGCGACATCGCCGGACCGCGCCGGATAGGTCGTCTCGACGAGGTACTGCGCGGTCATGCCCTGCAGGAGCACCGCGGCGGCGTGCTCGTCGTCGACCTCGTCCGGCACCGGCACCAGCCGGTCGGCGGGCACGACGGCCAGCTCGGTGTAGCCGGTGCCGTCCACCATGGCCCACCCCACCCGCTGACCGACGAGCCCCGGGTCCACGCCCGCACCGACGGCCTCGACCGTGCCGGCGCCCTCGGACCCGGCGACGAACGGCAGGTCCATCCGGTAGGTGCCGCTCCGCTGGTAGATGTCGATGAAGTTCACCCCGGCCGCGCCCACCCGGACCAGGGCCTCACCCGGTCCGGGCTCGGGGACGGGTCGGTCCACGACCGTCAGGACCTCGGGGCCACCGTGCTGCTCGACGACGACTGCGCGCACTCGCCTCACCTCCGCGACCAGGCTAGTCAGCCCGGTGGCCGCCGGCGCGGCCGGCCCGTCAGGAGGAACCTTCTCCGCGGGACTCGGGCTGCTCGGCCCACCAGCGACGCAGCTCCTCGGCCGCCGCCTCCTTGCCGATGGGGCCCCGGTCCAGGCGGACCGCCAGGAGGTGCTGGTACGCCCGCCCCAGGAGCGGGCCCGGCTCGATGCCGAGGATCTCGGCGATCTCGTGCCCGTTCAGCTCGGGTCGCACCCGCGCCAGCTCCTCCTCCTCGCGCAGGCGTGCGATGCGGGCCTCGAGGTCGTCGTAGCTGCGCGCCAGGCGCTGGGCCTTGCGCACGTTGCGGGTGGTGCTGTCCGACCGGGTGAGCTTGTGCAGCCGGCCGAGCAGCGGGCCGGCGTCGTTGACGTAGCGGCGCACCGCCGAGTCGGTCCACACCCCGGTGCCGTAGCCGTGGAAGCGCAGGTGCAGCTCGACCAGGCGGGAGACCGCCTGCACGGTCTGCTTGTCGAAGCGCAGCGCACGCAGCCGCGCCCGGGCCATCTTGGCACCGACGATCTCGTGGTGGTGGAAGCTCACCCGGCCGTCCGGCTCGAACCTCCGGGTCGCCGGCTTGCCGATGTCGTGCAGGAGGGCGGCCAGGCGTAGCACCAGGTCGGGCCCGGGCACCGCGTCGGGACCCTCGGTGCCCGGCGGGTCCTCCAGGGCGATGGCCTGCTCCAGCACCGTGAGAGTGTGCTCGTAGACGTCCTTGTGCCGGTGGTGCTCATCGACCTCGAGGCGGAGCGCCGGCAGCTCGGGGAGGACGTGGTCGGCCAGGCCGGTGTCGACCATGAGCTCCAGCCCCGGTCGGGGCCGCGGTGCCAGGATGAGGCGGACCAGCTCCTCACGGACCCGCTCGGCGGAGACGATGGTGATCCGCTCCGCCATCTCCGTCATCGCGGTGCGCACGGCGTCGTCAGCGGTCAACCCGAGCTGGGCGGTGAACCGCGCCGCCCGCATCATCCGCAGCGGGTCGTCGGAGAACGACACCTGCGGTGTCTGCGGGGTGCGCAGCACGCCTGCGGCGAGGTCGTCCAGGCCGTGGAACGGGTCGGTGAACTCCAGCGACGGGAGCCGCAGCGCCATGGCGTTGACGGTGAAGTCGCGGCGGGCCAGGTCGTCCTGGAGGTTGTCACCGAACGCCACGACAGGCTTGCGGGAGCCGGGGTCGTAGGCGTCCGCCCGGTACGTGGTGATCTCCACGGTCAGGTCGCCGCGCCGCCCCCCGATGGTGCCGAAGTCCCGGCCCATGTCCCAGGTCTGGTCGACCCACCCGTCGAGGACGCGCTCGATCTCCTCGGGGCGTGCGGACGTGGTGAAGTCGAGGTCCGGGGAGGTCCGCTCCAGGAACGCGTCGCGGACCGGTCCGCCGACCAGGGCCAGCTCGTGGCCGGCCGCAGCGAAGCGCTCGCCCAGCTCGGTGAGGACCGGCAGCACGGGCGCGAGGTGACGGACGGCGCGCGCGAGCAGCTCGGCGGTGGGGGCGGTGGACACGACAGACAAGGGTACGTGCCGGACCCCGGCGACCGCGGGGTGCGGCCCCGCGGTCGTTCCTACGACCCTCCCGCAACTCTGGCTACAGTGGCTGGATGACCACCTCGATCCGCCCCGGCCGCTGGCCGGAGCGCCTGCCCGCGGTCCGGGAGACCTCCGCGGGCGGCGTGGTCATCGACGTGCACGAGGGGATGGCCCGCACCGCGATCATCGCCCGCCGCAACCGTGCCGGGCGCATCGAGTGGTGCCTGCCCAAGGGGCACGTCGAGCCCGGGGAGACCCTCGAGCAGACCGCGGAGCGCGAGGTTGCCGAGGAGACCGGGATCCGCGGCCGCGTGCTCGTCACGCTCGGCACCGTGGACTACTGGTTCTCCACCCCGCACCACCGGATCCACAAGATGGTCCACCACTACCTGCTCGAGGCCACCGGGGGCACGCTGTCGGTCGCGGGCGACCCCGACCAGGAGGCCATCGACGCGGTCTGGTACCCCCTGGAGCGGGTCCACGAGAAGCTGACGTTCCCGAACGAGCGCCGGATCGCCAGGGTCGCCTGGCAGCGGCTCGCCGGCTCCCCCTGACCCGCCGAGCACGTGCCCCGACCGCCCTGGACCCCGGCCCCCACGCCGGCACGCACCACCGTGCGACGCCGGCGGGTGGTCGCCACCCACCCGGTGCTCCTGCTGCTGGCGGCAATCCTCGTCACCGTCCTGGGCGCCGCGCCGGTCCCGACGGCGGCGCAGCCACAGCAGGTACCCCCGGCCGGATCCCCGCTCCGGGTGGTGCTGGACCGAGTGGCGCCGAGCACGGTCACCCCGGACACCGAGGTCGTCATCACGGGCACGGTCCACAACGACGGCACCGAGGCGGTCGCCGTGCGGGCGGTCCGGGCGAGCACGGCCTACCGGGGCCTGGACACCCGCCAGCTGGTGAGCTCCTGGGCCGCCGGGACCAGCGGGGTGGTCCTGACCCGGGACCTCGGCGAGGACGAGGTCGACGCCGAGCTCGCCCCGGGGGCGGCGCTGGGGTTCCGGATCTCCGTCGAGGCGGGCACGGTGGCCCCACCGTTCGACTTCGCCACGCTGCCGCTGCGGCTCTCCGTCGCCGGTGCCGGCGGGGAGGACCTGACCGAGCTGCGGACCTACCTGCCGTGGGACGGACAGACCGACTACGACCACCACCCGCTGGCCACGGCCGTGCTCGTCCCGCTGACCCTGCCGGCCGACCCCGCCCTGCTGACCTCCGACGACGCGACCCTTACCGCGGCGTGGGAGCGGCTGGCCGGCCCCGGGTCCGACCTGGTCCAGCTGGTCGCCGGGCTCGCCGACGAGCCGGTCACCTTCCTCGTCGACCCGGCCCTGGTGGCCACCCCGTCCCCGCCGGCCACCCTGGCCCCGACCCCACCGGAGCCCGGGGAGCCGACCGAACCGGGCGTCCCGGAGCCGTCGCACGCGACCGAGCAGCCCTCGGTGACCGCGACCCCCGACGACGACGGGGTGTCCGCCACGGCGCCCGGGGACGGGACGACCGCGACCGACGGCGCGAGTGCGACCGGGGCCCCGCCCGACGGTCCGGGTGCGGGATCCGACGACCGACCTGCCCCGGCCGACCAGGTCGAGACCCTGCGGTCCGCCCTGCTCGGCCTGGACGCCCGCCGGTTGTGGTGGCTGCCGTACGGCGACCCGGACCTCGACGCGCTGCAGGACCTCGGGGCCACCGACCGGCTGGCACCGCTGCTCCGGGACCCGGTGGAGGTCACCACCGGCGAGGGATCCACCACCCCCACGGTCCCCACCGACGGCGACGGCACCGAGGCTGTCCTCGCCCGCGGCGGCAGCGGCATCGTGTGGCCGCTGTGGGACGCGCCCGACGACACCCGGCTCACCGGCCTCGTGGAGGCCTGGTCCGCCGCGGGCTCGGGGCTGACCGCGGTCGTCGTGCCGTCCTTCACGGTGGCCGGTCAGAGCCTGCTCACCCCCACGGCCGCGGCACGTCATACGAGCGGGGTCCCGCTGCTGGGCTACGACGAGCGGCTCAGCGGCCTGGTCACCGCGGCCGGCCCCGCCGACCAGCACGGCGCCGCACTCCAGCGCCTGCTCGCCGAGACCCTCGCCGTCTACCAGGAGCAGCCGGCGACGGACCGGGAGCTGCTCCTGGCCCTGCCCCGCGGGCACGACACGGACCCGGCGGTGCTCACCGACCTGCTGCGCACCCTGGAGGAGGCGCCCTGGCTGCGTGCCACCGGGGTCGACGAGCTGCTGACCCGCACCACCCGGGCCGAGCCGGTCAGGCTGACCCCACCGGCGGAGGAGGAGCCCGACCCCGACGTGGGTCCCGGGCTCACGGCCTACCCCGAGCCGGGCGCCCCCGCGCTGACCGCGGCCCGGCTGCAGTCCCTGAGCCGCACCCGGGCGGCCCTGTCCGGTGCCGGGGAGCTGGTGCCCCGGGGCGCCGTCCTGGCGGGCGCCTGGGACCGTGTCCTCGACCAGGCCCTGTCGACCCGGTGGCGCGAGGACGCCCGGGCCTGGGCCGCCCCCGTGCAGGAGGCCCGGGACGCGGCCCGCGAGGTCCTGCAGGGGGTACGGATCAATCCCACGACGATCAACTTCCTCGCCGACGAGGGGCTGATCCAGCTCACCGTCAGCAACGACCTGCCCGTCGAGGTGAGCAACCTGCGGATCACGCTCACCCCGGGGAACCCCCGGCTGCGGGTCGTCGAGCAGCCCGAGCCCGTCACCGTCGGCCCGGGCAGCCGGGCGACGGTCCAGTTCCGGGCCCGCGCCCTCGCTGCCGGTGAGGTCGAGGTGCGCACCACGATGACGACCCCGGACGGCACCCCCGTGGGCCGGCCCGAGGTGATGCAGGTGCGGGTGCAGCCCACCGGGGCGTGGATCTACTGGGTGCTCGGAAGCGTGGCTGGCATCATCCTCGTGCTGGGCCTGTGGCGTGCGCTCCGGCCCAGGAAGGACGGGGGCGCCACCCAGACGACGACGCCGGAGGAGCGAGAGTGACCGACAGCCCCGAGCCGGACCGGCCCGCCGGGCACAGCTCGGCCACCCTGGTCCGGTCCAGCGCGCTCATGGCGTCCGGGACCCTCGTGTCCCGGATCCTCGGCCTGGTCCGGGTCATCGCCCTCGCGGGTGTGCTCGGCCTGCTCGAGTCCCCCGCCGGCAACGCCTGGACGACCGCGAACACCCTGCCCAACACGATCTACATCCTGCTGGCCGGGGGCATCCTCAACGTCATCCTCGTCCCCTCGCTCACCCGTGCGATGGCCCGGGAGGACGGCGGGCGGGACTTCACCGACCGGCTGCTCACCCTGGCCCTCACCGGGCTGGTGCTCATCACGGTCGTCTTCACGGTCGCGGCTCCGCTGCTGACCAAGCTCTTCGCCCTCTCCTGGAGCGGTGCCCAGCTGGGGCTTGCGGTGGCGTTCGCCTACCTGTGCCTGCCGCAGATCTTCTTCTACGGCGTCTACACGCTGCTGGGGCAGATCCTCAACGCCCAGGAGCGGTTCGGCTGGTACATGTGGGCCCCCGTCGCCAACAACGTCGTCGCCATCACCGGCATCGTGGCGTTCGGGGCGCTGTTCCCCGAGGCGCGCAGCATCGGCCCCGAGGAGTGGACCACCCCGATGGTGGTGCTGCTCGGCGCCACCGCGACCCTCGGCGTCATGGTGCAGGCCGCGGTGCTGCTGCCCCCCGTGCTCCGCTCCGGCTTCCGCTGGCGCCCCCGATGGGGGTTCCGGGGTGTGGGGCTCGGGGACGCCTCGCGGATGGCGCTGTGGATGCTCGCCGTCATCGGGGTGTCCCAGGGGGGCATGTGGCTGGCGACCAACGTGCTCAACCGGGCCAGCGAGCTGGATCCGTCGGCCGCGGGGCGCATCGTCTACGAGAACGCGTTCCTGTTCTTCATCCTCCCGCACAGCCTCATCACGGCCTCGCTCATCACCGCGATGTTCACCCAGATGTCGCGGTCCGCCCACGCCGAGGACCTGGCCGGCCTGAGGGACCAGTTCACCCACGGCCTGCGGCTGCTGCTCGTGGCGATCGTGCCGGTCAGCCTGGCACTGTTCCTCCTCGCTCCCTCGGTCACCGCCGTGCTGCTGTTCAACAACAGCCTCGAGGAGACCCGCGCCACGGCCTACGTGACCATGGGCCTCCTCGTCGGGCTGGTGCCGTACGCCGCCTACATCCTCTCCGCCCGGGTGTTCCACGCGTTCCAGGACGGCCGGACGCCGTTCCGCCTGCAGCTGGTCATCACCGGGGTGTCCGTCGTCGGTCTCCTCGTCTCCGCGATGCTGCCGCCCACCTACACCGCCGTCGGCGTGGGCCTGTCGCAGGCGCTGGGGCAGTCGGCCGCCGCGGTCTTCGGTGTGCTCTGGGTTCGCCGCCGGCTGCACGGCCTGCCCCTCGGCGGGGTGGCCGGGACCGGGTGGAAGGTGACCCTGGCCGCGCTCGTCGCGGCGGCGCCCACCGTGGCCGTCGTCGTGGGCGCCTACTGGCTGCTGGACGGGCGGCCCGCGGCGGTCGTGAGCCTCGCCCTGGGCGTCCCCGCCTTCTTCGCCCTGTATGCCGTCACCGCCCACCGCCTGGGCGTCACCGAGCTCGCGGAGGCCGCCGAGCCGGTCCTCCGCCGGCTCCGGCGGGGCCGGTCCGGTCGCGCTGGCGGAGAGGCGGACACCGGGTCGCAGGTAGCCTGGTCCGCGCCACCGTCCCCGTCGGAGCCGCCAACCCCGGTCGACGCGGGTGCCGGTGCCGGTGACCGGGAGACCGAGGTCAGAAGGGAGTACGGCGTGCAGGGCATCGAGCCTGGAACCGCGCTGGGCGGGCGCTACGTGCTGGAGGAGCTGCTGGCGCGCCGCGGTGACGACCTCGACTACTGGTCCGCGCACGACAGCACCCTCGACCGTCTCGTCGCCGTCACGGTCCTGCCCGCGACCGGCGAGTACGAGCAGGTGGCCCACAACGTCCTCGACGGCGCCCGGCGGACCGCCGGCGTGGACGACCCGCGCCTGGTCCGGGTCCTCGACGTGGGCCTCGAGAACGGCCTGTGCTGGATCGTCGAGGAGGGACTGGCCGAGGCCGAGTCCCTCGCCGCCCTCGTCGCCCGCCGGCCGCTGCCCGCGGAGGAGGCCCGCCGGATCATCGGCGAGGCCGCCCTGGGCCTGGAGGCGGCCCGGCGGCGCGGCCTGCACCACCTGTTCCTCAGCCCGCACGCCCTGCTGCGGACCGCCGAGGGCGCCATCAAGGTGTCCGGCGTGGCCGTCGCGGCCGCGATCGAGCAGATCGAGGACATCGGGTCCTTCGAGGCCTCGATCATCGACACCAACGACCTCGTCGCCCTGCTCTACACGGCCCTCACCGGCCGCTGGCCCGGCGAGGAGATGGAGGGCCTGCGCCCGGCCCGCCGACTGGCGGACGGCGCCCTGCCGGCCCCGTCCGAGGTCGTCGCCGGCGTCCCGGGCGACCTGGACGCGCTGTGCCGGCTGGTGCTCGCGCCCGACTACGACCCGCGGGAGGGCCCGCAGACCCCCGGGGAGCTGGCCCGCCAGCTCGCCCCGTGGTCGCCCGAGCTGGTTCCGGACACCGGCCCGGCCAGCCCGGACGCGCCGGTGGAGCACGGCGGCTCCGCCGCCGCGATGACCGGTGCCGCCGGGGCCGGCGCCGCGGTGTCGGCCACCCGACCGCCGGCGGAGGACGTCACCGACGCGACCCCGGCCGGGATCGCCCCGGTCTCGGACACCTCCTACTTCCGCACCGAGCCCACGGCCTACGAGGACGAGGTCGTCCCGGAGGCTGAGGAGGACGAGGTGCTGCCCGAGGAGGAGGTCGTGGCGACGGGGGCGCCGCGCCGCGACCTCGGCATGCCGCCGGGTACCCGCGACGCCGGACCGCCCCGGGCGCAGACCGGGATCGTGCTGTTCCTCGTGCTCGCCGTCATCGCGGCCGGCATCTTCGTGGCCTTCCTGGCGTTCCGCGGCCTGGGCGGCGACGAGGAGGAGCCGGCACCGCAGCTGCCCACCGACGCCTCCACCGCCACCGGCTCGCCGAGCGACGACCAGGAGACCACCGAGGCGCCGCAGGAGACGGGGGGCGAGGTGCAGCTGGGCGACCCGGTCAACCTCGCCGGCATCACGTCATACGACCCGCAGGGCGACAACGACGAGCGGAACGACATCGTCGACCAGGCGATCGACGGCGACCCCGACACCGCGTGGAACTCGCACACCTACCTCACCCCGAACTGGGGCAACCTCAAGGACGGCGTCGGACTCGTCGTCGACCTGGGGGACAGCACCGAGGTCGGCGAGGTGGAGATCCTCTTCCCCCAGGGCGACTACGGCGCGGAGGTGCTCGTCGGCGACGACCCCACGCCGGAGGGGGCGACCCGCATCGGCCAGGACGACGCGGCGAGCGGCACCTGGACGGTCACCGCCGAGGAGCCGGTCACGGGTCGCTACGTCATCATCTGGTTCGACCGGGCCTGGACCGGCCCGGGGGGCGAGATCGTGTACGTCTCGGAGATCACCGTCCGCCCGGTCGCCCGGTAGATGGACGGCCCGCTGACCGAGTGGACCGACGCCCAGCTGCTGGCCGCCCACCAGGAGGGGCACCCGGAGGCGTTCGGGGAGATCTTCCGTCGTCACCGGGACCGGATGTGGGCGGTGGCGCTGCGGACCACACGGGACCCGGAGATGGCCGCCGACGCGGTCCAGGACGGCTTCCTCAACGCGTTCCGGCGCGCTGACTCCTTCCGGGGCGACGCCGCCGTGACCACCTGGTTGCACCGGATCGTGGTCAACGCCTGCCTCGACCGGCTGCGCCGGCGGCGGCCCACCTCCGACCTCGACGACCTCGACCCCGCCGATCCCCGGGACCACCACCGGAGCGTGGAGGTGCGGATGGACGTGCGGGACGCGCTGGACCGGCTGCCCGAGGGGCAGCGCCTGGCCCTGGTCCTCGTCGACATGCACGGTCTGAGCGTGGCCGAGGCCGCCGCCGTCCTGGAGGTGGCCGAGGGCACCATCAAGTCCCGGTGTGCGCGCGGGCGCGCCGCCATGGCCGAGATGCTGGAGCTGACGTGAGCACGGTCACCGTCACCCCCGGGCCGGTCCGGGAACCTCGCGTCCCGACCGGTCGTCCTACCTCAGTGGGGCCGGACCGGCCCCGGCGGACAGGCTTCCCGACCAGACGAAGGAGGACGTGGTGACCACGCCCGGAACCCCTCACCACGACTCCGACGACGACCCCACCGGCATCCGCGCCCTGCTCTCCTCGCTGCCCGACCCGGGCCCGATGCCCGAGGAGCTCGTGCAGCGGATCTCCGCATCGCTGCGCGAGGAGCAGCGGCGCCGGGAGAGCCGGTACGAGGAGCTGGTCGCGGGACCGCCGCCCGCCGCGGACGGCCCACAGCGGGGCGACGCGTCACAGCAGGCCGCCGCCGTCGTGTCCCTGGACCGGGAGCGCCAGCGGCGCCGGCCCACCCGGGCGCTGTCCGTCCTCGGCGCGGCCGCCGCGCTGGCCGTGGCCGCGACCGTGGTCACCAGCCAGGTGTTCGGGGGCTCGGCGGGCGACATCGGGGTCTCCGCACAGTACGGCGCGGACTCCGGAGCCGGCGGGGAGGTCCAGGGGCGCAACGAGGTACCGCGCGAGAACCAGGACGGCGCCGGTGCGGCCCAGGACGGCGGCGGTGATCCGGACGAGGCGCCGGGGCTCGTCGGCGCCGCGCCGGAGGTCGTGGTCGTCCCCGGAACCTTCGCGGCCACCCGGGACGGGTTCGCCGAGGCGGTCCGCCGCGAGCTCCCGGCCTGGGAGCAGGGGTCGGGCGCAGCCGGCGAGGACGACTCCGCCACCGACGTCGGGGCCGCCGCCACCGAGGACGTGCTGGACGCCGAGGAGGCGGCCTCCTGCGCCCGCAGCGCACCGGAGGTGCTCCCCGCCCGCGCGAAGGTCGTCGTCACCGCCGCCACCCTGGACGGGGTGGCCTCCGTGGTGCTCGTGCAGACCCGGCCCGGCCCGGTGACCGCCTGGGTGCTCCCGGCCTCCTGCGCGCGGGGACCGGCCGAGCTGCTCCACGGCCCCGTCGTCCTGGACTGACGCCCCGCCGGCCCGCCCGGCGGTCCGCGGAACAAGCGGACCGTAGGATCGGTTGGACACTGCAGAGCGGGCGCCTCCATCCGAGCGCGCCCGGGCGACGACTGGGAGTAGACCACGTGACCACCACGCCGGACCGGAGCGCCCCCGAGGGCGTGCGCGACGTCATCATCATCGGCTCTGGCCCCGCCGGGTACACCGCGGCCATCTACGCTGCGCGGGCCAACCTCGAGCCGCTGGTGTTCGAGGGAGCGGTCACCGCCGGTGGCGCGCTGATGAACACCACCGAGGTGGAGAACTTCCCCGGCTTCGAGAACGGCATCATGGGCCCCGAGCTGATGATCGCGATGCGGGCCCAGGCCGAGCGCTTCGGCGCCCAGCTCGAGCGCGAGGACGTCGTGGCCGTGGACCTCACCGGCCCGGTCAAGGTCGTCACCGACGCCGCGGGAGGCGTGCACCGGGCCCGGGCGGTCATCCTGGCGATGGGCTCGGCCTACCGCAGACTGGGGCTGGCCGACGAGGACCGCCTGTCCGGCCACGGTGTCTCGTGGTGCGCCACGTGCGACGGGGCGTTCTTCCGCGACAAGGACGTCGCCGTCGTGGGCGGTGGTGACTCGGCGATGGAGGAGGCGACCTTCCTCACCAGGTTCGCCCGCTCCGTCACCGTGATCCACCGTCGTGACGAGCTGCGGGCCAGCAAGATCATGGCCGAGCGGGCGTTCGCCGACCCCAAGATCCGGTTCCTCTGGAACAGCGAGGTGGTGGGGCTCCACGGCGACCCGAAGCTCGAGGCGGTGACGGTCCGTGACACCCGCACCGGCGAGGAGAGCCGACTGGCCGTCAGCGGCCTGTTCATCGCCATCGGGCACGACCCGCGCAACGAGCTCGTCCGGGGGCAGGTGCACCTCGACGCCGAGGGCTACGTGCTGGTGCAGCACCCGACGACGGCGACGAACCTGCCCGGTGTCTTCGCCGCCGGCGACCTCGTCGACCACATCTACCGGCAGGCGATCACGGCCGCGGGCACCGGCTGTGCCGCCGCCCTGGACGCCGAACGGTACCTGGCCTCCCTCGACGCCGGGGCTGGCGCGTCCAGTGCCCTGGCCGCCGCCGAGACGGCCTCGGTGTAACCGAAACCCTTACTGACACACCTGAATTCACTTCGGAAGGACATCCTCCATGGCGACCAAGCACACCACCGACGCCGACTTCCAGACCGACGTCCTGCAGAGCGACAAGCCGGTCCTCGTGGACTTCTGGGCCCCGTGGTGCGGCCCGTGCAAGATGGTCGCCCCGGTGCTGGAGGAGATCTCCGAGGAGTACGGCGACAAGCTGGCCGTGGTGAAGCTCAACACCGACGAAAACCCCGCCACCACCCAGCGCTACGGCGTGACCGGGATCCCCACGATGAACCTCTACATCAACGGCGAGGTCGTCAAGACGCTGGTCGGCGCGCTGCCCAAGCAGAAGCTCCTCCGCGAGCTGGAGCCCTACCTCAACTGACCCCGACCGCCGGCTCCGCCGGCCGGCGACCTCCGGCGCGACGGCGCCGGGCGCACACCCGTGCGCCCGGCGCCGTCGTCGTTGACGCACCCGCACCGCACCGGCACCGGGGCGCGCGGGCGGCACGGGACGTGGACGTCCACGAGGGATCCCGGGTTCTCAACACCTTGTCCACAGGACTGTGGACAACTGTGGAAAGCTCGATGAGTGTCGCTCAGGAGGTGGCGTCGGATGCCGCGCCGAGCAGGTCGAGGATGCGCTCCAGGTCCTCCCGGGTGGCGAACTCGACGGTCATCCGGCCCTTGCGCTTGCCCATGGTGATCTTCACCCGCGTGTCGAGCCGGTCGGCCAGTCGGGCGGCCGCCTGCTCGAGGTCGGGCTCCGGCGCAGGTGCCGTCCGCGGCCGACGGGTTGTGGGAGCGTCCTCCTCGCCGAGGAGCACGATCTCCTCGACGGCCCGGACCGACAGGCCCTCGGCGACGATGCGTTGGGCCAGTCGCTCCATCGCGGCCGCGTCGGGCAGGCCGAGGAGGGCCCGGGCGTGCCCGGCGCTGAGCACGCCGGACGCGACCCGGCGCTGGACCAGCGGGGGGAGCTTGAGCAGGCGGAGGGTGTTGCTGATCTGCGGGCGGGACCGGCCGATGCGTTCGGCGAGCTCCTCGTGGGTGCACCCGAAGTCCTCCAGCAGCTGCTGGTAGGCGGCGGCCTCTTCCAGCGGGTTGAGCTGGCTGCGGTGCAGGTTCTCCAGGAGGGCGTCACGGAGCAGGTCGGACTCGTCGGTCTCGCGGACGATGGCCGGGATCGTCTCCAGACCGGCCATCCGGGTGGCCCGCCACCGCCGCTCTCCCATGACCAGCTCGTAGGCCGCCGGCTCCCCGCCGAGGGGGCGCACCACGACCGGCTGGAGCACCCCGATCTGCCGGATGCTCTGCTGGAGCTCCTCGAGCTCGTCCTCGTCGAACACCTGGCGCGGTTGCCGCGGGTTGGGGCGGATCGCGTCGACCGGGATCTCCGCGAAGGTAGCGCCCGGCACCGGCCGCAGCGCGTCGTCCGTGGGGGCGGCAGCGTCCTCGACGACCACGTGGGTGGCCGCGCCGTCGAGGTCGGCCCGGCCCGGCTCGGGCGCGCGGGGGAAGAAGACGTCGGTGGGACGCTCCACCCCGCTGGGTGCCGGAGGGATCAGGGCACCCAGCCCACGACCCAGCCCACGACGACGTTCGCTCATGCGCGCATCCCTTCCGCTTCGCCCTCGTGGGGCTCGCTCCAGTCCTGGGCGGCCAGCTCGGCCGCCACCTCCAGGTAGCACAGTGCCCCCGTACTGGTCGGATCGTAGGTGATGACCGTCTCGCCGTGGCTGGGGGCCTCGCTGATGCGCACCGACCGGGGAACCGTGGTGCGCATGACCCGGTCGGGGAAGTGCGCCCGTACCTCCTCGGCGACCTGGGCGGACAGGCGGGTCCGGGCGTCGTACATGGTGAGCACGATGCTCGAGACCCGTAGCTCGGGATTGAGGTGCTCCCGGATCAGCTCGATGTTGGTCAACAGCTGGCTGAGCCCCTCGAGCGCGTAGTACTCGCACTGGATCGGGATGAGCACCTCGCGGGCGGCCACGAACGCGTTGACGGTGAGCAGGCCGAGGCTGGGCGGGCAGTCGATGAAGACGTAGTCGATGCGCTCGTCGTCGGGCCGCGACTCCAGGTACCGGTCGATCGCCTTGCGCAGCCGCGACTCGCGGGCCACCAGCGGGACCAGCTCGATCTCCGCGCCCGCCAGGTCGATGGTGGCCGGTGCGCAGAGCAGGCCGGGGACCGAGGGGGACGTCTGGACGACGTCCTCGAGGGCCAGGCCGTCGATCAGGACGTCGTAGACGCCCTTCGTTCCCGACTGGTGCGGCACACCGAGGGCGGTGCTCGCATTGCCCTGGGGGTCCATGTCGACGACCAGGACCCGGGACCCCGCCTGGGCGAGCGCTGCAGCGAGGTTGACCGCCGAGGTCGTCTTGCCGACGCCGCCCTTCTGGTTGGCCACGGTGAGGATCCGCGTGCGGCGGGGGCGGGGGATGCCGGCGCTCACCTCCTTGCGGCGCCGTGCCTCGTCCCGCAGCTGCTCGGCGATGGGGGCGGCCGGCGGGTCCGTTTCACGTGAAACGTCGGACGCGGGGGGCGCACCGGCCAACACCGTCGCGGCCGCTGCGGCCCCGTGGTCCCCCGCTGGGCTGGGCTCGCCATCACCCTGGCGACGCGTCGGTCCAGCCTCCGGCCGGCGGGCACCCTCCGTTTCACGTGAAATCACGCCGTTGGTTCCCTTTCGGGTCAGGTCCCCACCGGGCCAGCCCAGGGGTGTCGAGGACACGTCGTCGGCGATCCCGGGCCATCCCAGGCCGGGGCTCACCCGGGGTGCGGTCACGGGGATGTCACTCATCCCCGCCATCATCGCCGACGAACGGGCCCGGTCGTGGCAGAACCGCCGCGCACCCGCTCCGGGCGGGTGATGACGACCACACGGGTCGGGGTGGCGAGCACGTCCTGCCCGGCGAGCACGATCTCGACGTCGGTGACACCCATACGGGCCAGCACCGCGCGGTCCTCCTCGAGCTCCTGCTCGGCCGACTCCCCCTTGAGGGCGAGGAGGCGACCACCGGGGGTGAGGAGCGGCAGGCACCAGGTGGCGAGCTGCCCCAGCCGCGCCACCGCACGCGCCGTGACGACCTCGGCCTGGACCCGTCCGCGCAGCTCCTCCGCGCGACCCCGGTGCACGGTGACGTTCTTCAGGCCCAGCTGCGCGATCGTCTCTTCCAACCAGGTGGTGCGACGCAGCATCGGCTCGATGAGACGCACCTCGAGGTCGGGACGCATCAGGGCCAGGACCAGGCCGGGGAGGCCGGCCCCCGACCCGACGTCGATGAGCCGGGTGCGGTGCGGCAGGAGCTCCTCCACCACCGCGCAGTTGAGCAGGTGGCGGTCCCAGAGACGAGGTGTCTCACGGGGCCCGATGAGGCCGTGGGCCACCCCGGAGTCGGCCAGGATCTCGGCGTAGCGCTTGGCCAGCGGCAGGCGCTCGCCGAAGACCTCGTTCGCGGGACGGGGAACGCGCACGGTCGGGGTGTCGGGACGGGTGGCCTTCTCGTCGTGTTTCACGTGAAACCGGGGTCAGGCGGGACGGACGACGACGTAGCGGTTCGGCTCCTCGCCCTCGGACTCCGAGAACAACCCCGCCGCCAGCACCTCGTCGTGGATGACCTTGCGCTCGAAGGCGGTCATCGGCTCCAGCTCCCGCGCCTCCCCGGACTCCTTCACCTCGGCGACGATCCGGCGGGCCTGGGCCACCAGGGCGGCGCGGCGATCCGCCCGGTAGTTGGCGACGTCGAGCATCAGCCGGCTCCGGTCCCCGGTCTCGGCCTGGACAGCGAGTCTGGTCAGCTCCTGCAGGGCCTCGAGCACCTGGGCGTTCGGGCCGACCAGGCGACGCGGTGCGGGGCCGTCCTCGGAGTCGACGATGGCCACCAGCGCACGGTCACCCTCGACGGCGACCTCCAGATCACCGTCGAGGTCGGCGATGTCGAGCAGGGTCTCGAGGAAGTCGGCAGCGATCTCGGCCTCGCGCTCGAGCTCGGCGATGCGACGGCTGCGGGTGCCCCGGTCGCCCTCGGCGGCCTCCTCCCGGGCCACCGGCTCGGCGGCAGCAGCCTCCGTCACCACGGTGTCGACGCCGTCCACGGCCTCGGCGGTGGTGTGCTCGGTCGAGCTGGTGTCGGACTCGGTGTGGGTGCTCATCGGGTGTGCTCCTCGGTGGGGGGAGAGGTCTGTGGGGGTCACCGGCGGCCCTTGGGCCGGTTACCCGCCTTGGCGCGCTTCTTGGACCGGGGCTGCACCCGCTGGCCGCCGCGCTGCGCCGCCGTGCCGTGGGCCGTCGGGGCGGCCTCGCCCTCGACCTCGGCGACCCGCACCGCCTCGACCGGCTTGCCCTTGGCGCGGAGGCGCTCCTGCCGCGCCTTCTCGGCCGGTGAGCCGGGGGCCGGCATGGCCCGGATGACGACGAACTGCTGGCCCATGGTCCACAGGTTGGTCGTGGTCCAGTAGATGAGGACGCCGATGGGGAAGTTGACGCCCGTCACCGCGAAGATGATGGGGAGGACGTAGAGCAGCATCTTCTGCTGCCGGGCCATCGGGTTGTCTAGCGCCGCCGCCGGCATGTTCTTGCGCATCAGCTGGTGCTGGGTGATGAACGTCGTCACCGACATCGCCACGATCAGCACGACGGTGAGGATCTTGGCGGCCACGTCGTTGTCGTGCAGGAACGTGGCGTTCAGCGGGGCGCCGAAGATGGACGCCTCGTTCATCTTGACGGCCAGCTCGCGGGAGAAGAACCCGACCGGCTCGACCTCACCGGCGGCCACCTGGGGCACCGTGTTGAGCATCCGGAACAGCGCGAAGAAGAACGGCATCTGCATGAGGATCGGCAGACACGAGGAGAACGGGTTGGTGCCGTGCTTCTTGTAGAGCGCGAAGGTCTCCTCGGTCATCGCCCGCCGCGACGCCTCGTCCTTCTTCCCCTTGTACTTCGCCTGGATCTTCATCAGCTCCGGCTGCAGCATCTGCATCCGCCGCTGGGCCCTGATCTGCCGCACGAACAACGGCATGAGGAGGACCCGCAGGACCACGACGAGCCCCACGATCGACAGTGCCCAGGTCCAGCCGCTCGAGTCGGCCATGCCGAGGGTCGTCAGCAGCGACTCGAACCCGACCATGATCGTCGAGTTGAACCACCAGAACGGGTACAGCAGGGTGTCTAGGAAGCCCATGAGGTCCTCAGGTACGGGGCGAGCCGGAGCTCACCTGGTGGTCAGGTACAGCACGCGTCCCGGCGGCCGCCGGGACGTGGTCCACGCCGCCCGCGGTCCACGGGTGACACCGGGCCAGGCGACGCGCCGCGAGCCAGCTCCCCCGGAACAGGCCGTGGACCCGGAGGGCCTCCACAGCGTAGGCCGAGCAGGAGGGGTAGTACCGGCAGGACGGCGGGAGCAAGGGGGAGACCAGCAGCTGGTAGCCGCGCACCAGCCAGATCAGGGGACGCGCCAGGAACCGATTGATGTCAGTGGCAGTCATCGGCTCACCCGGTCCAGGGCGGCATCCAGCGCCACCGCGAGCTCGGCCGAGGAGGCGCTGGCCGCCTCCGGGTTGGCGCGGATGACCACGTCGGTTCCACCCGGCAGCGTGGACAGCCGGGGGGCGACGAGGTGACGCAGGCGTCGGATCACCCGGTGCCGCACCACGGAGTTGCCCACGGTCCGGGGCACCACGAAGCCCACGCGCGGGGGGCGGTCGGACCGGTCGGGGTCGTGGCGGAGGTGGACGACGACCAGCCGGGTCCCGGCCCTGCGGCGGTCCCCCGCACCGCGGCCACCCCGCAACACCGCGGTGAAGTCGCGGGACCGGGTGAGCCGGTGCTGTCGGGGGAGCATGGGACGCCGCCGGGTCAGCGACGGACCGCTCAGGCGGACAGCTTGCTGCGGCCCTTGCGGCGGCGCGCGGCCAGGATCGCGCGGCCGGCGCGGGTGCGCATCCGCAGGCGGAATCCGTGCACGCGGGCGCGCCGACGGTTGTTGGGCTGGAAGGTGCGCTTGCTCACTGCTTACTCCGTTACCTCGGTCGACCGCGCAGGGCGGCCCGACCGCTCGTCAAGGGTCAGGTCCTGGCCGGCCCGGGAGCACGGCCGCCATCGAAAGCCCACGCTGCGCGGCTGCGGCGGCACGGCCGGCCGCGCGTCGCGGGCATGCGAAAACGGCCGTCACCGGGCCGCGTCCACGGTACGTGAGCGGGACGAGGCCGGTCAAACCAGCACGGCCGCCGGCGGCCGGCACGGCGAACCGACCAGTGTGCCGGGCGCACCACGATCCGACGGGGTGCGACACGCCGTGTCGGGGAAATCGTCGCGCGGGGCACTTGCCCGGGCGCCGTGGGACTTGTTAGCGTCGCGGCTTCGGAGCCTGCTATCCACCGGTCTATGCACAGGGTGTGGACAACCCTGTGGATGGGGGGCGGCTCAGGGTACGAACAAGGAAAAGGGATCCGGGCCACCGATGACGCAACCGCAGATCGACTACGACGAGGTCTGGCGGGAGACGGTCGGTGAGCTGAACGAGGCGGGAATCGCCCCACGGGAGCGGGCCTACCTCCGCATCGCCCGCCTGGTCGGCCTGCTCGACTCCACCGCCCTGCTGGCGGTCCCGTACCAGCACACCAAGGAGTCCCTCGAGACCGGCCTGCGCGAGCAGGTGGTCTCCGCGCTCTCCCGCCGCCTCGACCGCGACGTCCGGCTGGCCATCACCGTGGACGAGGACCTGCGGCGCAGCGTCGAGGACGAGGGCAGCTCGCTGCACCAGGACGAGACGGGGCCGGTCACCACACCGGACACCCCACCGGCGGACCCGCCCCGCAGCCGCCCCCCGGTCACGGTTGTCTCCGAGGGGGAGGACCCGGGGCTCAACCCCAAGTACACCTTCGACACGTTCGTGTCCGGTTCCAGCAACCGCTTCGCCCACGCGGCCTCGCTCGCCGTGGCCGAGTCGCCGGCCCGCGCCTACAACCCGCTGTTCATCTACGGCGAGTCCGGGCTCGGCAAGACCCACCTGCTGCACGCGATCGGCCACTACGCCCGCAGCCTGTACCCCTCGGTCCGGGTGCGGTACGTGAACTCCGAGGAGTTCACCAACGACTTCATCAACAGCATCCGCGACGACAAGGCCGGGGCGTTCCAGCGCCGCTACCGCAACGTCGACTTCCTGCTCGTGGACGACATCCAGTTCCTCCAGGGCAAGGAGCAGACGGTCGAGGAGTTCTTCCACACCTTCAACACGCTGCACAACAGCGAGAAGCAGGTGGTGATCACCTCCGACCAGCCGCCGAAGAAGCTCTCCGGCTTCGCCGAACGGCTGCGCAGCCGGTTCGAGTGGGGACTGCTCACCGACGTCCAGCCGCCGGACCTGGAGACGCGGATCGCGATCCTCATGAAGAAGGCCGCGCAGGACGACATCAGCGTCCCGCCGGACGTGGCCTCGTTCATCGCGAGCAAGATCACCACCAACATCCGGGAGCTGGAGGGTGCGCTGATCCGCGTGACGGCCTTCGCCTCGCTGTCGGGTCAGCCCGTGTCGGTGGACATGGCCGCCCACGTCCTCAAGGACATCATCCCGTCGAGCGACTCCGGGCAGATCACGGTCGGCACGATCATGACCGAGGTGGCCGACTACTTCCGGGTCGGTGTGGACGACCTGTGCGGCGCCTCCCGGTCCCGCACCCTGGTCAACGCCCGGCAGATCGCGATGTACCTGTGCCGCGAGCTGACCGACCTGTCGCTGCCCAAGATCGGCCAGGAGTTCGGCGGCCGCGACCACACCACGGTCATGCACGCCGAGCGCAAGATCCGTCAGCTCATGGGCGAGCGTCGCGCCCTGTACGACCAGATCAACGAGCTCACCGGGATCATCCGGCGCGCCGCCGCGTCCGGCTGACCCCCGTGGCGCCGACCGTGCCCTCCCCCGGGCGGGGCCGGGCGGTCCCTCGCTTTCCCCAACCTGTGGACAACCCTGTGGGTATGTCGTGACCCCGGCGTGCGAGCAGCTCGCCCCGAGCCTGTGGACAGGGTTGCGGACGGACGGGGGACGAACCGACCCGTCCTGGGGAGAACCGGCTCCCGGTGACGACCCACGCTGTGGACGCCCGCACCCCGTCCCCACCCGGCCGCGGCGAACCACAGCGTCACGCACCCGTCATACACAACCCCGTCGGCGCGTCGACCAGCCCGGACCCGTCCTGTCCACAGGATCCACAGCCCCGATGACGACGACGAGATACCTTCTGCTCCTCGATCCGTCCCCCGTCCCCAGGACCCCGGGCCGGCGCCCGGCGGGCCACGGTTGGCCTGCCGGTACCGCCCGGTTAGTGTCATCCTGCACACCGCACCCTGTTCCACCCCGCTCGCTGAAGGGCTGACCGTCGTGAAGTTCCGCGTTGACCGCGATGTTTTGTCCGAGGCCGTCGCCTGGGTCGTCCGCGGCCTGAGCAACCGGCCGCCCGTCCCGGTGCTGGCCGGGGTCCTGGTGCGCGCGGAGGAGGAGGGGACGCTGACGCTGTCGGCGTTCGACTACGAGATCTCGGCCACCGTCACCGTCGAGGCGGACGTCGCCGAGGGCGGCACCGTGCTGGTCCTCGGCCGCCTGCTCGCCGACATCGCCCGCAACCTGCCCTCCCGACCGGTCGACGTGGCGACCGAGGGCAGCAAGGTGCAGCTGACCTGCGGCTCCAGCAGGTTCTCGCTGATCCAGATGCCGGTGGCGGACTACCCGGCCATCCCCGCCCCGGCCGAGCCGAGCGGCAGCGTGGCCGGTGACGTGTTCACCCAGGCGGTCGCCCAGGTGAGCGTGGCGGCCGACCGCGGCGACACCCTGCCGATCCTCACCGGGGTCCGGGTGGAGATCGAGGGCGAGAAGGTGACGATGCTCGCCACCGACCGCTACCGCCTGGCGATGCGCGAGCTGACCTGGCAGCCGAAGGACCCTGCCGTCTCCCACGTCGCGCTCATCCCGGCCCGGACGCTGTCCGAGACCGCCCGTGCCCTGGGCGCCGCCGGGTCGGTCGAGATCGCGCTCGGCGACGCGGTCACCGGCGACCGGCTGGTGGGCTTCGAGGCCGGCTCGCGGCGGGCGACCACCCGACTGCTCGACGGGGAGTACCCCAAGGTCACCTCGATCTTCCCGACCAGCGTCGACACGGTGGCCGTCGTCGAGACACCGGTGCTGGTCGAGGCGGTGCGCCGCGTCGCCCTGGTGGCCGAGCGCAACACCCCGGTGCGGCTGCGGTTCACCGAGGGCCAGGTGGCGATCGAGGCCGGCACCGGTGACGACGCCCAGGGCAGCGAGGCCGTCGAGGCGACCCTGACCGGGCCCGAGATCGAGATCGCGTTCAACCCGCAATTCCTCCTCGACGGGCTGGGAGCCCTGGGGACGCCGTACGCTCGACTGGCGTTCACCCAGCCGTCCCGGCCGGCCGTCATCTCGGGGCAGGCCGAGGCGGAGGGTGACTCGGACGAGAGCTACCGCTACGTGCTCATGCCGGTGCGCTTCGCCGGCTAGCACCGAGAGGGTGACGACATGAGGCTCGGACTGGTCGGCCTGGGCAAGATGGGCGCGAACATGCGCGAACGGCTGCGGCGGGCCGGGCACGAGGTCATCGGGTACGACCTCTCACCGGACGTCCGGGACGTCGACTCCCTCGAGGACCTCGTCGCCGCGCTGGAGCCGCCCCGGATCGTGTGGGTGATGGTCCCCCACGGGAAGCCCACCGACGAGACCGTCACCGCCCTGGGCGAGCTGCTCTCTCCCGGCGACCTGGTCATCGAGGGCGGCAACAGCCGGTACACCGACGACTTCCGCCACGACGAGGAGCTGTCCGCCAAGGGCATCGGCTACGTCGACTGCGGTGTCTCCGGCGGCATCTGGGGCCTGGAGAACGGCTACGGCCTGATGTGCGGCGGGCGCAAGGAGCACGTCGAGATGGCGATGCCGATCTTCGACGCGCTGCGCCCCGAGGGCCCCCGGGAGGAGGGCTTCGTCCACGCCGGTGACGTGGGTGCGGGGCACTACGCCAAGATGGTCCACAACGGCATCGAGTACGGCCTCATGCACGCCTACGCCGAGGGCTACGAGCTGCTCACGGCCAAGGACATCGTCAAGGACGTCAAGGGCTGCTTCCAGGCCTGGACCCGGGGCACCGTGGTGCGGTCCTGGCTGCTCGACCTGCTGGTCAAGGCACTGGAGGAGACCCCCGGCCTGGAGGGCGTCAGCGAGTACACCACCGACTCCGGGGAGGGGCGGTGGACGGTCCAGGAGGCCATCGACAACGCCGTGCCGGTGCCGGTCATCAGCGCCGCCCTGTTCGCCCGGTTCGCCTCACGCCAGGAGAACTCCCCCGCCATGCAGGCCGTCGCGGCGCTGCGCGGCCAGTTCGGCGGCCACCGCGTGATGACCATCGAGGAGCGGCTGGCCGCGGGGCAGAAGGAGGTCCACGAGGGGGCCGAGCCCAAGCACGACGACGCCGAGCGGCGCCCCGGCGCCGACGGTGGCGGCGACCGTCGGGCCGAGCGGCGCGAGGGCACCGCCGACGAGGCGGGTCCCTCCTCCGGCGCCGGTGCCACCGGTGAGGGAGCCGGGCCGACCAGCGGTTCCGGCTCGGTGAGCGACCCCGACCCCGGCTCCGCGGGCTGAGCCGGCGTCCCAGGCGTGCACCTGCGTCACCTCGGCGTCACGGACTTCCGCAGCTACCGCACCGCCGAGCTGTCCCTCGCCCCGGGGGTCACCACCCTCCTGGGCCGCAACGGCCAGGGCAAGACCAACCTCGTCGAGGCGGCGGGCTACGTCGCGACCCTGGGCAGTCACCGGGTCGCCACCGACGCCCCCCTGGTCCGTCACGGTGCCGAGCGGGCGGTCGTCCGGGCCGCGGTCGTCCGGGACGGGCGGGAGAGCCTCGTCGAGCTGGAGATCGTGCCCGGCGGCGCGAACCGCGCCCGGCTCAACCGGTCGCCCCTCACCCGGCCCCGCGACCTGCTGGGCACGCTGCGCACCGTGCTCTTCGCCCCGGAGGACCTCGCCCTGGTCAAGGGTGAGCCGGCGGAGCGTCGCCGGTTCCTCGACGACCTGCTCGTGCTCCGGCAGCCACGCTGGGCCTCGGTACGCTCCGACTACGACCGCGCGCTGCGCCAGCGCAACGCCCTGCTCCGGTCGGCGGCCCCGCTGTGGCGGGACGGCCGCGGCCGGCGGGCCCCCCGGCTCGCCCCGGGCGAGAGCGTCGCGGCGGCGCGGGAGTCGGCCCTGGCCACGCTGGCGGTGTGGGACGAGCACCTCGCCCAGGTGGGCGGTGCCCTCACCTACGCCCGGCTGCGCCTGCTGCGCGACCTGCGGCCGCTGCTCGAGGAGGCCTACGCCACGATCAGCGCGGCGGACACCCGGGCCACCGCGACCTACCGCAGCAGCCTGCGCGCGGCGACCGCGGAGCGGCTCGCCACTGGCGAGGTCCCGGAGCAGGACGAGCTGGTCGCCGAGGTGCGCGCCAGCCTGGCCGAGGTGCGCGAGGCCGAGCAGGAGCGCGGCGTGACCCTCGTCGGGCCACACCGCGACGACGTGCTCCTGGGCCTCGGTGACCTACCCGCCAAGGGGTACGCCTCCCACGGCGAGAGCTGGTCGATCGCCCTGGGCCTCCGACTCGCCTCGTTCCGGCTGCTCAGGCAGGACGTCGGGACGGATCCGGTCCTCGTCCTCGACGACGTCTTCGCCGAGCTGGACACCGGACGGCGGGAGCGGCTCGCCGAGCTCATCGCCGACTGCGAGCAGGTGCTCATCACCGCCGCCGTCCCCGACGACGTGCCGGCCCCGCTCGCGGCCGGCGGCGCGGTGTTCGACGTCCGCGACGGCCAGGTGCTCCCCAGGGAGAAGGCCCGGTGAGCGACGAGCCCGACCCCCTGGCCGCGGCACGGGAGGCCCTGGCCCGGGCACGTCGGCTGGCCCGCGAGCGCGGGCTGCGCCCCGGGGCCCCGGGCACCCGCACCGGCCGGGCGTCACGGCACACCGGACGGGAGGCGGCGACCCCGTCGGCCCGGGACCCGCACCCGGTCGGCGAGGAGCTGGACCGCCTGCTCGCCGGGCGTGGCTGGGAGGCCGAGGTCCAGGTGGGCGCGGTGGTCGGACGGTGGCCGGCGATCGTCGGGGACACCGTCGCCGCCCACGTCGCCCCGGTGGCCTTCGAGGGCAGCAGCCTCACCGTCCAGGCCGACTCGACCGCCTGGGCGACGCAGATGCGGCTGCTGTCCAGCACCGTCCTGGCCCGGATCGAGAGCGAGGTCGGCCCCGGGGTGGTCACCGAGATCGTGGTCCGGGGGCCGGGTGGCCCGACCTGGCGCAAGGGGCCGCTGCGGGCGCCCGGGCCGGGGCCGCGGGACACCTACGGCTGAGCCCCCGGGTGGTTGGGGCGGTCTCCCCGGCCGGGCCGGGCGGCCACCGGCGCGGTCCGCGCCGCGCCCCTCCTGGGCCGTTGAGGGCCCGGGTTCCGTGGTGGGGTTAGGACCACGGGGAGTTCTGCGGCGAAATGGGCCGTCAACGGCCGTGGACGGCGGGTTCCGGAGCCGTTTCCGGGTAGAATGAGATGTCAATCCCCGTTCCCCACCTGAGGAGACCTGTGGCCGACCACACCGCCGGACCTGACCGTGGCACGCCCGAGCCCCAGATGCCGGAACTGCCGGAGGCCACCCCCCAGGAAGGGGACTTCGACTCCCTCGCCACCGCGCCGGCCTACGACGCCACCGCCATCACGGTGCTGGAGGGGCTGGAGGCGGTGCGCAAGCGTCCCGGCATGTACATCGGGTCCACCGGGGAGCGGGGGCTGCACCACCTGGTCTACGAGATCGTCGACAACTCCGTCGACGAGGCGCTCGCCGGCTACGCCGACCGCATCGAGGTCACCCTGCTGGCCGACGGGGGCGTGCGGGTCGTGGACAACGGCCGCGGGATCCCGACCGACATCCACCCGGTCGAGGGCAAGCCCGCCGTCGAGCTGGTCCTCACCCAGCTCCACGCCGGCGGCAAGTTCGGCGGGGGTGGCTATGCCGTCTCCGGCGGCCTGCACGGTGTCGGCTCCTCGGTGGTCAACGCCCTGTCCGAGCGCCTCGACGTGGAGGTGCGCCAGCGCGGTCACGTGTGGCGGCAGAGCTACCGGCTGGGGGTCCCCCAGGCCCCCCTGTCCATGGACGAGGAGATCCCCGAGGACGAGACCGGGACCACCGTCACCTTCTGGCCCAGCCCGGACATCTTCGAGACGACGGTCTTCGACTTCGAGACGCTGCGCGCCCGGTTCCAGCAGATGGCGTTCCTCAACAAGGGCCTGACCATCAGGCTCGTCGACGAGCGGCCGGCCCCCACCGCCGAGGACGTCGACGCGATCGACGAGGACACCGAGGTCGACGAGTCCGCCGGGAGCGGCGGCAGCGTCCGGGAGGTGACCTACCGCTACGACCAGGGGTTGCTCGACTACGTCAACCACCTGGTCCGGTCGAAGAAGGCCGATCCGGTCCACCCGGAGGTCATCGCCTTCGAGGTCGAGGACAAGGAGCGGATGATGGCGCTGGAGGTGGCCATGCAGTGGACCACCTCCTACACCGAGTCCGTGCACACCTACGCCAACACCATCAACACGCACGAGGGCGGCACCCACGAGGAGGGTTTCCGGGCCGCGCTGACCCGCCTGGTCAACGACTTCGCCCGGACCAACAAGCTGCTCAAGGACAAGGACCCGGCGCTCACCGGCGAGGACATCCGGGAGGGCCTGACCGCGGTGGTGTCGGTGAAGCTGGGCGAACCACAGTTCGAGGGCCAGACCAAGACCAAGCTGGGCAACTCGGAGGTCAAGGGCTTCGTCCAGTCCGCCATGACCGAGCAGTTCGGCCACTGGCTGGAGTCCCACCCGCGGGAGGGCCGGGACATCGTCAACAAGGCCGTCCAGGCCGCCGCGGCCCGGGTCGCGGCGCGCAAGGCACGGGAGGCGACCCGGCGCAAGGGCCTGCTGGAGTCCGGGGGGCTGCCGGGCAAGCTGCGCGACTGCCAGTCCAACGACCCGACCGTCTCCGAGGTGTTCATCGTCGAGGGGGACTCGGCCGGTGGGTCCGCGGTGCGCGGGCGCAACCCCTACAACCAGGCGATCCTGCCGATCCGGGGGAAGATCCTCAACGTCGAGAAGGCCCGTCTGGACAAGATCCTCAACAACCAGGAGGTCAAGGCCCTGATCTCGGCGTTCGGCACCGGGATCGGCGAGGACTTCGACCTGTCCAGGGCGCGCTACCACAAGATCGTGCTCATGGCCGACGCCGACGTCGACGGCATGCACATCCGGACGCTGCTGCTGACCCTGCTGTTCCGGTTCATGCGCCCGCTCATCGAGGCGGGTTACGTCTACCTGGCGCAGCCGCCGCTGTACCGCATCAAGTGGTCCAACGCCGAGCACGAGTTCGCCTACTCCGACCGCGAGCGCGACGCGCTCGTCCAGGCCGGCCTGGCCGCCGGTCGCCGGCTGCCCAAGGACACCGGGATCCAGCGCTACAAGGGCCTGGGCGAGATGGACTACAAGGAGCTGTGGGAGACGACGATGAACCCCGAGACGCGGGTGCTGCTCCAGGTGACCCTGGACGACGCGGCCGCCGCGGACGAGATCTTCTCGGTGCTCATGGGCGAGGACGTCGAGGCCCGCCGCAGCTTCATCCAGCGCAACGCCAGGGACGTGCGGTTCCTGGACATCTGACACCGGGCCGGGCCCCGGCCCGGCCTCCTGCACCACCCGCCTGACGTCATACCCGAAGGAATGTCGTGACCGACACCCCCATGCACGACCGGATCGAGGCCGTCGACCTCAACACCGAGATGCAGCGCAGCTACATCGAGTACGCGATGAGCGTCATCGTGTCGCGCGCGCTGCCCGATGTCCGCGACGGCCTGAAGCCGGTGCACCGCCGCGTGCTCTACGCCATGTACGACGGCGGGTACCGCCCCGACCGCGGGTTCAACAAGTGCGCCCGCGTCGTCGGCGACGTCATGGGCCACTACCACCCGCACGGCGACGGCGCGATCTACGACGCCCTGGTCCGGCTGGTGCAGGACTGGTCGATGCGCTACCCGCTCGTCGACGGACAGGGCAACTTCGGCACCCCGGGCGACGACCCCGCCGCGGCGCCGCGCTACACCGAGTGCCGGATGGCGCCGCTGGCCATGGAGATGGTCCGGGACATCCACGAGGACACCGTCGACTTCACCGACAACTACGACGGCAAGACCCAGGAGCCCACCGTCCTGCCGGCTCGATTCCCGAACCTCCTGGTCAACGGCTCGGCCGGGATCGCGGTCGGGATGGCGACGCAGATCCCGCCGCACAACCTGCGCGAGGTCGCCGCCGGCGTGCAGTGGCTGCTGGAGCACCCCGAGGCCACCCGCGAGGAGCTGCTCGAGGCGCTCCTCGAGCGCATCCCCGGACCGGACTTCCCCACCGGGGGCCTCATCATGGGCCGGTCGGGCATCGAGGAGGCCTACCGGACCGGGCGCGGCTCGATCATCATGCGTGCGGTCGTCGAGGTCGAGGAGATCCAGGGGCGGCAGTGCCTCGTCGTCACCGAGCTGCCCTACCAGGTGAACCCGGACAGCCTGGCCAAGAAGATCGCCGAGCTGGTCAACGAGGGGCGCCTGGCGGGCATCGCCGACCTGCGCGACGAGACCTCCGGCCGCACCGGTCAGCGCCTGGTCATCGTCCTCAAGCGGGACGCGGTGGCCAAGGTCGTCCTCAACAACCTGTACAAGCACACCCAGTTGCAGCAGACCTTCGGCGCCAACATGCTCGCGCTGGTCGACGGCGTGCCGCGCACGCTGCCGCTGTCGGCGTTCGTGCGGCACTGGGTCGACCACCAGGTCGAGGTGATCGTCCGCCGCACCCGCTACCGCCTGCGGCGTGCCGAGGAGGCCATCCACACGCTGCGCGGGCTCCTCAAGGCGCTCGACGCCCTGGACGAGGTCATCGCCCTGATCCGAGGGTCGGCGACCGTGGAGGTCGCCCGGGACGGCCTCATGGAGCTGCTCGACATCGACGAGATCCAGGCCCGGGCGATCCTCGACATGCAGCTGCGCCGCCTGGCCGCCCTGGAGCGGCAGAAGCTCATCGAGGAGCACGACAGCCTCGAGGCGCAGATCATCGAGTTCCAGGAGATCCTGGCCGACCCCCGCCGCCAGCGGCAGATCATCTCCGAGGAGCTGGCGACGATCGTCGACCGGTTCGGCGACGACCGGCGCACCCGCATCGTCCCGTTCGACGGGGACATGTCGATGGAGGACCTCATCCCCGAGGAGGACGTGGTCGTCACGATCACCCGGGGCGGGTACGCCAAGCGGACCAAGGCGGCCGAGTACCGCGCGCAGAACCGTGGCGGCAAGGGCCGGCGCGGCGCGGCGCTGCGGGCCGACGACGTGGTCGAGCACTTCTTCACCACGAGCACCCACCACTGGCTGCTGTTCTTCACCAACCTGGGCCGGGTCTACCGGGCGAAGGCCTACGAGATCCCCGAGGGCGGGCCGGCCAGCAAGGGTCAGCACGTGGCCAACCTGCTGGCGTTCCAGCCCGGTGAGGAGATCGCCCAGGTCCTCGCGATCAAGGACTACGACCAGGCCGACTACCTGCTCCTGGCCACCCGCAACGGACTGGTGAAGAAGACCCGGCTGCGCGAGTACGACTCCCCCCGCACCGGCGGCCTCATCGCCATCAACCTGCGCGAGGGAGACCAGCTCGTCGGGGCCGCCCTCGCCGGGCCGCGCGACGACGTGCTCCTCGTCTCGGTCAAGGGCCAGTCGGTGCGGTTCACCGCCACCGACGAGGCGCTGCGACCGATGGGCCGGGCCACCTCGGGTGTCACCGGCATGCGCTTCCGGGAGGGCGACCACCTGCTGTCGATGTCGATCATCGAGGAGGGCAGCGACCCCTACGTCTTCGTGGTCTTCGAGTCGGGTCTGGCCAAGCGGACCCCCGCCTCGGCATACCGGGTCCAGGGCCGTGGCGGACTGGGCATCAAGGTGGCCCGGCAGACCGAGAAGGGCGGCGACCTCGTCGGCGCGGTGACCGTCGACCCGGGCGACCAGGTCCTCGTCGTCATGGAGCGCGGCAACGTCGTCCGCTCCCCGATCGACCAGGTCCGGGTGACCGGACGGGACACCGCCGGCGTGAAGTTCGCCAGCCCCGGGCCGGGTGACGCCATCGTCGCGATCACCCGGGCAACGAGCTCCTCGCTCGACGAGGAGATCGAGCAGATCGTCCTCGACCCGGAGTCGCAGGCGGCACCCACCCCCACCGATGGCGTACCGTCGGAGGGGTCAGATTCCGGTGAACCGGCTGGAGAGTGATGACTGAGCCCACAGGGAGACGACCGGTGAGCACGACCGACCGTGACGCGGCCGTCGACCCCGACGCCACCCAGCGGGTCGCCCGACCCGGCACGCAGACGGGTCAGGGCACCGCGATGCGCGACGGCGCCATGGCCCGGACCGCCCCGAGGCGCGACCTGGAACGCCGTGCCCGGGTCGCGGGTGCCGCGCGCCCCAGGTCCGCTGCGGCGGCCGGTGCCGCGGCCGCGACCGCGACCGCAGGGACGAGGTCCCGCGCGGGTGCCGCGGCGACACCGCGTCCCACGGGCACCCGCCCGGCGCGGCGCACGGGTCCGCGGCGGGTCCGGCTGACGCTGCAGCGGGTCGACCCGTGGTCGGTCATGAAGATCTCGTTCCTGGTGTCGGTGGCCCTCGGCATCGCCGGCGTCATCATGGTCGCCGTGCTGTGGAGCGTCCTGTCCGGGATGCAGGTCTTCTCCACGGTCAACGAGCTCATCGTCATGCTGAACACGGGCGAGGACGGCGCGAGCAGCTTCGACCTCATGGACTACCTCGGCTTCGGCCGGGTGGTCTCCCTGTCGGTGGTCATCGGCGTCATCAACGTGATCCTGCTGACCGCCCTGGCGACGCTGACGGCGTTCCTCTACAACGTCTGCACCGCCCTGGTCGGTGGTGCGCAGCTGACCCTCTCCGACGAGTGATCCGGCACCACGGGTCCCCCGTGGCGGCACCGGCCGGCCCACCCCCGGGCCGTTTTGGTGGCGCTCGGGACCGTGCGGTAACCTCATCCGGCGCCAGCAGCCACCCGGCGGCCCGGCGCAGGGGCCTATAGCTCAGACGGTTAGAGCGCTTCCCTGATAAGGAAGAGGTCACAGGTTCAAGTCCTGTTAGGCCCACCCCCGACCCACCAGGAGTCATCGTGAACCGCTTGCTCGGACTGGCCGTGGTCGCCCTCGGTGCCGTCGCGCTGGCCAAGAAGCTCCAGGAGCAGCAGGCCGAGCGCGACCTGTGGGCCGAGGCCACCGACGACGTGGTGACCGACCAGGGCTGACCCGGCCGGCACCCCGCCCCGGGGGCGTGGCGCAATTGGTAGCGCACCTGCTTTGCAAGCAGGGGGTTGTCGGTTCGAGTCCGATCGCCTCCACCCGGTTCCCGAGGCCCTTCCCGCTCCGCGGGTCGGGCCCTTGTGCTTCCCACTCCCCGAGCCCGGTCGAGGAAAACCGCTGGCCGAGCCCGCCGTCCGGGCGGACGATGAGGGGATGCCGCTCGACGTGCGCACGGCCAGCGGTGTCCTCCGTGGGGTGGACGAGCGCGGGGTGCTGGCGTTCCGCGGCATCCCCTACGCGACGCTGCCACACGGTCTCGATCTACCGGCGCCTCGGCGTCCGCAGCCGGACCGAGGCGGTCACCGCGGCCGTGCGGACCGGACTCCTCACCCTCGACCGGCCCGGCGGGGACCCGGCGTCGAGTCCCCGGTGAGGCGTCACGGTGCGGTCACCCCGGCTCGCTCGCCGAGCGGTGCTGCACCTCCCGGGTTAGATTCCGAGGATGACCCAGCTCGACACGCGGGTGACCCTGCCCGCGGCCCGGGGGAGCCTGAGCGAGTCCGTGCTCGCCGTCCTCGACGGGCGCCAGACCCACACCGTCGCGTTCCCCACCCCCGACCACCGCGAGGACCCGCAGCTCGCGCTGTGGCTCCTCTACGAGCTCTGCTACCGCGGCTTCCCCGGCGTCGCCGAGGAGCTGGAGTGGGACCCCGCGCTGCTGGCGCTGCGGCGCAGCCTGGAGGAGGAGTTCGAGGCCATACTGCGCTCCCGGTTCACACCACCGGAGCAGGTCGACGACCTGGCCGAGGACCTGTTCGCCTACATCGAGGCGTTCGAGGGCCGGTCGGTGGCCCGGTTCGTGCACCGTGACGCCGACCGCGACCAGGTGCTGCGCCTGCTGAGGGTGCGCTCCATCTACCACCTCAAGGAGTCCGACCACGTGTCGTGGCTCATCCCGCGGCTGCCGACCGTGCCCAAGGCCGCACTCATGGAGGTGCAGTTCGACGAGTACGGCACGGGCGACCCCAACCGGCTGCATGCCCACCTGTTCGCCCGCGGCATGGCCGCCTGCGGCCTGGACCCCACGGAGAACGCCTACGTCGACGAGGCCCCGGTCGAGGTCCTCGAGCAGAACAACGCGATGTCGCTGTTCGGACTGCACCGTCGGCTGCGGGGCGCCGCGATCGGCCACTTCGCGGCGTTCGAGGCATCCAGCTCGCTGCCCTCGCGCAAGGTCTCCCAGGGCCTGCAGCGTCTCGGCTTCCCCGCCGAGATGATCGCCTACTACGACGAGCACGTGGAGGCCGACGCCGTCCACGAGCAGCTCGCCGTGCGCTCCATCGTGGTGCCGCTGGTGGAGGAGAGCCCCCACCTGCTCGAGGACGTCTTCCTCGGCGCCTTCACCTGCATGGACCTCGAGGACCGGTTCGCGGAGCGGATGCTCACGGAGTTCGGCCGGTGAGCGCCGACCTGCCCCATGCCGACCGGGTGCTCTGCCCGGGTGGGCCGATGCTGCTGCGTGGTGACCACGTCGTCGTGGACGCCGACGGGGTGCCGCACCAGACCACCCGACCGGTGAGCGCGGTGTGCCGGTGCGGCAGGTCCGCGCGGCAGCCGTGGTGTGACGGCACCCACAAGGTGCTGCCCGCGGCCGACCGCCCGGCCTGACCGGCGACCCGGCCCGGGCGGACGCCGTATGACGTCAGCCGGCCGCGCCCGCCCCGCCGCCGGGCACGAGGTGCACCAGGACGCCCTGGCCCTCGTAGACCTGCGACCCGGCGACGCGCAGCGCGCCGCCGACAGGTGCGTCGCCCAGGCGCTCCGTCTGGGCAGCCGTGCCGAGCTGCAGCAGCACGTGCCCGTCCGGGTGCACGTGCCGGGCCGCGACGGCCAGGCAGCGCCAGGCCAGGTCCATCCCGTCCGGACCCCCGTCGATCGCCCGCAGCGGGTCCTCCGGGTAGCGCCCGGTCTCTGCGCGTGGCACCCACGGCGGGTCCGCCAGGACCAGCGGGAACCGCTCGTCCGGCGCCGGGCCCGCCTCCAGCTCGGCCGCGCGGACCTCGACCCGGTCGCCGAGGCCGGCCGCGACCGCGTTGGCCCGGGCGTAGTCGCAGGCGAGGGGGTCGACGTCGACGCAGACGAGGGGTCGGTGGCTCAGCCTCGCGGTGAGCAGGCCGATCTGACCGGCGCCGGAGCACAGCTCCAGGACCGGGCCGTCAGGGGCGTCCGCGAGCAGGTTGGCCGCCCACACCGCCTGCCGGGTGGTCCACTCCCGCGGCCGGAGCACCCGGTCGTCGTAGTCGATGGCCAGCGGGCCGAAGCCGACGGTGCGGACGGCGGGCAGGGTCGTCATGGGGTTCTCCTGCGGATGCGGCGCACCCGGTCGTGCGCGAGGGCGGCGCGTGCGGCGTTGTTGCCGCAGGCGCCGTGGACGCCGCCACCGGGGTGGGCGGAGGACGAGCCGAGGTAGAGGCCGCGCACCGGGGTCTCGGCCCGGCCCAGGCCGGGGACCGGTCGGAAGACGAGCTGCTGGTGGAGCTGGGAGGTGCCGCCACCGATCGCGCCGCCGACGAGGTTGGCGTCGCGCGCCTCCAGCTCCCGGGGGCCGAGGACCCGCCGGGCCAGCACCCGGGACCCGAACCCCGGCGCCAACCGCTCGAGACGGTCCTGCATCCGGTCGGCGAACCGCTCGAGGTCGTCGTGGTCCCAGACCCCGCGGACCCCGCCCTCCCCCGCGTCGCGGCGCACCTCGTGCGGCACGTGCGTGTAGGCCCACACCGACTCGGTGCCGGCCGGAGACCGCGTGGGGTCGGTGGTGGTCATCTGCCCGGCGAGCAGGAAGGGCCGTGCGGGCACCGCCCCGGCGGAGATCTGCGCGTTCGCCTCGGTCATCTCCTCCACCGAGTCGGCGACGTGGAAGGTGCCGGGTGCGTATGACGGCTGCTCGCGCCACGGGACCGGCCCGCTGAGCGCCCAGTCCACCTTGACCGTGGCCGGGTCCAGCTGGAACGCCGACATCTCCTTGCGGAGCCGGGCGGGCAGGTCCTCCTCGCGCACCAGGCCGCCGTAGAGCCGGGTGGCGACCACGTCGGCGATGACGGCCCGGGCGACCGGGACGCGCTCGCCGTCCGCGGTGACGACCGCGGCGGCGCGCCCGCCGGAGACCTCGATGCGGGTGACCTCGGCCGAGGTGCGGATCTCCACGCCGCGGGACCGGGCGCGCCGGGCCAGGGCCTCGGCCAGCCGGCCGGCACCGCCCTCGGGCGCGGGGAACCCGACGGTCTGACCGAGCATGGCCAGGAGCACCGCCATCAGCCCCGAGCCCGGGGCGTCGAGCGGGATGTCGGCGTGACCGGCGTTGCCGGCCAGCAGCATCCGGGGTGCGACGCCGCCGAACCGCTGCCGGGCCAGGTCGGCGGCCGGGGTGAGCATGGTCTTCACGAAGGACAGGCCGCCCACCCGCGGCAGCCGGACGAGCGCGCCGAGCCCCGCGCGCACCGGGGGGAACGGGGTGAGCACGGCGTGCAGGACCTGCTCACCGATCCGGTCCCACAGGTCGCACAGCGCGAGCCAGGCCTCCCCGTCGCCGGGGCTCGCCTCGTCGAGCAGCCGGGCGGTGACCTGCCGGTCCCGGTGCAGCAGCGCCCAGCTGCCGTCGGGCAGCGGGTGGCCGAGCACCGCCGGGGCGTGTCGCCACACCAGCCCGTGCTCCTCCAGCCGCAGGTCGGTGATCGCCGGGGACGCCGCGGCGAGCGGGTAGAAGGCGCTGAACGTGTCGTGCACGAAGTCCGGGTGCACCTCGCGGTCGCTGCGCACCGCCCCGCCGACGTCCGGCTGGGCCTCGAGGACCAGGACCGACCAGCCGGCGTCGGCGAGCCGGTTCGCGGCCACCAGGCCGTTCGGACCGGAGCCGACGACGACCGCGTCGACGGCGCGCGTCATACGGTCCTTCCCACCGTCACCGGCGGTGCTCCGCGATGAAGGCGAGTCGCCGCAGCGACTCGGTGTTGCGCCAGGTCAGCTGGGCGTCCCGGAGCGGTTTGGGCACGAGGGTCCCCGGGCCGGAGGTCGCGTCCTCCCGCATCACCACCTCGGTGCCGCCGTCGGCCGGGTGCAGCTCCATCTCGACCCTCGCCTCACCGGCGGGCCAGGCCCGGGCCCGCAGCACCAGACGGCGCCCCGGCTCGCACTCGAGCACCTCGGTGTGGTCGTCGAGCAGGGCCGGCCACACCCCCACGGAGTGGTACAGCCGCGACCCGACCTGCGGCCAGGTGTCGTCCACGTCCCTCATCCGGGAGGCGCCCACCACCCAGGTCGGGTACAGCCAGCCGTCCGCGAGGACGTCCCACACCCGCTCCGGAGGTGCCGCCACCACGCGACGGTTCTCGCTCATCTTCAGTCCTCATCCTCTCGTCGGGACGACGTGGCGGGACGCCGACGGGGCCCGCCACCCCCATCCTGCCCTCAGAGGAGGAACTGTGCCGGGTCGAACTCCTCGATCGGGATGATCCGGATCCGCGGCAGCGGCGCGGTGAACGCGCGGACGTCGTACTCCAGGTCGAAGCTCTGCAGGCCACGGGCCTCCAGCGGGGTGAACCCGCTGTTGCGGAACTCGGCGAAGGCCATCACCCCGACCCGGCGCCCGCGGTCGAGCAGCGGGGCGACGTCGTCGAGGAAGTCCCCGTCGTGGCTGACGAGCATCACGTCGTCGGTGCGCTCGAGCAGCGCGCGGAGGGTGCGCTGGATCGCGATGTCGACGACCTTCTCCTCGGCGGATCCGGACAGCGGCACGGGCACGTAGCCGATCGCCTTGAGCGCCTGGACGAACGACATCGGCAGCCCGGAGCTGGCGTTGAGGAAGAACAGCCCGCGCACCGGCTGGCCCCACGCGTCCGCGGTGAACGCGAGCAGCCGGTCCCAGCGGGGACGCTCCTCCGGGTGGGGCCGGCGGCCCAGGATGGAGGTGCCCAGGGTGGCGTCGATGTTCTCCCCGTCGACCAGCAGGTATGTCGTGCGCCCGGTCCCCGGGGCCCCCGCGCCGTCGTCGGGTCCCGGTGTCCCGTTGGTGCTCATCCTGCTCCGCCTTCCTGCACTCGCTGCGTCATTCGTACACGAACTTCTGGGGCCCCGGGTAGATCCAGGACAGCCCGTCCCGGAGCCGGTCCCGCCAGTTCTCCCACGAGTGCCCGTCCCGGGCCTCGGTGTAGTGCACCACCATGCCGGTGGACTCGAAGACCGGCACCATCGAGCGGTTGTACACGATGAGCGGCTCGTAGACCCCGCACGACATGGAGATGCGGTCGACCACCTTGCGCGGCCGGGCCCGGTAGCGGTTCATGAACCGCACGACCGGGTCGAACGCGGGGCCGCCGCCGTGGTCGTCGCCGATGTCGGTGAAGACGAACGAGCCGGACTGGAGGAACAGGGAGCCGAACATCCCCGGGTTCCGGGCCGCGACCGACAGCGACGCGACCGCACCGAAGCTGGCCCCCATGAGGCACCGGGCCTCCGGCCGGCCGATGAGCGGGAAGTGCTCCTCCAGGTGCGGGATGAGCTCGGTGGTGAGGTGCCGGGCGTGGGCGGCGTTGTTGGGGTACTCCTTGATCCGGTCCCCCGGGTTGCTGAACACCACGATGGTCTCGGCCATGTCCAGGCGGTGGATGAGGTTGTCCAGCACGGTCTTCATGGCCGCGTAGTTGAGGTAGTCGTCACCGTCGTGCACCACGAGCAGCGGGTAGCGGCTGCTGCGCCGGAACCGCGCCGGCAGGTAGACCCGGCTGACGGTGTCCCGCCGCAGGGCGCGGGACGGCAGGACCAGGTCGTGCAGCTCCCCCGGCCGCGCCGACGGGTCGTGGCGGGTCCACTCCGGGGTCTCGTAGCCGACCGCCTGGCACACCGAGGACGAGCCGACCGGGCTGTGCGCCACGTGCGGGTTCAGGGGGTCGTTGCCCTGCTCGACGTGGTCGCCGCGGCGCACCTCGAGCTGGTACTCCACCCGGGAGCCCTCGGGCAGCTCGATCGTGACGTACCACAGCGAGGTGCCCTGCACCCGGCGCATCGGGACCCGCTGCGGCTGGTTGACGATGCGGTGCAGCACGTGCACCTCGTCGGCCTCGCCGCGGTAGAGGAAGGTGCACTTGGGGCCCTCGACGATGGGGACCGCGCGCTCGTGCAGGAACGTGTCGACGTCCTGCTCGGTGAGGCCGGGCCGCTCCCGGAGGCGGTTGATCGCGAGCTTGCCGCGCGCGGTGCGGCGCCGGGAGGTCTCGGTGGCGGGCGTCATACGGGCCCTCCCGGGCGGACGGTGCCGTCGGGTCGCAACACCGGGGCGTCCTCGGGCAGGGCGCCGTCGGGGCCGAGGTCCACCCGGGTGCCGGCGTCGAGCACCAGGCACGCTGCGGGGGCGAACCGCCTGGCCAGGGTGGCCATCCGGGTGCGGTTGTCCAGGTCGAGCCGGCTGCGGGCGTCGGGCAGGGCCACGACCCCGCGGACCAGGCCCACCCCGGCGGAGAACACCTCCGCGGCCGTCGGGCCGTGGGCGGCACGGTCGTGGAACAGCACCACCCGCTCGGTGAGGGCCATGGCACCGGCTCCCCAGGCGATGACGGGGACCCGGATCTGGGGGGCCACGTTGAACAGGTGCAGGGCCCCGACGAGGACCCCGACGTGGCCGCCGGTGATGACCACCGCCTGCGCGTCCGCGAGCTCCCGGCTCACCGCGGCCCGCGCCGCCGCGACCGCCGGGCGCTCGTGGGGTCGCCACCGTGCCCAGAACCGCTGGTGGACCTCGGCGACCCGGTCCAGGTGCCGCTGGTCCATGTCGCGCATGATCTCCTCGGCGTCGGCGATCGCCTGCTCCCGGACCGCGTGGGTGCGGGGGGTGTGCTGGTGCAGCGCCGCGATGGCACGGACCACGTGGTCCAGGCCCAGGAGGTACAGCTCCTGCATCTCCTCCAGCACCGCCCGCCGCCGCTGGTCGGCCTCCGCGAACTCGGGGTCGGCCTCCCAGACCTCCTGCATGCGGTGCCACAGCCGCAGGTTGACGGTGTCCCCGCCGGCCAGCGTCGCCAGCAGCTCGTCGTCCGGCTCGCGCTCGCGCCAGCCGGCGTTGATGAGCGCGATCCTGCCGTGCAGCCCGAGCGAGCCGAGGACCTGGTCGAGCACAGGGTCCCGCTGGGGACCGAGCAGCGTGACGGGCGGGTGGTGGGGGTCAGCCGGCATGGACCCGCACGGTGCGGCCGACGTCGTCGAGCATGGTGCGCAGCACGTCGTAGTCGGGGTGCTTCATCCGGATCCAGGCGTTGGCCATGAACCCGGCCTCGATCGGCTGGGTGGGGGTGCCCGCACCGGGCAGGTGCGCGTCGATGACCCAGCGGCCGTAGCGGTTCTCGACGTCCTCCAGGCCGCTGTAGCCGAGGATGTGGCCGTCGCGGTCGGGCCGGAGCGCGATGATCCCGGCGGCGTGGCTGCGGCTGGGGCGGGCGTCGATGCGCCCGTGGACGATCGCGTCGGCCCAGGCGCGGTAGACGTCCATGTCGTTGCCCACGCTGTAGAGGTCCCAGCACCCGACGCCGGGGGGCCGGGCGCCGATCTCGCTGAACTTCAGCCCCTTGGGCCCGAAGAACCACTCCATGTGGGTGGCGGAGGTGTCGATGCCCAGGGCGTGGATGACCCGCTGGCCCATCTCCCGGAGCTCGTCGTAGAGCCCGCCGCCGTCGATGCGGTTCGTGGAGATGTACTGCGGCGAGATCCAGCGGTTGCGCATCGCCTCCAGCACGTTGGGGTAGTAGTGGCTGGCGAAGTCGACCGCGACGGTACCGCCGATGGTGATCGTGTCGTAGAAGCCCTCGTGCCCCTCGACGAACTCCTCCACCGCCACCGACTGGACCCCCGGCCCGAACAGCGACAGCGCCGCCTCCAGCTCGTGCTCGCTGTCGACCCGGGAGGTCGCGGCGGCGCCGGCGGCGTCGCGCGGCTTGAGGATGATGGGGTACCCGACCCGGGCGGCGAACTCGCGCACCTCGGCCAGGGTGCTCGCCGCGGTGGACGCCGCGGTCGGGACGCCGGCCTTGCGCAGCGCCTCCTTCATCGACGGCTTGTCGCGGCACAACCAGGTGGTGTGCACCGAGGTCCCGGGGATGCCGGTCTTCTCCCGCACGATGGCGGTCGGCAGCATGTGCGCCTCGATGGTGGACTCGAGCCGGTCCACCCAGACCATCCCCTGCAGCTTGCGGACCACCGCGGTGAGCTGCTCGACGTCGGTGACGGAGCCGATCTGCTCGTAGTGGTGCATCCACGACCTGAGTTCGTCGTCGAGGTACTCCTTCGGGGTCTCCCCGACCCCCAGCACGGTCGCGCCCGCCTCGGCCAGGGCACGGACGAACTCGCGCTGGTTGCGCGGGAAGTGCGGCTCGACGAACACGATGTTCACGAGGACGAGCCTGCCACAGAAAGCGCGGGACCGGCTCAGGCTCGGTCGCCCGGCGCCCGCCCGCCGGTGACCAGCTCCGCGGGGTGATCGCCGGGGAGGATCCGGTAGGGCCGGCCGAGGGCCAGGTCGCGCCAGAGCCGGGCCTCCGCCTGCTCGGCCATCCGGCCGAGCACGGTGTCGTGGTCGAGGGACCAGGCGTTCGGCCCACCCGGCGCCAGGGTGAGCTCGCCGAAGACCACCCCGGTCGGGGTGTCGTACAGGTCGACGCGGACGAACGGGAAGGGCACCGCCAGGGACAGCAGCCGACCGACGCGCAGCACCTCCTCGAAGTGCGGCGGCAGGGGCAGGCTGGGGTCCTGCGGGTCGGGGATCTCCGCGGTCAGGTCCGTCCCGTCGGGGCGCACGTAGCGCTTGCGCAGGGTGCGGTCCACCCCGTGCTCGGGCACGTCGCGGACCAGCACCTGGCCGACCTCACCGTAGAAGCAGTAGAGCTTGACGTCGTGGGGCAGTGCCGCCCCGGCGTGGTCACGGAGGAGCTCCTCGGCGAAGTAGGGGCCGCGGGCCCTCCCCTTCTCCTCCAGTGCGGCGAGCTCCTCGACCATGCCGGTGGGTCCGAACCGGCGGCGGCCGTCGACCTGGACGAAGCCGGCGCCCTCCCGCTGCACCGGGAAGACACCGCGGGAGGTGGACCCGCGGTCGCTCTTGAGCACGAACCGGTCCGGGAGGTCGTCGAGCCGGATGTCCGCGAGGGTGTCCCACACGGCATACACGGCAGGAACCCGGATGCCGTGGCTCAGGGCGAGCCGGTAGTTCTCCAGCTTCCGGGGCAGGCGCCACTGGGGCACCTCGTCACGGTCGGGGAGGTTCGCCACGTGGGCGAACTGCCGACGGGTGCGGCGCACGTAGGCCTGCCAGGACGGCCGGCCCAGGCCGGCGGTGGGGGTCGGCGCCATCTCGTAGCGCAGCCGCGTCTGCCGGCGGACCTGCTCCTCGAGCTCGGTGACCCGGGACTGCAGGCGTGCCACCCTCGGGTCGGGGGCCGGGGTGGTCGGCTGGCCGGCCAGCCGTCGACGCGCGGTGGCCAGCACCCGGCGCGCCCGGGGCACCAGCCGGTGCGGGAGGGGGGGTGGGGCTCATGGGTGGTCACCTGGGGGTCGGGCGGGTCCGGGCGGCCCGATCCTAGACCCGCCCCGCGGCGCCGGCGAGGTCCGGGCGGCCGAGGCCGCGGGGCTCAGGTCACCCGGCGTGCGCCCGGGCGAGCCGGTCGAAGGACTCGGCCACCACCCGGGCGTACACGTGCATCCCGGCGATGTCGGGGTGGATCCGGTCCGACTGCAGCGTCTCCGGCTGCGCGCTGGCGGCGGCGTGCCAGTCGCCCACGGTGACGTTGGGGTACTCGCCGGCCACCCGGGCGATGATCTCGTTGGACCCCGGCACGAAGGTGCTCGAGGAGTACAGGTTCATGACGACCACCCGGCGGTCCGGCCCGAGCCTGTCGAGCACCGCCCGCAGCTTCTCCTCGTCGACGCCGGCGTTGGTCCCGAAGTGCAGGACCACGTTGTCGCGGACGGTGCCCTCGGCGAGCGCCGCCTCCACGACCGGCATGGCGTCCTTCCACTGCCGGTTGGACTTGGCGGCGAAGGAGATGCCCTCGAAGCGGTACTTGAGGCCGTCGGCGCTGGTGACGACGAGCGAGTCGCCGATGGCGGTGATGTCCTCGCCGTCCGGGACGAGCAGGCCCTCGTCGTCCCGGTGGTAGCCCCACGGGTGGTCGGAGCCCCCCTCCTGGTCGGCCTTCGCGTCCGTCGGCTCCTTCTCCTCCCCGCCGGCCGGCGCGGGGTCGCCGGACCCGGCCGGCTTGTCCGCCGCCGGAGCGTCCGGCTCCTGCCGGGTGTCCTCACCCGTCGTGTCCTGGTGGCCCCTGGCCCGCTCCAGCAGCCCGCCGGCCAGCTCGCCGAACAGGCCGCCGCCACCACCGACGGGGTCGGCGGGAGGTGCCGCCGCGGGCTCGACCGGTGTGCCGTTCAGCTCGGCCTCGGCGGCCTCGATGCGCTGCTGGGTCTCCGACTTGGTCGGGGCGGTCGCGGCGCCGACCGCCGCGAGCAGGACGGTGGTCGCGAGGACCCCGGCCGTGATCCGCGGTGCCCGGCTGGTCTCCCACGGCGTGGCGACCCACGTGGTGAGCCCGCGGACGGTGGCCCGGAAGCCGTGGCGGCGCACCGGGGTCTCGATCCACCGGTGGGACGCCTCGCTGACCCCGAGGGTCACCACCAGCGCGGAGGCGAGGACGACCCACCCCCGGGTCGTGCCCGGGGCGAACGGGAACAGCGTGGCGGCGATCATCAGCACCGGCCAGTGCCACAGGTAGATCCCGTAGGACCGCTGGCCGAGCCAGGCCAGGGGGCGGAGCTCCATGGTGCGCCGCCAGCCGCTGGGGTGCTCGAGGAGGCCGGCCACCAGGACGGTGGTGGCGACGCAGGCCAGCAGGATCCCCCCGCGGAAGGTCCAGGCGGAGCCGTCGGTCAGGGTGGCCATGAGGAGGACCAGCACCCCGAGGGCGGCGACGACGGCCGCGGTGCGCCACCGTCGCCACGCTGCGGTGCGGAGCCAGGCGCGTTGCGGCGAGGCCCACGCCAGGGCGAGCCCGATGCCGAGCATCAGGCCGAACAGGTGGGTGTCGGTGCCGTAGTAGACCCGGGTGGCGTCCTCGCCGGGGGTGAACAGGAGGGCCATCAGGCCGGCCGAGGCGACCACGGCACCGCCGACCAGCAGCAGACGCTGCCGGGTGGTCCGGGTCAGCGCCAGGAGCAGCACCAGCAGGAACGGCCAGAACAGGTAGAACTGCTCCTCCACCGCCAGCGACCAGAAGTTGACGAACAGCAGCGGCGAGGTGCTGTGGAAGTAGCTCGCGCCGGCCGCGATCTCCACCCAGTTGGTGGAGAACGTCAGCGCCCCGAACGCCTGCCGGCCGATGTCGACGAGGAGGTCCCCCCCGACCAGCCGGGCCGTGCCGACGCTGACCACCACGACGGTGACGAGCGCGGGCAGCAGGCGGCGGGCACGGCGCAGCCAGAACCGCGGCAGGTCGACCCGTCCGCGCGCGTGGAGCTCGCGCAGCAGCAGCGTGGTGATGAGGAAGCCGGAGACGACGAAGAAGACGTCGACCCCGAGGAAGCCGCCGGGAAGCACCGTCGGCGTGAAGTGGAAGACCAGGACCCCGAGGATGGCCAGGGCCCGGATGCCGTCGAGCCCGGGGATGTGCCCGGGGCGCGGATGCACCTCACGCGGCCCGCGTCGCCGTGGTGGCCGCTGGGTGGGTTCGGTGGGTCGCGGCTGCGGGCGCGGACGGGTCACCACCGTCTCTGGTGCCCGGAAGGCACGGACTGGCTGTCGCGCGGTCGCCGGTGCCGTCATCCGCGCCCCTCCTCCCTCGCGTCCCGGCCGGAGGAACCGGTGTGGTCAGGGTAGGCCGGGAGAGCGCGCGGATCGGGGAGGTGGGAGGCGTGTCACAGGAACCACACCGGAAACACCGACGAGGTCAGGGGGCGCGCCAGGATCGTGTCCGCCGGGCTGGTGGGATGCGACAGGGGCGGCCCGCCGTGTCGGCGGACCGCCCCTGCGGCGTCAGCGGGCTACGGCCGGGGCGAGCCGCCCAGGTCACCCAGGTCGGCGTTGCGCTCGCCCTCCGGGGTGTCCGGGGCGGTCCCCAGGCCGGTGGTGTCCTCGGTGTTGGCGCCGGGCACCTCCTGCTCGTCGTCCTGGCTGTCGCTGGCCAGCTGGTCGATCTCGTCGGTGCCCAGGATGCGGGTGTCGGAGTCGCCGTCGTCGGTGGTCCCGGCTGCCTCGCCCGCCGTGGTGTCGGCGGACGTGGCGCCCGCGCCCGCACCGGCAGCGCCGAGCGAGGTGGACGTGTCGGACCCGGTCCCGGTCGTGGCCCGGACCTGGGTGTCGACGCCGGGCGACCCGCCGATCGGCCGGGACGGGGTCGCCCACGGGTCGGACTTCGGGGCGGACCGCTGCTTGTCGAGGTACCAGGCGACGCCCGCGCTCGCAGCGCTGAGCAGGCCCAGGGCGATGAGCACCCGGCCCTTGCGCTTGCGCTTCTTCGGCGCCCCGGTCACCGCGGCGACGGCGCCGTCCTGCCGCGACAGCAGCTCGTCCTTGCTCGCCTGGACGCTGAGCAGCATCTCGTGGATCTTGGGCAGCAGGTCCTCGACGATGACGTCCCGGGCGTGGTCGACCTTCGGGGCCACCTTCTCGACCGCGGCGTCGACCTTGGGCACGGCGACGTCGATGCCGTGGTCGAGGGAGGTCACCGCCCGGTCGCGTGCCTGGGCGGCGAGCTCGGCCGCGCTGGCGGCGAGGCCCTCGGCCTTCGGCCCGGCCTTCTCCTTGACGGTCTGGGCCAGGGTGGAGGCCTGCTGCTGGACGGTGCTCGCGACGCGCTCGCCCGCCTTGGTGGCGGCCTCCCGCGCCCGGTGGGCCTGGGTCGTCGCGGCCTCGGCGGCCTTGTCGGCCTTGCTCTTGCGTTGCAACACGGATCCTCCTGGTGATCGTCGGCCGTTTCCCCCATCCTGCCCTGCCCGGCCGTGGGGCCACCACCCGAGGCGCACCGTGCGAGGATGACGGCATGGACGCGACGCTGCACACGAGCCTGGGCGACATCAACCTCACGCTCTTCCCCGACCACGCCCCGCGGACGGTGCGCAACTTCGTCGGACTGGCGACCGGTGAGCTGGAGTACTCCGACGACGCCGGTCGCAGCAACCCCACGCCGTTCTACGACGGCCTGACCTTCCACCGGGTGATCCCGGGGTTCATGATCCAGGGCGGGTGCCCCCTCGGCGAGGGCACCGGCGGACCGGGTTTCACCTTCGACGACGAGATCAGCCCCGACAAGGACTTCACCCGGCCCTACGTGCTGGCGATGGCCAACGCGGGCAAGATCATGGGCAAGGGCACCAACGGCTCCCAGTTCTTCATCACCGTGGGCCCGACCACCTGGCTGCAGGGCAAGCACACGATCTTCGGGGAGGTGGCCGACCAGGCCAGCCGCGAGGTCGTCGACGCCATCGCGGCCGTGCCGACCGGCCGGCTCGACCGGCCGCAGGAGCCGGTGGTCATCGAGCGGGTCACCGTCCGCGCCTGACGGGTCCGTGACCTACCCCTACCCCGTCGGCGCCGGTGCACCGCCGGTGTGCCCCCGCCACCCCGACCGCATCTCCTACGTCTCGTGCCAGCGGTGCGGACGTCCCACCTGCCCGGAGTGCCAGCGTCCCGCGGCGGTCGGCATCCAGTGCGTCGACTGCGTGGCGGAGGCCCGCCGGACCGCACCCCGGACCGGCACGCGCTACGGCGGCGCCGGTCGTCCCGGGGGGCGCCCCGTGGTCACCCTGGGGATCATCGCGCTGTGCGTGGCGGTGTATGCCGGGCAGCTGGTCTCCGACCGGGTCACCGTGGAGCTGGCGTTCTACCCGGTGCTGGCCTGGGAGGAGCCGTGGCGCTTCCTCACCGCGGCCTTCGCCCACTCGCCGGGGTTCCTGCTCCACATCCTGTTCAACATGTACGCGCTGTGGATCACCGGCAGCTACCTGGAGCCGCTGCTGGGCCGCGCGCGGTTCCTGGCCCTCTACCTCGTCAGCGCCGTCGGTGGCAGCGTCGGGGTGCTGCTGCTGGCGGCCGGGCAGGCCTGGGTGACGCCCGTCGTGGGGGCGTCGGGCGCGGTCTTCGGCCTGTTCGCCGCGCTGTTCGTGCTCAACCGGCACCTGGGCCGGCAGACCGGGGGGATCCTGGCCGTCCTGGTCATCAACATGGTCCTGGGCTTCGTCGTCCAGGGCATCGCCTGGCAGGCCCACCTCGGCGGCGCCGCCACGGGTGCCCTGGTCGCCCTCGCCCTGGTGGCCACGAGCGTCCGTGGCCGCACCCGGGCGGCGGCGTTGCGCCGCCGCTGGCAGTGGCCGGCTGTCGGGCTGGTGCTCGTCGCCCTGGTCGTGCTGGCCTACCTGCGGCTCGCCTCGGTCGGCCTGGCGGCCCCCGTCGAGCCGGGCGTTGTGCACACGTTGTCCACAGGACTGGGGATAACTACAGCGGTGTAACTCGAAGGGGTGGGGTCAGCGCCAGCGGGTGGCCATGACGAAGCCGGCCATGATGGCGCCCAGCCCGATGACGAGGTTCCAGTAGCCGATGGGGGCGGGCCAGTCGCCGGCGCTGATGTAGAAGACGGCCACCCAGAGCACGCCCAGGATCATCAGCCCCACCATGACGGGGACGAACCAGGTCGGGTTGGCACCGGGCTTGGGGGCGGGCTTGAACTCCCGGTCGTCGGGACGACGGGACTTGGGGCGGGGACGTCCCTTGGACTCCGGCACGGTTTCGGCTCCTTGTCGGCGGATGGTGCCCACAGGATACGCACGCCCGCGACTACCCTGGTGACTCCACCACCGTCGTGCAGAGGACCGATGAGCACCCAGCAGCAGAGCCGTCGCAGCCCCTGGCGGGGTGCGGTCCCGGTGGCCACCCTGGCCGCGGGGCTGCTGTTCGGCACGTCGGCGGCGGTCGCCCAGCACGGTGGGTCCGTGGAACGCCCGACCGACCTGGTGAGCCTGGTGGAGCAGCGCTCGGATGAGGTGGAGCGGCTCACCGCCCTCGTGGCCCGGGCCAGCGAGGAGGTCCAGGCGCTCGGCCGCGAGGTGGGTGACCACGGGCCGGGGCGCGAGGCCGACGCCCTGGCGGCGACCGCGGGAACCACCCCGGTGGCCGGCCCGGGGCTGCAGGTCGTGCTCGACGACGCCGGGCTCACCCTCGAGACGTTGCCGGAGGGCTACACCGTCGACGACGTCGTGGTCCACGAGCAGGACGTGCAGGCAGTGGTCAACGCCCTGTGGGCCGGTGGCGCGGAGGCGATGATGATCCAGGACCAGCGCATCGTCAGCACCAGTGCGGTCCAGTGCGTCGGCAACACCCTGTACCTCCAGGGGCGGGTCTACTCCCCGCCCTACACGATCACCGCCGTCGGCGACGTCGCGAGCATGCAGCAGGCCCTGCTCGGTGATCCGGTCGTCACGAACTACCGCGCCTGGGCGGAGATCCTCGGCCTCGGCTACGAGGTGCGGGAGCTCGACGAGGTCGAGCTGCCGGCTTTCGGCGGGACGGTGCGCCCGCAGTACGCCCGGGTGGTCACCGGGACGGAGACGCCGCCGCCCGACCCCGACCTGCCCCGCGGATGACCCGCACCCGCCTGCTGGTCCGCACCCTCGGCGAGCTGCTCATAACCGCCGGTGGCCTGGTCCTGCTCTTCGTCGTGTGGCAGCTGTGGTGGACCGACGTCCAGGCGGCCGCGACCGCCGACCGGGCGCTCGAGCAGCTGCAGGAGACGTTCGCCGGGACGGCGGAGGCTCCGGCCCCCACCTCCCCGGGCACCCCCGACGAGCCCGAGCCGACCGCACCCGACGCAGCTGGCGAGGAACCGGCGTACGAGCCGGGTGAGGGCCTGGCGATCGTCCACCTGCCGACCATCGACCAGACCGTCGCCGTCCACGAGGGGGTGGACCTCGACGTGCTCAACCTCGGCGTCCTCGGCCACTACCCGGGCACCGCCCTGCCCGGCGAGGTCGGCAACTTCGCCGTCGCCGGGCACCGGACCACCTACGGGCGCCCGCTGTGGGACCTGGGTGAGATGCGGCCCGGGGACCCGGTGGTCGTCGAGACCGCGGCCGGCTGGTCGGTCTACCGCCTCGAGCGGCACCGGGTGGTCTACCCCTCGGAGACCGAGGTGCTCGCCCCGGTGCCGGACCGCCCGGGGGCGGAGCCGACCGAGGCGTGGATGGTGCTCACCGCCTGCCACCCCAAGTTCAGCGCCCAGCAGCGGCTCATCGGCTACGCGCTGCTGGACCGCACCGTGCCCCGCGCCGAGGGCCCGCCCCCCGAGCTGCAGGAGGACCGCTGATGTATGCCGCGTTGTGGCGTCACCTGCCCGGCCCCCGCTGGGCGAAGGTGCTGCAGGTGCTGGCCCTGTTCGCCCTCGTCGTGCTCGTGCTCTTCACCTGGGTGTTCCCCGCGGTCGCCCCGCTGGTGCCGGTCAACGACGGCACCGTCGGCTGATCCGGCCGCCCCGCGCGGGACCGGCCGGGGTCAGGGCGTGCCGGTGGGGCCGGTGTCGGTCGGCGGGGCCGCGCCACCCCGGTCCCCGTCGCCGGGACCCTCCGTCGTCGGACCGGTGTCCGTGGGCGGCTCGGTCGGCTCGGTGGTGGGGGGCGGCGGTGGTGGGGTGACCGTGGCGGTCACCGTCGGGATCGGCTCCCGGGACACGGTGAGGACGACCCGGCCGCCGAACTCGATCTCCTCGCCGGCCTCGACCGACTGGCCGATGACGATGTTGGGGTCGACCTCGGTGGTGGCCTGGTACTCCAGGGCCCACGACAGGCGGCACTCCCGCAGCCGGCTGATCGCCTCGGGGGCGTCGAGCCCGGTGAGGTCCTCCATGTCGACCCGTCCGCTGGCGACCACGAGCGTGACCTCGCTCTCGGCCGGCACGGTGGTCTCCGCCTCGGGGTCGGTGCGCACCACCAGACCGGCCCGGTCGACGGAGCAGTCGTTGACCTCCTCGACCTCGTCGACGACCACGAGGCCGAGGGACTCGAGCCGGGCCCTGGCGGCGTCCTCCTCCCACCCCTGCAGGTCGGGGATCTCCACGGTCTCCGGACCGGCCGACACCCAGAAGGTGACGGTGGTGCCCTCCTCCACCTCGCGCCCGGGCGGTGGGTCCTGGCGGAAGACGCGGCCCACCTCCTCGGTGCTCCGCTCGGTCCGCGCGTCGGGGACCAGGCCGGCCCGGGTGAGCGCGTCGACCGCCTGCTCCTCGGTCCGGTTGCGCAGGTCGGGGACGCTCACCGTGCGGACCTCCGGCTGCTGCCCGGGGCCGAGGTTGTCCCACACCACGTAGGCGACCGCGGCCAGGGCCAGCAGCGCCAGCACGGTGACGACCAGCCACCCGCCGCGGTGGCGCTCCTCGCGGACCGGGATCTCGTCGGTGCGCTCGTCCTCGTCACGGTCCGGGGGCCGGGCCCCGGAGGCGGCCACACCCGCTGCCGCGGCAGCCCCCGCCCGGGGGATCGCCTCGGTGGGTGCCCCTGCGGCGGTTGGCGTCCCGTCGCCGGCCGCACCGGCGGCGACCGCCCGGTCGTAGCTCGCCATCGCGGCCGCACTCACCGGACGGCCCGCGCGGGCGGCGGCAAGGTCCTCGCGGAACGCCGCGGCCGACTGGTACCGGGTCTCCGGCGACTTCTCCAGCGCGTGCAGGGCGACGGCGTCCATGGCCACCGGGATGCCGGGGCGGTAGCGGGACGGCGCCTTGGGCTGCTCGCCGAGGTGCTGGTAGACGAGGGAGACCGGGTCGCCGACGAACGGCGTGCGCCCGGTGAGCAGCTCGTAGAACAGGCACCCGGCTGAGTACAGGTCGGAGCGGGTGTCGACGTCGTGACCCTGGGCCTGCTCCGGGGACAGGTAGCGGGCGGTCCCGAGCACCGCCTGGGTCTGGGTCATCGTCGCGGCGGTGTCGGCCATCGCCCGGGCGATGCCGAAGTCCATCACCTTGACGGCCCCGCCCCGGGTCAGCATGACGTTCGCGGGCTTGATGTCGCGGTGCACGATGCCGCGGTCGTGGGAGTACTCGAGGGCGGACAGGACGGCGGCGGTGATCCGGGCCGCCTCGTCGGGGTCGAGGACCTTCTCCTCGTTGAGGACCTGCCGGAGGGTCCGGCCCTCGACGTGCTCCATGACGATGTAGGGCACGTGGACCGGGGCGCCGCCGGCCTCGGCCATCTCCTGCTCACCGGAGTCGTAGACGGCGACGATCGAGGGGTGGTTGAGTCCCGCGGCGGCCTGGGCCTCGCGGCGGAACCGGGCCAGGAAGGAGGTGTCCCGGGCGAGGTCGGTGCGCAGGATCTTGATCGCGACCGAGCGCCCCAGCCGCAGGTCGTGGCCGACGTGCACCTCGGCCATACCGCCACGGCCGATCAGCTCGCCGACCTCGTAGCGGCCACCCAGCACCTTGGGCTCGTCCGTCATCGGTCTGCTCCTGCCTCCAGCACAGCACGGGCTATCGGGGCGGCCACCACGCCGCCGGTCTCACCGGTCCAGTCGTCCGAGGCGCTCTCGACGAGCACCGCCACCGCGATCCGGGGGTCCTCCGCCGGGGCGAACCCGGTGAACCACGCGTGCGCGGCCCCCGAGCTGCCGAACTCGGCCGTCCCGGTCTTGCCGGCCACGGTGACCCCGGGCAGCGCGGCCGCCTGGCCGGAGCCCCGCTCGACGACGGCCACCATCATCTCCGAGAGCTGCTCGGCGGTCGCGGGGCTCACCGCCCGGCCCAGCACCTCCGGCTCGGTGCGGCTGATCGGGTCGAGGTCCTGGTCGCGGACCGTCTGGACGAGGAAGGGCCGCATGATCTCCCCGCCGTTGGCGATGGCGGCCGAGATCATCGCCACCTGCAGCGGGGTGACACGCACGTCGTGCTGCCCGATGCCGGTCAGGGCGGTCTGCGGCTCGTCCGGGTCGTCCGGGTAGCGGCTCGGCGTGACGTCCATCGGGATGCTCAGCTCCTCGCCGAAGCCGAACGCCTGCGCCTGCGCGTCGAGCGCGTCGGCGCCCAGCTGGTTGGCCAGCCAGGCGAACGAGGTGTTGCACGAGACCCGCACGGAGTCGAACAGCGTCGCCTGGTCGCCCGGCCCGCAGCTGGCACCGCCGAAGTTGGGCAGCTGGGTGCTGGTGCCGGGGAGGGTGTAGCGCAGCGGCGCCTCGAGGACGGTGTCGGGGCTGTACCGGCCGCTCTCCAGGGCGGCCGCGGCCACGACGAGCTTGAACACCGAGCCGGGCGGGTAGAGGTCACCGGCGATGGCCCGGTTGACCAGCGGCCGACCGGGGTCCTCGTTGAGCTCGACCCAGGCGTCCTGCACCGACCCCAGCTGGTGGGACGACAGCCGGTTGGGGTCGTATGACGGGTGGCTGACCATGGCCAGGATCGCACCGGTCCGCGGGTCCAGGGCGACGACCGCGCCGCGGCGGTCCCCCAGCGCGCGGTCGGCCGCCTCCTGGATCTGCGGGTCGATCGTCGTCTCCACCGCGGCGCCGCGGGGCTCGGTCCCGGTGAGCAGGTCGACCAGGCGGCGGTAGAAGAGGATGTCGGAGGTGCCGGACAGCTCGGCGTTCATCGTGCGCTCCAGCCCGCCGCCGGCCCCGTAGATGAACGAGAAGTAGCCGGTGACGTGGGCGTAGAGCTCGGGCTGGGGGTAGGTCCGGAGCCGGCGGAACTGGTTGTCGGTCGGCTCGGACTGGGCCACCGGCGTCCCCTCGACCAGGATCGGCCCCCGGTCGCGGGAGTACGTGGACAGCAGCGTCCGGCGGTTGGCCGGCTTCTCGCGCAGGTCGTCGACCTGGACGAACTGGATCCACGTCGTGGACACCAGCAGCGAGGCGAACATGAGGAACACGACCACGGCGAGCCGGCGGATCGGTGAGTTCACGCGACGGCCACCTCCTCCGTGGCGCGCTCCGGGACCGGCCGGCGGGCGTGGTCGCTGATCCGGAGCAGCAGCGCCAGGATGATCCAGTTCGCGAGCAGCGAGGACCCGCCGGCGGACATGAACGGCGTGGTCAGGCCGGTCAGCGGGATGACCCGGGTGATGCCGCCGAGGACGACGAAGCACTGCAGGCCGATGGAGAAGGCGAGGCCTGCGGCGAGCAGCTTGCCGAAACCCTCCCGGGCCCCGATGCCGGTCCGCAGGCCACGCTCGACGAGCAGGGCGTAGAGCAGGAGCAGCGCGAACACCCCGACCAGGCCGAGCTCCTCGGCGAAGCTGGCGAAGATGTAGTCGCTGTTGGCCAGGTAGGTCTCCTGCGGGTAGCCGCGCCCCAGACCGGTGCCCAGGAGCCCACCGTGGGCCATCCCCATGAGGCCCCGCGCCACCTGGTCGGAGACGTCGGAGCTGAACGGGTCCAGCCACAGCGTGACCCGGGTCTGGACGTGGGAGAACATCCGCCAGGCCAGGTAGGCCCCACCGAGGAACAGACCCAGGCCGATGACGATCCAGCTCACCCGCTCGGTGGCGACGTAGAGCATGGCCACGAACAGCCCGAAGAACAGCAGCGAGGACCCGAGGTCGCGCTGCCCGACGAGGATGAGCAGGGAAAGCAGCCAGGCGGCCAGGATCGGGCCGAGGTCCCGGCCCCGGGGCAGCTGCAGGCCGAGGAACCGCTTGCCCACCAGGGAGAGCGCGTCGCGGGTCTGGACCAGGTAGCCGGCGAAGAAGACCGCGAGCAGGATCTTGGCGAGCTCGCCGGGCTGGAAGGAGAACGCACCGATGCTGATCCACAGCCGCGAGCCGTACTGTTCCTCGCCGATGACCGGGAGCATCGGCAGCAGCATGAGCACGATGCCGGCGGCCATGGCCAGGAAGGTGTACCGGCGCAGGATCCGGTGGTCGCGGACCACGGCCACCACGACGGCCGCGGCCAGCACCGCCAGGGCGCTCCAGACCAGCTGCCGGCTGGCGACCGCGGTGCCCTGGGCCAGGTCGATCCGGTGGATCATCACCAGGCCCAGCCCGTTGAGCAGGGTGGCGATGGGCAGCAGCAGCGGGTCCGCATACGAGGCGCGCCACCGGAGCACCACGTGGAAGGCGAGGGCGGTGACCAGCAGGCCGAGGGTGTGGGTGAGCAGGTCGGTCGGCAGCTGTCCGCTGGTGGCCACCCCCACGTTGACGTAGGCGAGCACCACGATCCCGACCGCGAACAGCAGCAGGACCAGCTCGGTCATGCGGCCGGTGCGGGGACGCACGGAGGTCACGGTGGTCACGGTCGGCAGTCCTCCCCGGGGACGAGCGGGGACGGCGGGGCGGTCGGCGCGGTGTCGTCGGCGGGCGGGGCGCCGGTGCTCGCGGCGTCGTCGGCCCCCGGGGCCGTCGTGGCGCTGGCCAGGTCGTCACCCGCCGGGGTCGGCAGACGTACGTCGTCGCACGGCGGCAGGGCCAGCAGGCGCAGCTCGGCGACGATGTTCTCGGCGCCGGCCCGGTCGTCGGCGGACAGGGTGTTGCGCACCTGCTGCTGGTAGTAGGCCGGCAGGTCGGCGACCTCGATGTCGGTGGTGGTGTCCGGCTCGGACAGCCGGATCGGGCCGAGGTCCTGGGACACCCCGCGGAAGATCGCCACGGTGCCGTCGAGCTCGCCGACGTAGTACTGCCGCTGGGTCCAGTCGTAGGTCGCCCACGCGCCCAGGCCGAGCACGACGAGGACGGCCAGGGTGACCAGCGCGCGGCGCAGCCAGGTGCCGACCCGGCCGTGCTCCTCCTCGGCGAGCTCCGGCCCCTCGTCGTCCGGCCCGTTGACCTCCCGGGCCAGCGCGGCGGCCTTCTCGGCCGGGGTCTGCGGGGTGAGGACGGCCATGCCCCGCCGGCGGGACGCGGCGCCCACGACCTGCGGCTTGGTGGAGCCCTCACCCGAGGGCACGACGTCCGCCACGATGACCGTGACGTTGTCGCGGACCGAGGCCCGCAGCGCGATCTCGATGAGCCGGTCGGCGACCTGGTCCGGGCTCAGCGAGGGGTCGAGGAGCAGCTCGGCGACGGTGTCCTCGGCCACGTAGTCGGTCAGCCCGTCGGAGCACAGCAGCAGCCGGTCCCCCGTCTTGAGCTCGCGCATCGACAGGTCGGGGTGGTCCTCCGGGCGGCCGGTGAGGACCCGGGTGACCAGCGAGCGCTGCGGGTGGTGCTGGGCCTCGTCCTGCCGGATGCGCCCCTCGTCGAGGAGCTTCTGGACGAACGAGTGGTCCTTGGTGATCTGGGTGACCCGGGTGCCACGGCGAAGGTAGGCGCGGGAGTCTCCGATGTTGGCGACCGCCAGCTTGCTGCCCGAGCGGAGCATCGCGATGCAGGTGGTGCCCATCCCGTCCAGGGCGTCGGTGTCCTCGGCCACGTCGGCGAGCCGGGCGTTCGCCTCCAGGATCGCCTGCTCGAGGATCGACAGCACGTCGTCGGCGCCGTGGCTCTCGCCGTCGAGGTGGACCAGCTCCCCGACGACGAGGGAGCTGGCGACGTCACCGGCGGCGTGCCCGCCCATGCCGTCGCAGAGGACGAGGAGCTCGGGGCCGGCATACGCGGAGTCCTCGTTCCGGGACTTCGTGCCCAGGCCGAGGTGGGATCGGGCGGCGTAGCGCAGTGCGACCGGCATGCCCTACCGCTGCAGCTCGAGGACGGTCTGGCCCACCCTGATCTGGGTGCCCTCACCGAGCCGGGTGGGCTCGGTGATCCGCCGGTTGTCGACGAAGGTGCCGTTCGTGGAACCCAGGTCCTCGGCATACCACTCGCCGTCCGGGCCGGGGACGATGCGCAGGTGCCGGCCGGAGGCGAAGTCGTCGGTGAGCACGAGCGAGCACTCCGGGTTGCGCCCGATCAGCAGACCGCTCTCCTGCAGCGGCACCGTGGTGCCGCGCAGCGATCCCGCGACCACGGTCAGGTGGGAGGGCCCGCGACGCCGGGCGCGTGCCGGGCGGACCGGGCGGGTGTCCCGCCGGCCGCCGGGCCGGGTCATCACCCGGGTTCCCCACAGGTCGGCGCGGAGCGCGCCGACGACGCTGAACACGAAGGCCCAGAGCAGGGCCAGGAGGCCGAGACGGATGACGTTGAGGGTGAGCTCGCTCATCGGCCTCCGTCCAGGTGGAAGGTCAGCGTCGACCGGCCCATCGTCAGGCGGTCACCGTCGCGCAGCTCCTCGCTGCCCACCTGGTCGCCGTTGAGGTACGTGCCGTTCGTGGAGCCCAGGTCGCGGACCACCACCTGCAGGTGCGGGCCGTCGTTGCTGATCCGCACCTCGGCGTGCCGCCGGGAGACGCCCGGGTCGTCGAGGACGATGTCCGCCGACGGGTCCCGCCCCAGCGTCGTCACGGCGGCCGTCAGGGGGAACCGCCGCCCGTCCAGCTCCAGCCAGGCCCGCGGGCCGCGGGCGGCCGTCGCGCGGGGCCGGGGCGGCGCCGCCGGGAAGGCGCGGGTCTGCCCCTCGGCGGCACCCGGGTCGGCCGGGCGCGTTGCGGCAGGGGGCGGTGCGGCGGGGCGCTTGGCCGCGGCGCCGGCCGCGGCCACGCCGGCACCGGCACCGGGGGCGGCTGCGGGTGGTGGGGTGGCCGGCCGCACCGGTCGGCCCTGGTCGGGACGCGGCGGGGCCGGAGCCGTCCGCCGGGCCTCGGGACGCCGCTCCTCCGGGGGCTGGCGACGGGTGTTGCGCGAGGTGGGGCGAACCCGGAAGATCCCGGTCTCCAGCTCGTCGTCGGGCACCAGGCGCACCTCGATGGTGCCGGCCGGCGTGTAGCGCTGCGCGTCGGCGTGGTCCTCGACGGCGGCCACCAGCTCGTCGGTCAGCGCCGAGTCGAAGGAGGCCAGCCGGTCGTAGTCGGACCGGGCCAGCTCGACGGTGTAGACGTTGGGCACCATGGTGCGGCCCGGTCCCAGCACGGCCGCCCGCTCGTCCATCGCCCCGCGCATCGCCGCGGCGATCTCGACCGGTTGGACCTCGGCCTTGAACACCCGGGCGAACGGGGCCTTGACGGCGCGCTCGAGCGTCCGCTCGACGCGGTCGAAGATTCCCATGACGCATCCTTCCGGTGTGTCGTGCGCCGTGTCCGGTGGTCGCGGCCCTGTTCGATCGTACTTGTCGGACCTGCGCCAGGGCGGCAGCCGACGGTGGCCCCCACGTCATAGGGTCACGGCATCGCGCGACGTCGGTGACGGGAGGCAGGACATGCGGCACGGGTACGTGGCCGGGCTGGCGGTGGCGGGGCTGCTCGCGCTGACCGGGTGCAGCGACGACGGCTCCTCCGGTGACCCGGAGCCCGGGGGCAGCGCGGCGCGGCCCGCGCTCACCCAGGACGAGACGGTCGAGCTGCTCCTGACCGAGGACGAGTTCCCGCTCGAGGGCTACTCCCGGGGCGAGCCGGTCCCGGTGTCGACCGACGTCGCCGTGCTCGCCGCCTCGGCGCTCATGGACAGCGAGGCGCTGGAACCGGGGTGCCGGGAGGCGGCCGAGCTGGCCCGGGCCGCCCTCCCCCCGCAGGCCGGCAGCCAGGTCACCTTCACCGCGGAGGGGGAGGACGGCCAGGCCCACCAGGTCACGGTCCTCGTGTTCAGCACGGTGGTCGAGGTGGACTACTTCGGCGCCTACGCCGACCAGGCCGAGGCCTGCGGCACCGTGGAGGAGAACGACCGGGTCCTCGAGCTCGCCCCGCTGGAGACCGAGGGGGTGCGCGGCTACACCCTCGGGACCGACCTGGGCGGCATGCGCGTCGACCTGATCCTGGCCGGGAGGTCGGAGGGTCTCAACCACGCGGCGGTCACCGCGCTCGACCTGACCGAGGAGGAGGCCGTGCGGGTCCTGCAGGCCCAGGTGGACAAGGTCACCTCCTCGGGGTGACCGCGTTTTCCACCCGGCGCAGACCGCGTGTTAACCTCGTGCAGCACTCGCGCGGGTGGCGGAATTGGCAGACGCGCACGGTTCAGGTCCGTGTGCCCGAAAGGGCGTGGGGGTTCAACTCCCCCCTCGCGCACGCGAGGGTAGTCCCCTGAACTACCCGTTTCGGATACCCGAAACTCCCGGCCGGAGCACCTCCGGCCGGGAGTTTCGTTGTTGTGGGGCCCGGGAGGCCTGCGAGGCGGTCTGCCGGCAGATGATCTCGTACGCCGTCGGCTCGGTTTGGTGGCCCAGGGCGGGTTTCGGGCAGGCTGGCGCCGTCGCCGTGCGGGTGGGGTGGTGCTGGAGCGGTCAGTCGCCTCAGCGTTTGCGTCTACCTCGGGTGCGGGTGGCTTTGTCGAGGGGGCGGTCGTCGATCGGCTCGTCGAGGTTGACCTGCCAGGGCTCGGGGAGTCCGCGGACGGTATGCCAGGCGTGGAGGCGGGCGAGGTTGTGACCGATGAGGGTGACGGCCAGGAGCAGGCCGGTGGCGACGAGGCCAGTCATGCGAAAGAAGCCACGGTTGAGGTTGAGGCGTTGGAAGCGGTTGGCGCCGATGATCCCCTCGACGAGGCTGCGGCGGTTGTAGGACATAGCCCATGGGGTGCTCTGCCAGGGGTGGTGCTGCCGGTCTCGCTCGAGCACGGTGTCAGAGATCGTGATGGTCTTGCGGCACCCGCACAGCTCGCCGGGGACGCAGGACGTGGTGGGGATGGTGTGCGGCATCCGCATCGAGGCCGGGGTGTTGGGGCAGCGGACCTTGAAGGGGTGCCCCTCGACGGCTGGTCCGCGGAATCGTTGGGTGCCGCGCTTCGTGTCGCGTTTGGCGTGGGCGACGAAGCGGTAGGGCTCGCGGGCGTCGTAGGCCTCCCTCCGGCGTGCCTTCTCGCCGGCGGTCATGCCCGGGTCGGGTGGCTCCAGCTTGCGATGAGTCTCGGGCAGCGCGCTGGAGTAGAGGGTGCCGTCGACCCAGATCGTCCCGGCCTCGGGGCCGGGGCGGACGACGCGCTGGCTCTTGTGCAGGTCCATGGTCAGGGTGAGGTCCCGGTTGCGGAGCGGGCGAGCCAGGCGGGTGGCCTTGGCCATCGTGTAGCCGCGGTCGAGGAGGACTTCTGTGAACCGGGGCAGGTGGTCGATGATGCTCAGGCAGGCTGAGGTGCGGTCCCGGATCCCGGGCCGAAGCGCCAGTCCGGCCGCGACCTGCGGGACCGGTGCTGCCCCGACCTGTGGGGCGTAGGTGGCGATGTGGGCTTCGTAGCCGAAGAAGTGCTCGGTGGGTCGCCGGTCGGTCGAGGTGCGGTGGCCCCACCGGGCGTCACGGTCGAAGGAGTAGAAACTTGCGGCGTCACCGCCGACCTGTCGCCTGTGGGCGCGGGCGAAGCTCTCGACATCGGTGCCGTCGATGGCTACCGCCGGTGGACGCTCGAACTCTGGTGGCAGGCTCGCCTGGATGAGCAGGGTAGCGACCTCGTCCTGGGTAACCTGCTCGCACGGGCAGTCGACGGGGCAGGCGAGTACCTCACCGGTGTCGTGATCGACGTCGAGATCGTGGTCGTGGTCGACCAGCACGCCGCGATCGACGACTCGGAGGATGGCACGCCAACCGGAGTGGACCCGCTTGTAGCGGATCTCGGTTGTCTGTGGGATGCCGAGCTGGACCCGTTGAGTCGGCGTCAGTGACTTCAGGGACCGGCACACGCCAGCGGTGGTCATCGTGTGCGGCTCACCGGAGGCGTGGAAGATGAACGCCGCGAGCACCCCTGTCAGCGGGATGAGTCGCGGGCGGCCGGTCCGGCGCTCGGCGGCTGCGCAGAGTCGTGCTGCGATGTCGCTGGTGGCGACGGCAACAGCCCGTGCGATGCGTTGGTCGACTGTCATGGGGTTCGCGGCTGTGGCGTCCGAGCTCTTTCGGCCCCCTGCCGGCTCAGGTGAACGTCGACGCCGCAGGCTCACCGCCGGGCCGCCTGCCCGAAGAGTGTCCGGTCGTCGGGCTGTGGCACGAACTCCTGCAGTGATGTGTACGGCCGCCACGAGGTGAACCCGGCGATCCGGGTCAGGCCACCCATCGAGATGCCGTGGCATAGGTGGTCCACCATCCATGTCGCGCGCAGGCGGGCCGGGGTGATCGTGGGGCACCCGGGTGGGATGTCCGCCTTGCGGAGCATCTCGTGGAAGGGCGAGCGGTCCCACTTGCGGGGCCGATAGGCCAGGATCGGTGCCTCGGCCGGCTCGGACAGGAACCCACCCAGCACGACGTCGTTGGGAGCGGTGACTGGCACGGTGCGCGGATGGTTCCCTTGCCGCACCTGCACGCACAGGAAGCCGTGCACGGTCTCCAGGTCGCCGACGTTGGCCTTCCACATCTCGTGCGGGTGTAGACCGGCGCCGAGACCGAGGGCGAGGTCCCCCGTGAAGCGTCTGCGGCGGATCTCGGTGCTCTGGTCATGAGCGATCTCCCACAGCCTGGTGGTCTGCTCCTTCGTGAAGGGCTCGATGGTTCTCCTCCGCCGCAGCTGGGGAGGGTCCGGAGTCCAGGGCGCCTTGGTCGTAATCTGGCGGGCGAAGCGCCGCAGGTCGGAGCGGCGCGTCGCGCGGGAGGTGACCGACAGGTGTGCAGCACCGACGGTGATGTACCGCTCGACCGCGTCCGGGACGAACATCCCCTCCCGGTCCAGCGGGTAGCCCTCCCTGTGGGCCCAGACGATGAACTGGGACACGGTGCGCATCGCCTCGATCGCGTGTCGCTCGCTACGCGGGTGCACCAGGAGGACGGATTCGCGAGTGAAGCCTGCGACCGGTGCCCACTCATCTCGTGGGATCGCGTTGGGCCGGTAGCGGTGGACCGCCGCTTCAGGACTCTCGTCCTCGGCGTGGCGGTTGACGTTTGCGGTTCCAGAAGTGCACTCTGGACTTGCTGAAGACATAGAAGTACCCCCTTAGGGTGCTTGCGCAAGTGGTTGGAGGCAGCGAGATCGTCACTCGCTGAAGCGATTCGCGACGAGGTCCGGAGTTGGCGCTCTGGGCCTTTCGCATGTCGGCGCCATGGCCGATCGGCGTCACTCCATCGCGACCCCTCTTCGTTCGAGGGCAGAAGCCAGGAGGTCGGCATGCACGGCCGTCACGGAACGGCCGTCGCGGAGGGCGACGTCGTAGAGCTGCTTCGCCAAGCGGGCGGGGATGCGCGCGTCGAAGCGCACGAGTTCGTCAGGGCGGTACTGGCGTGGGTGAGCGGAAGGCCGGCCTGTACGCGCAGGAGGGAGCTCGATGCGGCTCTCTCGCCCCGCCACTGGCCTCTCCAACCCGTCGCTCTGCCGTCGGACGGTTGGTGGCCGTCCATGACAGAGGCGGGTCAGTTCTCTGGTGCCACCGAGCGGCTGCCCGGACGAGTGGCTAACCCCCACACCGAAGTGCGTGGCTGAAGTCAGACTAGACGTCCTCTTACCGATCTACCAGGACGGCACGCCGGACGCGCGGTGTTCCAACTGCTCCGGACGCGCGGTGTTCCAACTGCTCTTTGCCCGACCCGAGCCAAGTGAACCCGGTCAGACCGGCGCCCCATGCGGTCTGGTACTCCGGCTATCCCAGGAGTAGGGTCCCCCCGCACGCGCCCAAACTGAACCTCGACGCACTGCTACAACCCGGGCCAAGCGCAGCCTCGCAACGTTGTTATTGGCTGTGATGTTCACTGTTGTTAACAGTGGAAACGCTTGGGCTGATCACTGGATCGTAGTCCACCACAACTTCACAAGCTACATTACTTGCATGTCCCGCGGGGCCGATATGGAGGCAACTGGGCAGTATTACTCTCCGTATTGCACAGACAACGACGAAACTGGTGACTATCCGCCCGGGCGCTACACTCTCCACATTGTTATCAAGACAACCGGTGGCATGTCTCCGACTCCATAACCGCCTCCCGCCGGTTGCGTCAGATTAAACGGATGCGGTGGGGGATTGTCGGCGCGCGAGCGGCAACGGGGCCGTCACTTGACATGGGCGAGATTGAGATGGACTTTGACTCCTCCAGGGAGAGGTTTATCTGCGCCGCTAGGTCTAAAAGTTGCGGAGAAATAATAGAATTCGATGCGCCTCGCACTAAGTTGCCACACGAAGACGGCTCCCTCAGGCGTTGGGCCGCTCCCCTCGCCAGGGGGCCCGAGCAGGCGCACCAGCTCGACTTCCAGATCAGCGGCATACTGCTCGATCTGAGTTGCCTCCTGCTGGCTCCACAGGAGCCATTCCACGCCATCAATCCCTCCGCGCGCGGGAATCCATCCGAGCCGGGCGTCCTCCCACCCCGGCAAGTCCACGTCAGAGCGGGGAAAGTCTGGATGAGCCTGGCTGGTTGCTGAGAAGTCACGTCCTCTGCCCGCGAGTTCATCCAGCCACTGATCGGCCTCAGTTTCTGAAGTAGGCCAACGAGCTTCGAGGAGTCGGCTCACCAGGTGAGCCACGGCTGCGGGCGTAGGTCCCATCCCGTCGACAGTAGCACCCGAGCGCTGTCCGCCGTCGGTTTCCGGATGCTGCGAGCCAACCAGGACGCGCCCCTGGATGTCGCCGCGACCACCGTCCGTTCGAACCAGTACCGCGAGGGGGACGTGGTCGTCCAGGTGCTGGGCGGACACACCGAGTTCCTGCGGGCACGTGAGGTGCTGGGCCAGAGGTGGCAGGTCCGCTACGACCGGCTCGGGCACGTCTGGCTGGTGTCCTGATGCGTAGACACTTCCACGTGCCCGCCCGCGAGCTGGCGCTCGACGCACCCCAGCCCTGCCCGTTCCTGCCTGCCCTGGCCCTGGAGGGTCTGGCGGTCACTCCCGAGCAGCAGCATCACCTGATCCTGAGCTTGGGCCAGGACAGGTTCTACATTGGCCCCACCGACCAGGCCGTGGCTCGCCGGGCCCAGCTACTTGCAACCGCGCTCCACCAGGGCACCGCCCACCTGGACCGCGACCACGCCGACCTGATCAGCTGGTGGGTGACGGCTGCCTGGGAGTCCAGCCTGGACGAGCTTCGATGATCCGCCCTTCTAATTCTTGTGCGTGTGGCGCCGCAGGATCGTCGTTCGCCCGGCGTCGCGATTGCACAGCACGTGAGTGCCGGGCATGCAAGGCGGGGTGTGCCTAATGATGGCAGGAGAGTGTGCCTGTGGTTGCCGAGCAGCGGTCATCGGTCCAAGTCAGCGGGTTTCGGGAACTACCCACGCGACGCGAGCCCGGGACGGATCCCGGGGACGGAGGCCGGACGACCAGGTGGTCGTCCGGCCTCCGTCGTCTCCGGCACCCGTCCCCCGCCCCACCTTCCGGACCCCCTCTCGTCGGTGCGGTGCCTCATACGTGCTGGCCCTACCTGCCGGTCCCCCGGATCCCCCACCCCGCTGGTCGGGCTGCCCGGCTACCACCCTCGGCCCGCCGCGGCGAGGCTCGGGGCCATGGAGAACCACAGCGTGCTCATCGTCGGTGGCGGCGTCACGGTCCTGTCCCTCGCCGCCTTCCTGGCCCGGCAGGGTCGGCCGAGCCTGCTGGTCGAGCGCCATCCGGGCGACGACGGCTGCGGCGGAGCCGACCCGGGTCGCGGCACCGGGCTGCGCGGCCTCGCCGACCGGGTGGAGGCGCTCGGCGGCACCCTGGAGGTGGACAGCCCCCCGGCGCGGGGACGACGGTGCGGGCGGTGCTGCCGTGCGGCTAGTTCTCGGCGACGACTCGGTGCTGCTCCGCGAGGGCCTGGCCCGGGTGCTCGAGGACGCCGGTTTCGCGGTGCTGGCGCAGGTCGGTGACGCCGACGCCCTGCTGGCCGGCGTCGAGGAGCACCGACCGGACGTGGCCGTGGTCGACATCCGGATGCCGCCGGGGACCGACGGCGGGCTCCGCGCCGCCCGTGGCCGAGCTGGCCGACGCCGTCCGGCGGGTCGGGGAGGGCGGGTCGGTGCTGGACCCGGTCATCGTCGGCCAGCTGGTCGGACGGCCCCGCGCCGGTGCCAGCGCCCTGGACGAGCTCAGCCCCCGCGAGCTGGAGGTCCTGTCGCTCATGGCCGAGGGCCGCACCAACCAGGGCATCGCCGCCCGGCTGTACATCGCCGAGCGGACCGTCGAGAAGCACGTCAACAACATCATCACGAAGCTGCAGATCACGCCCGGCGACGAGGACCACCGCCGGGTCCTGGCAGTGCTCACCTACCTGCGCCTGCGCTGAGCCCGGCTGTGCGGTGCCACCACCCGCACCCCGTCCAGCGACCTCCCGGTCACCCGCCACCCGGGACGTCTCCGGCCAGGACCCTCGCCAGCTCCTCGGCAGGTCGCGCCGACAGCGCCCGCAGCGCCCGGACGAGGCCGCGCCGGTCGGTGGCGGGCAGCTCGGCGAGCAGGCGTTCCTCCCGCTCCTGGATGGCGGCCGTCACCGCGCGGCGCACCCGCCGGCCCTCCTCGGTGACCGCCAGGAGCCGGGCGCGACGGTCGGCAGGATCCGGGGTGCGCGAGATCAGTCCCGCCGCCTGGAGGTCGTCGAGCGTGTCGATGATCCGGGTCTTGTCGGCACCGATGGCCTCGGCCAGCGCGGCCTGGGTCCGGACGGTCGTCCCGGCGCGGTCCAGCGCGGTGAGCACGGTGTAGCCCCACATCGTCACCCCGTGGGCCTCGAGCACCGGCAGCTCCATCGCGATGAGGGCCCGCAGCACCGGGTGGCTGCGGTCCCTGGGTGACGACCCGGTCGGCGCCTACCTGGAGTCCGCCGAGGAGGTCGTCGCGGCGTTCGCCGCCGGCGGCGTCCTGCAGCGCCCGTTCCCGCTGCCCGAGCTCCGGGCCGAGCCCTTCCCGGCGGAGCAGGCGATCAGCTTCCACCTCATCGACTACGTGGTGCACTCCTGGGACGTCGCCCGGACGCTGGGTCTCGAGGTGGGGTTCGACGACGAGGTCCTCGCCGCCGCGGAGACGGTGGCGGCCGACGTGCCGACCGGTCCTGCCCGGCTGGCCCCGGGCGCCCCGTTCGGCCCCGAGGTCGCGTATGACGGCGGCTCGCGGCTGGACCGGCTGGTGGCCGGCCTGGGGCGGTCCCCCTCCTGGGCGGGCTGACGGGTCCGCGCGCCCGGGTCAGGGCCGGGCCGGGTCCGGCTGCCGGTAGGGGGCGGTCATCACCCCGTCGGGGTCGATCCGCTCCAGGATCCGGTCGCTGATCCGGATGAGCTGACCGACCTGCTCGGGCGAGAGCGCGTCGATGACGTGGCGGCGGACGTTCGCGACGTGGCCGGGGGCGGAGTCGACCACCTTGTCCCACCCTGCGGCGGTGAGCCGGGCGCGGGAGACGCGCCGGTCGCTCGGGTCGGCGTGCCGCTCGACCAGGCCGCGGCCCTCCAGCCGCCGCACCACGTGGGACAGACGCGGCAGCGTCGCGTTGGTGCGCGCGGCCAGCTGGGACATCGGCAGGGTGCGGTCGGGGGCCTCGGACAGCATGGCCATCACGTAGTACTCGAAGTGGGACAGCCCCGCCTCCCGGCGCAGCTGGGTGTCGAGGACGCCGGGGAGCAGCTCCACCACGGCGGCGAGGCGCACCCACGCCTGGAGCTGCTCGTTACTCAACCAGGGACCGTCCACGGCCCCAGTCTAGCCTGAAAGTTGAACCTACAACCAATTGGCGGTACTTTTGGTTGACCCGACAACCAATCAGGAGGACGAACGACATGACCGCCACCACCGTCACGATCATCGGCAAGGGCACCATGGGTCAGGCCATCCAGGGCCTCGTCAAGGCCGCCGGCCGGGAGGCGCAGGTGCTGGACTCGGGCGCGACCGACGTCCCGGTGAACGGTGACGTCGTGGTGCTGGCCGTGCCCTACCCGGCGCTGACGCAGGTGCTCGCCGAGCGGGCCGATCAGCTGGCCGGGCGGATCGTCGTCGACATCACCAACCCGGTGGACTTCGGGACCTTCGACGGCCTCACCGTCCCCGCCGACGGCTCCGCCGCGGCAGAGCTCGCCGCGCAGCTGCCGGACAGCAGGGTCGTCAAGGCCTTCAACACCAACTTCGCCGCCACACTGGCGAGCGGGACCGTGGGCCCCGTCCCCACCACCGTCCTCATCGCCGGTGACGACGAGGAGGCCAAGAACACCCTCGCGGAGCTGGTCCGTGCCGCCGGGCTCAAGGCGGTGGACGCCGGCTCGCTGAAGCGGGCCCGCGAGCTGGAGGCGCTCGGTTTCCTGCAGATCACGCTGGCCGCCCGGGAGCAGGTGTCCTGGTCCGGCGGCTTCGCCGTGGTCGCCTGAGGGTCTCCCGGTGGACCGGGGACGGGTGTATCACGCACCCGTCCCCGGTCCCGGTTTGAGCCACGCGCCGGGCGGGTCGACCATGGAGGGATGACTGCGGACGAGCCAGGGACGTATGCAGTGACCGAGCCGGGCTCCCCGGAGGCCCGGAGCGAGGACCGGGGGTTCTTCGGCCAGCCCCGGATGCTGGCCAACCTCTTCGGGGTCGAGCTGTGGGAGCGCTTCTCCTTCTACGGCATGCAGGCGATCGTCCTGCTCTACATGTACTTCCAGACGACCGAGGGTGGGCTGGGCATCGAGCAGTCGGTGGCCGCGGGCATCGTCGGGGCCTACGGCGGCACCGTCTACCTGTTCTCCATCCTCGGCGGGTGGGTGGCCGACCGGCTCCTCGGGTCCGAGCGGACCATGTTCGGCAGCGCGGTGCTCATCATGGCCGGGCACATCGCGCTGGCCGTGCTCCACGGTGTGCTCGGCCTGGGCATCGGTCTCGTCCTCGTGGCGATCGGGTCCGGCGGGCTGAAGGCCTCGATCACGAACCTCGTCGGGGCGCTCTACTCGGAGAAGGACCCCCGTCGCGACGCCGGCTTCTCGATCTTCTACATGGGCGTCAACATCGGCGGGCTCATCGGCCCGCTGCTCACCGGCCTGGCGCAGCAGGAGCTGGGGTTCCACATCGGGTTCGGCCTGGCCGCGGTCGGCATGGCCATCGGCCTGACCCAGTACACGATCGGTCGCCGCCGGCTGCCCCAGCACGTGCACCACGTCCCGAACCCCCTGCCACGCAGCCAGTACCTGCGCTACGGGCTCATCGCGGTCGGGGCGGTCGTCCTCCTCGCGGTGCTGGTCGTCACCGGGGTGCTGCACGCCGCGAACCTCGCCGACGTGGTCGTCTGGGCGATCGTGGCGGCCGCCGTGGCCCTGTTCGTCGTCCTGCTGACCAGCTCGCGGGTCAGCGCCGACGAGCGCTCGCGCGTGTTCGCGTTCATCCCGATGTTCATCGGGTCGGCGGCGTTCTGGGCGCTGTTCCAGCAGCAGTTCACCGTCATCACGATCTACTCCGACGAGCGCCTGGACCGCCAGGTGTTCGGCGACTGGACCATGCCGATCTCCTGGGTGCAGTCGTTCAACCCGTTCTTCATCATCGTCCTGGCGCCGGTGTTCGCCGCGCTGTGGACCCGGCTGGGCCCGCGGCAGCCGATCACGCCGGTGAAGTTCGGCCTGGGCATCGCGCTCATGGGCTCGGCGTTCCTGCTGTTCCTGCCGATGGCGGGGACCGCCGGGGTGCCCGTGCTGTGGGTGGCGATGATCATGCTCGTCGCGACCTGCGGCGAGCTGCTGCTCTCGCCGGTCGGCCTGTCGCTGTCGACCAAGCTCGCCCCTCGTGCCTACCCGGTGCTCATGGTCGCGCTGTTCTACCTCTCGGTCGCCCTGGGCACCGCCCTGTCCGGGGTGCTGGCCGGCTTCTACAGCGAGGAGAACGAGGTCGCCTACTTCGGCACCCTGGGGGCGGTGACCATCGGCATCGCCGCCGCCCTGCTGCTCCTGGCCCGCCCGGTGGGGCGGCTGATGCGCGGCGTGCGCTGAGCCACGGCCACCGGGCCTCCCGACCGGCGACCGGGACCACCCGGCCCCCACCTGTCGGGGCCGGGTGGTGGACTGGGGACCGTGGACCTGGTGATCGGCGAGGACGGCCTGGCCCGCCCCGGCTGGGCGGCTCACGACCCGCTGCTGCGGGAGTACTACGACACCGAGTGGGGCATGCCGGTGCGTGACGAGCGGGGCCTGTTCGAGCGGCTCAGCCTCGAGGCGTTTCAGTCCGGCCTGTCCTGGGCGCTCATCCTGCGCAAGCGCCCGGCGTTCCGGGCGGCGTTCGCCGACTTCGACCCCGACATGGTGGCCGCCTTCGGTCCCGCCGACGTCGAGCGGCTGCTGGCCGACCCCGGGATCGTCCGCAACCGGCAGAAGATCGAGGCGACGATCGGCAACGCCCGCGCGACCGTCGCGCTGCGGGCCGACGGGGGGCTGCCCGAGCTCATCTGGTCGTTCCGCCCCGAGACCACGCCCCGGCCACGGACCCTCGCCGAGATCCCCACCCAGACCCCCGAGTCGCGGGCCCTCGCCCGCGCGCTGCGCGAGCGCGGGTTCCGGTTCGTCGGGCCGACGACCGCGTTCGCGCTCATGGAGGCGGTGGGCATCGTCGACACGCACCTCGTCGGCAGCCACCGGCGAGGGTCCTCCGGCGTCTGGCCGGAGTGACCGGTTCGGCCGGCGGTGCCGGCTCCCCCCGCCGGAGGTCCTCGACCTGACGTCCGGCGCCGTCGCGCCTAGGGTGGCTGGGTCCCCGACCCCGAGGAGAACCCAGTGAGCTCAGTCGTCATCCTGGGCGGCCACGGCAAGATCGCCCTCCGCCTCGCCGGCCTCCTCCGCGACCGTGGCGTGTCGGTCACCTCCGTGGTCCGCAACCCCGACCACGAGGCCGACCTGGTCTCCCGCGGTGCGACCCCGGTGGTCCTCGACCTGGAGCAGGCGGACGCCGGCCGGATCGCCGACACCCTCGCCGGGCACGACGCCGTCGTGTGGTCCGCCGGCGCCGGCGGTGGCAACCCGGCACGCACCTACGCGGTCGACCGCGACGCGGCCATCCGGTCGGTGGACGCCGCCCGCGCCGCGGGGGTGCGGCGCTACGTCATGGTGTCCTACCGGGGCGCCGGCCCGGGTCACGGTGTGCCCCAGGACCACCCGTTCTTCCCGTATGCCGAGGCCAAGGCGGCTGCGGACGAGTACCTGCGGGGCAGTGGGCTGGAGTGGACGATCGTGGCGCCCGGGCGGCTCACCGACGACCCCGGCACCGGTCGCATCGACCTGTCCGAGGACGCCCCCCGGTCCGACGTCCCCCGTGACGACGTCGCGCTGGTCCTCGACGCGGTCCTGGAGATGCCGGAGACCGTGGGTCACATGCTGGAGTTCGCGTCCGGCGACACCCCGGTCGAGCAGGCCCTCCGCGCGGCCGTCGCCGGCTGATCCCCGCCCCGGTCAGCGCCGGGGTGACCGGCGCGACCGGAGTGCCTCGGTGTGCCGGTCGGTGACCTCGCGGATCCCGTCCAGCAGGTCGCGCACGCGGTCCAGCTCGTCGACGGAGAACCCGCCCAGGAGCCGCTGGCCCTCCTCCACCAGCGGGCCGTAGAGCTCGCCGATCCGGTCCCGCCCCTCCGGCGTCAGCTCCACGAGCACCCGGCGGCGGTCGGTCTCGCTGCGGACCCGGCGCACGTAGCCACGGGCCTCGAGCCGGTCGATGAGCGAGGTCGTGGCCGCGGGCCGGAGCCCGGTGGCGCGGCTCAGCTCGCCCGCCGTCAGCGGGCCACCGGTGAGCCAGTCCAGGCAACGGCGGTCGGCCGGGCCCAGACCCAGCAGCTCCCCCACGGCGTCGTCGAAGGCCTGGTTCGCCCGTTGGTAGCGCTGCAGGGCGGCACCGAGCTCGCCGACGGCCGCTTGACGGTCCCTCATCGTCGTCATATCCTTCGATTATCGAATAATCTGATTCTCGTACAGAAAGGCTAGCAGGATGCGTGCACTCGTCGTGGGAGGCGGGATCGCCGGCCCGGCGACCGCGATGGCCCTGCAGCACGTGGGTGTCGAGGCCACCGTCCTCGAGCGCCGCGACCGCCCGGACCCCGAGCAGGGCTCCTACTTCACCATCGCGCCCAACGGCCTGCACGCGCTCGATCTCGTCGGCGCGCGCGAGGCGGTCCTCCGGGCCGGCGGCTTCCCGACCCGCCGCAACGTCATGGTCGGGGCCTCGGGCCGCACCCTGGGCACGATCTCCCTCGGCCGGCCCCTGCCCGACGGCACCGTCGCGATGACCGTCAAGCGGTCCCGGCTCGGCGCCGCGCTCGTCCAGGAGGCGCGTCGCCGCGGCATCGAGGTCCGGACCGGCGCCCGGGTGGTCCACGCGACCACGAACCCGCGGGGCGCCGCGGTGCGCCTGGAGGACGGCACCGAGCTCGAGGCCGACCTGGTCGTGGGTGCCGACGGGGTCCACTCGGTGGTGCGTGCCGCCATCGACCCCGGGGCGCCGGGCCGACGCTTCGTCGGGCTGACCAACTTCGGCGGGATCACCCGGTCCACCCCGCTGGCGGCCGGGCTTCCGGAGGAGGCCTGGCACTTCGTGTTCGGGCGGCGTGCCTTCCTCGGCGCGCACCGGACACCGGTCGGGGACGTCGTGTGGTTCGTCAACCTGCCGCGGCACCCCATCCCGCCGGCGGAGCGCGCCTCCACCAGCGACGACGAGTGGCGCCGGATCCTGGCCGGGGCCCTCGAGGACGACGCGGGCCCGGGCGCCGAGCTGGTCCGGACCGGCGAGCTCGAGCTCGCCGCGGACAACACCTTCGACCTCCCGCACGTGCCGACCTGGCACCGTGGCCGGCTGGTGGTCCTCGGGGACGCGGCGCACGCGCCGTCGCCCAGCTCGGGTCAGGGGGCCGCGATGGCACTGGAGGACGCCGTGGTGCTCGCCGGCTCGGTCTCCGGTGCGTCGTCGGTGGAGGCCGGCCTGGCCGACTTCGTCAGGCGGCGCCGGGAGCGGGTCGAGCGGATCGTCGCCCTGGGCGCCCGCTCCAGCAGCGCCAAGACCCCCGGTCCGGTGGGGCGGCTCTTCCGGGACGCCGCGCTGCGCCTCGTCTTCCGCTTCCTGGTCACCGAGCGGTCCCAGGACCGGATCACCGGCTACCGCGTCTCCTGGGACGCCGAGCCGGCAGCCGACGCGGCCTGACCCTCACGCCGGGGGGTCAGCCGAGCTCCCGGCTGACCGCCTCGGCGTCCCGGAGCACCCGCAGCACGTTGCCGCCGGCGAGCTTGACCAGGTCCTCGTCGGACCACCCGCGGTCGGCGAGCGCGGCGAACAGCCGCGGGTAGCAGCTGACGTCCTCCAGGCCCACCGGCAGCTGCCGGACGCCGTCGTAGTCCCCGCCGATCCCCACGTGGTCGACCCCGGCGACCTCCCGCAGGTGCTCGATGTGGGCGACCACCTGCTCCAGCGTGGCCCGCGGCTGGGGGTGCGTCTCGGCATACCGGAGCGAGAAGGGGACGAACCGCTCCAGGTCGGTGGCCGGGATGCCCTCCCGCGCCGCGGCCTCGGCCGCCTCCTGGCGCCAGTCCCAGGCCTCCTGGGACACGAACTGCTCGGCGAACACCGCCATGCACACCCCGCCGTTCCCGCGCAGCCGCTCCAGCACCCGGTCCGGGACGTTGCGCGGGCTCGAGCAGAGGGCGCGGGCCGAGGAGTGGGAGAAGATCACCGGCGCCGACGTCGTGTCCAGCGCGTCGTCCATCGTCTCCTCGGACACGTGGGACAGGTCGACGAGCATGCCGATCCGGTTCATCTCCCGCACCACCTCCCGCCCGAAGTCGGTGAGGCCGCCGTGCACCGGCTCGTCGGTCGCGGAGTCGGCCCACGGGGTGTTGTCGTTGTGGGTCAGGGTGAGGTAGCGCACGCCGAGCCGGTGGAGAACCCGCAGCACCCCCAGCGACCCGCCGATGGAGTGGCCGCCCTCGGCGCCCATGAGCGAGGCGATCCGGCCCGAGGCGAACACGGCCTCCACCTTGTCCGCGGTACCCGCCAGGGCCAGCTGGTCGGCATACCGGGCGACCATGGCGTGCACCGCGTCCACCTGCTCCAGGGTCTGGATCACCGCCTCGTCCCGGGGGAGGGTCGAGGGGACGAACACCGACCAGAACTGCCCGCCGACGCAGCCGCGCCGCAGCCGGGGCAGGTCGGTGTGGGTGGGTGTGGGTCCGGCGATGTCCAGCTGGTCCCAGTCGTATGACGCCCGCTTGCGGGCCTCCCAGGGCAGGTCGTTGTGCCCGTCGACGAGCGGGTGGCTCCGGAGCAGGGCGGTGACGCGGTCCAGCTGGGTGGTCATCCGGTGAGTCTGTCAGGCCGGTGGCGGAAACCTCATGTTTCGCGGGGCGGACCTACCCCGGTCCGGCATGAGGCAGTAGCCTCACCGACAGCGACCGAGGCCCGTGCAGTGGTCGCGTCCGTGTCGCCTCAACCCGGGGCAGCAGCAACAAAGGAGTTAGCTCGTGACACCCACCCTTCCCAGGTGGCGACGGGGCGGAATGGCCGCCCTCGCCGCTGCCGCGCTGGTGGCCACCGGAGCCGGGACCGCGGCGTCCTCGGCAGCCCCGGTCCCCAGCGCACCCCTCCAGACGCAGGCGAGCATCGAGGTCGACCGGATCGCCGGTGACAACCGGTACGAGACGGCGGCGCTCATCGCCCAGGAGTTCCCTGCGCCCGTGGAGACCGTGTTCGTCGCGTCCGGCGCCCTGTTCGCCGACGCCCTGAGCGCCCGGCCGGCTGCCACCTCGCTGGGTCCGGCCCAGGAGCCCGTCCGGTCCGTGCCGATCCTGTTGACCGCGCCCGGAGGGCTGCCCGCCGCCACCGCGAACGCCCTGACCTCCCTGGCGCCCACCACGGTGCGGATCGTCGGTGGCGAGGAGGCGGTGTCCCCCGCCGTGCAGGCAGCGATCGAGACCCTGCTGCCCGACGCCACCGTGCAGCGCGTCGGCGGTGCCGACCGGTACATCACGTCCGCACGCCTGGCGCGTGAGTTCCCGCGCAACCTCGAGCGGGTCTACGTCGCCTCGGGTGCGGACTTCCCGGACGCCCTGGCCGGCGGCGCCGTGGCCACGCGTGACGGCGTGCCGGTGCTGCTGACCCGTCCGAACGCCCTGCCGCCCGCCGTCGCCGGCGCCCTGGGGTACCTGAACCCCACCGAGGTCGTCATCCTCGGCGGCCCCGCCGCGGTGAACGCCCGGGTGGAGACGGAGATCCGGGAGATCGTCCCGAACGTCTCCCGGATCTCCGGCGCCAACCGGTACGAGACGGCGGCCAAGGTCGCCGAGCTCTTCCCGAAGGACGCCCAGACCTACCTGGCCAGCGGGGTGGACTTCCCCGACGCGCTGGCCGGCGCTGCCCTCGCCGGGACCCTGAACCAGCCGATCCTGCTGACCCGTCCGGACGGTCTGCCTGGTGCGACCCTGGCCGGGCTGAACCACATCTCGCCGCAGGGCGTGACGATCCTCGGTGGCACCGGTGCGGTGTCCGGCGCGGTCGCCGCCCAGGTCGCGGCCGAGTCGGCCCCGTGGGCCGCCGACCTGAACGTCCAGCTGCTGGCGTTCAACGACTACCACGGCCACCTCGAGGCCGGTCCGAACACGCTGACCCCGGCGCAGGACCCGGACCAGAACCTCGTCGGTGGGGTGGAGTACCTGTCCACGACGCTGCAGCACCTGCGCAAGATGTCGCTGCCCGACCAGACCCTGACCGTGGCGGCCGGTGACCTCATCGGCGGCTCGCCGTTCCTGTCGGGTCTGTTCCACGACGAACCGTCCGTGGAGAGCCTCAACGCGGTCGGCCTCGACATCAGCTCGGTGGGCAACCACGAGTTCGACGAGGGCACCACCGAGCTGCTGCGCATGCAGAACGGTGGCTGCCACCCGGTCGACGGCTGCTACTTCCCGGACGAGCCGTACGCCGGCGCCGACTTCCAGTGGCTGGCCGCCAACGTGGTCTACAAGGAGGGTCAGCCCAACGCGGGCGAGACCCTGCTGCCGGGCACCGAGGTGCGTACCATCGACGGCGTCGACGTGGGCTTCATCGGGATGACGTTGGAAGGCACCCCCACGCTGGTCGCCCCCAGCGGCGTGGCCACCGTCGACTTCCTCGACGAGGTGGAGACCGCCAACGCGGCGGCGGAGCAGCTGCAGGCTGCCGGCGTCGAGACCATCGTCGTGCTGCTGCACGAGGGTGGCGAGCAGCCCGGTCACTACAACGGCTGCGAGGGCATCTCGGGACCGATCGTCGAGATCGCCGAGCAGCTCGACCCGGCCATCGACGCCGTCATCTCCGGTCACACGCACATGCCGTACATCTGCACCATCCCCGACCCGGCCGACCAGCCGCGGCTGGTGACCTCGGCCAACCAGTACGGCCGCGTGGTGACCGAGCTGAACCTGGTCATCGACCGTGCGTCGGGTGACGTCGACCGGACCCGGACCGCTGCGCAGAACCACCTGGTCCTGCAGAGCCGCCCGGCCGACCCGACGCTGACCCAGGTCATCGACAAGTGGAGCGCGCTGGCCGACGAGCTCGGCGGCCGGGTCATCGGAAGCGTGACCGAGGACATCATCGGTGACTCCAGCACCTGCCGGTGCGAGGAGACCCCGATGGGCAACCTCATCGCCGACGCCATCCTGTGGGGCACCCAGGCCCCGGAGGACGGTGGCGCGCAGATCGCGTTCATGAACATCGGCGGGATCCGCGCCAGCTTCCGGATGAACGACATCAGCCACGACGAGGAGCCCGGTGAGATCACCTACGCCGAGGCGTTCCAGGTCGCGCCGTTCGGGAACATCCTGGTGACCATCGACATGACCGGTCAGCAGATCAAGGACGCCCTCGAGCAGCAGTACGTGCCCAACCGGCCGGGTGGGCGCGAGTACCTGCACATCGCGAACTCGGCGGGCTTCACCTACACCTGGGACGACAGCGAGCCCGAGGGCTCGAAGGTGTCCAACATGATGCTCAACGGGACGCCCATCGACCTGACGGAGACCTACCGGGTGGCGACGCTGAACTTCCTCGCCGAGGGTGGCGACTCGTTCACGGCGTTCACCGAGGGCACCAACCTGGTCGGTGGACCGGAGGACCTGGCGAACCTGGTCGACTTCATCTCGGAGAACTCGCCTCTGAGCCCGCCGGCGACCGACCGGGTCGACGGCCTGTGATCGGCTGACCGGCTAGCACAGCAGCACCTCACGACCGAGCACCCCGTTCCGCCTCGCGCGGGACGGGGTGCTCGCGTGCGTTGGCGGCGGGAGCGTGGGGACGAGGCGTTCGGTCGCCATGGGGAGCGTGGGGACGAGGCGTTCGGTGGCCGTGGGGAGGGTCGGGACGAGGCGTTCGGTGGCGGTGGGGGACGGTCAGAGGCCGAGGCGGCGGGCGGTGGCCCGGATGCTGTCGGCGCTGGCGCGCAGCAGCTCGAGCTCGCCGTCGCTCAACGGCACGACCAGCCGCTGGACGGCGCCGCGGGCCTCGACGACGGTCGGCACGGACAGGCAGACGTCGCTGATGCCGAGGTAGTCGTCGAGGAGCGTGGTCACCGGCAGCACCGAGCGCTCGTCGCGCAGCACCGACTCGAGGATCCGCGTGACCGCCAGCGCGACGGCGAAGTTGGTCGCGCCCTTGCCCTCGATGATGCGGTAGGCGGCGTTGACCACCAGCTCGGCGATCTCGTCGCGCTCCCGCTGGGTGAGCTGCCCGGTCTGCTTCTCCCAGTCGAGCAGCGGCACCGCACCGACGAACGCCGAGCTCCACACCGGGAACTCGCTGTCGCCGTGCTCCCCCGCGATGTAGGCGTGGACGTTGCGCGGCGCGACCCCGATCCGGCGGGCCACCTCGTAGCGCAGCCGACTCGTGTCGAGCACGGTCCCCGAGCCGAACAGCTGGTGGGGTGGCAGTCCGGAGAACCGCAGCGCCGCGTAGGTGACCACGTCGACCGGGTTGGTGACCATGACGTAGACCGCGTCGGGCGCGACCTCGACCAGGCGCGGCATGAGCTCGCGCATCAGCCCGACCGTGCTGGAGGCCAGGTCGAGCCGGCTCTGGCCGGGCTGCTGCTTGGCCCCCGCGGTGACGATCACGACGCGGGCGCCGCGGACCGACTGGATGTCGTCGCTGCCGACGATCTCACCGGTGGGCATGAAGGACACCCCGTGCGCGATGTCCGCCGCCTCGGCGGTGACCTTGGGCGCGTTGATGTCGTAGAGCACCACCCGGCGGGCCGCGCCGCGGACGAGCATCGCGTAGGCCGTGGTGGCACCGACCGAACCGGCCCCGACCACCGCGACGGTCGGCGGCGACAGCGTCTCGCTCACCGGGGGACCTCTCAGCGTGCCGTGGGTCCGGGGCTGCTCAGCCGGCCTCGCGGCCGAGGTCGCGCAGCGCCGACTTCATCTCGTCGAAACGCTCCGGACCCAGCCGGCGGCGCAGGGCGGCCTCGGCGTCGGCGATGACCCGCCTCACCTCGGCGCAGGCCCGGTCCCCCGCAGGGGTGCGCTTGACGATCCGCACCCGCGCGTCGTCGGGGTGCTTCTCGCTCGTGACCAGCCCCCTGCGCTCCAGCACGTCGACGAGCTGCCCCAGGGCCTGCTTGGTCATGTGGGCGCGCTCGGCCAGGTCGGTGACCCGCATGCCGTCCGGCGGGATCAGCTGGAGCAGCCGCCCCTGGCTGCCCCGCACCAGGACCTGCCCGGGCTGGGCGCGCTCCATGACCTCCTGGCGCAGGCGCCGAGAGGTGGCCTCCAACCACTGGAACAGGTGGTCGGGGAGGTCGTCGTCCGTACTCCTCACAACGTCCACAACTACCACACCGAGCAAGCCGATGAGGCGTCCGCCATCCCAGCGACGCCGCGGTGATGTCGACCTGCGATCACGATGGTGTCATCTGGTGCTTGACATGACACCATCGTGACACCATGATGGTGCGCATGGACATCACCCCGTACATCGAGAGCCTCCGCCGGGACCTCCTGGCGGCGGCGGACGCCGCGGGTCCGGAGACCCGGGCCGCCGCGGAGCGACTCGCCTACGCGCTCGACCCGTCGGTGCGCCTGGCCCTCATGGAGGCCATCTCGCAGGCGGCAGCGGAGATCAGCGCCGAGCTGCCGGCCGGCAGCGTCGACGTGCGGCTGGCGGGACGCGACCTCAGCTTCGTCGTCGAGTCGCCCGCGCCGGCACCCCCGCCGCCTCCCCCGCCGCCGGCGCCGGACGCGCCCGAGGGCGAGGACGTCTCGGTGGTCCGGATCACGGTGCGGCTCCCGGAGTCGGTCAAGGCCCGGGCCGAGGAGCTCGCCGCCAAGAGCGGGCAGTCCCTCAACACCTGGCTCGTCAACGCCATCCGGCGCGCCACCCACGAGCCCGGCATCAACGTCGACATCGACCTGTCCAACGTCCCCTTCCTCGGCGAGGGCTTCCCCCGCGGCGGCCGCGGCGGCCGCGGCCGCCGGATGACCGGCTGGGTCTGACCCCGAACCCCCACACCCACCAGGAGCACGAAGTGAGCGAGCACGTCCAGCGCCAGTTCCCCAGCGAGCGGCCGGTCACCCTGAAGGTCGAGATCGGTTCCGGCCGGGTCCAGGTCGCGGCCACGGACACCACGACCACAACGGTCGAGGTCACCGGCCGTGACGCCGACCAGGTCACCATCGAGCAGTCCGGGGACACCATCGCCGTCATCGCCCCCAGGTCCCGGGTCCTCAGCATCGACCGTCGCTACGACGTGCGGGTCAGCCTCCCCACGGACAGCACCCTGGCCGTCAAGGTCGGGTCGGCCGAGCTGACCGTCACCGGCCGGATCGGCGACTGCAGCCTGAAGTCCGGGTCGGGCGACATCCGCCTCGAGGAGGTCTCCGGCGACGCCTCGGTCCTCGTCGGCAGCGGCGACGTCACCATCACCGGTCGCGCCGGCCGGCTGCAGGTCAAGAGCGGCTCGGGGAACGTGCAGGTCGCCTCGGCCGACGACGCCCACGTCATCACCGGATCCGGCAACGTCTGGATCGGCGAGACCGGCGCGGCCACGGACATCAAGACCGGGTCCGGCAACCTCCGCCTCGACTCGGCCCGCGGGGAGATCGCCGTCATCGCGGCCAGCGGGGACCTGACCGTCGGACGGATCGGCAGTGGCGAGGTCCGCGCCAAGTCCGCCTCCGGCGACGTCCGGATCGGCATCCCCCAGGGCACCCCGGTCTGGACCGACATCAGCACGATCAGCGGCGACGCCCGCGCCGAGCTCGAGAGCGCCGGGCCCGCCGAGGAGGGTCAGGACCACGTCGTGGTCCGGGCGAGCACGGTCAGCGGCCGCGTCCTCCTCCACCACGCATGAACCCCACCCACCAGGACCTCAGCACACCAGGAGCACGCCATGAACCAGTTCAGCCCCCTCGAGTACGACGTCAGGACCTCCACGGCCCTGCGCCGCCCGGAGAACACCGGCCGTCCGGTGCGACGCCGCGGCACCGGCCCGCGGCACACCATCGCCGAGCAGCTGCACCGCCTGGCGGACGCCATCGACGGCCACCGGCTCCGCGCCCCGGCCACCCGGTGAGGTTGCGCACCGGGGGACCGCGGACGCGGTAGGCAGCAGGGCCCGGACCGGCACCACCGGTCCGGGCCCTGTCGCGTCGGCTCACCCGCCGACCTCCAGCCGGATCCGGACGGTGACGAGGTCACCGTCCGCGAGCCCCTCGGCGGTGCGCACCGCCTTCTTCACCGGCAGCACGTAGGCCTGCTGCGGGGAGCTGGGGAACAAGGAGGTGAGCCACGTGGTGCCACCCACCCGGGCGCGCACCCGCACGGACCCGAAGCCCCCGGCCAGCCCTGCGGTGAGGTCGGCGATCTCGTCGCTCAGGTCCGCGGGCAGCGTGACGAAGTGCCACGACCCCGGGCCGGGGTGCACCCACACCTCGGTGGTGAACGAGAATTCCGCCGTCACACCGCGAACCTAGGGTGGACCTGTGACAGTGACCGTCCGACAAGCACGACCGGAGGAGCTGGCCACCGCGGGGGAGGTGGTCCTGGAGGCGTACCTCGCCGACGGTTTCCTCACCCCCGACGACCCGTATGCCGACCACCTGCGGGACGCGCCCGGGCGCGCCCGGGACTCGGTGGTCCTCGTCGCCGTCGAGGACGACGAGGTGCTGGGCTCGGTCACCTGGTGCCCGGTGGGCTCGTCCCACCGGGAGATCGGCCGGGACGGCGAGGGGGAGTTCCGGGCCCTCGGGGTCCTGCCGGGGGCCCAGGGGCGCGGGATCGGCGAGCGACTGGTGCGGGCCTGCGTCGACCTGGCCCGGCAGGAGGGCTACCACGCCGTGGTCCTCTCCAGCGGTGACTGGATGCGTGCCGCGCACCGGGTCTACGAGCGGCTCGGGTTCGAACGGATCCCGGAGCGGGACTGGACCCCGGTGCCCGGGGTGAACCTGCTGGCCTACCGGCTCGCGCTCAGCTGACGGCGCGCATGGCGTCATTCTCACCCGAGCCAGGCCAGGAGCTGCTCCAGCCCCCGGACGGTCAGCGGCTCGTCGAGGTACTCGGCGACCCACGCGGCGTTGTCGAGCCGGTCCTCCTCGGTGCTCGCCGCGAGCCACCGGCGGAAGCCCTCGGCGGTGATGTTGGTCAGGACGCACACCGCCATCGAGACGTCCTCGAGTGACCGCACCCGATCCGGACCCCCGGCAGCGGTGTACGCCTCCACGAGCGCGACGGTGCGGTCGTGCTCGCCGCAGCCGAACTCCAGGAGCAGGAGTGCCAGCTCACGGGAGGGGTCGGCGGGGCCGCTCTCGTCCCTGTCCACGACGCACAGACCGCCGTCGGTGGTGGCCAGGAGGTTGTCGGAGAACAGGTCCCGGTGGCACCACTGCACCGGACGGTGCGGCGTGACGAGCCCGGCCACCTCGGCGAGGTCGTCCTGCAGGGCCGCCAGCCGGTCCACGAACGGTGCCCCGGCCCGCTCGAGCTCGTCGACGAGCTCCCGCCACCGTGCGGGCGTGACCGGGTCGGCGTACCAGAAGTGCACCGGACCGGCACCGGGCACCACGACGCCGTGCAGCCGGGCGACCAGCTCCCCGACAGCACGCGGGTCGAGCCGCCGCTCACGCGGCCGCAGGTCGACCCAGGAGCCCACCCGGAACCGCCGGCCGAGGACCTCGGCCGAGACCGCACCGTCCGGCGTGCGCACCACGACCGGCGTCGGCACACCCCCAGCCAGCACCTGCTCCTGGTACGACGCCTGCGCCTCGGCCTCCGCGACGTCCAGCTGGCCCCGGGTCTCCTTGACGGCCCACACCTCGCGGTCGGTCTCGAGGCGCCAGATGTCGCCCAGCCGGCCGCCGGCCACCGGTCCGGTGAGCACCGGGTCGCCGCCGAGCGCGAAGGCCCGGGCGACCTCGGTCGCCATCCTCGGGTCGTCCTGGTCCCCCATGTCGTCGCCCTCAGCGGCGCAGCGGCACCGGCGCGGACATCCGGGCCAGCTTCGCCGGGTTGCGGACCAGGTAGATCTCGGTCACCAGGCCATCCTCCACCCTGGCCGTGACGACCGCGTCGATCCCGCCGGGTCGCTGCAGCACCACGGCGGGGTGGCCGTTGACCAGGGCCAGGTCGCCGGTGAGGTCCGGCAGCTGCGCGGCCGTGGCGGCCAGGAACCGCATGACCTTCTCGACGCCGTGGATCGGGCGGAGGGCCGCCTTGGCCACGCCGCCGCCGTCGGTGACGAGGACGACGTCGGGGGAGATGACGTCGAGCAGGTCCTGCAGCTCGGCCTCGCCCCGGGCGACCCCCCGGAACCGGCGCATCACCTCCGCGGTCCGCCCGTCGTCCCGTGGCGGGGGTGGCCGCTCCTCCTGCAACCGCCTCCGCGCGCGGCTGGCGACCTGGCGGACGGCCTCCTGGCTCCGCCCGACCGCCTCGGCGATCTCGGGGTAGCCGAAGCCGAACACCTCGCGGAGCACGAACACCGCCCGCTCGACCGGCTGGAGACGGTCCAGCACCACGAGCATCGCGAACGACACGGAGTCCGCCAGCTCGACGTCCTCGGCCACGTCCGGGGTGGTCGCCAGCGGCTCGGGCAGCCACGGCCCCACGTAGCTCTCCCGCCGGCGGGACAGGGTGCGCAGCTGGTTCAGCGCCAGCCGGGTGGTGATCCGGACCAGGTAGGCCCGCGGGTCACGAACCCGGTCGCGGTCGACCTCCCGCCAGCGGACCCAGGTCTCCTGCACCACGTCCTCGGCGTCCGCCGCCGACCCGAGCATCTCGTAGGCGACGGTGAAGAGCAGGTCGCGGTGCGCGACATACGGGTCAGTCACCGGGCAACCCGCACCGGTCGGAGAAGCCCTGGCTGGTCAGGCCCAGCGCGTGGTTGAAGCGGGACCGCTCGTTCTCCACGGCCACCATCTTGGCCAGCTCGACCGTCGCCTTCACGCCCAGCGTGTCCACGAGCCGGTCGACGAGCTCGTCGGTCACGGTCGGCGGGGTGGCCGTCACGGCGTCGGTGAACTCGAGGACGAGTCGCTCGGTGGGGTCGAACGCGGTGGACTCCTGCCAGGTCGCCACCTCCCGGAGACGCCCCAGGTCCAGCCCCTCGCGGTGCGCCAGCCAGGACCCGAAGTCCACGCACCAGGAGCAGCCGATGACGGACGCGGCGCGCAGCTCGGCCAGGGCGCGCAGGCCCGGCGGGAGGGCGTCGAAGCGCTCCACCTGCTTCTCGAACAGCAGCGTCGCCAGCAGGGCCCGCTTGTGGTGCCAGAGGACCAACCCGTTGTCGAGCACGTCGCCGTAGACGCGGCGGGAGTACCAGCGCGCGAGCCGGCCGAGAAGCCCGCGCGGTTGCTCGACCGGCACCCGGATCGCGGCCCGGCGCTCAGCGGTGGTCGTCGTCATGTCACTCCTTCCGCTCGCCCGGGGCGGGTGCCCCGGTGCCCATGGGACACCGGCAGTGGCCCGGTTGTGACAGCCGCTCACGCCACACCTGTCGGTCCGGGAGGGCATGCTGCTCGTATGCAGCTCGCTCGCGTCATCGAGACGTCGGAGGCCGTGGCGGCCACCCGGTCCCGCACCGCCAAGACCGCCGCCCTGGCCCGGACGCTGCGCGAGGCCCACGGCACCGGGCTGGAGGAGGTCGTCGCCGACTACCTCGCCGGGGTGCTGCCGCAGCGGCGGGTCGGCGTCTCCTGGCGGGGGCTCCGCTCGCTGCCCGAGCCCGCGGAGACGTCGGCGCTCACCGTGGCGGAGGTGCACGAGGAGCTCACCGCGATGGCCGGGATCGGCGGCGCCGGGTCGACCGCCGAGCGGGCCGAGGCGGTGCGGCGGCTGTTCTCCCGCGCGACGGCGAAGGAGCAGTCCTGGCTGGTGGGCCTCATCACCGGGGAGCTGCGCCAGGGTGCCAGCGACGGGGTGCTGCAGAAGGCGATCGCGGAGGCGGCGGAGGTCCCGGAGGCGGCGGTGCGCCGCGCGGTGATGCTGGCCGGGTTCGCCGGCCCGGTGGCCGCGGCGGCGCTGTCCGGCGGTGAGGACGCGCTGCGGGAGATCCGCCTCGAGGTGGGCCGGCCGCTGCGGCCGATGCTGGCCGCGTCGGCGCCGGACGTGGACACCGCCCTGGCCGGCGCGGACGGTGAGGTCGCCCTCGAGAGCAAGCTGGACGGCATACGGCTGCAAGCACACCTGGACCGGTCCGCCGGGCCGGGTGGGGACGTGCGGCTGTTCACCCGCACCCTGGAGGACGTCACCGACCGGATGCCCGAGGTGGTCGAGGCGGTGCTGGGGCTCCCGGCGCGGACCGCGGTGCTCGACGGCGAGGTGATCGTGGAGGAGCACGGGCGCCCGGCGCCGTTCCAGGTCACCGGGTCACGGACGATGAGCCGCACCGACCCGGGGCGGCTGCGGGAGGAGGCGCCGCTGACCACCTACCTGTTCGACGTGCTGCACCTGGACGGGCAGGACCTCGTCGACGTGCCGTCGGGCGAGCGGTGGCAGGTGCTGGCCGACCTCGCTCCGGCACACCTGGTGCCGCGGCTCGTCACCGCCGACGTGCGGGAGGCCAGGGACTTCTTCGCCGAGCGCGTGGGCGCCGGACACGAGGGGGTCGTCGTCAAGTCCCTCTCCGCCCCGTATGCCGCGGGTCGTCGCGGCGCGGGCTGGGTGAAGGTCAAGCCCCGGCACACCCTCGACCTCGTCGTCCTCGCCGTGGAGTGGGGCAGCGGGCGGCGGCAGGGGTGGCTGTCCAACATCCACCTGGGCGCGCGGGACGCCGAGACCGGGGAGCTGGTGATGCTCGGCAAGACGTTCAAGGGCATGACCGACGAGATGCTCGAGTGGCAGACCAGGCGGTTCACCGAGCTCAAGGAGTCCGACGACGGCTGGGTCGTGCGGGTGCGGCCGGAGCAAGTGGTCGAGATCGCGTTCGACGGGGTGCAGCGGTCCCGGCGCTACCCCGGTGGGGTGGCGCTGCGGTTCGCCCGGGTGCTGCGCTACCGGGACGACAAGCCGGTCGAGGAGATCGACACGCTCCAGACGGTCAAGGCGCTCAGTGGTTTCGTAGAGCGCTGATGAGCTCGTCCTTGGTCATGCTCGAGCGGCCCTCGATGTCGAGCTCGGCGGCCCGGTCGCGGAGGTCGTCGACGGTCCAGTCGTCGTAGGAGCCGCTGCTGCCGCCCTTCTCCCCGACCTCGGACCGGGAGGTGTTGGCGGCGGCGTTGGCGATCCGGGCGGCCTTCTCCTTGGAGTTGCCCTCGTCGCGGAGCTCCTCGTAGAGCTCCTTGTCCTTCACGCTGGGACCTGGGTCCTTCTTGCTGCTGTCCTTGGGTGCCATCCCCCCAGCCTGCGCCCGGTCGGCCCGGAGCGCACCCGCAGCGCGCTGACCAGGGACCTTCGGCCCTGGCCGGTCGGGATGGGGCGGCCTAGCGTGAGGTCATGGACACCGAGACCACGATGAAGGAGCTGCACGAGCTCGAGTGCTGGGAGCTGTTGCGGTCCAGGGAGTTCGGGCGCCTGGCCTACCACCTCCTCGACGAGGTGCACATCGCCCCGATCAACTACGCCGTCGACGGCAACCGGCTGATCTTCCGGACCACGGAGGGCAGCAAGCTGCTCGGCATCGTCATGCACCAGGACGTCGCGTTCGAGATCGACGACGTCGAGGCCGACCACGCCTGGAGCGTCATCGCCCGCGGCAAGGCACGGGTGCTCGAGGGCGACGAGGCGCGGGAGATCGGCCTGGAGCGGGTGAACACCTGGGTCGCCAAGGACCGCTTCGTGCTCGTCGCGATGGAGGTCACCGAGGTCACCGGGCGCAGGTACGCGCTCCTGGACGGCTGACCACCAGGCGCTAGGTGCGTGGGCGGTAGCCGAGCCGGACGGCGCGCCGGCGCAGCCGGTCGCCGAGGCTGTCCGGGTCGCCCTGGGGAACCGTGTGGTCCCGACGCCACCGCGTCAGCCGCGCCTCGGCATACCGCGTCGCCTCGCCCGGGTGGGCGAGCCACATCCGCGTCAGCCGTGTGCGGTGCCGGATCCGCTCCCCGAGCAGCCGCAACCGTCCCACCTGCTCCCGGTAGCCGAGGTCGATGTCGAACCGCTCCCGCACCACCGCCGGCGCGATCTGTGGGCCGGTGACCATGTTGAGCAGGTTGCCGTCGTGCACCACCTGCAACCACATCGGGGGAGCGTGGACGTTGAGCACCGGGCCGTGGCCCCGGGCGCGGGCGTGTCTGGGGGCGTAGACCGTCAGCGGGGGACCGTCGGTGCGGCGCTCGATGAGAGAGAGGAACGGGTTGGAGACCTGGTCACTGCGGTACACGGCCCCGCCGCGGTCGACCTGCAGGCCGCGGACGAAGTTGACGAAGAGCCGGTCCTGCCGGGCGAACCGGGCCTGCACGGCCGCCAGGTGGTCGCGGGCGATGGCGTCGTCGCTGTCCAGGCGCGTGGTGATGAGGTAGGGCGCCCGGCTGAGGGTCGCGACGAGCCCGGCGAAGGTGTCCCGCCGGAACGGCTCGTGCGACCAGACCGGCGTGAAGCGCCCCTCGCGGGCCAGGTCCTCCACGTCGGCCCGGAAGTCGTCCGGGCAGCGGTCGTCGAACAGCACCAGCCACTCGGACAGGGCGCCGGTCTGGGAGACGACCGACGGCAGCGTCGCGTCGTAGAAGAACCCGAGGCGGTAGCGCAGCCAGTCTGCGCCGGCGGGTGGTGCGCCCGGGGCCAGGACGGCGCTGAACCGCGTCAGCAGGAAGTGGTCGAATTCGGGAGCTGGCGACGTCACTCCACCTCCCCGCACCAGTCGGCAACCGGGTAGGCGGACACGCGGTACTCCACCCCCAGGGCACTTCGTGCGGAGAGGTCGAGCACCGAGGGGGTGGCAGCGGGCTCCAGGCCCGTCCCGGCCGTGGCCGTCGAGACGAGGACACAGACGCGGGGCTCGTCAAAGAGGCCCCACCAGAAGACCAGCTGTCCTGGATGCGCCTGACGGGGCCGGACCTCCTGCTCCTGGTGGAGGCCGAACCACTCGAGACCGGCCTCGATGGTCTCCGGGTCGTACCCGAGCTCCTCCAGGCTCTGGCCCGCGCGCCACTTCAGTCCGTCGAAGGTCGCCGCAGCATCGACGTAGTGGAACCCCAGCACAGCCCAGACGACCGAGGCGGCGGCAGCCGGGGCGACCAGCCGCCTGCCGCCCCCGGCGCCCCGGGCCACCGCGATCACCACGCCGGCCGCGAACGGCACAGCCGGGAGGAGATAGCGGTCGAAGAGAGGGGCACCGGCGAGAGCGTGGGCACCGATGACCGCGGCAACCGCCAGGAGCGAGAAGACCGCACTCAGGAGGAAGCCGTCCGAGGGCGTGGGCGGGCCCACCGTGCCACGTCGCGGGAGCGGGACGGACCCGATGAGCAGGCCGACGACCACGGCCGCGCTGACCAGGGACAGGAGATTCAAGGACGGCCAGAGCCACGTCGGGACGACCTCCACCCCGGGCCCGTGGAGCGTCTCGGGATAGGACCCCCAGGGCGTCAGGTAGTTCGGGAGCAGCACCTGGCCCGCCCGCTTCCAGACGACGACCCCCAGCGCTCCCACGACGGCCATGGCAGCCGTCGCCCCGACGGGTCGTCTCGACAGTGTCCGGGGCAGGCGGACCGCCGCGACGGCGACGGCCGGGAGGACGAGGAGTGCCAGCGTGAAGGCGCTCCTGACCCCGTTGCCGAGGGTCGCGAGCCCCCTGAACCCGAGGCTCCTGGAGCCCTCGGCACCCAGGCCCGCGCGCCAGACGAACACGGCCGCGGCCAGCGTCACGACGAAGACCCCCAGACCGACAACCGCGGCCAGCGTCCGGGGGCGGGACCTGGCGTTCCAGGCGTGGAGCGCCAGCACCGCCACCGGGGCCACGATGCCGTACTCGCGGACGGTGAAGGCCAGCAGACCGATCGCGAGGGACGTCGCCAGCCATCCGGCACGGGACGCACCCGCTGCCCTGACAGAGGCCACGCCGGCCCACAGGGACAGGGCCTGGAAGGCGAAGGCCGGGACGTCGCTCATGAAGGTCACGGAGATGCTGCCGAAGATCGGACCGAGCGCCAGGCTGCCCACAGCCAGCAGCGCCCACCCTCGAGGAAGGAAGGAACGGATCACGGCGTAGCTGGCGTACAGGCCGACACCACCCAGGGCCGCAACCGAGACCTGGTACGCGACCAGATCGGCGCCGGCCAGCGCGACGAGGGGCTGTGCCCCCAGGGTCTGGCCGACGATCATCGCCATGGTGTAGGGGTCCGGGTTGAAGTACCCGTCGGCGGCGAACTGCCACGCCGAGCGGTAGTAGGTCCAGTCGTCGTTCCGACCCGCACCCAGCGCCCCGTGGGCCCAGCTGACCACCAGGTAGGCGGCGACGAGGCCGGATACCAGGCCGACAGCCAGGACATCAACCCGTGCGCGTCGACTCCGCGCGCCCTCCCTCGGCACCGTCACGGAGGCAGCATCCCACCCCGAGGGTCCTGCGTGGGCCTAGCGCCACCCCGGACTCGACAAGCGGCTTCGGTCCGGTGTCAGAGCCAGCCGTGCTCCTGGGCGACGCGAGCGGCCTCGTAGCGCGTCGAGGTGCCGGTCTTGGCGATGGCGGAGGACAGGTAGTTGCGCACCGTGCCCGGGGACAGGTGGACCCGCGCTGCGATGGTCGCGACGGTGGCGCCCTCGAGCGCCTCGCGCAGCACGGCCTGCTCCCGCTCGGTGAGCGGGTTCGGCCCGCCCACCAGCGACTCGGCCGCGAGGGCGGGGTCCACGACGCGCAGCCCGCTGTGCACCCGCCGCACCGCGTCCGCGAGCTCGCCGGCCGGGGTGTCCTTGACGACGAAGCCGCTGGCGCCGGCCTCGAGGGCCCGGCGCAGGTAGCCGGGACGGCCGAAGGTCGTGACGATGAGTGAGCGAGTCGCCGGAACCTCTCGCCTCAGCGCGGCGGCGGCCTCGATGCCGTCCAGGCCCGGCATCTCGATGTCCAGCAGGCAGACATCGGCTCCGCTGTCGCGCGCCGCGGCGACGACCTCGTCACCGCGACCGACCTCGGCGACCACCTCCAGGTCGGGCTCGAGGTTGAGCAGCGCGGCGAGGGCGCCGCGCACCAGGGCCTGGTCGTCGGCGAGCAGCAGCCGGATCGTCACAGCCGCACCTCCACCGCCGTGCCCCTGCCCTCCGGGCCCTCGCCCACGGTGAGGGTGCCACCGGCGGCCGCCACGCGTTCGCGGGCGCCGCGCAGGCCGTTGCCCTCGCGGCGACCGGCGACACCGGTGCCGTCGTCGGTGACGCGCAGCAGGTTGCTGCCCAGCTCGACGACGCAGCGCGAGGCGCCACTGTGCCGCACCACATTGGTGACCGCCTCGCGCAGCACCCACGCGACGACGATCCGGTGCCGGGGGTCGACGACGGCCGGGTCGTCGGGCAGCTCGGCCTCGATCCCGGCGCCGCTCAGCGCGCGTTCCGCAGAGGCGAGCTCGTCGGACAGGCGGGCCACCCGCAGACCGGCGACGGTGGCCCGGATCTCCGCGAGCGCCTCGCGGCTGAGCGACCTGATCTCGGCCAGCTCCGCCTTGGCGCGGGCCGGGTCGGTGTCGACGAGCCGCTCGGCGAGCTCGGCCTTGACCGTCACCACGGTGAGGCTGTGACCGATGACGTCGTGCACGTCCCGGGCGACCCGCTCGCGCTCGGCGACGAGGGCGAGGTCCTCGGCCACGGCCCGGTGCTCGACCTGGCGCTGGTTGATGACCCGGATCAGGCCGGTCGAGATGCCGACCAGCGCGACGATCGGGATGAAGTGCCGCATCTCGCTGAGCTGCCCTGCGGCCCACGGGATCGCGACGGCGCTCAGCACCCCGGCGCCGTTGAGGGACAGCGCGACCCGCAGGGGCAGGGTGAAGGACGCGAACGAGATGACGAACGGGAGCAGGTAGAGCGCGTGCATCCCGATGACGAGGCTGGCCAGCAGCTGGAGCGCCACCATGGTCCCCAGGTGGGTCCAGCCGACCCGCACCACCTCGGCCCAGTCGTCGGCGCGGCTGCTGCGCGCCAGGCCCCACAGGTAGACCACCCCGAAGGCGACGACCACCGCGACGCCGACCCCACGCCACACGGGGTCGGTGTCGGCGGTCGCGGCGGCCCCGATCGGGAACACCAGGAAGACGATCCAGATCGCGCCCATCAGCCAGCCGAACCGCTCCCACGGGTCGCTGGGAGCCACCCCGGGGGCGGGGTCGGCGGTGGTCTCGGGGGTGGCGGACGCCGGGCCGGGACCGGTCACTGCCGGTCCCGTCCCCGGCGCACCAGCCACGTCGCCAGGACGGCGAAGACGGTCAGCCACAGACCCACGTTAGCCACGGCATACCAGAGCGGTTCGTGCAGCAGCGTCCCGTCGGTCGTCGGCACCGTGCCCCCGGTCACCGGGTAGCGGGCCAGCGCGACGTACCCGTACAGCGGGGTGAACCGGGCGATGGCCAGCATCGTGCCGGAGAGCGGGATGAAGATGTTGCCGAGGAAGCCCATGATCACCAGGGCCCCGCCCGCGGCACCGATCGCCGCCTCGGTGCGGAACGCCAGGCCCATGACCAGGCCGTACAGCGCGAAGACGCCGGCCCCGGCGAGCAGCAGCACGGCGCTGAGCAGCCACGCCGCGGCAGTGCCCTCGGCCCCGGTGAGCACCCCGAGGCCGAAGATCAGCGCGATCGGGATCGCCGCGACGAGGAGCGCGACGACCGCCTTCATCCCGACGTAGGCGTGGTCGCGCAGCGGGGTGAGGCCGAGCTGGCGGCCCCAGCCCTGGGCGCGCTCGACGGCGGCCGCCCCGCCGACCCCGGTCGTCGCGGTGACGGCGCCGTACGCGGCCATCGAGATCATGATGTACATCGCGACGTTGCCGTTGCCGGCCCGCTCGGCGGACCACTCCTGCGAGGCCCCGAAGACCACGTAGAAGAACGCGGGCAGGACCGCGATGAAGAACAGGCTGACGTAGTCGCGCGTGATCCGGCGCAGCTCCAGCCCGGTGTAGGTGGCGTTCATGCCGGGACCTCCTGGGTCTCGGGTGCGGTGATGGCGAGGAAGGCGGCCTCCAGGGAGCCGCCGGTGACCTCCAGCCCGCTGAGGCCGAGGTCGGTGAGCAGGAGCCGGGCCACCCGGTCGGAGTCACCGGCCACGACCCGGACCCGCCGTCCCGTGGTGGTCACCTCGTGCACGTCCGGTATGCCGCGCAGCAGCCGGAGCGCGCGGGTCGCCAGGGACGGGTCGTCGGGCAGGTCGGCGCTGACCGTCCGGCCGCTGGCGCGGGCCCGGACCTCCTCGGTCGGGCCGTCGGCGACGATGCGGCCGCCCGCGATCATCACGGTGCGCCGGGCGAACGCCTCGGCCTCCTCCAGGTAGTGGGTGGCGAAGACGACGGTGCGGCCGGCCAGGGCGTCGGCGTGCATGGTGTCCCAGAACTCGCGCCGGGCGGACACGTCCATCCCGGCGGTGGGCTCGTCGAGGACGACGAGGTCCGGGTCGGGCAGCAGGGCCAGGGCGAACCGCAGCCGCTGCTGCTCGCCGCCGGACAGCTTGGCCACCCTGCGCCGGGACAGCGGCGTCAGCCCGGCCCGCTCGAGCACCTCGCCGACGGGGGCGTGGTGCCGGTAGGTCGAGGCGATCATCCGGACCGTCTCGGCCACGGTGAGGTCGCGCAGCAGCCCGCCGGTCTGGAGGACGGCCGACACCCGGCCGGCGGCGACCGCCTGCCGGGGCGGCTGCCCGAACACGCGGACCTCACCCGAGGTCGGCGTGGCCAGGCCGAGCAGCATGTCGAGGGTGGTCGTCTTGCCGGCTCCGTTGGGGCCGAGGAAGGCGACCACCTCCCCGGGGGCGATGGACAGGTCCACACCGTCCACGGCACGGACCGTCTCACCCCCGGGGGAGCGGAAGGTCCTGGTCAGGTTGAGCAGCTCCACGGCGGAGCCGGTGCGGGGATCGGTTGAGAGCATGTCCCCACGGTCGCCCGGGTGGGGCCCCCGGACGATCCCCGGCCGTCACGACCTGGCCGTGACAGGTGTCAGGGACGCGGGGTGACGACTCTCAGTCGTCGAGCTGGCCCAGCACGGTGAGCAGCGCCGCGGCGCTTGCGGCCGCCCACCCCTGCGGGCGGCACGACGCCGGGTAGGGCACCGGCGCGTTGCCGACCGGCTCGCCCCCGCACAGCTCCGGGAAGCGGTACCGGGTGGCGGTGGCGAGCCGCAGCAGGCGCCGGGCGACCTCCCGGGCCTCGTCGTGGAAGCCCTCCTTGGCCATGCCGAGCATCGCGATCGCGGTGTCGTGGGTCCACACCGAGCCGGTGTGGTAGCCGACGGGGTTGTAGGCGGGGTTGTCCCGGGACAGCGTGGCGATGCCGAAGTCGCGCAGCAGGTCCGGCCGCATCAGCCGGCGCACCACGAGCCGGGCCTCCTCGGGCGTCAGCAGCCCGGTGCCCAGGGCGTGGCCCATGTTGGAGCCCACCCCGTCGACCGGCTTGCCGTCCGCGTCCAGCGCCATGGCCAGGTAGCGGTCCTCGCCGTCCCCCACCCAGTAGCGCTCGCGGACCCGCCCGGCCAGGTCGTCGGCCCAGCTGCGCCAGTCGGCCCCGCCGGGCAGCCCGAACCGGTCGAGCAGGGCGGCACCCTCCCGGGCCGCCTGCACGGCATACGCCTGCGCCTCCAGCAGCGCGATCGGCGCGGGTGCGACGGTGCCGTCGGACCGGCGCATGGAGTCGTGCGAGTCCTTCCAGCCCTGGTTGGCCAGCCCGGTGCCGGACTCGTCGAGGTAGCGCAGCAGCCCGTCGGGCGAGCGCTCGACGTTGTCGTGCAGCCAGCGCAGCGCCCGCTGCAGGTTCGGCAGCAGGTCCCGGATCTCCGCCTCGGGCACGTCCGCGCGCGCGGTCTCGGCGAGCAGCACGATCCACAGCGGGGTGGCGTCGACGGTGCCGTAGTACAGCGGCGGCAGCCGCATGTCCCCGCTCTCGTAGGTCGTGCGCCGCACCTCGTGCAGGATCTTGCCGGGCTCGGACGCGGCGGCCGGGTCGGTGTCGGTGGCCTGCCGCCGGGCCAGGGCGCGCAGCGTGCCGAGCGCGAGCCGCCGGCTCAGCGGCAGCATCATCCGGGCGGACCAGATCGAGTCCCGCCCGAACATCGTCAGGTACCAGGGCGACCCGGCGGCCGCGATGATGTCGTCCGGCGAGAGCGGGTCGCGCAGGGTCAGGTGCTTCAGGTCCTCCAGGCTCACGTGGACCAGCTCGGCCAGGACCGGGTCCTCGATCCGGTCGGCCAGGGCCTGCGGGTCCCAGTCGCAGGCGCCGGCGCCGGCGTCCGCGTCGAACAGGGTGGGCTCCACCCGGCGCACCCGGAAGGTGAGGTCCACCGTCTCCGCCTGGCGCGGCTCGATGGTGAGCCGCCAGCGCCACGTCGTCCCGTGGGTGATCCCGTGCTCGTCGACGATGTCCGGCCTCGGGTCCGCGGTGACGTCGACGTGGTGCCGCTCGTCGTGCCAGTGCAGCCCGTCCTCGTCGGAGACCACCGGCAGCGGCACGGCGGGGCTGAGGCCGCCCTTCATCCAGGCGATGTCCGCGCCGTCGCCGGCGACGCGCACCTCGAGCACCGTCTCGACCGGATCCTCGGAGCGGGAGACGACGGTGATCCGCTCGCACAGCACCAGCCCGTCGAGGGTCCGGCGCCAGCGCACCTCCACGGTGGGGTCCGTGGTGTCGGCGCCGAGGTGCCGGGCGGCCGCCCAGAACTCCGAGGTGGAGCCCATCGTGGAGCAGGCCACCGCGACCGGCACCTTCCCGTCGAGGGTGACCTCGAGGACGCTGAGCACGCGCCGGTCGTCGACGTACCACCCGGTCGCCCCGTGGCCGATCGACCCGTCGGCCCGGCTCAGGACCGTGCTCGGCCCGTCCACCGCGATCTCGAACTCGTGCAGCCAGGGCTGCTCGACCATCTCGGTCCCCGTCAGCGGCGTCAAGGCGTCCATGGATCTCCTCGGCGTTGCGTCGGTGACTTGACACGGATGGTTCGCATGTGGATTCTGCCTGGTAGGGACGATATGAACGTTCAAATTGTAGGTCAACGGTGACGGTGTCATGAACGGCCGGAAGCGCGCGACGATCCATGACGTCGCCCGGGCTGCCCAGGTCTCCCGGCAGACCGTGAGCAATGCTCTCAACAACCCAGGCCGGGTTCACCCCGACACCCTCACCAAGGTCCTGGACGCCGTGCAGCGCCTCGGCTACCAGCCGTCGAGCGCGGCGCAGGGGCTGCGTCACCAGCGGGCCGGGGCCGTCGGGATCGAGCTCGACCCGCTCGGGGAGTCACCGGCGGACATCGCCTACCCCTTCCTGGTCGAGTTGAGCCTGGCCGGGCCCGACCACGGCTGCCAGCTGGTCACCTTCGCCTCCCGGGAGCGCTTCGCCGATCTCGACGGCTACGAGTCGATGGTCCGGCGGCGACTGGTCGACGCGTTCGTCATCGCCGACACCCACCACGGGGACCCGCGCCCCGGGTGGCTGCTCCGGTCCGGGGTGCCGTTCGCCGCGTTCGGGCGGCTCTACGACGACCCGGAGGTCACCACCTGGGCGGACGTGGACGGGTCGGCCGGCACCTCCTCGGCCGTCGACCACCTGCTGGACCGCGGGTACTCCCGCATCGGCTACCTCGGGTGGCCGGCCGGCTCCGAGGTCGGTGCCGAGCGGCGCCGCGGCTGGGCGGAGGCCGTGGAGCGGCGCGGCGTGGAGGTCGCCCCGGAGGGCGCGGCCCGCCAGAACCTGCCGGAGGCGGAGGAGGCGGCCGAGACCCTGCTCGACGCGGTGGGGCGGGGCGGGGCGGTGGTGTGCGCCTCCGACGTGCTCGCGCTGGGCGTCTACCTGGCCGCGGTCCGGCGTGGCTGGGTCCCGGGGCGCGACCTCGGGATCACCGGCTTCGACGGGACCGCGACGGCGCGGATGCACGGGCTCACCTCGCTGGCGCAGCCGCTGGCCGAGATCGCCCGCTACTGCCTCACCGTCGTCCAGGACCTGCTGGCCGGGGCCCCACCGCCCCGGGCCGGCGCCCTCTTCACACCGACGCTGATCCCCGGTCCGTCGACCGGGACCAACGAGGAAGGCACAGGATGAAGATCCACCGGCGCACATCGTCATACGTGCTGGCCGCTGCCTTGTCGGGCTCCCTGGTCCTCACCGCCTGTGGTGGGGGCAGCGGCTTCAGCGAGCAGGCGGAAGGAGGTGAGACCGCCAGCGGGACCGCCGTGGGCCCCGTCTCCCTCACCGTGCTCATCGGCTCGTCCGGCGACGCCGAGACGAACGCGGTCCGCGAGGCCGCGGAGGCCTGGGCGGAGGAGACCGGCAACGAGGTCGAGGTCATCGCCGCCACGGACCTGCCCCAGGAGCGGGCGCAGGGCTTCGCCTCGGGCAATCCGCCGGACATCTTCTACCTGGACGCAGCGCAGTTCGGTGACCTGGTCGCGGCCGGGAACCTGTACCCGTACGAGGCCGAGGACAACGACGACTTCTACGAGTCGCTGCGCGACACCTTCACCTGGGAGGGCACGCAGTACTGCGCGCCGAAGGACTTCTCCACGCTCGCACTGCAGATCAACAACGAGGCGTGGGAGGCGGCCGGGCACACCGAGGACGACTACCCGACGACCTACGAGGAGCTGGCCGAGGTCGCGGAGCAGCTCACCACCGGCGACCAGGTCGGGCTGGTGATCTCCACCGGCATCGACCGGGCCGGCGCGTTCGTCGTCGGCCACGGCGGCTGGTGGCTCAACGAGGACGCCACCGAGCCGACCGCGAACACCCCCGAGGTCCTGGCGGCCCTGGAGTACCTGCAGGAGAACATCTCCGCCGGGCACTTCGCCCTGGCCAACCAGGTCGACGCGGGCTGGGGTGGTGAGGCGTTCGGCACCGGCCGCGCCGCGATGACCATCGAGGGCAACTGGATCCACGGCGCCCTGCAGAACGACTACCCGGACATCGACTACACCGTCGTCGAGCTGCCCGAGGGCCCGGCCGGCAAGGGCACCCTGCTGTTCACCCAGTGCTGGGGCATCGCGGCCGACTCCGACGCCAAGGAGCAGGCCGTCGACCTGGTCAACCACTTCACCTCCCCCGAGCAGCAGATGGCCTTCGCCGAGGCGTTCGGCGTCATGCCGAGTCGGCAGTCCCTGGCCGAGGAGTACGCCGAGGCGTTCCCGGAGAACGCGGCGTTTGTCGCCGGCGGTGAGTACGGGCGCGGCCCGATCAGCGCGCCGGGGATGACCGACGTCGTGGCCGACCTGAACAGCCAGCTCGAGTCGCTCGGCTCGCTCGACCTGCCGTCGGTGCTCGAGAGCTTCGACACCAACGCCGCGGCGGTGCTCGGACGATGAGCCGACGAGACCCACAGCGCCAGCCGGTTGCCGGGTGGCTGTTCCTGGCGCCCATGTTGGTGATCCTGGGGCTGTTCCTCGCGGCGCCGATCCTCATGGCGCTGTGGGTCTCGTTCACCGACTGGGCGGGACGGGGCAACCCGTTCTCCGGAAGCGCCGGCTTCGTCGGCGGGGACAACTACGCCGCCCTGCTCACCGAGCCGGGCCTGGCGCGGCAGGACTTCATGACCTCGTTGCGCAACACCTTCTACTACGTCCTCGGCGTGGTGCCCCTGCAGACCGTCCTGGCGCTGCTGCTGGCGATCGTGCTGAACAACAAGGTGCTCAAGGGGAGGACGTTCTTCCGGACGGCGTTCTACTTCCCGGCGGTTGTCTCGTCGGTCGCCATCTCGCTGATCTTCCTGTTCCTGTTCACCGGCACCGGCGCGGTCAACCAGTTCCTCGCCACGTTCGGCATCGAGGGACCGACGTGGTTCAGCGACTCCCGCGGCCTGATCCACCTCGTCGGCGACGGGATCGGGCTGTGGGACATGTCCAGCCCGCCGGAGTGGCTGGTCGGGACGAGCGTGCTCGGGCTGTCCCTGTGGGAGTGGTTCAAGGGCCCCTCGATCGCGCTCAGCGCGATCATGCTCCAGGTCGTCTGGACCACGTCGGGGATGTTCATGCTGATGTTCCTCGCCGCGCTGCAGGACCTCCCCACCGAGCTCGAGGAGGCCGCCATGGTCGACGGCGCCAACCGCTGGCAGCGGTTCTGGCACGTCACGATCCCGCACCTGCGCCCGACGATCTTCCTCGTCGTGACCCTCGGCGTGATCGGGACCTGGCAGGTCTTCGACCAGATGTACGTCATGACGCAGGGCGGACCCGCGAAGACCACGCTGACGCCGGCCTTCCTGTCCTACCGGACCTCGTTCATCGGCAACAACTGGGGCCAGGGCGCGGCGATGGCGTTCCTGCTGTTCCTGCTGATCTTCGTGCTCACGATGATCCAGCGCTACGTGATGCGTGACCGGGACGAGGCGCGGGCCCGTCGGCTGGCCCGCAGGAGGCGACGGCAGCAGCGGTCCCGGCCCGCCGAGCGGGCGCGGGTCACCGCCGGGAGCGGAGGGAGCCTGGCATGACCGACCTGCAGGTGACCCCGGAGGTCACGACGACGACCGCCGTCCCCGAGACGCGGAAGGGCGACGAGGGCAGGCTGGTCCACCGCAGCAGCCGCGCGCGGAAGATCGGGGCCTACGCGCTCCTCATCGCGTTTGCGGTCATCTACATCTACCCGTTCGTCGTGCAGCTGGTCACCAGCTTCAAGACGGACCGGGACGCGGTGGCCAACCCGCTCACCGTCATACCGGACCCCTTCTCGCTCACCGCCTGGGAGCGGCTGCTGAGCTCGGACTACCCGCTGTGGTTCCGCAACAGCGTCCTGGTCACCCTGCTGGTCACCGTGGCCAGGGTCTTCTTCGACTCGCTCGCCGGCTACGCGCTGGCGCGGCTGCGGTTCCGCGGACGGGACGCGGTGTTCACCGCGATCCTGGCGGTGATGGCGGTCCCGGGGATCGTGCTGCTCATCCCGAAGTTCCTGGTGCTCAACCAGCTGGGCATCTACAACACGTACGCCGGGCTGGTCCTGCCGCTGATCGTCGACGCGGCCGGGGTCTTCATCATGAAGCAGTTCTTCGAGCAGATCCCGATCTCGGTCGAGGAGGCGGCCCGGATCGACGGCGCGGGGACGTTCCGGATCTTCTGGTCGATCGTGCTGCCGATGGCCAAGCCGGCGCTCATCACGATCACGATCCTCAGCTTCCAGGCGTCGTGGAACGAGCTGCCGCACTTCATCGTCTCGACCAACGACCCCGGGCTGTACACGCTGACCCGCGGGGTGGCAGGGCTGACCAGCGGTGGGTGGGGGGCCGGGAACCAGTACCCGTTGAGCATGGCGGCGGCGCTGCTCATGACGATTCCGACCGCGATCATCTTCGCCGTCTTCCAGCGGTACTTCCGGCAGGGCGCGAACGTCGGCGCGGAGAAGGGCTGATCCCGCGGGGCTAGGCTCGCCACCGTGACCGAGGCGAGCGCGGTGGTGCCGGCGCGGGTGCGTGTCGCCTTCGCGCACGCTGCGGTGCAGCACCTCGCGGACCGCGAGGGCGTCGACGTCCTCCACATCAAGGGGATCGCGACGGATGATGCCGTCCGCAGGTCCGAGGCCGGAGGCACGGATGCGGACGTCCTCGTCAGGCCGTCGCACGTCGCGGCCCTGATCGTGGCCCTGGAGCAGCACGGCTGGCAGCGGGAGAACAGCTTCGAGACGGGGTCGCCGTTCGGGCACGCCGCGACCTTCCGCCACGACCACTGGGGCTACGCGGACATCCACCGGTTTTTCCCGGGACTGCACGCCGACCCGGAAGCCACGTTCGACGCGTTGTGGGAGGACCGGCTGGAGACACCGTTGGGCGGCGTTCCGTGCTCCGTGCCGTCGCTTGCAGGGCAGGCCCTGATCCAGATCGCGAACCTGGCCCGGAACACCGGCGCGGTGCCGGACGACCCCTGGCTCGAGCGGGTGCTCGGCGAAGGGTCACCGCTCGCCAGCAAGGTCCGCGCCATGGTCGACCGGCTCGGCGCTCAGATCGTGGTCGATGCTGTACTCGGTCAGCTCGAGCGTCACCGGGACCACCCGGACTACTGGCTGTGGCGGGTGACCACCCAGCGTGGCACGCGCACCGAGGAGTGGCTCGCGCGGATCCGCGCCGCCCGGACTCTCCGCGGCAAGGTGCGGCTCCTCGTTCGTGCACCGCTGGTGAACGTCGACCACCTCCGGCACACCCTGGGGCACGAGCCGACCCGCTGGGAGATCACTAAGGAGTTCTTCGACCGTCCCCGGCGCGGGCTCGTGGAGGAATGGCGCACCCGTGTGCGCGGCCGGAGGTGCGGATGACGACCTGGCGACGCCCGTCATCCGTGGCCATCGTGGACCAGCCCGATGCGGTGACCGGGGCCGGCGCACCCGGCGGAGTGGTCTACCTCGGTCCGATGCCGGACGGGCCGGTCGTCGTGCTGCAGGGCGTGGCCGCGGTCATCTACCGCGCGGCCGTCAGTGACACCGGGACCGACCTGGTCGAGCTGGTCGCGGCTGGCCTGGGGGTGGGGCCGACCGAGGTGGACGGCGAGGAGGTCGAGCAGTTCCTCTCCGATCTGCACGAACGGGGACTCCTCGAGGGCGGCTGAGAACGGGTCGGCACTGTGTCTGAGAGGTCAGGCCAGAGCCTCTTCCAGGCGGCGGCTGATGACGCTCCAGTCCATACTCTGGGCGCGGGCGTAACCCAGCTGCCGATACTTCTCCATCAGTTGCTGAGAAGACGCTAGGCCCTCGAGGACCTCTGCCAGCACGCTGGCATCGCCAGGAGGAAAGAGGAACCCCGCGTCGCCCACCGCTTCAGGTAGGCCGCCGATGTCCGACGCGATGACGACAGCACCAGCCGCCATGGCCTCGAGGGCAACGAGAGGGAAGGCCTCCGGGATGAGCGAGGGGATAACCACGACGTCCGCGCCGCTGAGGATTTCCGGCACCCTGGAGCGCACCTGGAAGGGCACGAAGGAAGCGCGACGATGTGCCGAGACACGTAGCCTTCGCTCGTACGTAGTCAGGGCATCGCCGGCGGAGAAGCCAGCTGATCCCACCACGGTGAGGTGGATGCACTTCTGAAGATGTGACACGGCTTCGACAACGACGTGCGGCCCCTTTTCCGGGATGACGCGGCCTAGGAACACGACCCGCAACTGGTCCGAGATTCCCCGCCTGGGAAGATCGCCATCTGGCCTGTCGACACCGTTTGGCACAACTCGGATCACATCGTGCAGATGGCGCGGCAGTCGGGCGGATGCTCGTGCGGCCGTGTACTCGCTGACGCAGACAATGCGGTAACACCTACCGAGCACGCGGCCGGCCTCCCGCTGGGTGTAGGTCTCCAGCACATTGTTGTGGGCGTACAGCACGGCTAGGTGGGGGTTTCTCACTAGGGGAATCAATTGTGGTGCGTGACAGAGCAGGTAGGAGGGGTCCCAATCATCCTGTGCCACCAGGAGCTGTCGGTAAACCGTCCGGGCAAGCGGCCTCGGTAACCCGAGACGGCCCGCGGCGACATCCGCTGCACGGATAGGAACGAGGCACCATGAGGCGTACGGGCGAGCTCGTACTCGATGACGTCGGCGCTGTCATACCGTTCCTCGTACGTCCCTCGCGCCACCAGGACGCCCGGACGGGGCTGCGTGTGCTGGGACAAGCCGTGAACGACCGTCGGGATAGCGCTACCAGTGCGTGGGGAGAAGTGGTCTCCAGGCGTCAGGGCGTGGATCTGTCTTCGATGGGCCACGTGCGTCCCTCCGACGCGACGCTGCCCCCGGCCTAGCGCCGCGAGCGGCTCTGTTCGCGGCGGGCGGCTCGGGAGGTTGGAATCTCGGCGCCGGACCGGGCGCCGCGGGTCCGGCGCTCCTCGTCCTTCGCGTGCTGCTGCCCGTAGTAGCCCTTGTAGTGGTAGGCCTCTTCAGCGGCGGACACCTTGTTGAGAGCGAAACCGGCGAGCGTGCCACCGGCCGTGTCGAGCGTCCGCAGCGCCTCGCCGAGGTGGCGCTTGCGTGTCTGGTCGGCAGCCACGACGAGGAGGGTTCCCCCTGTCAGACTGTCGAGCAGCACCGCGTCGATCACCGGCACCAGGGGCGGGGAGTCGACGAGCACGAAGTCGAACGAGGCGAGCATCGACTCAAAGGCCTCCCGCATGGCCTCCGAGCCGAGCAGTTCGCTGGGGTTTGGCGGGATCTCCCCGGCGGCAAGCACCCAGAGGTTGGTGTCCGCCCAGCGCTGGACGACGTCCTCGAGATGGGCGCTGCCCAGAAGGACCGTGGTCAGGCCGACCGAGTCCTCCAGACCCATCGCCCGGCCTACCGTCGGGTTGCGCAGGTCGCCGTCCACCAGCAGGACGCGCGTCCCCGCGTCGGACATCGCCAGGGCGAGGTTGATCGCGGTCGTCGTCTTGCCCTCGGCCGGCATCGCCGAGGTGACGACGAACGAGTGCTTGTGCGTGGTGACGTCCACGAACATGAGGTTGGTCCGCAGGCGTCGCATGCTCTCCGCGTGCGGTCCGAACGGATCGGCCTCCATGAACGGGACGACCGACTGGGTCTTGAGCAGCGGGATCGCACCGAGGACCGGTCGGTCGGACAGCTCGCCGATGTCCTCCTTGCGGCGGATGCGGGTGTCGAGGTTGTGCCGGAGAAGGGCGAAGCCGACGCCCAGCAGCACCCCGGCGAGGACGGCGACGGCGATGTTGCGGACATAGTCGGGCGAGGAGGGCACCGAGGGCGCCGTGGCAGGCACCACCGTGCGAGCCTCGACCCGCTGGCCGCTCTGCGCGAGCATCGGGGAGAACTCGCGGGCGACACTGGCGAGCTGGGTGGGGATCGCGGTGGCGAGGTCGGCAGCCAGCTGGGGTTCGTCGGTGGTGACCGCGACATCGAGCAGCGTGGTTCCCTGGGCGATCTCCACCGAGACGCTCATCGGGTGGCCCTCGGCCCCGACCTGCTCCTTGACGGGGTCGAGCACGATCGGCGAGTTCGCGACCTGGACGACCGTGTCGATCTCCGTCGATGGCATGTTGTACAGGTTCGCCTGACCGTCCGCGCCGACGGCACTGAGGTACACCCTGGTCGACGAGGTGTAAAGCGGGGTGGTCATCAGGGTGATGGTCGCCGCGACCGTCAGGACGATGAGCAGGGTGCCCAGCACGATGCGCCACCGGATGCGCAGGATTCTCAACAGATCGCGGACTTGCACGGGCTCTCCCGCCTTGGACGTCACAGGCTCTGGCATCGTACCCCCGCGCCGCGGCTATCGTGGCTGGTGATCCGGGAGGGACCGGTCGTCTGAGGTGGAGGAGGGTATGGCGCGTCCATCCGAGCGCTATCCGCTCGCCATCGCGCACGACTACCTCACCCAGCGCGGGGGGGCCGAGCGTGTCGTTCTCGCGATGTCGCGGGCCTTCCCCGAAGCCCCGATCTACACGCTGCTGTACGACCCGGACGGCACCTTCCCCGAGTTCAGGGACAGGAGAATCGTCACCAGCCCCCTCAACCGCGTGGGACCTCTGCGTCGACACCACCGGGCGGCGCTGCCGTTGCTGCCCGTGGCGGCCAGCCGTCTCCGCGTCCCCGCTGACGTCGTCCTCGCGTCCAGCAGCGGGTGGGCGCACGCTTTCCGGACGGACGGACGGCTCATCGTCTACTGCCACAACCCGGCACGCTGGCTCTACCAAACCACCGAGTACCTCGGATCCGGGTGGCGAGGTGCGCTGAAGGGCGCCGCCTTGGCTCTCATGCGCGCCGGACTGGTCCGGTGGGACCGCCGTGCCGCGGCGCGCGCGGACCGTTACCTGGCCAACTCGAGCGTGGTGCGCGAACGGATCCTCCGAGCCTACGGGATCGAGGCCGAGGTGCTGTTCCCGCCGGCCGACATGAATGCGGAGGGCAGGCAGCACCCGGTCCCCGAGCTCCTGGACTGGTCGGGCGAGGGCTACCACTTGGTCGTGTCGAGACTGTTGCCCTACAAGAACGTCGATGTGGTGGTCGAGGCCTTCACCGGCCTCGACGAACGACTGGTGGTGGTGGGGAGCGGGCCAGAGGAGGCACGTCTGCGCTCCATGGCGGGGCCTAACGTCCGGATGCTGTCAGGACTGACGGATGAACAGCTGGGCTGGGCCTACGCCCACGCTGTGGCGCTCATCGCGCCGAGCCACGAGGACTTCGGGCTCACGCCGCTCGAGGCGAACGCCTTCGGAAAGCCGGTCGTAGCGCTGAGGGCCGGCGGCTATCTGGACACGGTGGTGGAGGACAGGAGCGGCGTCTTCTTCATCACGGCAGACGCTGCCGCGCTCAGGGCTGCGCTCGCCGCCGCCAAGGATCGGGACTGGGACGTCGCGGAGATCATCGGAAACGCGCAAAGGTTCTCGCCGGCAGTATTCACGGAGCGCTTGATGCAGGTGCTCGCCTTTGGCCCCGGGTCACGCAAACCTCGATGAGCGGGGGTGTAACCTCGTGTGGTGCCGGAGATCGTCGTGGTCGTTCCCGCCTACAATCCTGGCCCACTCCTGGAACGAGCAGTGCGCAGCGTCCTGAGCCAGGACTTCGCGGACCTCGAATGCATCGTTGTCGACGACGGCTCGAACGAGGCCCTGGACCACATCGTTGAAATCGATCCCTCGCGCGTGAGGTTCCACCGCCAGACCAACATGGGGGTGTCGGCGGCCCGAAACGTTGGAGTGGCCCTGACCGACTCGAGGTTCATCGCGTTCCTGGATCAAGATGACGAGTGGCTGCCGGGCAAGCTCACGGCGCAGCGGGATCTGCACCTCCGCATCCCCCAGGCGTCCTTCTGCCACACCCGCTTCTCCTGGACCTCCGCAAAGGGAGAAATCCCGTCACCGCCCCAGGACGTGGACTTCGAGGCCTCGCTCGCGGCCAGGATTCACGTTTGCCTGAGCAGCGTCTTGGTCGAGCGCATCAAGCACGACACCGTGGGAGGACACAATCCGGTCCTCGCGCAACACCAGGACTGGGACTATCTCCTCCGGCTCATGATGGTCTTCGGGCCGGCTGTTGCCCCAGACGACGTCTATGTGCGGTACCACGTCCACGAGCTGAACGCTTCGAGGAACTACGAGGCGAACGCACTCGAAGGAGAGGCGGTGCGTGTCCTCTACGAAACCTGGGCACGGGGTCGAGGTGAGGCTGGGGCGTTAGCGGCTCTGAAGCGAGGTCGACGCGTTGCCAGTAGGACACACGCTCACCAGGCCATCGATGAAGCTCGCGGACGTATCCGTGCCGGTGACGCGCGAGGTGCTGCGCACCACCTTTGGCAGGCGCTTCGGTACAACCCGAAGGCCGTCGTCGAGTCTTCCGCGAGCTTCGTCAGGGCCAGGGTCCGTCCGGAAGAGACGTCCTGAGCGGCGTTGTGAATCCGTATCCTGCCCAGCGTGCGCGTCCTTAGGGTTTCACATAGTGCCGTCGTGCACGCATGGCGCGCACGCGAACGCGAGCTGACCCGGATGGGGAACGAGATCGAGCTGATCACCTCTGTCCGATGGAACGAGGGGGGGCACGAGGTGACCCTGGTTCCCGCACCCGAGGAGCGGGTGATCGGTGCCCGCACCTGGGGTCGCCACCCGGCGCTGTTCTTCTATGATCCGAGACCTCTGTGGACTGCCCTGGGACGTCACTGGGACGTCATCGACATCCACGAGGAGCCTTATGCGCTCGCGACGGCCGAGGTGCTGCTCATCCGTGCGTTGCGGCGACAACGCGCTCCCTACGCCCTCTACTCGGCACAGAACATCACCAAGAAGTATCCCGTCCCGTTCCGCTGGCTGGAGCGTTGGGCACTGAGGAAAGCTCAGGCCGTCATTGTGTGTAACGCAGAAGCCGGAACGATCGTGCAGCGCAAGGGCTACCCGGGCAAGCCTGACCTGATTCCGCTGGGTGTCGACATCGGGCGTTATCGAGAAGTCGAGTCGGAGAGCGGGGGCGTTGGGAGACGGGACGAAATTCACGTCGGCTATGTCGGTCGCCTGGAGCGGCACAAGGGCGTGGACGTCCTGCTCGACGCCGTCGTGTGTCGGCCTCAGTTGCGTCTCACCATGATCGGGGGCGGGACCATGGAGGAGGCACTGCGTCAACGGGTGCACGAGGAGGGGCTGGCCTCGCGCGTCACCATTCTGGGGCCCGTCCCCGAGGACCGCGTCCCGTCGGAACTGAAGAGCTTTGACGTGCTGGCTGTGCCTTCCCGCACCACGGAGTCCTGGGTGGAGCAGTTCGGTCGCGTGGCGATCGAGGCCATGGCCGCCGGTGTGCCCGTGGTGGCGAGCGACAGCGGTGCGCTGCCTGACGTCGTCGGCGAGGGGGGCCTCCTGGTCCCCGAAGGTGATCCCGACGCGCTAGGAGAGGCTTTGCTCAGGGTTGGCACTGAGCCCGATCTGGCTCGCGAGCTCACGACGCGAGGACGCACGGTTGCCGATCGGGCTGACTGGCCGCACGTTGCCGCGTCCTATCACCACGTCTACCGCCGGATGGCCAAGAAGCTGCGTCATCACACCGCTGACGAGAATCCTCCCGAGATCCTTGTCGTGGCATTCGGGGCACCAGGACTCCTGAGAAATGCCCTCGAGCCGGTCAAGCATCTCGACGTGACGGTCGTCGACAACTCTTCCCTCCCCGAGATCGCGGCCCTCTGCGCCGAACTGGGTGTCCGATACCTGGCCCCTGGATCCAACCGCGGGTTCGCTGCCGGGGTGAACTACGGGTTGGAGCACCGACAGCACCCAGACAGGGACCTGCTTCTGCTGAACCCGGACGCCGTCGTGGATCCCGAGGCGGTGGCTGTCCTGCACCGGCACCTCAGGGGCGACGCCACACTGGCCAGTGTGGCCCCCAGCCAGGTCGACGCGAATGGCCGTCCGACGCGCGTGGCGTGGCCGTGGCCGACTCCGTGGCGGTCGTGGCTGGAGGCGGTCGGGTTGGGTCGCCTCGGGCGACAGGCCGCCTACGTCATCGGATCGGTCCTCCTGCTGCGGGCCGAGGCTCTGGAAGAGGTTGGACCCTTGGACGACCACTTCCCTCTGTATGCGGAGGAGACCGACTGGGCGATGCGCGCGACCCTCCTGGGTTGGCGCCACGAACTGGTGCCTGACGCCGTAGCGGTGCACCTCGGTGGTGCGACCAGTGGGCACCCCGACCGCCGGGAGAAGCTCTTTTACGCCGGACAGGAACGGTTCATGCGGAAGCACTACGGCTCCTTGGGGTGGCAGGTGGCACGAGCCGGTCAGATCGTCGGAGCCGAAGCCCGAGCACGGATCCTGGCGGGCGAGCGGGGTGCCCAGGCTCGCCGGCGGGCTACGATCTTGCGGTCGGGGCCCTTACGGTCCGCGCCCCGCCTGGAGGAGAGCCCGGGAGCCAGCGGATGACCAGAGACGTGGCGGTACGCGCGGGTGGGGGGATGCTCCTCCTCGCAGCGATTTCCGCCTCGATGGGAACGGGATGGCTGGTCACTGAACGGCCTGCTGTCGCCCTGATCCTCGGCATCGCAGTCCTCGTCGTCGCAGTTGCCATTACGAGTCCGGTCGCGATCCCCCTCATCGCCATGCCGTTGCTCGTTGTGTCGCAACGTTTCGGGACCGGGCCGTTCGACATGACCCTGTCGGACTGGATGCTGGGGCTCGCATTCTGGCCGGCTGCGCTGCTCGCGCCTCGCCCTTTCAGTCGCGAGTTGCGCAACCTGCTGTGGGCGAACGTCGCTTACCAAGCGCTCACACTCTTCACGGTGGTGGCAAACCCCCACGTGGCCGGCGTCGTGGAGTGGTTGCACGCCTGGCTCCTGGTGAGCGGCGCACTGATCCTGGGCTGGGCAGTGGGCCGGTCCGGGAACGCTCGGGTCGGGACGTCGCTCTTCCTGGGGGCCTGCATCTTCCTGTCGGTTCTGGTCCTTGTCGCGGGTGGAACCCAGTGGGCGAAGGGCGACTTCGGACCGGTGTACCTGACCTGGCCCTGGCCCATGCACAAGAACCTCCTCGGCTCCCTCATCGCGGTGGGAGCTGTCGTCACCTACGTCCGCCCCACGTGGCTGGGGTGGTCGCCAGGCTTGGCCTGGGGCGCCTTCTGGGGAATGACGCTGGCAATTGTCATGACCCGATCAGAACAGGGCCTGGTCGGTTTGGCCGTGGGCGTTGCCGTCGTGGCCCTGAGGTCTGGCGTTGGGAACGGGCAGGGGCGGTCAAGGCTGATCCTCTTGCTGGCAGTCCCTGCTCTCGCCGTCATCTACACCGTCGTTCGCGAGGAGTACTTCTCGGACAACCCACACAACTCGATCCGCCAACGAATCGACTGGTTGGGCGAGTCCCTCGGCATCTGGGGAGAGTCACCTGTTGTGGGCCACGGTCTGCGGTACTGGACCCAGCCTGACGCTCCAGGAACGTTCCAGCCTCCGAACGCGATCCTGGAGGTTCTCGCGTCGGCCGGTGTGATCGGCCTGGTCGGCTTCGTCCTGCTCATAGCCGTCACTCTGGTGACGGCCTGGAGACTCGATCCCGGAATCGGTACCGTCGCCGTCGGCGTCACCGTCACCCGCCTCGTGCAGAGCCAGTTCGACCTCTTCTGGGTGAGTATCAGCGTGTCCGTCCCGTTCGTCGTGGTTGGCATCTGTCTCGGCGTCGCGGCTTACCAGGAGGCCCAGGGGCGGGCAGGGCCGCTCAGGCATCGGGTGGCCGTCGGGTCACTGCGGTGAGGCTCGTCCACGCCGTGCGCTCCGACCAGTTCGCGGGCGTCGAACGGCATGTCGCTGTGCTGGCCCGGGCGCAGGCAGATGCTGGCCACCGGGTGACGGTCGTCGGAGGCGACCCGGGCCGGATGGAGATGGCTCTCGGCGAACGGGTCCCACAGGTTCCCGCCCGCACGACCGCCGAGGTGGCGCGCGCCTTGTTGGCCCTACGGAAGCCAGACCTGGTGCATGTCCACATGACGGCCGCCGAGGTGGCTGCAGCCTTGGTCCATCCTCTGGTCCGTCGACCCGTTATCGCCACACGTCACTTCACCGGAACCCGCGGCAGCTCGCTGCCCGGCAGGGCAGCACGGCTGCTGGTAAGGCGGGCCCTCAGCGCCCAGATCGCAGTCAGCCAGCACGTCGCGGACAGGGTCGACGGTGCCTCTGTCGTTGTGTACCCCGGTGTCCAGCGGCCCCTCGTGGTCCCCGGTGTCTCCGAGCGCCGACCCTGGGTGCTCGTGGCCCAGCGCCTCGAGCCCGAGAAGCGGACTGGGGACGCGATCCGTGCCTTCGCCGAGGTCACCCCCCCTGGGTGGTCACTCGTCCTCGCCGGTGACGGATCCCGACGACCACCGCTCGAGGAACTCGTTCGGGGCCTGGGAATCGCTGACCTGGTGAAGTTCTTGGGGCATCGGGACGACGTCAGGGACCTGATGGCCCAGGCATCGGTACTCCTGGCGCCGTGTCCGGACGAAGGGCTCGGCCTCAGCGTTCTGGAGGCCATGGCTGCGGGTCTGCCCGTGGTAGCGGCCGACGGTGGGGGGCACCGTGAGACGGTCGGGCGGTCGTCCCCCGAGTACCTGTTCTCACCTGGTGACTGGCGAGCGGCGGCCGAACGACTGGATCGTCTCGCTCACTCACCAGACCTCCGTGCCAGGGCCGCGGAAGCGGGCCGGGAGGTCCAGGCACGCAGGTTCACCGTGGAGCGTCAGGTGCGCGCCACCGACGAGGTGTACCGGGCGGTGCTGGCCTGATGGATCTGGTCGTCATGTCGCTGGAACGGTGGGACACGGTCTGGCGTCGCAACCAGCACCTCGTCGCGGGGCTCCTTCGGGAGCGGCCTGATCTGCGGGTCCTCTTCGTCGAGCCCGCTGAGGACCCGGCGTACCAGCTCCTAAGGAGACGGTTGCCGCGCCGAGGATCCGGACTCCGGGAGGTCCCGCTGTCCGGGGTGGTACGTCCCGGGACGCTCATGGCCTACCAACCGACGAAGCTCGCCCCTCGGCGTCTGGACCCCCGGGTGGACGAGCGCCTGGCCGACAAGGTCGTGAGGACAGCGACGCGGCTCGGGATGAGTCGGCCGGTGCTGTGGGTCAACGACCCACTCGGGGCCGAGGTCCTTCGCCGGACCGGATGGCCGGCCCTGTATGACGTCACCGACGACTGGTTGCTCGCCTCACGCACTTCCGCCGAGCAGGAGCGACTTGCCCGGCAGGAGAGCTACCTCCTCAGCGAGTGCCTGGAGGTGGTGGTGTGCTCGCACGACCTGGTCAGGTCCCGCAGCCGGCACCGGAACGTGCGGCTCATTCCCAACGCCGTAGACCTCGCGGCCTACCGAACGCGCCGCTCTCGGCCATCGGACCTGCCCACGGAACGGAGCGCACTGTATGTGGGGACCTTGCACCGCGACCGCCTGGACGTGGAGCTCTGTGTCCGAACGGCTCAGGAGGTCTCCGGGGTCGGACGACTGGTGATGCTCGGGCCCGTGGCGCTTGATGCGGAGGACCGGGAGCGGCTCCTGGCCAGCGGCGTCGTCCTCCTGGGAGCGCGGCCGGTCGACGAGGTGCCGGCCTACCTGCAGCACGCAGATGTCCTCGTCGTCCCCCACGTGGTCACCGGGTTCACCCAGAGCCTCGACCCGATCAAGGCCTACGAGTACCGCGCCGCGGGTCGACCCGTCGTCTCGACGCCAGTGGCGGGCTTTGTCGACCACGTGGGGGGCCTCGTGACGATCGTGGATGCCGACGACTATCCGCGAGTCGTTCGCGATCGGTTGGCGGAGCCCCTGGCTAGCGTCTCCGTGTCTGGCGTTCCGGACTGGTCCGAGCGGGTGGCGGCCATGGGCGAGGTGCTCGATACCGTCGCCGCGGGCCGCTGACCTCGGCCCACACCTGCTCCATCTGCCGCACCGTGCGCTCGATGCCGAACCTGGCCATGGCGTGGTCGTGGGCCCGCGCGGCACGCTCGGTCGCCTGGCCGGGGTGCTCCAGGACCCTGATCATCGCCGATGCCAGCGCATCTGGGTCTGCAGGCGGGACGAGAAGCCCCCGGGCCTCGCTGTCGTCTGTCCCCAGGATCTCGGGGACACCTCCGGCTCTGGTGGCGATGACGGGGACGCCGCGGACGACGGCTTCCAGGACGACCTGTCCGAAGGGTTCGGCGACAGGTGAGGCGTGCACCAGTGCCGTGGCGGTGTCCAGGAAGTGTGTGGTGTCGGACGCGAACGGGAGCCACTCGATGGCGTGTTCGACCCGGAGCCGACGGGCTCTCTCCTGCACACTGCGGAAGTAGGCGTCGGCGCCGAACATGGGACTGCCGACGACGACGAAGCGGGCGTCAGGGTGGCGTTCCAGGACCGCAGCCGCGCCCTCCACGAACTCGAGCTGGCCCTTGGTGGGGCTGATCCGGCCCAGCATGAGGAACGTGGGTCTTTCAGGTAGTTCCCTTCTGCGAACCTGGTCGCGACCGAGCGCCTGCTCCGGGGCAAAGCCCGGGTACGCGATCCGTGCAGGGCGCGGCACGGTCGCTGCCGTCGCAGCCGAGTTCGACACGACGGCATCGGGTAGGCGGGCGAGGAGTCGCAAGGCCGTAACGGCTGGTCGGGGGAGGTAGCCGACTGCGATCCGGTCGTGGAGGTACCAGACGAGGGGTCGCCGCAGGGCAGGCTGGACGAGGACGCCGAGAACATGCGCCTTGATGGTGTTGCTCCAGACGACCTCGACGTCCAGCTCCCGGCCGACGCGCACGACAGCACGCGCGGCTCGCGCGAGCTCGGTGGCCGCGGCAACCAGGAGGGTCGGTCGCCGGAGCAGGTCGAAGCGGCTGGCCGAGACGAACCGCTGCGACAGCTCGACGACTCGGACCGCCGCTCCTGCCTCGGCCAGTCTCTCTTCCATGGGGCCGTGCTCGAGCAGCACGACGGTGAGGCGGTGCCCGGACGGAGCCATGGCCCGAACCAGTCGCTCGAGGGCGAGCTCCGCGCCGCCGGTCTGGGCGGTGTGACTCAGCACCAGCACCCGGCGGGGGATCGGCGGGGCGGCACCGGCGGGGCGGTTGTGGAAGGAGGCCACTCTCCCTCCTCGGACGGGTCGGACGGGTGAGCCCACTGTAGGCGGGCGCGTCCTCCCGACGGCTAGGGTGTGGCCACCATGGGCGAGCGACGGTGTGCGGCATGCGTCTGGCCGTGACCTACCCGGGCTGCCACCGGAGGGGCGGCGTGGAGCGCGTGATGCTCGAGTGCGTGAACTTCCTCGCCACCCGGGGGCACGAGACCCACGCCCTCGCCCGGGAGTGGGACGAGGCGGCCGTGGATCCCGGGGTCGTCCGGCACCAGCTGTCCTACGTCCACCTGACGCCGGCCCTCGGGCTGCCCGCCTACCGGCGCTCCGTCACGGCGGCCGTGACGCACCTGGAGCCCCGTCCCGACGTCGTGGCGGGATTCGGCGCCGGTGCCCCCCCGGGATCCGTGGTCTGGATGCAGAGTGTGCACGCTGCCTGGATCGAGATGGCCCGGGCCACCCGGGGTCCGTGGGGCCGCCTCCGCCAGCGACTCAACCCGTTCCACCCGGTTGCCCTCGCCATGGAGCGACGCCAGCTGACCCGGCGGGAGTACCGGAGCCTGATTGCCCTGACCCCGGACGTGAAAGCCGACATCGTCCGGTTCTACGGGGTCCCGGCGGAGGACGTCCACGTCCTTCCCAACGGCTTCTCCCAACGCGAGTTCCACCCCAGATCCCCGGAGGAACGGGTAGAGACCAGGGCTCGTCTCGGGTTCGCGGATGACGATGTGGTCATCGTCTTTGTTGCCAACGAGCTCGAACGGAAGGGCTTCGCCCAGCTGGTGGAGGCCATCAGCAGGCTGCGGGATCCGTCGGTCCGGCTGCTGGCAGTCGGAGGTTTTCGGCAGAGCGAGGCCCGGGCGCTGGTCTCCCGTGCGGGGCTCGAGGGGCGTGTGGTCCTTCACGGGGCGACGAGCGAGGTGGCCGGCCTGTATGCCGCCGCGGACGTCTTCGCCCTCCCGACCAAGTACGAGGCGTGGGGCCTGGTGATCGTCGAGGCGATGGCGTGTGGACTCCCTGTGCTGACGACCCGTCTTGCCGGCGCGGCTGTGACCGTACGTCACGGCGAGACCGGGTACCTCGTCGACGACCCCGCCGACGTCCAGGAGATCGCCTCGGGCCTGGAGCACCTCCTCCGGGGGCCGATGCCGTCACCACAGGAGATAGCCGCATCCGTCGCCCGGTACGAGTGGGGATCACTCCTCGTGAGGTATGAAGAGATCCTTCGTCAAGCAGCCGGTGACTGAGAGAGCGAGGACCGACGTGGTCAACCGTAGGGTCATGGTCACGGGTGGAGCGGGCTTCATCGGCTCCCACCTGACCGAGCGACTGCTCAACGAGGGTCACGAGGTCCTGGTCGTCGACAACTTCTACTCGGGGTTGCGTGCCAACCTGGAGCACCTGCTCGGTCACCCTCGGTTCGAGCTCATGCGCCATGACGTCACCTTTCCGGTGTACGTCGAGGTGGACGAGATCTACCACCTCGCTTGCCCGGCTAGCCCCATCTACTACCAGCGAGATCCGGTCCAGACGACGAAGACCAGCGTCCACGGCTCCATCAACATGTTGGGCCTCGCCAAGCGCACGAAGGCCAAGATCCTCTTGGCCTCGACGTCGGAGGTCTACGGTGACCCGTCGGTCCACCCCCAGACGGAGGACTACTGGGGCAACGTGAACCCCATCGGTCCCCGGTCCTGCTACGACGAGGGGAAGCGCTGCGCCGAGACCCTGTTCTTCGACTACCGACGGCAACACGACATGCCGATCAAGGTGGCGCGGATCTTCAACACCTACGGACCGCGGATGCGTCCCGACGACGGGCGAGTGGTCTCCAACTTCGTGGTCCAGGCGCTGCGCTCCGAGCCCCTCACCGTGTACGGGGAAGGCAACCAGACGCGGTCCTTCTGCTACGTCGACGACCTCGTCGAGGGTCTGGTTCGACTGATGGACACGCCCCATGCGGTGACCGGCCCGATCAACCTGGGCAACCCGGTGGAGTTCACGATGCTGGAGCTCGCGGAGGCGGTCCTGCGTGAGACAGGCAGCTCCTCCAGGATCGAGTTCCGGCCCCTACCGCAGGACGATCCGATACGCCGGCAACCGGACATCACCAGGGCGCGCCAGGTGCTGGGGTGGGAACCCACGACTCCGCTCGAGGTCGGCCTCAAGCGGACGGTGGAGCACTTCCGCTCGGTGGTGTGAGTCCTACAGCACCGACTCCCACACCCGGGCGTGCTCCTGGACACAGCGCTCCCAGGTGAACTGGGACGCGCGTACTCTCCCCCGGGCCACCAGGGTCGCGATCTCCGGGCCGCCGGAAAGAGCGTGCTCGATCCCCTCGGCTATGGCCGGAGCGGTGGGGTCGACCAGGAGCGCGCCATCACCCGCAACCTCTGTCACGGAGCTGCCCCGGGCCGCCACCACGGGGACACCCGCTGCCATGCCCTCGAGAACGGGGAGCCCGAAGCCCTCATAGGTCGACGGCACCACGAGGGCGCTGGCTGCCGCTGTGAGAGAGGGCATGAGGTCGTCGGGGAGACGTCCGGTCAGGACCGTCCCGGAAAGTGGGGCGAACAGACGGGACCGACGCTCGTCCGGTGGTCCTGTCAGCACCAGCGTCAGGTCGTGGTGGCGGGCACGCACAGAAGGCCAGGCCTCGGCGAGGCTCGCAAGGTTCTTCCGCAGGGTGGCCCCGCCGGAGCAGAGAACGAACGGTTGACGGACACCCAAGGTGTGAAGCTGGTCGGCAGACAGGGGCTCCGCGTCGAAGTACCGCGCGTCGACGCCGTTGGGGATGACGTGGGGCCGGGGCACGCCCAGGACTCGCTCGGCCTCGTCCGCCGAGAACTCGGAGACGGTGATGACGGCGGCTGCCCGGCGAAGCTCCTCGGCCGCGGCGGGGACCGGGGGTGCTTCGTCCGGAAACCGCCAGGCCACGAAGTCGTGCACGGTGACCACGTCGCGCACGGCGGAGGGTGGTAACGAGAGGCTCAGTCGGTGTCCGACGTCGTGCCGCGGGTACAGGAGCCTGGCGGCCAGGCTGCGCTGCCGAGCACCTGCGCGGGTCACCCAGCCCTCCGGCATGCGTCGCGCCCCCCGGAGGTCGGATCGAAGAGAACGGACCGGCAGGTCCCGCACCTGCCACCCTGTCCCCAGCGTCTCGGCAGCCCGGGCGATGACCTCGCTCTCATACCGCTGCGCGCCCATCGGCTGGGCGGTGGCCACCCGGGCGAGGAGCAGTCGGGGCATGCGTGGGATTGTGTCAGGGCGGCCCGGACGGTGCCGTCGACCCAGACGTACGGTGGGGTGGTTTCATGAGGATCTGGTTGGCACCGAGCGCCTTCTACCCCTCGAGGGGCGGTGTGGAGGAGCTGACCCTCCAGCTCGCCCGCGAGTACCAGCGGCGGGGCCACGCCGTGACGGTCGTCGTCCACCGGCACCCGCCGACCCTGCCCGACACGGCCGTCGTGGAGGGCGTCCCGGTCGTGCGCATCCCCTTCGAGTTGCCGGGGCGGAGCGTGCGTCGCCTCTTGGGTGCACCGGCCTCCTTCCAGCGGCAGATCCGGGAGCTGGAGGCGATCGGACCCGCCCCGGATGTGCTGCACGTCCAGTGCGCGGCCAACCAGGTACCGGCCGTGGCCCTGTACGCCCGCAGGCACGGCGTCCCGCTCGTCCTCACCACCCAGGGCGAGGTCACGATGGATGCCGACGCCGTCTACCACCGCAGTGCGCAGATGCGCGTGGCGTTGCGTCTGGGCTCGCGTCTCGCGACGGTGCACACGGCGTGTGCCAGACGGGCCGGTGACGACGCGGCGACCGTGGCCAGCGGATTTCGCGGGTGCCAGATCATCCCCAACGGTGTCGATCTGTCCCAGTGGGAGCTGTCACCCCTTCCCGAAGAACCGGTCTTCGTGGCCTGGGGACGGCACGTACCGCAGAAGGGGTTCGACCTCCTGATAAGGGCGTTCGACCTGGTCCGGAAGGAGCTGCCGGAAGCGATCCTGCGGATCGGTGGAGACGGTCCGGTGACCGAGCAATTACGGGCGATGGCCGGAGAGGGAGTGGAGTTCGTCGGGCCGCTCGATCGTCGTGGGGTTCAGTTGCTGCTCCAAGGTGCCAGGGTCGCCGTCGTTCCCAGCCGGCTCGAGCCGTTCGGCATCGTGGCCGTCGAGGCGATGGCCGCGGGTCGGGGGGTGGTGTGGAGCACCAACGGCGGCCTGGCTGACGCCACCGGGGGTCTGGGCTGGGAAGTGGACCCGACGGACACTCCAGCCCTGGCGGACGCCCTCCTGCGAGCCCACCGGCAGCCTCTCGAGCCCACGGTGGCGCGGGCTCACGCGGAGGGATTGGCCTGGTCCAGCATCGCGGACCGCTACGTAGCCCTCTATTCCGCGTCGAGACGCCCGCGCTCTGGCCGATGACGCCGCCGGCAGGGTCAAAAGCGAACCGCTCGGTCATTCCGGCAGACGGGTGGCGGTGACGTCTGATCCCCAGAGTACGTAGTCGGGAGGGATGCCGAGGCGGCCCCTAGCAGCATCGAGTCCTGCCCTCAGGAGGATCCGCAAGGTCCTGCCGGCCTGACGCGGTGATCCCCGTACCAGGGACTGGAGCGGCCGCGTGGCGACGGCGCCCAACCACTCCAGCCAGGCCCCAGCCCTGGACCACGCCGGTGCCAGTGCGTTGGCGCAGTGGAGCCGATTGCGCCAGGACAGGTAGCGAAAGACATCAGGGCGAACGGAGGCACCCGGGGTCGTCTCGGCTCGCCAACGCGGGTCAACCGCTACCACCCATCCAGCACGCCGAGCCGTCAAGCTCAATGACACGTCTTCCCAGTACAGGAAGTATTCCTCGGGGAGCGGGAGGAGAGACGTGCGGATCAGAACGGCTGCTCCATCGACCCAGTCGACCGATACGCAGTCCTTGGTCGAGGGGACTTCGGTGAGGTGCACGGGTCGCCAGGCCGTCGTGAGCCGGCCGCCTGCCGAGATGACGGTGCCGCCGGGTGAGTACATCATCGGCGCGAGCAGACCGATCGATGAGTCCCCGGCAATGGTGCGAACGGCTGCGCGCGTCGATAGGGGGTCCAGCTTGACGCCCGGCGTCAGAAGAAGAAGCAGGGAGCACCCCCGGTTCACCAGCAGCGCGGCGCCGGCGTTCATTCCGGCCGAGTAACCCCGGTTGTCCGGCAGGACCACGATCTGACCCGCTTCTTGTGCGCCGTTGGGGCGGGGAGCGTCGCTACTCGGGTTGTGGACCACAACAACGTCCTTCGTCCGGAAGCCCGCCAGCCCCAGGCTCGCCACCGATTCGGACAGAGACGTGGAGCCGTAGCTCAAGAGGACGCAGCCAACCCCGGCTACGGGTTCCTGCGGTGCGGTCACGTTGAGCCTCGAAAAGGGTCAGGGCCTGGGATGTAGCGTAGTGGCGGCCGTGAGCGCTACAACGTAGCACCAGGCCTTGAGGGCAAGGGACGATAACCGGACGTTCCTTACCAGAGGGCCCCGGCTCGGCTGTCTTCGAGGAGTCATATGGCGCACCCACCGCAAGCGGCGCACTACCCATGGTCCGAACGCGAGGAACTCCTTCCGTTCGTGCCAGAGGGATGCATGAGGGTACTCGAGGTGGGGTGTGGGAGTGGCGGCTTTAGCCACACCCTCCGCAAGGTTCTTGGAAGATCCTGTCGGATCATCGGGGTGGAAGCCATGCCAGGGGCCATGGAGGTGGCCCGCGAGCGTGGCATGTTCGATGAGCTTCTTCAGGGGTACTTCCCGGAGGTGCTTCAGGGAAGCGAGCGTAGGTTCGACCTCGTCGTCTTCAACGACGTCCTTGAACACATGGTGGACCCGTGGGCAGTGCTGAGCCAGACCCGGGAATACCTTAACGGCCGCGGGCGAGTACTTGCCAGCATCCCCAATGTGCAGTTTGCACCAGTCGTGTGGGGGCTCCTCAGGGGTGAATGGCGCTACACGGATCTTGGGGTCCTTGACGCGACGCATCTCAGATTCTTCACCCGGCGTTCGATGACGCGCATGTTCGAAGAGGCTGGCTACCAGGTGGAATTGATCCAGGGGGTCAACGGGGCTCACCATGCTCGGCGCGGGGAGAAGAGACCGCTTCTCCGCCTCGTCAAGAGGGTCGCACCGATGATTCTGGATGACTCACTCTTTCAACAGTTCGCCGTTGTAGCACGACCCAACTAGCCTGAGCGACTCGAGGTGGTCACGCTGTCGATCAGGGTTGACCAGAACGTGGTGGGAGAACTGGTCGTTAGTGCCTCTGTCCGAGCGGCACGTCCCAGTCGGCCACGGAGGTCGATGTCGTTCCAGAGGTCTCTGATGGCCCTGGCCAGTGCCGGTATGTCACCTGGAGGGACCACCAGGGCCGTGTGACCAGCCCTGACGTAGTCCCTGCATCCGTTGACGTCGTTGACGATGACAGGCTTTCCCAGGGCCATGGCATCGAGAAGAACGAGTGGGCCGGCCGCGTAAGGCGTGTCCTTCAGGAGGACGGCGACCACGCGCGCACCCGCCGAGAGGGCTCGACCTTCTTCGGGGGTAGGCATGTTTATCACCTTGGTGCCCGGGGGAAGAGCCGAATGCCGTATCGCGTCGGCTGGCCCTGGCGCCAAAATCGCCGGAACTGGATAGGAGCGCAGAGCCGCAACGAGGGTGTCCCAATCTCGGTGTGCCCAGCCAGCGGAATAGAGGTAGTCGCCGTCCAGGGATAATGTGGAAGGGTCACCCGGGGGTGGAACCGGCCACCTTATGAAGGTTGTGTTCTGCGCGGCAATGCCGTAGGCGTCTTGGAGCATGTCGACGTCCCCCGTGCGGATCACCAGGAAGTGATCCACTGCCGATCGCAGCAAACGCTTGAGCCATGAGGGCGTGGGCCGGGGGGAGTGGAGGAAGTCCAGTAGGTGGATGCTGGCTGGTCGGCGGAGCTTGGCCGCCAGCGCATGGATGACGGCCGTGGGCCCCATCGTCGCCAACACGACGTGGTCGCCCGGTCTCACCGTGAGAGTCAGGCCGAGTGCGCCGCGGATCGAGAGGATCAGGGACCTTGCTCTGCTCTTTCCCCAGTCGTTAGGCCTGCGGTAGAGCCTCACGTTGAGCGTTGGGTTCGGGGTGAGAGACCAGGACCACGGCACCGACAAGACAAGGGCCCTCGGGCTGGCCTTCTGTGCGGTCTGGTTCAAGGTCCACCGGTAGCCAAGTATGAGGGGGCAATGGAGCGAATAGTAGGACCCGCGAGAGGAGCTCGCAACGGTTCGGCTCCCTGCGGTTGTGGCTGGACCGGCAGACCGTGGCCCAGGGGACTCCCGGGTGCGGTCACAGCGCGTGCGCGGTGGCCCGCACCAACGGCCCGAGCGCCGGTCTGACCGGGATTGGCATGGCTTGGATGACGACGTCAGCGTCGGCTCGGGTCAGTCCCGACCGGAGGACGCGCAGGCTCACCAGAACGGCCAGAAGACCCGTGATGCCGGCGGCTGCTGCGGCGGCAACGGGGGTGAGGTGCGTCACGGTAGCGAGGAGCCACATCCCGGGCGCTATGAGTCCCGCGGCGAGCGAGGGAACCAGGCTGCGGAGCAGGAGCCCGGCGGACAGGCTGCCGTGACGAACTTCCAGGATGGCCAGTAGCACCAGCAGCGTCAGCGAGCTGGCGACCTTTGCGGCAACCGCGCCCCAGGCGCCCCACAGGGGGATGGCCACGATCATGAGCACTACGGCCACGGCCAGTCCACTGAGGTCGACCCACAACAGGGAGTCGGCCCGCAAGCGAGCCAGGACGAAGATGCGGATGGGCTCAGATGCGACGCTCAACCCACTCACGACGGCTAGCGCGAGCAACATCGGCGCGCCGGCGGCAAAGTCGCGTCCATAGAGGTACGGAAGAAGAAGGACCAGACTTGGGAGCGCCGCACTGACGAGCAGGGCCGAAATGGTCGACGTCACCCGCAGACTGCGGCCGAAGGCGCCTGCAACGGCACCTTCGTCAACTTCCCGCAGGCTGGAAATGGCTGGGACGAGCGGGTTGACGAGAGTGTGAACAGGGGCAAACAGGTGAACCATCAGGCCGTAGGCAAGGGCAAAGACCCCCACCTCTGCGGCAGGAGCTAGTTCGGTGAGGAAGAAGACCTCCGTCCTGCTCGCAACAAGGGTGCCGATGATGGTGGACAACCCTGTGGGGAGTGCGAACCGCCAGAAACCACGGGGCATCTGCCTGGGCAGCCTGGGGGTGAGGACGGCTCTGCGGTAGTCGGCGCTGACGAAGAGTAGGGTGGCTACCGCGGACAGGCCACCGACCACGAGACGTACCAACCACACGGAGTCCGGCGTCGCCACGGTCACCACCGTGATCACCACGGCTATCTGCAACACGAGGTTGGTGACGAGTCCGAGTTGAGCAGCGCGGTCGGTCCGCTGCTCGATCGCCAGACACATCGGAGCGCCGCTCGAGGCTGCAGGAAGCCAAATGCCGAAGACCAGGGCCACTATCACCAGGGCTAGGGGGGCGTCGGCAACGAGGAGGACTGCCACAGTGATCACCGGAGCCGCCCAGATCAACCGGAAACCTTGTGCCTTGGAAAGCAGGTCCCGCACGAGGCCTCGGTCGCCGCGTCCGTGGGCCTTCGCCCCGAACTGCACGACGGCATTGCCCACGCCAAGGCCCACGATGACGCCCACGACGTCCATGAGCGTCGTCAGGACGGCGAGGCGGCCGTAGGAAGCGGCCCCGAGGACCCGCGCGAGAACCAGGTTGACGAGGAACGCCACGGGGAGCGAGACGAGAGTGTGAACGCCGGTCCAGAGCACACCCTTCGCTGCCCGACCCTGAAGGATGCTCCGCGACAGCGCGGCGTCGTCGGTCACGCCGCGTCGTGGTGAGATCGGTCAAGGGTCATGGGGCATGATGAGCGCAATCGCGCGCCGGCGCCAAATGCGACAGGCCATCAACCCGATGGAGAAGGAAGACGTGGTGGAGCCACCGGGTCGCGGCCCTGGTCAGAGCAGCCCTCACGGCCTTGTCCGCGGTGAAGACACCGACGGAGACGTTCACGTTCTCCTCATCTCGCCGCTCCGCGGGCTGGACCCGTGGTCGGGCGACGTGACCTTCACCGAACAGCTCCTCACCTCCGCACCTGCGGGTGTTCGCTACACGACCTACGCAGAGGCCCTGTCGCGGGGTGACCTGCTGGAAATCGGTTCGCGAGGCCACGTGGCCGCTTCACGGGGTTGGCAGCGGGCACGCGCTCTCTCGGGCGTGGCTCGGCGCAAGATCGAGTACGCGGTCAGGCGGAGCGGCGTGGCATACCGCGAACCGGTCCGTCTATTCCGGGTGCGGCCGGGTGCGTTCGACCTCGTCCACGTCCACGTCTTCCACACGAAGTTCATCGGGACGCATCCTCCGGTTGTCATGAGCGGAGGCGGTCCGATGCGATGGCTCTACGAAGGTGCTTTCGGATGGCCCGCGTGGCGTCTCGCCATCGCGGACGCGCTCGATCAGGCTGTGGGTTTCGCCCGGGGGGCGACGTTGTGCGCGGTCAGGTTGGGCCAGGCTGAGCGCTTCATTGCGCCGAACGATCACCTTCGCCAGTGGCTGGTGACCCGAGGTTGGGATCCCGAGAGCATCGATGTGGTGCACAACTTTCTTGCGGAGCAGCCCTCACTGGTTCGGCTTGGACGTCAGCATCCACGGGTGCTCGGCTTCGTCGCCAAGGACTTCGATGCCAAAGGGGGCCCACTGGTCCTGGCGGCCTTCGAGCGGTTGCGTCGCAGACACCCCGATCTGCGTCTCATCATTGTCGGCTCGGAGCCCCGGCACCCTGGCGCCTGGCTGGAAGAACGCGGCATCACCTGGCACCCGCCGCTCCAGCGTTCCAAGCTTCTCGGGTCCGTCTTGCCCCAGATAGATATCCTTGTCTATCCCTCGGGGGTCGACACGGGTGTGCCGTTCAGCACACTGGAGCCCCTTGCCCTGGGAATACCGGTCGTGGTGTCCGATTATCGGGGCCTTCCCGATCTTGTCGACGGTGGCGCGGGACGCGTCGCCCGGAGAGAGGTGGAGTCCGTCGAGGAGGCCGTGGAAGACCTTCTGGAGTCCCGGGCCTGGGCAAGCGCCTCCGCAGCGGCCCGCGAGCTTTTCCGAGAGGCCTATTCGGCAGAGACGCAGGTGCCGAGGCTCCGCGCCATCTATGACAGGGTGATTCGCGAAAGAGGTGGCCGTCCTGCAAGGTGACATGTCTTCCGCTGCTCTTTCGGCTGCCGTCGTGGTGGCCACGTACAACCGCCCGGATCACTTGACGAGATGCCTTGAGCACCTGCTTGTGCAGACGTTGGATCCCGCTGAGCTCGTCGTCGTCGACGCCAGCCCGAACGAGTTGACTCGTGAAGCGGTCGCATCCCTTCCCGGTGTCATCTACGTGCGCAACGACAGGGGCCGGGGTCACACGGCCTGGTCGAGGCACATTGGTATGAGCCTCACCAGGTCGGAGGTGGTCGCGTTCATCGATGACGACGCGTACGCCGACCAGGATTGGTTGGAGCAACTGATCCGGCGTCATGGGAGCGGGATCGGCGCGGTCGGTGGTCGAGCCATCAATGGAGTTCCCGGTGAAGAGAGCGAAGGCGTCGAGGAGATAGGGCGTTTGCTGGACAACGGGGTTCTCACTGGGAACTTCGCAGCCAATCCGGGCCGTGACATCGAGGTCGATCACCTACTCGGCGCGAACATGTCCGTTCGTCGCTCCGCCGTGGACGCGGTAGGTGGCATCCATGACCACTTTCCGGGCACATGTCTGCGTGAGGAGACAGATATCACTCTGCGGATGCGACGGGCCGGCTTCCGCATCGTTTTCACACCCGATGCCGTGGTGCACCATGAGCCGGGCCCCTATGCGAAGGGCCGCAGGTTCGACACGCGGTACAAGTACTACGGAGCCAGAAACCATGCCGTCCTCCTGGCGCACTCCCTGGGTCTGCGGGACCGTCACACGATGCAGAACCTGCTTACCGTGAGGTCGTCAGTCGTACGCGACGTGCGATCAGCACTGGGGACTCTGCGATCACCGCGCAGGCCAGGTGAACGGCGTGGGCGTGCTGCCGCATCGGCCCTCGCCAGTGCCGCGGCCCACACGGCCGGCACCGCTGTGGGCGTGGCGGCAGCCATGCGCATCGCGGCCCTGGAGCGGCGCACCGGTCGTTCAGACCTCACGTGATCCTGACCGCCGTAGGCGGACGAAGTTGTGGGCGGCATCTCGCAGACGCGCCAGCCGCCCGCCCTCCCGTGAGTAGCGGTCGAGGTACGGGCTGTGGGCGGCGAGCCGCTCGAGGTAGAAGGTCGTGTCGGCGTTCTTCATAACCGAGAACTCCGGGGCACCGGAGGTCGAGCTCATGGACGTCGCGATGTGGGCGCCTCGAAACAGGAGGTTGCGGTGCTTCTGTTGATAAAAGAGGTAGTCGTCCCCGCACCACACCTTCAGGTCGTCCGGGATAGGGGCGTAACACTCCTTGCGCATGAACATGAGCGTGCCGAAGCCCGGAGTTCGCTCGTAGACGGGAGAGACCCAAATGCGCCTGCGCCGCGCAGTGCTCGGCTCTCGTTCGTCGTCGACAAAGCAGGTCGGATGCGGACCGATGATTCCCACGGGCAGACGCAGCGCCCGGGTAGCGGTGTCGAGGACGCGGAGGTCGAAGAGGATGTCGTCGTTGCAGATGCAGATGAGTTCGAATCTCGCTTCGGCGACGCCGAGGTTCCAGGACGGGTTGACGAAGAGGTTCGTTGGCTGGTTCAGCACCCGCACTCGTGCATGCGGTAGCTCAAGCCGTTCCGGAGAGTTGTTGATGACGATGATCTCGCCGACCCGAGGATGGTCCGCCAGGCGCGTGACCAGCGGGACGAGGTGCCGTGACCTCTGCAGGGTGGGCACGATCACGCTGAGACGTCCACTCATTGCGGTGGATCGTAGCCTCGGCCAGGCTGCACCCGGGTCGGGAAGGCAGTCCTGGTCGGGCACGCACACCCGCAATGTCCCGCATAGATAGAGTGGTTGGGCCAGGCGCCGCCCCGGAGGGCTCCTGAGCACGACACCGAAGGAGTTCCCATGCGACGTTCGACGACCACCGCTGCGCTGGCCCTGACCACCGCCCTCGCGCTGAGCGCCTGCGGTGGGGGCGGCGACGGCAGCGTGGAGGAGACGCCGGCAGACGCGCTGACCCAGGAGCAGATCGAGCAGCTCCTGCTGACCCAGGACGAGTTCCCGATCGAGGGCTGGACGCGCGGCGAGGTGTCCGCGGTCGAGACCGGTGACGACGCGGACGAGACGGCTGCTGAGGACAGCTTCGACGACCTGTTCGCGGGCACCGAGGGCATCCCGCAGGAGTGCCTCGACGCACTGGAGCGCGTTGGCGACATGGGTTCGGAGAACGTGACCGCCGGCTCGAAGGTCACCTTCGAGGGTCCTGACGAGGCGAGCACGCTGATCCCCGCGGAGGCCGAGCTCGTCGTCGCGTCCTTCGAGGGTGGCGCCTCGCCCCTAGCTCAGCTGGCGGAGGTCAACGAGCACTGCAGCGACCTCGAGATCGAGCAGGACGGCATGACGATGCAGCTGTCGTTCGCCGAGCTCGACGGCATGGACGGCACCCGGATGACCCTCGAGCTGGCGGGTATCGAGGTGGGGATCATCATGGGTGGCCAGTCCGAGGGAAGCACCGTCGTGGCGCTCATGGCGACCGGCATGGAGGAGGCCGACGTCAAGACGGTCGTCGACGCCCAGATGGCGAAGGTCCGCGACGCGGGCTGACCAGTGAGCGACTTTGCACGTCCTTGACTCTCCGTTGACCGCTGATATGGAAATTGGTGGTGCCCGGGGTATGGCCCCGGGCACTGTTCAGCACATACAGTTCAGAGTCAGTCAGTCGACGCGAGGGAGCTGAACGTGCGAGCCGACGGGGGAGGCCGGACCCGTGTCCGGCGGTCGAGCATGCGGCGCGGACGGAGAAAGACCGTCTCCGCGCTGCTCGGCGGTGCCCTGCTCGCGGGCACGCTTCTCGTGGCTCCGGCGCTGGCCGACGACGATGACGACAGCCCGCAGCAGCCCGAGTCGTCGCAGAACGAACAGCCCCGCACCTCCGGTGGCTTCGGTTACGGCGGGCGCGCCCTCGGCCCCGCCCCTCTGGAGGTCCTCCCACCCGACCCGGCCTACCCGGTCCCCGAACCACTGGAGAACCCCAACCTGCCCGAGGAGGTCGACGTCACCCCGCCGTGGCAGGAGAACATGGTCTGCGACCCGTTCGACAAGCCCGGCCTGGAGGCGTTCGCCAACCTCGTCGGGACGCACTACGGCCGGCCGCACTACACGACCTCCCGCTCGTGCATCGACCTGAAGTCCGAGCACTACGACGGGCGGGCGATCGACTGGGCCCTCAACGCCTACGACCCGCACGACCGCAGGATCGGTGACGCGGTCGCCCAGTGGCTGACGGCCAACAACGGCGAGATGGCGCGCCGGTTCGGGATCCAGTCGATCATCTGGAACCAGCGGGTCTGGCACGCCTACGACGACAGCGGCTGGCGTCGTTACGTCGGACAGAGTCCGCACACCGACCACATCCACTTCTCGTTCACCTGGGACGGCGCGATGATGCGCACCTCCTGGTGGACCGGTGTGGCGGTCGAGCGGCCCGACCTGGGACCGTGCCGCGGCGTGGCAGGCGCCTACGCCGCCATCCCGCTCGCCCCGCGCTACGAGCCGTGCGCGCCGAGCCTGGTGTCCGTCTCGCACACCGGGTACGCCGACGTCCGGCCCGGGGGGCAGGGTGCCGGCGTCTCCCTCCTGCAGGAGGCCATGGGCCTGAAGCCGACCGGCGTCCTGGACCAGAAGACCCGCGAGGCGCTCCTGGCCTGGCAGATCGAGCACGGCATCCCCGGCACCGGGGTCGCCGACCAGCTCTCGTATGCCGTGGCGCTGGGTGAGGGGGTCCCCGACCTGCCTGAGCACGCGCTGGCCGTCCCGCTGCCCGACTACATGACCACCCCGTTCACCCCGTTCAAGCGGACCGTCCTCGGCGAGGGCGACCAGGGTGACGCGGTGAAGCTCCTGCAGGACGCCCTGGGCGTCGAGGCAGACGGCAACTTCGGGCCGAAGACCAGGGAGGCCCTGGAGCAGTTCACCGCCGAGCACCCGCTCCTGACCGATGGCGCCACCACCACGGCGCTGACCTGGCACCTGCTGGAGCAGGCGGCATACCCGACGCTCCCCTACCGGCACCTGGAGCTGCAGGTCGGCGACGAGGGCTTCGCGGTGAAGGTGCTGCAGCAGCAGCTGGGTCTCGAGCCCGACGGCAAGTTCGGCCCGATCACCGAGGAGGCCGTCCGCAAGGTGCAGCGCGAGGCGGGTCTCGAGCCGACCGGCATCGTGGACGGCCCGACCTGGGCGGTCGCCGACAGCGGCAAGGGCGTCTCGGTCCTGCTCAGCGGTGGCGACGTGGACGAGCTGGGCCGCACCTGGGCGGACGGGTCGATCGTCCAGGGTGAGGCCGATCTCCCCAGCGCCGACGAGTGAGGCACTGATCGACGGAGGGCGTGCTCCGGCCCGTCCCCACTAGGCTGATCGCCATGGGTTCCCGACCGCACATCGCGGCCGTCCTGGAGGATGCCGTCACCACGCGCGTCACGAGGGTGCTGCGCGCCCGGGGGTGGCAGGAACGCATCATCGGCTACACCGGCTACGGCACCCCCTCGATGGCCCGGCTGTTCGCAAGGGTCGTGCTGCGCCGTCCCGGGGACGACGAGGAAGAGGCCTCCGCCGAGACCACGGCCACCGAGGCCCAGCTCGACGAGGCGCAGGCGACCGCATCGCAGCGCGGCTGGCGGGCCTTCATCACCTCCGCCGTCGCCGGCACGCAGCTGCACCTGGAGCTCGGTGCCGCCCAGATGGACGTGGTCACCGACCGGGGCGGCTACATCGACACGGTGCTCACCGGTCACGGACTCGAGCCGGGCTGGCACCAGGCCAAGATCACCGCGCGCAACGGCTGGTCGGTCACCGCCGAGGTGAACATCGTCGACCCGCAGGCCCGGGTCGGCGTGGTCAGCGACATCGACGACACCGTCATGGTCACCCACCTGCCCCGTCTCATGATCGCCGCGTGGAACACGTTCGTGCGGTCCGAGCAGGCCCGGCAGGTCGTGCCCGGCATGGCGGCGATGCTCCGGGCACTCCAGGCGGAGGCACCGGGCACCCCGGTCTTCTACCTGTCGACCGGGGCGTGGAACACGGCTCCGACCCTGGCTCGCTTCCTGAAGCGGAACGACTACCCCGCCGGCCCGCTCCTGCTCACCGACTGGGGCCCGACCAACACCGGCTGGTTCCGCAGCGGCCGTCAGCACAAGCGCGACCAGCTGGAGCGGCTCGTCAGCGAGTTCCCGCACCTACGGTGGATCCTCGTCGGCGACGACGGCCAGCACGACCCGATGATCTACGGGGAGTTCGCCGAGAAGTACCCGGACAAGGTCGAGGTCGTGGCGATCCGCCGGCTGACGCCTGCGCAGCAGGTGCTCTCCCACGGCCTCCCCCTCGCCACGGACGAGCTCCTCGGCAAACGGGACGGCAAGGTACCCATGGTCAAGGCCCCCGACGGCTTCACCCTCCACGCGATGATCCAGCACGCCCGCACCAGCGTCCGCAGGACCGGAGGTGACCGTGCCTGAGCTGCCCGAGGTCCAGGCACTCGTCGACTTCCTCGGCGGTCGGATCGTCGGTCGGGTCGTTACCGACGTCGAGTTGGGATCCATCGCCGTCCTCAAGACGTTCGACCCGCCTCCGGACGCGCTCCTCGGCAGCCCGGTCGACGGGGTGAGCCGGCACGGGAAGTTCATCGACATCGACGTCGACGGCACGCACCTGGTCTTCCACCTCGCCAGGGCCGGATGGCTGCGCTGGTACGACCAGGTCCCGTCGACCCGGGTGCGGCCCGGCAAGTCACCGATCGCCCTGCGAGTCCGCCTGGACGACGCCGCTGGCTTCGACCTGACCGAGGCCGGCACGCGCAAGGGGCTGGCGGCATACGTGGTGCGGGACCCCCAGGAGGTCGCCGGTATCGCCTCCCTCGGTCCCGACCCACTCGCCGACGAGTTCACCCGGGAGGCCTTCGGAAAGGTCCTGGCGGGGCGTCGCCAGCAGGTCAAGGGAGTCCTGCGCGACCAGACGATCATCGCCGGGATTGGCAATGCCTACTCCGACGAGATCCTTCACGCCGCGAAGCTCTCACCCTTCGCGATCGCGGCGACCCTGACCGAGGAGCAGGTCGACACGCTCTACGAGGCGCTTCGACGGGTGCTGAAGCACGCGGTGGACGTTGCGACCGGCAAGCCCGCTGCGGAGCTCAAGGACGCCAAGCGGGCCGGGATGGCGGTCCACGGGCGCGCGGGGGAGAAGTGCCCGGTCTGCGGTGACGTGGTCCGTGAGGTCAGCTTCGCCGACTCGTCGTTGCAGTACTGCGCCACGTGCCAGACCGGGGGCAAGCCGCTCGCCGACCGTCGGATGTCGCGGCTGCTGCGCTGACGCTCGTCCCGCGTGTCACGATGGGGCCCATGACGGACGTGCCTTCGATCTCCGTGACCGACGTCCCCGACGACGCCGTCGTCCTCGACGTCCGGGAGGACAACGAGTTCGCCGCCGGGCACGCGCCCAACGCGATCCACGTGCCGATGGGTGAGGTCCCGACCCGGCTCGACGACCTCCCAGAGAGCGACGAGCCGATCCCGGTGATCTGCCGCAGTGGCGGTCGGTCCGCGCGCACGGTCCAGTGGCTGCAGATGCAGGGGTTCGACGTGGTCAACGTCGATGGTGGGATGCAGGCGTGGAGCCGGGCCGGGAAGGCGATGTCGTCCGAGTCAGGGCAGGAGCCCACCGTTCTCTGAGGTCCGAGTGCCGTCAGGTGGTCCGCCGGACCTCGTTGCACCAGTTGTGCGCCTGTCTTCGACCTCGTGCCGGAAACGCGACTTGAGCCGGAGGAAGGGCGTCTCCAACCAACGGTAGGACACGGCGGCCAAGCCGATCGTCACCATGAGCCCGGTAGTCGCTCGGGCCCAGTTCGGCCCGACCGGAACCTGGTGCACCAGGAGGCTCAGGACCGGGAAGTGGTACAGGTACAGGCCGTAGGCCCGCTTGCCGACCCATCGCGCCGCCGTAACGCGGAGAGCTCTCTGGGCGACCGACATCTGGACGGGAACGGCGACGAGGCCGAGCAGGACGATCACGGACAGGACCCCCGGCAGGCTGCTCCACCCCATCATCAGCATCGCGGGCAGGGGCGTGGGCCAGAAGGTCAGGCCGACCAGGACCAGCAGGGCGGATGTGGTGACAGCTCCCAGCCATGCAGGGGCCCTGCGGAGGCGCCCACTGCGCATCCACCAGAGGCTCGCAACACATCCGTAGACCATCGGGGTGGCTCGCTGGTAGGCCGCTTGAACACCCTCCGGCAGAAGCCCTGGCACCACCAGGAGGGCGGCCAGGGCGAGGAGCGAAACCCCCGCCGCGACGCGTGTCCACCGGACCGAGAGGAAGCCACCCAGGAGCGCTGGCCACACGAGGTAGAAGTGCTCCTCCAGGGACAGGGTCCAGGTGTGCTCCAGGAGGGGTGCCTCGTGCCCGGTGTAGATCCACAGGTGCGCCACGTAGAAGAGTGCGGCGACCATCCCCGGCCAGGTCTCTGGCAGGGCCTGCCCCACGAGCGAGGCGACGAGGACGAGCAGGACCGCTGCAACGAGTGCGGGATAGAGCCGCAGCACCCGACGCATGTAGAAGTCCGGCAGGTGGATACGGCCTGTGGACTCATGCTCCCTGAGCAGGAGGGTCGTGATGAGGAAGCCGCTCAGCCCGAAGAACACGTCCACCCCGACGTAGCCGTTCGGGGTGAACGAGTAGGCGTGGAAGAGCATCACGGCGACCACGGCGATGCCACGGAGACCGTCCAGACCTGGCCAGTGGAAGCCGCGCTCCTCGAGTGCGTTGGCCGCCGCGGCGCCGCCCGTCACACGCGAAGAGTAGCGAGGCTAGCCAACCAGCGGGCCGCGGCGCCGCTGTCGCCGCTCCGGCGCGGGGGGCACCGGCTTGGCGGCCACGACGTCCTTCGTCTCGACGCGCTGGTCTCCCTTGCGGGTCCGGACCGTCAGCCACCCCTCACCTCGCTCGACGAGCTCGCCGAGCGCGTCGGTCGCCCGCTCGCCCTCCTCGATGAGATAGCGGACGACGACCCTGGTGCCGACGGGCACGCCGGGGAGGACTTCTCGCGTCATCTGGCCCAGTCTGCCACCAGTCCTAGACTCTGCTAGACAGCGCGATCGAACCTTCGGGTGGGTCCGGGGGCGCCTCGCGAAGTACCCTGTGCGACGGCCGGACCGACGACGCGACCGGCTCACACGTCCGACACATCCGGCTGCAGGGGCCGGAGGGGGAGCGACTTCACCATGACCACGACGGCCACCCCGCCGCGCGCATCCCAGGGTGCCCGGCTCCCGGTCCGCACCCGGGACCGGCGCCCGGCGCTCGCGGCGCTGGCGATCCTGCTCATCATGCTCGGCGCCCTCGGCAGCGCGCTCATCGCGTTCCGCTCCGGCGACCGCGTCGAGGTGCTCGTCGCCGCCCGGGAGATCCCGCAGGGCACCCAGGTGACCGAGGAGGACTTCACCGTCGCCCGGGTCGCCAACGACGGCGGCAACGTCGTCGACGCCGCCTCGCTCGACGCGTTCGTCGGCGCCTACAGCACCTCCCGGATCCCCGAGGGCACGCTCATCGCCAACACGATGTTCACCGTCGACAACGTCGTCCCCGACGGCGGCCAGCTCGTCGGCGTCGCGGCCACCACCGTGCTGCGCCCGTCGGACCAGCTGCGGCCCGACGACATCGTCCGCCTCTACAGCGTCCCGCCCGAGGGATCCGGCGACTCCGAGACCGTCGTCGAGGCGGCGCGCATCGTCCACGTCGCCGCCGGCGCGCCGACCAGCGACCTGGTGCACGTCACCGTCCTCGTCCCCGACGAGGACGCGGCCCGGGTCGTCCAGCTCAACGCCTACGGCCAGCTCGGCATCGCGACGCTGCCCGACGGCACGGAGCCGGTCATCGACCTGCTCACCGAGTAGGGGCAGGCATGGCACTGGTCTCCTTCTTCAGCGCCAAGGGCGCGCCCGGCGCGACCACGACGGCGATGCTCGTCGCCGCGCTCTGGCCCCGCCCGACCCTGCTCGTCGACGCCGACGGCGCCGGCGGGGACGTCGGCCTCCGGCTCACCGCGCCCACCGGCGCCCCGCTGACCCGCAACCCCGGCCTGCTCACCCTGCTGCCGCTGGCCCGACACGGGCTGGTCCCCGGCGTCGTCCTCGACCACTCCCAGGTCGCCCTCGGCGGCCAGCGCGTGCTCGTCGGCCTGGAGAACCCCGCGCAGGCCGAGGCCGCCGGCGCGCTCTGGCCGACGCTCGCCCAGGCGTTCCACGACCTGCCCGGCATGGACGTCGTCATCGACGCCGGCCGGCTCAACCACCGGTCCTTCCAGCTGCCGCTCCTGCAGCGCAGCGACGTCGTCGTCGGCGTCGTCCGCGCCGACCCCACCAGCGTGGTGCACATGCGCCAGCGGCTGTCGCTGCTCCACGAGACGTTCGCCCCGCTCGGCGCCGACGCCCCGCGGCTCGGCCTGGTCTGCGTCGAGGACGTCCAGCACCAGGGCGAGGCCGCCAGCGCCATCCAGACCGTCGCCGCCGAGGTGCCCGACGTGCTCGACCTCGGCCAGGTCGCCCTCGACCCCAAGGCCGTGCGGATGTTCCACGGCGAGCCGGTGTTCCGGCCCGAGCGCAGCATGATCGTCCGCTCCGGCCACACCCTCGTCGAGCGGCTGCTCGCCGCCGCCGGTCCGGCCCTCGCCCCGCCCGAGGAGCCGTATGACGTGACGCAGCCGACCCCCGACCCCGCTGCCCGGAACGGGGCCGGGCCGGGCGCGGTCGAGCACGCCGAGACCCAGCCGGCCGGGGACCACGCCCACCAGAACGGCACGCCGGCCGACGGCACACGGGACGGCGAGGAGGAGCCGGTCCTGCGCCGTCCCCGCCGCCAGCGGAGGAGGTTGTTCCGATGAGCACCCGCACCGAGGAGCTGCCCACCGACGCCAGCGCCGCCCAGCTGGCCGCGACCAACCAGCTCGTTCGCCGGTTGCGCACCCAGGTGGCCGACCGGCTGAACCAGCAGCGGCGCCGTGACGAGGTCGCCGGGCGCCCGCCGATGACCAGCGAGGACGAGCGGCACTACGCCCGCTCGCTCATCGTCCAGGTCCTCGAGGACCACGCCGCCGCCGAGATCGCCCAGGGGCGGGTGCCGCCGTCGGCCGAGGAGGAGGAGCGGATCGCCTCGGCGATCCACGCCGCCCTGTTCGGCGTCGGCCGCCTGCAGCCGCTGCTGGAGGACCCCGAGGTCGAGAACATCGACATCAACGGCTGCGACCGGGTGTTCGTCGGCTACGCCGACGGCCGCGAGGAGACCGCCCCGCCGGTCGCCGACTCCGACGAGGAGCTCGTCGAGCTCATCCAGGTCCTCGCCGCCAACGTCGGCCTCACCTCCCGGCCGTTCGACTCCGCCAACCCCCAGCTCGACCTGCGGCTGCCCGACGGCTCCCGCCTCTCCGCGGTCATGGGGGTCTGCCAGCGCCCGGCGCTGTCGATCCGCCGGGCCCGCCTCGGGGCGGTCACCCTCGACGACCTGGTCGGCACCGGGACGCTCACCGAGGAGCTGGCCTCGTTCCTGCGCGCGGCGGTCGCCGCGCGGAAGAACATCATGATCGCCGGGGCGACGAACTCCGGGAAGACGACGATGCTCCGCGCCCTGGCCGCCGAGATCCCGCCGCACGAGCGCCTCATCACCGTCGAGCGCGCCCTGGAGCTGGGCCTGGACAAGTTCGAGGACCAGCACCCGAACGTCGTCGCGTTCGAGGAGCGGCTGCCCAACTCCGAGGGCGTCGGCGCGGTGACCATGGCCGAGCTGGTCCGCCGCAGCCTGCGGATGAACCCCAGCCGGGTCATCGTCGGTGAGGTCCTCGGCGACGAGATCGTCACCATGCTCAACGCGATGAGCCAGGGCAACGACGGGTCGCTGTCGACGATCCACGCGAACAGCTCGCTCGAGGTGTTCAACCGGATCGCCACCTACGCCCTGCAGGCCGAGGAGAACCTCCCGGTCGAGGCCACCCACATGCTCATCGCCGGGTCGATCAACTTCGTGGTCTTCCTCCGCAAGATCAACGACCACGCCACCGGCGGCGGGATGCGCCGCGTGGTGGAGAGCGTGCGCGAGGTCACCGGCGTCGACGGCCGGGTGCTCTCCTCGGAGGTGTTCGCGATGGCGCCGGACGGCTACGCCCGGGCCAAGGCACCGATCGCCTGCATCGACGACCTCGTCACCCACGGCTACACCCCGGGCGGGACCGTGGGCAGGTGGGACTGATGGGCGGCGACGTGCTCCCGCTCGTCCCGCCGATCCTGGCCGGGGCGCTCATCGGGCTCGGCCTGTTCGTGGCCGTGCTCGCCGTCGTCGGCGTGCCCGAGCGCGACCCGTCCAAGCCGCCCCGGTTCGCCCGGAAGGTCAACCCCAAGGACACCTCCACCAGGCTCGCCGTCGGCGCCGTCGCCGGCCTGCTCACCTGGTGGCTCACCGGGTGGCCGGTCGCCGGCGCCGCGATCGGGCTGCTCGCCGCCAACTGGGACCGGGTCGCCGGCGACGCGCGCGCCGAGCGGCTCGGCATCGCCAAGCTCGAGGCCCTGGCGTCCTGGACCGAGTCGCTGCGCGACACCATCGCCGGCGCGATCGGCCTGGAGCAGGCGATCCCCGCCACCGCGGTCAACGCGGGCGCCTCGATCCGCTCCTCGCTCAACCTCCTCGTCGACCGGCTCCGCATCCGCGAGCCGCTGCCCGACGCCCTCACCGCGTTCGCCGAGGACCTCGACGACCCCAGCGCCGACGTCATCTGCTCGGCCCTGGTGCTCAACGCCCGGCTCCGCGGCCCCGGCCTGCGGGACGTCCTCACCGCCCTCGCCGCGTCCACCCGCGAGGAGCTGGACATGCGCCGTCGCATCGAGGCCAGCCGCCGCAGCATCCGCCGCTCGGTGCGGATCGTGCTCCTCATCGTCCTCGGCGTCATGGGCATGCTGGCCGTGTTCAACGGCGACTACGTCGCGCCGTACAGCTCGTTCAGCGGCCAGCTCGTCCTCGGCGTCGTGGCGATCCTGCTCGCCGGGGGCCTGCTCTGGCTGCGCCGCCTGGCCACGCCCGAGAAGCTCAGCCGGTTCCTCGTGGTCGACCGCTCCGCCCGTGAGCGGCTCCGGCTCGCGGAGGTGGACCGGTGATCTGGCCGCTGCTCACCGGCGCCCTCACCGGGCTCGGCGTCTACGCCCTGATCCGGGTGCTGATGCGCCCGCGTCCGGGCGTCGCCACGCTCGTCGCCCGCATCGACGCCGGGTCGCGGTCCATGCAGACCCACACGCTCAGCGAGTACGACGCCTCCTTCAGCGGGATGAGCGAGCGCACCCGGGGCCTGATGACCGCGCTCGCGGACCGGCTCGAGGTGCTCGCCGCCCAGCGCGGTTGGCACCTGCACCGGCAGCGTGCCGACCTGGCCATCCTCAACCGCACCGTCGGCGCGATGCTCGCCACCAAGGTCGTCGCCGGGCTCATGCTGTTCGCCCTGGCGCCGGTCCTGTGGGCCGGGCTGCGGCTCACCGGGATGGACCTTCCGGCGGGAGTGCCGCTGGTCCTGGGGATCGGGTTGGGCCTGTTCGGGTTCGTGCTCCCGGACCTGTCGCTGCGCAGCGAGGCGGACAAGCGGCGCCGGGAGTTCCGCCGCACCGTCGGGATCTTCCTCGACCTCGTCGCGATGAACCTCGCCGGCGGCCGCGGCCTGCCCGAGGCGCTCCTGGCCGCGGCCAACGTCAGCGACCACTGGTCCCTCGTCCGGATCCGGCAGGCCCTCGCCAACGCGCGGCTGTTCGGCACCACACCGTGGGAGGCGCTGGGCGACCTGGGCCGGGAGATCGACCTGGAGGAGCTGGAGAACCTCTCCGGCGCCCTCGTGCTCGCCGCCGACGACGGCGCCAAGATCCGCCAGTCCCTGTCCGCCCGGGCCGCGACGATGCGCCGCAAGGAGCTCGCGCGCGCCGAGGGGGAGGAGGGGGAGCGCTCGCAGTCGATGCTCGTCGCCCAGCTGCTGTTGCTCATGGCGTTCCTCATCTACCTCGGCTACCCGGCGGTCATGCTCCTGTTCACCGCCTGATCCCCTGCACAGGAGTTGGGCAGGAAGCCTGGATGTGGCAGCATCGACCCGTTCTCTGAACGATCGGCGCAGGGGCCGATCACCTCGAGTGGAGGGGTCACACCCGATGAAGAGCACCAAGAGCACCGTGCTGCGCCGGATGCGCGACGTCCTGGAGGGGGCGCGGGAGCGCGGGGCGTCGGCGCTGGAGTGGGCGCTGATCGCGGCGATCGTCGTCGTCGCGGCGACGTTCATCGGCGCGGCGGTCTACAACGTCGTCCAGGACAAGGCCGCCGAGATGGAGAACTGCGCGAACGCCCCTGTCGGCAGCCAGTGCTGAGGGCGCCGGCCACCAGGCCGGTCCGTATGACGTCCCGTCGCCCCGTGCCGGGCCGCCGGGACGGGGGTGCCACGTCCCTGGAGCTGGCGATCATCGCGCCGATGTTCCTCACCCTGGTGTTCCTGGCGATCCAGGCCGGCCTCTTCTTCTACGGGCGCACCGTGGCGGTGCAGGCCGCCCGGGAGGGGGTGTCCCAGCTGCGGCTGGCCGAGGACGCCGCGGCGTTCGAGGCGATGCGCGGCGGCGCGGTCGACTACACCCGGGACTTCGCGGCCACCGTGGGTCAGCAGGGGCTGCTCGACCCGCAGGTGCGGGCGCGCTACGACGACGCCGAGGGGCGGGTGTGGGTCTCCGTCACCGGACGGGTGATCAGCCTGGTCCCGGGGCTCGACCTCACCACCACGGCCGAGGCGTCGGGGACGGTGGAGCGGTTCCGGGAGCCGAACCGGCCCTGAGCGCCCGGCCGGCGCACAGCACACGGGGAGACGGACGAGCAGGACGACGGACGAGACGGGAGCAGAGACGGTGCGGCAGCAGGGTGAGCGCGGCTCGATCGCCATCGAGCTGGCCTTCCTCGCCCCCGTGGTCCTGCTCATCCTGGCGCTGATCTGGGGGTACGGCCGGGTGGCCTGGGCCAACGGGCACCTCGAGGCCGGCACCCGCGACGCCGCCCGGGTCGCCACCCAGGCACGGTCGCTGCAGGAGGCCCAGGCGGCCGCCGAGCGGGCCGTGCGTGACGCGACCGCCGCGGTGCCCGCCTGCCAGTCCACCGCCCGGGTGACCCTCACCGGCCGGTTCCAGCCGGGCGAGACGATCACCGTCGACGCGACCTGCCGCTACCCGCTCGGCGACATCGGGCTCCCCGGCGCCCCGGGGACGATGAACCCGACCTCCAGCTTCAGCTCGGTGCTCGACCGGCACCGAGGGGTGGAGGACTGAGGTGCTGACCCGCTTCCTGCACGACCGGGACCGGGGCTCCATCGCCCCGGCGATCCCGGTGCTCGCGATGGCCCTGCTGCTCCTCGGCGGGCTGGTCATCGACGCCTCACGCCAGCTCAACGCCCGCGGGGAGGCCGTCGCGTTCGCCGAGGAGGCCGCCCGGGCGGGGGTGCAGGCGATCCGGGTCAACGAGTTCGGCGAGATCGAGCTGGTCCCGCAGGAGGTGCCCGGTCTCGTCGCCGACTACTGCTCCCGCGTCATGGCCCGCGCCGCGGTGCAGCGGTGCGAGTTCGTCCGGCTCGAACCGGCACCGGAGGGGACCCGCCGTCCCTTCCGCGTCGTCGCCGAGGTCGAGCTCGGCGTGCCCGCCAGCCTGCTCGGTATGGTGGGCGTCCGGCAGCTGACGGCGTCCGGCTCGGGCCGGGCCGAACCTGTGGAGGGGGACATCGATGGCATCGAGCCGACGCCCTAGCCTGCGCCCGCTGACCGGTGCCGCCGGCCTGGCCGCCCTGGCCCTCCTCGTCGCCGGGTGCGGGGGCACCGACGACGAGGCCGCCGGCCCGACCAACCTCGGGACGCGCCCGACGTCGGTGGAGGCCGACGCGGCGGAGTCGACGAGCGCCCCGGAGCCCTCGCCGGAGGAGACCTCCGACGCGGTGACCTCGACCGCGGCCCCGGACGCCAGCGACACGACCGGCACGCCCCCGCCGCCCGCGGCGGCCCCGTCCGGGGACGACGGGCAGTGGGACGACGACCCCCGGGTGGAGATCGTCCGCGAGTGGGCCGAGGAGTACGCCCGCGCCGCCACCGCCGGCGACCCGGACCTCGAGGACTGGCTGGACACCATGACCGGCGAGGCCCGGGAGGACCGGATGGCCCTCATCGAGACCGACCTCGGGTGGCACTACCCCGGCCCGGTGCCGTTCACGGTCACCCAGGTCGTGGACCGGGACAACGGTCGCGCCGCGGTCGAGGCCTGCGTGCTGGCCCGCGGCTTCGCCGCCGACCCGGCCACCGGGGCGCCGCCGGAGGACGAGCTGGTCTACCCGTTCGAGTTCCACCTCGAGGCCACGGACGACGACCGCGACGACTACGTCATCACCGGGATCTACCTGGGCAACCAGAGCTGCAACGGGATCGACATCGAGAGGAGCGCCTGGTGAGGGGTGCGAGCACGAGAGCGCGGAGGTGGGGGGCAGTGGCCGCGGCGGTCGCGCTGCTGGCCGGTATGCCGACCGCGAGCCTGGCGGTGGGACCGCCCAAGGAGTCCCCGGACCCGGTGACCCCGGGCCAGCCGGGGCAGCACTGGGCGCCCGGGCTGCACCAGAGCAAGCGCGGCTCGGTGCACACCGGCAACGGCGCGAGCTGCTACGTGGTCTCCAACCCCAACTACCTCGGCGGGGTGTGCACCCGCGCCAACGGCGGCGGCTCCGACCAGCCGACCATCGAGGAGATCCTCGACGGCGACCCGCTGCCGGACTGCTGGGACGCGCCGCTCGAGGCGTCCGAGCTCGACGGCCTCAACCTGGCCAACTCCCGGGAGCTGACCTGGTACTGGCACAAGTGCCTCAAGGGCATCGACCCGGAGACCCTGCAGGTGGTCCACGACCGCGGCCCGTACTTCCTCACCCAGCTGACCACCTTCGTCGTCGACCCCGGCCCGGAGGACGAGGTGCCCGTCGAGCTCACCGACAACCAGCAGGCGCTGGTCGACCGGTTCTTCCGGGACGGCACCATCCCGGCACCGTTCCTGGCCGCCTCGCCGGAGCCGATCCCCCTGGTCAACCAGGACGTCTCGTTCTTCAACCACGGCGACGACGTCGTCGAGGTCGCGGTGCCCGAGGTGGGCGTGACCATGCGCGCGCGGATCACCGGGATGACGATCCTGCCCGAGGGCCGGCCCGGGCCGGTCATCCACTGCGACGGCACCGGCTACGAGGCCCGCCCCGGGGAAACCCGTCGGGACCACCCGGAGGGGTGCTGGTACCGCTACGAGAGGTCCAGCATCGGTCTGGAGGACGACGTGTTCCAGGCCGAGATCCACACCCACTGGACCGTCGAGGTGGGCTCCGGGGGCACCTGGACCCACTTCCACGACTTCACCAAGAGCGCCTTCACCGGCATCGCCGTCAACGAGGTCCAGGCCCTCGTCAGGCCCTGACCCGAGGAGTCACCATGAGCGTCACCCGGGAGCGTCGCGCCGCGACCAGCGGCTACCGCCCGCGCACCGCCGCCGACCACCTGCCGCGGCCGCAGCAGGAGCAGGAGCGTCAGCTCGGCAAGGGGCTGCTCGCCCTCACCGGCCTGCTGCTCGTCGTCGTGGGGGTGCCGGCGGTGCTGCTCGCCTTCGTCGGCAACCCGCTGCCCACCTCCCTGCCGGACCGGTCCTGGCTGCAGGCGGAGATCACCGCCGAGGCGATCATCAAGGTGTTCGCCGTCCTGGTGTGGCTGCTGTGGGCGCACTTCCTCGTCTGCCTGGTCGCCGAGTTCCGCGCGGTCCGCGCCGGCCGTATGCCGGGGGTCGTCCCGCTGGGTGGTGGGGTGCAGGTGGCCGCGCGCCGGCTCGTCGCCGGGGTGCTGCTCCTCGCCGGGGCCGCCACCATGACGGGGCACGCCCCGACCGCGGACGGCCCGCCGGAGACCACGGTCGTCACGCGCGAGGCCGACCAGGTCACCGCGGAGCAGGCCGGCGGGCTGCGGATCCAGGGGCTCACCGACACCGGCGCCGGCCTGGCCGGGGCGGTGCAGCGCACCGTGGACCAGGTGTCGGCGCACGCCGCGGAGCGCTCCGCCGGACAGGTCGCCGACGCCCCCACGATCAAGTACTACGAGGTCAAGCCGCCCCAGGGGCGGAACTACGACACCCTCTGGGACATCGCCGAGCGCACCCTGGGCGACCCGTTCCGGTACAAGGAGATCTTCGAGCTCAACCGGGACCGGGTGCAGCCGGACGGTCGCCGGCTCGTCGACGCCGACCTCATCCAGCCCGGCTGGCAGCTGGTCATGCCCGCCGACGCCACCGGCCCCGACATCCAGACGGTCACCCGCGCCCCGCGTGCCCAGACCGCCCCCGCCGAGCAGGCCGGCGGTGCCCGGGCGGCCGAGGCCGGTGGCACCGCCGCCGGCGCCTCCGCGACGCTGGGGTCGGGTGCCGAGGGGGCCGGCGCCGCGGCCGTCGGCGCGGACCTCGGCGCGCCGGGCGGCGGTGCCTCCACCGAGCAGGGCTCCGTGGACCTGGGCGACCTGCTGCTCGGCGGCGGCCTCGTCCTGGCGGGCCTGCTGCTGGCGCTGACCGAGCGCCGCGGCCCCTACGGCACCCCGGACGAGCACGACCGGGCGCTGCGGCTCGCGGCGAACCCCGCCCGGGCGGACCTGCTCGACCGGGCCCTGCGCGTGCTCGCCGAGGGCTGCCGCGCCCACGGGGTGCCGCTGCCGGACGCCGCCGCGGTCTACGTCAACGACGACCAGGTCGTCCTCCACGTCGCCGGCCGGCCCGGCCCGCCGCCCGCGCCGTGGCAGCCCGCCGACCAGGGGCGCTCCTGGATGGTCCGCCGCGAGGACCTGCCGGAGACCGCCCCCGCGGCGCCCGCGCCGTGGCCCGCGCTGGTCAGCGTGGCCGAGGCGCACGGCTTCGACCTCCTCGTCGACCTCGAGCACGCCCCCGGTCTGGTCGCGGTGGGCGGCGACGCCGGCGTCGCCCGGGAGGTCGTCCTCTCGGCCGCGGTCGACCTCGTCACCCACCCCTGGTCCGACAGCGTCGAGGTCACGATGGTCGGCTTCGGCTCCGAGCTGTCCGAGGTGGCTCCCGACCGGGTGCGCCACGTGGCCACGATCGAGGAGGCCGTCGAGCGCGCCCGCGCCGCCGTCGCGGGCCAGGAGCAGCTGCTGCGCTCGCTCGGTGTCGACGGGGTGCTCGCCGGTCGCGCCGCCGGTCACGCCGCCGCGCTCCGGCCCCACGTCCTCGTGCTCTCCGGCCCGCCCAGCCCGGAGCAGGCCGCGCAGCTCAACGAGCTCGTCGCCCACGGTCGCAGCGTCCTCACCACCCTGTGCGTCGGCGTCACCCCGTCGGCCCGCTGGCGGTTCACCGTCGAGCCCGGCGGCACCATCGACCTCGGTGCCCTGGGCATGACCGGCACCGCGCGCCGGATCACCCCCGACGCCCTCGACACCGTGCAGGGCCTGCTGCGCCGGGCCGGCGAGGAGGCCACCTCCCGCGCCGCCGAGGCCGCGGTGCGGGCCCCGGCGGGGGTCGTCGCCGAGCTGGGCGCCACCGTGCCCCCGCCGGCGGCCCTGCCGCCCGCCGACGCCGCCGTCCGGGTCGCCCTGCTGGGCCCGGTCGAGGTCCACGCCCCGGGCACCGTCAACCCGGCCCGCCGCGCCCTGCTCACCGAGCTGGTCGCGCTCGTCGCGCTGCACCCCGAGGGGGTGCACGAGTCGGTCCTGCGGGTGGCGCTGTGGCCCCGGGGTGTCGAGGACGACGTCGTCCACTCCACCCTGGCCGCCGCGCAGCGGTGGCTGGGCCAGGACGCCACCGGCCACCCCGTGCTGCACCAGGACGACGAGGGCCGCTGGCGCCTCGGCGCCGGGGTCCACGTCGACTGGCACCAGCTGGTCGCCGCCGCCACGCACCACGAGGACGAGCCCGAGGTCCTGCTCCGGGCGCTGGCGCTCGGCCGCGGCCGGGCCTTCTCCGGCGTCCCCGCCGGGCGCTACACCTGGCTCGCCTTCCACCAGGCCGCCCGCGAGGCGCGGGTCCTCGTCACCGCGGTGTCCCGCAGGGCGGCCGGGCAGCTCCTCGCCCGCGGCGACCGCGCCGGCGCCGAGCAGGCGCTGCGTCTCGGGCTCGGCCTGGTGCCGCAGGCCCAGGCGCTGTGGCGCGACCTGCTGCGGCTCCTCGGTGACGACGGGCCGGGATCGGTGGCCTCCGCGGCGGAGCAGCTGCACCTGGCCCTGGCCGGGACGCCGTACGAGCCCGAGACCGAGGCCCTGCTGGCGCACCTGGCGCCGCAGCGGGACAAGACGTCGTGACGTGAGGCTGCTGCTCACCGCGGTGGTGGGGGGCCGCCCGCAGGACCTGGCGATCGACGCGGAGGACGACGCGACGGTCGGCGACCTCGCCACCGCCCTCGCCGAGCGCCTTCCGGCTGACGCGCTGCGCCCGACCGGCCCGGCCCACGAGCACCTGCCGCCCCCGCCGCCGCAGCTGACCGTGGTCCGCGGGAGTGCGCCCGACCCCGCGACGGCGGCCGGGCAGGACCCGGCGGCCCGCGACGGTGGCCTGGCTGTCCGCGAGGGCGGTGCGGCACGTCAGACCGGACCGGCCCGGCTCACCCCGGCCCTGTACCTCGGGTCCCACCCGCTCGACCCCCGGCAGCCCCTTGCGGCCAGCCCGGTGCGGCACGGTGCCCTCGTGGGCGTCGGCGGGCCGGTGCCGGACATCCTGGCCGAGCCCCGGGGCCTGGTGGAGGTGCGGATCAGCAGCGGTCCGGGGGCCGGCCTGGTGACCCGCCTGTCGACCGGGGACCACGTGGTCGGCACCGGGGCCGACGCCGCCGTGCGCCTGCCGGACATCGGGCTGCCCGCGGTCTGCCTGCAGCTGCGGGTCCGTCCCGACGGGACCGTCGAGCTCACCCCGGAGGAGGGGCTCGGCGACGTCCGCCAGCACCCGCCCCCGCGGACCCGCCCGCTGCCCGGGCCGATCGTGCTCGACGCGGAGGCCGAGATCCGCCGGCGCCGGGCCGGGGAGTCGACCTACCAGGAGCTGCCGCCGGGCACCCGGGTGCTGAGCCCCGACGACCCGATGCCCCTGGTGCACCTGGACCGCGAGCCGGTCACCGCGGGGCAGACCTGGGAGCCGGGGCAGGCCCTCGTCGTGGGGCCGTGCCTGCTGGAGCTGACCGTGCCGACCCGCCCCGACGCGTCGCTGTCGGCCAGCCCGCAGGGCGCGACCGTGGACTACAACCGTCCGCCGCGGCTGCTGCCGCCGCCCCGGCAGACCGAGTTCCACCTGCCGCAGGAGCCGAAGCGGCCGCTGAACCAGCCGCTGCCGTGGCCGTTCCTCATGATGCCGCTGGTCATGGGCCCGGTCCTCTACCTCGTCTTCCAGCGCTGGCAGATGCTCATCTTCATGGGTCTGATGCCGCTCATGGCGCTGGCCAACTTCGCCTCCGGCCGGACCCAGGCCAAGCGGCGCTACAACAACGAGTTCGCCGAGTACACCCAGCGGATGCGCCGTGCCCAGCAGCAGGCACTCGTCGCCCTCCAGGAGGAGCGGGCCGCCCGGCGCCGGGACTTCGCCGACCCGGGCGAGATCCTCGTCACCGCGGTCGGCCCGAGGGCGCGGCTGTGGGAGCGGCGTCGCACCGACCCCGACTGGCTGGTGGCACGGGTCGGGACCGCCGACCAGCCCTCGTCGGTCACGATCAAGACCCCGCTGCGCGAGCGGCACGAGGGCGACCTCGTCTGGACCGCGCCGGACGTGCCGGTCACCGTCGAGCTCGCCGAGGCCGGGGTCACCGGCATCGCCGGGCCGGCGCGGCGCGCCATCGCCCGGTGGGTGCTCGGCCAGGTGGCGACCCTGCACTCCCCGGTCGACGTCGAGCTGGTGCTGCTCACCACCCCGGACACCGAGGCCGACTGGCGCTGGGCCCGGTGGCTGCCGCACCTGCGGCCGGAGGACGGGGCCGAGGAGCTCGCCCAGGTCGGCGTCGACGAGGCGACCACGCAGGCGCGGATCGCCGAGCTGGCCCGGGAGCTGGACCGCCGGCTCGCGGCGACCCGGGAGAACCGCGGCGCGGCTTCGTTCGACCCGCTCCTCGTGGTGCTCGACGGGTCCCGCCGGCTGCGGCTGCTGCCCGGGATGATCCCGCTGCTGCAGGCCGGCCCGTCGGTGCAGATGTACTTCCTCGCCCTCGACGAGGACCACCGGCTGCTGCCGGAGGAGTGCCGCGCCGTGGTCCAGGCCGACGAGCCGTGGATGACGGTGCGGGTCACCGAGCAGGATGTCGTCGAGGCGGTCCGGCCCGACCTGGTCGGCCCGGCGTGGGCGGAGCGGCTGGCCCGGGCGCTGTCCCCGGTCCGCGACGTGAGCACCGAGGACGCCGCCGCCACCATCCCCACGAGCAGCCGGCTGCTGGACGTCATACGGCTGGACCCACCGACCGGGGAGGGGGTCCTGGAGCGCTGGCGCCGCACCGGCCGCACCACCACCGCGGTCATCGGCGAGGGCGCCGACGGGCTCTTCGCGGTGGACCTCGTCCGGGACGGGCCGCACGGTCTCGTGGCCGGCACCACCGGCTCCGGCAAGTCCGAGCTGCTGCAGACGCTCATCGCCTCGCTGGCCGTGGAGAACCGCCCCGACGAGATGACGTTCGTCCTCGTCGACTACAAGGGCGGCGCGGCGTTCAAGGACTGCAACCGGCTGCCGCACACCGTCGGCATGGTCACCGACCTCGACGGGCACCTCACCTCGCGGGCGCTGGAGAGCCTGGGGGCCGAGCTGCGCCGTCGCGAGCACCAGCTGGCCGCGGCCGACGCCAAGGACATCGAGGACTACCTGGCGGCCCGGGGCCCGGACGACCCGCCGATGCCGCGCCTGCTCATCGTCATCGACGAGTTCGCCGCCCTCGTCGCCGAGCTGCCCGACTTCGTCACCGGCCTGGTCGACATCGCCCGCCGGGGACGGTCCCTCGGGGTCCACCTCATCCTCGCCACCCAGCGCCCGGCCGGCGTGGTCAGTGCCGAGATCAAGTCCAACACCAACCTGCGGATCGCGCTGCGGGTCACCGACGCCACCGACTCCACCGACGTCATCGAGGCCCCTGACGCCGCGCACATCGCCAAGTCCACCCCCGGCCGCGCCTACGCCCGGCTCGGCCACTCCAGCCTCATCCCGTTCCAGTCCTCCCGGGTCGGCGGTCGCCCCCGCGGCGAGGGGCGGGTCGCCGACGTGCGGCTGCGGGGGATGGAGTTCGCCACCCTGGGCGCCGCCCCACCGGCGCTGCCGCAGGCCGAGGAGGACGCCTCGGTCCCCACCGACCTGGCCGCGCTCGTCGCCGCGGCCCAGGAGGCCAGCAGGCTGTCCGGCATCCCCACCCCGCCCAGCCCGTGGCTGCCGCCGCTGCCGGAGTCGCTGACCCTCGACGACGTGCTCGCCGAGTTCCCCGACGCCGTGCCCTCCGCCGACCGGCTCGTCATCCCGCTGGGCATGGTCGACCTGCCGTCCGAGCAGCGCCGCGGGGTGGCGACCTACGACCTCGCCGAGGGCAGCCACCTGGCGGTGGCGGGCGCGCCGCGGTCCGGGCGCTCGACCGTGCTGCGGGCCGTGGCCGGCGCGATCGGCCGCTACCTCAGCCCGGAGGACGTCCACGTCTACGGCGTCGACTGCGGCAACAACGCCCTGCTGCCGCTCGTCGCGCTCCCGCACGTCGGCGCGGTGGTCAGCCGCGACCAGACCGACCGGATGGACCGGCTCACCGCCCGGCTGCGCGGCCTGGTCAGCCAGCGCCAGCAGCTGCTCGCCGAGCAGGGCTTCGCCGACGTCGCCGAGCAGCGCCGCCACGTGCCGCCGGAGCAGCGGCTGCCCTACGTGGTCGTGCTGTTCGACCGGTGGGAGGGCTTCTTCCAGGCGTATGACGCGCTCGACGGCGGGCGTCTGGTCCAGGCCTGGCAGCAGCTCATCCAGGAGGGTGCCGCGGTCGGCCTGCGGGTCGTCATGACCGGGGACCGCTCGCTCACGCTCGGCCGGATGTCCACCCTCCTGGACGACAAGATGGTGCTCCGGATGATCGACCCCTCGGACTTCCAGGCCGTGGGCCTGACGCCCCGGGAGGTGCCCACCTCGATGCCGGACGGCCGGGCGTTCCGGGGCGACGGTGCCCGGGAGACCCAGGTGGCGCTCCTCGCCGAGGACCCGGCCGGCACCGCCCAGGTCGCCGCGCTCCAGGCGATCGGCCGGGAGGCGCAGCGCCGCTTCGCCGACCTGCCGCGGGAGCGGCGCCCGTTCCGGGTCGACGTCCTCCCGGTGCGGGTCACCCTGCGCGAGGCCAGGGAGCTGGCCGCCGAGGAGCAGGCGGCCGGGCGGCGGGTTCCGGCCACCGCGCTGCCGGTGGCGGTCGGCGGCGACACCCTCGGGGTGCGCTACCTCGACGCGGTCGAGCACGGCCCGGCGGCCCTCGTCACCGGTGCCCGGCGCAGCGGCCGGTCGACCGTGCTCCGGACGCTGGCGGTCGGCGCGCTCGAGCGGGGCTGGAACGTCATCGTCGTCACCCCGCGGGTGAGCCCGCTGCGCGACCTGGTCGGGCTGGACCGGGTGCACGGACCGTTCGACGCGTCGGGGGACCAGATGAGCACCAAGGAGCTGTTCGCCCGCCTCCGCGAGGAGGAGGCGCCGCTGCTGACCCTGGTCGACGACCTCGAGCTCGTCGGCGCCGACGGGTGGCTGGCCGACCTCGTCGGCTCCCACATCGACGCGGTGCGCGACACCGAGTCGATCGTCGTCGGGGCGGGCTCGCCGGCCGAGCTGCAGGGGATGTACCGCGGTCCCGCGACGGCGATGAAGCGCTCCGGGAACGGCATCATGCTGGCACCGCAGGCGCCGGCGGACGCCGACGTCTTCGGGGTGCGGGTCAACCGCTCCGTCCTGGGTCAGTCGATGCCGCCGGGCGGCGGCTACCTCGTCAGCACCGGGCAGGTCGAGCGCGTCCAGGTCATCTGGCCCGACTGAGCGACCCGCCGGGGCGCACCCCGGATTGGGGCCCGGGCCGGCCGGCTTGGTACGGTCCGCAGGCGAGGGGATCTTCGACCGGTCGACGCGGCGCGAGCTGGACGCCCTCCGGGAGGAGGTCGCGGAGCTGCGTCGCGACCTCGCCGAGCTGCGCCGGCAGACCCGGCCCACGTCGTACGAGCCGACCGAGGGCGTCGTCCTCGGCAAGGGCGCCCGGGTGCACCCCACCTGCGTGCTCATCGCCAGCGAGGGCCGCACCATCAGCATCGGACCGCGCACCCTGGTGCGCCGGTACGCCGAGATGGTGGGACCGATCACGATCGGGGAGCACTGCTCGTTCAACCGCAACGCCTACATCCGGGCCAACACCACCATCGGCGACCGGGTCAACGTCGGGGCGTTCGCGCGGTTCATCACCGACACCCACGAGATCGCGGGGCCGCACCGCAGGGCCGGGCAGCACTCCTTCCCGCCGCACACCCTCGTCGCCGGCGTCCCCGCGCGGCCGGTCAAGCAGCTCCCGCTGGAGCCGGCGACCCTGGTGGGAGCCGGCGCCCGGCGCGGGTAGCCGCTGGCAGGTTCGGGCCAATTCACCGAATTGGCACCGGAGTGCCGGGTCAGAGGTGGACACGGCCTACGTCGGCTGCTTGGGTGGTGGAGCCGCACCCGAGGGTCAGGGGGGTGCGGCGGAACCAAACCCTCGGAAAGGATGGACCATGTCCGGAACTGTCGGTGGCGACCTCGCCACCCTGCGTCAGCTCTTCACCACCCTCGGCAACAGCGCCAGCAACATCGAGCAGGTCTGCAGCGACATCGAGCGCGAGCTCGGCAACACCGTGTGGACCGGCACCAACGCCGAGAAGTTCCGGGAGGCCTGGGCGCAGTTCAAGCCCACGCTGAACCCGCAGCTGGTCAACACCCTCAACGACGCCCGCGAGGACGTGCGCAAGCAGCACAACAACCTCGCGCTGGCCACGGGCGAGTCCGACCAGATCTGAGCCGGGAACCCGACGTCGGGGGGGCCGGTCCGCAGCAGCGGGCCGGCCCCTCGCTCGTCCGCCCCGGCGGTCGGCCGCGACGGGCCCTGCGGTTGAGTTGGGCAGCGGGCCCGAGCAGTCTGGTGCCGGGCGAACTGCGCGCGAAGGAGGCCGTCATGGCGGAGCCACTGCTCTCGGAGGCGCGGGGCGAGCAGGAGCCCCCGCTGCTGGAGGAGACCATCGGGGCCAACCTCGAGCGGACGGTGCAGCGGTATGCCGACCGGGAGGCCCTCGTCGAGGTCGCCTCGGGGCGGCGCTGGACCTGGGCGGAGCTCAACCGCGACGTCGACGCCCTCGCCCGGGGGTTGCTGGCCGCCGGGCTGGAGAAGGGTGACCGGGTCGGGATCTGGTCGCCCAACTGCGCGGAGTGGACGCTGCTGCAGTACGCCACCGCCAAGGTCGGCGTGATCCTCGTCAACGTCAACCCGGCCTACCGCACCCACGAGCTCGTCTACGCGGTCAACCAGAGCGGGCTGCGGATGCTCGTGGCGATGTCGTCGTACAAGACCAGCGACTACCGGCGGATGGTCGAGGAGGCCTCCGGCGAGACGCCGGGGCTGGAGCGGGTCGTCTACCTCGACACCGACGACTGGGCCGCGCTGGTCGACGGCGGCCGGGAGGTGCCGGAGGAGCGGCTGCGCGAGCGGATGGCGTCGCTGGACCCCCGGGAGCCGGTCAACATCCAGTACACCTCCGGGACCACCGGCTACCCCAAGGGCGCGACGCTGTCGCACCGCAACATCCTCAACAACGGCTACCTGGTCACCGAGCTGATCCGCCTCGGCCCCGAGGACCGGCTGTGCATCCCGGTGCCCTTCTACCACTGCTTCGGCATGGTCATGGGCAACCTGGGCTGCACCACCCACGGCACCACGATGGTCATCCCGGCGCCGACCTTCGACGCCGGGACCACGCTGCGCACCATCGCCGCGGAGCGGTGCACCGGCGTCTACGGGGTGCCGACGATGTTCATCGCGATGCAGAACCACCCGACCTTCGCCGAGCACGACCTGTCCTCGCTGCGCACCGGGATCATGGCCGGCTCCCCGTGCCCGGTCGAGGTGATGCGCCGCTGCGTCGACGAGATGAACATGCACGAGGTGGCCATCGCCTACGGCATGACCGAGACCAGCCCGGTGTCCTGCCAGACCCGCGTCGACGACAACCTGGAGCGCCGCACCGAGACGATCGGCCGGGTCCACCCGCACCTGGAGATCAAGATCGCCGACCCGGCCACCGGGGAGACCGTCCCGCGCGGGACACCGGGGGAGTTCTGCACCCGCGGCTACTCGGTGATGCTCGGCTACTGGAACGACGAGGAGAAGACCCGCGAGGCGATCGACGAGGACGGCTGGATGCACACCGGCGACCTCGCGGTCATGCGCGAGGACGGCTACTGCCTCATCGTCGGCCGGATCAAGGACATGGTCATCCGGGGCGGGGAGAACATCTACCCGCGCGAGATCGAGGAGTTCCTGCACACCCACCCCGACGTCGAGGACGTCCAGGTGGTGGGCGTCCCGGACCAGAAGTACGGCGAGGAGCTGTGCGCCTGGATCCGGATGAAGCAAGGCCGACCGCCCCTGGACGCCGAGGCGGTCCGCGCCTTCGCCACCGGCAAGCTGGCGCACTACAAGATCCCCCGCTACGTCAAGGTCGTCGAGGAGTTCCCGATGACCGTCACCGGCAAGGTGCGCAAGGCGCAGATGCGCGAGGAGGCGGCGCGGGAGCTGGGCCTCATCCCCTGAGCCGGCTCGTCATCCGCGCCCGACACACGATCCCGGACTATTCGCAAATCTCAGGATCGCGCTAGACGGCCGCATACAGTGCGATCGTGGACCCGATCCGGAACCCCTACGCGCCCGGCGCCGGGCAGCGCCCGCCCGAGCTCGCCGGCCGTGACGAGCAGCTGGAGACCTTCCGCGTCGTCCTCGAGCGGATCAGCCGGGGCCGGCCGGAGCGCTCGGTGGTGCTCACCGGCCTGCGCGGCGTCGGCAAGACCGTGCTGCTCAACGCGCTGCGGTCGACCGCGGTCCGCGCCCGCTGGGGGACCGGCAAGTTCGAGGCCCGGCCGGACCAGTCGATCCGCCGGCCGCTCGCCGCGGCGCTGCACATGGCCGTGCGCGAGCTGGGTCACCCGCGGGGCGACGACCTCGACCACGTGCTCGGGGTGCTCAAGGCGTTCGCGCAGCGGGAGCAGCCGGGCGCCAGGCTCCGCGACCGGTGGAACCCCGGCATCGACGTGCCCGCGCTCACCGGGCGAGCCGACTCCGGGGACATGGAGATCGACCTCGTCGAGCTGCTCACCGACGTCGGCGGGCTCGCCGCGGACGTGGGTCGCGGGGTCGCGGTCTTCATCGACGAGATGCAGGACCTCGGCGCCGAGGACGTCTCGGCGATCTGCGCCGCCTGCCACGAGCTGAGCCAGTCCGCGCTGCCGGTCATCGTCGTCGGTGCCGGCCTGCCGCACCTGCCCGCGGTGCTCTCGGCGAGCAAGTCGTACTCCGAGCGGCTGTTCCGGTACCAGCGGATCGACCGGCTCCCGCGGCCGGCCGCCGACGCCGCCCTGCAGGTGCCGGCCCGCGACGAGGGTGCCGAGTTCGACGACGAGGCACTCACGGCGATGTATGACGCGACCGGCGGCTACCCCTACTTCATCCAGGCCTACGGCAAGGTGGTCTGGGACGTGGCCCCGCAGAGCCCGATCACCGCCGAGGACGTCCGCGTCGCCGCGCCGGAGGCGGAGGCCGAGCTCGCGGTCGGCTTCTTCGGCAGCCGCTACGAGCGCGCGACGCCGGGGGAGCGGGAGTACCTGCGCGCGATGGCCGACCTCGCCGCGGAGCAGTCGCCGGAGGACCGCGACGAGACCGACTCGGTCCTCACCGCCGACGTGGCGAGGTACCTCGGCCGCAAGCCGCAGTCCCTCTCACCGGCGCGGGACGCGCTGCTGAAGAAGGGGCTGATCTACTCCGGCGAGCGCGGCCGTATCGCGTTCACCGTGCCGCACTTCGGGCGGTACCTGCGCGCGACAGCCTGAACCGCCGCCCCGGCCGCTGACCGGGACGGCGGACCCACGGTCAGGAGGGCATGGCCCTCCGTGACACCAGGTAGAGGGCGAGCGCGGTGAGCGCGCCGGCCGGTGGGAACGGCGGCCACAGCGACAGCAGCCCGGCGAGGACCAGGGCGAGGCACGCCGCGCGGGGCAGCGCGCCGGAGCGCCATCCGGCGGCCGCGAGGACGGGGAACGCCACGAGGAGGACCGCCTTGGGGGCGAAGAACGCCATCCCCCAGGCCGAGGGGGCGCCGGCGAGGAACGACGCGTCGTCGGGCATGGTGCCGGCCAGGCCGACCATCACGGTCCCGGAGACCCACGCCGCCGCAGCGGTGAAGACCATGCCGGCGGCGGCCAGCTGGGTGGCCCAGCGGGGCAGCCCGCTCGGGCGCCAGGCGGCCAGGACCAGGGCCAGGATCGTCGCGCCGACGGCGGCGGGCGTGCACGCGGGTGCGTTGAGCGGGTGCAGGTACCCGGCACGGCCGGGGCCACCTTCGGTCAGCGCGCCGGCGGCGATGTACCCGAGGGAGCCGACGGCGAGCAGCGCGGAGCCCAGGGCGGTGGGCAGGGACAGGTCCCGGGTCGTGGCCGGGGCCGGGGTGGTGACGGAGGTGGTGGTCATGGCAGGTCCCTTCTCTCGGCAGCCGGGTGACCGCCTCCCAGCCTCGGTGGGGCACCGGACCCGTCGAAAGGGCCGTGCGGGGGTTTCGGCTACCCCCGTTCGGCGGTACCCCGCCAGGACCACACGTCCTATCGTGGGCAGGTGGCCGAGCCACAGGTCCGGCCCGTCGACCCGGTTCGCGCCCCGCCACGGAGCGCCGGGCGCGCCTCGTCGACGCGGCCCTGGCAGCGGGGGCGGCGCTGCTCGCCGGCGCCGGTGGCCTGGTGCCCGAGCAGGGGGTCGCCTACGACCTGACGGCCGGCGCCCTCCCGACGCTCGCGGGCGTCGTGGCGGGCGTGGCGCTCTGGTGGCGTCGTCGGCATGCCGTGGCCGTGTTCCTGACGGTCATGTCCCTCACGACGCTGGCGTCCGCACTGCACTGGCAGTCCCAGATCCCGGTCGTGCTCCTCCTCGCGGCCTACGCGCTGGGATCCTTCGCCACACCCCGCGCCGGTCTGGCGGCCATGGTCCCGACGGGGCTCGCCGCCGCGGCCCTGTTCGCCGTCCGGGCCCCCTACTTCGACTCCGTCCTGGGGCTCTCCAACGTGGCCACCGTGGTGGCGGCGTGGCTCGTCGGCCTGGGTGTGGCCCACGGGTCCGGGCTGGCCGCGCGGGCACGGGAGCGGCGCCGGGCCCTGCCCCGGGAGAGCGAGGAGGAGACCCGGCGGCGGGTGGTCGCCGAGCGCCTCCGCCTGGCCCCGGTGCTGCACACCCGGGTGTCGACAGCCCTCGCCGAGGTGGCGGCTGCCGCGGACCGGGCGGGGCCGGCGGTCCGCGGGCAGGACGGCGTGGAGGAGATCCTCACCACGATCGAGACCGGCAGCCGCCAGGCGGCCGACGACCTCCGGCAGCTGCTCGGCACGCTCCGCGAGCCCGACCCGGTCCCGGAGCCGCCCGCCGCCGCGACCACCCGGTGGCCGGTCGACGTGGCGGTCGCCGTCGCCGTCACGGTCTTCACCGTGGGCGGCGTGCTCGTGCCCGACCCCTCCTCCGAAGCCGCGCACGCCGAGGCGTCCCCGGCCGCGCTCCTCACCCTCTCGGCCCTGCCCGGGGCGGCGCTCCTGCTGCGCCGCCGGTTCCCGGTCGCCGTGCTGGCGGTCGTGCTGGCCGTCGTCGTCACCGTGTACGCACTGCGCTGGCCGGAAGGAACCGTCCCGGCTGCCCTCGTCGTCGCCGGCTACAGCGTGGGCGCCTGGGCGCCGTGGCGGCGCGGTCTCGCCGCCCTGGCCGCCGTGTGTTCCGGGCTGGCGCTGGCGATGTGGGTGGCACCGACCCCGGTGGTCACCGAACCCGGTCTGGTCGCGGTCGTGGCCGTCCCCTGGGCCGTGGGGGCCGCGGTCCGGCTCCGGCGGGTGCGGGACCAGGCCGAGCTCGACGCGCTCGCGGAGGCGGAGCGGGAGGGCGCCGTCCGGCTGCGCCGGGCCGTCCTCGACGAGCGGCTGGCGGTGGCACGCGACCTGCACGACGTCGTCGGCCACAACCTGTCGGGCATCGTGATCCAGGCCGCCGCCGCCCGGCGGCGGGCGGACGGCGGTGCGGACGCCGAGGTGCTGCGTACCGTCGAGAGGGCGGCGCGTGCGGCGCTCCGCGACCTCCAGCGGATGGAGCAGTCGCTCACCTCTCCGACCACACGGCAGCCCGTGCCCGGTTCCGACGACCTGGCGCTGCTGGTCGCGCGGTACCGGCAGCACCACGCGGACGTCAGTCTCGACGTCGGCGAGGGTGTCGCAGCCGAGCCCGGGAGCACGCAGCTCACCGTCTACCGGGTGGTCCAGGAGGGCCTGACCAACGCCGCCGGCGCCGCCGCGGACCACGTGGTCGGCGCGGGCGTCGGGCTGACCGGGCTGGCCGAGCGGGTGGGGTTGCTCGGTGGCGCCCTGGAGACCGGCCCGACCGACGACGGCGGCTTCCGGCTGCACGCGACCCTGCCCAGCCGTGCGGCGGTGCGACGGTGACCCCCGGCCGGATCACCCTGGTCGTCGCCGACGACCAGGAGCTGGTGCGCGCCGGCCTGGTCTCGCTGCTCCACGGGACCGAGGGGCTGGAGGTGGTGGGCGAGGCGCGGGACGGAAGGGCCGCGCTCGAGGCGGTGCGGGCGCACCGGCCCGACGTGGCCCTGCTCGACGTGCGGATGCCGGTCCTGGACGGCATCGAGGTGATCCGGCAGGTGCGCTCCGAGGCGGGGCTCTCGGGGGTGCGCACCGTGGTCCTCACGACGTTCGGTCTGGACGAGTACGTCTACGACGCGCTGCGTGCCGGTGCCGACGGCTTCCTCGTCAAGGACATCGAGCCCGACGAGCTCGTCCGCGCGCTGCAGCGAGTCGTCTCCGGCGACGCGGTGATCGCGCCCGAGGTCACCCGTCTCCTCGTCGAGGACTTCCTCCGCCGGCAGCCCGGCACGCGCCGGACCGCACCGGAGCTCACCGCGCGGGAGGGCAGCATCCTGGACGGCGTCTGTCGCGGGCTGTCCAACCGGGAGATCGCCCGCGCCCTCGTCATCGGCGAGGCCACGGTCAAGTCCTACGTGAGCCGGCTCCTGGAGAAGTTCGGTGTCACCAGCAGGGTGGGGCTCGTCATCGCCGCGTACGAGGCCGGCCTGGTGAGCCCGGGCTGACGGGGAAGAAGACCCGCCAGCACAGGTCGTTGCGGCGCCGCTGGTCCTCCAGCACCAGCTCGCGCACGGCGTCGGGCAGCTGCGCCCGCTGCCACTCGCGCTCGGCCCGTGCCGCCTCGGCCGCCTCCCCGGGCGGGGCGGCCGCCTCCGCCGCGCGGATCGCGTAGGCGGCCGCGCCCAGGTCGTGCTCGGCCACGTGCGGGACGCACGCGGCCTGCCCCGCGGCATACGCGGCGAACCTCGGTGCCCCGCGGAGCGGACGGGCGGCGCCCATGGCGTGCCCACCGGCGGCGCGGCTCTGCATCATCCGCATCTCGCCGTGCACCCAGGCCCGCACCGCCGCGATCGCCTGCCGCGGCCGCGGGTCGTCCGGCACGGCGGTCTCGAAGAGGGGGAGGACGTGCTCGGCGCAGGCGGCCGCCCACAGCGCGAGGTGGTGGTGGTCCTCGTCCGTGAGCGTGCCGCCGCGCCGGATCGTGATGAGGCAGGGGTCGCGGACCTCGGGAAGGATCACGCCTCCGCGGTCACCTCCTCGGTCAGGTCTCCGACCCGCCCAGGATAGATGGGCTCAGCCGGCCTCGCGGTACACGAAGTCCTGCAGCGAGGTGGTGAGCTCGTGCCGGTTCTCCCGGAACTCGATGCAGTAGCTCGTCGGGTACCAGCCGGAGCGCTGGAAGGCCTGTGGCTGCTTGATCGGGAAGCAGGAGTCCTCGATCGTCCCGTCGACGAGCCCCTGGTACCACGCGTGGGTCACCATCGGCTCGTAGAACGTGACCTCACCGTCCCAGATCCCGTAGATGAAGGTGTGGGTGAACGGCTCGCCGTGGTGCTCGGGCGCGGTGGTGTCGACCAGGTGGTTGCCCATGGCCGGCTCGACCGCGTCGAGGTCCGCGAAGTCGGGGTGCAGGTACCTCTCGTCCGGCAGGTTCTTGCCCTTCGGGTAGTCGTCGCAGTGCACCAGCACGTTGCACGGCCCCGGCCGGATCGCCAGCCGCTCCTCGTTGTCGTTCAGGTAGAAGTGCACGTCGAAGTGTGGCTTGTCGTAGACCCCGGGCGGCATGTGCCCCATCGGGTTCCAGTTGGTGAGCACGTAGGTGAACGGGCTGTCCACCTCGGTGCGGAACCGCTCCCCGAGGTGCAGCGCGTCCTCGTAGCCGCCGGCGCACTCGTGCATCGGGTCGATCTCCCCGTCGCCGTCCTTGTCGTAGCACCACAGGCCGGCGGTGGGTGGGTCGTAGGGCAGGCCCTCGAGGACGTCCTCGGTCATGACCAGGCCGACCGCCACGGGCCTGCCCTGGTGGACCTGGCTGTATGCCGTGAGCGTCCCGTTCCCCCGGGGGGCCGACTCGCCGTACTCGGCGCAGGGGCCCTCGTAGGACAGCGTGAGGCGGACCAGCAGCCGCGCCGCGGCGGGCGACACCGTGACGGTGCGCTCCCGGTCCGGGTCGGCCTGGGTGACGAGACAGACGGGGACCCGGTTCCGCGGGCCACCGGTGGCGTCGCCGTCCGGCCCCTGGGCCGCGACCGCGGCCGGTGCGACCAGCAGGGCGGCGGCGAGAACGGACAGCGTGGACAGCACGGACTTGCGCATGATTTCCCCCACATGCAGTCGACAGTCGTCCTTGCAGTCCCATGACGCTGGCACCGGGTCCGGGACGGGGCAACGGGTTTTGGACAGTCCGTCCTGTTTCCGGTCGGACGTGTCCCGTTTCCGCTGGTGGAGCGGACGACAGGGAGCCGGCGCCCCTCCGGGTCGCGCGCGGCGGGGTGCCGGCTCCGTGTCGTGGGCGCGGTCGCGTCAGCCGATGACGTTGAACGTCGCGAACGCGCGGTCCAGTGCCTCGAGGTCGGCCTGGGAGGTGATCTGGGCCAGGATCGCGGCCGTGTAGGAGCCGTCGGCGGGGACGGCGGCCAGCAGCACCGCGATGCTGTCCGCGCCGTTGCACCCGCTCCAGACCTGGTAGGCGCCGGTGAACACCGGGTCGGAGTACTCCTCGACCCCCTCGCTGGTGCAGACCTCGGCCAGGCCGAAGCCGTCGAGGAAGGCGTACACGTCGTCCACCGGGTCGGTCACGGTGAAGACCAGGCCGGGCTCGTTCCAGCTGTTCCCGAACGCGTCGAGATCGGCCGCGGCGGCGATGTAGGGCCGGGTCGCCCCGGAGTCGTCCTGCTGCGGGGCGGTATCCCGGTCGACCCACGCCGTGGGCACGTCCACGACGATCTGGTTGAGGTCGTCGGTCACCGACTCGTAGCCGTACCCCGCCGCGTCGCCGGTGGGTGCGTCGTCGACGGTCTCGCCGACCTCGTCGGCGAAGGAGAGCACCGGCGCCAGCGCGGCCTGGGTCTCGATCGGGCTGTTCAGCTCGCCCCGGAGGAACTCCTGGGTGTCCCAGCGCAGCACCTCGATGGCCACGGCGGCGTCGTCACCGGCGGTGCGCAGCACGTCGCAGTAGTCCTTCATGGTGCCGTCCATCGCCATGGGCAGGCCGTTGAGGCTGGTGATGATGTCCCCGGGCAGGACCTGGGACCTGGCGGCCGGGGAGCCCGGCTTGACGCCCGCCACCCAGATGCCGCTGACCCCGAGGGCCTCGTCGTAGACCGGCATGCCGTTGATCCCGAGGGACTCGAAGTCGCCGTTGCGCAGTCGCTCCACCACCGGGGCGGCCAGGTCGTGCGCGATACCGAAGGTCTGGTGGTCGGTCGTCTCCCTCGCCCGGCCGCCGGCGTAGTGCACGCCGGCCACCTGCCCGTCGGCGGTGAGGAGGGGGCCGCCCGAGTTGCCCGGGTGCGCCTTGGCGTCGTGCTCGATGGTGTGGTCGATGGAGGACAGCCCGGTGATGTCGCCGTCGGCCCTGGCCTTGGCGACGATGCCGCGGGTCAGCGTGTACTCGGGGTCGCCGAGCGGGAAGCCGGCCGCGTAGATCTCCAGCCCGGTCTCGATCGGCTGGTCGGACCACTCCAGGTAGGGCAGCGGCTCGGACTCGCTGATGTCGATGAGCGCCAGGTCGTTGCACTCCGAGGCGCCGACGACCCGGGCGTTGTAGCTGCGCGAGGTGTCGCCACCGATGTACACCTCCAGGGTGGCCGCACCGGTGACGACGTGGTTGTTGGTCACGGCCAGCCCGTCGGGGCTGATGATGAAACCGCTTCCCGACCCGGCGGCGTAGGTCGTCCCGACCTCGGGGTCGCGCAGTGATCCCTGCGCCACGATCTGGATGACCGCCGGCCGGGCCTCGTCGAAGCTGGTCACGGCTCCGGTGGACGGCGCCTCGCCGACGGGGCTCCCGGTCGGCCCCGCTGTCCGGTCGCCGCCGTCCGCGGCGACCGCGGGCTGGGCGCCGGGGGTCGGGGCGTCGCCCGAGCAGGCAGTGGTCAGCAGGATCACGGGAAGGCCGAGCGCGAGGCAGGCGCGCAGGGAGGGTCTCATGGTGCGGTTCTCCTGGGATGGCAGGGGACAGGGGTCGGGTGGCGGGAATGACCGCCGCAGGGGCAAGGAGCCCGGTCCCGGGGTGGTGATACACGCTGACCTGGTACGACGCGGGCGGGTCCCGCCGACCGGGGATCGCGCTACCGTCGGGGGGAGGACGCCGGCAGGAGGGAGGAGCCGTGCCCCACCGTCGCCCACGCGGAGTGCTGCTGGACCTGGACGGGGTGCTGTATGTCGGTGACGCGGCGGTGCCCGGCGCGGCGGAGGCGGTGGCCTCGCTGCGGCGGGACGGGGTCCCCCACTGCTTCGTCACGAACACCACGAGCCGCCCGCGGTGGGCCGTCGTGGACAAGCTGGCGCGGTTCGGGCTCACCGTCGACGAGGAGGACGTCCTCACTCCGGTGGTGGTCGCGGTGCAGTGGCTGCAGGCCCAGGGCGTCACCCGACCCGCACTGTTCGTGCCCGCGGCCACCGCGGCCGAGTTCGCTGCGCTGGACCCGTTGCCCGCCGACGCCGAGGAGGGCGCCGGGGCCGTCGTCGTCGGCGACCTCGGGGAGGCCTGGGACTTCGCCACCCTGAACCGCGCGTTCCGGCTGCTCATGGCCGGCCCGGACGTCCCGCTGGTCGCCCTCGGGACGACCCGGTACTGGCGGGCGCCGGACGGGCTGCGCCTGGACGCCGGCGCCTACGTGCGGGCGCTGGAGTACGCCACCGGGCGGGACGCCGTGGTCCTCGGCAAGCCGAACCCGGCCTTCTACGCCACCGCCGTGGAGGCCCTGGGGCTGTCCCCGGATGAGGTGGTCATGGTCGGCGACGACGTGCGGGGTGACGTCGAGGGTGCCCAGCGGGCCGGCCTCACGGGGGTGCTGGTGCGCACCGGCAAGTTCACCCCCGCGGACCTGCAGGGACCGGTGCGGCCCGACGCGGTGCTCGACTCGGTGGCCGACCTGCCGGCCTGGCTGACCGGGGACCCCGCGGCCGGTGGGGGATGAGGCGGACCGGGCGGCCCGTCATACGGGGGCGTCGGCGAGCCACTCGTAGCGGCGCAGCACCAGCCCGCTGACCCGTCGCACCAGGCCCGGCGCGAGGCGCTCGCCGAGCACGGCGAGCTGGGCCAGTGGACGGGGCGCGAGGATCGTCTCCGGCTTGCGGGGCAGCGCGTCGAGGACGATCCCGGCGAGCCGGTCGGGGTCCATCGGCGGCCCCTGGACCTGCGTGATGAGCCTGATCCCGACCCGGTTGGCCCAGGTGTCCGGCATCCCGGGGTTGATGTGGTCCAGCAGCGGCGTCTCGACGAACGCCGGGCAGACCACGGTGACCGCGACCCCGTGGCGCCGGGCCTCCACCCGCAGCGCCCGGCTCAGCGAGACCACCGCGGCCTTGACGGAGGAGTACGGGATCATCGCCGGCACCGGCAGGATCCCGGCGAGGGAGCCGGTGTTGACGATGTGCCCGTGACCCTGCGCGCGCATGATCGGGTAGACCGCCTGGATGCCGTGGACCACCCCGCGCAGGTCGACGTCGATGAGGTCGTCCCAGTGCTGCGGTGACATCTCCCGCTCGGTGCCGGCCGTGGCGATCCCGGCGTTGTTGTGGAAGACGTCGATCCGGCCGTACCGCTCGACCACACCGCGGGCTACCAGCGCGAACGCCTCGCGGTCCCGCACGTCGAGGTGGACCTCGCCGGGGCCGGCGGGCTCGTTGTCGGCCACCACCACGGTGTTGCCCCGGGCGCGGTGGGCCCGGGCCAGCGCGGCCCCGATGCCGCGGGAGCCGCCGGTCACGAGCACGATCTGGTCGGTCATCCACCGACGGTATGCCGGTGCGCCGTCGGGGGCGAGGGCTGGCGTCGGGGGATGGACGAGCAGCCGCCTGTTCGTCAACCACTTCCTGGTGCGGTCCCCCGAGGAGCTGGACGACACCTTCCGGGACTGGGTCCGCGAGTCCTCAGGGGTGGGTCAGGGCGACCACCTTCGCCCGTAGGATCCGGCCCGTGCAGATACGCGACGCCCGGGCCAGCGACTGGCCGCAGATCCGGCCCTTCCTGCATGAGATCCTCCACGCAGGGGAGACGTACGCCTGGGACGTGACGGCCGACGAGGAGGCCGAGCGGGAGTTCTGGATGGGCCACTCCGGGTGGCCCACCGGCGGGCCGCACCGGGTCAGCGTCGCGGTCCACGACGACCGGGTGGTCGGCACCGCCAAGATGGGCCCGATCCGGCCGGGGCGGGGTTCCCACGTGGCCACCGCGAGCTTCGTGGTCGACCCCGCGGCGGGGGTCCGGGGCGCCGGCCGGGCCCTGGGCGAGGACATGCTCGCCTGGGCGGCCCGCTCCGGCTACCGGGCCGTGCAGTTCCAGGCCGTCGTCGAGACCAACACCCGCGCGGTGCACCTGTGGACCTCGCTCGGCTTCCGGGTCGTCGGCACCGTCCCGGAGGCCTTCGACAGCCCCACCCACGGGCTGGTGGGGCTGCACGTCATGCACCGGGCCGTATAACGCGTGCTCAGTCCCCGATGACCGCCAGGACGTTGCCGGACGGGTCGGCGAACCAGGCGATGAGCGGACCACCGCCGGTGTGCACGCCGAGCTCGTCCTGCGTCATCCCGGGGTAGCGGAGGAACTCCACCCCCCGGCCGGTCAGCTCCCGGACCGTGGCCCGGACGTCGGGCACCGGGAAGTTGAGGACGGTGTAGGAGGCCGGCCGGTGGTCCTCCTTGGGGTAGAGCAGGATCCGGCGACCGCCCGCGTCGAGGGTCAGCATCGCCATCGGCTCCGGGGTCCGCTCGACCCGCAGGCCGAGGACGTCCCGGTAGAAGCGCTCCGTCGCGTCGAGGTCGCCGACGGAGTAGCTGCTGAACGCGGCCGGAGCGACGAGGCCCCCGGGAGCAGCCGGGACCTCGGCGGCCACCGCCCGGCGCTCCGCCTCGCTGAGCTGGATCACCTGGACCGCGTTGCCGTCCGGGTCCAGGGCGGTGGCGAACAGGCTGCCGTCCCGGTCCTCGAGCCGCGCCAGCCACGGCGTGCCGAGCCCGTCGGCCCGGGCCACGACCGCCCGGGCGTCGTCGACCTCGAAGTTGAGCAGGGTGCGGGCGGGGTCGGGGTGCCGGTCGGGGTCCCGGCTGCCCAGCATCACGCCGCCGAGTGTCGTCATGGTGTCCTCCTCGTCCGCCGGAGCCTCCGGCGTCTCCGGGGAGAGACCCGGGGGGAGCCGCGGGCTCATCGGTGGACCCGTGGACACGGAACCGGGCCGCACCCTCCCTCGTGGGTGCGGCCCGGTCGTGGGCGGGTGGGTCAGGCCGTGACGGCCCGGCTCTCCCGCGGCTCGTCCAGGATGACCTCGTCGCCGGCCTTGCGGGCGTGCCGCAGGCCGAGGAGGCCCAGGACGAAGAGGAGGGCTGCGCCGATGTAGGCGCCGATGGCGGCGTAGCCGGCGATCTTGCCCATGGTGGCGAACGCGTACCCGTACAGGAGCAGGCCGCGCAGGGTCTCGCCCTTGAACCGGGTCTCCCGCTGCGCCTGCAGCTCGGCGACGAGGTCCTCGTCACCGGCTTCCTCCGCGGCGCGGATGTCGTCACCCAGCTCGGCGTAGGTGCGCCCGTTGGTGGACTCGTCCATGTGGTTCTTGATGAAGTACTCGGCGTAGGCGCGGGCCTGGTCGCCGGTGGTCATCGGCTGGCCGGCGAACTCGCGCAGCGGGGCGTACTGCTCGCCCTCGATGGCCGGCCCGGCGGGCATGGTGATGTTCTGCTCGGACAGCTGCTGGTGCACCTGGTCGTTGATGAAGGTGCTGGCCCAGGTGAGCAGCCCGCCGGCGACGAGCAGCACGGCGGCCAGCAGCAGGCCGGTGTAGGAGACGATCTTGTCGAAGACCCGACGACGCATGGGAGGAACTCCTGGTTCGGGGGACGGTGTCCCGGTTTCGTGGTGTGCTCCTCCAGGGTCGCGGCGCCCGCCCGGCCGCCAGCAGGGTCCTTGGTCCCGGGTCACGACGTCGTTGGTCCTGATCTCCGCTGGTCACGGAGGGTCCAACGTCCCGGCAGTCTGGCCCTGCCTATGGTGTGGCCCATGCAGCTCAGTCAGCTCTGCGCCGCACTCGGCGTGACCGTCCCGCACCGCGCCGAGGGGGTCGAGGTCACCGGTGTGACCCACCGGGCCGACTGGGTGCGTCCCGGCGACGTGTTCGTGGCGATCCGTGGGGCGCGGGCCGACGGGCACGACTTCCTCGCCGAGGCCGTCGACCGCGGCGCGGTCGCCGTCGTGGGCGAGGGGCTGCCCGACGGTCGGACCTGCCCGGTCCCGTATGTCGTGGTGCCGGCCGCGCGTGCCGCGCTCGCGGACGTGGCGGCCGAGCTGAACGGTCACCCGAGCCGGGACCTCACCGTCATCGGGGTCACCGGCACCGACGGGAAGACGACGACGAGCTGCCTGGCCCGGCACCTGCTCCGCGCCGCGGGGCGCCCCACCGGCCTGCTGTCGACCATCGGCTACGAGCTGCCGGACGGGGTGCTGCGCCAGCCACCCACCCACTTCACCACCCCGGAGGCACCGCAGGTGCAGCAGATCCTCCGGGAGGTGCGCGACGCGGGGGCCGAGGCCGTCGTCGTGGAGTCCTCGAGCCACGCGCTGGCCCTGGACCGGGTGCGCAACGTCGACTTCGACGTCGCCGTCTGGACCAACCTCACCGGTGAGCACCTCGACTTCCACGGGTCGATGGAGGGCTACTTCCAGGACAAGGCGCGCCTGGTCCGGATGGCGCGGCACGCGGTCCTCAACGTCGACGACCCGTGGACCGGGCGGCTGCTGCCGGACGCGCCGTCCCGGACGACCTACAGCGCGGAGGGCAACCCCGCGGACTGGCGGGCCGAGGACGTGCTCGAGGGCCCCGACGACCTGCGCTTCACGGTGCACGGCCCCGGGGGGAGCGCGACGGCCGTGCTTCCGATGATCGGCCGGTTCAACGTGGCCAACGCCCTGGCCGCGATGGCTGCGGTCCACGCCACGGGCGTCGGCCTCGCGGCCCTGCTCGGGGGCCTGGCGACCTTCCCCGGGGTGCCCGGCCGCATGGAGATGGTCGAGCGCGGCCCGGGTGACCCGCGGGTCATCGTCGACTTCGCGCACACCCCGCCGAGCCTGGAGAAGGCGCTGCAGACGGTCCGGGTGACCACCGGGGGCCGGCTCTGGGTGGTCCTCGGGTCGGCCGGTGGACCCCGGGACCCGTCCAAGCGGGCGCCGCTCGGGGAGGTCGCCACCCGGCTGGCCGACGTGGCGGTGTTCACCGAGGAGGACCACCGGGACACCCCGCTGGAGGAGATCCTCCGGGAGATGGAGCGCGGGGCCCGGGAGGCCGGCCGGGACAACTTCGTCAGCATCGGCGACCGGGTCGAGGCGATCCGCCACGCGGTCCGGGAGGCGGCCCCGGAGGACACGGTCGTGCTCGCCGGGAAGGGACCGGAGGAGACCCTGGAGCGGGACACCGAGACGATCCCGTGGGACGAGATGGCCCAGGCCCGGGAGGCGCTCCGGTTGCGGCGCGGCTGACCGACCCGGCCCGGCCGGCGGCGACACCGACGGCCATTGTGACTCGCGCCACACCTGGCTACGCTGCTGGGATGGCGAGGGGCAGAGGGAGACCCCGGCCACACGCAGCGGTCCCGTGACCGTGAACCGCGAGGGGTGGTGGGTGCGATGAGCCGTGTCCTCATCGTCGAGGACGACCCGCTGGTGGCGTCCTTCGTCCACAAGGGCTTCTCCGCGCACGGCTTCGACGCGGTGGTCGCCAGCGGCTCGGTCGAGGCGGTGCGTCGCGAGCGGTCCTGGGACCCCGACCTCGTCGTGCTCGACATCCGGCTGCCGGACGGCTCCGGCATGGACGTCCTGCGCAGCCTGCGCAGCACCGGCCGGACGGTGCCCGTCATCGTGCTCACCGGGTCCAACGACCAGGACGTCGTCACCTGCCTGGAGAACGGCGCCGACGACTACATGCGCAAGCCGTTCGAGTTCAGCGAGCTGCTGGCGCGGGCCCGGACCCGGATGCGCCAGGAGCCCCGCACCGGCGAGCTGGTCGTCGGCCCGCTCCGGCTGGACCTGCTCACCCGTGTCGCCGAGGTCGGCGGGCACCGGCACGAGCTGACCTCCCGTGAGTTCGCGCTGCTGGAGACCCTGATGCGGCACGCGGGGCAGACGGTGAGCCGCGCCCAGCTCCTCGCCGAGGTGTGGGGCCTGAACTTCGACCCCGGCACCAACCTCGTCAACGTCTACGTCAACACCCTGCGCAAGAAGCTGGGCCAGGACGTCGTCGAGACCGTGCGCGGGGCGGGGTACCGACTGCCCGATCCCGCCACCGAGGGCCTCGCGGCGGGGCGATGAGCTCCCGGCTGCGGGGCGCGGTGCCCTCGGTCCGCACCCGTCTCGGCAACCTGCTGGGCGCGATGCTCGGCAACATGCGCCTGCGGATCCTGGCGACCACGGTCCTGCTCCTGGCGGCGTTCTTCGCGGTCTCCCTGCTGCAGCTGCGCAACACCCTGGTCGATCGGCTGGACAAGGAGATCGGCGAGCAGCTCGAACGTGAGATCGGCGAGTTCGACCTGCTGGCGGAGGGGACCGCGCCGGGGTCCGGCAGCCGCGTCGTGTTCCCGGACGTGTCCTCCCTGTTCGACTTCTACTTCGCCCGTGAGGTGCCGGACGAGGGGGAGACCCTCATCGGCTTCGTCGACGGGGAGCTGGTGCACGACGAGGCCCACCCGGACGCCGTCTCCGCCAGGGACCTGCCCCGGTCCACGGCCTACTGGCTGACGGTCACCGAGAAGACGACCGGCACCAGGATGACCGACGCCGGTGAGGTGCGCTACAGCGTCTACCCGGTCAGCCGGGGAGGCCAGTCGGGCCACTTCGTCGTGGCGATCTTCCCCCGGGCCGAGCAGGCCGCCATCGAGGCGGCCATCGTGGACCAGGCGCGCAACCAGGTCATCACCATCGTCGTCGCCTCCGCGATCGGGTACGTCCTGGCGGGACGGGTGCTCCGGCCGCTGCGCTCCCTGGCGGAGACCGCGAGGAAGATCTCCGACACCGACCTGACCCGGCGGATCCCGGTCCGCGGCCAGGACGAGGCGTCGCAGATCGCGAGCGCGTTCAACGACATGCTGGCGCGCCTCGAGCGTGCCTTCGCCACGCAGCGCCAGTTCCTTGACGAGTCCAGTCACGAGCTGCGGGCACCCCTGACGGTGATCCGCGGGCACCTGGAGCTGATGGACCTCGAGGACGACCCGCGGGAGCGGGCGGCGATCGTCTCGCTGCTCACCGACGAGATCGACCGGATGAACCGCATGGTCGAGGACCTGCTGACCCTGGCCCGGGCCCAGCGTCCCGACTTCCTCGCCGTGGACGAGGTGGACGTGGGCGCCTGGACCGAGGAGGTGTTCCGCAAGGCCTCCGTGCTCGACGCCCGGGAGTGGGCGCTCGGCTCGACCGCCGACCTCGTCGTCCGGGCCGACGAGCAGCGACTCACCCAGGCGGTCATGCAGCTGGCGGTCAACGCCTGCCAGCACAACGGTGCCGACGTGCGCGTCGAGGTGGGCTCGCTGGTGCGCGGGTCGAGTCTGGTGATCTACGTCGAGGACGACGGACCGGGCATCCCCGACGAGGACGCGGAGCGGATCTTCGAGCGCTTCCAGCGCGCCAACACCGACCTGCGCAGCACCGGGCTCGGGCTGTCGATCGTGTCGGCCATCGCCGACGCCCACGGCGGCCGGGCCCGGGTGAGGCACGGTCGCTCGGGCGGGGCCAGGTTCGAGATCCTGCTGCCGTTGCTCAGCCTGGGGGTGCGCCCCACGGAGGTCCAGGTCGACGCCTCGCGGTCGCACAGCGCCCCGGCGGCGCCGGTCCGCTGAGCGGCGGCCTCAGTGCCGCGCGTCCGCCCCGTCGGTGCTGCGCTCCAGCACCCTCGTCACGAGCGCGAGGAGATCCCGGAGCGGGAACGGCTTGACCACGTAGTCCTCGACCCCGAGCTCGAGGGCGGTGGCCCGGTCGGCGGGGTCGCTGCGTGAGGTCACCACGACCACGGGAACGTCGGACCCGCTCTGGCGGAGGTCGCGCAGCAGGTCGAGCCCGTCCATGTCGGGAAGCGTCAGGTCCAGCAGCAGCAGGTCGATGGCGCCGTCCCGCAGCAGCTCACGGGCGGCCTCCCCCGACCCGGCGCTGTGGACATGGTGCCCCGACTTGCGCAGCGCGGTGCGCATGAAGGACACGATGAGCGGGTCGTCCTCGACGACCAGGACCTCGCGGACGTCGGTGGCCATGAGGGCCCCCCTCCCGGAGACAACTCGTCCCAGCATCGTAGGGCACCGGGCAACCCCCGGACCCGCGCCGTCAACCCGCGGGTCAGGCGCCGAACGCCGCCAGGACGTCCTCGGGCCGCACCTCGGCCAGGGTCGGCGGCTGCCACCGCGGGGAGCGGTCCTTGTCGACGAGCAGGGCCCGGACCCCTTCGGCGAAGTCCGGGTGGCGCGCGAAGGTGGGCCCGAGGGCCCGGTCCTGGGCCAGGACCCCGTGGACGTCCAGCGTGGCCGCCCGGCGCAGCGCCTCCAGGGTGACCGCCACCGCGAACGGGGAGCGGCTGGCCAGGACGGCGCCGGCCTCCCGCGCCGCGGGGTCGGGGTGCTCCTCGAGGCGCCGCAGGATCTCGGCGGGGTCGTCACCGGCGTAGCAGGCGTCGATCCACTCCCGGTCCCGCTGGAGCGGGGCCTCTGGGGCGGGTCCCCCCGGCGCCGGGCCACGCCCGTCGAGCAGCTCCTCCACCAGGGGCAGCGGGTCGTCGGCGTCGACCACCCGGTCCGCCAGTCCCAGGAGGACGGCGTCGGCCGCGCTCACCGGGAGGCCGGTCAGAGCGACGTGGGTGCCCAGCTCCCCGGGGGCCCGGGAGAGGAACCACAGCCCGCCCACGTCGGGGAAGAAGCCGATGGCCGTCTCCGGCATCGCCACCCGCGCCCGGGGCGTCACCCAACGGTGGCTGCCGTGCGCCGAGATGCCGACCCCGCCGCCCATGACCACGCCGTCCATCCACGCGACGTAGGGCTTGGGGTAGTCGGCGACGAGCGCGTTGAGGGCGTACTCGTCCTCCCAGAAGCCCAGCGCCTCCTCGACGTGCCCGGCGGCGATGACCTCGCGCAGGGCGCGCACGTCCCCGCCCGCGCAGAGCCCGCGGTCCCCGGCGCCGTCGACGAGCACCGCCTGCACCGCCGGGTCGTCCGCCCACGCCCGCAGCCGGTCGAGGAGCGACCGGACCATCGGCCGGGTCAGCGCGTTGATGGCGGCCGGCCGGTTCAGCCGCACCCGCCCGATGGGGCCCTGCACGGCATACCGGACCTCGTCGGTGTGACCGGGCGCCGGGCGGAAGTCGGTGCTCATGGCGCCCGACCCTAGTCAGGGTCCGCGGGACGCCGCCGCCCGGTGCCGCCCGTAGGATGCCGCGCATGGGTAAGGCTTCCCGCCGCAAGCGGCAGAAGGACCGGCAGAGCACCCCCGCCCGCGCCCCGTACGTGGCGCGGCCGTTCGAGGGGCTGCCCGGCGAGACCGAGTGGGTGGCGCTGCGCGAGATCGTGCCCGCGGCGACCGCGACCGTGCAGGTCGACCTGCCCGGCGGGGACGGCCCGCGGGAGGTGCAGCTGGTCAGCGTGCTCCCCGGGGCGATGCCGGCGGTGCACCGGACCAACGGCGCCGTCCTCGTCGCGCTGCAGTCCCGCACCTCCTCCGGCGACGCCAGCCGCGACGTCGTCCAGGCGCTGCTGGCCGCGACCGAGGCCGAGCCGGGCACCCCGGTCACGTCGGTGCGGCCGGCGACGGCGGACACCCCGCGGCTGCAGGACGTCCTCGTGGGCGACGAGCCGCTGCGCCTGGAGGTGCAGCAGGACTTCAACTACTGGATCGACCCCGACGACCCCGACGCCGAGGCGCTGCAGGCCACCCTGCAGGAGACCAACGAGGCCATCGTCCCCACCGAGCGCATCGACACGGTGCCGTCGGCCTTCTGGTGCCTGATGAGCGGTCGCGCCTACATCCGCTGGATCCTGCCCGAGGACGAGGACACCGCGACGCGGGCGATGGCCCGGCTGCAGGCGGCCGGGGAGCACACCCTCGGCGGCGACACGGTGCTCCTCGGCGCGTTCCGGGCCGCGGGGCTGCTGGTGCCCGTCCTCGAGGTGGACCCGGAGGTGCCGTCGGCGGAGCACGGTCCCGCCCTGGCCGAGCTGGCGGAGCGGTATGCCGCGGCGCTGGCCCGCACCGACGAGCTCACCCCGGAGGAGCGCCGGGCCCGCGACGGCCTGGTGAGCCGCCAGGTCACCCTCCGCTGAGGGCCGTCCTTGCCAGCCGCCGGTGAGCCGTCCCCCGCCGGCCCGGCGGGGACCGTGACGGCCGTGGTGCCCGCCAAGGACGAGGCGGAGCGCATCGGGGCCACCCTCGCCGCCCTGGCGCGGGTGCCCGAGGTCGGCCGCGTCGTCGTCGTGGACGACGGGAGCCACGACCGCACCGCCGAGGTCGCCGCCGCTGCCGGTGCCGACGTGGCCCGCCACCCCCGCAACCGAGGCAAGGCCGCCGCGCTCGCGACCGGCGCCGCGCGGGCCGCGGTGCTGGACGCGCGGGCCCCGCTGCTGTTCGTCGACGCCGACCTGGAGGACAGCGCCGCCAACCTGGGGGCGCTGTGCCGGCCGGTGCTCGAGGGCACCGCGGACATGACCATCGCGGTGCTGCCGCCGCAGGCCCGGCCCGGGGGCGGCTTCGGGTTCGTCGTCCGGCTCGCGCGGCGCGGCATCGCGAGGCTGACCGGGTGGACGCCCACGCAGCCGCTGAGCGGGATGCGCTGCCTGAGCCGTGGGGCCTTCGACGCCGCCCAGCCGCTGGCCCGCGGGTGGGGAGTCGAGGTCGGGCTCACCGTCGACGTGCTGCGCTCGGGGGGACGGGTCGTCGAGGTGCCGTGCGAGCTGCACCACCGCGTCACCGGGCGGGACTGGCGGGGCCAGCTGCACCGGGCGCGGCAGTACCGGGACGTGTGGTGGGCGCTGGCCCGGCGGGGGGCGTTCCGGCCGGGACGTCGCTGAGCCGCACCCACACCGCCAGCATCCCGGCGATATAGACCGCCAGGCCGAGGCCGAGGATGGCCACGCCGGTGTCGTTGACCAGCCACCCGACGACGAGACCGATGAGCAGGGCCACCGTCGTCTCCCGCAGCAGCGGCACCCGCCACAGCGGCGCCAGCAGCTGGCCCGGCGGCGAGGCCGGGGTCGCCAGTCCCCAGACCCCGGCGGCGAGGAGGAGGACCGCCAGCCACGCGGCGGGCGTGCCGAGCAGGAGCCCGACGCTCTGCTCGAGCTTGCGGTGGACGACGTCCCAGGCCTGCCCGTCGAGGGCGGTCTGGACGAAGGCGCCGAGGTGGGTGCGCTCGTCGGGGGGCCGTAGCCAGTCGAGCACCATGAGCAGCGCCGCGGCGCCGACCGCTGCGGCTCCGACCCCGACCACGCGGGCCACGGTCAGGCGCACCCCCGCGGCGGCGAGGGCGAGCAGGCCGGTCGCCACGAGGACGGTCGGCACCCCGCCGAAGTCGGCGCCCCACTGGGGCATCCCGTCGACGACCGCCACCGCCGCCCCCAGCGCCAGCACGGACCCCGCCGCCAGCAACCGGCGGCCGGCCAGGACCGCTGCCAGCACCCCGGCCAGCAGGACCACCGCCCCGACGACGACGCCGAGGCCGACGTTGCCGAGACCGTAGAACCGGCCACCGGTCAACGGCTTGAACCCGAGCGGGCTGGTCAGGCCGAGCGGCGCCCCCAGGACGACGTCGACGCACACGACCAGGACGGTCAGCGCGGCCACGACGGCCGGCGGCCCGGTCACCGCCCGGCGCCACGGGCCGGCCCAGGCCACCGCCGCGAGGAGGACGGCCCAGACCAGGATGGACCCGCCCAGCGCGGCGCCGACCAGCCCCAGGTCGCCTCCCGAGGCGTCCGCGCGGGCGACCCGCCACCAGGGCAGGGTCCCGGCGAGGAACATCGCGGCGGGGCCGGCCTCGGCCACCGTGGCCACCACCGCCACGGCCGGGCGCGAGACCAGTCGGGCGGCCCCCAGGCCGAGGAGCGCCAGGGCGACCAGCGCGGTCATCAGCGGGGCGAGCACCGCCTCCATGAGGGTCGAGGCGGCCGCGACATCCCGGACGGCCTGCGCGTCGACCGGCGCGGGCGCCGGCAGCACCCGCAGCGGTCGCCCGGCGACCTCCGCCGGGACCTCCCCGCCCGCCAGCGCGATGACCGTGGCCGTCAGGTCGGGGGTCTGCACGAGACCGTGCTGCCGGGTCGAGGGGGAGGCGAGGAGCCCGCTGCCCTGACCGGTGACGACCACGGCCCGCATCCCGGGTCGGTCCGTGGGGTCGGCCAGGCCGGCCACCACGACGGTGGTGCCCTCCGGCAGCGGCTCGAGCTCGGCGAGCTGGGCGTCGAGCGCCGCCGCCCCGGTCGGGCCGCCCACCGAGCCGCCGTCGACCAGCTCGACCGCGCAGTCGCCGGTCCCGGCGCGGCCGGCGGGATCGGCCGCGCCCAGGGCAGCGTGGGTGCCGGAGGCGCTGACACACCCACCGGCCGAGGCGACCCCGGCCGCGAGGGAGCCCAGCCGCGCGCCCAGCCCGGTCTCGTCGGCCGCCGCCTGCCACTCCTCCCACGCCGCCCAGACCACCCCTCCGGCCTCGTCCTCGGTCGGCTCCGGCTCCGGGCACCCGCTCCGGGCCTCCCCGGGCGCCAGGGCCGCGACCCGCTGACCGGCCGAGAGGGTCAGCCAGCCGTCGGCGGGGCAGGTGACCTCGCGGGTGCCCCGCACCACGATCGCCGCCGCGGCGCCCTCGGCCTGCCACCGGGACAGGGTGGGCATGGTCTCGGGGGTGACGTCGTCCCAGGAGAGCCCGGTGACCCCGACGAGGACGACGCGTCCGGGGCGCAGCGGCTCCCCGTCGGTGCTGCGCGGACCGACGCCACCGGCCCAGGCGACCGCCGCCAGGAGCAGCCCGCCGAGCACCAGGCCGAGCACCGCCCGGGCGAACCGGCGGCTCGGCAGCAGCGTCATGACCGCGAGCCTAACGACGCGGGCCGGACGTTCCCGCCCGCGGCGAGCCCACGGCATACGATCGGCGCGTGGTCCTGACCGGTGCGGCGCTCACCGCGGTGGCCGTCGGTGCGGCGGTCCTCGCCGCCCTGGCCCTCGTCGTCGCGCTGCTCAACCGGCGCCGGCAGCGGGCGCTGCTGGAGCGGTTCCGGGTGCTGTGGGGCGACGGCACCGCGGACGTCACCACCGTCCTGGCCGGGCAGAGCCGGCGGCTGGCGGCCGAGGCGGACCGCATCACCGAGCTCGAGGGCCTGGTCGCCGCGCTCGGCGACAAGGTGGCGCAGACCCTGCAGCACGTCGCGGTCGTGCGCTACGACGCGTTCGGCGACATGGGCGGACGGATGTCCTTCTCCGCGGCCGTGCTCGACGACCGCGGGGACGGCATGGTGCTCAGCTCCATCCACGCCCGGGGGGAGTCGCGGACCTACGCCAAGGCGGTGGTCGGCGGGCGCAGCGAGGTCACCCTCACCCCCGAGGAGCAGCAGGCGCTGGCCGCCGCGCGCGGCACGGACTGACCGCTAGCGCGGGAGCCGGACCACGAGGCTGGCCGGCTCGACGGTGACCTCCATCGCCGAGGCCGTCCCCATCGTGTCGCCGTCCAGCTGCAGCTCCACCGGCTTGTCCGAGCGGATCGTCACCCGGGTGCAGGTGTGGTGGTCGACCCGCTGGTGGCCCCTGCGCTGCCGGGTGACGATCTGGACTCCCGCCGCGGCCCAGCCGACCAGGCCCTCGGGGGACAGCAGGACCATGTCCATGATCCCGTCGTCGTGCTTGGCGTCGGGCATGAGGATCATCCCGCCGGTGAGACGGCCGACGTTCCCGACGAGCACGCTGCGGACCCGGCGCCGCAGCCGCAGCCCCTCGGCGGTCCTGATGTCGACGACGAACTGGGGTCCCTTGAGGTGACGCAGGCCGGAGACGATGTAGGCGGCCCAGCCGACCTTGGCCTTGAGCTTCTCCGGGGCGCCGGCCATCACCTCGGCGTCGAACCCCAGCCCGGCCATGACGAGGAAGTGGTGCCGCTCGGTCGCCTCGCTGGAGCGGTCGTCGACGGCGTCCTCGAGGTCGACGTTCTCGGTCGGGTCCTCCTCGTCCTCGAGCCGCTCGACGAGCTCGTCGGTCGTGGGCCGCAGCAGCGTCAGGGTGCAGGTGTCGATGCGGGCGTCCCGGCCGGTCAGCGCGGTGGTGAGGGCGCTGTCGAGGGAGTCGATGGGAATCTTCAGGTTGCGCGCCAGGAGGTTGCCGGTGCCGCCGGGCAGCAGGCCCAGGGGCACGTCGGTGCCGATGAGCGCGGAGGCGACGGTGCGGACCGTGCCGTCGCCGCCGAGGGAGCAGACCAGGTCCACCCCCTCCTCGACGGCGCGGCGGGCCTGGCCCAGGCCGGGGTCCTCGGCGGTCGTCTCCAGCCAGAGCGGCTCGGCCCAGCCGTTCCGCCGGCAGATCTCGGTGATCCGGGCGCGCACCCGGGAGACGTCGTCGAACTTCGTCGGGTTGACGATGATCGCGGCGCGGCGCAGCCGGGCCGGTGCCCGGTCGGTCGTCTCCCTGGTCGTGGCCACGTCGGCCCCGCCCGGCACCGCCGGGCGGCGGTCCTCCTCGGGGGGCGGCGGGTTCCCCCACCGGCGGTCGGCCGCGGCCGGCTCGGTGACCACCAGCCAGGCCACCAGGGCGCACAGCCCGAGCACCAGGGCGAGGGCCAGCGCGAGGAGGGCCCAGCTGGGGTCGGTGTCCACGCCCCAACGTTACTTGCCGGTACACCGCCGTCGGCGCGCGGCCGGCCGTCGGCGGGCGCGGTGCCGGACAGTAGGCTGGACCGGGTGATCGACCCCAAGCTCCTGCGTGAGGACCCCGAGCGGGTGCGCGCCTCGCAGCGTGCCCGTGGGGAGGACCCGTCCCTGGTGGACGCCGCGCTCGCGGCGGACGAGCGGCACCGCGCCACCCTGTCCGAGTTCGAGCGGCTCCGGGCGGAGCAGAAGTCCTTCGGCAAGCGCGTCGCGCGGGCGCAGGGCGAGGAGAAGCAGGCCCTGCTCCAGCAGGTCAAGGACCTGGCCGCCCGGGTCAAGGAGCTCGACCGGGCCAAGGACGAGGCCGCCGCGGAGCGGGAGCGGCTGCTCCGCTCGATCGGCAACGTCATCATCGACGGCGTCCCGGCAGGCGGTGAGGACGACTACGTCGTGCTCCACGAGGTCGGCACCCCGCGCGACTTCGCGGCCGAGGGCTTCACCCCGCTGGACCACCTGGAGCTCGGCGAGCGCCTGGGCGCCATCGACATGGCCCGCGGCGCCAAGGTCGCCGGCGCCCGCTTCTACTACCTCACCGGGGTCGGCGCCCGCCTCGAGACCGCGCTGATGAACCTCGCGCTCCAGCGGGCCCAGCAGGCCGGTTTCGTCCAGCTTCAGGTGCCCACGCTGGTCAACCGGGACACGATGGCCGGCGCCGGCTTCCTCGACGCGCACGAGGAGGAGGTCTACCGGCTCCGTGACGACGACCTCTACCTCACCGGCACCTCCGAGGTGGCCCTGGCCGGCTTCCACGCCGACGAGATCATCGACCTCGGCGGCGGCCCGCGCCGCTACACCGCGCACTCCACCTGCTACCGGCGCGAGGCCGGCAGCTACGGCAAGGACACCCGGGGCATCATCCGGGTGCACCAGTTCCAGAAGGTCGAGCTGTTCGTCTACTGCCGCCCCGAGGACTCCGAGGCCGAGCACGAGGCGCTGCTGGGGTACGAGCGGGGGATGCTCGACGACATGGAGATCCCCTACCGGGTCATCGACGTCGCCGCGGGCGACCTCGGCGGCCCGGCGGCCCGCAAGTTCGACTGCGAGGCGTGGGTCCCGTCCCAGGGCCGCTACCGCGAGCTGACCTCCACCTCGAACTGCACGACGTTCCAGGCCCGCCGGCTCAACGTCCGCGAGCGGGACCCGCACGGCCACGGCACGCGGTTCGTCGCCACCCTCAACGGGACCATGGCGACCACCCGGTGGATGGTGGCGATCCTGGAGAACCACCAGCAGCCCGACGGCTCGGTGGTGGTGCCCGAGGCGCTGCGCCCGTTCCTCGGCGAGGACGTCCTCCGCCCGGTCCGCTGAGGGCGGCCTCCGCCGTGCGGCGGAGCCCCGCCGGCCACGGTCCCCCCGGCGACGGAGCTCGGGCCCGCGCGCCCCGGCATACGCTGGCGGGGTGAACTCGATCGCGCGCTACCTCGGTGCCGACGAGGGCTGGGAGCGACCCGGCCCCACGCCGGCGCAGCGGCGGACCGACCTCTGGCTCGCCGTCGTTTGGCTCGTCGTCGGCGCCCTCGGACTCGAGCTCATCCGCAGCTTCGGCGGCCTGGCCGAGGAGTCGGTCGGGATCGTCGGGCAGTATGCCGTGCTGGTCACCGCGACCGCGCTCCTCGCCTGGCGGCGGTCCCACCCGCTCACCGTGGGCGGGGTGGCGACCGTCCACATGCTCGCGGCCTGCATGATCGTGCCGATGGCCGTGGCCAGCCTGCCGATGCAGGTCCTGTACTTCTTCGCGCTGTTCAGCGCCGTGGCCTGGGCGCGGGACCGCCGGATGGCCGGCTACCTGGTCATCGGCGTCATCGTGCTGATGTTCTGCTGGCTGGCCTGGCTGTTCGCGCTGGGGGACGGCGTGCAGAGCATCCGGCGGGGCCTCGTCGAGGGTGACGGCGAGGGGCTGTTCGGGGCGGTGCCGGCGTCGGTCGGCTACGTCTTCCTCAACAACGTCGCCTACTTCGGCGGGGCGATCCTGCTGGGCCAGATCGCCTGGCGGGACGCGCGGCGGACCGCCCAGGTCGAGGAGCAGGCGCACACCATCGCCGCACAGAGCGCACGCTTGCGCGACCAGGCCGTGGTCGCCGAGCGGCTGCGCATCGCCCGCGAGCTGCACGACGTCGTCGCCCACCATGTCTCGGTCATGGGCGTGCAGGCCAGCGCCGCCCGCCGGGTGCTGGACCGCGACCCGGAGGCCGCCCGTGCCGCGCTGGGCGCGGTGGAGGGGGCGAGCCGGGAGGCGGTCGGCCAGATGCGCGAGCTGCTCGGCACCCTGCGCTCCGGCGAGCTCGCCGCGGACGGGACCCCGCCCGGGGAGGACCCGGGCCGGGCGCCGCAGCCGACCCTGGCGGACCTGCCGGCCCTGGTCGAGCGGGCGGCCACCCCGGTCTGCGCGATCACCTGCGACGTCGTCGAGGCCGAGCCGGGCCTGGCCGCGTCGGTCCCCCCGCCCGTGCAGCTGTCGGCCTACCGGATCGTCCAGGAGTCCCTGGCCAACGTGCACCGCCACTCCACCGCGAGCCGGGCCTCCGTCGTGGTCCGCGTGGACCGGCACCGGCTCGAGGTCGAGGTCGTCGACAACGGCCGCCCCCGCCGCGGCACCTCCGGCACCGGCCTGGGCCACCTGGGGATCCGGGAGCGCGCCCACCACCTCGGCGGGGCCGCGGATATCGGCCCCCGGCACGACGGCGCCGGCTACCGGGTGCGGGTGCGCTTCCCGGTGGAGCCGGCGGCCGAGCTCGCCCGGCCCGTGGAGGCGATGGCGTGACCGCACCGATCCGGGTGCTCCTGGCGGACGACCAGCCGCTGCTGCGCAGCGGGTTCTCGCTGATCCTGTCCACCGAGGAGGACATCGAGGTGGTCGGCCAGGCCGCCGACGGCGCCGAGGCGGTGGAGGCCGTGGAGCGGACCCGGCCCGACGTCGTGCTCATGGACGTCCAGATGCCGGTGCTCGACGGGATCGAGGCGACCCGCGCCATCGTCGGCCGGGGCGCCGCCAAGGTGCTGATCCTCACCACCTTCGACCGGGACGACTACCTCTTCGACGCGCTCGAGGCCGGCGCCAGCGGGTTCCTGCTCAAGAACGCCGACCCCGACGACCTCGTCGAGGCGGTCCGCGCGGTGGCCCACGGGCACGCCCTGCTGGCGCCGGAGGTCACCAAGCGGGTCATCGCCCGGATGACCGCCGGGGCGTCCCAGCTGGACCCCGCGCGTGGCGTGGACCGCGACCGGGCGGAGCTGCTGGACCGCCTCACCGAGCGGGAGCGGGAGGTGCTCGCCCTGGTGGCCCGGGGCCTGAGCAACGGCGAGATCGCCGGCGAGCTCTTCCTCGGCGAGGCCACCGTGAAGACCCACGTGTCCAGCATCCTGTCCAAGCTGCACCTGCGGGACCGCGTCCAGGCCGTCGTCTTCGCCTACGAGGCCGGGCTGGCTCCGTCCGCGGACTGACCCGCGGCCCCGGCGGATCTCCCTCTCCCGGTTGATCCGTCGCCGCCACCGCACGCCGTACCGTCGGGGACGGACGAGGAGGGAGGACGCAGATGCTGGAGCTGCACGGCCTGACCCGGACCTTCGGGGACAACGTGGCGGTCGACCACGTCACCTTCGACGTGCCCGCCGGACGCCTGGTCGGCTTCGTCGGCGGGAACGGCGCCGGGAAGACCACCACGATGCGGATGATCATGGGGGTGCTCGCGCCGGACTCCGGCGAGGTGCTCTGGGACGGTGCGCCCGCCACCCGCGAGCTGCGCAGCCGGTTCGGCTACATGCCCGAGGAGCGGGGGCTGTACCCCAAGCAGCCGGTCCTGGACCAGCTGGTCTACCTGGGCCAGCTGCACGGGATGACGCGCCAGGCCGCCCGGGCGCGGGCCACCGAGCTGCTCGAGCGGTTCGGCCTCGGCGCCCGGACCAAGGACAAGGTCGAGACCCTGTCGCTGGGCAACCAGCAGCGGGCCCAGATCATCGCCGCGGTCCTCGGGGACCCGGTCGCACTCATCCTCGACGAGCCGTTCTCCGGTCTCGACCCCGCGGCCGTCGACCAGATGTCGGAGCTGCTGCGCGAGCACACCGCGGCGGGGGCCCCGGTGCTGTTCAGCAGCCACCAGCTCGACCTCGTCGACCGGCTCTGCGACGCCATCGTCGTGCTGCACCGCGGCCGCGTCGTCGCCCGCGGCACCAGCGAGGAGCTGCGCGCGAACGCCCCGCTGCGCTACCGGGTGCGGCTGGAGCACGACGCCGGCTGGATCCGGGACCTGGCCGGCATCGAGGTCGTCGACCTCGAGGGCCCCACCGCGCTCGTCGAGCCGGCGGACGAGGAGGCTGCGCAGCACCTGCTGCGGGAGGCCGTCGCCCGGGACACGGTGCGCGACTTCGCCCGCGTCGTCCCGACCCTCAGCGAGATCTACCGGGAGGTGGCAGCGTGAGCACCCGCCGCAACGCCTGGCCGTTGGTCGCCCAGCGCGAGATCCAGGTCCGGCTGACCGACCGCAACTTCCTCGTCTCCACCGGGCTGACCCTGCTCCTGGTCATCGGCGTCTTCGCGCTGCAGGCCCTGTTCTCCGGCGGCCCCGCGTCATACCGGGTGGCGGTGACCGACGACGACGGTGCCGCCGTGGTCGCGCAGGCCGAGGAGGTGCTGCGTGCCTCCGACGAGGAGGCGACGATCCGCCCCGTCCAGGTCGCCGACGAGGCGGCCGGCGAGGCCGCGGTCGAGGCCGGGGACGCCGACGCGCTGCTCGTCCGGTCCGGCGACGGGTGGACCCTCTCCGCGGACGGGTCGCCCGCCAACAACCTGCGCCAGGCCGTCGCCGACGTGGTCCGCACCCAGGCGCTCACCGCCAACGCCGAGGCGGCGGGCACCAGCGTCGAGGAGCTGACCCGCGGTGCAGAGCTCACGGTCACCGACCTCTCCGGCGACGACGGCGAGCAGGCCATCATCGCCTTCCTCGTCGGCGTGATCTTCGCCGCGCTGTTCTACATGTCCTCGGTGCTGTTCGGCATGGCCATCGCCACCAGCGTCGTCGAGGAGAAGCAGTCCCGGATCGTCGAGATCCTCGCCGCGGCGATCCCGGTGCGCCAGCTGCTCACCGGCAAGGTCCTGGGCAACACCGCGCTGGCGCTCGGGCAGCTGGTGCTGTTCGTCGCGGTCGGGCTCGTCGGCCTCACCTTCACCGACTACACCTCGTTCCTGCCCGGCATGACCGGCGCGGTGCTGTGGTACGTGCCGTTCTTCGTCGCCGGCTTCCTGGCCCTGGCGTGCATCTGGGCCGCCGCGGGTGCGCTGGCCTCGCGGGTGGAGGACCTGCAGGCGACCACGATGCCGGTGACCCTGTTCCTCGCGGTCATCTTCCTGGTGAGCATCAACCTCGAGGGCGCGGTGCAGCAGGTCGCCTCGTTCCTGCCGGTGGCCTCGACGATCCTCATGCCGATGCGGATCCTCGCCGGTGAGGCCGCCTGGTGGGAGCCGGCCGTCGCGCTCCTCGTCACGCTCGCGTTCTCCGCCCTGACCGTGCGGGTGGGGGCCCGGCTCTACCGCCGGGCGCTGCTGCAGACGCAGGGCCGGGTCAGCCTGCGCGCGGCCTGGAACGCCCGCGACTGACCGGCGACCTACGCTGGTGCCATGGAGGTGACGACGGGCCCGGGCCGGCCCGAGGAGCTGCTCGTGGCCCTCGACCTGGACGGGACCGTCCTGCACCACGACGGCAGGCTGTCCGACCGGGTTGCCGGGGCCATCCGCGAGCTGGACGCGGCCGGGGCGACCGTCATGGTCGCCACCGGCCGCTCCGTGGTGTCCACGCTCCCGGTCCTCGAGCAGCTGGACCTCATCCGGCACGGCGGGTATGCCGTGTGCTCCAACGGGGCGATCACCCTCGCCCTGGACCCCCGGCAGGGCGACGGCTACCGGATCGAGGAGGCCGTCACCTTCGACCCCCGGCCCGCCGTCACCGTGCTGACCCAGGAGCTGCCGGACGCCATGGTCGCCGTCGAGGAGGTCGGCGTCGGCTACAAGGTGAGCGCGCCGTTCCCCGACGGGGAGCTGCAGGGCCAGATGCGGGTGGTCGACTTCGAGGAGCTGGTTGGCCACCCCGCCACCCGCGTGACGTTCCGGGACCCCCGGGGGACCTCCGACGACTTCCTGGCCATGGTCGAGCGCATCGGCCTGCACGGCGTCGGCTACGCGGTCGGCTTCTCCGCCTGGCTCGACCTCACCCCGGAGGGGGTGTCCAAGGCCTCCGCCCTGGAGCAGGTCCGCCGCCGGCTGGGCATCGAGCCCCGCGGCACGGTCGCCGTCGGCGACCAGCGCAACGACCTGGAGATGCTGCGCTGGGCGGCGTTCGGGGTGGCCATGGGCCAGGCCCCGGAGGAGGTGCGGCGGGTCGCCGACCACGTCACCGCCCCGGTCGAGGAGGACGGGCTCGCCGAGGTCATCGAGCACCTGCTCGCCCGGATCGGCCGCTGAGGGTCCGCGTGGACGAGCTGCACATCACCTCCCCGGCCAACCCGCGCCTGAAGCACCTCCTCGCGCTGCGTCGCCGCCGTGGCCGCGAGGCCGAGGGCCGCACGCTCGTCGAGGGCTACGAGGAGCTGACCCTCGTGCTCGACGCCGGCGTCGCCCCGGAGACGATCTACCACTGCCCCGAGCTGATGGCCGACCCGGGGACCCAGCTGGCGCTCGTGGAGCGGGCGGCTGCCGCCGGGGCGGCGGTGATCCGGCTCGGCCGGGCGGCGTTCGAGAAGGTCGCCTACCGCGAGGGCCCGGACGGCTTCCTCGGCGTGGTCCGTGCCCCCGACCGGCGGTGCGCCGACCTCGCCCTCCCGGCCGTCACCCCGCTCGTCCTCGTCTGCGAGGCGGTGGAGAAGCCCGGCAACCTCGGGGCCATGCTGCGCACCGCCGACGCCGCCGGGGTGCACGCCGTGGTCGCCGCCGACCCGGTGACCGACTGGGGCAACCCCAACCTGGTGCGGGCGAGCAAGGGCACCGTGTTCTCCGTGCCGGTCGCCAGCGACCCCACCGACGCCGTCGTCGCCTGGCTGGAGCGGACCGGCACACCGCTCGTCGCGGCGACCCCCGAGGGGGAGGTCGAGCACACCGAGGTCGACTACACCGGCCCGGTCGCGGTCGCGGTCGGTGCCGAGAAGCACGGGCTCGGCCCCGCGCTGCTGGCGGCGGCGCGGCACCGGGTGCGCATCCCGATGCAGGGGCGGGCGAACTCGCTCAACGTCGCGACGTCGGCCGCGATCCTGCTCTACGAGGCGGTCCGCCAGCGTCGCGCGGGCTCCTGATCCGGGCCTCATCCGGGGCACCGGACCCGGTGCATTGGGCCCGTCGGCGCTGTGTCACGATGAGCGGCATGCGCATCGACCACGTCAGCTATGCGGCCGAGTCGGACGGTCTGGTCGCCACGGCCAAGCGCCTCGCCGGCCTGCTGGGGCTGACGCCGCGCGACGGCGGGATCCACCCGCGGTTCGGCACCCGCAACATGATCCTCCCCCTGGCCGAGGGCCGGTACGTCGAGGTCGTGGAGGTGCTCGACCACCCCGCCGCCGACAAGGCGCCGTTCGGCCAGGCAGTACGGGCCCGGTCGGTGACCGGGGGAGGCTGGATGGGGTGGGTCGTCGCCGTCGACGACCTGGCCCCCATCGAGGAGCGTTTGGGACGCAAGGCGGTCGAGGGGAACCGGCACACCCCCGAGGGGATCGAGCTGACCTGGCGCCAGATCGGCATCAAGGGCCTCATGGCCGACCCGCAGCTGCCGTTCTTCGTCCGGTGGGACTCCCTGGAGCACCACCCGTCGACGCTCGACGACAGCCCGGTGCGGCTCGCCGGCCTGGAGATCTCCGGAAACCCCGACCGGGTGCGGGACTGGCTGGGGCTCGGGCCCGAGGGTGACTGGGAGCCGGGCATCCGCTTCGAGTTCAAGCCCAACGGCGCCCCGTCCCTGCGGGCCGTGACCTTCGAGACCCCGGACGGCCGCGTCACCATCTGACTGCCCGCGCCGGGGCCCCACGGCCCGGGGCCGCAGGGACCCGGCGGTGCGGTCAGGCCGCGTCGCGCTCGATCGGGCAGCTCATGCAGCGGGGGCCGCCACGGCCCCGGCCCAGCTCGCTGCCGGGGATGGTGATGACCTCGATCCCGTTCTTGCGCAGGTAGGTGTTGGTCGTCACGTTGCGCTCGTAGGCGACGACCACGCCGGGGCGCACCGCGAGCACGTTGCAGCCGTCGTCCCACTGTTCCCGCTCGGCGGAGCGGACGTCCTGGGTCGCGGTGAGCACCCGGATGCGGTCCACCTCGAGAGCCGCGGCGATCGCCGCGTGCATGTCCTCCGGCGGGTGGGTGGTGATCCGCAGCTCCTTGGGGCTGTCGCCCGGCTCGATGGTGATCGACGGCAGGTCGGGCAGGCCCGCGTACTGGGTGAAGGTCGCGTGGTCGACCATCGTCATCACCGTGTCCAGGTGCATGAACGCCCGCTGCTGCGGCATCGCCAGGGCCACGATGCGGTGCGCGGCGCCGGCGTCGAAGAGCCGGTGGGCCAGCAGCTCCACGCCCTGGGGCGAGGTGCGCTCGCTCATCCCGATGAGGACGACGCCGTCGCCGAGGACGAGCATGTCCCCGCCCTCGGTGGTCGCGGCGCCGGCCTCGGTCCCCGGTGACCACACCTCGAACCCGGCGTCCGCGAACAGCGGGTGCCACCGGTAGATGGCCTCGTAGTGCACCGTCTCCCGGGTCCGCGGGCGCTTGCGCATCGCGTTGATCGCCACCCCGCCGTAGATCCAGGCGGAGGTGTCCCGGGTGAAGAGGTGGTTGGGCAGCGGGGTGAGGACCAGGTCGTCCGGGCCCATGATCCGCACCAGGGGCGAGGCCGGCTCGGCGGTGTACTCCAGCAGCTCCCGCTTGGTCAGCCCGCCGATGAGGTGGCGGACGAGGGTCTCCTCGTCCATGGCCGAGAAGACGGCGTCGAGCGCGTCCGCGGCGGCCGGTCCGTAGACCCGCTCGTCGAGGGTCTTGTCCAGCACGTAGCGCCGGGCCTCGGGGATCGCCATCGTCTCCCGCAGCATCTGGTCGAGCAGGTGGACGGTCACGCCCGCCTCGCGCAGCGACTCGGTGAAGACGTCGTGCTCCTGCTTGGCCCGCTTGACCCAGAGCACGTCGTCGAAGAGGTAGGCGTCCTTGTTGCTCGGGGTCAGCCGCTTCAGCTCCAGGTCCGGGCGGTGGACGATCACCTGGCGCAGCCGGCCGACCTCGGAGTCGACGTGCAGGGGCATGGTTCCTCCTCTTCCGGTGGGTGTCGCTCCCATCGTCACCGGCGCCGGCTCCGCCGGATCAGGGCCGAAGGTCCCCGAGGGTCGGGACCGACTACCCGTGTGGCACAGGCTCCTCCGCGGTGTGCTGGAGGTAGACGGACCACCCGTGTCGTTCCGCAGGAAGGGAGACGTCATGAGCGTCAAGGGCGACCTCAGCAGGGCACCGACGAGTCCCCCGGAGGGCACCTCCGGCAGACGGTTCCGCTTCCCCAGCGCGTTCACGGTGCTGTTCTTCGTGACCGTGGCGGTGTGGCTGCTCGCCTTCGTCATCCCGACGGGCCGGTATGCCGTGGACGCCGCCACCGGGCGCCCGGTCCCGGGCAGCTACGCCGAGACCGAGGTGGCGCTGTCGTTCACCGACCGCCTCATGGAGCTGTTCATGGCCCCGGTCAACGGCCTGTACGGCGTCGAGAGCGCCGACACCGGGTGGATCGGGCCCTACGAGTCCGGCGAGCTGTACGGGGCTGCCGGGGTCTTCCTCTTCGTCATCGCCATCGGGATCTTCATCACCGTGGCCATCCGCACCGGCGCGATCGACGCCGGCGTCGCCCGCCTGGCGCACCGGTTCGGCGACCGCGGCCCGCTGGCCATCGTGGTGCTCATGCTCTTCTTCGGCATCGGCGGGACGACCATGGGGATGGCCGAGGAGACGCTGGGCTTCTACGCGCTGATCATCCCGCTCATGCTGAGCATGGGCTACGACCGGATGGTCGCCGCCGGCACGATCCTCGTGGGCGCCACCGTCGGCGTCCTCGCCTCCACGGTGAACCCGTTCGCGACCGGCGTCGGCTCGGGCGCCGCCGACATCTCCATCGGTGACGGCATCCTGCCGCGCCTGGTCATGTGGCTGGTCCTCGTGCCGATCGGCATGTGGTGGGTCGTCCGCTACGCGCAGCGGGTCAAGAAGGACCCGAGCCGCTCCCTCGTCGGGCGCCTCCCCGGCGACGACGAGATCGCCGCCCGTGGCACCGGACCGGCGGTCCCGCTGACCGGCACCCAGAAGGCGGTCTGGTGGGTCGTCGGCCTCACCTTCGCGTTCATGATCTTCTCCCTGGTGCCCTGGGCCCAGGTGATCCACGGACCGGACGCCGAGAGCTTCGCCTGGCAGCTCGACTGGTACTTCCCCGAGCTGGCCGCGCTGTTCCTGGTGGCCGCCCTGGTCGTGGGCCTCATCGGCCGGCTGGGTGAGAAGGACCTGACCGAGACCATGGTCCGCGGTGCGGGCGACTTCATCGGCGTCGGCCTCATCATCGTCCTGGCCCGCGGGGTCACGGTGCTGATGAGCAACGCCGAGATCAGCGACACGATCCTCAACGCCATGGAGACCGCGGTCTCCTCGGTCGGCTCGGGCCTGTTCGCCGGACTGGTGTTCCTGCTGAACATCCCGCTGGCGTTCCTGGTGCCGTCGACCTCGGGGCACGCCGCCCTCGCCATCCCGATCCTCGCGCCGCTGGCCGACTTCGCCGGCGTCGACCGGGACATCGTCGTCACCGCCTTCCAGTCCGCCTCCGGCATCGTCAACCTCATCACCCCGACCTCGGCCGTGGTGATGGGTGGCCTGGCGCTGGCGAAGGTCCGCTACGACCACTACCTGCGGTTCGTGGCGCCGCTGCTGCTCATCCTGCTCGTCCTCTGCTGCGGGATGATCGCCCTGTTCGCCGTGCTCTGACGGCGGACGCGACGGGGCCCGGCCGGGTGCACCGGCCGGGCCCTACAGCGTCGTCAGCGGCCGTAACGGCGCAGGCGCAGGCTGTTGAGCACCACGAGGACGCTCGACAGGGCCATCGCGCCGCCGGCGATCATCGGGTTGAGCAGGCCGAGCGCGGCCAGCGGGATCGCGGCGGTGTTGTAGCCGAACGCCCAGCCGAGGTTCTGCTTGATGATCCGCAGCGTCCGCCGGCTCAGGCCGATGGCGGTCGCCACGGCCAGCACGTCCGGCCGGACCAGGACGATGTCGGCCGACTCCATGGCGACGTCGGTGCCGCTGCCCATCGCCATGCCCAGGTCCGCCTGGGCCAGTGCCGCGGCGTCGTTCACCCCGTCGCCGACCATGGCCACGACCCGGCCCTCCTGCTGCAGACGGGAGACCTCGGCGTGCTTGTCCTGGGGGAGCACCCCGGCGCGCACCCGGGCGGGGTCGATCCCGACCGCGGCCGCGACGGCCCGCGCGGTCTGCTCGTTGTCCCCGGTGAGCAGGTAGGGGGTCAGGCCCAGCTCCGCGAGGCGGCGCACCGCCTCCCGGCTGGTGGGGCGTGGGTCGTCGGCGACCGTGAGCGCGGCGCGGGCGGTGCCCTCCCACCCGACGAGCACGGTGGTCCCGGCGCCGTCGAGGGCGGTGAGCAGCTCGTCGGGGACGCTCGCGAACAGCACGGGCTTGCCGACGGTGACCTCGACCCCGTTGACCACGCCGGTGGCGCCCTGGCCGGGCAGGTTGCGGAAGCCGTGCGGGGTGAGGACGTCGATGCCCCGCTCCCGCGCCCCGGCCACGATCGCCGCCGCGACCGGGTGCTCGCTGGCGGACTCGACCGCGGCGGCGGCCTTGAGGGCGGCGTCCTCGGTCAGCCGGCCCGCGGTGCGGACCGCCTGGAGCACCGGCTCGCCGACGGTGAGGGTCCCGGTCTTGTCCAGGACCACGGTGTCGACCCGACGGGTGTTCTCGAGGACCTCCGGGCCCTTGATGAGGATGCCGAGCTGGGCGCCGCGGCCGGTACCGGTGAGCAGCGCGGTGGGCGTGGCCAGCCCCAGGGCGCACGGGCAGGCGATGATGAGCACGGCCACGGTGGGCTCCAGCGCCTCGGCGACGGGGTGGCCGGTGACCAGCCAGGCGACGAAGGTCAGGGCGGCCACGACGAGCACCCCGGGGACGAACACCGCGGACACCCGGTCGGCCAGCCGCTGCACCGGCGCCTTGCCGGCCTGGGCCTGCTCGACCAGCCGGGTGATCCGGGCCAGCAGCGTCTCCGATCCGACCCGGGTGGCCTCGACCACCAGCCGGCCCTCGCGGTTGACCGTCCCGCCGGTCACCTCGTCACCCGGGGTGACCTCCACCGGCATGGACTCGCCGGTCACCATCGAGGTGTCGACGGCGCTGCGGCCGTCCACGACGACCCCGTCGGTGGCGATCTTCTCCCCGGGCCGGACCACGAACCGGGCACCGACGGTGAGCTCGCCGACCGGCACCCGCTGCTCGGTCCACGCCCCGCTCGCCGGGTCGGTGCGCAGGACGGCGACGTCCTTGGCGCCGAGCTCCAGCAGCGAGGTCAGCGCCGAGCGACCGGTCGCCCGGGCCCGGGACTCGATGAAGCGGCCGATGAGCAGGAAGGCGGTGACCACGGTCGCCACCTCGAAGTACAGGTGGCCGGAGAACCCGGTGACCAGCGCGACGACGGACCAGCCGTAGGCGGCCGTGACGCCCAGTGACACCAGGGTGTCCATCGTCGACGACAGGTGCCGGGCGTTGACCGCGGCGGCCCGGTGGAACGGCCAGGCCGCCCACAGCACCACCGGCGTCGCGAGGAGCAGCTGGATCCACTCCCCGACGGTGCCCAGCGCGTCCGTGAGCGGGGGCACCATCGCGAGCACGAGCACGACCGCGGCCAGCACCGATGCGACCGTGGCGCGCAGGCGCAGGGACCTGTCCCCGACCGCGTCCGCGACCGGAGCCTCGGCGGTGCCCTCCGGAGCGCTCTGCGAGGGCCCGGGGGTGAGCGGCCGGGCGTCGTAGCCGGCCGCCCGGACCGTGGCGACGAGGTCCTCCACGGTGAGCGGGGCGGCATACGCGACCCGGGCCCGCTCGGTGGCCAGGTTGACGCTCGCCTCGACCCCCTCCAGGCGGTTGAGCTTGCGCTCGATCCGCGCGGAGCACGAGGCGCACGTCATCCCCGAGATGGCGAGGTCGACGACGTCGTGGTCCGTCCGGGTGCCCGTGGACATGCTCCTCCTGGGGTGCGGTGGTCGGTCAGGCGTGGGGTGGTCGCTCAGGAAGTACGCGGTCAGTCCGTGACCGCGTAGCCGGCCTCGGCGACGGCGTCCTTGGCCGCCGCCAGGTCGAGCGGGCCGGTGCTGTCGACGTAGACGTCGGACGCGCCGCCGGCGACGAGCTCGACCCGGACGTCCGTGACACCGGGGACCTCCCGGAGCTCCTCGGTGACGGAGGCGACGCAGTGGCCGCAGGTCATGCCGGTGACGACGAGCTTGGTGGTCTGGACGTCGGTGCTCATGGGTTCCCTTCGGGGTGGGTGGTGTCCGCCGGGGCCTTCCCGGCGGGATGGGCTCAGCTGCGGACGAGCCGGGCGATGGCGGCCGAGGCCTCCCTGACCTTCTCGTCGGCGGCTGCGTCGGACTCGCGCGCGGCGTCCACGACGCAGTGCCGCAGGTGCTCGTCGAGCAGGCCGAGGCTCACCGCCTGCAGCGCCTTGGTGACGGCACTGACCTGGGTGAGCACGTCGATGCAGTACGCGTCGTTCTCGACCATGCGCGCGATGCCGCGGACCTGACCCTCGATCCGGGCCAGGCGTCGCAGCTGGGCGGCCTTGGTCTCGCTGTAGCCGGGCTGGTCCATGCCGGTCATCATACCCCGTGGGGGTATGTGCTCGGGGTCACGGTGCGAACGCGCAGAAGCTTTCGTAGTGGTCGCCGGTGTAGTACCAGTGCTCGGGGTCCTCGGGGTCCTGGCCGCCGGTGACGATACGCCGGGCGCCGCGGTTGTCCGCGCCCGGCGTGGTCACGGTGTACTCCCGGTAGTAGCCGGGGTCCTCGTCCGGCAGGATCCCCTCCCGGTTCTGGAACCGCACGCCGTCGTTGCGCGGGTGGTCGAACGGCCCGCCGGCGAGGATGTCGTCGACGACCTCGTCCACCTCCGGCGGCAGCTCGCCCGGGTCGCAGGGCGGTATGCCGTCCGCCCCCACCTCCGTGGTGGGTCCGGCACCCGGCGTGGTGGAGGTGGGTCCGTCGGTGGTCGGGTCCCCGGACGAGGGTGCCCCCCCGGTCGGGGCCTCCGAGGTGGGGCTGACCAGGGACGCGGTGCCCGTCGGGGTGGTGGTGCCCTCCGGCGCCTGCCCGCCGTCGGTGCCGCCCTGGAGCCACCACACGAGGAGCGCGACGACGACCAGGGCCAGCACCGCGAGCACCCGGGAGCGGGCGGGGGGCGGGGCCGGGCGCCCGCCGGTCACGGCGTGACCTCCTCGTCCGCGAGCGTCGGCACGCCGTGGCGCTCCACCAGGGCGACGGTCTCGAAGACCCGGTCACCCGGCATACCGCCGCGCCACAGGTCGTCGCTGGCGGACCGGAGGATGTCGGTCAGGGTGTGCCAGCCGGGCAGGTCGGAGTCGACGAGGTGGCCGGCGCCGTGGAGGAGCAGCGCGACCCGCTCGTCGTGCGGCCACCACAGGGCCAGGTCCCGGAGCGAGTCGACGAGCGCGTCGAGGTTGCGACCGGCCGTCTCCGGCAGCCGCAGCGCCCGGGCGATCTCGGCCTGCGCCTCGCGCAGCGAGGTCTGCCGCGCCGTGTCGGACAGCACGTCGGCGGGGTCCGGCGGCTGCGCCGGCAGGCTGGCCTCGGCCACCGCGAACCCGTGCTGGCGCAGCGTGTCCCGGATCCGGTCGGTGTCCACCGGGTCCGCCAGGACCACCCCGTGCCCGCTGAGCCCGGGCAGCAGCCGGCTCACGAAGACGCGCGGTCTCACTCCGGCCCCTCCTCCTCCAGTCGCCGCAGGTACTCCCGGGCCAGCCGTCGTGGCGCCCGGACCAGCCACGAGTCGACCACCACCTCGGCCAGCTCGTCCACCGGGATCGCGTCCAGGTGCACCAGGATCATCCGGGCCCGGGCGAAGTGCGGGGTGGTGAGGAAGTAGCCGGAGTCGTCGGCGGCCAGCGCCTGCTTGGTCTCCTGGTCCGGCACGTGGAGCACGATGAGGTCCGTCATCCGCTCCCCGGTCACCGGGTCGACGGCGTCGGGTCGGGGCTCCCGGTCGACGACGAACCACTTCCCGCGCACCAGCCACGCGGGCCGGTTCCAGGCGGTCCCGGGACCGGTCTCGGGCAGCCGTGCGGCGATGCGGCCGACGTCCTCCCAGGTGGCCATCGCGGCTCACTCCGGCTCGTCGTCCAGGTGGTCCACGAGCTCCGGGGCGAGGCCGACATACGTCTGCGGGGTCAGCTCCAGCAGCCGCCGCTCCGCCTCCGGGGTGAGCCCGAGCCCGCGGACGAACGCGCGCAGGTCCTCCGCGGTGACCCGGCGCCCGCGGGTGAGCCCCTTGAGCCGCTCGTAGGGCTCGCTCATCCCGGGGTGCCCGGCGACGGCCAGGGCCCGCATCACCGACTGGATCGGCTCGGCGAGCACCTCCCAGTTGGCGTCGAGGTCGGCGGCCATCACCTCGGGGACCGGGTCCAGCCCGGCCAGGCCGCGGCGCACGTTGTCCAGCGCCAGCAGGGAGTGGCCGAACGCGCTGCCGATGTTGCGCTGCATCGAGGAGTCGGTGAGGTCCCGCTGCAGCCGGGAGGTGACCAGGGTCGACCCGAGGACGTCGAGGAGGGCGTTGGAGACCTCGAGGTTGGCCTCGGCGTTCTCGAACCGGATCGGGTTGACCTTGTGCGGCATCGTCGAGGACCCGACGGTGCCCTGGCCGCGCACCTGGGCGAAGTAGCCCAGCGAGATGTAGGACCACACGTCGGTGCACAGGTTGTGCAGCACCCGGTTGAACCGGGCCATGTCGGCATACAGCTCGGCCTGCCAGTCGTGCGACTCGATCTGGGTGGTCAGCGGGTTCCAGGTGAGCCCGAGGCCGGTGACGAACTCGCGGCTGACCTCCTGCCAGTCCACCTCCGGCACTGCGGCGAGGTAGGCGCCGTAGGTCCCGGTCGCCCCGTTGACCTTGCCCAGGTACTCGGCCGCCGCGACCCGGCGCAGCTGCCGGCTCAGCCGGTGCGCGAGCACGGCCAGCTCCTTGCCCAGGGTGGTGGGCGTGGCCGCCTGTCCGTGGGTGCGGGCCAGCATCGGTATGTCGCGCAGCTGGCGGGCGAGGTCCGTCACCTGCTCGGTGACCTCCTCGGCGGCGGGGAGCCAGACCTCCTGCACCGCGCCCCGCACCATGAGCGCGTAGCAGAGGTTGTTGACGTCCTCGGAGGTGAAGCCGAAGTGCACCAGCTCCAGGAGGTCCTCGCGGCCCAGGCGGGTCAGCTGACCGCGGAGGAAGTACTCGACCGCCTTGACGTCGTGGACGGTCTCGCGCTCGATCCGCGCCAGCTTCTCGATCTCCTCGGTGCCGAAGCGCTCGACGAGGTCGAACAGGGAGCCCTGCTCCTCGGGGGACAGCGGCCGGGCGCCGGGGACGATGTCGTTCTCGGTGAGGTGGACCAGCCACTCGATCTCCACCCGGAGACGGGTCCGGTTGAGGGCGGCCTCGGAGAGGTGGTCCACCAGCGGCGCGACGACGGACCGGTAGCGACCGTCGAGGGCGCCCAGCGCGATGGGGGGCGAGAGCTCGGCGAGGGACACCATGGGTGGCATCCTCCCACTCACCCCGCGGGCCCCGGAGGGCCCGGGGTCAGCGGCCGTCGTCGGTGGGCGGGTTCGGACGGTCCGGGTCGATCTCGTCGGCCCGGTGGTAGTGCTCGGTGAGCCGGTCCCGGTGGTCGCGGGCCTCCTGCGTGGCCGCGCGGGCCTCCCGGTCCAGCCGCTCCGCCTCGGCGCGGGCCTGCTCGGCCCGGACCTGGCGCTCGCGCGCGGCGGCCTCGCGCTGCTCGACGTAGCCCTCGCCCTCCTGGGCGCGCCGGCGCACGTGCTCGGCCTCGGCCCGGGCCTGCTCCATGCGGCGGCGGCGCTGCGCGGCCCACGCCACGGCGAGGACCACGAGGAGCACGAGCACGGCGCCGATCACGATCAGCCAGATGTTGTCCATGGGGGCTCCGTTCCGTTCGGGTGCGGTCACGCTAGCCCCGCCGCGCCCGCCCCACCACCGCTCGGGCCCCGGGTGGCTCAGGCGTCCGGTTCCCGCACCTTCTCGAGCAGGGTGTACTCCTGCTCGCCGTGGCGGTCGCGGACCAGCGCGCCTGCGTCGCTGAGCTGCCGGCGCAGCTCACGGGCGCGCGCGTGGTCCTTCTCGGCCAGGGCCGCGGCGCGGGCGACGAGGAGCTCGGTGATCGGGTGCGGCGGGTGGTCGCGACCCTCGACGAACGTCCGGAACGCGCCCTCCCGCGGGTGCCCGCGCCCGGACCACGGGTAGCCGGCTCCGGTGAAGGCCCGCTCGAGCCGCCCCATCCCGACGCCCGCGACCTGACCGACCGCCAGCATCCGACCGGTCGCGTCCGCGAGCACGAGCTCCTCGCCGTCGACGAAGACGTCCGCGACCGCCTCGCGCGGCACCCAGCCGCGCCGCTTGTGCAGGCGCGTGCGGACCCCCTCCCGGCTGATCTCGCAGACGAGCGTCTCGTCCTCCCACGTGCCCGCGAAGAGCACCCCGGCCAGGGCGCCGACGATGCCCAGCACGGCCGCCATGACACCGTCGCGTACCGAGGCGATCCCGCGCAGCAAGCCGGGCGCGCTGCCGACCGTACGGTCGAGCAGGGACACGAGGGCGTCGGCGCCGAGGCCGAGCGCGACGCCCAGAGTCGCCCCGGCGGCGCACAGCCCGACGACGAGAGCGGGGTGCAGGCCGATCCTGGTGCCGGTGGGACGGTCAGTCATCGAGGTTCCTCGTGGGGTCGGGCGAGCAGAGGTAGGCGGCGACCGCACGTCGCAGCCCGGGCCGCGGGTCGTGCTCCGGGTCGCCGTGCAGGTAGGCCCCGTCGACCATCGCCAGGACCGTCGCGGCCGCCGCCGACGGGTCGAGCGTGGGGTCGAAGCGGCCGGACCCGGTGCCCCGCTCGATGAGCTCGGTGAGGGCGGTCCGGGTGGTCTCGTCCGTCTCGACCACGACCCGTGCCAGCTGCTCGTCGACGGTCGTCCGTCGCACGAGCTCGGCCGCCAGCAGGGCGGCTCCCGGCGTGGTGACATCGGCCGAGAGCCCGTCGACGAGGTGCAGCACCGCACGCAGCGGATCCGTGAGCCGGCGCGCCTGTCGAGCGAGCTCCCGGGCACGGGGGAGGTCGGTGGCGAAGATCTCGCGGAACAGGGTCGCCTTGTCGCCGAAGTGGTAGAAGACCGTGCCCGAGGCGACGCCCGCGCGCCTGGCGACGTCGGTCGCGCGCGTCCCCTCGAAACCGCGAGCCGCGAACTCCAGCGCAGCGGCCTCGAGGATGGCGGCGCGGCGCGCCGACACCTGCTGGCGCTCATCCGTCCGTGGGGCCATGAGGCGCACCCTACGGTCTGACTGACCAGTCAGTCAAAGCCCAGGCGTCCGCCCGCTTCTCGCCCACGGCGTCAGCCGCCGGCTTTCTCCCCCCACGGCGTCAGCCGACATACGCACGTGCGGGGCAGGACATGCGGTTTCGGCGCGGGCGGCATGCCGAAGCGCGCACGTGCGGGGTAGGACGTGCCGTTTGGGCGCGGGCGGCATGCCGAAGCGCGCACGTGCGGGGTAGGACGTGCCGTTTGGGCGCGGGCGGCATGCCGAAGCGCGCACGTGCGGGGTGACGGACGTGGAGGAGGGCGGGGTGACGGACGCGGAGGAGGGCGGGGTCAGGCCGCGGGGGCGGCGACGCCGGGTCGGTCCGCCAGGTCCAGGACCCGCCAGCTCCCGGCCGTGGCCTCGTCCCGGAGGAGCGCGGCGCCGTCGTGGGAGACCATGACGACGGTGCGCTCGTCGCCGCCCAGCCGGTGGAGGACGGTGCGTGCGGTGACCGCGTCGAGGTGCGCGGTCGGCTCGTCGAGCAGCAGCACCGGACGGCCGGAGAGCAGGGCCCGGGCTATGGCGAGGCGGGCGCGTTCGCCGCCGCTGAGCCCGGTGAGCCGGGTGTCCAGCCCGTCCGGCAGGCCGGCGAGCCAGGTGCCCAGGTCGGCGGCGGCCAGCGCAGCGACGATCTCGGCGTCGGTCGCGTCCTCGCGGGCCAGGAGCAGGTTGGCACGGACGCTGCCGGCGAAGGCGTGCGGCTCGTCGTCGACCCGGGCGATCCGTGCCCGGGTCCGCTCCAGGTCGAGCCGCAGGACGTCGTCCGCGTCGTGACGGTAGCGGCCCGACTCCGGGTCCAGGTCGCGCGCCAGCACCGCCAGCAGCGTCGACTTCCCGGCGCCGTTCGGCCCGGTGAGCAACACCCGGTCGCCCGGCGCCATGAGCAGGTCGGTGGCCGGCAGGTCCGGCTCACCAGCCCCCCCGGGCGTCCAGCGGGCGGTGACGCCCTCGGTGACCAGCGTCGGCCGGGTGGGTGCCGCGGACGGCCAGTGGCCGCCGGACCGGTCGACCACGGCGGGCTCCTGGTCGAGGACCCGCTGCAACCGTCGTCGGGCCGAGGCCGCCCGGGCCCGGGCGCCGAAGACGTCCGGCAGCGCGGTCCACGCCTCGGCCAGCGCGACCGGGGTCAGCGCGACCAGGGCCGCGACCGGACCGGACACCTCGCCCGCCCGGTACGCCGCACCTGCCAGCGTGGCCACCGTCCCCACCACCGCGGCCACGACCAGCCAGGTGCCGGCCACCGCGCCGCCGCGGCCGAGGCTGAGCCGCCGTGCTGCGCGGTCCGCCCGGTCCTGGGCCCGCCGCACCCGGTCGAGCAGCGTCTCGCGCCCCGCCTCCCCGGTCACCGCCTGCACCGCGGTGAGCTGCCCGCAGACCAGCGCCACGAGACGCCGGACCGCGCCCCGGTGGGTCACCGCGTCGTGGTGCGCCGCCTGCTCCACCGCCTGCCCCAACCGCCCGATCCCGTATGCCGCGAGGGCGCCCAGGGCGACGACCCACCCGGCCGCGGGCACCTGGGACCCGACGATGCCGGCCGCGACCGCGCTCGCCAGTGCGGTCCCGACCGCGGGCACGAAGACCCGCACCCGCTCGTCGACGACGTCGTCGAGGTCGCGCACCACCGCGGTGAGCACGTCGCCGCGACTGCGGCGTCCCAGCCGGGCCGGGGTCAGGGGGATGAGCCGGCGGTACACCTCGGTCCTGCGGTCGGCGAGCTCGGCCAGTGCGGCGTCGTGGGAGACGACCCGCTCGGCGTACCGCAGCACCGGCCGCGCGATGCCGAAGGCCCGCACCCCGACGATGGCGACGAGCAGCGTCAGCACGACGGGCCGGTAGGACGCCTGCACGATGAGCCAGCCGGACAGCGCGGTGAGGGCGACCCCAGACGCGGTGGCCAGCCCGCCCAGGACGGCACCCAGCCAGAGGCGCTGCCGCCGGGACAGCCGACGCGACCACCAGCTGTCCTCGTCCTCCGACGCCGTCAGGGGCGCCGTCGCGTCGGCGGCCCCCTCGGGCTCCGGCAAAGATCGGGCGTCGGAGGCGGCGGCAGGCGCCGGGACCTCGGTCGGGCGCTCGTCGGGCGCCGGCAGCGTCCAGTGGTGGTCGGCCACCTCGAGGAACAGCGGGTCGTGGGTGGCCACGACCACCAGCCGGCGCCGTGCCAGGTCCCGGACCACGTCGAGGACCATGCGCCGGGAGCCCGCCGCGATGTGGGCGGTGGGCTCGTCGAGGAGCACCAGCGGGGCGTCCGAGAGCACCGCCCGGGCCAGGGCCAGCCGACCCCGCTGCCCGGCCGAGAGGCCGAAGCCGTCGTCCCCGAGACGGGTCTCCAGTCCCGCACGCCCCGCCAGGACCGGCCACAGGCCGACCCGCTGCAGGGCCACGGTCATCTCCCCGTCGGTGGCGTCCGGCGCCGCCAGGGCCAGGTTCTCCCGCACCGTGCCCGGCAGCAGCAGCGGCCGCTGGGTGGCCAGGTGGGCCCTCGGGGCGACGACCCTGCCGGCGTCGGGGACGCGCAGGCCCGCGAGCAGCTCGAGCAGCGTGGTCTTGCCCGAGCCGGACGGGGCGGTCAGCACGACGAGACCCGGGCCGGGACCGGCGTTGTGGTGGACCCCGCGCAGAACCGCGTCCCGGCCCGGGTAGCTGTAGGTCACGTCCTCGACCCGCACGGCCAGGGGGGCCTCGGCCGGCCCCGTCTCCGGCGCGGGTCCGAGCTGGTCCTTGAGCCGCTCGAGGGCCTCGGCCCCGTCGGCGGCGTTGTGGAACTCGGCTCCCACGCGGCGCACCGGCCAGTACGCCTCCGGGGCGAGCAGGATCGCGGTCAGCGCCACCTGCAGCTCCATCGCCCCGTAGGCCAGCCGGAGCCCGACGCACACCGCGACCAGCGCCACCGAGATCGTGGCGAGCAGCTCCAGGGCCACCGTGCTGAGGAAGGCGGTGCGCAGCGTCCGCACCGTGGCCACCCGGTGCCGCCGCCCGACCTCGGCGACCACGCGCACCTGACGTCCGGCACGCCCGTAGGCCACCAGCGTCGGCAGCCCGCGGACCACGTCGAGGAAGTGCCCGGCCAGGTCGGTCATCGCGCGCCAGCGGCGCTGCGTCTCGTCCTGGGTGTGCCGGCCGATGAGCGCCGCGAACAGCGGGAGCAGCGGCAGGGTGAGCACGACGACGATCGCGCTCCACACGTCGACGACCGCGAGCACCAGCAGCGACAGCGCCGGCACCACCGCCCCGGCGACGAGCGCGGGGAGGTAGCGCGCGACATACGGCTCGATGGCCGAGACTCCCTCCCCGGCCGTGGTCACCGCCTCCTCCGGCTCCGGCCGGGCCCCCTCCGGCCGGCCCGCCCACCGCCGCAGCACGGCGAGCCGCACCGCCGAGGCGACCCGGTGGCCGGCCCAACCGGCGACCGACTCCTGCACCCCGGCGACCAGGCCGCGGGCGGTGAGCAGCGCCGCGGCGGCGGTGAGCGGGACGACCAGGTCACCTCCGCTGACCACCCTCGTCACCAGCCACGCCAGGCACACCGCCTGGGCCACCGCGAGGACGCCGCCGACGACCCCGGTGGCGGACAGGGCCGCCACCGGGAGCCGCGCCTGCGGCACCCGGCGGAGCAGGGCCGGCTCGAACGGGCGCATCAGCGGCCGGTGTCCCCGGAGGTGACGCGGTCGGGGGTCTCGGGCGCCGGGATGTGGTGCCCGCTGACCCGCTTGCGGAAGGTCCAGTAGGTCCACGCGGTGTAGGCGAGGACCACCGGGACGAAGATCACCGCGACCCAGGTCATGATCGTCAGCGTGTAATCGGTCGACGAGGCGTTCGTCGTGGTCAGGCTCCAGGCCGGGTCGAGCGTGCTCGGCATGACGTCGGGGAACAGCGCGACGAACAGGGACGCCACGGCGAGGGCGATGGCGACGAAGGTGCCGGTGAACGCCCACCCCTCCGAGCCACGGTTGGCCCGGTGGAGCGCCACGAGCAGGGCCACCGCGGCCAGGCCGGCGAGCGCCCAGGACCAGGTGGTGCCGGTCTCCGCGTGGATGAGCCCGAGCCAGACCACGGCGAGCACCGCGGCGACGAGCCCGACGCGGACGCCCAGGGTGCGGGCCTCGCGGCGGATCGGGCCGTCGGTCTTGAGCGCCAGGAAGAGCGCGCCGTGGGTGACGAAGAGGCTCAGCGTCACCAGACCGCCGAGCAGCGCCGCCGGGTTGAGCAGGTCGAGGAAGCCGCCGACGTACTCCATGTCCTGGTCGATCGGCACGCCGCGGACGATGTTGGTGAACGCCACGCCCCAGAGCACCGCGGGGACGACCGAGCCCCAGAAGATGCACAGGTCCCACCGCCGGCGCCAGGTGTCGCTGTCCACCTTGCCGCGGTAGTCGAAGCCGAGGGCACGGACGATGAGGGCGACGAGGATGATGAACAGCGGCAGGTAGAAGCCGGAGAAGAGGGTGGCGTACCAGTGCGGGAACGCCGCGAAGGTCGCGCCGCCCGCGGTGAGCAGCCAGACCTCGTTGCCGTCCCAGACCGGCCCGATCGTCGAGAGCATCACCCGCTTGCGGGTCTCCCCGTCGAGGTGGTCGTCGCCGCGGCCGAGGACCGGGAACAGCGCGCCGACCCCGAAGTCGAAGCCCTCGAGGACGAAGTAGCCGATCCACAGGACGGCGATGAGGACGAACCAGATGGTGCTGAGTTCCATGGTGTCTCCTTGCCCCCGCTCAGTAGGTGAAGACGAAGGGCTGGTCGTCGGTGCGGTCCCTCGGGTCGAGGGACTCGCCGTCGTATGCCGGGGCGCCGGCCCGTCCGTAGCGCAGGACGAGGCCGAGCTCGATGACCGCGAGGACCCCGTAGAGCAGGGTGAACAGGCCCATCGTCAGGGCCACCTCGGCGGTGGTGGTCCCGGGCGAGACCCCCGTCTGGGTGGTCATCAGGCCGAAGACGAGCCACGGCTGGCGGCCCATCTCGGTGAAGATCCAGCCGAACGAGTTGGCCAGCAGCGGCAGGAACGCCACCGTCACCGCGGCCCAGAACCACCCGCGTCCGCCCATCGGCCTGCCCTTGCGCAGCGCCCACAGCACCGCGGCCGCGATGCCCATGGCCAGGAAGCCCAGGCCCATCATCAGCCGGAAGCTCCAGTAGGTCACCGGGATGATCGGCCGGTAGTCGTCGGCGGCGGTGAGCTCGGCGCCGCTGTAGGTGAGCGTGTACTCGTCCTGCAGGTTGTTGATGCCCTTGACCTCGCCCTCGAGCGAGCCGGTGGCCAGGTAGGAGAGCAGCTTGGGCACGGTGACCGCCCAGACCTCCTCGCTGCCGTCGAGGGTGCCCACCGTGATGATCGAGAACGGCGCGCCCTCGCCCTCCGGCACCGTCTCGTAGAGGCCCTCGGCGGCGGCCATCTTCATCGGCTGGACCTCGGTCATGACCTTGCCCTGGAAGTCACCGGTGACGACGGTGCCCAGGCCGCCGAGCAGCACCGCGATGGCGCCGATCGCCGCGGCCCGGCGGTACATCGGCTGCTCGTCCTGCGGGGTGGCGGTGCGCCAGACGTGCCAGAGCGCGATGGCCAGCATGAACGCCCCACCGGTCATGATCGCCGCGGCGATGGTGTGCGGGAACGTCGCCAGCTGCACCTTGTTGGTGAGCACCGCCCAGAAGTCGACGAGCTCGGCCCGTCCGGTCTCGGGGTTGTTGACGTAGCCGACCGGGTTCTGCATGAACGAGTTGGCGGCGAGGATGAAGTAGGCCGACAGCACGGTGCCGATGTGGACCAGCCACATGCACGCGGCGTGCAGCTTCTCCGGGATCCGGCCCCACCCGAAGATCCACAGGCCCAGGAAGGTCGACTCGAGGAAGAACGCCAGCAGCGCCTCGACCGCCAGCGGCGCCCCGAAGATGTCGCCGACGAAGCGGGAGTACTCCGACCAGTTCATCCCGAACTGGAACTCCTGGACGATGCCGGTGACCAGGCCCAGGGCGAAGTTGATCGTGAAGAGCTTGCCGTAGAACTTGGTCAGCCGCAGCCACATCGGGTTGCGGGTGCGCATCCAGGCGGTCTGCAGGATCGCGACCAGCAGCGACAGGCCGATCGTGATCGGCACGAAGAGGAAGTGGTACACGGTGGTGATGCCGAACTGCCACCGTGCGAGATCGAGGGCGTCCATGCTCGCTCCAGGCTGGGGTCCGTGACTACTACACGTCGTACTACTACTTGATGTAGTAAAAATACACCCGCTCCGAGGGTGCCCGCACCACGCCTCTGCCCGGGCGCCTGGAGACGCGCCCGGAGCGGCAACCGCCAGGGGCTCAGACGGAGGTGGTGACGGCCCAGGCGAGCAGCGCCCAGGGCGCCATGAGGACCAGGGCGGCCGCGGCGAGCAGCCCGGTGGCCCGCCACGGCGCCCGGTCGGCCGCGGCGGCGATGAGCCCGAGCCGCACCGAGGTCTGACCGGCGGGGGCGCCGGAGGCCAGCGAGGCGTCCGGGTGGGGCGCCCCCTGCATCGCGGCGAGCGCGTGCGCCAGCGGCACCGCGCCGGTCCGGCGCACCGCGGACCTGTCGGCGAGGGCCTCGACGAGCAGCTGGACCTCGGCCATGGCCTCGGGACTCCGGACCGGCCGGGGGACGGCGTGGTGCAGGACGCTGAAGAACTCGAGCACGAGGTCGTGGCGGGCCCGCAGGTGGGCCCGCTCGTGGGCCAGCACGGCGGCCACCTCGGCGTCGTCGAGGGAGGCGAGGGCGCCGCGGCTCAGCACCACGGTGCCGTGCAGCCCGGGCAGGCAGTATGCCGTGGGGCTGGGGTGCGGCAGGACGCGCACCGTCGCGGGGAGCTCGGTGGGCGGGTCGTCGGCGAGCACCTCGACGAGCTCGCGGTGGCGGCGGCGCAGGTCCCGCAGCCCGGTGCCGACCGTGTGACCGGACCAGAGCAGCCGGCCCAGCATGACCAGGCTCAACCCCACGGCCACGCCCGTGGCCAGCGGGTGGCTCGTCATCCGGTCCAGGGCGTCACCGGCCTCGCCCGCGGTCAGCCAGAGGACCGCGGCCGGCCCGGCGAAGAGGGCGCTGAGCACCGCCGACAGCCCCATCGACTGCCAGAGGACCAGCGCGGGGCCGGGGGACCGCCGCAGCGCGGTGACGCGGGCCATCGCCCGGGGCGCCACCCCGGCCAGGACGAGCGCCAGGCCCGCGAGCAGCAGCGCCGGGAGCACGGCACCCTCAGGTCCGGTCGGACCCGGCGGCGTGGCGCCGCTCCACCTCGGCCAGCGCCTCCCGGACGGCGGCGAGCTCGTCGGGATCGGCCTGCCCGAGGAAGTGGACGATCGCCGCGCGCCGGTCGGTGCCCAGGGTGGCCAGCGACTCCGAGATGGACTCGGCGGCGAGCTCCTCCCGGGACGCGGCGGCCCGGTAGAGCCAGGCCCGCCCCTCGCGCTCGCGGACCGCCAGCCCCTTCTTGGCGAGCCGGTCCAGCACGGTCATCACCGTCGTGTACGCCAGCCCCCGTCCCGACAGCGCCTCGTGCACGTCCCGGACGCTCCGGGGCACGGTGGCGGCCCAGAGCACGTCCATGACGGCGCGCTCCAGGTCTCCGAGATTGGTCGAACGTCCAGGCACCCTCCCAGAATACGACGCCGCGTCGTAGGTCAGGACGCCATGCCGGCGCCGCGGACCGCCGCCAGCGCGTCGGCGATGACCGCCTCGACGCCGCGGCTGTCGTCGATCACGACCCCGGCCTCGTCCGGCTGCAGCATCTCCAGGGTGTCGAACTGCGACTGGAGCAGCGAGGGCGGCATGAAGTGGTCCCTGCGGCGGCGCATCCGCTCCAGGAGCACCTCGTACGGCGCGTGCAGGTGGACGAAGAACAGCTCGGGGTAGCCCTCGCGGAGCCAGTCGCGGTAGACGCGCCGCAGCGCCGAGCAGGCGGTGACCGAGGACCGGCCCTTGGCCTCGAGCCGGGCGATCTCGGTGGCCAGGGCGCGCAGCCAGGGCTTCCGGTCGTCGTCGTCCAGCGGGATGCCGGCCGACATCTTGTCGATGTTGGCCTGGGGGTGGAAGTCGTCGCCCTCGAGCAGCTCGGCGCCGGTGGCCTCGCTGATGGCCTGGCCGACCGTGGTCTTGCCGGTGCCGGAGACGCCCATGACGACGACGTGGCGCAGCGACACTAGACCACCAGCCAGACGACGGAGGCCAGGACGAACACGGCCAGGCCCAGGGTGGTCTCCAGCACCGTCCACGTCTTCAGCGTGGTGAGGACGTCCATCCCGAAGAACCGGGAGACCAGCCAGAAGCCGCTGTCGTTGACGTGGGACAGGACGGTGGCGCCGGCGGCGATGGCGAAGACAAGACAGGCGATCTGCGGGTTGCTCAGCCCCTCCGCCGAGACCTGGGCGGAGATGAGGCCGGCGGTCGTGGTCAGCGACACCGTGGCCGACCCCTGCGCGACCCGCAGCGCGGTGGCGATGAGGAAGGCCTGCAGGATGAGGGACAGACCCATCCCGGACAGGGACTCGGTGAGGGCCTGCCCGATGCCGCTGGCCCGGAGCACGCCGCCGAACATCCCGCCCGCGCCGGTGATGAGGATGATCGAGCAGATCGGCCCGAGGGCCTCGTCGATCATGTCGCTCGCCCTCCCGATGGAGAAGCGCCCCGGCGCGAGCACGGCCAGCGTCGCGAGGACGGTGATGAGCAGCGCGATCGGCGTCTGGCCGATGAGCTGCAGGGTCTTCGCCCAGGTCGCGTCCTCGGGCACCGACCCGGCGGTGACCAGCGTGCCGACGACGGTGTTGAGGGCGATGAGGAGGAACGGCAGCAGGAGCAGCAGCAGGACCGTGGCGAAGGCCGGGGTGCTGACGTCCGTGCGCTCGCGGGTGGTGACGCCGCCCGTGCTGTCGGTCCCGGTCTCGGCCTCGGCTGCCTCGCCGGCGGGGGTGCCGTTGTTCTCCCGCCCGAACAGGACAGTGGGGATGTCGACGTGGAACCGGGCGGCCAGGAACTGGGAGACGAGGTAGCCGCCGAGGAACCAGCCGACGACGGCGATCGGCACGCCCATGAGGAGCGTGATCCCGATGTCGCCGCCCATGAGGTCCGCGGCGGCGACCGGGCCGGGGTGCGGCGGGACGACCGCGTGCATCGCCGCGAAGGACGCCGCCGTGGGCAGGGCGTACTTCAGCAGGGACCCGCCGAAGCGCCGGGCGACGGTGAAGATGATCGGCAGGAAGACGACCAGGCCCGCGTCGAAGAAGATCGGGAACCCGAAGATCAGGGCCGCCACGCCGAGGGCGAGGGGCGCCCGCTTCTCACCGAACCGGGTGATGAGCGTGTCGGCGAGCACCTGGGCGCCGCCCGTGCTCTCCAGCAGCCGCCCGATCATGACGCCGAAGGCGACGAGGAGCGCCACCGACCCCAGGGTCCCGCTGAAGCCGCTCATCAGCGCGGTGGGGACGTCACCGATCGGGATGCCCGCGGCGACCGCGGTGAGCAGGCTGACGAGGACGAGCGCCACGAACGCGTGGAGCTTGACCTTCATGATGAGGAACAGCAGCAGCGCCACGGCGACCGCGGCGATCAGCAACAGGACCCCGGCGCCGTAGACCGGTTCGATCGCTTCCACCGGATACACCCCAATCCCGGGAGCCGTCTCCCGTCACCGCCACCGTAGGGCCGTACCGGCGGTTGCGTCACCCGGTGCGGCTGCGCGGCGCGCCAGGTGGGCGTACGGGTCTCAGTCCGGGTAGCCGTCCGGGTTGGCCTGCTGCCAGCGCCAGGTGTCGGCGCACATCTCGTCGACCGTGCGGGTGGCCACCCAGCCGAGCTCCTCCCGGGCCAGCGACGGGTCGGCATACGAGGCGGCGATGTCCCCGGGCCGGCGGCCGACGACGGTGTAGGGGATGGTCCGGCCGCTGGCCCGCTCGAAGGCGCGGACCAGCTCCAGCACGCTGGTGCCGCGGCCGGTGCCGAGGTTCCAGGTGGACACAGGACGCTCGTGGCTGGTGATCCACTCCAGGGCGGCGACGTGGCCGGCGGCCAGGTCCTCGACGTGGATGTAGTCGCGCACCCCGGTCCCGTCGGGCGTCGGGTAGTCGTCGCCGAAGACGCTGAGCCGCTCGCGGCGGCCCACCGCCACCTGCGCGATGTAGGGCATGAGGTTGTTGGGGATGCCCGCCGGGTCCTCGCCGATGCGGCCCGAGGGGTGGGCGCCGACCGGGTTGAAGTAGCGCAGCAGGGCCACCCGCCAGCTCGGGTCGGCGACGGTGACGTCGCGCAGGATCTGCTCGATCATCACCTTGGTCCACCCGTAGGGGTTGGTCGCCGAGGTGGGCAGGTCCTCGGTCATCGGCACCGGGGCGTCCGGGCCGTAGACGGTCGCCGAGGAGGAGAACACGATGGCGCGGACGCCGGCGCGCTGCATCGAGCGGAGCAGGGCGATCGACCCGCCGACGTTGTTGCGGTAGTACTCCAGCGGCTTCTCCACCGACTCGCCGACCGCCTTGGAGCCGGCGAAGTGGATGACCGCGTCGACCGGGCGGTCGGCGAGCACGGCGTCGAGACGGTCCTCGTCGGCCAGGTCGAGGACGTGCACCGGGACGGGGCGGCCGGACAGCTCCTCGAGGCGGTCGATCACAGCCGGCTTGGCGTTGCTGAAGTCGTCGACGATCTGGACCTCGTGGCCGGCGTCGAGGAGCTGGAGGACCGTGTGGGAGCCGATGTAACCGGCCCCGCCGGTGACGAGGACGCGCATGGGGCCCCAGTATGCCGCCCGCTCACCGGACCTCCCGCCGGACGTTTGTCATAGGCCTATTGTTCTAGTCATAATAGAACTATGTTGTGGCAGGTCGACCCCTCCGCCGACGCCCCGCTCTACGAGCAGCTGGCGGCCTCGGTGCGTGCCGAGATGGCGGCGGGCCGGCTGGCCCGGGGTGAGCGGCTCCCCTCCGCCAAGGAGGTCGCCGCGGCCCTGGACGTGAACCTGCACACGGTGTTGCGGGCCTACCAGCTGCTGCGGGACGAGGGCCTCATCGAGCTGCGCCGGGGTCGCGGCGCCGTCGTCGTCGCCGAGCGTCCCCCGGAACAGGCGCGGCTCACCGAGCTGCTGACCGAGCTGCGGTACGAGGCGCGACGCCTCGGCCTGACCGACCACGACCTCGCCACCCTGATCCTCGAAGGAAGGACCCCGTGAACCGCACCCCCGCCCCCGTCGCCACTGCCCCGGTGACCGACCCCCGGCCCGCACGGGCCACCCGCCTCGCGCTGGCGCTGGCCGTCCTGCTGGCCGCGGTCGGCACCGTCCTCATGGTGCTGCGCCGTGACGCGTTGCCGGACCCGCTGGCCGTCCACTGGGGACCGGAGGGTGCCGACGGGTTCCTCTCCTGGAGCGGGGCCACCACCATGGGTGCCGTCCTGGTCCTCGGCATCCCGCTCCTGCTCGTGGGCGTCTCGCTCCTGCTCGACCGGAGTGCCCGCCACCTGCTCGCAGGCACCGCCGGCGGCCTCGCGGTGGTGCTCGCCGCGCTCACCTACGGCGCCTTCCTCGGCCAGCAGGGCAGTGCCGAGCACGCGCCCTCGCCCGGCCCGGCGCTGCTGGTCGGCTCGGTGCTGGGGCTCGTGGTCGGCCTGGGCCTGGTCCGGCTGGGCACCCCGGCGCCCGCCCCGCTGCCGGAGCACCCGGCCGCCCCGCCCGCCGACGCCCCCCGCCTCACGGTCCCCGAGGGAACCCTCCTGGCCTGGGTGGGCCGCCTGCCCCGCACCGGGGTCCTCCCCCTGGTGCTGCTCGTCGCGGGCGTGGCCCCCACGGCATACCTGGCCTGGACCCTCGAGCCCTACCTCTGGCTGGTCCCCGCGGCCCTCGGGCTGCTGTCGGGGGTGCTGCTGTCGGCCACGGTGAGCGTCGACCGGCGCGGCCTGCTGGTGCGCTCGCTCGGGGTGGTGACCCTCGTGCACGTCCCGCTGGAGCGGGTGGCCCGGGCCGACGCCACGACCGTGCGCCCGCTGCGGGAGTTCGGTGGCGTGGGCTGGCGGGTCGCTCCCGACGGCACCCGGGCCCTGGTCATGGGCTCGGGACCGGCGGTGCGGACCAGTCGGCACGGTGAGCCCGACCTCGTCGTCGGGGTGTCCGACGCCGAGCGCGTGGCGGCCACCCTCAACACCCTGGTCGACCGGGCCGTCGCCGCCCGCTGACCGCGAGCACGCCCGGGTGGCGGGTCAGCCCTGCTGGCCGAGCGCCCGGGCCAGCTCGTCGAGGAAGTCGTCGACCTCGCGCTCGTCGTACCCGCCGTAGGCCGGCTCGAAGCGGGCGCCGGCGATGCTGGGCATCGGTCTCCCGCCCTGGATCGCCGCGGTGACCTCGGCGAGGAAGGCGTCCACGTCCTGGGTGCGGTAGCCCCGGCGCACCCGGTGCACGGTGAACCGGGGGCCGTCCCCGGGTCCGGGCTGGGTCATGGCGTCATCCTGGCACGTGGTCGGCCGGGGCCGAGGCGTCGACGACCCGGCCGTCGTGCAGCTCGACGAGGAGGTCGGCGCGGGCCATGAGGATCGGGTCGTGGGTGGACACCACCGCGGCGATGCCCTGCTGGCGCACCAGGTCGGCGATGAGGTCCATGATCGTGGCCGCGGTCTCGGAGTCGAGCTGCCCGGTCGGCTCGTCGGCGATGAGCACCCGGGGCTCGCCGACGAGCGCCCGTGCGATGCCGACGCGCTGCTGCTGACCGCCGGAGAGCTCGTAGGGCCGCTGGGTCGCGTGCTTGCCCAGACCGACCAGCTCCAGCGCCTCGGCGACCCGGCGCTCCCGCTCGGCCACCGGGGTGCCCCGCAGCCGGAGCGGCACCTCGACGTTCTCGGCGGCGGACAGCACCGGGATCAGGCCGAAGGACTGGAAGACGTAGCCGATGAGCTCCCGGCGCACCGCGAGGACGTCGTTCTCCCTCATCTCGGACAGCACCCGCCCGTCGCCGAGGACCACCCGCCCGGACGTGGGGCGGTCCAGGCCGCCGAGGATGTTGAGCAGGGTGGTCTTGCCGGAACCCGAGGGGCCGCGGACCACGGTCAGCGCCCCCGGCATGACCTGCACGTCGACGTCGACGAGGGCGTGGACCTCGGCGGCGCCCTTGCCGAAGACGCGGCTGACCTTCTCGGCGGCGATGAGGTGTGCCGTGTCCCCGGTCATCGCTCCTCCTCCTCGTGCGCGGCCCGGTCGGCCAGGTCGGCCTGGGGGTTGTAGGCCCGGGAGTGCTCGTCCGGCCAGACCCCGACGTGGTCCGTCTCCAGCTCCAGGCGCACCCGGTCGCGCAGGTCCAGCGCCTCGACGTAGCTGCTGGGCAGCTGCAGCCGCCCGGCGCGGTCGATGACGGTGTACTCCTGCGCGACGAGGTGCTCCTGCCCGTGCTCGTCCACGTGGACGGTGCGCAGCACCTCGGTGGAGGTGCGGCCGTCGCGGATCTGGACGGTGCGGCGCACGTGCTCACTGACGGTGGGGTCGTGGGTCACGATGAGGACGGTGACCCCGAGGGTTTCCGAGGCGTTCCGCATCGCCGCGAGCACCTCGGCGGACATGGCGTCGTCGAGCTCGCCGGTGGGCTCGTCCGCGAGGAGCACCGCGGGCTCGTTGGCCAGGGCGGTGGCGATGGCGACCCGCTGCTGCTGGCCGCCGGACATCTCGGGGGGACGGCGGTCGGCCACGTCGCCGATGTCGAGCAGGTCGAGCAGCTCGGCCACCCGCTGGGCCCGCTGCCGGCGCCCGGTGATGACCAGGGGCAGGGCGATGTTCTCCGCAGCGGTGAGGAACGGCATGAGGTTGCGGGAGGTCTGCTGCCAGACGAAGCCGACGATCTCCCGCTGGTAGTGGACCCGCTGCTTGCGGGTCATCGACAGCAGGTTGGTGCCGGCGACCTCGGCGCGGCCGCCGGTGGGGGTGTCCAGCCCGGAGAGGATGTTGAGCAGCGTGGACTTCCCCGAGCCGGAGGCGCCGACCAGCGCGACCACGTCGCCGGGATCGACCCGCAGGTTGAGGCCCTGGAGCGCCTGCACCTCCACGCCCTCGGTGCGGTAGATGCGCACCAGGTCCTCGCACAGGATGTCCGGTCCGCTGTGCTCCCGGGCGGGGGCGGCGGCCGGTTGGGGCGTGCTCACGGTCATGACGGTTCCTACCTTTCCTCACCCGAGCGGAGCTGGCGGGCGATGTCGGACCGGGCCGCGAGGCCGGCGGCGACGAGGCTGGTGGCGAGGAGGATCAGCAGCATGGTCGCGATCACCCCTCCGAAGAGCAGCGGGTCGACGGTGAGGTCGGGCTGGCGGGTGCCGCCGGTCATCGACCTCAGGTCCACCGCGTGGGACAGCAACCAGGGCACCAGGACGCCCACGAGGGCCCCGACCACCGCGGCGGCCAGCACGAGCGGGCCGAGCTCCCACAGGCTCAGCGCCCGACCCTGCCGGGGGGCCAGGCCGAGGGTGCGCAGCACCGCGATGAGCCGGGCGCGGGCGGGCGCGGTGATGAGCTGGACGAGCACCAGCGCGAGGCCGGTGAGGGCCGTGGCCAACGCCACCGCGGTGATGCTGGCCCGGGTCAGCCCCGAGGTGACGGGGGAGGACCGGTAGGTGTCCAGCTCGGCGTCCGGGGTCTCGACGAGCGCGAAACCGCCGAGGGCCTCCAGCACCGCGTCGGCGACCTCGGCGCGGTCCGCCCCGTCCTCGACCGACAGCAGCGCCAGGTTGCCCGGCTGCACGGAGTGGCCCAGGCGCTCCCAGCCCTCGGCGGTGACGACGATGAACGGGTGGGGGGTCGACAGGCCCGGGACCAGGTCGACGTGGCCGACGACCCGCACCTCACCGCCGCCGGACACCTCGGCCAGCCCGCTGCCCTGTGGTGCCGATCCGCCGGTGAGGACCGGCACCGGCACCTCGTCGGAGACCAGCTCGGCGGGCAGCGGGGTGAGCTGGCCCGCGGCCTGCTGGATCTCCCGCAGCGAGGCGTCGACGACCACGACCCGGACCCCGTCGGCGCGGACTGCCCCGGTGAGGTTGACGTTGCTCGCCAGCACGGTGGCGCGGCCCACCTCGGCGACGCCGGGCACCGAGCGCAGCTGCTCGACCAGGGCGTCGTCGGCGGTGGGACCGGTGACCCGCACCTGCGCGCCCGTCGCCTCCCACGCCGCGGTCTCGGCGCCGCGGGTGACCGTCGAGGACATGACGAGGGAGAACACCGCGACGGAGAAGCCGAGGACCACCGCCAGCGCGGGCAGCAGCCCGCCGGAGGGGTCGCGGACCGAACGGGCCGCACCGAGGAAGCCGGTCAGACCGCGGCCCCGCTTGAGGGCGGCCACCACCCCCGACAGCGGGATCGGGTAGACCCGGAGCGTCAGCAGGGCGGCGGCCACCGCCACGAGGACAGGGGTCGCGACCAGCAGCGGGTCCAGGGCCTGCGCGCCGTCCCCCCGACCGCCGCGTCCGAGCAGCTGCCACACGGCGACGGCAGCCAGCGCGAGGACCGCGAGCTCCCCGATCCAGCGCAGGCGCGACCCCGACCGGACCCCGAGGTCGGCGCGGCGCTCGAGGAACCGGACCGAGCCGACCGACAGCAGCAGCGCGGCGGCGGGCACCAGGCCGACGATCCCGGCCAGGAGGTACTCCCCCACGCCGGTGCGGTTGTCCCGGACCAGGCCCGCCAGCCACCAGCCGAGGGCGGCGGCGGGCAGCCCGACGACAAGACCCTCGACGAGGGCGAGCACCCGCAGCTGGGCGTAGCTGGCGCCGCGGGCCAGGGCCAGGCCCAGCGAGCCCGACCGGCGGGTCACGACGAGGCGGGCGGCCAGCGCCAGCACCGCGGCGGCGACGCCGGCCGGGCCGGAGGCCAGCACCGCGAACACCGAGGCGGTCGTGCGCTGCTCCTCGGCGAGGCGCTCGAGCACCGGGATCACCTCGGCGCCGAAGGTCGGGGACAGGTCGGTGCGGACCGGGACCTGGCCGATCGTCCCCACGCTCCCGGCGTCCGGGTCCTGCTCGCGCAGCACGACCGGCCCGGACGTGAAGCCGCGCAGCTGCTGCGCCGCGGTGATGACGTCACCGCCGCCCAGGCTGCCGGGCTCGACCGGCAGCACGAACCGGTACTCCATGATGTGGCCCGGGTCGCCGTCGGTGCCCGGGTTCGCCGGGCTCAGGTATGCCGCGACGAAGGCCTGGGTGCCGATGTTGCCGTCGAAGAGCTCACCGACGGAGAGGGCGTTGGGTGCGTGGTCCCAGTAGCTGTCGTCGGGGTCGACCGGCGCGAAGGTGCCGGCGAGCAGGAGGGGGCCGCGCTGCTCGCCGACCTCCCACTGCAGCCTGTCGGCGGCCTCGGCGGAGACGAGGACCTCGTAGGCCTCGGTCCCGTTGCACTCGCCGAGGTCGGGGACCTCGTCGCCGAACCGGTAGAACTCCTCGTTGAGCGGGAAGCACGGGCTCGGCCAGTCGCCCTCGACGAGGCTGACCCGCTCCTCCAGGTCCGGGGCGACCCGCAGCTGCGCCTGGGCCCGGGCGTAGTCCTCGACCACCGGCGGGAACGCGTAGGGGGCCTGCATCTCGCCGTAGAAGTACCCGGGCTGCAGCAGCGACCGCAGCGGCTCCGGCTGGCTGGCCGGCAGCCCCCGGACCGCCTCCTGCAGGGAGCCCCAGACCTCCTCGGCCGGGCGGGGCGGGCCGAACTCCACGGCGGTCCCGCTCAGGCTGGCGACCGCGACGAGGTCGCGCTGCTGCGCCGACAGCGGGGACAGCACGTGCGCGACCTGGCGGGCGTTCATGTCGTCCATGACCCGGGGGGTGAGGACCGCGACCACCGTCACCACGAGGACGACCGCGGCCATGAGCACGCTGACCCACGGGTCCGCGAGGACCTGGCGCACGGCCAGTCCCGCGGCGCCGGGGACCCGTGCGCCGGAGTGCCTGCCCCGCTCCCGTGCGGTCACCGGACCTCCTCCCGGTAGGTGTTGTCGAGCGCCTGGGCGCGCACCCGCGTCGCGACCGCGACCGCGGTGCCGGCGACGGCGACGAGCAGGAGCCCCAGCAGGGCCAGCCACAGCGGGAGCTCCAGCCGGAGCGTCGCCTGGAGCGGCACCTGCCCGGTCAGCGTCGTCGACGTGGCCAGGTCGGGCACGACCAGGGCCGAGACCAGCCACCCGGCGAGCAGGCCCAGGGCCACGGCGCCGAGGACGACGCCGAGGAGCTCCAGGGCACGGGACAGGGCCTGGCCGCGCGGCGTCATACCGAGGGCACGGAGCACGGCCACCTCGGCGCGACGCGCGGTGAGGAGCGTGGTGGTGACGGCGGCGATACCGGTGGCGGCCAGCAGCACCGCGCCGGTCGAGGCGACCCAGAACACCAGGCGGACCGCGGCGGCGGCGTCGGTGACCGCGACCGTCTCGGGCCCGGCGACCTCCTCGATGCCGGGCACCGACTGGAGGGCCGCCACCGTCGCGTCGGGGTCGTCGGTGGCGAACCACAGCTCGGACGGCACCGGGATCCGCTGCCCGGCCTCGCTGAACCGCGCGGTGAGGCGGGTCGAGTCGAGGAGCACGGCGTGCGGCTCCAGGGTCCCCGGGACGGCCTCGACCAGAGCGGCGATGCGGACCGGGACCGTGGTGTTGAGGATCCGCAGCTCCAGCTCGTCGCCGACGGCCAGCGCGTTCGTCCCGGCCAGCTGCGACGTCACCGCCACGGGCAGTGGGCCGGCGCCCTCCGACGCGGGAGGACCGACCTGGACCTGCCGGGTCTCGTTGTCCCCGGCCACGCGGAACACGCTGGCCCGGTCGGCCCCGGTGGTCCCGGTGACGACGAGGCGCCCCGCCGCGCGGTCGTGCTCCACGGTGAGGTCGGTGGAGCCCGGCCCGACCGGTGGCATCTCCACCAGCTCAACGTCACGACCGAGGTAGTCGGCCGGTTCGGTGGTCGACGTCATCTCCGGGGCCTGCCAGGCCAGGTCGGCGTCGGTGAGCAGGTTGTGGCCGTCCTCGGTCTCCAGGGCGTCCACCGACACCGTGAGCTCGTAGGGGTAGGCCGGCTGCGGCAGCTCCAGCCACATCCCGTCCAGGGTGCGGCCGGTCCCGGCCGGCAGCGGGACGGTCACCGCGGTGGTCACCGTCTCCGGACGGGTCTCCACGGTGATGTCGCCGAACAGCTCCTCGAGGTCGAGGTCGGCGTCCTCGTCCTCCCACCGGGACTGCTGCAGCTGGGAGACGCTGTTGGACAGCGTGATGCGCAGGTCGACCGGGGCCGCCTCGAGCACCTGCGTGCCCAGGCCGCCGTCCTGGGTGATCCGCAGCCGCGGCGTCACCTCGGTGGCGGCTCCCTGGAACGCGAGGTCGACGATGTTGCTGAAGAGCAGGTTGGCCAGCTGCTGGTCGGTCAGCTCGGAGGTGCCCTGCACGCGCAGCTCGGTGACCGGGTCCGCCAGCACCCGGGTGACGAAGGCGTTGAGACGCCGGGTCTCGTTCGTCACCACGGACTCGGGGACCGAGGTCGACACCGTCAGCTGCAGGGTCAGGGTCTGCGCACCGTCGGGCAGCGGGATCCGGCCCGCGTCGGTGGCCGAGGTGGCGCCGAGCGCGGGCACCACCTCCGCCGGGTCGAGGACCTCCTCGGGGACCGTGGCGACCTCGAGCCCCTCCGCCAGCGGCATCGCGGTGACCGCGACCTCGGTCGGGCCGACCTGGGTGCGGTCCTGCCAGACCGGCACGGAGGCGGTGGCCGGCACCTCGGACACGTCGGGCAGCGCGACGAGGGCCCGCGGGGACGTCGGCGCGTCGGCCACGCCGGCCCGCACCTGCGCCCCCTGGGCCAGCCCGCTGAGGTTCTCCCGCAGCTGGGCCGAGGTGGCGGCATACGCCGAGGCCAGGGTGGTGGAGCCCACGGCGAGCACGGTGAGGACGACCGGCACGGCGTACATGACCAGCCGGCGCGACACCTGCGCGGCGGCCAGGTGCCCGCCGAGCCGGGGCCGGGCCCGGGTGACCACCTCGACGACCCGGCTGGCGGGGCCGAGGAGCGCCATCGCGAGGACCGCGGCGGCGGCGAGCAGGAGGGCGGGGGCGGCGCCGGCGACGAGGTCGGTCGACAGCCCGCTCTCGTCGCGGACCAGCGGGGAGCCGTAGCGGCGCAGCTGCCACCACGAGAACAGCGCCGCGGCGGGCACCAGGAGCAGCGCGCCGAGCGTGGTGGCCTGCCGGGCGCGACCGGACCGGTCGGCGCCCGCGGCGCGGACGCCCAGCGACCGGGCCTGCAGCCCGGCCACGGTGACCAGGGCCACGAGGACCGCGAGGCCGGTGCCGATCCCGGTGGAGACGATCGTGTCGGCCTGCTGGTCGCCGGCCTCCACCCGGCCCACGACGACGAGCGCGAGGCCGATGCCGATCGCGGTGGCGACCACGGTGACCACGAGCGCCTCGACCGCCGACCAGACGACGAGCTGCCGGCGCGAGGCGCCACGGGCGACGAGCACCTCCACCTCGGGGGCCCGGGCGGTCGCCTGCAGCCGGGCGATCTGGACCACCGCGATGATGCTGACCAGGAGCAGGAGCAGCACCGGGATGACGTTGAGTGCCCGGGCGGTGGCGAGGTTGCTCGCCGCTGCCGCGGTCGTCGGGGCCAGGTCACCGTCGACGGTGACCCCGCGGACCTCGACGCCGGGCACCTTGAGGTCGTCGCGCAGCGCGGCGGCCGCCGAGGCGAGGCGGGGCATGTCCTCGGGGCGGATCTGCGCGGCGTCCGGCTGGACGGTCCACTGCACGAACGGCGCGTCGCCGAACCGGGTCATCGCGGCCTCGGCGACCACGAGAGGACCCACCTCGCCGCTCTCCCGGGAGCCGGCGACGACGAGCGGGTCGCCGAACCAGAACGCGTCCTGGGTGCTCGCGGGCCGCCACAGCGCCTCGACGACCACCGGCGTCTGCCCGACGGTCAGGGTGTCCCCGACCCTGACGCCCCAGCGCTCGGCCACCGCCGCGTGGAGGGCCCCGGGCACCGGGTCGCCGTCGGCCTGCGGCCAGGTGCCCTCGACGACCTCCACGCGGGTGCCGGACTCCGGGTCCTCCGGGGTCAGGGAGGGACTGGCGAGGACGACGACGCGCTCCTCGTGGTCGCTCACCGGGCGCGGCTCGCTGACCAGGGTGCGCTGCACCCGGACCGAGGTCGGGCGGAACGCCGCGTCGATGATCTGCCGGGCGCCGCGGTCCTGGGCCGCGGGGTCGTCGGCGAGGCGGGTCTGGACCCGGATGCCGGCCTCGGTCGGGACGGCGTCGGTCAGCGCCTGCCGCGCCGCGACGGTCGCGGCAGCCTGGCTGTACCCGAGGGTGCCGGCGATGATCGCCACCGCGGCGGCAGTGAGCGCGAGGATCGTCGTGAGCAGGCCGAGGCCCGCCTGGGCACGCCTGAGCACCAGCCTCAGCGCACCCATGCCACCTCCACTCCAGGGACTCCCTCGGCGCCGCTCCCCCCGGCGACCAGGGGTGACGCTAGAAGCGCCCGTGTCTCCACACAACAGGTTCTTGCACCCTGTGACGCATTCGTGACGGTTTCGTGACCTGCGTCACCGCCCCACGGCACGCGACCTGCCCCGGAACTCGGCCACCACCGCGCCGTCACCCACGCGGGTCACCGTGACGTCGGTGATCCCGCTGCGTCCGTATGACGTGCGCTCCCGGGCGTCCGCCTCCAGCACGTCCCCCAGGCGGGCCGGGGCGACGAAGATGATGTCGCAGCCGGCGGCCACGGTGGTGACGCCCCGGGCGTTGCAGGCCAGCGCGAACGTGGAGTCGGCCAGCGTGAAGATGTAGCCGCCGTGGCAGATGTCGTGGCCGTTGACCATGGTCCCGGTGACCGTCATCCGCGCCCGGGCGTGGCCGAGCCCGTCCTCGAGGCCCACCTCGAGGCACTCGATGCCCAGGTGCGCCGAGGCGCGGTCCTCGGCCCACATGCGGTGGACGTGCTCCAGGTCGGCCACGGTCAGCCCTCCAGCGCCGGGGAGAGGCGGTAGCGGCCGCCGGGGAACGCCCGGTCCAGCTCGCGCAGGTGGGCCGCGACGGTCTCCCGGCCGAGCTCGGCGAGCCACGCGTGGGGGCCCTTGGGGTAGTTGGTGCCCAGCCTCATCGCGGTGTCGACGTCCTCGGCGGTGGCCTCACCGCGGTGGACCAGGTCGACGGCCTCGTTGACGAGCATGGCCAGGGTGCGCGCGACCGGGTCGGTGACGACCGGTCCGCCGACGAGCCTGGCGACCAGCTCCGGGTCGGGGTGCGCGTCCAGGGGGCGCCCCTGCTCGTCATACCGGAAGACACCCCAGCCGGTCTTGCGGCCCAGCCGCCCCGCCGCGACCAGCTCGCGCTGGTAGTCGGTCGGCTCGTACCGCGGGTCCCGGCCGGTCTGCTCCCACACGCTGGTGCCGACGGCGAGGTTGACGTCCTGGCCGATGAGGTCGGTCAGCTCCATCGGGCCCATCCGGAACCCGGCGTGCTCCCGCAGGGCCAGGTCGACGCTGGCGGGGTCGATGACCCCGGCGGCGACCATCCGCTGCGCCTCCCCGTAGAACGGCCGGGCCACCCGGTTGACGATGAACCCCGGCGTCGAGGTGCACCGCACCGGCACCTTGCCCCAGCGGCGCACCAGCTCCGACGCGGCGTCCAGGACGGCCGCGTCGCTGGCGGTCCCGGCGACGACCTCGACCAGCTTCATCAGCGGCGGCGGGTTGAAGAAGTGCAGCCCGATCACCCGGCCCGGGTGGGTCAGGCCCTCGGCGATCCTCGAGATGTCCAGGCTGGAGGTGTTGCTGGCCAGGACGGTGTCGGCGGGCTGGTGCGCGTCGAGCGCGGTGAAGATCTGCCGCTTGACCTCCAGGTCCTCCACCACGGCCTCGATGACCACCCCCACCGGCGGCAGCCTGGTCACGTCCCCCTCGGCGGCGGGACCGACGGTGAGGCGCGCGGCGGCCTCCCGGGCCTGCTCGGCGGTGATCTTGCCCTTGTCCGCCAGCCTGGCCAGCGTTGCCCCGAGCCTCTCGACCGCCTCCGCGGCCGCGCCCGGGCGCGCGTCGACCAGGTGCACCACGTGTCCCGCCTGCGCCGCCACCTGCGCGATCCCCGCGCCCATGGCGCCCGCTCCGATGACCGCTACCGCCGCGTCCTCCATGCCGTCATCGTGCCAGCCGCACGCGCCACCTCGACCCCGCCCTTCCTGACCACCCCCACCCGCGAGCGTCATGCATCTCTCGGAGACGTGTCCGAGGAGTGCATGACGCTCTTCCTTGTCCACAGTCCGCCCACCACGTGAGCCCGGTAGGGGACATGCTGCGCGGGGTGACCGGCCCTCAGCTGCGACGCAGCGGATCGCACGTCGCCGTCGGATGGACCTCGCTGTCGAGGTCGCGGCTCCCCAGGGCGGTGTCACGACGCCCGAGCCCAACCCGCCGGTGATCTCACGCCCGTCGAGGACGCCCTCCGCCACAACCACCTCACCCTCGGTGGTGGCCTCTCCCTGCGCATCCCGGTGCTGGGGCTGCGTCTGGAGGCCGAGGCGTTCCTCGGGCCGGTCGAGGAGGCTGCGGCTGGGTGGGTTCCTGAAGGGGCTCCCCGGCAGCCGGGCGCGTCGCTACAGTCGAAGCCTGCATCCCGCGACGAGGGAGCCCCGTGACCACAGCAACGCGCCGCACCACCGGGGCCTGGCGCCCGGTGGTCGTCGGCGCGGTCTGCGGGCTTGCCTGGGGGAGCGGGCTGCGCGGCTGGATGGCCGAGCTGGCCGGCCGCGCCACGACGTTCTCCGCGGGGTCGTTCCTGGCGCTGCTCCTGCCGGCGGCGGTGGTCGGCGCGCTCCTGGGGTGGTCCTGGCACCTGCGACGCCTCGACGCCGGGCGTCGGTGGTGGCTGTCCCTCTCGCCGCTCCTCCTCGGCCTGGCACCCCTGCTCCTGCCGGGAGCCGTCGCGTCGCTGCTCTCGGAGGGACTCGGCGGTGGCGCCCTGTGGGTCGCGGCCGGTGGCGTCCTCGGCGGCCACGCCCTCGGGAGCCACGGCCGCCGCGCCTCCCGCCTGGCCCCCGGCGTCCTCGCCCTCGTCGTGGTCGTGGGCACGGGGGTCGCGGGGCCCCTGGTGGCACCCGACACCGACCCGCTGCGCGCCGTCTGGATCGGCCTCTACGGGGCGGTCTTCGTCGGCGTGCTCGCGATGGCCGCCGCCCTCCCGTTCGGCCTGCGCACGTCCCGTGGCCCCAGCGGGCGCGGGATCACCCCGGGCACACCCCGGCCCCCGGATGACGTGAGGACGGTCTGACGTGAGCCTGGATGTGCACGCGTACTGGGACTTCGACGACCCCGCCGGTTCGGAGCAGCGGTTCCGGATCGCCCGGGAGCAGGCCACGTCGGAGGCGGCGCGGGCGGTGCTGACGACGCAGGTCGCGCGGGCCCTGGGGCTCCAGGGGCGGTTCCACCAGGGCCATGCCGAGCTCGCGTCGATCTCCCGGGACGCGCTGGCCGACCCCGAGGTCGCGGCCCGCGCGGCGCTCGAACGGGGACGCCTGCACCGCAACAGCGGCGACCCGGACGGGGCCGAGCCGGCGTTCGAGAGCGCGGCGCGCCTGGCGGAGCAGGCCGGTCTCGGCGACCTCCACGTCGACGCGCTGCACATGCTCGCGCTGCTGCCGGACGACCCTGCGGAGCAGGCACGACGGAACCGCCGGGCCCTGGATGTCGCGCGGTCGAGCGCCGATGCGGGCGCCCGCCGGTGGGTGCCGTCCCTCCTCAACAACCTCGGGATGACGCTGCACGAGACCGGGGACGACCGGGCGGCGCTGGCCGCGTTCGAGGAGGCGCTGGCCGAGCTGAGGCAGCGGGACGGCGACCCCGGGACGACCCGGATCGCGGCCTGGATGGTCGCCTGGGCCAAGCGTCTCCTCGGCCGGGACGAGGAGGCGCTGCAGGAGCAGCTGGCGCTCGCGGCCGAGCACGAGGCCGCCGGCACCAGCGACCCCTACGTCCACGACGAGCTCGCCGAGCTCTACACCGCCCGTGGTGACCGGGCGGCGGCGGAGCACCACCGGGCAGAGGCGGAGCGGCAGCGGAGTTAGGGTGCGGGTGTGACTGAGACTGCAACGGCGCACGACCTGCTCGAGAAGCACCAGGGCGTCCTGGAGGAGGCGGCGGCCGCGCTCGCCGCCCGGTCCTACTACAGCCGCTACCCCGAGTCCCCGTCGCCACGCGTCTACGGCGAGGCCGCGGCCGAGAAGGGGCAGCAGGCGTTCGAGGGGGCGCGCAACGCGCCCTACAGCCCCCTGGCCGACCAGCCGGGCACCGGCAACGAGGTGGGCTCGGAGCGCTCCCCCTACGGCCCGGAGCTGGGCGTCCGCTACCCCGAGCTCGACGTCGACAAGGCCCTGCAGGCGGCCCTCGAGGCGATGCCCGCCTGGCGGGACGCCGGCGCCCGCGCCCGCGCGGCCGTGTGCGTCGAGATCATCGACCGGATCAACCAGCGGTCCCACGAGATGGCCCACGCGGTCATGCACACCAGCGGGCAGCCGTTCGTCATGTCCTTCCAGGCCGGCGGCCCGCACGCGCAGGACCGCGCGCTGGAGGCGGTCGTCGCCGCGCTCGTCGAGCAGGAGCGCGTCCCCGCCTCCGTCGTCTGGGAGAAGCCCACCAAGGGCGATCCGATCCGGATGCAGAAGGACTACCGGATCGTCCCCCGCGGCGTCGCCCTCGTCATCGGCTGCAACACCTTCCCCACGTGGAACGCCTACCCGGGGCTGTTCGCCTCGCTGGCCACCGGCAACCCGGTCGTCGTCAAGCCCCACCCGCGGGCGGTGCTGCCGCTGGCCATCACCGTGTCCATCGCCCGGGACGTCCTCGCCGAGGCCGGCTTCGACCGCGCGCTGGTGCAGCTGGCCGCGGAGGACGACGGGCGGGGCCTGGCGAAGACCCTGGCGCTGCGGCCCGAGGTCGCGATCATCGACTACACCGGCGGACCCGGCTTCGGCCGGTGGCTGGAGACCGAGGCCGCCGCGGCCGGCAAGCTCGTGTACACCGAGAAGGCCGGTCTCAACACCGTCGTCATCGACTCCACCGACGACCTCAAGGGGATGCTGGGCAACCTGGCGTTCTCGTTCAGCCTCTACTCGGGCCAGATGTGCACCGCCCCCCAGAACGTCTACGTCCCCGCGGACGGCGTCGACACCGACGAGGGCCACCTGTCCTTCGAGGACCTCGCCGGCCGGCTCGCCGAGGCGGTCTCGGCGTTCAACGCCGACGACAAGCGCGCGGTGGAGATCCTCGGCGCGATCGTCAACGACGACGTGCGCGGGCGGGCCACCGACGTCCCCGGCCTGGCCGCAAGCCTCGGCGGCGAGGTCGTCCTGGACAGCCGCCCGGTGGCCCACCCGGTGTTCCCCGACGCCACGGTGCGCACCCCCGCCCTGATCAGCGTCGACGCCGGCAACGAGGCGGCATACACCCGCGAGTGCTTCGGCCCGGTCGCCTTCGTCATCCGCACCGGGTCCACCGACGACTCGCTGGACCGTATGACGCGCACCGTCGCCGAGCACGGTGGCATGACGGCGTCGGTGTACTCCACCTCCGAGGACGTCCTCGAGCGGGCCCGGGAGGCGGCGGCCCGCGCCGGGGTGGCCCTCTCGGAGAACCTCACCGACGGGATCTACGTCAACCAGACGGCCGCGTTCTCCGACTACCACGGCACGGGTGCGAACCCGGCCGCCAACGCGGCCTACACCGACGCCGCGTTCGTGGCCAACCGGTTCCGCGTCATCACCAGCCGCCGCCACGTGTGACCGACCGGCGCGACCGGTTCGCCGGTATGGGGCCGCAGGAGCGGGCGGCGTTCATCGCCCGGCTCAACGCGACGCTGCCCACCAAGCGCGTCATCGCCCAGGGGCTGATCCGCGACGGCGCCGGGAGGGTCCTGCTCTGCGAGCTCACCTACAAGCTCGAGTGGGACCTGCCCGGCGGCGTCGTCGACCCGGGCGAGTCCCCGGCGACCACCCTGGCCCGCGAGGTGCGCGAGGAGCTCGGGCTGGTGGTGGAGGCCGGCCCGCTGCTGTCGGTGAACTGGCTGCCGCCGTACCGGCAGTGGGACGACGCGCTGCTGCTCGTCTTCGACCTCGGGGTGCGCCCGGACGTCACGGACCACCTGGTCCTCCAGCCCCGGGAGATCCGGGCCGTCCACTGGGTCGGGCGGGAGGAGCTGGAGCGGTATGCCGCGCCGTACGTCGTGCGGCACGTGGGCGCCCTGCTGGACGCCACCGAGGGGCACGCCCCGCTGCCCCTCGACCTCGAGGACGGTGTCCCGCGGCGCCCCTGAGTGCCCCCGTCCCACGGGCAGGAATGTGACCAATTGCCCTGTGTCGCCTAGGGTTGAGGCCCGTGTCTCGTCACCGCGCACCGTCGAAACCGCCTGTGGGGCGCATCCTCGCCCTCGTCGCAGGGCTGGTTGTCGTCGCCCTCGCCGTGGTCGGCGCGATCCGGCTGCTGTCCGGTGACGAGCCTCCCGGGACCGCGTCCGACGGCGGTGACCCCGGTGGCGGTGACGCCGCCAGCGCCACCGCTCCCGCAGCCGGCGACTGTGCCGAGCCCGAGCAGCTCGTCGTGGTCACCACCGCCGCGATGGCCACACCCCTGGAGGAGGCCGCTGCCGGGGCCGCGTCCGACTGCCTGACGGTCGAGGTCCGGGCCCGCGAGTCCGCCGAGGTCGCCCAGCAGCTCGCCGACGCCGCGGGAGGCGCGGACCCGTCCGACGCCGACGTGTGGGTGCCCGACAGCACCTTGTTCGTGGAGCTGCTGGCCGCCGACGGGGTGGCGGTCGGTGCGGGTGACGTGGTGGCCACCAGCCCGGTGGTCCTGGCCGGTCCCGCGCAGCTCATCGGCCAGGCCCCCGAGGGCGCCGCCTGGCCCGACCTCATCGGGTCCGAGCTGCCGCTCAAGGGCACCAACCCGCGCCAGCACGCTCCCTCGCTGCTCACCCTGCTCAGTGCGCAGGCGGCCTTCGAGGGTGACGCCGCGGGCGGGGAGGCCCTCGCCGCGACGATGGTCCGGCTCGGCCAGGACCTGCGTCCCGCCGACGAGCTGCTCGAGATGGCCACGTCGGGCGAGCAGGTGGTGTTCCCGACCAGCGAGCAGGTGGTGCACACCGCCGGCGGCTCCCTGGGTGCGCTGGTGCCCGAGGGCGGGCTGGGCACGCTGAGCTACCCGGTCGTCACGCTCCCCGACGGGGACGCCTCGGCCGAGGCGGTCGCGGCGCTGACCGGGGCGCTGCTGTCGCCCGAGGGTCAGGAGGCGCTCGCCGCCGCCGGCTTCCGGCCCGGCGAGGACGGCCCGCCGCCCGGGGTGGCCGGCGTCCCGGAGCAGGTGCCCGCCCTGGCCGACCAGTTCACCGCCGCCGAGGTCACCGCCGCCACCGAGTCCTGGGCGCGGATCACCCAGGCGCAGCGGATGCTGGCGATCCTCGACGTGTCCGGCTCGATGCGCGAGGAGGTCGGTGACGACACCCGGATCGGCATCGCCACCGGCGCCGCCGAGGAGGCCCTCGGCCTGATGCGCAGCCAGAGCCAGGTCGGGCTGTGGGAGTTCTCCACCGACCGCGGCCCGGACGGCCAGGACCACCGGCAGCTGGTCCCGGTGCGGTCGCTGGACTCGGTGTCGGAGGGCAGGACGCACCGCGAGGCCCTGCGGGACGCGGTCCGCTCCATCACCGCCGAGACGGTCACCGGCGACACGGCCCTCTACGACACGATCATCGCGGCCTACCGGCTCATGCAGGACCAGTACGACCCGGGCTACGTGAACTCCGTGGTGCTGCTCACCGACGGCGTCAACGACAACCCCGAGGGCGGCCTGTCCGAGGAGCAGCTCATCGCCGAGCTGGAGCAGCTGGCCGACCCGGACCGTCCGGTCACCCTGGTGCTCATCGGGATGGGCCCGTCGGTCGACGGCGGTGCGCTCCAGCGCATCGCGGAGTCGACCGGTGGCCGGGCGTACGTCGCGGAGGACCCGGCCGACATCGGCCCGGTGTTCATCGACGCGGTGATGAACCGGGAGCGGTGAGCCGACGGGGCGGTGTCGGTGCCGCCGCCTACGGTGGGGCCACCGCACCCCGCACAAGGAGGTCACCGTGGATCCTGCCCGTGCCGTCGCCCTCGCCGAGGAGCTGCTCGCCGAGCACGGGCTGACCGGGTGGCGCGTGGTGCTGACCCGGGCGCGGAGACAGGCGGGCGTGTGCCGCTACCGGAGCCGCGAGATCGGGCTCAGCGCGCCGATCACCCGGCTCAACGACGAGGCCGAGGTCCGCGACACGATCCTCCACGAGATCGCCCACGCGCTGGTGGGGCCGCAGCACGGCCACGACGCCGTCTGGCGGGCCAGGGCGATCGCGATCGGGTGCTCGGGCGAGCGGTGCGCCACCGGCCCGACGGTTCCCGGGGCCTGGGTGGGGGTCTGCCCGGCCGGGCACCGGACCGAGCGGCACCGACGGCCGACCCGGGTGGTCACCTGCTCCCGGTGCTCGCCCTCCTTCGACCTGCGGGCGGTCTTCGAGTGGACCTACCACGGGCGTCCGGCCCCGATGCACCCCAACTACGTCGCCGAGCTCGCGGCGCTGCGGGGGCAGGGCCCGGTCCCGGGCTCGCTGCGCATCGGTCAGCCGGTGCGGATCACGGTGCCGGGCAACCCGCTCGACGGCGCCCGGGGGGTGGTCACCAAGCGCGCCCGCACCACCTACCACGTGCGGGTCGGGCGGCGCTCCTACCGGGTCCACTTCGCGGGCGTCGAGCCGCTCTCGGTGAGCCGCTGACGCGTTCCCGTTACCCTGCTGGCGTGAGCATCCCGGTCGAGCGCCTGCCCCTCGCGGGGCTGTTGCTGCCGCTGCTCACCACCGTCGCGCTGCTGACCTCGGCGGGGGAGCCGGACCACCTGCTGCTGGGGCTGGCTCTGGCCGGCATGGCGACGCTGGTGGTCGCCTCCCGGGCGACACCGGTCACGCCCCGGGTGGTCTCGGTCCGGCACCGCAGCGCCGTCTGCCGCGCCACGGGCGTGCGTGCCACCGACCCGGCCCGCCCCGGTCCGGTCCGCCCGCGGGCTCCCAACCCGGCCTGATCCCCGGTCGCCCCGGCGCCCGGTCCGCGCTCCCTGCCCTCCGGCAGCCACGGGCCAGCTCGCCGGCCACGGCCGGGTCGACCCGCCGACCCGCCGCCGCACGTACTCGCGTGCCCGCACCCAGGAGCCCGCATGTTCTCCTTCCTCGACCCCGTCCTCCTCCCGCTCCACGACCTCCTCGTCGCCCTGGCCCCGGTCGTGCCACCCGGCCTGGCGATCGTCCTCCTCACCCTCGGCGTCCGGATGGCGCTGCACCCGCTGAACCGGCGCACCCAGCACCAGGCGGTGCGTCGCCGGGAGCTCGAGCCCCGGCTGGCCGAGCTCCGCGCCCGCCACCAGGACGACCCCCAGGCGCTGCAGCAGGCGATGCTCCGGCTGCACCGGGAGGAGGGTGTCCCGCTGGCGCCCGGCTGCCTGCCGATGCTGGTCCAGCTGCCGGTCTTCGGCCTCGTCTACCGCCTGTTCACCGCCCCGGAGCTGGGCGGCGAGCACAACCGGCTGCTCGACCACACCCTGCTCGGCACCCCGCTGTCGGAGCACCTGCTCACCGTCGACGCCGGGCACCGCTGGGTCTTCCTCGTGCTGGTGGCGGTGACGCTCCTGGTGGCGGCGTTCTCGGCGTGGCAGATGCGTCGCCACATGGCCGAGGACCGGGCCGTGGCCGAGCGGCTCGCGGCGGCGCGGCCCACCGGCGGCAAGGACCAGCAGACCCCCCAGCAGCAGGCGGTCGCCGACGCGATGGCCCAGGTGACCCGCGTGGTGCCGCTGCTGTCGTTCTTCACCGTCCTGGCGGTCGCCTCGTTGCCGCTGGCGGCCGGGCTCTACCTCGTCACCAGCACGACCTGGGGGCTGCTCGAGCGCGCCAGCCTGCGGCGCATCCGGCACGGTGCCCAGCCCTCGACATCCGGTCCCCGGCCGAGGACGCTGGGTGGGTGAGAGCCAGGACGCACGACATGTGGTGGGGCCCGACGTTCGAGGCCCCTGACCCCGGCGCCCTGGCGCGGTTCTACGCGGCGCTCCTCGACTGGGAGATCGTGGAGTACCAGCCCGACGTGGCGGTCGTGGCCGTGCCCCGTGCCGCCTCGTTCCTGGTCTTCCAGCGTGCCGACGGCTACCGGCGGCCGGTCTGGCCGCCGGTCGAGGGGGAGCAGCGGCCGATGGTGCACCTGGACTTCCAGGTCGCCGACCTCGACGCGGCCGTCGCGGAGGCGGTGGACCTGGGTGCCACGCCGGCCGGCCACCAGCCGCGGGAGAACGTCCGCGTCATGCTGGACCCGGCGGGGCACCCGTTCTGCCTCTGCCTGGACGTCGGGGACTGACCGGCGGGGCGGTCGGCTGGCGGGTTCGGAGGGGCGGGCTCAGGCGGGTGGGTGGTACCGCCGCAGAAAGGCGACCGTCTGCTCCCACGCCTCGCCCGCGGCGACCGGGTGGTGGAACGTCGGGTGCGGGTTGTCGAACGCGTGGCCGGCGCCCTCGTGGAGGTGGAACTCCACGTCCTCCCGGCTGCCACCGGCTGTGACGGCGTCGCGGATGCGCTCGACCTCGTCCACCGGGATGTAGCTGTCCGCGGTGCCGAAGTGGTGCAGGCTCGGGCAGGTCACCTCCGGGGCCAGGTGGGTCAGGCCGGGCAGCGCCGAGCCGTAGTAGCTGACGAGCACCGCAGGGTCGGTGCCGGCCGCCACGTCGAAGGCCAGCCCACCGCCGAAGCAGAACCCCACCAGGCCGACCGCCCCGACGTCCGGACGGGACCGCAGGTGCTCCAGGGCGTGGCCGCCGTCGGAGACCGCCGTGGCCCAGTCCACCCGCCCGGCCAGCGCGACCGCCTGCTCGAGGAAGTCCGGTGCCGTCTCATCGATCTCCGGGGAGCCGAGCCGCCAGTAGATCTCCGGCGCCAGCACGGCATACCCGAGCTCGGCGAGGTCCTCGCAGCGGGACCGGATGTAGGTGCTGACCCCGAAGATCTCCTGGAACACCACCAGCCCGGGGACCGGGCCGGACGCACCCTCCGGCCGCCACAGGTGGGCCGGCATCGGTCCGTCCGGGGTCGGGACCTGCGTCGTCGTGCCGGTGACCGTCATCGGCACCTCACCGGTCGGGGATGACGGCGTTGAGCAGCATCGACACGATGGTGATGATCAGCGCGCCCAGCACCGCGTCCCAGAAGAAGTCCTGCACGGTGAAGTCCAGCCCCAGCAGACCCGACAGCCACGAGGTCAGCGACAGCATCAGCGCGTTGACGATGAAGGTGAACAACCCGAGGGTCAGCACCAGCAGCGGCAGGGACAGGACCATGAGGATCGGCTTGATGACCGCGTTGAGGATGCCGAAGACCAGCGCCACCGCGCCGATGGTCAGCAGCTTGCTCGTGGTCGACGAGGTGCTCTCGGCCAGGTCGATGCCGTCGAGGATCAGTGACGCGACCCACAGGGCGACGCCGTTGACGACGATCTTCAGCAGAAGCGACATGGGGTCATCGTGGCACGCGGGGAAGTGGCCGCGCAGGACCTCACTACCCTGGTCGCCATGAGCGAGTCGACCCCGTCCCGGCCCTCCGTGCGTCTGCGCAAGACCCTCCAGGGGGTCCCGGCCTACAAGCCGGGGAGGCCGCCCGAGCCCCGGGAGGGGCTGACGACCTACAAGATCAGCTCCAACGAGAACCCCTACCCGCCGCTGCCGTCGGTCGTCCAGGTCGTCGCCGAGGCCGCCGGGCAGATGAACCGGTACCCCGACATGGGGGTGGTCGCGCTGACCGAGGCGCTGGCGCAGCGTCTCGACGTGCCGGCCACCCACATCGCCACCGGCACCGGCAGCGTCGCCGTCCTCACCCAGCTGGTGAACATCACCTGCGAGCCGGGGGACGAGGTCGTCTACGCCTGGCGCTCCTTCGAGGCCTACCCCATCGTCACCGCGCTGTCCGGTGCCAGGTCGGTCCAGGTGCCGCTCGACCAGGACGCCCGGCACGACCTGCCGGCGATGGCCCAGGCGATCACCGACCGCACCCGGCTGGTCCTCGTGTGCACCCCGAACAACCCGACCGGCCCGAGCGTCACCCAGCAGGAGCTGGAGGAGTTCATCGCTGCCGTGCCGCCGGACGTGCTCGTCGCGATCGACGAGGCGTACGTCGAGTTCAACACCCACCCGGAGGCACCCGACACGCTCGCGCTGTACCGCGAGCACCCCAACGTCGCCGTGCTGCGGACCTTCTCCAAGGCCTACGGCCTGGCCGGGCTCCGGGTCGGGTACGCCGTCGCCCACGAGGAGGTCGCCACCGCGTTGCGCAAGGCGGCCACCCCGTTCGGCGTCACCGACCTGGCGCAGAAGGCCGCGATCGCCAGCCTCGAGGCGTGGGGCGAGCTCGAGGTGCGGGTCAAGGCGCTCATCGAGGAGCGGACCCGGGTCCTCACCGCGCTGCGCGAGCAGGGCTGGCCGGTTCCGGACACCCAGGCCAACTTCGTGTGGCTGCCGCTCGGCGCGGACACCGCGGAGTTCGCCGCGGCGTGCCAGGAGGCCGGCATCATGGTCCGCCCGTTCGAGGGCGAGGGGTGCCGCTGCACGATCGGTGAGACGGAGGCCAACGACCGCCTCCTCCGGGTCGCGGCCGAGTTCCGCAGCTCGCGCTCCGGAGCCGACCGGTCCTGATTCCGGGGGCCCGGTACCGCTGGGGTAGCGTGGGCCCGAACTCCGGAGAAGTGGCGCGGGCCGGGAACCCGGCCCGTCGAGCCCGCACGATTGAAGGAGCAGCCCTGTGAGCGACGACGTCGTCGCGCCGGTGGAGTCCGGCGCCCCCGCCAGCTCGGACCCGCCGGAGCGTGACATCACCGACGGGGGCCCCGAGATGGTGCAGTTCCTCGACGCCGAGGGGCGTCGGGTCGAGCTGACCGAGGTCAACCAGCCGTACGCGTCCTACCTGGACGACATCGACGACGAGGCGGTCAAGCGCCTGTACCGGGACCTGGTCCTGGTGCGCCGGGTCGATGCCGAGGGCTTCGCCCTGCAGCGCCAGGGCGAGCTGGGCCTGTGGCCCTCGCTGCTGGGCCAGGAGGCCGCGCAGGTCGGCGCCGGCCGGGCGATGCGCCCCCAGGACTATGCCTTCCCCGGCTACCGCGAGCACGGTGTCGCCTGGTGCCGCGGCGTGGACCCGATCAACCTGCTCGGGATGTTCCGCGGGGTCAACCACGGTGGGTGGGACTCCAACGCGAACAACTTCCACCTGTACACGATCGTCATCGGCAACCAGATGCTGCACGCGACCGGCTACGCCATGGCCGTGCAGCGCGACGGCGCCGTCGGCACGGGCGACCCGGACCGCGACACCGCGGTGATGGCGTTCACCGGCGACGGCGGCACCGCCCAGGGTGACTTCAACGAGGCACTGGTGTTCGCGGCGGTCGCCCACGCCCCGGTCGTGTTCTACGTGCAGAACAACCACTGGGCCATCTCCGAGCCCAACGACCGGCAGTTCATCATCCCGCCGTACCAGCGCGCCCGCGGGTTCGGCTTCCCGGGCGTGCGGGTGGACGGCAACGACGTGCTGGCCTCGTATGCCGTGACCCGGGCCGCGCTGGAGCGCGCCCGCTCGGGGCAGGGGCCGACGCTGATCGAGGCGTTCACCTACCGGATGGGTGCGCACACCACCTCCGACGACCCGACGAAGTACCGGATCGCCGCCGAGGTGGAGGCGTGGAAGCGCAAGGACCCGATCGACCGGGTGCGCAAGTACCTGCTCGCCCAGGGTGCCGTCGACGAGGACTGGCTCGCCGCGGTGGACGCCGAGGCGGACGAGCTGGCCGGCCGGATCCGCCGGGAGTGCCAGCAGATGCCCAACCCGCCCCACGAGGCGATGTTCGACAAGGTCTACGCCGAGCCCCACCCGGTGGTGGAGCGGCAGCGGGCCGAGTTCGTGGCGTACCAGGCCAGCTTCGACGAGTGATCAGGGGTTCCCACTCATGACGACCCAGAAGATGACGATCGCCAAGGCGCTCAACGCCGGGCTGCGCGCCGCGATGGAGGCCGACCCCAAGGTCGTGCTCATGGGCGAGGACATCGGCAAGCTCGGCGGGGTGTTCCGCATCACCGAGCACCTGCAGAAGGACTTCGGTGAGGCCCGGGTCATCGACACCCCGCTGGCCGAGTCCGGCATCGTCGGCACCGCGGTGGGCATGGCCCTGCGCGGCTACCGGCCGGTCGTGGAGATCCAGTTCGACGGCTTCGTCTACCCGGCGTTCGACCAGATCGTCAGCCAGGTCGCGAAGATGCACTACCGGTCGCTGGGCTACCTGAAGCTGCCGATGGTCATCCGCATCCCCTACGGCGGCGGGATCGGCGCGGTGGAGCACCACAGCGAGTCCAACGAGGCCTACTTCGCCCACACCGCCGGGCTGCGGGTGGTCACCTGCTCCACCCCCGACGACGCGTACTGGATGATCCAGCAGGCGATCGCCAGCGACGACCCGGTGATCTTCTACGAGCCGAAGCGGCGCTACCACGAGCGGGGCGACATCCAGCTGGGCGACAGCGCGCCCTACGGGTTGCACGACGCGGTGGTCCGGGCCGAGGGCACCGACGTGACCCTGCTGGTCTACGGGCCGATGCTCAAGGTCGCCCTGGCCGCGGCGCAGACCGCCCGGGAGGAGGGCGGCCCGTCGATCGAGGTCGTCGACCTGCGCTCGCTGTCCCCGCTGGACACCGAGACCATCCTGGCCTCGGTGCGCAAGACCGGCCGGGCCGTGGTGGCTCACGAGGCACAGACGTTCCTCGGCATGGGCGCTGAGCTGGCCGCCCAGATCCAGCAGGAGTGCTTCTACCACCTGGAGGCGCCGGTGCTGCGGGTCGGCGGCTACGACATCCCCTACCCGCCGAGCCGCTTCGAGGAAGTCTTCCTGCCCGACCTCGACCGCATCCTCGACGCGGTCGACCGCTCGCTCGCCTACTGACCGCGCGCCGGTCCCCGACGCCAAGGAGCCCGCATGCAGCAGTTCCGACTCCCCGACCCCGGTGAGGGCCTGGTCGAGGCCGAGATCGTCTCCTGGAAGGTCAAGCCCGGAGACCAGGTCAAGGTGAACGACATCGTCGTCGAGGTCGAGACCGCCAAGTCGCTCGTCGAGCTGCCGATCCCGTGGTCGGGAACGGTGACCGAGCTGCTCGTCAAGGAGGGCGACACCGTCGAGGTCGGCACCCCGATCATCACCATCGACACCGGTGAGGCCGGCGGTTCCGGCTCGACCGCCGAGGGCGGGGCGACCACCACCGCCGACGTCACCGCCCCCGAGCGCGGCGACGACATGGTCCCCGAGGCCGAGGCCCCGAAGCGCGAGGCCAACCTCGTCGGCTACGGGCCCAGCGAGGGCGACACCAGGCGACGCCGCCGGCGCGGCATCCCCGAGCCCACCGCCCCCGGCCCGGCCACCCCCGGCGAGACCGCCCCCGCCGCCCACCTCGCACCGCCGGCTGCCACCGCACCGGCACCCGAGCCGGCCCCCGCCCCCCAGCCGGCTCCCGAGCCGGCTGCCGCCCCCCAGGCATCCCCCGCCGCCGCGCCCCAGCAGCCGGCCGGTGCGCCGACCGGTGCGCGACCGTTGGCCAAGCCCCCGGTGCGCAAGTACGCCAAGGACATGGGCGTCGACCTCTCCCAGGTGACCCCGTCCCGCGAGGACGGCGTCATCACCCGCGCCGACGTGGACCGCCACCTCGCCGCCGCCTCGGCCCCCCGGGCCGATACCGCCGCCGCCCAGCCCACCGCCCCGCCCGCACCGGAGGGACCGGCCGGCGCCCCGGCATACAGCGCCCCGGTGTTCGACCGCACCGGCGAGCGGGAGACCCGCATCCCGGTCAAGGGCGTGCGCAAGATGACCGCCCAGGCGATGGTCGCCTCGGCGTTCACCGCGCCGCACGTGACCGAGTTCATCACCGTCGACGCGACCGCGACGATGGAGCTGGTCGAGCGGCTCAAGCAGGACCGCGAGTTCAAGGACCTGCGGGTCAGCCCGCTGCTGATCCTGGCCAAGGCGGTCACCATCGCGGTGCGGCGCAACCCCGGCATGAACGCGGTGTGGGACGAGCAGGCGCAGGAGATCGTCCAGCGCAACTACGTCAACCTCGGCATCGCCGCGGCCACCCCGCGCGGGCTCATCGTGCCCAACATCAAGGACGCCGACCTGATGAACCTGCGCCAGCTCGCCGAGGCGCTGAACGACCTCGTCGCCACCGCCCGCGCCGGCCGTACCCAGCCGGCGCAGATGTCCGGCGGCACGATCACGATCACCAACGTCGGCGTGTTCGGCGTCGACACCGGCACCCCGATCATCAACCCCGGGGAGTCCGCGATCGTCTGCTTCGGCGCGATCCGCCGGCAGCCGTGGGTGGTCACCAACGCCGCCGGCGAGGAGGAGATCGTGCCCCGCTGGGTCACCCAGCTGTCGGTCTCCTTCGACCACCGCCTCATCGACGGCGAGCTGGGCTCGAAGTTCCTCGCCGACCTCGCCGCGCTGATCGAGGACCCCTCGCGCGCGATGGTCTGGGGCTGACCCCACCCGGATGGCGTCCCCCCGGCTCCGGGACCGCCTCGCCACCGGCCTGTGCGTCGCGGCGGCGGTGGTCATCGCCCTCGTCGGGGTGAGCCGGGGCAACGCCCGCGCCGGTCTGGTCGGCGCCGGGGTGTTCCTCGGGTATGCCGTGGTGCAGGCCACCGCACGCCGGCTCACCCCGGCCGCCCGGCTGCTGACCGGTCACGAGGCCGAGGACCGCGAGGTGCTCGCGCAGTTCCGGGCGACCCGGCTCGCCGGCTCGACCGCGCTCGCGGTGGCTGCCGTCGGGGTGGTCCTGTCGTGGACGGTCGACTGGGGCCCGGGCCTCTGGGTCGCGGGCGCGGCGCTGCTGGTCGTGGTGGCGTTCGCCGGCGGCCTGTGGTGGTACGCCCGCGCCCGGTGACCCGACCCCGCCCCACGCGCACCGGGTTCGGCGACGTCGGCCACGCGCGACGCCCCAGCCCCGATTCCCGACGGCCCACCCCCTGGTGACCTGTGCACCCAAACATCGCCCGAGCACGGAAGTGTGGGCTGGGCTGCTGTTCGTAGGCGTGTCCAGCTCACCTTTCCGGTGCCCCGGGTCCGGGTCGAGCCGCGCGGCGTCATACGGCAACGCGGCGCTGTCGAACGGAGCCCGTGGTCGGTGCACGGAAGTGTGGTCAGAACACGCCTACGAACAGCAGCCCAGCCCACGTTTCCGTGGCCCCGCCTGCACTTCCGTGCACCGGGTGGGGCCGAGGGGTGCTGGGTGCGGGGTGCCCGGGGGGTGCTGGGCCCCGGTGCCGAGGGGTGCTGGGTGCGGGGTGCCCGGGGGTGCTGGGCCCCGGTGCCGGGGGGTGCTGGGCCCGGCGCCGAGCGTCTGGGCGCGCCGGGGCCGCGGGGCGAGGAACGGCGCCCACCACCGGGGCCCCGTCAGCCGGCCAGGAAGGACAGCCGGACAGTGCGGACCGCGTTGTCGACGTTGAGGTCGACCAGGCAGATGCTCTGCCAGGTCCCGAGCGCGAGCCGACCGCCGAGGACCGGCACGGAGGCGTAGGGCGGTACCAGCGCGGGCATCACGTGGGACCGGCCGTGGCCGCGGGAGCCGTGGCGGTGGCGCCACCGGTCGTCGGCGGGCAGGAGGTCGGCCAGCGCCGCGAGGAGGTCGTCGTCGCTGCCGGCGCCGGTCTCGATGATCGCCAGGCCCGCGGTGGCGTGGGGGACGAATACGTGGAGGAGGCCGTCGCCGCCGATCCCCCGGACGAACTCCTCGCACTGGGAGGTGATGTCGAGGACGGTGTCCTGACCGCCGGTGCGCACCTCGAACGTCGTCGACTCCATGGCGCTCATGCTGACACGGCGACGGCGCCGGCTCCCGTGCGGGAACCGGCGCCGTCGACCAGGTTGTCGGGACTCAGCCCTGGCAGACCTGCTCCAGCTCGGCCTGCGCGTCGGCAGAGCCCTGGACGTCGATCTCCGGCAGGGTGATCTCGCCGGACTCCTCGTCCAGCGCACCACCGTTCACCGCGTCGACGGTCTCGGTGAAGGGCTGGTTCACCTGCTCCAGCAGGGAGGCGATCTCCTCCGGGGCGTCCTGCGCGGCGGCGCTGATGCGCTGCTCGAGCAGGTTCACCTCACCGTAGGTCGGCAGGTCGACGATCTCGCCGTTCTCGATCGCCTCACGAGCGGCCTCGGCGCGGTCGGCCAGCGGGCCGCCCTCGGTGAAGAACTCCTCGCACGCCGGGTCGGCGTAGCTGCCGGCCCCGGTCTCGTCGCCCATCTCGCCGGTCGCCGCGCTGCCGTCCTGGGTGGCGCCGGCGTCGTCGCCGTTGGGCGCGTCGCCCTCGTCGCCGCCACACGCGCCCAGCGTGAGGCCCAGCGTCATGACAGCAGCGATCAGGGTGGTCCTCTTCACGTCATCTCCTCGTTTCGTTCGTCTCCGCAGAGGCTCGACGTGCGGGGCACGGGGGAGCACCGACGCGCTTCCGCGTCGGAAGGCCGGCATCGTTGTCGCCCCTGCAGGCACCCGGCAGAACGTCGCGGGATCGCGGCGCCTGGGTGCACCACCTCTCATGGTGCGCCCTCGAGACGTTGTGCGCCAAACCGTTTCGCGTCCCGGGGACCCGTGTTCGCTGAGAGAGGAACAAGTTCCGTTATTACTCCGCCCGCGCTGACCTGGGACGTCGTATGGCGTGCCGTCGCCACCCTCGGGCTCCGGTCCAACGGGTCGCTTGGTCGGCCCTTGACCGTCCTGGTCGTTGCTTGACCGTTCTCTGGGGAAGTTCTGGAAAGTGTCTGGTCAAACGCTGGCCAGAGGTCGGTTGATCGCTTGTTCAGTGCCCTCGATAGTGGGTGCCACGGGTGAACCAAGGGTGTTCCAGCAGGTCAACGGGCCGGGGCACCTGGTGAGGGGATGCAGGGGACATCACCAGGAGGAACTCCAGTGGCAACAACGAGGTTGCGCACGCAGACCTGGCAGGTACGGGCCGTCGTCGCCGTGCTGGCGGCGCTGGCCCTCGTCGCGGCGGTGCTGGTCCCCGCCGCGGGAGCGGGTCCCGGGGGCGGGGCCGCCGGCCCCGACCCGTCGTCGGCGGCAGGGTCGGGGGGATCCGACCGGACCTACCAGGTCACGCTCGTCACGGGCGACGTCGTCACCTGGCAGGCCCTCGGGGACGGGCAGGGTGTCGCCACCGTGGCGGCCGGGCCGGACCGGGCCTTCCAGACGATCGAGGCCGGTGACGACTACTACGTCATCCCGGTCGACGTGGCGCCGCTGGTCGGCACCGCGCTCGACCGCGAGCTGTTCAACATCCCGGGACTGGTCGAGCAGGGGTACCACGACGCCGCGACGGACGGGATCCCCGTCGTCGTGACCGGCGCGGGACTGCCGGGTGAACGCGCCACGAACACCGCGCCGGACTGGGCCGGGGCCGTCACCGTCGAGCGGCGGCTCGACAGCGTCGGCGGGTTCGCCGGCACCGTGGACCACGAGGACGCCGACCGGCTCGGCGAGGAGCTCGCCACCGCGGCCCGGGAGGTCGCCGACGGCGGCATGGGCGCGGCGGCCGCACGGCAGCTCGGGACCATCTGGCTGGACCGGAAGGTCGAGGTCCAGCTCGACGAGAGCGTCCCGCAGACCGGGGCTCCCGAGGCCTGGGCCGCGGGCTACGACGGCACCGGCACCACCATCGCCATCCTCGACACCGGCATCGACGAGACCCACCCCGACATCGGCGACAAGGTCGTCGCCTCGGCGAACTTCTCCGGCACCGACAGCGTCGCCGACCACCACGGCCACGGCACGCACGTCGCGGCGACCGCGGCCGGCACCGGGGACGCGTCCGGCGGGCTCCGCAAGGGGGTGGCCCCCGGTGCCGACCTGGTCAACGTCAAGGTCCTCGACGACAACGGCTTCGGGTCGGTCTCCGGGATCATCGCCGGGATGGAGTGGGCGGCCGAGCAGGACGTCGACGTCATCAGCATGTCCCTGGGCGGCGGCCCCACCGACGGCACCGACCCGATGTCCCAGGCGGTGAACGCGATCACCGAGGAGCACGGGGTCCTCTTCGTCATCGCCGCCGGCAACAGCGGCCCGTTCGAGCAGTCGGTGGAGGCGCCCGGCGTGGCCGACGCCGCGCTCACCGTGGGCGCCGTCGACAAGCAGAGCGCCCTGGCCACGTTCTCCGGCCGCGGTCCCCGGGTCGGCGACTTCGCGATCAAGCCCGACATCACCGCCCCGGGCGTCTCGATCGTCGCGGCGCGCGCGGCGGGTACCTCGATGGGCACCCCGGTCGACGACCTCTACACCGCGGCCAACGGCACCTCGATGGCCACCCCGCACGTCGCCGGCGCCGCGGCGATCCTGCTCCAGCAGCACCCCGACTGGGATCCCGCGACGGTCAAGGGCGCCCTCGTCGGCACCGCCGAGCCGGCCGCGGACCTCACCGTCTACGAGCAGGGTGGCGGTGAGCTCGACGTCGCGGCCGCCTCCACCACCGACGTCGTGGCGACCCCGGGCACGCTCAACCTCGGCTACCACCAGTACCCGCACGACGACACCGACCCGGTCACCGAGACCCTGACCTACACCAACCACGGCGACGCGGAGGTCACCCTCGACATCGCGGTGCAGGTCGCCGACGAGGAGGGCAACCCGGCCGCCGACGGCATGGTGACCGTCGAGCCGACCACCCTCACCCTCGCACCGGGCGCCTCCGGCGAGGTCGCGGTGACCGTGGACGTCGGGGTCGGCGCCGAGTCGCTCTACAGCGGCACCGTCGTGGCCAGCGTCGGCGGCGAGCCGGTCACCACCACCCCCACCGGGTTCTACAAGGAGGGGGAGATGTACCAGCTCACCGTCGAGGGCGTGGCCCGCGACGGGCGGCCGGCCCGCGGGACGGTGGACGTCGTGGACGTCACCGACACCACGGCATACCTGGAGTCGGCGTCGTTCGTCGACGGGACGGCCACGCTCCGGCTGCCGCCGGGCACCTACAGCGTCATGGGGGTCATCAACACCCTCACGCCGGACGACCTGTTCTACGTCGGGCAGACGATGATGGGCGACCCCGAGATCGAGATCACCGGCGACACCACGCTGACCTGGGACGCCCGCGAGGCGGCCGAGATCACCGTGGACACCGGCGACGACGCGCAGGTGGTGGGTCACACCATGGGCTACCACCGGGCCGGCTCGGAGCTGGGCAGCTACACCCACTCCTGGGTGGGCGGCACGTGGCCGTTCTCGGCGGGCGCGACCGACGCGGCGGGCTCCGGGTTCTTCGAGTTCTACACGAAGTACGAGATGCACGACGCCGGGGCGTCCCGGTTCTACGACCTGGTGTTCCCCGAGCCGGACGCCATCCCGGGCGAGCTGGACTACGTGGTCGACCGGGCCGACCTGGTGACGCTGGAGACGGACTACCACTCCGACGCCCCGGACCACGAGTACGGCTGGACCCGCGCCAGCTGGCGCCCGTACGAGTTCTTCGCGGTGAACATCCTGCGCTACCTGCCGGTGCCGACCGAGCAGACCGAGCTGGTCACGGCCGACGACACGCGGTACATGCAGACCGTCTACGCCCAGACGCCGTTCACCGGGTCCCTCAACGAGGCGATCACCACCTACGAGCCGGGCGACCACCGCGAGGTCAGCTGGTTCGCCTCACCGAGCACCCCGACGCTGTTCGAGCCGACCGCCTCCTCCGCCGGGACCCTCCCGGTGCGCGAGGGCGACGTGCTCAGGCTCTACGTGACCGAGTGGGGCGACGCCTACGCCCACGAGCAGCAGCACACCGGGCACCTGGACACCTCGGTGGACACCGCGCAGTTCCGCCTCTACCAGGACGGGGCGCTGGTCACCGAGGCGCCGCGCGCGTATGCCGAGTTCCCGGTCGCGGCGGGTGACTCCCGGATCCGGCTGGAGCTCGACGTGGCGCGCGAGGCGGACTGGTGGACGACCTCGGTCCGCACCAGCACGGCCTGGGAGCTCGACAGCTCCACGACGGCCGAGGCCACCCCGCTGCCGCTGCTGCAGGTCGAGTACGACCTGGGCCTGGGGCTGGACAACAGCCGGCCCCACCCCAGCTCGGCCGGTGGGCCGGCGACGGTGGGGATCGAGGTGCGCCACCCGCGCGGCGTCACCGGCGCCGAGATCGAGGGGGCCCGGGTCTGGGTCTCCTACGACGACGGCGGGAGCTGGCGCGAGCGCCCGGTCCGCGAGACCTCCGACGGGAGCTTCGAGGTCGTCCTCGACCGCCGGCCGGGCGGCACGCACGCCTCGCTGCGGGTCCACGCCTGGGACGCCGACGGCAACACCGTCGAGCAGGACGTCATCCGCGCCTTCGCCCTCGGGCAGCGCTGATGAGCAGGGGAACACATCCACAACACAGGGAGAGCTGACACATGAGCCTGACCAGTACCCCATCCACCCGCGGCCCCTGGCGCCGCGCCGCCCTCGGGGCGGTCGCCGCCGCGGCGCTGGTGGCCACCGCCCCCGCGCTGTCGAGCGCGGCAGGGTTCACCACCCAGGACGGGCTGGAGACCCGCTGCACCGGCGTCGCCGGGCCGGTGACGGTGCCGACCAACCTCGTGGTCCCGGCCGGCCAGACCTGCTTCCTGCAGGGCACCGTCGTCCAGGGTGACGTCGACGTGCGGGCCGGGGCCAACCTCGTCGCCGAGAGCGGCGCGACGATCGAGGGCGACGTCCTCGCCCGGCGCGACGCCTACGTCGAGGTCATCGACGGCTCGGTCGCGGGCCAGACCAACCTGCGTCAGGCGTTCGGCGGCTACGCCGAGGGCAGCGACCTGGCCGTGGTCGACGTGCGCAACTCCGGCTTCTTCTACACCCTCGACGTGACCCAGGCCGACTACACCGCGGTGAACTCGGAGACCTCGCTGGAGTCCTCCTGGGTCGCCGGGGACATCACCACCCGCGGCGGCCTGCTCACCGACGTGCACGACACCGTCGTCGAGGGCCGGCTCACCGTCCGGGAGGCCGAGCTCGGCAGCCTGCTGTGCGCCTCCGAGTTCGACGACCGGGTGGTGGTCCGGGACTCGGGCGGGGTCGTCCAGGTCGGTGACGGCATCTACGCCGGGTGCGACGGCAACGTGTTCGCATCCAGCCTGACCCTCCAGGGCAACGTCACCGACGAGGGGACGCACGTCTCCGACAACGTCATCCGCGGCAACCTGGCCTGCAGCGACAACGACCCCGCCCCGGTGGGCGAGGGCAACCGGGTGCGCGGGCAGGCCACCGGCCAGTGCGCCGACCTGCAGCCGGCGATGACCGGCTCCCGGTTCGCCCCGCAGGGTGCGGACCGCACCGCGGACACCGAGCAGCAGCTCGAGCAGCGCTCGGCGCAGGCGCGCGAGGCGGCGGAGAAGATCGGTCCGGCCGGTATCGGCCGCTGACCTCCACGACCCGGTCGCGCCGGGCCGGGGCGCACGGCGCCCTCGTCACCGCACGGTGGCGGGGGCGTCGCCCTGTCCGGGGCCGCTCAGGGGGTGATGACGAGCGCGTCGAGCACCCGCGCCGCGAGCTCCTCGTCGCCGACGACCCGGTAGGCCGTCTCGGACGTCGGGCGCCGCCCGGCGGCGCGGCGGGCGAGCGCCTCGGTCGAGAGCACGATCGTGGTGCTCGAGGTCTGCTCCTGGACCTGCGTGAGGTCCTCGCCGAGGGTGTCGGACTCCCCGGTGAACAGCGGGTGCGTGAGCAGGCTGCCGTCCTCGGCCCGGACCAGGCGGACGCCGGCGCGGGCGGTGACCGGCCCGGTGCAGTCGAGGATCACCGCCCCGCCCTCGGGCAGCTCGACGCGCTGGGCGACGAGCTCGGGGAAGTGCTCGACCACGGTGTTGACGAAGGTCGCCGCGGCGGGGGTGTCGAGGTCACCGGGGCGCCCGAGCGCCTCGCGGATGTCCTGCAGGTGCACCCAGGTGTCGTTGATGCGCACCCGGAGCAGGTCCCCCAGCCGGGCCGTGCGGCCCATGACGCTGCGCACCTCGCTGTCCAGGGTCAGCCCGGGGTCGGAGAGGGTGGCGACCCGCGCGGTCAGCAGCGTCTCCAGCTCGCTGACCACGGCCGGGCCGGGGAACCGGCGGCGCAGCTGCACCCCGTGCTCCATCCACTCGCCGAACTCGTGGCGCACGTGGTCGGTCCCGGTCAGCTCCACCTCCTCGTGCTCGCCGGTCTCGAGGTAGTTCTCGACCGCGGCGACGTGGGAGATGTGGTCCTGCACGCTCCAGCCGGGGCACGCGGTGGGCAGCGCGAAGTCCTCGGGCCGGCAGCTGTGACCCAGGTCGATGATCCCCTGGACGGTCTGCCGGAAGGCGTCCACCATCCCCGGGAGGTCGTCGGGGGGAGCGGGGTGGATCGGCATGCCGGTCACCCTACCTAGCATGGAGCCGTGTCCACAGTCGTCGCGCCGCCGGCTCCCCCCGCCAGGGACGGCACCCCCACCCCGGGACTGCGCTGGTCGGGCGTGGTGGTCGCGACGGCGGCGGCGGTTCCCGTGGCGCTGGTCGCGGCACTGGCCTCGGGTGCCGTGGACCCGCTGCTCATCGGCGACTCGGGGCCGGTCACCCGCTACGGCATCGTGCTCACCCGGGCGCTGCACGACGTGTCCGCGGCGCTCACCGTCGGCCTGCTGCTGGTCGCCGCGTTCCTGACCCCCGAGTCCCGCACCTCGGTCCGCCGGGAGACCGCGGCACGGACCGCCGCCGGTGCGGCGGTGGTGTGGACCGTGACCGCGGCGGCCGGCATGGTGCTCGCCTTCGCCGACGCGGCCGGTATGCCGGTCAGCTCGCCCGGGTTCTGGTCCCTCCTCGTCGAGAACGCGGTGCCGCTGGAGCTCACCCGGCTGCTGCTCATCGAGGCCGGGCTGGCCCTGCTCCTGATCCCGGCCGCGGGGGCGGCCCGCACCCGCGGTGCGCTGGCGTGGACGTTCCTGCTGTCCCTCGCCGCCCTGGTGCCGCTGAGCCTGTCCGGCCACGCCAGCGGCACCGAGGGGCACGAGCAGGCGATGACCGCCCTGATGTTCCACCTGGTGGGCATCAGCCTGTGGGTGGGTGGCCTGCTGGCGATCGTCCTGCTGCGCCCCCACCTGGGACGGGCGCTCGAGGTCACCGTCCGGCGCTACTCCACCGTCGCGCTGTGGTGCTACGTCGCGGTGGCCGGCTCCGGGGTGCTGTTCTCGCTGCTCCAGGTCGAGGAGGCGGCCGACCTCCTCTCGGCGTACTGGCTGCTCGTGTGGGGCAAGGTGGCCGCCCTGGTGGTCCTGGGCGCCTTCGGTGTGGTGCAGCGGCGCCGCATCCTCGCCGGCGGGCTGGCCCGCCCCGGCGCCTTCGCGCGGCTGGCGCTCACCGAGCTCGCCGTCATGGGCGCGACCGTGGGCCTGGCCGTGGCGCTGTCCCGGACCCCGCCCCCGGTCGAGCAGTCGGCGCAGGGCGACCCCGTGCTGGAGCTGACCGGGTACCCCGCGCCGCCGCCCCTCGAGGCCTCCTCGTGGCTCACCGTCTGGCAGGTGAACTGGCTGTTCCTGCCCGCCGCGGTGCTGGCGGTGACGCTGTACCTGGTGGGGGTCCGCCGGCTCCGCGCCCGCGGCGACCACTGGCCGGTCGGCAGGACCGTCTGCTGGGTCCTGGGATGGGCGGTCTTCGTCTACGCCACGAACGGCGCCCCGGGCGTCTACGGGCGGGTCATGTTCAGCATGCACATGGTCATGCACATGGCCCTGATGATGTTCATCCCGATCCTGCTGGTCCCCGGGGCGGCGATCACGCTGGCGCTGCGGGCGCTGCGGCCCCGCCGGGACCGCACCCTGGGCCCGCGGGAGATCGTGCTCGCCGTCGTGCACTCGCGGTGGGCCGCCGTCGTGGCCAACCCGGTGGTCGCCGCGGTCATCTTCTTCGGCAGCCTCGTGGCGTTCTACTGGACCGGCCTGTTCGAGTGGGCGCTGACCAGCCACGAGGGCCACGTGTTCATGGTCGTCCACTTCACCCTGTCCGGGTACGCCTTCGTCTGGTCCCTCGTCGGCACCGACCCCGGGCCGCGGAAGTGGACGCCGCCGCTGCGGCTGGTCGTCCTCTTCGCCACGCTGGCCCTGCACGCCTTCTTCGGGCTGTCGATCATGACCGGCACCTGGCTGCTGGCTCCCGGGTTCTTCAAGGCGATCGACCTGCCCTACGTGCCCGACCTCCTCGCGGACCAGCAGCTCGGGGGCACCATCGCCTGGGGCATCGGGGAGATGCCGACCCTGGCGCTGGCGCTGATGGTCGCGGTGTCCTGGGCGCGCAGCGACCAGCGGGAGGCCCGCCGGTCCGACCGGCGTGCCGACCGTGACGGCGACGCCGAGCTCGAGGCGTACAACGCCCGCCTGGCCGCCCTGGCCGCGCGGGACCCCGCACGGAAGGAGCAGCCATGAGGATCGCGGTCGTCCAGCTGGCCTACGGCGACGGGGAGAGCCTGGCGGACCGGACCGCGCGGGTCGCCGACCTGGTCCGGGCGCAGCGGGGCCACGACCTCGTGGTCCTGCCCGAGCTGTGGAGCGCCGGCGGGTTCGACTACCACGCCTGGCCGGAGCGGGCCCAGCGCCTGGACGGTCCCGTCGTCACCGCGGTGGCCGAGGCGGCCCGCGACATCGGCGCCGTGGTCCACGCCGGGTCGGTCATCGAGGAGCCGGGCGACGACCCCGGGCCGGAGGGGCGGGGCCGGTGGAACACCTCGGTCCTGCTCGGGCCGGACGGGTCCCGGCTCGCGCACTACCGCAAGGTGCACCGGTTCGGCTTCGGCGTGGGTGAGCCGCGGCTGCTGGAGGCCGGGCAGGATCTCGTGGTCCTGGACCTGCCCGCTCCGGCCGGGATGCGGGCCGGCCTGTCCACCTGCTACGACCTGCGGTTCCCCGAGCTCTACCGGGCCCAGGTCGACGAGGGCGCCGAGCTCCTTCTCGTGCCGGCGGCCTGGCCCGCCGCCCGGGTCGACGCCTGGCGGCTGCTGCTGCGCGCCCGCGCCGTCGAGAACCAGTGCTTCGTGGTCGGCTGCAACACCGCGGGCACCCACGCCGGCCACGAGATGGGCGGACACAGCGCCGTCGTCGACCCCCGCGGCCGGGTCCTCGCCGAGGCCGGGACGGGCGAGGAGGTGCTCTCGGTCGAGATCGACCCCGCGGAGGTGGGCCGGTTCCGGGAGCAGTTCCCGGTGCTCCGGGACCGCCGGCCGGAGCTGTTCAACAGGCGGTGAGCGGCACACCGGCCTAGGGTCGGGACGAAAACCTGCTCAGCGCCGCCGCCGGCGGCCCCTCGGAAGGAGGCCTCCCTGTGGGCCTTGGACTCGGCATCCTCCTCATCGTCGTCGGGGCGATCCTCTCCTTCGGCCTCGACCCCGATGCGGTGGACATCGTCAACATCAACACCATCGGCTGGATCCTCATGGGCGCCGGCCTGCTCTCGATCGTGCTCGGCCTGGTCATGACCCGGCAGCGGGCGCACACCGTGCACCGCGAGGTGGTCGACCGCCGCGAGGACGTCGACGTGCGCGACCGGCGCATCGACGAGCGCTGAGCAGCCCCTCCCCCGGACGACGCCGCCCGGCGTCCCCGCCGCACGGGGCCGCCGGGCGGTGCCGTCTCGTCAGAACGCCGACTCGGGCAGCTCCATGATCGCGGTGTCCGTCCCGGTGACGACCGCCCGGTCCGCGGCCAGCCGCGGCAGGACCGTGGCGGCGAAGAACCGGGCCGCCGCGATCTTGCCGAGGTAGAACGCCTCGTCCTCGCCCGTGGCGCCGCGCTCCAGCGCGGCCTGGGCGGCCTCGGCCTGCCGCAGCAGCAGCCAGGCGATGACGAGGTCCCCGGCCGCCAGGAGCAGCCGCGTGGTGTTGAGGCCGACGGCGTAGATCGTCTTCGGGTCGCCGCCGCCGCGCGGGTCGGAGGCCATCAGCCGGCCGACCATGAACTCGACCATGCCCTGGACGTCCTCGAGGGCGGTGCCCAGCAGGGCACGCTCGCGGGCGAACGGGTCCTCCGGTCCGCCGCCCTTGACCAGCTCGAGGATCTGCTCGGCCACGTAGCCGAGGGCCCGGCCGTTGTCCCGGACGATCTTGCGGAAGAAGAAGTCCATCCCCTGGATCGCCGTGGTGCCCTCGTAGAGGCTGTCGATCTTGGCGTCGCGGACGTACTGCTCGAGCGGGTAGTCCTGCAGGAAGCCCGAGCCGCCGAAGGTCTGGAGGGACTCGGTGCCGAGCAGCGTCCAGGCACGCTCCGAGCCGCACCCCTTGACCAGGGGGAGCAGCAGGTCGTTGACCCGGCGGGCCAGGTCCGCGGTCGACCCCTCGGGCAGCCTCTCGGTGCCCTCCTCCGCCTGCGCGAGCGCGACGGTGTCCTGGAAGGTCGCGGTGTAGAGGACCAGCGCCCGCAGCCCCTCGGCATACGCCTTCTGGGTCATCAGCGAGCGGCGCACGTCCGGGTGGTGGGTGATGGTGACCCGCGGGGCGGACTTGTCGGACATCTGGGTCATGTCGGCGCCCTGCACGCGCTGCTTGGCGTACTCCAGCGCGTTGAGGTAGCCGGTGGACAGGGTGGCGATGGCCTTCGTCCCGACGAGCATGCGGGCGTACTCGATGATCCGGAACATCTGGGCGATGCCGTCGTGGACCTCGCCGAGCAGGGTGCCGACGGCCGGGCGACCCGGCTCCTCGCCGAAGCGCAGCTCGCAGGTGGTGGACACCTTGAGGCCCATCTTGTGCTCGACGTTGGTGACCTGGACGCCGTTGCGCTCGCCGAGCTCCCCGGTCTCGAGGTCGACGTGGTACTTCGGCACGATGAACAGCGACAGGCCCTTGGTGCCGGGGCCGGCGCCCTCGGGGCGGGCCAGCACGAAGTGCACGACGTTGTCGTAGAACGGCGCCTCGGCCGAGGTGATGAACCGCTTGACCCCGGTGATGTGCCAGGTGCCGTCCTCGGCCCGGACCGCCTTGGTCCGCCCGGCGCCCACGTCGGAGCCCGCGTCGGGCTCGGTGAGGACCATCGTGGCGCCCCAGTTCTTCTCGACCATGAGCTGGGCCAGCCGCTGCTGCTCTGGCGTGCCGAGCCGGTAGAGCACCTCCGCGAAGGTGAAGCCGGAGGAGTACATCTTCACGGCCGGGTTGGCGCCCAGGACGAGCTCGGAGATCGCCCAGTTGAGCGACGGCGGGGCCGGGGTGCCGCCGATCGCCTCGGACAGCTCCAGGCGCCAGTACTCCGCGTCCACCCACGCCCGGTACGACCTCACGAACGACTCCGGCATGGTGACCTCGCCGGTGGCGGGGTCGAACGTCGGCGGGTTGCGGTCGGAGTCCAGCAGGCTGGCGCCGACCTGCTCCTCGGCCAGCTGGGCGACCTGGTGGAGGATCTCGCGGGCGGTCTCCTCGTCGAAGTCGGTGTAGGGGCCCGTGCCGAGGACGTCCTGCCGCCCGAGCACCTCGAAGAGGTTGAACTCCACGTCCCTGACGTTGCTCTTGTAGTGACTCATCGCCCGCACTCCGTCGTGTCTCGGTAACCGGTACCGAAAGTACCTACTTGTCGGTAACCAGTCTGCAACGCCGGCCACGGGGGAGGCAAGGGACCAACGTCCCGCGCGTCAGTCGGCGGCGGTGAGCCCGGCGTCGTGGACGAGCAGCGCCACCTGGGTGCGGTTGTCCACGTCGAGCTTGGTGAGCAGCCGCGACACGTGTGCCTTGACGGTGGGCACGCTCATGAAGAGCCGCTCGGCGATCTCGGCGTTGGACCAGCCGCGGCCGATGGCGACCGCCACCTCGCGCTCCCGGTCGGTGAGGACCTCCATCCGCTCCAGGGCGGCCCGGCGGCGGGTGTCGCCGTCCTCGTCGCGCACCCGGGCGATGAGCTGGGCGGTGACGCTGGGGGAGAGCATGGGTTCCCCGGCGGCGACCGCCCGGACCGCCTCGACGAGCCGGTCGGGCCGGGTGCTCTTGAGCAGGAACCCGCAGGCACCGAGCCGCAGTGCCTCGAGGACCATCTCGTCGGTGTCGACGGTGGTGAGGATGATCACCTGCGGCGGCTTCGGGAGCGCGAGCACCTGCTGGGTGGCCGCGAGGCCGTCGAGCACCGGCATCCGGATGTCCATGAGCACCACGTCCGGGGAGGTGCGGCGGACCGCCTCGACCGCCTGGCGGCCGTCGGCGGCCTCGGCGACGACCTCCAGGTCCGGGGCCCCGCCGAGGATGAGGCGCAGCCCGGTCCGGACGAGGTCGTCGTCGTCCACGACGACGAGTCGGATCGTGCTCACCCGCGCCAGGGTAGCCAGGCCCGCAGCACGAAGGTGCCGTCGTCCTCGAGCCGGTGCTGCAGCCGGCCGCCGCTGAGCTCGGCCCGCTCGGCGAGCCCGACCAGCCCCATCCCTGCCCCGCGGGAGGTGGCCGGGACGGTGGCCCGGGTCCGGTTCCGCGCCTCGATCTCCAGGCCCCGGTCGGGATCACCGGTGATCCGCAGCCGGACCCGCGCCGCCGGGGCGTGCTTGCGCGCGTTGGTCAGGGCCTCCTGGACGATCCGGTATGCCGTGCGCGACAGGACGTCCGGCGGCGTACCGGCGACCTCGCGCACCAGGTCGACCTGCGTCCCGGCGGCTGCCACCTCCTCCAGGAGGGTGTCCAGCTGTCCCAGGTCCGGGTGGGGGACCCGGGACTGCTCCGGCTCGCCGGGGCCGCGGAGCACCCCGAGCACCGAGCGCAGCTCGTGCACCGCCTGGTCGGCGTTGTCGCGGAGCAGGCCCGCGATCTCGCGCACCTGCTCCCGGGGCAGGTCCTCCCGGTAGGCCAGCGCGCCGGCGTGCATGGCGATGAGCGAGATCCGGTGGGCCAGGACGTCGTGCATCTCCCGGGCGATCCGGGCGCGCTCGTTGGCACGGGCCTCGGCGACCCGGCTGGCCTGCTCCCGCTCGGCGGTCTCGGCCCGCTCCCGGAGGTTCGCGACGTACTCCCGGCGCATCCCGATGTAGGCCCCGATCGCCATCGCCGCCGCGACCGCGAGCACCTGCGTGGCCCAGCTGGTCAGCATGAGGGCCGTCGTCGCGGAGCGGTAGAGCCACTCCCACAGCAGGCCGGTGACGACGAAGAAGGAGGTGGCGACCGCGATCTCGCGCCACCGGCGCCTGGTGCACAGGGAGATGTAGCTGATGAACGCCGCGCCCGCGCCGAAGGAGCTGAACACGGCGAGCGTGGCGGTCGTCAGGGTCACCGGGAGCGGCCAGCGCCGGCGGAACAGCATCAGGATGATGGCGAGCACCCCGATGAACGGGTCGACCCGGAGCAGCCCGGGGATGCGCGCGGTGACCTCCCCGGTGTCGACGTTGTAGACCGTGCCCAGGTAGAGGAAGCCGCCCATGGCCGCCGCGGCCAGGACCCGCCAGGTCTCCCCCCAGAGCCGGGCCGGTGGCAGGAAACGCATGACCCCGACTGTAGGAGGCGGCGGCGGGTCCCCGCGTCGGCCGGAGGTCGACGCACCTCCCCCCGGAGGGGGACCAAGGTAGGGGTCAGGTCCAGACCTCAGGACGATGTGCCGCCGCCCGGCGCCGCCGAGACTGGAGCCATGATCACGGTGACCAATCTGGTGAAGCGCTACGGAGACGTGCTCGCCGTCGACGACGTCAGCTTCAGCGCCGAACCCGGCCGGGTGACCGGCTTCCTCGGGCCCAACGGCGCCGGGAAGTCCACGACCATGCGCATCCTCACCGGGCTCACCCCGGCGACCTCGGGTGCGGCGCTGGTCCTCGGCCGGCCCTACTCGGCGCTGACGAACCCCGGCCGGCACGTGGGGGTGCTCCTGGACGCCTCGGCGCAGCACGCCGGACGCACCGGGCGGGAGGTCCTGACGCTCGGCGCGATGACCCTGGGGATCGACCGGCGCCGCGTCGACCAGATGCTCGAGCTCGTCGGCCTGACCCCCAAGGAGGGGAACCGGCGCATCCGCAACTACTCGCTCGGCATGCGGCAGCGGCTGGGCATCGCCCACGCGCTGCTCGGCGACCCCGAGGTCCTCGTCCTCGACGAGCCCGCCAACGGGCTCGACCCGGCCGGGATCCGCTGGATGCGGGACCTGCTCAAGGCGTTCGCCGACGCCGGCGGGACGGTGCTGTTGTCCTCCCACCTGCTCAACGAGATCGAGCGGATCGCCGACGACATCGTCGTCATCGGTCACGGCCGGATCGTCGCGCAGGGCACCAAGGAGGAGCTGCTTCGGCCGTCCGGGACGCTCGTCCGCAGCATCGACGACGCCGCGCTCGCCCGGGCCCTCGACGTCGAGGACATCGAGCACACCGCGGCGGGCTCCGGCGGCCTGCAGGTCCAGGCCGAGCCCGCCCGCGTGGGCGCCGTCGCCCAGGCGGCCGGCGTGGCCCTCGTCGAGCTCCGACCCGCAGACCACGGCGGCCTGGAGGAGATCTTCCTCCAGCTCACCGCCGACGACTCACGTCAGGAGGTGGCCGCATGACCACGACCACCACGACCCCGGCGACCGCCGTCCACGCCGCGGACGGACCGCGTCGCGCCGACCTCGGACCGGTCCGCCCGGTGCCGCTGAGCCGCCTGGTGCGGGTCGAGGCCCGCAAGCAGGTCGACACCCTGGCCGGCCGCTGGTTCCTGGTGACCATCGGCCTAGTCGCGGCTCTCGTCGTGGGCATCATGCTCTTCGTCGACGGCGGCAACCACGGTCTCACCGCCTTCGTCACCGGGACCGTGATGCCGCTGTCGATCCTGCTGCCGATCCTCGGCATCATGACCGCCACCGCGGAGTGGGGGCAGCGCACCGCGATGACGACCTTCACCCTCGAGCCGCGCCGCGGCCGGGTGGTCGCCGCCAAGGTGATCAGCTCGCTGGTGCTCGGCGCGCTGACGTTCGCCGTGGCCGTGGCCCTGGCCGCGCTCGCCCACGGGATCGCCGTCGGCGCGCGCGGGGCGACCGCGGACTGGGAGATCGGCGGCTGGATGCTCGGCGGCTCGGCCCTGGTGCTCGCGCTCAGCCTGGGCCAGGGTCTCGCCTTCGGTATGGCGCTGCTCAACACCCCGGCGGCGATCGTCGCCTACCTGGTGCTGCCGATGGTGTGGTCGATCCTCACCCAGCTCATCAGCTGGATGCGCGACGTCGCGGCCTGGCTCGACCCCTCCGTGACGCTGGTCCCGCTGTCCAGCGGGCAGGCGCCCACCGGGGAGCAGTGGGCCCAGATCGGTACGTCGATGACGCTCTGGCTCGTCATCCCGATGGTCATCGGCGTCTGGAGGGTGCTTCACCGCGAGGTGAAGTGACGAGTCGACCGGTGGGGGCACCGGTCGGCGAGGGGACAGGTCAGCGGGGCCGCGGTTGCGCGTGGCCCCGCTGACCGCTGTCCGGGGCCGGGTCGGCGGGTTGGCCGCGCCCCAGCGGGAACGTCGCCACCGTCTCGTAGCGGGGCCGCCGTCGCGGTCCCTCGCCCAGGTAGGAGCGGATCAGGGCGAACTCGGTGGCGGTCCAGGCCGGTCCCCGGTAGGCGTCGAGCACCCGGATCCACCGGGTCGCCTCGACCGGCCGGCCGGTGCGGGCCAGGGTCAGGTGGGCGTGGAACCGGGCGCCGTCGACCTCGGTCCCGGACTTCGTCGCCGCGGCCCGGGCGCCGGTGGCCAGCCGGTGCAGCTCCTCGCCGGGGTCCACGTCCAGCCCGGCGTAGAGGATCCTGGCCCGCGCCGGGTTCGGCAGCGCGCCGCCGCCGGCGATGCTCACCCGGAACGGGGTCCGGCGGGCCCCGGCGCGCTGCAGCCGCTCGATGAGGTCGTCCAGGTTGCGGTCGGCCACCGCGGGCATGAACCCGAGCGTGACGTGCCAGTGCTCGGCCAGCGTCCACCGGAACCCCGGCTCGACCTCCTGGCGCGGGGCGAGGAACTCCTCGAGGTCCTCCACGGCGGGCTCGGGGGGCAGCAGGGCGGTGAACATGCGCACCCTCATCACGCTACCCGCGGCGGGCCGCTGGTCCCGGCCCCGGCCGATGCGGGATGATGCCGGGCACGAGGCCTGCAGGGACAGTCCAGCACGACCGAGAGGCGGACCATGACTCCGAGGACCATCACCGTGGCGCTGGCGGCCACCGCGACGCTCCTGCTCGCCGGGTGCAACGCCGGCGCCGGGGGCGACGGCGACGGCGCCGGCACCGGCACCGCGGGGCCGGCCGAGGACCGCGAGGTGACCATCGGCCTGGTGGCCGAGCCTGCCAGCCTGGACTTCACCACGACCGACGGGGCGGCGATCCCGCAGGCGCTGCTCTACAACGTCTACGAGACGCTGGTGAAGATCGACCAGGACGGCGAGATGGTCCCGGCCCTGGCCACGGAGTGGCAGGTCAGCGAGGACGGGCTGACCTACACGTTCACCCTCCGGGAGGGCGTCACCTTCAGCAACGGCGCCGAGTTCACCGCCGACGACGTGGTCTTCTCGATCGAGCGGGTGAAGTCCGACGCCTGGACGGTCAGCCTGAAGTCGCAGATGGACGTCGTCGAGTCGGTCGAGGCCACCGGCGAGCACGAGGTCACCGTGACGCTGAGCCGGCCGAGCAACTCCTGGCTCTACGCGATGACCACCCGGGTCGGGGCGATCTTCGACGAGGACGGCGTCGACGACCTGGCCAACGAGCCGATCGGCACCGGCCCCTACACCTTCGCCTCCTGGGAGCGGGGCACCGCGATCACGCTGCAGCGCAACGAGACCTACTGGGGCGACGCGCCCTACTTCGAACGGGTCCGCCTGGAGTACTTCAGCGACCCGACCGCGCTGAACAACGCCCTGCTCACCGACAGCATCGACGTCATCGGGACGGTCCAGGCGCCGGAGTCGCTCGGCCAGTTCGAGGGCGAGGACCTGCAGATCATCGAGGGCACGACCAACGGTGAGGTGGTCCTGTCGTTCAACAACGGCGCGGCCCCGTTCGACGACCTCCGGGTGCGCCAGGCGGCCCGCCACGCCATCGACCACCAGACCCTGCTGGACACCTGCTGGGCCGGGCGGGGCACGCTCATCGGCTCGATGGTGCCGCCCACCGACCCCTGGTACGAGGACCGCACCGGCGACTACCCGTATGACGTGGAGCGGGCCACGGCCCTGCTCGCCGAGGCGGGGGCCGAGGGGGTCGAGGTCCGGCTGCGGGTGCCGACCCTGCCGTACGCCCAGGCCTGCGCCACCGTCGTGGAGTCGATGCTCGAGGAGGCCGGCTTCGTGGTCCAGGTGGACAGCCTGGAGTTCCCCGCCGCATGGCTCGAGGACGTCTTCACCAACGCCGACTACGAGATGTCGATCATCGCCCACGTCGAGCCGCGCGACCTCGGCAACGTGTTCGGCAACCCGGACTACTACACCCGCTACGGCAAGCCCGAGCTGCAGCAGCTCCTCGAGGAGGCCGACGCCGGCAGCCCGGAGGAGTACGTCGAGAAGATGCGCGAGGCGGCCCGCCTCATCTCCGAGGACGCCGCTGCGGACTTCCTGTTCCTGCTGCCTAACCTCATCGTGGCCGAGCCGGACATCACCGGCCTGCCGCAGAACGCCATCACGGAGTCCTTCGACCTGTCCCGGCTCGCCCGCGGCTGAGGTCCGCGCCACGACGTGCTGCTGCGACTGCTCGAGCGCTTCGGCGTCCTGCTGGCCAGCCTGGTCGCCGGATCGGTCCTCGTCTTCGCGTTCATGCAGGTGCTCCCGGGTGACCCCGCCCGGGTGGCGCTCGGGGTCAACGCCTCCGAGGAGGCGGTGGCCCGGCTGCGCACCGAGTTCGGCCTGGACCGTCCGCTGGTCACCCAGTACCTCGACTGGGTGGGCGGCCTGCTGACCTTCGACCTCGGTGCCGAGTACGTCTCGCGCGCCCCGATCGGGCCCCAGCTCGCCGACCGGCTGCAGGTCACCCTGTGGCTGGTCGGGGCGGCGATGGTCCTGGCCCTGGTCATCGCGGTGCCGTTCGGCACCTGGATGGCGGTGCGGCACCGGCACGCCGACGGTGTCCTCGCCTCCGCGCTGTCCCAGGTCGGGGTGGCGGTCCCGGCGTTCCTCGCCGGCATCGTGCTCATCGCGGTCTTCGCGGTCGGGCTGCGGTGGCTGCCCTCCGGAGGATGGGTGCCCCCGGCGCAGGACCCGGTGGAGTTCCTCCGGCGGCTCATCCTCCCCGCGGTCTCCCTGGCGCTGGTGCAGGGCGCGGTGCTGGCCCGCTACGTCCGCAGCGCGGTGCTCGACGTGCTGCGGGAGGACTACCTGCGCACCGCCCGTGCCAAGGGCCTGCGCCCGATGCCGGCGCTGTTCCGGCACGGCCTGCGCAACGCCGCGATCCCCGTCGTCACGGTCCTGGGCCTGCAGCTGGCGACCCTGCTGGTCGGCGCGGTCGTCGTGGAGCAGGTGTTCGTCATCCCGGGGGTGGGCCGCTTCCTGCTCGAGTCGGTGGCCCAGCGGGAGCTGCTCACCGTGCAGACCGTCGTCATGGTCCTCGTCGTCGCGGTGCTGGTCATCAACTTCGTCGTCGACGCCCTCTACCTGGTCATCGACCCCCGGCTGCGGGTGAGACAACGGTGAGCCGCCGCCCGGTCAACCCGTCGCTGCTCATCGGGGGCGTCCTGGTGGGCCTCGTCGTCCTGCTCGCCGTGGTCTCCTACTTCTGGACGCCGTGGCCGCCGATGCGGGTGCTCCCGGTCGAGCCGTACCAGACCCCCAACGCCGAGCACTGGCTCGGCACCGACCGGTTCCGGCGGGACGTGTTCACCCAGGTCCTCGTCGGGGCCCGCACCACCCTGTATGTCGGGCTGGTCGCCGTCGGCGTGGCCGCCGTCATCGGCGTGCCGCTGGGGATCCTCGCCGCGATGGCATCGCGCTGGCTCGGGGCGCTCGTGGTCCGGGGCAACGACGTCCTGCTGGCGTTCCCGGCGCTGCTGCTCGCGATCATGTTCGCCGCGCTGTACGGCGGCAGCACCCGGGTGGCGATGATCGCCATCGGGATCGCGACGGTGCCGTCGTTCGTCCGGATCACCCGCAGCGGGGCCCTGCAGGTGATGCGCAGCGACTACGTCACCGCGGCCCGCGCGGCCGGGCGCTCGTCCCTGGGGATCGCGGTGCGGCACGTGCTGCCCAACGTCATGGGCCTGGTCATCGTGCAGGCGTCGGTCTCGTTCGCCATCGCGATCCTCGCCGAGGCGGCGCTGGCCTACCTGGGCCTGGGCACGCCGATCGGGCAGGCCTCGTGGGGACGGATGCTCTACGAGGCCCAGTCCACGCTGAGCACGGCCGTGCACCTGGCGGTCATCCCGGGCGCCGCGATCGCCCTGGCGGTGCTCGGGTTCAACCTGCTCGGCGACGGGCTGCGCGACTACCTCGACCCGAGGCTGGAGGAGCGGTGAGCGCCCAGCCGGTTCCCGCCACCGCCCCCGAGCAGGTCCTCGAGGTGCGGGGCCTGTCGGTGCGCACCCGCTCGACGGGGCTGCTGCACGAGGTGACGTTCGGGATCGGCCGCGGCGAGCGGGTCGGGCTCATCGGCGAGTCCGGGTCGGGCAAGTCGCTCACCGCGCTGGCGGTCATGGGCCTGCTCGGCGAGGGCCTGCGCGCCTCCGGCGAGGTGCGGCTGGCCGGTCACGACCGCAACCTGCTCACCGCGGGCGAGCGCCGGTTGAGCCGGATCCGCGGCAACGACATGGCGATGGTCTTCCAGGAGCCGATGACCGCACTCAACCCGACGATGCGGGTGGGACGCCAGGTCGCCGAGGCGATGCTGCTGCACGGCACGGTGCAGCGGGGCCGCACCCGTCAGGCGGTGGTCGAGCTGCTGGACCAGGTCGGCCTGCCCGACCCGGCGCACGTGGCCCGCGCCTACCCGCACCAGCTCTCCGGCGGGCAGCGGCAGCGGGTGGTCACCGCCATCGCGCTGGCCAACGACCCGATGCTGCTGATCTGCGACGAGCCGACCACCGCGCTCGACGTGACCGTCCAGGCGCTGGTCCTCGACCTCATCGTCCGCGGCGTCGCCGAGCGCGACTCGGCGCTGCTGTTCATCACCCACGACCTCGGGGTGGTCGCCTCGGTCTGCGAGCGGGTCCTGGTCATGTACGGCGGCCGGATCGTCGAGGCCGGCCCGGTGGCCGAGGTGTTCACCCGGCCGCGGCACCGCTACACCCAGGGGCTGCTGGCCGCGAGCGACCTGGACCGGCCCCCGGATCGCCGGGCCGGTGGGGGCCGCTCGCCGCTACCGACCATCCCCGGGAACGTGCCGCCGGCGGGCCGCTTCCCCGACGGCTGCGTCTTCCGCACCCGCTGCGCCCACGCGACCGCGGCCTGCGAGCAGCTGCCGCCGTGGACCGGCCGCGACGGTGCGCCGACCGACGACCCGGCGCGGGGCTACGCCTGCTTCCACCCGGCCGGCGACGAGGAGCCACCCGCGGGGGGGGCGACGTGAGCGTCATACCGACTCCCGACGAGCGGGCCGGGGCCACCCCGCCCGCCATCGAGCTGCGCGACGTGAGCCGGGTGTACCGCCGGCCGCGCACCTCCCTGTTCTCCCCACCGCCCGTGGTCCACGCCGTCCGGTCGGTCACCCTGCGGGTGGCGCCGGGCGAGCGGCTGGGCATCGTCGGCGAGTCCGGGTCGGGCAAGTCGACCCTCCTCCGGCTCGTCGCCGGGCTGGAGCAGCCCTCCGGCGGCGAGGTGCTCGTCGAGGGGCAGCCGGTGCACGACCAGCCGTCGCGCCGCCTCGGCTGGCTGCGCCGGCGCCTGCAGCTGGTGCTGCAGGACCCGATGAGCTCCCTCGACCCGCGGATGCGGGTGGGTGAGACGGTGGCCGAGCCGCTCGTCGCCCAGGGGATCGGCACCCGCGCCGAGCGCGAGCAGCGGGTGGCCGAGCTGCTGGAGTCGGTGGGCCTGCCGGCCGACGCCGCGGACCGCTACCCGCACCAGTTCTCCGGTGGGCAGCGGCAGCGGATCTCGGTGGCCCGGGCGCTGGCGCCGCGGCCGCACATCCTGCTGGCCGACGAGCCGGTGAGCGCCCTCGACGTCTCGGTGCGCGCCCAGGTGCTCAACGTCATCGACGCGGTGGTCGCCGACCTCGGTCTCACCCTGGTCTTCGTCTCCCACGACCTGTCGGTGGTCCGCCACGTCTGCGACCGGGTCGCGGTGATGCGGCACGGGGAGCTGGTCGAGGTGGCCCCGACCGAGCGGCTGTTCGAGCAGCCGGAGCACCCGTACACCCGCCAGCTGCTCGCGGCGATCCCGCACCTGCGCGACGCGCTCGCCGGCCGCACCGTCGCCGACCTGGCCCGCGGGACCCGCGCCGCGGGCGAGGTCTAGTCTCGGAGCGCAGTCACCCCGGGAGGTCGTATGTCGCAGCGCTGGCCCGTGGACGAGCAGGCCGTCGTGGAGCTCGCCGCCGCCCTGGTGCGGATCCGATCGGTGCACGACCCGGAGGCCGGCACCGCCGAGGAGCCGGCAGCCAGGCTGGTCGAGGAGACGATGCGCGGGTTCGGCTGGGAGCCGGAGGTCGTCGAGGTGGCCCCGGGCCGCCCGAACGTGGTCGCGGTCGTCGACGGGGGCGGGGGTCCGGGCCCGACGTTCATGCTCGAGGGCCACACCGACGTCGTGACCGAGGGGGCCCGGGAGGCGTGGAGCTTCGACCCCTACGCCGGTGACGTCGTGGACGGGCGGCTGCGGGGCCGCGGCAGCGCCGACATGAAGGGCGGGGTGGCCGCGATGATCCACGGCGCCCGCGCGCTGCAGCTGTCCGGGCCGTTCCCGGGACGGGTGGTCGTCGCCGCCCTCGTCGACGAGGAGGGCCTGATGCTCGGGGCCAAGCACTTCGCGCAGACCGCGCTCGCCGCCGAGATCGACGGCGCGGTGTGCTGCGAGCCCGAGGCCGGGGAGGTCTGCCCGGTGTCGAAGGGCGCCATCCGGATCCGGGTCACCTTCACCGGGGTGATGGCCCACGGCGCGATGCCGCACCAGGGGCGCAACCCGCTGCCGGTCGCCGCCCGCTTCCTCGACGGTGTCGCCCGCCTCGAGGCCGTGGTGCAGGCCGAGCACGGGGAGCACCCGCTGCTCGGGCACGCCTACCTCACCCCGACCGTCCTGCGGGGTGGCGACCCCGAGCAGGTCAACGTCATCCCGGCCGTCGCCGTGGCCTGCCTCGACGTGCGGACCGTCCCCGGTGTGGACCACGACGACCTCGTGACCCGGGTCCGCGCCCTCGCCGAGGACGCCGGCCGCGCCGACGGGGTCAGCGCGGAGCTCACCGTCCTCGACGACCGCCCACCGGTGGACACCCCGGCCGACCACCCGCTGGTCACCGCGCTCGCCGCGGCCCACGAGGCGGTGACCGGCCAGGAGGCGGTCCTCGGCGGCGTGCCCGGGGCGACCGACGGCACGATCCTCACCCGGGACGCCGGCATCCCCACCGTCGTCTACGGGCCGGGCGGGAAGTGGATCGCCCACCAGGCCGACGAGTACGTCGAGGTCGACGACATCGTGCGGTGCGCCCACGTCTACGCCGAGGCCGCCTGGCGGTTCCTCACCGAGGGGTCCCGGTGACCGCCCGGCCCGGTCCGACCAACTCGCTGGTCGACGTGGCCGGGATGCGGGTGGGTCACTACGAGCGGATCGGCGACGGCTGGCTCACCGGGACGACCGTCGTGGTGGCGCCGGACGACGGGGCGGTCGGCGGCGTCGACGTGCGCGGCGGCGGTCCCGGCACCCGCGAGACCGACCTGCTCGACCCGGTCAACATGGTCCAGCGCGTCCACGCGGTGAGCCTGTCCGGCGGCAGCGCGTTCGGCCTGGCCGCCGCCGACGGGGTGGCGCGAGCCCTCTACGAGGACGGCGTCGGCTTCCCGTGCGGGCTCCCGGGCGAGGTCGTCCCGATCGTCCCGGGAGCGGTCATCTTCGACTGCAACCGCGGCGGGGAGTTCGACCGGTGGCCGGACGCGCGGTTCGGGGTCGAGGCGTTCGCCTCGTCCTCGTCGCGTCCTCCCGCGCTCGGGGTCGTCGGTGCCGGCACCGGTGCCCAGGTCGGTGGCCTCAAGGGCGGGGTCGGCAGCGCCAGCGCGGTCCTCGAGGACGGCACCACGGTCGCCGCACTCGTCGTCGTCAACGCGGTCGGGTCGGCGGTCGACCCGCGGGACGGGACCCTCTACGGCGCCCGCTGGCTGCTCGACGGCGACACCGTGCTGCAGCCCGACGGGCCGGCGCACGAGCTGCGCGCCCCGGACCCGGAGGAGCTGCGCGCGGCGCACGACCTGGCCGTGGAGCTGGGCAGCCCGGGGATGGGGCTGCCGCGCGTCCTGGCGACGACCATCGGCGTGGTGGCGACCGACGCCACCCTGACCAAGGCGCAGGCGCAACGCGTCGCCGGCACCGGGCACGACGGCCTCGCTCGGGCGGTCGACCCGATCCACACCATGGTCGACGGCGACACGCTGTTCACCCTCGCCACCGGTGAGCGTGCCGCGCCGGACGACCTGGGTTTCCACGAGCTGCTCGGCGAGGCGGCCCGGGTCGTGACCCGCGCCGTGGTCCGGGCGGTGCTGGCCGCCGAGACGGTGAGCACGCCCGCGGGCACCTGGCGCTCGTACCGGGACGCCCTGCCCAGCGCGGTCGTCCCCGTCGCCTGACCGGCCGCGGTCCGCGCGGCCGGCCCGCGGTCAGCCGGCGAGGGCCAGGCCGGCCAGGCCCAGGTAGACGACGCCCGAGGTCCCGGACAGCCGCCCCTGGGCCTCCGGCGTGCGCAGCCGTCGGGAGAGCCGCCCGGCCACCAGGGTGTACGTGCCGTCGCCGACCAGCGCGACCGCCACGACGACGGTGCCCAGCGCGAGGACCTGCGGCCCGGCCGGTGCGCCGCCGGCCCCCGCCGGCGCCAGGACCGGACGCCGAGGTAGGCGAGGAAGCACGCACCGGCGACGCGCAGCGTGGTGAGCGCGGTGTCCGAGGAGGCGATGAGCGCCGAGACCCCGGCCGCGGCGACCACCATGACGAGCACGGTGGCGACGAGGAAGGTGGACAGGACGGCAGACGACGGCACGGTCGCGGCTCCCAGGGAGGGGCGACGTCGGGGCGCGGGCGATCCACTCACCCGCGAGGGCCTCCGGGGCGTCCACCCACCGGGGCGCGGAGACGGGGGCGGCGGTGCTCCCGTTCGACGGGGACGAGGAGTCACGGTGCCCCCCCGCTGATACGACCCGACGCACCGGGGACCCCCAGGCGTTGCACCGACCGCGGGACGCACCGGCATACTCGGCCCCGGAGGTGCACCGATGCCGTATGCCGACATGTTCCGCCTGGACGGTCGTCACGCCGTGCTCCTGGGCTGCGGGGGGATCGGGGCCGAGGTGGCGGCCGGTCTCGCTGCGCACGGTGCCCGGGTCACCTGCGTCGACCGGGACCGGGGTGCCGCCGAGCACGCCGTGGAGCGGGCCGCGCAGGAGGGTGACGGTGGCGGCCACGCGGCCGAGGAGGCCGACGTCCTCGACGAGGCGAGCCTGGCGGCGCTCGCGGAGCGCCTCGGGGTCGTGGACGTGCTCGTCCACACGGTGGGCGTCAACGTCCGCAAGCCGCTCCTGGAGTACACGCCCGAGGAGTTCGACCGCGTCGTCGGGCTGAACCTGCGCGGGACCTTCAACGCGGTGCGGGCGTTTGCGCCGGGCATGGCGGGCCGCGGGCGGGGATCGATCATCGCGTTCACGTCGATCCGCGCGGTCACGGTCGAGCCGGGCCAGGGCGTCTACGCCGCGACGAAGGCCGGGATGCTCCAGCTGCTGCGCACCCTCGCCGCCGAGCTGGGGCCCCAGGGCGTCCGGGTCAACGCCGTGGCCCCGGGGGTCGTCGAGACGCCGCTCACCGAGCAGATCCGGTCCGACCCTGCGTGGAACGCGGCCTACGCGACCAAGAGCGCCCTGGGCCGGTGGGCCCGCCCGGAGGAGATCGTCGGGGCGGTGGTCTACCTGGCCGGCGACGCCGCGAGCTTCGTCACCGGCAGCCAGCTCATGGTCGACGGCGGCTGGACGGCCGTCGACGGGCGGTTCACCCCGCCGTTCGGCTGAGCGACGTCCAGGGGTGGTGCACCACGGCGGTCAGCAGCACCGCCGCACGGGCTCAGCCGGGCGAGACCGCGCCCTCGGGTGCGTCCACCCACTGGACCAGCTGGTAGACGACCCCGCTGGGGTCGGCCACCTGGAAGTAGCGCTCGCCCCACGGCTCGGTCTCCAGCGGCGTGACGATCGTGACGCCCTCGCCGCGGAGCCGGTCGTACTCGCGCTCGATGTCGTCGACGACGAACGCGATGAGCAGCCCGTTGACGGGGACCGCCGCGGAGGCGGGCTTGAACGTCGCCAGGCCCACCCGGAGCAGGACGATGTTGAAGCCCACCTCGGGGTGGTGCATCGAGGCGAAGCCGTCGGCGGACATCACCTCGGACCAGCCCAGGTGCTCCCGGAGCCAGCGTGAGGAGGCCTCGACGTCGGTGACGTTGAGGGAGATGGCGGAGTCGGTGATGGTCATGGGGCTCCTTCCGTCAAAGGTCGTACACCGTACAATGTACGAAGTACGAAGATCAACCGCGAAGGACGGAGGGACATTCCCGTGGGCACGGAGCACACCGGCGGCGGCGACCCCGACCGCACCCTCCAGCTGCTCTGGCGGCACCAGGTCGGGCTGCCGCGACGGCGCGGGCCCCGGCCGTCGCGGTCGGTCGACGACGTGATCGCGGCCGCCATCGAGCTCGGCGACGCCGAGGGCCTGGACGCGGTGAGCGTGCGCGCCGTCGCCGCCCGGCTCGGGATCGCCCCGATGTCGGTCTACACGCACGTCCCGGGCAAGGCCGAGCTGCTCGACCTCATGCTCGACACCGTCTACCTGCAGATGCCGCGACCGCCGTGGCGCAGCCGGAGCTGGCGGCGCCGCCTCACCACGGTCGCCGAGGGCAACCGGGAGCTGCTGCGGCGGCACCCGTGGGTGACCCGACTGGCCTCGCTCAACCGGCCGCCGCTCGGCCCGGGCGTGTTCGCCAAGTACGAGCACGAGCTGGCCGCCTTCGACGGCACCGGCCTCGACGACGTCACGGTCGACGCCGCCCTGACCTTCCTGCTCGGCTTCGTCCACCAGCAGGTCCGCGCCGAGCAGGACGTCCGCCGGGTCACCGCCGCCAGCGGGCAGACCGATGCGGAGTGGTGGGCGGCGAACGCCCCGCTGCTGCAGCAGCTGGACTACTCGCCCTATCCTCGGGCCACCCGCGTCGGCGAGGCCGCCGGCACGGCCCAGGGCACGGCATACGACCCCGACCGGGCCTGGGACTTCGGTCTGGCCCGGGTCCTCGACGGTCTCGCGGCGCTCATCGAGGGGTGACCCGTGAATCATAGGTCTTGACTTATATAAGTGAGAGCGTAAGTTAGGGCTCGTGCACGCGCTCGACGTCCTGGGGGACCCGGTCAGACGCCGGATCCTCGAGCTGCTCGCCGACGGGGAGCTCCCCGCCGGCGAGATCACCGACGTCGTCCGCGCCGAGTTCGGCATCAGCCAGCCCGCCGTCTCCCAGCACCTGCGGGTGCTCCGGGAGTCCGGGTTCGCCACCGCACGGCCCGAGGGCACCCGGCGCCTGTATGCCGTGGTGCCGGACACCCTGCGGCAGGTGGACGACTGGCTGGCCCCGTTCCGCCGGTTCTGGGAGCCGCGGCTGGACGCACTCGGCACCGAGATCGCCCGCGGCAAGCGGGCCCGACGCGAGGAGAACCGATGACGACGACGAGCTACACCGACCACGCGGGGCGGGTCGAGCGGCGGCTGCAGGAGGTGGACCGCGACGGTGCCCCCGCCAAGGTCGCGACGATCTCCCGCACCTACCCGACGACGGTGGAGGACCTCTGGGAGGCGGTGACCACGGCCGAGCGGCTGGAGCGCTGGTTCGCGACGGTCGAGGGCGACCTCCGGCTCGGCGGGCGCTACTCGGTCGTGGGAAACGCCGAGGGCACCGTGGAGACCTGCGAGCCGCCCCGCCGGTTCACCGCCACCTGGGAGTTCGGCGGCCAGACCAGCTGGATCGAGGTGCAGGTCGACGACGACCCCGAGGGTGCCCGGTTCACCCTCGTCCACACCGCCCACGTCCCCGACGAGTTCTGGCAGCAGTACGGCCCCGGCGCGACCGGTGTCGGCTGGGACCTGGCCCTGCTCGGCCTGACGCTCCACCTGGAGCACCCCGACTTCGCCCGCCCCGACCCGGAGTCGTTCACCACGACCGGCGAGGGCAAGTCCTTCGTCGAGGCGGCCAGCGCGGCGTGGGGCGAGGCGGCCGTCGCGGCCGGCGAGCCGGAGGAGGCCGCCCGCGCCGCGGCCCAGCGCACCACCGCCTTCTACACGGGCACCGCGTGAGCCTTCCCCGTCATACCGGCATCTGACAGGGTGCCCGTATGAGGGTCACGCTCGAGCTCCTGCCGACCGGCACCGCGCCGCGGGCGAGGCGAGTAGCCCGGGCGGTCGAGCTGCTGCGCGAGGGGCGGGCGCGATGATGCGCCGCACCATCTTCACCGAGGACCACGAGGCGTTCCGGGCCTCGGTCCGCGAGTTCGTTGACCGCGTGCTGCGTTCCCGGGCCGAGGAGATGATCCGCGACCGCACCATCCCGCGGGACGTCTGGATCGAGGCCGGCAAGAACGACCTGCTCGGCCTGGAGATCCCGGAGCAGTACGGCGGCGTGGCGGCCGGTGACTACCGCTTCAACGCGGTCCTGTCGGAGGAGAAGGCGCGGTTCAGCTTCGCGGTGTCCTCCTGCCTCGGCATCCACTCCGACATCTGCCCGCCCTACCTCGTCGACCTCGGCACCGAGGAGCAGAAGCAGCGCTGGCTGCCCGGCATCGCCCGGGGCGAGCAGATCATCGCCATCGCCATGACCGAGCCCTCGGGCGGCTCCGACCTCGCCGCCCTGCGCACCACCGCGGTCCGGGCCGACGACGGCAGCGGGGACTGGGTCCTCAACGGGTCGAAGACGTTCATCACCAACGGCCACCAGTGCGACCTGGCCATCGTCGCCGCGCGCACCGACCCCGCCGCGGGGGCGAAGGGCATCACCCTGTTCGTCCTCGAGGCCGGCATGCCCGGTTTCACCAAGGGCCCCAAGCTCGACAAGGTCGGTCAGGACGAGGCGGACACCTCCGAGCTGTTCTTCAGCGACGTCCGGGTGCCCGACAGCCACCGCCTCGGGGCCGAGGGGCAGGGCTTCGTGGCGATGATGGAGCGCCTGGTCCAGGAGCGGGTGGGCGCGGCGGTCGCCAACACCGCGCACGCGGCCCAGATCCTGTCCGAGACCATCGACTACGCCCGCGAGCGCGCCGCGTTCGGCCGGCCGATCGGCACCTTCCAGCACAACCGGTTCAAGATCGCCGAGCTGGTCACCGCGATGGAGGTCACCCAGGCGTACGTGGACCAGTGCGTCCTCGCCCACAGCGAGGGCCGGCTGTCGGCGGCCGACGCGGCGAAGGCCAAGTGGTGGTCCGCCCAGGTGCAGAACGACGTGCTCGACGAGTGCGTCCAGCTCTGGGGCGGCTACGGCTACATGAACGAGTACCGCGTCGCCCGGGCCTGGCGCGACGCCCGCGTCAGCAAGATCTGGGCCGGCTCGAACGAGATCATGAAGGAGATCATCGGCCGCGACCTCGGCCTCGCCTGAGCGCCCCCCGCTCGCGAAGGCACGTCTCGAGTCGACGCCAACAACCCCGACCGAACGCCCCGAGTCGACCCCAACCGCCTCCCGAACGCTCCGAGTCGAGACCTCGCACCCCTTGTCGCGTGTCATTGCGACGGTTTGACCGCTGGAGCGGTCAAACCGCAACAACGAGGTGCAGCAATGAAGGCTGATCCGCTTGTCGGGTGGGCCGAAGACGTCGGGACGGTCGGGGTCAGCCACTCCGGAGCATCCTGATCGTCTCGGCCCAGGGCTCCAGGTCCTCGGGGGTGCGGAGGTCCTGCACCCCGACGAACACGGTGCTCACCCCCTCCTCGCCGAGCGCCGCGTAGCGCCGGGCGTGGTCGACCGGCAACCCGGCGTGGTGCGCCCGGGCGTAGGCCGCCGCCGACTGCCGCCCCCGTTGCCGTTCGATCCGGGCCGCCAGCTCGTCCCGGTCGCGGCCGGTCACCGGCAGGTCGAGGACCGTCACCGCCACCTCCGCGGGGTCGCGGCCGACGGTCCGGCATTGCCGGTGGAGCACCTCGACCTTGCGCGCCAGCAGGGCCGGCTCGGCACTAGCGTTGCACGCGTCGCCCCACCGTGCGGCGATGCGCAGGGTCCGCCGCTCGCCCGAGCCGCCGACGATGATCGGCAGGTGCCCGACCGGACGCGGGTAGCAGGTCGTCTCCTTGAGCCTCACCAGGTGTCCGCGGTAGGGCCCGGTCCCGGGCGCCCACAGCGCGCGGAGGGTCTCCAGCGTCACCTCCAGCAGGTCCAGCCGCTCGGGGGTGGGCGGGAACGGCAGCCCGTATGCCGTGTGCTCGCGCTCCCACCAACCCGCGCCGATGCCGCAGAACGCCCGGCCGCCGGTGAGCACGTCCAGGGTGGCCAGGGTCTTGGCCAGCACGCCGGCCGGTCGGTAGGTCACCGGGGTGACCAGCGTGCCCAGGCGCAGGCCCGGCGCCGCACCGGCGAGCAGCCCGAGGACGGTGAACGGCTCCGGGATCGGGTCCCAGTGCCGCCCGACCTGCGGGATCTGGATGAGGTGGTCCATGAGGGCGATCCCGCCGAAGCCGACCTCCTGGGCGGTCCTGGCCATCGCGGTGAGCCAGCCGGCCGGGTCCTCCCCCCACGGGAAGGAGGAGAGCTGCAGGACCAGCTCCGGCCACGGGTCCGGGGGCGTCGCCGGTGACGCGGTGGCCGCCACCTCGCTCACCGGTGCGGTCGCGGCGGACCCGTCCCCGGAGCGCACCCGGAGGACGAGGTCCCAGCCCTCGGCGGTGACCTCCTCGGCCACGGTGCGCGCCTGCCGCAGCCGGGCCCGGACCACGTGGTCCAGCACGGTGAACGCGTCACCGGTGGCGTCGAGGTCCGCGGGGCCGCTGCCGACCACGCCGCGGAGGGCGTCGGATGAGACGATCTCCACGTCGCGGTAGCGCTGGCGCGCCCAGGTGGACTTGCCCGACCCCGGCGGCCCGACCAGCACGACGAGGGCGGGGTCCGGGATCCGGTCTGCCGCACCCTCCCTCCGCTGCGGCATACCCCAGTCTTACCGCAGTGTGCGGCTCCTGCCGAGGGCACGGCATACTCGGGAGCCAGTCGTCCCGACCCCCGGAGAAGAGTGATGACCGACCGGAACCTGCCCGTCGACCCGGACCGCGACGCCCGGATCCGCGAGACCACCCGACGCCACGTCTTCACCAGCTGGAGCGCCCAGGCGGGCCTGGACCCGCTGCCGCTCGCCGGCGGCTCGGGGTCGCACTTCTGGGACCACCTCGGCAACACCTACCTGGACTTCACCTCCCAGCTGGTCAACGTCAACATCGGCTACCAGCACCCGCGCCTGGTCACGGCGATCCAGGAGGCGGCCGCCGACCTCACCACGGTGAGCCCGGCTCTGGCGCACGAGTCCCGCGCCGAGGCCGCGCGGATGGTGGCCGAGCTGGCCCCCGAGGGCATGTCCAAGGTCTTCTTCACCAACGCCGGCGCCGAGGCGGTCGAGAACGCCATCCGGATGGCCCGGCTGCACACCGGGCGGCACAAGATCCTCGCCGCCTACCGCAGCTACCACGGCGCCACCCACGGGGCGATCAGCCTCACCGGTGAGGCCCGCCGGTGGGGCTCCGAGCCCGGCATCCCCGGCGTCGTGCACTTCTGGGGGCCGTACCTCTACCGCTCGGCGTTCTACGCCGAGACCGAGGAGCAGGAGTGCGAGCGGGCCCTGGAGCACCTGCGCCAGACCGTCCTCGCCGAGGGGCCGCAGCACATCGCGGCGATCATCCTCGAGCCGGTCGTCGGGTCCAACGGCATCCTCGTCCCGCCGGACGGCTACCTGCAGGGCGTCCGGGAGCTGTGCGACGAGCACGGCATCCTCTTCATCGCCGACGAGGTCATGGCCGGGTTCGGGCGCACCGGTCGCTGGTTCGCCTTCGAGAACTGGGGGATCACGCCCGACCTCATCACCTTCGCCAAGGGTGTCAACTCCGGTTACGTCCCGCTGGGCGGCGTCATCATGTCCGACGCGGTGGCGGCGACCTTCGACGACCGGCCCTACCCCGGCGGGCTGACCTACTCCGGTCACCCGCTGGCCTGCGCCTCCGCGGTCGCGGCGCTGACGATCATGCAGGAGGAGGGCATCGTCGAGAACGCCCGCCGCATCGGTGAGGACGTGCTCGGCCCGGGCCTGCGCGAGCTGGTCGACCGGCACGGCGTGGTCGGCGAGGTCCGCGGCCTGGGCGTGTTCTGGGCGGTCGAGCTCGTCGAGGACAAGGAGAGCCGGGAGCCGCTCGCCGCCGCCAAGGTGGCCGCGATCGCGAAGGCCTGCCGGGAGCGCGGGATGTGGCCGCTCACCGTCGCCAACCGCATCCACATGGTCCCGCCGTGCGTCATCACCGAGGACGAGGCCCGTGAGGGCGTGGCCGCGCTGGACGCGGCGCTCAAGGAGGTCGGGTGACCGCAGCGGGGACCGGCGGGGACGGCCTGGTGGAGGTCCACGTCACCACGCCCGACGCGGAGTCCGCGCTGCGGATCGCCCGGGAGCTGGTCGCGCGCGGTGAGGCAGCGTGCGTGCAGCGGGTCGGCCCGATCACCTCGGTCTACACCTGGCAGGGCGAGACCGAGCAGGCCGAGGAGTGGCTGCTGCTCGTCAAGACGACCGACGAGGCGTTCCCGTCGGTCTGCCGCACCGTCGAGGAGCTGCACTCCTACGACGTCCCCGAGGTCGTGGCCGTGCCGATCACCCGCGCCCTCGACGCGTACGGCGCCTGGGTCCGCGAGTCCGCCGGCCCCGCGCCCCGCTGACCCACGTCATACGGACCGAGCCGCCCCACCCCGACCCCGGCCACCCCGCGCGACCGGTCCGCACCGGCGGCAGCCGACCTGCACCCCCGGTCGCACCCCACCCGGCGGCGTCCGCAACCCGCGCACGTGCGCAGCTGGGCAGGTCGGTTTCCGGGAGATCGCCTGCCAGACCGCGCACGTGCGGAGGTGTGGCCGGGGAGTGCCCGTCGTCCGTGGCGCTGGTTGCCCGGCCCCGTCCCTAGGCCGTGCGCGCGCCGGTGCGCCCCGTATGCCGTGCGCGCGCCGGTGCGCCCCGTATGCCGTGCGCGCGCCGGTGCGTGGACCGGACCGGTCCGTCAGGGGCCGGCCACGCCGGCAGCGGGCGGCAGCGGCTCGGGAGGAGCGATGGGCGCCGCGCGACGGAGGGTCGCGGGGGTGAGCAGCGGCTGGAGCCGGGCGACGAGCTGCCCGAGGAGGAGCGAGACCAGTACCGTCGCGACACCGACGTCGGCGCCGAGGACCCACCCGACGCCCATCGAGGTGACCTGGAGGACGGTGTAGGACCAGCGGAACGGGACGGGCGGGTCGAAGGCCAGGGCAGCTGCCTCCGCGGGACCGGCGCCGAGCTCCACGGCGAGGTACCCGGCGACCCCGACGGCCAGCACCAGCAGTCCCGCCACCATCTCCACGCCGCGGAGCGCCAGGGACTCGGGTCCGGGCATGAGGGGCAGGAAGGCGTTGACGCTCGCCCCGACCCCGGCCGTCTGGATCAGGGTGCCGATGCCGGGTGGCCGCCCCCGGAGCCAGGCCAGCGCGATGAGGGTCACCCCGATCACCACCGTGACCAGCAGGAAGCTCCACCCGGTCGCGCGGGTCACCCCGTTGAGCAGCGTCGAGTAGCCGTCCGAGCCCAGCCGGGCGTCGAGCAGGAGGGCGACCCCGCGGGACAAAAGTCAGGTGTCCTTACCGATGGCGTCGAGGGCCTCAGCAGGGTGCCGCGTTGGTCTCCGGGCTGCCGGCAGGACCGGGGGCGGCTGCCACGGTGGCAGGGCGGAGGGCGGCCGGGGTGAGCCAGGGCTGGATCCGGCTCACCAGGGGCCCGATGAGGAGGGCGACGAGCACCGTCGCGACCCCGACGTCGCCACCGAGCAACCAGCCGGTGCCCATCGCGGTGACCTGCAGGAGCGTGTAGGACCAGCGGAACGGCACCGCGGGCTCGGTGGCCTGCGCAGCCGCCTCGGCCGGGCCCGCGCCCAGGTCGACGGCGAGGTAGCCCGCGACGCCCACCGCGAGGACCAGCAGTCCCAGGAGCACCTCGCCGCCGCGCAGCACGAGGGAGTCCGGGGCCGGCATGAGCGGCAGCACCACGTTGATCGTGGCGCCCACGGCCACGGTCTGCACGACCGTGCCGATGCCGGGGCGGCGCCCGCGCAGCCACGCCACGGTGAGGAGGGCGACACCCACCACGAGGCTGACGAGCAGGAAGCTCCAACCGGTGGCGAGGGTCAGACCGTTGAGGAGGGTCGAGTAGCCGTCCGAGCCCAGCCGGGCGTCGAGGAGGAGCGAGACGCCGACGCCGAGGACGACGCAGGACAGCACCAGCTGGATGAGGCGTCGGGGCATGTCAGGGGAAGCAGATGAGGCCGGTGCGCATTCCCGCGCACCGGCCTCATCGGCATACCAGCAGGTCAGAGGCCTGCTGGCGAGCCTGGAGCGGGCGACGAGAATCGAACTCGCGTTCTCAGCTTGGGAAGCTGATGTTCTACCATTGAACTACGCCCGCAGGCTGCGGCATGAGTGTAACCGACGCCCGGCGCGGGTTCGGAATCCCCTCCGGCACCGCCCGTTACGCTGGCCGCGTGCTGCTCTCCGACCGCGACATCAGGGACCAGATCGACCGGGGACGGGTCCGGCTGGACCCGTGGGACCCGGAGATGATCCAGCCCTCCAGCATCGACGTCCGGCTCGACCGGTTCTTCCGGTTGTTCGACAACCACAAGTACCCGGTGATCGACCCCGCGATGGAGCAGCCCGACCTGACCCGGCTGATCGAGGTCGAGCCGGGGGAGAGCTTCGTCCTGCACCCCGGCGAGTTCGTGCTCGGGTCGACCTGGGAGCAGGTGAGCCTGCCGGACGACATCGCCGCACGGGTCGAGGGCAAGTCGTCGCTGGGCCGGCTGGGTCTGCTCACCCACGCGACGGCCGGGTTCGTCGACCCCGGCTTCACCGGCCACGTCACCCTGGAGCTGTCCAACGTCGCGACGCTGCCGATCGTGCTGCACCCGGGGATGAAGATCGGCCAGCTGTGCTTCTTTCAGCTCTCCAGCGCCTCCGAGCACCCCTACGGCTCGTCGGCGCGGGGGTCGCACTACCAGGGCCAGCGCGGGCCGACCGCGAGCCGCTCCTACCAGAACTTCCACCGCGCCGAGGTGCACTGACGGGCTTGCGTCCCTGACGGCCCCGGCCCGTAGGTTGTCGCCATGATCCGGCTCGAGGGCGTCAGCAAGCGCTACCGCGGCGGCACGGTGGCGGTGGACGACCTCACCCTCGAGGCGGCGGCCGGCGAGCTCACCGTCCTCGTCGGGCCGTCCGGGTGCGGCAAGACCACGACGCTGCGGATGATCAACCGGATGGTCGAGCCGACCAGCGGGAGGATCCTGCTGGACGGGCAGGACACGTCCACGATCTCGGCCGCACAGCTGCGCCGGGGCATCGGCTACGTCATCCAGCACGGCGGGCTCTTCCCGCACCGCACCGTCCTCGCCAACGTGATGACCGTGCCGCTGCTGCTCGGCTGGAGCCGGGACCGGGCCAGGCGGCGCGCCGAGGAGATGCTCGAGCTCGTCGGGCTCAGCCCCGAGCTGGCCTCCCGCTACCCCTCCCAGCTCTCCGGCGGCCAGCAGCAGCGGGTGGGCGTGGCCCGGGCGCTCGCGGGTGACCCCCGGGTGATCCTCATGGACGAGCCGTTCTCGGCGGTCGACCCCGTGGTGCGGGCCGGCCTGCAGGACGAGCTGGTCCGCCTGCAGCGGGAGCTGGGCACGACGATCGTGTTCGTCACCCACGACATCGAGGAGGCCATCAAGCTCGGTGACCGCATCGCGGTGCTCCGGGTCGGCGGCCGGCTGGCCCAGTTCAGCACCCCCGCCGAGCTCCTCGCCCACCCTGCTGACAACTTCGTCGCCGACTTCGTCGGTCGCGACCGGGGCTACCGCGCGCTGAGCTTCGTCAGCGCCCCGGTGCCGGTCCACCACGAGGAGCCGGTGCGGCTCGGGGACCCGCTGACCGCCCGGTCCGACGAGTGGGCGCTCGTCGTCGACGACGACCAGCACCCGCTCGGCTGGGCCCACCGGGACGACGCGGTCGCAGGCACGTCCGGTGGCCAGGGCACCCCGCGACCCGAGAACCTCCGGCTCGGCGGCACCCTCGCGCAGGCCGACGGCCCGCTGCGGGCGATGCTCGACGCCGCGCTGTCATCCCCGAGCGGGCGCGGGGTCCTCGTCGACCCCGACGGCCGCCTGGTCGGCACGGTCCGGGCCAGTGAGGTGCTGGCGGTCATCGAGGCGCAGGAGATCCCGGGCCGATGACCCTCCTCGGGGTCGACCTGGGCCACGTGCTCGAGCTGGCGGTGCAGCACAGCCGGCTGGCCGGCATACCGCTCCTCCTGGGCCTGCTCATCTCCCTGCCGCTGGGCTGGCTGGCGGTGCGCCGCAGCTGGACCTACACCCCCCTCGTGGCCGGCACCGGGCTGCTGTACACGATCCCCAGCCTGGCGCTGTTCATCCTGCTCCCCGGCATCCTCGGCACCCGCATCCTCGACCCGGCCAACGTCGTCGTGGCCATGACCGTCTACACCGTGGCCCTCCTGACGCGCACCGTCGCCGACGGGCTGGGCTCGGTGCCCGAGCACGTCGAGCAGGCGGCCACCGCGATGGGCTACGGCCCGGTCCGCCGGCTGCTCTCGGTCGAGCTCCCGCTGGCCGTCCCCGTCATCGCCGCCGGGCTGCGGGTCGCCGCGGTGAGCAACGTGTCGATCGTCTCCGTCGCCGCGCTCATCGGCGTCCCGCAGCTCGGCTCGCTGTTCACCGACGGGTTCAACCGCAATGCCATGGGCCCGCTGGTCGTCGGGGTGCTCGCCTGCGTGGTCCTGGCGGTCCTCTTCGACCTGGCCATCCTGCTGGTCGGCAGGCTGCTCACCCCCTGGCAGAGGGCGACCGCATGATCGACTCCGTGCTGTCCTGGCTCACCGACCCGGCGAACTGGTCCGGGCCCACCGGCATCTGGGCGCAGACGGTCACCCACCTGCGCTACTCGGTGACCGCCCTGCTCCTCGCCGCGCTGGTCGCCGTCCCGCTGGGGCTGTACGTCGGTCACACCGGCCGCGGCCGCGTCGTCGCCGTGAACCTCGTGGGCGCCTTCCGGGCCATCCCGTCCCTCGGCGTGCTCTTCATCGCCGTCCTGCTGCTGCTGCCGCGGCTCAGCGGCGAGGCGGCGTTCGAGTGGCCCAGCCTCATCGTCCTGGTCCTGCTGGCGATCCCGCCGCTGCTGTCCGGGGTCTACGCCGGGATCGAGCAGGTCGACCCGGCCGCCCGCGACGCCGCCCGGGGCATGGGGATGACCGGGTGGCAGGTCCTGACGAGGGTCGAGGTGCCCTGTGCGCTGCCCCTGGTGATGTCGGGGGTGCGCTCGGCGATGCTGCAGATCATCGCGACCGCCACCATCGCCGCGGTGGTGGGGCTCGGGGGCCTGGGGCGGTTCCTCATCGACGGACAGGCCAGCCGCCGGTATGACGAGATGGCCGGCGGGGCGCTCGCCGTCGCCGCCCTCGCGCTGGCCGTGGACGGGGTCCTCGCGCTGGTCCAGCGGGCGGTCGTGTCGCCAGGGCTGTCCGGCCCGGTCCGCATGCCCACCGCATAACGCCAGGCCGGATGTCGGTGCGACGTGGCAGGCTAGCGAGCGCGCACGACCCGTGCCCGACGACGCAGCGGAGGATCTCGATGAAGCGCAAGTCCGTCATACCGGCCGCACTGGTCGCCGCACTCGCCCTGGCGGCGTGCGGCGGGGGCGACGACCCGCTGGCGGAGTCACCCGACGGGGGTGAGACCGGCGGCGCCGCCGGTGAGGTGATCGTCGGCTCGGCGAACTTCCCCGGCAACGTCCTGCTCGCGGAGGTCTACGCGGCCGCGCTCGAGGACGCCGGCGTCTCGGTGACCAAGCGGCTCAACATCGGCAGCCGGGAGACCTACGTCGCGGGCCTGGAGGACGGCTCCATCGACCTCATGCCGGAGTACACCGGCGCGCTCGACCTGTACTTCAACCCGGAGACCGAGGCGTCCGACCCGCAGGAGATCTACGACGACCTGGTCGAGAACCTGCCCGACGGCCTGACCGTGCTCGAGCCGGCGGAGGCCGAGGACAAGGACGCCATCGTGGTCACCGCCGAGACGGCCGAGGAGCTCGGCCTCACCACGATCGCCGACCTGGCCCCGCACGCGCCCAACCTCGTGCTCGGCGGGCCGCCGGAGTTCGCCGACCGGTTCACCGGTGTGCCCGGGCTCAGCGAGGTCTACGGGCTGGAGTTCGCCTCGTTCCGGCCGCTGCAGGCCGGCAGCAACCTCACCGTCCAGGCGCTGCTCAACGGGCAGGTCGACGCCGCCAACATCTTCACGGCCGACCCGTCCATCGCCGAGAACAACCTGGTCGTCCTCGAGGACCCGGAGAACCTCTTCGCGGCACAGAACATCGTGCCGGTGATCCGCACCGACGCGCTCAACGACACCGTCGAGGCGACGCTCAACGAGGTGTCCGCCGCGCTGACCACGGACGCGCTGTCCGAGCTGATGTCGCGCGTCGTCACCGACGGGGAGGATCCCGCCGCGGTGGCGCGGGACTTCGTCGACCGTGAGCTCGGCGGCTGACCGTCGCGGAGCGCGAGCTGAGGCCCCGCGCGCCCGGCAGGTCGGCTGATGGACTTCGAGTTCACCGGGGAGCTGTGGGAGTGGCGCGGCCCCGCGCCGTACCACTTCGTCACCGTGCCACCCACCGAGAGCGAGGAGCTCAGGGAGCTGGCGCGTGACGTGACCTACGGCTGGGGGATGATCCCGGTCCGCGGCCGCATCGGGAGCACCGAGTTCGAGACGTCCCTGTGGCCGAAGGACGGTGCCTACGTCGTCCCGGTCAAGGGCGTCGTCCGGCTCGCCGAGGGGCTGGAGCTCGGGGACCCGGTGACGGTGCGGTTCACCCTGGCCCCGCGGCGCTGACGATCAGTTGTCGTCGTCTCCCGGCGTCAGCCAGGAGTCGCCGAGCGCCTGCAGGTCGTCCGTCGGGGTGCTGCCCCCGGCCTTCCCCGCGTCCGGCTCCGGGGCGTTCGTGTCAGGCTCGGCCGGTTCCGCAGGCTCGGCGGGTTCGGCGGGCTGGGCGGGCGGCTCCTCCCGAGGGGTCTCGTGCTCGGCGCCGGTGTCGGTGAGCCAGGAGTCACCGATGGCCCGGAGGTCGTCGCCACCGGAGTCGGTCGACTCCGGCTCCTCGCTGGTCGGCTCCTCCGCCTGAGGGTCGGCGGCAGGTTCAGGCGCTGCCTCCGTCGTCGACGCTGCGGATGCGCTCTCGGTGCCGCTGTCGGTGAGCCAGGAGTCGCCGAGGGACTGGACGTCGGCCGACGGAGCGGGTGTGGCCTGTGGCGGCTCGGCGGTGTCGGTGTCCTCGGGCGACTCGGTGAGCCAGGAGTCGCCGAGGGCCTGGGTGTCGTCGGTGGGAGCGGCAGCGGGCTCGGCGGGCTCCGGCTCGGGCGAAGCCTCCTCGGACGGAGCCGGCTCGGCGGGCTCCGACAGCCACGAGTCACCGAGCGACTGCACGTCCTCCGAAGGAGCGGGTGTGGCCTGTGCCGGCTCGGCGGTGCCGGTGTCCTCGGGCGACTCGCTGAGCCAGGAGTCGCCGAGGGCCTGGGTCTCGTCGACCGGGGTGGCAGCGGGCTCGGCAGGCTCCGGCTCGGACGGAGCCTCCTCGGACGGAGCCGGCTCGGCGGGCTCGGACAACCACGAGTCGCCGAGCGCAGTGGCGTCCTCGGCCGGCGCCGCCTCGGGTGCGGCGACCTCGGGAGCCTGCGACGCGGCATACGCCTCGGGGGAGAGCGGCGGGGTGGTGGCGGACTCGCGGTCGGTGGCACCCGGCCCGGTGGCGACGGCGCCGGCGGCGGCGGACGGGGGCACGGTCTCCGGCGTCGGCTGGGTGTCGGGCGCGGCCTGCTCACCGCGGCGCACGGCTGCGAGCAGCATCTGCGCGACGTCGATGACCTCGACCTCCTCGCGGGCGCCGGCGGACTGCTTCTCGGTCAGTCCGTCGGAGAGCATCACCCGGCAGAACGGGCAGCCGATGGCGATGCGGTCGGCACCGGTCGCCAGCGCCTCCTCGGTGCGGGCGAGGTTGATCCGCTTGCCGAGCTTCTCCTCCATCCACATGCGGGCACCGCCGGCGCCGCAGCAGAACGAGAACTCCCGGCTGCGCGGCATCTCCCGCACCTCGACACCGGGCAGCGCGCCGAGCAGCTCCCGCGGCGGGGCGTAGACACCGTTGTGCCGTCCCAGGTAGCAGGGGTCGTGGTAGGTCACCGTCGACGCGGTGGACGCCACGCCGGCGGTGGAGGCCTCGCTCGGCCGGGCCACGGGGGTGAGCCGGCCCTCCCGGACCAGCCGGTTGAGCAGCTGGGTGTGGTGGACGACCTCGTAGTGGCCGCCGACCTGCGGGTACTCGTTGCGGAGCGTGTTGAAGCAGTGCGCGCAGGTGACGACGATCTTCTTCGCGCCCACCTCGTTGAGCAGCTCGACGTTCTGCTGCGCCAGCATCTGGAACAGGAACTCGTTGCCCGCCCGCCGGGCCGGGTCGCCGTTGCAGCTCTCGCCGTCCCCGAGCACCGCGAAGCTCACGTCCGCCGCGTGCAGCAGCTCGGCGACCGCGCGGGTGGTCTTCTTGGCGCGGTCCTCGTAGGCGCCGGCGCAGCCCACCCAGAACAGGTAGTCGACCTCGGACAGGTCCTGGACGTCCTGGCCGACGACCTTGACCTCGAACGGCAGGTCCTTGGCCCAGTCGAGCCGGGCGCGGGCCCCCATGCCCCACGGGTTGGCCTTGTTCTCCAGGTTGCGGAACAGCCCGCCCAGCTCGGCCGGGAACGCCGACTCGATGAGCGTCTGGTAGCGCCGCAGGTCCAGGATCGTGTCGACGTGCTCGATGTCGACCGGGCACTGCTCGACGCAGGCGCCGCAGGTCGTGCACGACCACAGCACGTCGGGGTCGATGACCGCGCCGCCGCTGGGCACGGTGGGGTCGCCCTCGGTGGGGCCGACCAGGGGACGCTCGGCCTCCCGCAGCGCGGTGAGCGGTATGCCGTGGGGCAGGCCCTGCTCCACCCTCTCCTTGCGCTCCTCGCTGGCCAGCAGCCAGGGCGCCTTGGCGTGGTGGTGCTCGCGCAGGTTGAGCACGAGCATCTTCGGTGACAGCGGCTTGTCGGTGTTCCAGGCCGGGCACTGCTCCTGGCACCGGCCGCACTCGGTGCAGGTGGAGAAGTCGAGCAGGCCCTTCCAGGTGAAGTCCTCGACCTTGCCCACCCCGAGCGGGGCGTCCTCACCGAGCTCCTCGACGTCCTCGAAGCTCACCGGCTCCCCGTCGACCGTGATCGGCTCGAGCGCGCCCAGGGCGGTCCGCCCGTCGGCGTTGCGCTTGGCCCAGATGTTCACGAAGGCCAGGAACCGGTGCCACGCGACACCCATCGTCGGGGTGACCGAGATGACGATCATCCAGGTCATCGAGATGAGGATCTTGACGAGCGCCACGAGGACGATGGCGTTCTCCAGCGCCTCCACGGTCCAGCCGTCGACCAGCCCGGCCAGCCACCCGGTGAGCGGGAAGTGCGCCAACGTCGCCCACCACTCCCCGGTCTGCCGGCCCACGGCATACTCCATGGCCCGCAGGGCCACGATGCACAGGCCCACGCCGAGGATGACCGCCTCGACGAAGTAGGCCTGCCAGAAGCTCGACCCCCAGAACCGGCTGCGCCGCCCGAGCGACCGCGGGTGCCGCACCTGCCGGATGACGATGAGGGTGAGGATGCCGATGACCGCGCCCCACCCGAACAGCTCCAGCACCCACTCCACCGGCGCCGCGTGCCCGATGAGCGGGAGCGCGAAGTGCGGGTCGAACAGCTGCCCGTAGGCCGTCACCACGGTGACAAAGAGCAGCCCGAAGGAGACCATCACCACCCAGTGCGCGACCGCGACCACCGGCTTGCGCGCCATCCGGGTGTGCCCCAGGAACTCGCGGACCAGGGTCACCGTGCGCTGCCCCGGGTTGTCGGTGCGTCGCTCCGGCCGGCCGAGCCGGAACCGGGCCACGAACGTCGCGATCACCCGGATGAAGAGCGAGACCGCGACGAGCGTCGTGCCCAGGCCGACCACCAGCGCGAAGATCTGGAGAGGCGACATAGGCAGATCCTACGGACCGGGTGTCGCACTGCAGCGGCGACGCCCGGGGCGGACCGGGGAGGGGCAGGGGAATAACGCGCTCTTGGGGGAGGTATAAACGCTTGACGTATGACGCGTGCCGGCTCCGGCACCTCCCCGAGTGAAAGGCGTGACTCCCGTGCCCGTGTACGACAACATCACCCAGGTCATCGGCAACACCCCGCTGGTCCGGCTCAACCGCGTGACCGAGGGTGTCGGGGCGGAGGTCATCGCCAAGCTCGAGTCGCAGAACCCGGCCGCGTCCGTCAAGGACCGCATCGGCGCCGCCATCATCGACGCCGCCGAGGCGTCCGGGGAACTCAAGCCGGGTGGCGCGATCGTCGAGGGGACGTCGGGCAACACCGGCATCGCCCTGGCCATGGTGGGCGCCGCCCGCGGCTACCGGGTGATCCTGGCGATGCCGGAGACGATGAGCCTGGAGCGCCGGGCTCTGCTGCGCGCCTACGGTGCCGAGCTCGTGCTCACCCCCGGTGCCGAGGGCATGAAGGGCGCCGTGGCCAAGGCCGAGGAGATCGCCGAGAAGGAGGGTGCCGTCCGCGCCCGCCAGTTCGCCAACCCGGCGAACGTCGCGATCCACCGGCAGACCACCGGCCCGGAGGTCTGGAAGGACGCCGACGGCCGGGTCGACATCTTCGTGGCCGGTGTCGGCACCGGCGGCACCATCACCGGCGCGGGTCAGTACCTGCGGGAGCAGAAGCCGGACATCCAGCTCATCGCCGTCGAGCCGGCCGACTCCCCGATCCTCAAGGGCGGTCAGCCCGGCCCGCACAAGATCCAGGGCCTGGGCGCCAACTTCGTGCCCGAGATCCTCGACACCGAGATCTACGACGAGGTCATCGACGTCACCCTCGACGACGCGGTGAGCACCTCCCGCGACCTGGCCACCAAGGAGGGCATCCTCGCCGGGATCTCCGCCGGGGCGAACGTGTGGGCCGCCCTCCAGGTCGCCGCCCGCCCGGAGAACGAGGGCAAGAAGATCGTCGTCATCGTCCCCGACTTCGGGGAGCGCTACCTGTCCACCGTCCTGTTCGAGGGACTGACGGGCTGATGGTCCTGGGCGCCCTGCGCCGGGCGGTCGAGCGGGTGGTCGAGGACCTCGACGCCGCGGTCGACCGGGACCCGGCGACCGACAGCAAGCTCGAGATGGCCCTCGCCTCCCCGGGGCTGCACGCCGTGTGGGCGCACCGGGTCAGCCACGCGCTGTGGACCCGGGGCGGCCCGCTGCGGCTGCCAGCGCGGATGCTCTCGCAGGTCACCCGGGCGGTCACCGGCGTGGAGATCCACCCGGGGGCGCGCCTCGGGCGCCGGCTGTTCATCGACCACGGCATGGGCGTGGTCATCGGCGAGACCGCCGAGGTCGGCGACGACGTGATGATGTACCACGGCGTCACCCTCGGGGGCCGGTCGCTGGCGCCGGTGAAGCGGCACCCGACGGTCCGCGACGGCGTGACCATCGGCACGGGAGCCCGGATCCTCGGGCCGATCGAAATCGGCCGTGGGGCGACGATCGGCGCCAACGCCGTCGTGGTCCGCGACGTGCCCGAGGGGGCGCTGGCGGTGGGCGTGCCGGCGCAGGTCAAGGTGCCCGACCGGGTCGATCCCGAGAACCTGCTCTACGCCGACCCGGCACTGTGGATCTGACCTCCTGACGTGCGACGGCCCGCGACCCCTTCCGGGGCCGCGGGCCGTTCGTCATACGTGCGTCAGGGGAGGCGGTCGCCGCCCGGTCCGTAGGCGTTGGCTGTGGAGCCCTCCTCGGAGCCGGAGCCCTCGTCGCCGCTGTCACCGGTGACCTTGGCCTTGGCCTTGTCGGTCACCGACTTGGCCGTCTCGGTCACCTTGCTGGCGACCTCGGGAGCCTGGGTCCGGACCTCCTCGACCTTCTGCTGGACGCGGGGGTCACCCCACAGCTTGCTCGCCTTCTCGGCGATCTGGTCGTACCGCTCGCGGCCGGCCCGCGTCCCGAGGACGTAGCCGATCGCAGCGCCGACCAGCAGTGGAAGCTTCCTCATGCACTGACTCCCTTCGTGGTGGTCATGCTCTCGCTCGACAGTACCCACGGGTAGGGAAAGCGGCCACAGGAACGAGCGGGGCCGCGGCGCCGGGTGACGGGCGGAGGGTGTGGGATTCGAACCCACGGACGTTTCCGTCGGGCGCTTTCAAGGCGCCTGCACTAGGCCACTGTGCGAACCCTCCCCGGCCCGGTGGACCACCGGACCGCAGTGACCATCATCCCATCGGGCCTTCGAGGGTGGGAAACCGCGCCAAGGCTGCTACCGTGGGGAGCGTTGTATGCAGTTCCTCGCGTTGGCCTGACTGCTGTGCTCCTCCGGAGGACGGCGCCCGGGCCGGAACGACCCGGCATGTCCCGGTCGGTGGGGGGTTTCATCGCAGCCGTGTCCCCATGACCTGTGGGGACTAGCAACACGCACAGCAGAAAGAGATTCCCAATGGCACAGGGAACCGTGAAGTGGTTCAACGCTGAGAAGGGCTTCGGCTTCATCGCTCAGGACGGTGGCGGCCCGGACGTGTTCGTCCACTACTCGGCCATCGAGACCAACGGCTACAAGACCCTCGACGAGGCCCAGCGGGTCGAGTTCGAGGTCACGCAGAGCCCGAAGGGCCCGCAGGCGGACTCCGTTCGCCCGATCTGAGGCCCGTCTCACCACGGACTTCAACGCCCCCCGAGCCGCACGGCTCGGGGGGCGTTCTCGTTGCCGCAGCCAACCACGGGGTCGCACCCGCCCCGCCCCCGGCCTCGTTCGGCGCCCACCTGAGCGGGCCCAGCCTCGTTCGGAAGCCTCGATCGGCGCCGACCTGAGCGGCCCGGACACCGGAACGGTGGCTGGACACCGGAACGTGGCCAGGACACCGAAGCGTGGGCTGAGCTGCTGTTCGTAGGCGTGTCCAGACTGCACATCCCGGACAGGGACCTCGGCCGCACCGAGGGGCCGAGCCGGGTGCCGTCGAGGGGCCGAGCCGGGTGCCGCCGAGGTGCCGAGCCGGGTGCCGCCGAAGGGCCGAGCCGGGTGCCGCCGAGCGGTGAGTCTGTCGCGCGCCCCTCGTCGATGAGCTGCGCGGAGGCGCCGGAAAGGTGGGCAGGACACGCTTACTAACAGCAGCACAGCCCACGTTTCCGTGCTCAGCCCGCGTTTACTGTGCTCAGCCCGCGTTCCCGTGGGTGGCTACGGACTGGGCGTCAGCAGACGGCGCCGACGTCGCTCAGCTCGTCGTCGTCCGGGACGCCGGTGCTCGTGCTGTCGTCGTCGCTCGGCGAGGTCGTCTCGGTCTGCGTCGAGGGGCTGTCCGTGGCGGTGCTGCCGTCGGGCGTCGGCGTGGCGGTCTCCAGCTCGGGGTGGATCGCCTCGTAGACCATCATCCGCATCTTGGCGAAGTCGGGGTCGGCGACGTCGATGTTCTTCGGGGTGAACGGCAGCGACTTGATGGTGCCCTGCTGGATGCGCAGCACCAGGTCGGCCCAGGCCGGCAGCTCCTCCTGGGCGATGTCGACCGAGATGTTGTCGCCGGCGACCCGGGCCAGGGCGGGGTAGCGCTGGAGCATCGTGATCGGGTCGACCTGCTGGACGACCGCGGCCACGACGCACCGCTGACGCCGCATCCGGCTGAAGTCGTCCGTCGTGGAGCGGGACCGGGCGTACCAGAGCGCCTGCCGGCCGTTGAGGCGCTGCGGGCCGACCTCGATCCAACCGGACTCGGTGCCGGGGATGAGGCCGGACCGGCCCTGGGCGTCGGTGTAGTTGCGTCCGCCGATCGGCACGCGTTCCTGGACGTTGATCTCGACGCCGCCCATGGCGTCGATGAGCTCCTCGAACCCCTTGAGGTTGACGATCACCGTGTAGTGGATCGGCTGGCCGATGACCGCGGACAGGACCTCGCGGGTGGCGGTGAGGCCGGGGGTCGGGTCGTCCTCGTACCACTCCGGGTGCTCCTCGGCCAGGGTCTCGGCCTCGGTCCAGATGGCGTTCATCAGGCACTCGGCGCCGCAGTCGAACCCGTTGGGCCAGCGGTTGTACAGCGGGTTGCTCCGTGGGATCGGCACGTTCTGCAGGTTGCGCGGGATGCCGAAGAGGACGGTGTCGCCGGTCTCGGTGTCGATGCTGGCGATCATCATCGAGTCGGTCCGCACGCCCTCACGGTTGTCCCCGGCGTCGGAGCCGAGCAGCAGGACGTTGACCCGCTCCACGTGGGCCCAGGGGTCCTCCTCCTCCATGCGCGGGCCGGCCGCGGCGTCACCCCCGTCGTCGCGGGAGTCGTTGCCGCGCCCGGTGAAGATGCGGTCCACGGCCCCGGTGTGGGCGCTGATGTAGTACAGGCCCATCCCGACCGGGGCGGCGACGGCGAGGCACATCACCGCGGTGAAGAAGGCGAGGACGAACCGCTGTGCGCCGGTCATCCGGGACGGCCGGGTGGTCACGGCGGTGAGCACGATCGAGCCGATCCAGACCAGGCCGGCGCCGACCATGACCGCCCCGACGGTCCGCAGCAGACGGGGACGGGTCGCCAGGTCGAGGGCCGACTCGATGGCGCCCGTGCGCACCACGTACCAGGCACCGAGGGCCAGGCCGGCGAGGGCGATGATGACGAGCGGTATGCCGAGCCAGCGGCGCCGGGTCATCGACAGGCCCGCGCCGGGCACCACCGTGCCGAACGCGGTCAGGCCCAGGGCGCGGCGCAGGCTGCCGGGGTCGTAGCCGCTCCGGCGGCGGCGCAGCTCGCGCTGCGCCTGCTTGTAGTCGGTCCGGCTGGGCGGCACGCCGCCGGCGCGGTAGGTGTAGGCGACGTCGTCGTCCTCGAACGGGTCCCAGGCAGCGTCCTCCGCCGCGGGGTCCCGGTCCTCCGGGGTGCCGGCCGCGTTCTCCCGGTCACCGCTCGGGGGGAGGAACGACATACATCAACCTCTCGGTCTCGGCTCCATGGTCTCTCAACCGTGACGTGCTGGCGGAACACTACGTTGGTTTGGCGCCTGCCTCCCCGCGGGGTAACCTGATCGCCGTCTCGCGGCAGGTCATCCCCGTTGGGACGTGGAGGCGTCGCCTAGTCTGGTCTATGGCGCCCGCCTGCTAAGCGGGTTTGGGGCTCAAAACCCCATCGAGGGTTCAAATCCCTCCGCCTCCGCCGCGTCACTGCGACAGCAGGACAGAACCCTCGTACCCAACGGGCACGAGGGTTCTGTGGTTCCCGGGGCCTGGTCGTGCGGCTCAGCCCGGCGGCTCGTCGTCCGGCCGACCTTCCGCCGCGGCCTCGTCGGCCTGCTCGTCCGCCTCCTCCACCTCGTCCGGGCCGGCCTCGCGGATCCGGTCGTCCAGGGCGTCGACGACATCTTCGACGTCGCTGCCCGGTGGCACCGGCCCCTGGGCGGGTAGCGGCTCCACCGAGCCGTCTCCGGGTGAGTACGGCTGGGGCTCCATGGGTCTCCCTCCTGTCGGGCGGCTGCGGGTCGGTCCTGCGGGGGTCACCCGCTGAGGCGCTGCTCCAGCGTGGCCAGCTCCACCGCCATCTGCTCGGGCAGGGAGTCGCCGAACTTGTCGAACCACTCCTTGATGAGCGGCAGCTCCGCACGCCACTCGTCCTCGCGGAAGGCGAGCGCCTTGGCCAGGGTCTCGGTGTCGAGGTCGAGCCCGGTGGTGTCGATGTCCTCCGGCCGGGGGATGTAGCCGATCGGGGTCTCGGTGGCGCCCGCGGTGCCCTCGAGGCGCTCCACGATCCACTTCAGCACCCGCGTGTTCTCCCCGAAGCCCGGCCACAGGAAGCTGCCGTCCTCGTCCCGGCGGAACCAGTTGACGAGGTAGACCTTGGGCAGCTTGGACTCGTCGTGCTGCTTGCCGATGGTCAGCCAGTGGTCGACGTAGTCGCCGGCGTTGTAGCCGATGAACGGCAGCATCGCCATCGGGTCGCGGCGCACCACCCCGACCTTGCCGGTGGCCGCGGCGGTGGTCTCCGAGGAGAGCGTGGCGCCCATGAAGGTGCCGTGCTGCCAGTCCCGGGCCTCGGTGACCAGCGGCACGGTGTCGCGGCGGCGGCCGCCGAAGAGGATCGCCGAGATCGGCACGCCGTTGGGGTCGTAGTACTCCGGGGCCAGCGTGGGGCACTGCTCGATCGGGGTGCAGAACCGGCTGTTCGGGTGGGACGAGGGCCGGTCGGAGTCCGGGGTCCACCGGTTGCCGCGCCAGTCGATGAGCTCGGCCGGCGGGTCGTCGGTCATCCCCTCCCACCAGACGTCGCCGTCGAGGGTCCGGGCGACGTTGGTGAAGACGGAGTTGCCCCGCTCGATGGTCCGCATCGCGTTGGGGTTGGTGCCCCAGCCGGTGCCCGGGGCGACCCCGAACAGGCCGAACTCGGGGTTCACGGCATACAGCCGGCCGTCCTCGCCGAACCGCATCCAGGCGATGTCGTCGCCGATCGTCTCGGCCTTCCACCCCGGCAGGGTCGGGGAGAGCATCGCCAGGTTGGTCTTGCCGCAGGCGGACGGGAACGCGGCGGCGATGTAGTGGACCTTCCCCTCCGGGGAGGTCAGCTTGAGGATCAGCATGTGCTCGGCCATCCAGCCCTCGTCTCGGCCCATGACCGAGGCGATCCGCAGCGCGTAGCACTTCTTGCCGAGCAGGGCGTTGCCGCCGTAGCCGGAGCCGTAGGACCAGATCGCCCGCTCCTCGGGGAAGTGGACGATGTACTTGGTGTCGTTGCAGGGCCACGGGACGTCCTGCTGGCCCTCCTCCAGCGGCGCGCCGACCGAGTGCAGGCCCTTGACGTAGTCCGCGTCGAGCTCCTCCATGCGGGCCAGGACGGGATCGCCGACCCGGGCCATGATCCGCATCGAGGCGACGACGTAGGGGCTGTCGGTGATCTCCACCCCGAACATCGGCTTCTCGGCCTCGAGGTGCCCCATGACGAAGGGGATGACGTACATGGTCCGCCCGCGCATGCAGCCCTCGAAGAGCCCGTTGAGGATCCCCTTCATCTCGTCGGGGTCCATCCAGTTGTTCGTGTGGCCGGCGTCCTTCTCGTTGCGGGAGCAGATGAAGGTGCGGTCCTCGACCCGGGCGACGTCGCTGGGGTCGGAGGCGCAGTGGAAGGAGTTGGGCTTCTTCTCCGGGTCCAGCGGGGTGAACGTGCCGGCCGCGACGAGCTGCTCGTTGAGCCGGCGGCCCTCCTCCTCGGATCCGGTGACCCAGACGACCTCGTCGGGCCTGGTGTGGGCGGCGACCTGCCGCACCCACTCCTCGAGCTCGCGGTGACGGGTGCCGCCCGTCATGGGGATCTCCTGCGTTCCCTGCATGTCGTTGGTCCCTTCTGGCGCCGTTGCCAGTCGTGTGCGTGCCGTCCGGCCACCGCCGGGTGAGGAGCGCCGCGTGTCGCCGCAGCGCTCGTGTCAGTGCCAAAGTACCGCCCGCCGGACACGCCGGCGCCCTCGCCCCCTGTTGACTTGCTCACCTGCGGGCCCGGCGATTTCTCTGCGCGCCGGGGACTCCGGTAAGGTGATGCGGCGTTGCCCACGGCAACATGCGCCCGTAGCTCAACGGATAGAGCATCTGACTACGGATCAGAAGGTTAGGGGTTCGAATCCCTTCGGGCGCGCTCTGTGTTGAGACAGGCAACCACGCCCCCGGAGATGTCCGGGGGCGTTCGTTGTTCCCGGGGGTCCTGCTCCCACACCCGTATGACGGGTGCCGGGGTCCGCGACAATGCCCGGGTGGGTGCACCGACCTTCCGCAAGCACGCGCCGTCCCGACGGGAGGTGCAGTTCGAGGTGGCCGGCCTGCGGGCGCTGCGCGCCGCCGGCGCCCGCGTGCCGGCCGTGCTGGAGGTCGGCGACGACTACCTCGTCCTGGAGCGGATCGAGCGCGGCGGACCACCGAGCACGGCCGACGAGGAGCGCTTCGGTCGCGAGCTGGCCGCCCTGCACCGCACCCACGGGGAGCGGTTCGGCGCCGTCGACGGTGACCCGCACGGCTACCTGGGCCGCTGCCCGATCGACCTGACGCCGACGGACAGCTGGGCCTCGTCATACCTCGACCACCGGGTCCGGCCCCTGGCCCGGCGCGCCGTGGAGCAGGGGGTCCTCGACCCGGCGGCGCTGCCGCTCGCGGACCGGCTGGGGCCGGAGCACCTGCCGCCGGAGGAGCCGCCGACACTGGTGCACGGGGACCTGTGGGCCGGCAACCGGCTGGTCGACCCGCGCGGGGACAGCTGGCTCATCGACCCCTCGGCGCACCACGGCCACCGCGAGCTGGACCTGGCGATGATGCAGCTGTTCGGCGGGTTCGGGGAGGCGGTGTTCCGCGCCTACGAGGAGGAGCACCCGCTCGCCGAGGGGTGGCGGGACCGCGTGCCGGTGCACCAGGTGGTACCGCTGCTGGTGCACGCCATCCTCTTCGGCGGCGGCTACGGCGCGCAGACCTTGACCGCGCTCCGGCAGGCCGTCGTGGCAAGGTAGGCCGCGTGCGAGTCTGCTTCGTCTGCCTGGGCAACATCTGTCGCTCCCCCGCCGCGGAGGCGATCCTGCGCCGGATGGCCGAGGAGGAGGGCGTCGACCTGGTGGTCGACTCCGCGGGCACCGCGGACTACCACGTCGGCGAGCCGCCGCACGAGCTGAGCGAGGCCGAGGGCCGCCGCCGGGGCTACCGGCTGGACCACCGGGCGCGGCAGTTCACGCGGGCCGACTTCGCCGCCTACGACCTCGTCGTGCCGCTGGACCTCGCGAACGAGATGGACCTGCGCGAGCTGGCGCCGGACGGGGAGGCCGCCCGCAAGGTGGTGCGGCTGGGTGCGTTCCTGCCGGGTCCGGACGGCGGCCTGCTCGACGCGGCCGACGTCGAGGACGTCGCCGACCCGTGGGGGATGCCGGCCTCGGCCTACGCGGAGATGTACGACCACCTGGAGCGGGCCTGCCGCGCCCTGTTGCAGCGGATCCAGGACGGCACCCTCGAGGAGCTGCTCGACGCGTATGCCGGTGGGCTGACCTCGCGCTGACCCCAGGGTCGGTGCCCCGCCCTAGTCTCTCGCCGTGGGCGTTCTCACCTGGTCCGAGCTCGCGTCGCTGTCCCTGGCGCGGCAGTTCCCGCGGGTCACCGGCGCCGACGTGTCCGCGGTGGTGGAGACGCTCCGGCGGGTCGGCCCGCTCCAGACCCAGACCGCCCGGTCCGCCTTCCTCGGCCTCGCCGCGCGGGCGCCCGGGCTCACCCACGCCACCCTGACCGAGGCGTACGAGAGCCTCGCCGTCGTGCGCGGCAGCTCGCTCCGGGGCACGGTCCACACCAGCGTCGCCGGGCAGCACCCGCTGCTCGAGGCCACGGCCCGGCTCGGTCAGCGGACGGTCTGGGCGCGGCTGGTGCCGCTGGGTAGCCACACCCTCGAGGACCTGTGGGGCGCGCTCGAGGAGCACGCCGCCGGGGACTGGCGGACCCAGGCCGAACTGGTCGACGCGATGGTGGACTGGCTGGTCCGGCACGAGGGCGAGGAGCTCGCGCAGCGTGCCCGGACCCAGGCCAGGTCCCTGTTCTTCTCCCACGCGGGCCTGGTGCGCCGGCCCCTCCGGGGCGGCTGGGAGGGTCAGGGGCTGCCCGGCTACCGCACCGCCCGGGTGCTGCTGGGCGAAGGGGCGGAGCGGGACCGGCTGGTCGGCGACACCGGCGCCGCGGCCGCGCGGGTGGTGCGGCTGCACCTGGCGTCATACGGGCCCGCGAGCCGCCATGACATCGCCTGGTGGTCCGGCCTGGGCCTGCGCCCCGTCGACGCGGCGCTGGAGGCGCTGGCGCCGGAGCTCACGGTGCGACCCGGCCCGGACGGGCGGGACTACTGGGACCTCGCGGAGGGGGTTCCCGATCCCGTCGACGACGTGGGCACCCGGCTGCTGCCCGAGTTCGACGCGCTCGTGGTCGGCTACGACCCGAGGGCGCGGGACCGCTTCGTCGACCCGGCGCACCTGCCGCTGCTGTGGCCGTCGACCAACGGTCTGCTGCTGCCGCCGGTGCTCCACCGCGGTCAGATCGTGGGCTCGTGGCAGCTCGAGGGCAGTGGTCGCAGGCGGCGGCTGGAGGTGTCGGTCTTCCCCGGGTGCCCGGGCCCGACCGGCCAGCAGCTCGAGGAGCCGGCCACCGGGGTGGCAGCCGCCCTCGCGATCGAGGTGACCGACGTCACCGTACGAGAACACGCGTCCCCGCCTCTTTGACGGTGTGGTGGCCCCTGACCTGCTGAGACGCAACGACCTGTGGCGTCTCGACATAGACGGCACCGGGTCGCAGGTATCAGGATGGGCACCGGGCCCTCCTGCAACTGTGACTGAGGAAGGCCGTGCTGGGAGGGACCCAGCGCTTCCTGTCCCTGGGGAGGCTAGATGACCCGGCCGGAGGAGTTCCGCGTCCTCGACCCGTCAGCGGCACCGCTGCACGGGCGCGACGACGTGCGCCCGACCGTCTACGCACCTGACCGGCTCCTGATCCGTGGGCTGCCCGGCGCCGGGCGCGATGCCGTCATGGCCGAGGTCAACCGCCTTCTGGCCCCCCAGGGCTGGCGGGCCCGGCCGCCGGGACGTGACGATCCGGACGAAGAGCTGCTGGACCGGCTGACGCCAGAGCTGCGCGAGGTCGCCGAGCGACTGTGGGTCTCCGTCGTCGACCTCGAGGTCGACGACGCGGAGCGTGCGGGCGACGCCATCGACGCGTTCGCGCTGATGCAGCACCTCCGTGCCGTTCCGCGCGTCGGCAAGCAGGTGTCCCTGGACCACCTGGTGATGATCTGCGCACCCGGCTGGCGGGCTCACCCCTACTGGGGCACGCACCCGTACTGGGGCACGCACCCGTACTGGGGTACCCACCCTTATTGGGGGACCCACCCGTACTGGGGCACACACGGCGGCGGGTCGAACCCGGCCGCGGAGTACGCGGTGCCCGGCCGGGGTGGGCGGATGCCCGTCCAGTGGGTGGGGCCGGACCCGGCCTCCCGGCGCAAGGAGGTCAGGCGCCGGCCCGTGGTCGCGGTCCCGGACACCGGACTCGGTCCGCACCCGTGGTTCGAGGACAAGGACGACGTCCGGCGCGGGGTCACGTTCCTGGGCCGGCCGATCGGCGGCGTGGACGCGGACAGCAGCGCCACCTCCCGGCCGGAGCTGGTCTACGACCCGAACGGGCTGCTGCTCCACTGCGCGGGACACGGCACGTTCATCGCCGGGATCATCCGGCAGACCTGCCCCGAGGCGGTCATCCTCCCGGTCCCGGTCGTCGACGGTGACGGCACCGTCCACGAGCACGAGCTCTACCGGGCCCTCCTGCTCCTGCTGCTGCGGCACATCGAGGGCCAGATCCGCGGCGGCGCCGAGGACCAGGTCATCGACGTGCTGTCGCTGTCGCTCGGGTACTACCACGAGACGCCGGAGGACGCGCGGACCTCGTCCTTCCTCCGGGCCCTGCTCGACGAGTACGGCCGCCGGGGCGTCCTCGTCGTAGCCGCGGCGGGCAACGACGCCACGACGCTGCCGATGCTGCCGGCGGCCTTCGCCGCCCCGGAGCAGCCCGGTGAGCGGGACCGGCTGCCGGTCGTGAGCGTCGGCGCGCTCAACCCGCCGGGACGCACCACGGCCTTCTTCAGCAACACCGGCCGGTGGGTGAGCTGCCAACGGGTCGGCGTCGGGATGGTCAGCACCATGCCGACGTCGTTCAACGGCTCGGCGCAGCGGTCCATCGAGACCAAGGGACTCGACGGCGTCGTCCGTGGGACCCTGGACCCGGATGACTACTCCGGTGGGTTCGCGACCTGGAGCGGCACCTCCTTCGCCGCCCCGGCCGTGGCCGGGGCGCTCGCGGCCCACCTCGTCGCCGCCTCGGACGTCGGGGACGTCTCGCCGGCGGCCATGCTGACGCGCGGATGGTCCGCGTTGCGCACCGAGCTGAGGTGGAGGCGACCATGACCGAAACGGGCTCCGAGGTGTCGGGGCACCAGGCGTCGACCGGCGCGGGCAGCGGCCCCGGCCTGGTCGACCGCGCGGCCGCGGCGTTCGCGGCATACAAGGAGGGCGACCGCGCCCAGATGGGTGTGCTCGTCGACATCCTCACCCCCCTGCTCTGGCACACAGTGCGCGGGCAGGGTCTCAACGGCCCGGCCGCGGAGGACGCGGTGCAGACGGCATGGCTGAAGCTGGTCGAGCACGCCGACCGGATCGAGAGCCCGCGGGCCGTCGTGGCGTGGCTGATGACGACGGTGCGCCGCGAGTCCTGGCGCAGCGGCAAGGCCGCCGGCCGCGAGGAGGGCGACATCGACGCGCTGCCGGAGCCGATGAGCCCCGAGCCCGGCCCGGAGGCGGCCGCGGTGCTGCGCCAGCAGGAGAAGGTCCTGTGGCGGAACCTGGCCAGGCTGGGGGAGCGCTGCCAGCACCTGCTGCGGGTCATCGCCTTCGCCGACCGGCCCGACTACGCAACCATCGCCGAGACGCTCGGCATGCCGGTGGGATCCATCGGTCCGACCCGGGGACGGTGCCTGCAGAGCCTGCGCCGCTTCCTCGGTGAGGACCCCGAGTGGGACGGAGTCCTGACATGACGAACGCCGAGGACTTCGCGGCCGCGGTGCTGCCGCAGATCCGGGACATGTGGTCCCGCCTGGACCCGGTCCCCGCCGGGCTGACCGACGACATCAAGTACGCCCTCACGGTGAAGCTGCTGGAGGCCGAGGTGGCCGAGCTCACCCGGATGCCGCTGGTGGCAGCCCGCGGAGAGGCGGGGGAGCTGACCCGCAGCATCAGCTTCACCGGCACCCGGATCAGCCTCATGGCCACCGTCTCCGAGGAGGGTGAGGGTCTGCGGATCGACTGCTGGGCGACGGTCGGGGGTGCCGAGATCGAGCTGCACGCCGGCTCCGAGACGCGCAGCGCCACCGCCGACGAGTTCGGGCGTGCCGTCTTCGAGGACGTGCCGTCCGGCCCGGTACATTTCATCGTCTGGCCGGACCCCACCCGGTCCGGTCGCCCGATCATCACCCCGTCGGTCGAGCTGTGAGGCCATCGCGAGCACCCTGAGGCGGGCGAAGCACCTGCTCGAGCAGGGCGTCGCCGACAACGCGGCCGGGCGCCCCAACCGGGCGTCCCGCTCGCTGCGTGCTGCCTCGCGACTGCTCGGTGACGGGGACCTCGCCCCCGAGGCGGCCCGCATCAGGGTGCGCGCCCTCATGGGTCTGGCCACGGCGGAGTTCGAGCGCAGCGGACTCCAGGAGGCCCTGTCCTGGCTGGACCGGGCGACCGAGCGGGCCGAGCAGCTCGGGGACGAGGAGCTGATCACCCTCTGCCGGTCCCAGCGGGCCATGCTTCACGGGCGCAGCGGTGACATCGAGAGCGCCCTCACCCACATCAGGTCGGCCCACCGCGGGCTGGACGCCCTGCAGTCGCGGGACCGCAGCGTGCTCCTGCTCAACTACGGCACGATCCTGCTCCACGCCGGCGACCTGGGCGGCGCCCTGGAACGGTTCGGCGAGAGCGCCGAGGTCGCCCTCTCGCACGGTCACGTCCGCGAGGCGTTCATGAGCCGGGCCAACCAGGGCTACACCGCCTACCTGTCCGGCGACCTGCCCCGGGCCCTGGATGCGCTGAGCGAGGCCGAGGCCGTCCAGGCCGACGTCTCGGGGGCCGTCCTCCGGCTGGACCGGGGGCGGGTTCTCATGGAGGCCGGCCTCCTCCCGGAGGCACTGGAGGTCCTCACCGAGGCGGCGACCCTGGCGGAGGGCGAGCCGCAACGTCAGGTCCTGGGCGAGATCGAGCTGGAGCTGGCGCGGGTCAGCGTCCTCCTGGGCCGCCACGGCCACGCCCGCTCCTGGGCGAGGAGGTCACGGGACAGGTTCGGACGCCGGGCCTCACCGCTGTGGGCCGCCCGTGCCGAGCTCGTGCTCCGACAGCTGGACCTCCTCGAGGAGGTCTCACCCCGGCGCGTCCTCTCCGCCGCCGAGCGCCTGACCGAGCAGCTCCGGGCCGGCGACGCCCTGCTGCGGGCGGAGCACCGGCTCATCGCCGCCGAGGCAGCCCTGCGTGCGGGGGAGCACGACCTCGCGGCCGAGCGCCTCGACGTCGTGGAGCGGCTGCGCCACATGCTCCCGCTGCGGGCCCAGCTGCAGGCGGCCGGCATCCGGGCGAGGCTGGCGATCGCCGACGGGCAGCACGGGCAGGCCCGCCGGGTGCTCAACGCCGCCTCGCGCCAGCTCATCCACGAGCAGGCGGCCAGCGCCAGCACCGACCTGCGCGCGGCCCTGACCATGTATGCCGGCCCGCTGGCCGAGCTGCACGTCGCCCTGACCGTCGACCGGGGTCCCCGCGCCCTGTTCTCGGCGACCGAGCGGTGGCGCGCGACCGGACAGCGCGTCCAGCCGGTGCGTCCGCCCCGGGACCCGGAGCTGGCGGGCCTGCTGGTCAGCATGCGCGAGCTGCGCGAGCAGCTGCGGGACGCGCCACCCGGGCTGGACCGCGGGCCCCTGCTGAGGCGGGAGTACGAGCTCCGCCAGCGGATCCGCGCCCGGTCGTGGGCGTGGAACGGCCCGGGTGAGCCGGTGCAGCCGGTCGGCTACGACCACGCGCGGGAGGTCCTCGCCAGGGAGGAGGTCGACCTCGTCTCCCTGTTCGGGCACGAGGACCGCCTCATCGCCCTCAGCGTGGTGGGGGGACGGGCCCGGGTCACCGACGTCGGGGACCGGAGCCGCCTGGCGTCCCTGGCCGCCCGGGTCCGCGCGGACCTCGACGCCGCCGGCGCGCACGAGCTCGGCCCGTTCCACGACCACGTCTGGGGCTCGCTCCGCAAGGCCATGGACGAGATCGACGCCACCCTGCTCCGCCCGCTGGCGCTCGGCTCGCGCCGTCTGGTCGTCGTCCCGCAGCGGCGCCTCCTGGCCCTGCCGTGGGCCCTGGCGCCCAGCCTGCGCGGCGTGCCGGTCGTCGTCTCGGCGTCCGTCACCGACTGGGTGCGGAGGACCGACCGACCGGCCGCGACCCAGGGGACGGGCCCGGTCGTCCGGGCGATGGCGGGTCCGGACCTGCGGCTGGCGGACGAGGAGGCCCGCCAGGTGGCGGCCGCCTGGCCGGGTGCCGCGGCCGTTCCCTCCGGCGAGGGCGACGTGGCCTCGCTACGGGAGGCCATGGCGACCTCGGACCTCGTCCACCTGGCCGCCCACGGGACCCACCACCAGCAGAGCCCGATGTTCGCCTCGGTGCAGATGGCCGACGGCCCGGCCTACCTGTACGACCTGCACCACTCCGGGGTGCGGGCGCAGCACGTCGTGCTCAGCTCGTGCGAGGTCGGCCGCTCGACCGTCCTGCCGGGCGACGAGCCGCTGGGCCTGGCGTCCGGCCTGCTGGGGCTCGGTGCCCGGTGCGTGGTGGCGGGCGTCTGCCGGGTGCCCGACGAGGAGTCCGCGGCGACCATGACCCGGTACCACCGGGAGCTGGCCTCCGGCGTCTCGAGCGACGAGGCGATGGCGCGCGCGATCGAGCAGGGCGGCCCCCTGGCGGCGGCGTTCCAGGTCGCCGGGGCCGCGTGGCGGGCCCCGGAGCCGTCCCGGTCCTGAGGCGGCCGGCCGTCAGACCTTGGCGGCCTCCTGGGTCGCCGGGTCCCACTTGAGGATCCCCGCCTCGGCCCAGCCGCGCTCCTTGATGGCCTCGCGCGCCTCGCGCTTCCACGGGCCGGTGAGCCGGTCGATGTAGAGCAGGCCGTCGAGGTGATCGGTCTCGTGCTGCAGGCAGCGGGCCAACAATCCCTCGCCCTCGACGACGACCGGGTTGCCGTCCAGGTCGATACCGGTCACCCGGGCCCGCGGGTACCGGGCCAGGGGGAAGTACTCGCCGGGCACGGACAGGCAGCCCTCGCCATCCTCCTCCTCGTCGAGCGGGCGCGGCGTGCCCAGGCGTTCCAGCACCGGGTTGATGACGACGCCGCGGGCTCGCTCGCCGTCGCCCACGGGGCAGTCGTAGACGAAGATCCGCAGCCGCACCCCGACCTGGTTCGCCGCGAGCCCCACGCCCTCGGCGGCCTCCATGGTGTCGAACATGTCGGCCACCAGGGTGCGGATCTCGTCGGTGATCTCGCGGACCTTCTTGGTCGGCTGGTGCAGGGCCTTGTGCCCCACGACGGTGATCTCCCGGACGGCCACGGACCCTCTCCTCGTGCTCGACGTGCGCCGGACCTGGCGCGCCGACGATCATAGGCGGCCCCGGCGCCTACGCTGCACGCATGGGCTGGTGGTTGGAGGCCGTCGGGTGGATCGGGTCCACGGTCGTGGTGGTGTCGCTGCTGCAGACCCGGCTGCTGCGGCTGCGGAGCATCAACCTGGTCGGCTCGCTCATCATGGTGGGCTACAACACCGGCATCCAGGCGTGGCCGATGGTCGGCCTCAACATCGTGCTGGCCAGCATCAACATCGTCTACCTGTGGCGGTTGCTGCGGAGCCGGCACGACCCCAGGGCCTACACGGTGCTCGAGGTCGACCCCGACGACACCTACCTGCGGCACGTCCTCCGGGTGCACGAGCAGGACATCCGGGAGCACAACCCGGGGTTCGTCCACGACCCGGCCACGATGCAGCTGGCGTTCCTGGTGCTCCGTGGTGACGAGACGGTCGGCGTGGTGCTCGGCGAGGACGTCGGCGACGGCGTGGCCCAGCTCCGCCTGGACTGGGTGACGCCGCGTTACCGCGACGCCTCGCCGGGGGAGTTCGTCTACGGGCAGTCGGGGATCTTCTGCGAGCGCGGGATCCGCCGGGTCATCACCCCACCGGGCATGGTCCGGCCCTACTACGACCGGCTCGGCTTCGAACGCATCGACGACGAGCGGTACGCGCTCGACCTCACGCCCGCCGGCCGGAGGTCCTGACTACCGGGGTCACGGCCGGGGCGGGATCGGCCCGGTGATGTCCGGGTCCTCGTCCTCGCCGTCCCGGTCGTCGTCCTCCAGCAGGTCCGTCCAGGTCGCGGCGTCCTCGTGGGACACCGCCCAGGCCGGTTCGACGTCCTCGTCCGGGGGACCCGCCGGGCGGCGCGGCCGCTGCTCGGACGCGCTCCGGTCCGGGAGCTCGACCTCGCCGCCGTCCAGGTCGTCGTCGGGGTCGGTGCCGCCCGGGCCGAAGATCGTGTCGCAGATCCGCCGGTAGGTGTCGTCCGGCTGGGGCACCCAGTCGATCTTGCGCATCGCCTGGTCCTGGCCCGCGGACTCCAGCAGGAACTGGCCGTAGCCGAAGACCCGGCCGAAGGGCGAGCGGATGTAGTTCATGTCGGTGACCTTGCGCAGCGGCATCATCGCCACCTTGTGGGTGATGAGCCCGTAGGTCATGAGCAGCCGCTTGTCCGTCGCGACGAACCACTCGGTGCGCCACTCCAGGGCGCGCCAGATGAGCCGGGCCACCAGCGCCAGCCAGACCCACCAGATGAGGGTGGCCGGCTCCCCGACCGCCCGCTCCAGCCGCTCGGAGACGACCGCGGCGAGCAGGAGCGAGGCCAGGGCGGTGGCGGCGGGCTCCAGCAGGACGCCCCAGTGCCGCCGGGTGGCGACCACGACCCGCTCCTCGGGCAGGACGTAACGGTCCAGGAGCCGGTTCGCCAGGGGCCGGTCCAGGAGCGAGTTGACGACGCCGCGGCCCTGCACGCCGCCCTAGCCGAGCAGGGCGCTGAAGAACCGCCCGATGCTCTGGACGCCGTTGACGATGATGTCGACCGCCGCCTGCACGATGTCGGCAGCCCGGTCCGGGCTGGTGACGATCGCGTAGATGGCGAAGCCGACGAGCAGCCAGATCAGGATCACCTTGGCCTTGCCCGGCATCTCGGCTCCTTGTCGGTCGCTGGTCGGTCGCTGTCCGGTCGGCGGTGCGGCGGGCCGGCCGCACGTCAGCGTTCATCATGACAGCGGGCCGTCCCGCGTCCGGGTCCGGCACGCCGCGGACGGTCAGAGCAGTCCCGACCCCTTGAGCCGGTCCAGCGCCTCGGCGATGACCGGGGTGTCCAGCGCGAAGCTGAGCCGCACCTTGCGGCTCCCGCACGAGGTGTCGAAGTCCACGCCGGGGGTGAGTGCCACGCCGGTGCGGTCCAGCACCTCGCGGCACCAGGCCACGGAGTCCTCGGTGAGGTGCGCGATGTCGCACCAGGCGTAGAACGCCCCGTCCGGCGGGGCGAAGGAGTGGATGCCCAGCTCGGGCAGCCGCTGCAGCAGCAGGTCGCGGCTGCGGGCGTAACGGGCGACGTGCCCGTCCAGCTCGGCCCTGGCCTCCTCGCCGAAGGCGGCCAGCGCGGCATACTGCGACACCGCCGGCGGGCAGATGGTGAGGTTCTGGGCCAGGATCTCGATGGGCCGGCGCAGCTGCCGGGGGACGAGGGCCCAGCCCAGACGCCACCCGGTCATCGAGAAGTACTTGCTCACCGACCCGATGACCACGGCCTCCCGGCTGGTCTCCCAGGCGCTCGCGGCCCGCCGCCCGTAGGTGATGCCGTGGTAGACCTCGTCGCTGATGAGCAGGCAGCCGTTCGCCTCGCACCAGCGGGCGACCGCGGCCAGCTCGTCGGGGTCGATGACGGTGCCGGTCGGGTTGGAGGGACTGGCCACGATGAGCCCCTTCGGCGGCGTCCCGAGCTCCTCGAGCATCGCCACCGTCGGCTGGTAGCGGGTCTCCGGGCCGCAGTCGAGCTCGTGGACCCGAATCCCCATCGCCAGCAGGGTGTTGCGATAGCCGGGGTAGCCCGGCCTGGTCATCGCCACCGTGTCGCCGACGTCGAAGGCGGCGAGGAACAGGGTGGAGAAGGCCCCGGAGGACCCCGTGGTGACCACCACGTCCTCGGGTCCCACGTCGACGCCGTACCAGTCCCGGTGGTGGGCGGCGATGACCTCGCGGAGCTCCAGCAGCCCGGTCGCCTCGGTGTAGCCGAGCACGTCGCCGGTGACGCACTCGGCGGCCGCGCGGCGGACCGCCTCGGGTGCGCCCGTGGACGGCTGGCCGATGCACAGCAGCAGGGCGTCACCGTGGGTGCGGTTCCGCTCGGCGGCGGCCCGCACCACCTCCATGACGTGGAAGGGCTGGATGGCCGACCGGGCCGAGACGGGGACGGTCACGGCTCAGACCACTCCGTAGAGGCGGTCCCCCGCGTCACCGAGACCGGGGACGATGTAGCCGTGCTCGTTGAGCCGCTCGTCGACGGCGCCGGTGACGATCGTGACGGGCACGGACAGGTCGGCGACCTCGCGCTCCAGCCGCTCGATCCCCTCGGGCGCGGACAGCAGGGTGATCGCGGTGATGTCGTCGGCGCCCAGGTCGACCAGGTAGCGCACCGCCGCGGCCAGGGTGCCGCCGGTGGCCAGCATCGGGTCGAGCACGTAGCACTGCCGCTTGTCGAGGTCCTCGGGCAGCCGGTTGGCGTAGGTGTGCGCCTGCAGCGTCTCCTCGTTGCGCACCATCCCCAGGAAGCCCACCTCCGCGGTGGGCAGCATGCGCATCATGCCGTCGAGCATCCCCAGCCCGGCGCGCAGGATCGGCACGACCAGCGGCTTCGGGGTCGCCAGCTGCATGCCGACGGCGGGTGCCACCGGGGTCTCGATCTCGAACGGCGTCACCCGCACGTCCCGGGTGGCCTCGTAGGCCAGCAGCGTCACCAGCTCGTCCGTGAGCCGACGGAACGTCGGCGTGTCCGTCCGCTTGTCCCGGAGGTAGGTGAGCTTGTGGGCGATGAGCGGATGGTCGGCAACGTGGACGCGCATACTGCGAAACTTACCGGTGTGAGCCTCCCGCCGACACCGACCTCGCCCGGGCCCGGGCGCGGCTGGAGCGACGGTCCGTATGCCGGGTGGATGCGGCAGGCGCTGGACGTCGCCCGCGGCGCGGGCCGGGCGGACGACGTGCCCGTCGGCGCGGTCGTCGTCGACGGCGACGGCACGGTCGTGGGCCGGGGGCACAACGTGCGCGAGGAGCGCGCCGACCCCACCGGGCACGCCGAGGTCGTCGCGCTCCGCGGGGCCGGGGGTGCCCTGGGCCGGTGGCGGCTCGAGGGCTGCAGCCTCGTGGTGACGCTGGAGCCGTGCGTGATGTGCACCGGCGCCGCCGTGCTGGCCCGGGTGGACCGCATCGTCTTCGGCGCCTTCGACCCCAAGGCCGGCGCCTGCGGCTCGGTGTGGGACCTGGCCCGGGACCGGCGGGCCAACCACCGTCCCGAGGTGGTGGCCGGGGTGCTGGAGGAGGAGTGCGCCCGGCTGCTGACCGATTTCTTCGGCCCGCACCGCCTCCGGTAGCCTTCTCGGCGGTGGCGTGTCCGAGCGGCCTAAGGAGCACGCCTCGAAAGCGTGTGAGGGGGCAACTCCTCCGTGGGTTCAAATCCCACCGCCACCGCCCCTCGGGGGCTCCCGCTGTCGGAGCCCGAGCGACAAGAGGCGTCTCCACCCCGGAGGCGCCTCTCGTCGTCTCCCGGTGGAACCGTGCCCCGTCCCGTGCCGTCCAAGCCGGGTCAGGTCACCCGCGGACGGAAGAGGTCGGAGCATGACCGCGCACCGCGTCTCCCTCGTCGTCACCGCCCTGTGCGGGGTGGTCGTCCTGGCCGGCTGCGGGTCCGGGACCGCGGACGTCGCCGCCCAGGACAGCGCCACCACGACGGCAGGCTTCCCGGTCCGGATCTTCCCTCCGGGTGGGTCCTGGACCGAGCCGGAGCAGCCGGTGGTCCTCCAGGTGAGCAACCAGTCCTTCGACGACCCGGAGGTGCGGCTCAGCGCGCGGCTCGACGGTCTGCCCCTCTTCGACCACGACTTCGCCGTCGAGGACCAGCACACCACGACCCTCGTCGGCGTCGACGTGGCGCCGGGTCGGCACACGCTCACCGTCGTCTCCGACAGCGGGGCCGAGGTGGAGCAGGCCTTCGAGCTCCCCGCCGGGGAGCGGCGCTGGCTGGTCGTCCACTACTGGTACCTCGACCCGGACCGCGAGGAGGAGTCCTGGGGAGGCGAGGAGGACCCCGGCCCGTCGATCCACGTCGTCGTGTCCGACGAGGCGGTCCCGATGGCCTGAGCCGTTTGGGCGCGGGGGCGTGACCGGGAGATCATGGCCCTCTGACCGGAGGTTCCCGGCGCACGGGGCAGGGGGCCGGCCACCACTCACGAAGGGGTATGGGGGAATGCAGCGGTACGAGGAACCGGGCGGGCCCGGTAGGCACCATGGCGCGGACATCCAGCGGGATCGCCGGATCGGCGGGGTGGTGGTCTCCGGCGTGCTCGCCGGACTGCTCCTGCTCGTCGCGATCCCGCTGCTCATCGTGGGCGCCGTGGTCGGGTCCGACCTCCAGGTGGCGCTCTTGCTGGCCGGTGGCCTGCTGCTGGCGCTGGCGGTGGTCTGCGGGGTGCTCACGGTCATGCAGGCGCGCAGCGAGGACCTGGTGGAGGCCTCGCGGCTCGGCTCGTGGGTGCACCGCATCACCTACTACGGGTTCGTCGCGGTCGCCGTCGTCGCGGTCGCCGTCGGGGTCCTCGCCCGCCCGGACGGGTCCGGCTGATGGGGATGTACCCGCGCCGGCGCCGGCGGCGGGACGGCTCGGTCGTGCTGTACTCGTCCCGACGGAGCTGGGGCGGCGCCGTCGCTGCGACGGTGCTGGCCGTCGCGATGGCGCTCTTCGGCCTCCCGCTCCTCGTGCTCGGGATCATGCTGGACAACCCGGAGATCCGGTGGACCCTGCTGGGAATGGGCGTCTTCCTGGTCCTCCTGGCCGCCACCGCCGCGGTGTTCGCCGTGCAGCTCCACCGGCACCGGCGGGACGCCGACGCGACCGCCGCCCTGACCAAGCGCATGGGGGTGACGTTCGCGCTCATGGGCGTCGCGGTCGCCCTGCTCGTCGGTGTCGTCCTCGCCGTCCTGGGTCTCACCGGCGGACTCGCCTGATCCCGCGGCCATCGGGTCTACGCTGACCCTGCCCGTCCGTGACGCGGGAGGAGGGTGCCGTGCCCCGTCGGCCCGACCGGGTGGAGATCGACCTGCTGGGCGGGTTCGCCGTGCGGGTCGGTGGTCAGCCCGTGCCGGACGGCGCCTGGGCGCGTCGCCACCCGGCCGCCCTCGTCAAGCTGCTCGCCCTCAGCCCCGGCCACCGGCTGCACCGGGAGCAGGTGATCGACCTGTTGTGGCCCGAGGTCCCCGTCCCCGACGCCGCGCCGCGCCTGCACAAGGCGGCCCACTACGCACGCAGCGCCCTCGGCCTCGCCGACGGGGTGGTTCTCCGCGGGGAGCAGGTCCAGCTGCTTCCCGGCGCCGAGGTGGTCGTGGACGCCGACCGGTTCGAGCAGGCGGCCCAGGCGGCCCTGGCCGACGGCTCGGTGGCCGCGGCCGAGCGGGCGCTCGGCTGCTACCGCGGGGACCTGCTCCCCGCCGAGCCGTATGACGCGTGGGTCGGCTCCGCGCGGGACCGGCTCCGGACGCTCCGGCAGCGGCTGCTGCGGCAGGCGCAGCGGTGGACCGACCTGCTCCACGACGACCCGCTCGACGAGACCGCGCACCTGGAGGTCCTCAAGGGCCTGGTCAAGGCCGGGGAGCGGACCCTGGCGCTGCGGCACTACCAGCAGCTTGCCGAGACGTTCCGCGCCGAGCTGGGCGTCGACCCGCCGCCCGCGCTCCAGCGGATCCACCGCGGGCTCCTCGCCACGGCCGCCGCTGCGGCGGCGGCCGGGCCGGGCCCGGGCACCGGAGGAGCCGGACCGGAGGCCCGGGGCGACGGGACACCCCGTCGCGCCACCCGGATCCCGCCCCCGCTGCGGGGCCGCCTGGTCGGCCGGGACGCCGACCTGGCCGCGGTGGAGCAGCTGCTGACCGACTACCGGTGCGTGACGGTCTCCGGCCCGGGTGGGGCGGGCAAGTCGGCCCTGGTGCTGACGGTCGCCCACCGACTCGACGACCGGGGCGGTGAGGTGCTCGTGGCCGAGCTGGCCCCCGCCCGGGACGCCGCCGCCGTGCTCCGGACGGTCGCGGAGACGGCCGGGGTCGAGGGGTCCGCCGGCTGGGCTCGCTGGGCGACAGCGCCGCAGAGCTCTTCGTCGCACGGGCCCGCGCCGTCGTCGACCTCGACCTGTCGGCCAGCGACCCCCGGGTCGTCCACCTGTGCGAGCGGCTGGACGGGCTCCCCCTCGCCATCGAGCTGGCCGCGGCCCAGCTGCCGCACCTCAGTCTGGACGAGCTCGTCGCCCGGGTCGACGACCGGCTCCGCATCCTGGTGCGGGAGCGGCCCCGGGCCGGGCGGCGCCACTCCACGCTCGGGGCCGCGATCGAGGGCAGCTACCAGCTGCTCGACGACCCGGGCCGTCGCGTGTTCACGCGGCTCGGCGTCTTCCCCGCGGACTTCGACCTGTCGGCGGCCCAGGAGGTGGCGGCGGCCCCGGACGGTGCGACCACGGCGCTGGCCGTGCGCGACCTGGTGGCCAAGAGCCTGCTGGTCCACGAGCCCTCCCGCGGCCGCTACCGCTACCTGGAGACCATCCGGCTGTTCGCCCGGGAGGGGCTCGAGGCGTCCGGCGAGCTCGACGCGACGACCGAGCGGCTCCGTCGGCACGTCGTGGACCGGGCCGCGGGCGTGCCCCGCCACCGCCGGTGGCTGTCCTCGGCGGGCGCCGCGGACTCCCGCGCGGACATCGAGAACGTCCGCCTGGCGTTCCACGCCAGCCTGCGGCGCGGCGACCTCACCGGGGCGGTGGACGTCGCCCTCGGGCTCAGCACGCTGTGGCGCAACGCCATGTCCTTCGCCGAGGGCCTGGAGTGGGTGACCGCCCTCCGGGCGGCCAGGGGCCTCTCCGACGAGGACCGGATGTGGGTGGCGCTGCTGCGGGCCGACCTGGGCCTGGGCTCCGGCCGGCACCGCATCATGGGCGAGGCCGCCGCCGAGGCCCGCGAGCTCGCCGAGCGCCTGGGCCACCCGCAGGCCAGGCTCATCGCCGCGATGCACCAGTCCCTGCTCGACCCCGACCGACCGCGTGCTGCCGAGACCTTCCGGGTGCTGGCCGGGCAGGCGCGGGAGCTGGAGGAGCCCCAGCTGAAGCGGCTCCTGCTCGCCTTCCGCCTGGTCGCCCTCCTCCTCACCCGGGGCCGCACCGGCGTGCAGGAGGAGGTGGACGGCCTGGTCCGGCAGACCGACGCCAGCCACGACTACGACCGGTACATCTGCCTCTGGCTGGCCTGGGTGGCCGCGCTCATCGCCCGGGACGGGGCCCGGCTGCGCTCCCTCATGGACGCCCAGGTGGCGAACGTGCGGGCGACCGGGCTCCCGGAGAACTGGCTGATGACGTACTCCGAGGCGCTGACCCGGATCGGGGAGGGCACCGACTAGCTCGGCCAGCTGGCCGCCGCCCGCAGCCGCGCCGAGGCGGAGGGGCGGGCCGCCGAGGCCGAGTGCGTCCTCGCGCTCGCGTATGCCGCCGCCTGGGCCGGGGAGGTGGAGCGCGCGGCCGAGCTGGTCGGGGCCTGCCAGGACCTGCTGGCCCGCGACACGGCCGGCAACGTCACCATGGTCCTGGTCCGCGACCACGTGATCCGGCCGCTGCTCCCGCCGGGGGGCTTCGCGGCCGCCCTGGACCGGGGCGCCGGCCTCCCGCTGCCGGACCTGCTGGCGGCCCACGGCCTCTGACCAGCGAGGGAGGCGTCCGGGAACACCCTGACGGGGCGGGCTCCGTTGCTAGGCTGGCCGCACCTGGACGCGAGGGGAGACCGAGGGTGAGGACGACGCGACGCCGGGCCGTCCGTGTCTGCGTGGCCGCGGCCGTGGTGCTGCTCCTGGGAGCCTGCTCGGGGGACGACCCGGCGCCCCCGGTGCCGGACGGGCCGACGACCGACGAGGTGCCGGCTCCCCTCGAGCCGCTCCCGGTGGTGGACGAGACCCTCCTGCCGCCCTGGGCGCACGGCCTGCAGCGGGTGGTCGCCGTCGACGTGCCGCCGGACGGGGAGTGGCACCCCCTGACCCTGCCGGAGGGCACCGCCGAGCCGGCCGAGCTGGCCTGGGTCCTGGCCTGCGACCCGGACCGGCGGTCCGCGGGGGAGGTGCGTGAGGGCGGCGACGTCCAGCTGCGCACCGCGCCGGGGGACCCACCCACCCCGTTGTCCTGCCACCCGCGGGCCCCGTGGGACGGGGCGGTCCGCGGCGTGCTCTCGGGCCCGGGGGAGGGCGTCGAGCTGCGCACCTCCCACACCGGTCCGGACGAGGTGCCGGTGCGGGTCGGCATCTACCAGCCGGTCCCCTGGGAGGACTACCCGTTCGCGGAGTCGGCCGCCGCCCTGTTCGCCGAGGACCCGCGGTGGCTCGAGGACGGGGCCTCCCTGGACACCGCGACGGATGCGGTGGTCCGGGAGATCGCGCGGGTCACGGAGGCGGACCTCGCCGACGGCACGGCCACGGTGCCCGTGCCGTCCGCCCGCGACGTGGTGGTCCAGCTCCGCCTCGACGGCCCGGGTCGGGCCAGGCTGAGCCTGGCCGGTGAGCCCCTCACTCCCTGGGCGGGCGAGGAGGGCGGCGCGCAGCTGGTCCTGGCCGAGGACCGGGACGGCTGGCTGGCGAACTGGTCCGACGGCGCGGCGCACTGGGAGATGTCGCCGTTGTTCCGGGAGGTTCCGGCCGCGGAGTGGGGCCGGGCCGCCAGGGAGGAGGTGGAGCTGGTCGTGGAGTTCGAGACCCCGGGCGAGGGTCGGCTCACGCTCACCGTGCTGGAGGCGCTCGTCCCCGGGGAGTGAGCTAGCTAGCGGCCCACGCCGCCCATCCCCTCGGCAGCGCCCGCGATGTCCTCGAGGTCCTGCTCCATGACCTTGCGGGTGACCCTCGCCCCGAGCCGGCCGAACACCGCCCACAGCAGCTTCTGCACCCCGGAGGGGTCCGGCGTCTCGGCCCGGAACGTGTAGCGCAGCAGGGTCGAGCCGTCGGGCTGGGGCTCGAGCTCGAAGGTGGTGCGGTACTCCGCCCCGCCCGACGAGGCGGCCACCACCGTCCGCCGCAGCGGGTCGCTCTCGGCGACCCACATCTCCTCGGTCTCCTCCCTGCCCATCATCCGGCGGGTCTCCCGCCAGCGGGTGCCCACGGCATACGGGCCGTCGGTCATCCGCTCCACCCTGGTGACGTTGCGGAGCACCTCGGGGGCGCGGTCGAGGTCGGTCAGCACGGCCCACACCAGGTGCTGCGAGGCGTGGACGAGCCTGGTGAGCGTGAGGGTGTGGCCGGCCATGGCGTCTCCTGGGGACGGGGGTACCCGCGATCCTAGGCCGCGGTCAGGACAGCCGCCGCGCCATGGCGGGGTCCGGGTCGCCGAAGCGGTCCGGGGCGAGCACGGCGGCCAGCGCCTCGGTGCCGTCCACCACCCGCGGGCCGGGGCGGGCGAAGGAGGCGTTGGCGTCGACCGCCCACACCCGGGGAGCCCGGTCGCCCCGCTCCGCCAGGAGGCGACCGAGGGGGCCGTCGCCGAGCAGGGCCCGGCCGAGCTCGACCGACTCCGCCAGGCCGTAGCCGCACGGCGCCACCACGACGACGTCGGGGGCGGCGTCCCGGACGGCCTCCCAGGTGGTCGTCACCGACGTCTCACCCGCGGTGCCCAGCACGCAGTCGCCGCCGGCCAGCGTGACCATCTCCGGCACCCAGTGACCGGGGGCGAACGGCGGGTCGGTCCACTCGAGGACGACGACCCGCGGCGCGTCCGGCCCGGGGGAGCCGGGGAGCCGGTGCAGCCTCCGCCGCAGCCCGGCGACCAGGCGCTCCGCCTCGTCGCGGTGCCCGGTGACCCGGCCCAGGTCGAGGATGCCGTCGAGGATCTCCGCCACCGTGTGCGGGTCGCTGGTGTGCACCCGGGCGCGGCAGCCGAGGTACTCCAGCGCGTCCTCCACCTCGGTGACGTCCACCGCGCAGACCGCGCACAGGTCCTGGGTGACCACGAGGTCCGCGTCCAGGCCGGCGAGGGCGCCGCGGTCCAGGTGGTACAGGTCCTCCCCGGCCGCCAGTCGCTCCCGGACGGCCGCATCGATCTCGGCCGGGGACAGCGGCCGCCCGTCCTCGCGACGCGGCAGCGCGCTGGTGGAGACGATGGTCCGCTGCCGGGCCTCCGGTGGGGCGTCGCACTCGAAGGTCACGCCGACCACCTCGTCCCCGGCGCCGATCGCGAACAGCGTCTCGGTCGCGGACGGGAGCAGGGAGACGATGCGCACGGGTCAGCCGGTCCCGGTCCCGGTCGCGGTGGCCTCGGCCTCGAGCTCCTCGAAGTCGACCCCGAGCACGAGGTCGATCTCGGCGGTGGTGCGGGTGTCCGGCACCAGCTCGGCCTGCGGGACCGCCGTCTGCAGGAGGCGGGCCCCGGCCTGGCCCTCGGGGCCGAAGTAGATGGCGGCCGTCTGCGGCTCGCGCCCCTCCCGGTCGTTGTCCACGGCGTCCACCGTGTACCCGAGGGCACGCAGCGCGTCGGCGGTGCGCCCTGCGAGGCCGGCCCGCTCGGTCGCGTTGTAGACGTTGACGATGACGTCCGCCGGCTGCAGCTGCGGCGCGGCGGTCGTGGTCGCCGCGGCGTCGCCGGTGTCCTCGTCCGCACCGGGGATCCAGCCGCGGTAGTAGGCGACGGCGTACAGGAACACCACGAGCAGCAGGGCCACCAGCCCGGTCAGCACCAGGGCGGTGCGGCGACGACGGCGCCGGGCCGCGGTCGACATGCCGGCGGTGCGGACGTAACCCACGGACTCACTCCTCGCTGGCGGGTGGCTCCGGTGCGCCCGCCCCCGGCTCGAGGGCGCGGGCGTCTCCGGTCACCGCACGCTACCGGGGTGACCGGCGTCGAGGTCCAGGACACGCCCGTGCACGAACGGGCGCTGGGCGAGGGCGGCGCGCAGGGCCCGGTGCAGGCCGTCCTCGAGGTACAGCTCACCCTTCCACTGCACGACGTGGCAGAAGATGTCGCCGTAGAAGGTCGAGTCGGGGCTGAGGAGGTGCTGCAGGTCCAGGGTCGACTTGGTCGTCGTCAGCTCGTCCAGCCGCAGCATGCGCGGGGGCAGGTGCGCCCAGTCCCGCGGATCGTCGAGTCCGTGGGGCGGATAGGGACGGCCGTCCCCTACGGCCTTGAAGATCATGCGTCCCAGTGTAGGAGGGACGCCTTTGTCACTAGAGTCGGCGCCGTGAGCAGCGACGCCGCGTCCCAACTGGACGCCATCCGCCAGGGTTACGCCTTCGAGGGCCCGCACATCGTCCTCGGCGCCGCGGTGGACGGGGGTGAGGTCGTCCCGGACGCCGTCGTCCGCCTGCCGCTCGGGCAGATGAACCGGCACGGCCTGGTCGCCGGCGCCACCGGCACCGGGAAGACGGTGACGCTCCAGCTCATGGCCGAGCAGCTCTCCGCCGCCGGGGTCCCGGTCTTCCTCGCCGACGTCAAGGGCGACCTGTCCGGGCTGGCCACCCCCAGCCCGGGCAACGACAAGATCACGTCGCGTATGTCGGGGCTCGGCCAGGAGTGGGTCCCCACCGGCTACCCGGTGGAGTTCCTGTCGCTGGGCGGCCACGGGACCGGGGTGCCGGTGCGCGCCACGGTCACCGCGTTCGGGCCGGTGCTGCTGTCGAAGGTGCTGGGGCTCAACGACACCCAGGAGTCCAGCTTGGGCCTGGTCTTCCACTACGCCGACAAGCGCGGCCTGCCGCTGCTGGACCTCAAGGACCTGCGCGCGGTCATCCAGCACCTGGTCTCGGACGAGGGTCAGGAGGACCTCAAGGGGCTCGGCGGGCTGTCCCGCTCGACGGCCGGGGTGATCCTGCGCCAGCTCATCACCTTCGCCGACCAGGGCGCGGAGGACTTCTTCGGCGAGCCGGAGTTCGACGCCGCCGACCTGATCCGCACCACCGAGGACGGCCGGGGCGTCATCACCTGCCTCGAGCTCCCGGCGGTCCGGGACAAGCCGGTCCTCTTCTCCACCTTCCTCATGTGGCTGCTGGCCGAGCTGTTCCAGGACCTGCCCGAGGTCGGCGACCCGGACAAGCCCAAGCTGGTCTTCTTCTTCGACGAGGCGCACCTGCTGTTCCGCGACGCCTCCAAGGCGTTCCTCACCGCGGTGGAGCAGGCCGTGCGGCTGATCCGGTCCAAGGGCGTCGGCGTCTTCTTCGTCACCCAGACCCCCAAGGACGTCCCGGAGGGGGTGCTGGCCCAGCTCGGCAACCGGGTGCAGCACGCCCTGCGGGCGTTCACCCCCGAGGACGCCAAGGCCCTCAAGGCCACCGTGAGCACCTACCCCACCAGCGGGTACGACCTGGCTCAGGTGCTCACCCAGCTCGGCACCGGTGAGGCGGTCGTGACCGTGCTGTCCGAGCGCGGTGCCCCCACACCGGTCGCGTGGACCATGCTCCGCGCGCCCCAGTCGCTCATGGGCGCCTCGGAGGCCTCGCTCGTGGAGGCGGCGGTCGCGAGCTCGACGCTGCGCCCCAAGTACGCCGAGCTGCTGGACCGCGACTCGGCATACGAGCGACTCACCGCCCGTCTCGACCAGCCGGAGGAGTCCGCGGCCGCCGGGCCCACCGACGCCGAGCTGGAGCGCGCCGCGCGCGACGGCGCCTGGCCGGAACCGGCAAAGGAGCCGGCCCCGCGGCGGGCCGAGCCGGAGGAGGAGTCGCTCCTGGAGAAGGTGGTGGAGTCCCCCGCGTTCCGGTCCATGCTGAGGTCGGCCGGCACCGTGATCGGGCGCGAGATCACGCGGAGCATCTTCGGCACGGCGAAGCGGCGCCGCTGACCGGGGTTTCCCGGAGACGGGAGCGGCCCGGCACCCCGTGGGGCGCCGGGCCGGCTCGCTGCGGAGGATGCGGGATTTGAACCCGCGAGGGGTTTCATCCCCAACACGATTTCCAATCGTGCGCACTAGGCCGCTATGCGAATCCTCCGCCGGAAAGGGTACTGACAGGCGCACGTGTCCCCCAAATCGGGCCGTTGTCCCGAGGGACTCCGAGGGGTCCCACCCCGGGGCCGGAGGGGGATCCCTGCCCGGGGCACTACACTGGTGCCCGACCCCCCGTGCGGTGGTACCTCACTGAACTCCCCCAGGGCAGGAATGCAGCAAGGGCAGGTGAGCTCTTCCAGGTGCGCGGGGGGTCCTCTACATCGACCCGCGCCCGCCCGGTATCCGGTGGCGGCGGGAGCCCTCCCTAGTCAGGGGCCACGTCGGTGGCCTACTGTCACATAGCGCACTTTGCTCTGATGGGGAGAGACTCGTGAGGACGTCCAGAGGGAGCGGTGGCGCCGGACGACGGCGTCGCCGGGGGACGGCTGCCCTCGCCACCGCGGCGCTGCTCGGCGCCGTGTTCTCGCCGCAGGCCGTCGTCGCCCAGCAGGACGACGAGGAGACCCTGGGCACCGCCCGGGAGCACGGCATCACCGTGGCGGCCGAGGCGAAGCTCCAGGACGACGTCATCTCCGGTGCGGTCCCCGCGGCCGACGCCTACTTCCTCCAGCTACGCGCCCGGCCGGCGGTCGCCGGCGGGGACGAGGCCGTGGTCGCGGCCCAGCAGGTCGAGGTGCTCCGGCAGGCCCGGCGGGCCGGGGCCGACCTCGAGGTGCGGCACACCTTCGACTCCGTCTGGAACGGCATCGCCGTCGAGGCCGAGCGGGCCGACGTCATCCTGGCCGCCCGGTCCGCGGACGTCGTCGCGGTCTACCCCGTCTACCTGATCGAGGGTCCGGAGCGCCTCGAGGAGGCCAAGGAGCCGCACGTGCAGTCGGCGACCCGGATGACCGGGGTCAACCGGGTCCACCGGACCCTCGAGATCACCGGAGAGGGCCGGAAGATCGGGATCATCGACACGGGCGTGGACGTCGACCACCCCGACCTCGGCGGCAGCGGGGAGCCGGGCAACGGCGTCAGCAGCCCGTGGCGCAACGACAAGGTGCAGTACGGCCGGGACTTCGTCGGCGACGCCTACAACCCCGACCCGCGCGCCTCGGACTACGACCCCGTGCCGCGGCCGGACGGCAACCCCGACGACTGCAACGGGCACGGCACCCACGTGGCCGGGATCGCCGCGGCGGACGGTGACCCGCAACAGGACGGCGTCCGCGGCGTCGCCCCCGACGCGGTGATCGGTGCCTACCGGGTCTTCGGGTGCGAGGGGTCGACCACCGCCGACATCATGCTGGCCGCCATGGAGGCGGCCTACGACGACGGCATGGACGTCGTCAACATCTCCATCGGCGCCCCGTTCACCGCCTGGCCCCAGTACCCGACGGCCGCCGCGGCCGACGCCATGGTCGACGCCGGCATCAGCGTCGTCGCCTCGATCGGCAACAACGGCGCCAACGGGCTGTTCTCGGCCAGCGCGCCGGGCGTCGGCGAGAAGGTCATCGGGGTCGCCTCGTTCGACAACGTCATGGTGACGGTCAGCGCGATCAAGGTGGGCGAGGAGGAGACCGAGGTCGGCTACGTCCGGGCGGGCGGCGCCCCGGCCGCGCCCCGGGTCGGGACCGCCACGCTGAGCCGGCTCGGGGCCCCGGGCACCGTCGGCGCGCGGGGGTGCACCGCCTCCGGTGGCATCTCCGCCGACCTCACCGACACCGTGGTCCTGATCGAGCGCGGTGACTGCGGCTTCCACGAGAAGGCCGCCAACGCGCAGGCAGCCGGCGCGGACGCCGTCATCCTGTACAACAACCAGCCCGGCCTGGTCAGCCCCTCGGTCACACCCCCCACCGCTGACGACGCCGAGATCACCATCCCCGTCGTCATGGTGCAGCAGTCCGACGGCCGCAGGATCAGCCAGCTCATCGGCTCCGGCGACCGCGCCCTGACCTGGACGGCCGGCACCGTGACCATGCCGGGACCGAACGGCGGCCTGGTGTCCTCGTTCAGCTCCTACGGCCTGACCGCCGAGCTCGACATCAAGCCCGACCTCGGCGCACCCGGGGGCAACATCCTCTCGACCTTCCCGGTGGAGCGCGGCTCCTACGGCACCAACTCCGGCACCTCGATGGCTGCGCCCCACGTCGCGGGCGCCGTCGCCCTGCTGCAGGAGGCGCGCCCCGACCTCACGCCCGGCCAGATCCGCGACGTCCTGCAGAACAGCGCCGACCCCGCGCTCTGGTCGCTCAACACGTCATACGGGCTCCTCGAGGGGGTGTTCCGGCAGGGTGCCGGGCTCATCGACGTCGACGCCGCCATCGAGGCCACGACGCTGATCACCCCGGGCAAGCTCCCGCTCGGCGAGACCGGTGACGGACCCCACGCCGTCACCCTCCGGGTCACCAACAACGGCAGCGAGCCGGTCACCTACACCGTGCGCAACAACGCCGAGACGGTGGCCGCGGGTGGCCAGACCACCAACCCCACGTTCGCGACCGCCCGCGCAGAGATGTCGGGCCCCTCCGAGGTCACGGTGGAGCCCGGGGCGACCGCCACGGTCCGGCTCGAGATCACCCCGCCCGCCCGGGCCGGCTACCTCTACAGCGGCTGGATCGAGTTCGTGCCCGAGGGTCAGGGCGCCCCGCTGCGGGTTCCGTATGCCGGGTACGCCGGTGACTACCAGGAGGTCCGGATGCTGACCCCGGGCAGCGTGGGCGTGGACCTTCCGGTCCTCGCCCAGCTGACCGACTGCGACCGGGTCGTCGACGGCCGCTGCGCCGCCGGCGGCAGCTACCGGACGTACCCCGAGACCGGCCCCGGTGACGTGCCCGTCTACACGCTGGTCGATGGTGACATCCCCACGGTCCTCGCGCACCTGCGGCACCAGGTCCGTGCCCTGAGCGTCACGGCATACCGGGCCAACCCGGACGGCTCCCGGGGCGAGCGGGTCGGGGTCGTCGAGGCCCTGGAGTACCTCCCGCGCTCGGCCACCGGGACCACGGTCATGACGTTCTCCTGGGACGGCCGGTGGCAGGGCGAGATCGTGCCGGACGGCAGGTACCTGCTCGAGGTGACCGCCCTGAAGCCGCTGGGCGACCTCGCGGACGCCGACCATATCGAGACCTGGCAGAGCCCGCCGTTCACCATCAGCAGCGAGGTCGAGCTGTTCTCACCGACGGTGAACCGGCTGGGCGGCGCCGACCGCTACGGCACGGCGGCTCGGGTCGCGAACCGGTACGCCCCCGGGGTGGAGGTGGCGTACGTCGCCGCGGGAGAGGACTTCCCGGACGCCCTTGCCGGAGCCGCCCTGGCCGGGTCGCAGGACGCCCCGGTACTCCTGGTGCGCCGCGCGGGGATCCCCCACGAGACGGCGGCCGAGCTGCAGCGGCTGCAGCCGAAGCGGATCGTGGTGCTCGGCGGTGCCAGCGTCGTGTCGGAGGGCGTCCTGGCCCAGCTGCGCGGCTACACCCAGGGACAGGTGACCCGGATCGCCGGGGAGAACCGGTTCCAGACCGCGGCCCTGGTCGCAGCCGAGTTCGGGCCCAGGGTCGACACGGTCTTCGTCGCCGACGGCAACACCTTCCCCGACGCCCTGGCTGCTGCGGCCCGCGGCGGCGCGGTGGGCAGCCCGGTGCTGCTCGTGCGGCCCGACCACGTGCCCGCGGTCACCCGCCAGGCGCTGGAGTCCCTGCAGCCGGACCAGGTTGTCGTGCTCGGTGGCCCCAAGGCGGTGACCCCGTCGGTGGCCGAGGAGCTGAAGGCCTACGGCAAGGTCATCCGCGTCGCCGGGGACACCCGGTACGAGACCGCCGCAGCGGTCGCCGGCTACTTCGGCGCCAACCTCGACGCGGTCTACGTCGCCACCGGGGAGTCCTTCCCCGACGCACTGGCCGGCGCCGCCCGGGCAGGGCACCAGAAGGTCCCCGTACTGCTGGTCCCCGGCACCTCGGTGCCGGCGGCGACCCGGGCCGAGATCGAGCGGATCAAGCCGCGCGAGGTCGTCGTCCTCGGCGGCCCCGGCGTGGTGTCCGAGGACGTCCTGGACGAGATCGCGGCGATGACCTTCCGCCGGTGACGTAGCCCCGACCGGGTCCGTGCCGTCAGGCGCTCACCTGGGGCGCGCTCGCGGTCAGGCGGAAGCCCGAACGATGTACCGCCACGGCCACCCGGGGGCCGCCGGCGTCGCGGACCTTGCGGCGCAGCCTGCTCAGGTGCGGGTCGAGGGCTCCGTCCGCGTTGCGGATCTTTGCCGCGTAGGCGAGTTCGACCCGGGAGTGGACCCGGTGCGGCGCCGAGGCCATCGTGGCGAGCAGGTCGAACTCGACCCGGGTCAACGACAGCTCCTGCTGCCCGACCCAGGCGCGACGCCCGATCAGGTCCACCATGATCCCGTCGTGCACCAGGGGTCGGACCAGGGCCGTGTCCCGGGGATGGGACCGCCGTCGGCACAGGACCTCCAGACGTGCCGTGAAGACCTCGGGGAAGAACGGGGCCCAGACGACCTCGTCCGCCCCGGCGCGGAGCAGTCTGGCCTCGGCTGCCGCGTCGAAGCCGCCCTGCGCGATCGCCAGCAGCAGTGGTGGGGCGTTGAGGGCCACAAGTCGGCGGCAGATCGCCTCCGCCTCGGCGTCCGGGTGGGCGACCTCCGCCACCACCACGGCCGCCGGGTTGCCGCGCAGCTCGTGGAAGAGCTCTCGCACGGTCAGGACCGACGTGGTCGTGTGCCCGGCGTCGGCCAGGCAGGCATGGAGCACCGCGCCCACGAAATCGTCCTGGGCCAGGAGCAGAACAGATGCCATCGGGATCCCCTCACGGGTGGGGAAGCGAATCGTTACCGAACCTATATGTCGCGACAACCGTTTCGCAAGAAGGTCAAGCCAAGGTAAAGAACAGGAAAAGCCTGGTCCATCGGGTTTTGCGCCGGTATGCCCCAGAGGGAGGGGTATGCGCCACGGCGCGTCGCATGAGGGAGGAACCAATGGACAAAGCGCGCCGGTCTCAGGGCCGCCTGGATTCAGGACGCTCGAAGACGTGGGTGGCCCTGGTCCTGGCCCTGGCCTGGATCTTCTCGTGGTTCGGGGTGATCGCCCCGGCCACGGCCGACAGCTCGGGGGATGTTGTGGCGTCCACGGCCGGTCCGCCGGCGTCGGAGCCCGATCCGCAGCCCGCGCCTGCTCCCGCTCCTGAGCCCGAGCCCGAGCCCGAACCTGAGCCGGCCCCGGCACCCGAGCCCCAGCCAGCACCGGAGCCCCAGCCCGCCGTCCAGCCCGCCCCGGTCACGCAGCGGCAGGCCGTATCCGGCCCTGTCGTCCAGGACGACAAGGGCAAGGACGACGACGACAAGGGCAAGGACGACGACGACAAGGGCAAGGACGACGACGACAAGGGCAAGGACGACGACAAGGGCAAGGACGACGACGACAAGGGCAAGGACGACGACGACAAGGACAAGGACAAGGGCTTCAAGCACCCGAAGATCTCCAAGACCGCCACGACGAAGAAAGAGGTCACCTACACCTGGGAGATCGACAAGGACGTCGACAAGGAGAAGGTTTGGTACACCGAGGGTGAGGACCCTCCGACCGTGACCTACAAGGTCACCGTGTCCCCCAAGGGCAAGGTCGAGTCCGGGTGGCTCGTCGTCGGCGAGATCTCGCTGGAGAACCCCAACAAGAAGGCGATCACCGGCAAACTGACCGACCACATCGTCGGCGGTCCGGAGTGCACGGTGCAGGGCGGCGGGAAGGTCACGCTGCCGAAGGGCACGACCACCTTCCCCTACACCTGCTACTTCGCGACGAAGCCGGCCAGTCACGGCGTCAACAAGGCGACCTTCAGCTACAAGGGCAAGCACGGCTGGCAGACCATCGAGGCCAGCGCCGACTTCGACTTCAAGCACGCCGACGAGACGACGACGAACAAGACGGTCCACGTCGTCGACTCGCGCTACACCCCGGCCGAGCCCTGGACCGTGACCTGGCCGAACAAGGGCGTCTTCGTCTACCAGATGCAGCTGACCCCGGGCGGCAAGCACAAGGACGACGACAAGTGCCAAGAGATCGAGAACGTCGCCAAGATCGCCGAGACCAAGCAGCGGGACGACGAGGACGTCAACGTCTGCCGGCACAAGCCGACGAAGACGACCACGACCACGACCACGTCGACCACGCCGCCGACGGAGACCACGACCACCACGTCGCCGCCGACGGAGACGACGACCACGACGACCACGCCGCCGACGGAGACCACGACCACGACGACGACGTCCCCGCCGACGGAGACCACGACCACGACGACCACGCCGCCGACGGAGACGACCACGACCACCACGTCGCCGCCGACGGAGACGACGACCACGACGACCACGCCGCCGACGGAGACCACGACGACGACGGTCCCGCCGGGCCCGCCGACCGAGACGACCACCACGACCGGCCCGGGCCCGCAGACGGAGACGACCACCACGACCACCCCCGCGGGCCCGCCGGAGCCGCCTGGGCCGCCCAGCCAGCCGCCTGGGCCGCCCAGCCAGCCGCCGGAGCCGCCGAGCCAGCCGGAGCTGCCCCGCACCGGGTCGGACGTCTGGTTCGCGATGATCCTGGGCCTGACGCTCCTCGCGGGCGGTGCCGGTCTGGTGATCCGGAGCACGCGCAGCGAGAGCTGACGCCCACAGACGCCACCGGGTGGTCGGGGAGCGGACACTCCGACCACCCGGTGGTTCCGCGTCGTGTCAGGGGCGGAGCATCACCTTGATGGCGCGGCGCTCGTCCATGGCGGTGTACGCGTCGGCCACCTGCTCCAGCGGCAGGGTGAGGTCGAACACGCGCCCGGGGTCGATGGCCCCGGCGAGCACCTCGTCCCGCAGCCGCTCGAGGTAGCGGCGGACCGGCGCCACACCGCCGGCCAACGAGACGTTGTCGCCGAACATCTCCCGCACCGGCACCTCCACCCCGTGGGGCACCCCGACGAAGCCGACGCGGCCCCCGGGACGTGCGCACCCGAAGGCCTGCGTCATCGCGTCGCCGGTCCCGACGCACTCCAGCACGGCGTCGGCGCCCCGGCCGCCGGTGAGCTCCAGCACCGCGGCGACACCCTCAGCGCCGCGCTCGGCCACGACGTCCGTGGCGCCGAACGCGACGGCGACCTGTTGGCGCGGAGCGTGCCGCGACATCGCGATGACCCGCTCGGCCCCCTGGCGCGAGGCGGCGAGCACGGCGCACAGGCCGACGGCCCCGTCCCCGACGACCACCACGGTGTCCCCCGGCGCGACCCGCGCGCTCACCGCGGCGTGCCAGCCGGTGCCCATGACGTCCGACAGCGTCAGCAGCGACGGCAGCAGTGCCTCGTCCGGCGGTCCCGGCACGGTGACGAGGGTGCCGTCGGCGAACGGGACCCGGACGTACTCGCCCTGGCCCCCGTCGACGAGGTTCCCGTCGGGGTCGGTGCCGCCCCAGCCGCCGCCCTGCCGGCACGACGTCTGCACCCCGTCCCGGCAGCGGTCACAGGTGTTGTCCGCCCAGACGAAGGGGGCGATGACGAAGTCGCCGGGGCGGACCGAGCCCACCCCGGGGCCGACCTCCTCCACGACGCCGACGAACTCGTGCCCGATGCGGCGCGGCCGGCTGACCCGGCTGACGCCCCGGTAGGGCCACAGGTCGGACCCGCAGACGCAGCTGGCGGTCACCCGGACGACCGCGTCGGTCGGGCGCTGGATGACGGGATCGGGGACGTCCTCGAGTCGGACGTCGCCGGGTGCGTGGAGGACCGTGGCTCGCATGGCCGCCATTCTGCAGGCCCACGTCTGCCGCGCCGGTGGCAGGATGACCCCAGCATCCGTGCGGACGAGAGGACCCAGATGACGTTCCACGTCGGATCCGAGGTGGGCCGGCTGCGGCAGGTGATCGTCCACCGTCCCGGCCTGGAGATGCACCGGCTGACGCCCGACAACCGGGCGCGCTACCTGTTCGACGAGATCCTGTGGGTGGAACGCGCCCAGGAGGAGCACGACGAGTTCGTCGCCGCGATGCGCCGGCACGGGGTGACGGTGCACTACTTCGCCGAGCTGCTGGAGCAGACCCTGGCGGTGCCCGAGGCCCGCAAGCACGTGCTCGACCAGTCCCTCGACGAGCGGCACATGGGCCCGCTGGCGGCCGAGCAGCTCCGTGCCATGTTCGACGGCATGGACGACCACGAGCTGGCGACCTACCTCATCGGCGGCATCACCAAGGCCGAGGTGCTGGAGCGCATCAGCGACACCCGCTCGGTCGTCATCGCCCAGCTCGGCGAGCACGAGTCGCTGCTGGCGCCGTTGCCCAACCACCTGTTCACCCGGGACACCTCCGCGTGGCTCTACGACGGGGTGGCGGTGAACTCGATGCACCGGAAGGCACGACGCCGCGAGACGGTGCACTACGAGGCGATCTACCGCTACCACCCCCTGTTCGCCGGGGCGGACTTCCGCAGCTGGTCCGAGGGCGTGGACGCCGGGCCCGCGGCGGCCGAGGGCGGTGACATCTTCGTGCCGGGCAACGGCACGGTGCTCATCGGGCTCAGCGAGCGGACCACTCCCCAGGGCGTCGAGCGCCTCTGCCAGCGGCTGCTGCCCTCGGAGCACGTGCGTCAGGTGGTCGTCCTCGACATGCCCAAGGCCCGGGCGTTCATGCACCTGGACACGGTGATGACGATGGTCGACCCGGAGACCGTGCTGCGCTACGTCGGCCTGCCGCAGCTGCGCTCCTGGACCATCAGCGCCGGCGACACCGGGCCGGACGGGTCGGTGGACCTGGTCGTGGAGGAGCACCCGGCCGAGGAGATGGACCGGGTCATCGCCCGCGCGCTGGGCGTCGACCGGCTGCGGGTGCTCACCCCCATCCAGGAGCCCCGCGCCGCTGCCCGGGAGCAGTGGGACGACGGCTGCAACCTGCTGGCCCTCGAGCCGGGGGTGGTGCTGGCCTACCAGCGCAACACGCTGACCAACGCGTTCCTGCGCGAGCAGGGGGTGGAGGTCATCGAGTTCCCCGGGAGCGAGCTCGGCCGGGGGCGGGGCGGCCCGCGCTGCATGTCCTGCCCGCTCGAGCGGGACCCGGTCGGGGGCTGAGGTGCCGCCGCGTCGACGGGTCGCCGTGGACGCCGGGGAGCAGGCGCTGGCCGTATGGCGTGAGCTCGGCCCCGCGGGCAGCCCCCGGGAGGTCGTCGCCACGGCGGTGCGCTACACGCTCGAGGAGCTGGCCCACCGGGCCCCGGGCCGCTCCGTGGAGGTGCGGGTGCCGCCCTATGGCGCGGTCCAGTGCGTGGAGGGCCCGCGCCACACCCGGGGGACCCCGCCCAACGTCGTCGAGAGCGACCCGGTGACCTGGCTGTCCCTGGCCACCGGGGAGACGTCCTGGACCGAGGCGTCCGAGGCCGGGGCGGTCCGGGCCAGCGGGCTCCGGGCCGACCTCAGCGCCTACCTGCCCCTCGTCTGACGCCGGGCGCCGGAGCCGGCTCAGTCGTCCTGCGGCAGGGGGAAGACGTCGAAGTACACCCGCACCCGGCGCTCGCCCTCGGTGTCGCCGCTCGCGTGGCGGGCCCTGGCACGCTCGGTGTGTTCGTGGATGAGCGTCATCACCTCGTGGGCCAGGCAGCGGCGCCCTGATGAACATGGCCTCCACCGCCTACTTCGCCGTGTTCGTGCTCTGGGTCGTCGGTGACGGGTCCGCGGTCGGGCTCGCCCCGGAGACCTACCCGCTGCTGCTGGCGCTCCTGGCGGTCGGTGCCGTGGCCGGGTCGCTCTCCGTCGAGCGGGTCCAGCGCCACGTCGCCGACGTGCCGCTGATGCTGGGTTGCTGGTGGTTCAACACCCTGGTGCTCCTCGTCCCGGTGCTGGCTCCCGGTCCCCTGGCGATCGGTGCCGCGATGCTCGTCCTCGGCTGGACCAACACGGTCGGCAACATCCTCAGCCGCACCCTCCGCCAGCGGCCGGTTCCCACCGGGATGCTGGGGCGGATCGGCGGCGCCAGCAGCACGGTCGGCTACGGCCTGATGCCGCTGGGCGCCCTCCTCGGCGGCCTGGTGGGGGAGACGTGGGGGCTGCCCACCGTGTTCGTCGGTGCCACCGCCATCTCCCTGCTGGCCCTGCTGTACCCGGCGACCCGCATCTCCCAGCGCCTGGTCGACGACCACGAGCTGGTCCTGGCCACCTCCTGACCACACCCCGTACCACCAACCGAGAAAGACACCCACGATGCAGACCACCTACTTCCCGCTCAACCCGGCGCTGACCCTTCCCCGCCCGGACCGGGGGCGTGCGGTGCGCCGCCGCCGGCTGACGTACCGTGAGATGCGTGAGCGACGAGCAGGAGCCGCGTGAGGACCGGACGCACCTGGTCCGCAGGGAGGAGCCGGTGCGCTACTCCCGGCGACCCCGGATGGTCCCGTTCCTGGTCACCGGCGGGGTGCTGGGGTTCCTGGCCGGGGTCGCGCTGATGGTCCTCGGCCCCGAGTCCGACAGCGCCGGGGCCGGTCAGGAGTTCGTCCTCCTCGGTTCGACCGGCGCCCTCCTCGGCGGTCTGCTCGCGGCGATCGTCTTCCTGGCCGTCGAGCGACGCAGCCGGTGACCGCTGTGGGAGACTGACCACGTGGCGCGCGGCGACGGACGGCTCTCCCACGACCTGCTCCCCGACGAGAAGGGCCCCCAGGACGCCTGTGGTGTCTTCGGCGTCTGGGCCCCGGGGGAGGAGGTCGCCAAGCTCACCTACTTCGGGCTGTACGCCCTGCAGCACCGCGGCCAGGAGGCGGCCGGGATCGCGGCCAGCGACGGCCACTCCCTGCTCGTCTACAAGGACATCGGCCTGGTGGCCCAGGTGTTCGACGAGTCGAGCCTGGCGTCGCTGCGCGGGCACCTGGCGATCGGGCACTGTCGCTACTCCACGACCGGCCGCAACAGCTGGGAGAACGCCCAGCCCACGCTCGGCGGTACCTCCGGCGGGACCCTCGCCCTGGCGCACAACGGCAACCTCATCAACAGTGCCGAGCTGCGCGACCACCTGGCCCAGCTGCACGGGGGCGACCTGCGCAGCGCTCCCGGCGAGCTCCGCCGCGGCAACACCACCGACACCGCCCTGGTCACCGGCCTGCTGACGGCCGACCCGGACCGCACCGTCGAGGCCGCCGCCCTGGAGGTGCTGCCGATGCTGCGCGGCGCCTTCTCCTTCGTGTTCTGTGACGAGCACACCCTGTATGCCGCCCGCGACCCGCAGGGGGTCCGTCCCCTGGTCCTGGGCCGCCTGGAGCGCGGGTGGGTGGTCGCCTCCGAGACGGCCGCCCTGGACATCGTCGGCGCCAGCCTGGTCCGCGAGGTCGAGCCGGGGGAGCTGCTCGCGATCGACGAGCACGGGCTGCGCAGCCAGCGGTTCGCGCCCGCCGACCGCAAGGGCTGCGTGTTCGAGTACGTCTACCTGGCCCGCCCCGACACCGTGCTCAACGGCCGGGAGGTCTACCAGGCGCGGGTGGAGATGGGCCGGCAGCTGGCCCGGGAGCACCCGGTCGAGGCCGACCTGGTCATGCCGACCCCGGAGTCGGGCACCCCGGCGGCGATCGGCTACGCCGAGGAGTCCGGCATCCCCTACGGCCAGGGCCTGGTGAAGAACGCCTACGTCGGTCGCACCTTCATCGCCCCCAGCCAGACCATCCGGCAGCTCGGCATCCGGCTCAAGCTCAACCCGCTGCGGGACGTCATCCGCGGCAAGCGCCTCGTCGTGGTGGACGACTCGATCGTGCGCGGCAACACCCAGCGGGCGCTGGTGCGCATGCTCCGGGAGGCCGGTGCCGCCGAGGTCCACGTGCGGATCAGCTCCCCGCCGGTCCGCTGGCCCTGCTTCTACGGCATCGACTTCGCCACCCGCGCCGAGCTCATCGCCAACGGCCTAGACGTCGCGTCGATCTGCAGCTCCATCGGCGCCGACTCGCTGGGCTACATCAGCACCGAGGGCATGGTCGCGGCCACCGGCCAGCGCCCGGACAGCCTGTGCACGGCCTGCTTCACCGGCAGCTACCCGATCCCGCTGCCGGAGGAGGACCGGCTGGGCAAGGACGTCCTGGAGCTGGAGTTCGCCGCCGGGACCGACCGGTGACCAGGGCAGGGGACGGCGGGGGGATCACCTACGCCGCGGCGGGCGTCGACGTCGAGGCGGGTGACCGTGCCGTGGAGCTGATGAAGGCCGCGGTCCGGCGCGCCCAGCGGCCGGAGGTCCTCGGCGGGCTGGGCGGCTTCGCCGGGCTCTTCGACGCCTCGGCGCTGCGGGGGATGGAGCACCCGGTGCTGGCCACGAGCACCGACGGGGTCGGCACCAAGGTGGCGATCGCCCGGGCGATGGACGTCCACGACACGATCGGGATCGACCTCGTCGGGATGGTCGTCGACGACATCGTCGTGTGCGGCGCCGAGCCGCTGTTCATGACCGACTACATCGCCTGCGGCAAGGTCGTGCCGGAGCGCATCGCCGCCGTGGTCAGCGGCGTCGCGGCCGGCTGCGAGCAGGCCGGCGTCGCCCTCGTCGGGGGCGAGACCGCCGAGCACCCGGGTCTGCTCGGCCCGGACGAGTACGACCTGGCCGGGGCCGCGACCGGGGTCGTGGAACGCGACCGTCTGCTCGGGCCCGGCCGGGTCCGGCCGGGGGACGTGGCGGTCGCGCTGGCCTCCTCCGGGCTGCACTCCAACGGCTACTCTCTCGTGCGCCGCGTCGTCGCCGAGGCCGGCTGGGCCTGGGACCGGGAGGTCCCGGAGCTGGGCCGCACCCTGGGTGAGGAGGTGCTCGAGCCGACCCGCATCTACACCCGGCTGCTCCTCGGGCTCATCGAGGAGGCCGAGGTACACGCGCTCTCGCACGTCACCGGCGGTGGACTGGCCGCGAACGTCGCTCGCGTGCTCCCGGCGGGCACCGAGCTGACCATCGACCGGGGGACCTGGACCCCGCCGGCGGTGTTCTCCCTGGTCCAGCGGTTGGGACGGGTGCCGGCCGAGGACCTCGAGCGGACCCTCAACATGGGCGTCGGGTTCGTCGCCCTCGTCCCCGCCGGGGCAGCGGACCGCGCCATCGCCCACGCGCGTGCGGCAGACGTGCCCGCCTGGGTGCTCGGCGAGGTCGTCGCCGCGGACCGACACGACGCCGACGTGGTCCGCGGGGCCAAGGGGGTAGACGGCGGCGGGGTCCGGCTGGTCGGGCGGCACCCCGGTGACGGCTGACCCGCGCTCCCCGGTGGTTCCCGGCCCGGCATCCGGGGGCTAGCGTCGAGGGGTCGACGCCGCCCCGACACGGAGGACCCGTATGACGCACTGCCAGCACATCGAGACCATCGACCCGCAGGTGACCCCGCGGTCCCCCGGCTGCGAGGAGTGCCTCCGCGACGACTCGTCCTGGGTCCACCTGCGGGTGTGCCAGACGTGCGGCCACGTGGGCTGCTGCGACTCCTCGCCCGGCCGGCACGCGACGGCGCACCACGAGGGGACCGGGCACCCGGTGGTCCGCTCCTTCGAGCCGGGGGAGGACTGGTTCTGGTGCTACGTCGACGAGGTGGCCTTCGAGCTGCCCGACGCCCCGCCGGCCCCGAGCCACGCCGGGTAGGCGGTCCCGCGGGGCGGGTCAGGGCTCGGTGACCGGTCCGTGCAGCAACGCGAACTCCTGGTGCCCGGAGGGTCGGAACGGCCCGGTCCACATCTGCCGCGCCCGGTCGGGGGTGAACCTGTGGAGCCGCTGCGGGGGGTCCTCGGCCATGTCGAACAGGACCATCGCCTGCCGCGGCTCGGCGGTGTCGATGCGGAAGGCCAGCTCGATCGACTTCACCGCGACCCGGTCGAAGTGGGCCACGCCGTCGGCCGTGGACTGCTTGTCCAGCTCGCCGGCCAGGTGCATGAGGGTGATCGTGGTGTCGGCCGGCTCCTCCCGGCACCCGGCGTCGAGGTAGTACTGCCAGTCCTGCCCCGGCTCGATCTCCTGCGGACACACCCAGGAGGTCACGTCGACCGGCTCGACCGGGACCGCGTTGGCGGAGGAGAAGTAGGCGAACAGGCCCACCGCCGCGGACATGACGATGAGCATGATCCACCCGGGGAAGCGGAACCGGAATCTTCGGCGCCGCCCGGGTCGGGTCTTCTCGGGGACCACGGGCACCGCGCGGTCGCCGTCGGTCACGGAAGTTCCTCCCCTGCTGGTGATGGGCGTCACACCGGAGCCGCAGGGGTATCCTACGCGCGCTCAGGCCTCCGCGGCGACGCCCGTCTGCACCGCCCAGAGGTCGGCGTAGACGCCGCCGCGGGCCACGAGTTCGTCGTGGGTCCCGGCCTCGACGACCCCGCCCCGCTCGAGCACCCAGATCCGGTCGGCGTGTCGCACCGTGGACAGCCGGTGGGCGACGAGCACCGTGGTGCGGCCGTCGGTCACCTCGGCGAGCGACCGCTGGATCGCCGCCTCGGTCTCGTTGTCGACGGCGGAGGTGGCCTCGTCGAGGATGAGCACGGCCGGGTCGCGCAGGATCGCGCGGGCGAGTGCCAGGCGCTGGCGCTGCCCGCCGGACAGGGTCACGCCGCGCTCGCCGACCCAGGTGCCCATGCCGTCGGGCATCCGGTCGATGAACTCGTCGGCCGCGGCCTGCTCGGCGGCGCGGCGGATCTCCTCGGGGGAGGCCCCGGGGGCCCCGTAGGCGATGTTGTCGGCGATGGTGCCCTCGAAGAGGAAGACGTCCTGGGCGACGTACCCGATCCGGCCGCGCAGGGTCTCCCACTCCAGCTCACGCAGGTCCACCCCGTCGAGGGTGACCCGGCCGGCCCGCGGGTCGGCGAAGCGCAGCAGCATCCGCAGCAGCGTCGACTTCCCGGCCCCGGTGGCGCCGACGATCGCGTGGACCTCACCCGCCGGGATGCGCAGGTCGACGTCGACGAGGACGTCCGGCCCGTCGCCGTAGCCGGCGCGCACCCCGTGCAGCTCCAGTTCGCCGCGCACCCGCTCCAGGGACCGCGGCCCCGGGCGGGTCAGCGGTTCCTCGGCGAGCAGCGCGAGGATGCGCCGGACCGAGGCCATGGCGCGCTGGTAGAGGTCGAGGACCTCGCCGATGGAGGTCAGCGGCCACAGCAGCCGCTGGGTCATGAACACGAGGACCGAGTAGAGGCCCACCTCGAGCCGGCCGTCGAGGGCGTACCAGCCGCCGAGGAGCAGCGTGGTGGTGAAGCCGGCGAGGATCGCCATCCGGATCAGGGGGACGAACGCCGCCGACGCCTTGATGGCCTCGGCGTTGGTGCGCCGGTAGTGCTCCGAGGCCTCCCGGACCCGGGCCAGCTCGCGCTCCTCCGCGGTGAACGTCTTGATCGTCGCCATCCCGCCGAGGTTCGCGCTGACCAGGCCCGAGATGCGCGCCACCGCCGCGCGGACGGCGGCGTACCGGGTGGTGAGCCGGCGCTGGAACCACAGCGACCCCACGACGATGACCGGGATCGGCAGGAACGCCAGGAGGGTGAGGGTCCACGAGCTGGCCGCGAACACCGCCCCGACGAGCACGACGTTCAGCGCGACCTGCCAGAGCTTGTCCACCCCGCTGTCGAGGAAGCGCTCCAGCTGGTTGATGTCGTCGTTGAGCACCGCGAGGGTGCTGCCGGTCGGGCGCGCCTCGTGCCAGGCCATGTCCAGCGCCTGGACGTGGGCGTAGCTCTCCAGCCGGAGGTCGTGCTCGACCTGCTGGGCCAGGTTGCGCCAGGTGAGGGAGGCGAGGTAGTCGCTCAGTGACTCCAGCACCCAGACGACGGCGTTGATGACGGCCAGCCAGACCAGCTGGGTGGCCCGGTCGGAGACGCCGATGACGTCGGCGACGAAGCTGTCGGCGCCACGGACGACGACGTCGATGGCAGCGCCGATGAGCAGCTCCGGCATGACGTCCATGACCTTCTTGAGGCTGGACAGCCCGAAGGCCAGGACGACACGAGGGCGGTATCGGCGGTAACGCCGCCAGAGCTGGACCAGGGGGTGTCCCGCGGGGGTCTCAGCCCGCGGTGTCAACGCTCGTCGGAGGTCCAGGCTCCGTAGTCGTCCTCGTCCTCGCCGACCTCGTCGGCGTGGTCGTCCCGCTGGTTCGCCGTCTCACCGCGGAGCTCGCGCTCCAGGGCGGACAGATCGGTGTCGGGAGTGTAGTACTTCAGCTTCCGAGCGACCTTGGTCTGCTTGGCTTTAGCCCGGCCGCGCCCCATGGCGTGACCCCCTCGTAAGGTCTGCCGGGGCGGCATCGCCTGCTGGTCAGGCACACGTGGTGCCGACCAGGCCGCGGAGCCGGCCCGGGAATGAGCGTTCTGTCGTACCCATAACGGTACATCAGGCCGCGCGCGGACACCGCATCACCCTGGTCGGGGTGCCGCGGAACCCGGCAGACGGGATCAGGACTCCCGCCGCGCGAGCGCCACGACCAGGCCCGCCAGGCCGGCCACGACCAGCCCGGCCAGCACCCAGACCCAGGCGGACACGCCCTCGTCAGCCGCGTCCTCCGGTGCCTCGGGCGCGGTGGGCCCGGTCGACGTAGCGGCGGTCTCGGTGGTCGTCTCCTCGGCGGTGGTCGTCTCCTCGGCGGTGGTCGTCTCGTCCGCGGACGTCGTCTCGTCGGGAGTGGTCGTCCCGCCCGGCGCGGTGGTCTCCGCCGGGGCCGAGGTCTCGTCGTCGCCCGTCGGCTCCTCGGTCGCCTCCACCTCGAAGCCGAACTCGCCGGAGATCGGGTGCCCGTCGCCGGACGTCACCCGCCACGCCACCGTGTAGGCACCCGGGACGAGGTCTCCCGTCACCGGCACCGTCACCACCCGTCCGTCGACAACGGGGTCGCCGGTCGGGGCCGGACCGTCCGGGCCGGTCAGCTCGACCGCGGTGCCCACCGGGCTGATCTCGCCGGAGAAGGTGAGGAGCAGCTCGGTCGGTGCCGGAAGGACCTCCCCGTCGCGCGGGGAGCTGTCGGTCAGGGTGTCGTGGGCCGACGCCGCGACGGGGGTCACGGCGAGGAGCGCTGCGGTGAGCAGTGCGAGGAGGACGCGGTGCGCCAGGGCCCCACGGGCGCGGCGACGCTCGAGGAGGTGGGTTGCCATGGGGCCACCGTACGCACCGTCATACGGTGTCCCGCATGGACCCCCGCAGGTACCGCACGGTGGCGGAGCCCACCGTCGCGCGGGTGGAGGACCGGCGCTCGGTCTTCGAGTGCTGGCTGCGCCGCGCGGACGACGAGGCGGCCGCCCGGGCGGTCGTCGAGGAGGCGCGGGCCACCTACTGGGACGCCCGCCACCACTGCTCGGCCTTCGTGCTGGGCCCGGACCGCTCGGTCACGCGGTCCAGCGACGACGGGGAACCCGCCGGGACCGCGGGGATGCCGATGCTCGAGGTCCTGCTCGGCAGCGGGCTCAGCGACGTGGTCGCGGTGGTCACCCGCTGGTTCGGGGGGACCCTGCTGGGGACCGGCGGACTGGTCCGCGCCTACTCCCAGGCGGTGCGGGAGGCGGTTGCCGCGGCGCCGGTCCGGGTGCGCGAGCTGCGACGGCGGGTCCGCCTGCAGGTCGGGCACGCCGAGGCGGGGCGGGTCGAGCACGAGCTGCGCGCGCTCGGGGTGCACGTCGCCGACGTCGGCTACGGCGCGGAGGTGGACCTCGACCTGGCGGTGCCGGTGGGCCGGGAGGGGGAGCTCCGCGCGACCCTGGCGCGGCTCAGCGGCGGCCGGGCCGAGCCCGTCTGGGGCGAGGAGGTCTGGGTCGACGTCGACCCGCCGGCGTGACCGTCAGAACCCGGTGTCGGTCGCCTTCGGGTAGTGGTCGCGGTACTTCTTCACCTGGTTGGCCAGGGCGAGGGCGACGTAGCCGCGGCGCCACAACGTGTCGGGGTACTTCAGTGGGTGGTGCACGCCGCGGGCTGCGACCCGCTTGAGCAGGACGCGCAGCTCGGGGTCGAGGTAACGCCGGATCAGCGGCACCGGGAGGACCGTGTAGAGGATCTCGTTGCGGACGACGACCTGCTCGAGCCGGCGGTTCTCGATGAGGTCGGCGACGACGAACTCGGCGACGTTGGCACCGGCCGCGGTGACGTAGAAGTTGTTCCGGCCGATCCGCGGGTTCATCTCGAAGAACTTCATGACGCCGTCGCGGGGGTCCACCTTGACGTCGAAGTTGGCGAAGCCGCGGTAGCCGACGTGCTTGAGCAGGCGCTCGGCCTGCTCCATGAGCTCGGGGTAGGGCGTGGTGATCATCGCCGCCGGGTTGCCCAGGGCCAGCGGGGTGTGCTCCTGCAACAACACCCGCGCGGTGGCCAGGAGCGTCACCTCGCCGGACTGGTCGACGTAGGCCGTGATGGACCGCATCGCCGTGTCGTCACCGGGGATGAGCTCCTGGAGGACGAACCGGTCCCGGAAGCCGGCGGCCCGGACCCGGGCGAAGATCTCCCGCAGGTGCTGGGGGCTGTCGACCTTGTAGATCTTCTTCTTGCCGTCGAAGACGAGGTGCTCGTACGCGGCGCCGACGGCGGGCTTGGCCACCAGCGGGTAGTCGAGGTCGACCTCGTCCGGCTCCCAGTCGTCCGCGTCCGCCCCGGAGAAGTCCTGCACCAGGCTGCGGGGGACGGGGATGCCCAGCTCGGTGCAGACCCGGCCGAACTCGATCTTGTCGGCGATGAGGTCGAGCACGTCCTTGCGCACGTCGGGCATGACGTACCACTGCGACAGCCACTCGGCGTTGTCGGTGACCATCCGGGCGAACGAGTCGGCGTTGTGCAGCAGCAGGGTGGTGCGCCCCGCCTCCTTGCGGCGCCGGCCCTCCCGCTCCAGCGCGGCGAGGGTGTCGCTGCGCTGGGCGTCCAGGCCCAGGTCGATGGTGTCGATGATGCGGGAGTTCTTGATCGGCCCGCCGATGACCCGGGAGATGACCGTCGAGCGGACGCCGTAGCGCTCGTGGAAGGCCCGTGCCAGCGCGTAGGTGCCGATGTCGGTGCCGAGCATGACGAGGTCGAAGTCGGCTCCGGCGGGGGTGCTGCCCATGGTGCTCCTGGTGACGTGGCGCGGAGAGGTCCGCGCAGGAGCCTAACGGCAGCGGCGCCGGATCCACCTACGGACCGACGAGGGGACGCTCGATCCCGCACGCCCCCAGGTGGTCCTCGGCCTACGGGTTGGCAGCCGCCCTTGCTGACGTCGGTCGGGGTCACCGGCCGTGCCGCCGAGTCTGCCGCCGTCCGTCGCCGGATCGCCGGCCGGGGCGCCCGGAGCCGGCCAGCCCGGGGCGGACGTCGACGATGCCGACGTCGCGGCCTTCGGTGTCGAGCTCGACTCTGCCCTGCGATCCGGTGACGTGGAGCAGTGGCTCGCCCTCTTCGGGCTGACCGACGGTGACGAGCTGCAGCGCCAGCGCGACTGGTATGCCGCGGTGCACGCGGTGCCCATGGACGTCCGGGAGATCCACGTCGCCGCCGTGCAGCAGCACGGCTCGACCACCGGGCTCGGGCCGCGGGTGGACCTGGCCTTCCGGCACCAGGTCTCCGGAGCCGACCCCGAGCCCGCCGTGGAGCAGTACCGGGTGCGGCTGGGACGTCAGGACGGTCACGTGCGCATCGTCGAGGTCGGCAACGTCCGGTCGGTGGAGACCGGCTACCCGCAGCCGTGGGACCTCACCAAGGTCGAGGTCCTGGAGCGCGGCGCGGTCGTCGTCATTACCCAGGAGGAGCTGCGCGAGGAGGCCGAGGAGCTGCTCCCGGCGCTGGACCTGGCCGCCGCGACCGTGCTGGAGGAGTTCAGCGTGCCGGACGTGACCCGGATGGTGGTCTCGCTGACCACACCCGAGGTCTTCGAGGACGTCGTCGACGCCACCGGGTCGGAGTTCGCCGGGATCTCCCAGGTGCTGCCCACCGTGGCTGACGTCGAGCAGGGTGGCGCCGGCGAGCTGCCGCTGCTCGTCGACGGTGAGGGGCTCGCGGTCCGGTTGCAGCTCAACGGCGACTACGCCTACTCCGAGTGGGAGTACTACGCCGACGACGTCGCCCACGGGTCACCCCTGCTGCGCCACGAGGGCGTCCACCTGGCGCTCACCCTCGCCGAACCGTGGGCCGCGCCCCCGTCCTGGGCCGCCGAGGGCTTCGCCGGGTGGTACGAGGTCGCCGCCGACGAGGTGCTGCGGGAAGAGCACCTGTGGTGGCTCGCTGACCTCTCCCAGGACGCCGTCGCGGAGAGGCTGTCGCCGCGGCTCCCGCTCACCTTCTACTCCGACGACGCCGAGGAGCTGACCCGCAACTACGTCGAGTCGGCGGCGGTCTTCCGCTACGTCGAGGACACCTGGGGCTGGGACACCACGGTCGAGCTGGGGGTGGCACTCAACGCGGTGGAGACGCCCCTGGACGACCTCGGTCCGGTGCTGGAGAAGCACCTCGACCTGGGACCCGAGGAGTTCGAGGAGGGCTACCTGGCCTGGCTGGTGGACACGCTCGGCTGACCCTGGTCAGGGGACGACGACCACCGGGACCGGGGAGTGCCGGAGGATCTTGGCCGCGCTGGATCCCAGGAACACACGGCTGAGACGGTGGGTGGAGCTCGATCCCACCACCAGGATGTCCCCACGCTGCCAGTCGAGGTTGTCCATCGCGGCGCCCCAGGACCGGCCCACCGCCACCTGCATCTCGGGGTCCGGGAACCCCAGCTCGGCGAGGTGCACGCGGGCCCGGGACTGCTCGGCGTGGGCGGTGTCGACCCAGCCCTGCAGCACCATGTCCTCGGCGCCGCTGACGAGGCGGGGGTACATCGGGCGACTGCGCACCGCGAACGTCACCACCCGCAGGTCGGCCGAGGTGCGTTGGGCGATGGCGGCGACCTGGCGCAGCAGGTGCCAGGTCGGGTCGTCCCCCCGGAACGCCAGGGAGATCCGCCGCACCCTGCTGCCCGGCCCGGCCTGGTAGCCGCGTGGCGTCACCACCACCGGGACCGGTGAGGAGTGGAGCAGCCGGTCGGTCTTGCTCGTGATCCCGATCTGGCCGTGTGCCACCTCCTGGCCGGAGCCGACGACCAGCAGGTCGGCCCCGACCGCCCGGGCGTGCTCGATGAGGGCCGGTGGCACCGAGCGGGCCGCGACCCACTCCGCCTGGCTGGGGACGTCGTCGTGCTCGCGCAGGTAGGCCGTCGCCGCAGCCGCCGCGGCCGACCCCTCCTCCTCGGCCCACCGCTCGAACTCGCGGTCGGTGTCACGGGCGACAGGGGTGGGCCACCCCTGCGGGACCACCGTGAGGGCGCGCACCCCGGTGTGGTCGGACCGGGCCAGCTGGCAGGCGAGGTCCAGGGCGCTGACGTCCTCGTGGTGCGGGCTGTAGCCGACGAGGACCGTCATACCCGCTCGTTCTCCTCGTCACCGGGGGGCTCGGCGATCTCCTCCAGGTCGGTGACGGGGTTGAGGGCGGCGTGACGGCGCCCGTACAGGAGGTAGAAGCCCAGGACGACACCCAGCCAGACGATGAAGATCATCCAGGTCAGCGCGGGGAGCTTGATGACGATCCAGACGCAGACCAGGATCGTGAGGACCGGGGTCACCGGGTAGCCGGGGACCCGGAACGGCCGATCCAGGTCGGGGTGGGTGCGACGGAGCACCATGACCCGGCGGCGACGGTGGAGAAGGCCACCAGGGTGCCGGAGACGGTGTCCCACAGGTAGTCGGCGGGCACGAAGCCCGCGATGAGGGCGATGACGACCGAGGCGACGACCGTGGTGAAGGTCGGGGTCAGGGTGCGGGGGCTGACCTTGGTGAACCTGCGGGAGATGAGCCCGTCGCGGCCGATGGCGAAGAGGATCCGGGTCTGTCCGTAGAGGGTGACCAGGGTGACCGAGAAGATCGAGATCACCGCCCCGGCGGCGAGGATCGTGCCCCACAGGGTCGTCCCCGTGACGTCGTTGAGGATCTGGGACAGGCCCGCCTCCTGCGCCGGCTCGGTGGAGAACCACCCGATCTCCTTGGCCGCGACCCCGGCGAACGCCACCAGCACGTAGACGGTGGTGACGATGATCAGCGCACCGACGATCGCCCGTGGGAGCGCCCGCTGCGGTCCTTCACCTCCTCCCCGGCGGTGGCGACGGCGTCGAGGCCGATGAAGGAGAAGAAGATCGTGCCGGCCGCGGCGGTCATCCCACCGATCCCCGCGGCCAAGAAGCCGGCGAAGTGGTCGCCGTTGAAGCCGGTCAGCGCGATGAACGAGAAGAGCACGAGCACGGCGAGCTTGATGAGGACCATGATCGCGTTGACCCGCGCCGACTCGGTCGCGCCGCGGATGAGCAGCGGCATGCACAGGAGCACCAGGACGACCGCCGGCAGGGTGATGACGCCGGGGTGACCGCGTCGTCGGCCTGGATGAACGAGGCGGACAGCGCGTCGGGGAGCTCGACGCCGATGGTCGAGGACAGCAGCTCGTTGAAGTAGCCGCTCCACCCCACCGCCACCGCGGAGGCGGCCACGCCGTACTCGAGCAGCACGCAGCCGGCGATGTGCACGGCGACCAGCTCGCCCATGGCGTGGTAGGCGTAGGAGTAGGTCGACCCGCTCACCGGGATCGAGCTGGCCATCTCGGCGTAGCACAGCGCCGACAGCCCGGCCGCGAGCCCGGCGATCAGGAAGCTGACGATGACGCCGGGGCCGGCCTCGGGACCGACTCGCTGAGCACGAAGAAGATGCCGGTGCCGACGGTCGCGCCGACGCCGAACATCATCAGCTGGAACGTCGTCAGGCTGCGGGCCAGCTCCTCGCCCGGGTGGTGGTGCTTGCGGAAGACGATGGGCTTGCGCCGCCGGAGCTGCTCGCCGAGTGGGATGCCAGCGGTGTCCTGAGCTGCCATGCGCTGCCCCTCGATCCCTGGGTGGCGCGAACCTACTCCTGCGCTTCGTCCTCCGCAACGGATCCGGCGGCGTCCTCGGGCGGCCTGGGCGGCTGGCCCCCGAGGCCCCGGGTCCGCCCGGTCTGGGTGGACCGCTCGGCCTCCCGGCTGGCTCCCGCGGCCTCCTCCCGGGCCCGGCGCAGGGCCTCGCCCGGGTCCTCCAGGTTGGTGGCACCCAGGGAGTCGTCCGGGCCCTGCACGCTGGCGCCCTCCTGCATCCGGCCGGCAGGGCCGTCCAGGTCGGCGCCCTCCGGCTCGGCCCCGCCGAGAGCCGTGCCGATGCCCCGCAGGGCCTGGGTGAGCTCGGTCGGCACCATCCACACCTTGTTGGACTCGCCCTTGGCGATCTCGGGGAGCATCTGGAGGTACTGGTAGGCCAGCAGCTTGCTGTCCGGGTTGCCCTTGTGGATGGCGTCGAAGACCTGCAGGATCGCCCGCGCCTGGCCCTGGGCCTCGAGGATCGCCGCCTGGGCCGCACCTTCCGCGCGCAGGATCTGGGCCTGCTTCTCACCCTCGGCGGTGAGGATCTGGGACTGCTTGACGCCCTCGGCGTTGAGGATCGCCGCGCGCCGGTCCCGCTCGGCCCGCATCTGCTTCTCCATCGAGTCCTGCACGCTGGCGGGCGGGTCGATGGCCTTGAGCTCGACGCGGTTGACGCGGATCCCCCAGCGGCCGGTGGCGTCGTCGAGGACCCCCCGCAGCTGGCCGTTGATCTGGTCGCGGCTGGTGAGCGTCTGCTCCAGGTCCAGGGAGCCGACCACGTTGCGGAGCGTGGTGACGGTGAGCTGCTCGACTCCCTGGATGTAGTCGGCGATCTCGTAGGTCGCGGCCTTGGGGTCGGTGGGCTGGAAGTAGATGACGGTGTCGATGCTGACGACGAGGTTGTCGCTGGTGATCACCGGTTGCGGCGGGAAGCTCACCACCTGCTCGCGCAGGTCGACGTTGGCCCGGATGCGGTCCATGAACGGGATGAGGAAGTGCAGCCCGGGGTCGAGCGTGCGGTGGTAGCGGCCCAGCCGCTCGACGATGACCGCGGTCGCCTGCGGGACGATGCGCACCGCCCGGCTGATCGCCATGGCGGTGAACGCGATGAGCAGGATGAGGACGATGTAGAGGGCGATCTGGCCGGGGTCTGGCAGCTCCATTGCTGTCCTCCGTCTCGTATGCCGTCAGTTGGGCTGGGTGCCCGCAGCGGGGCCGGTGGGTGGCTCGGTGCCCGGTGGTGTGGGGAGCGGGCCGACGATGGCGGTGGCCCCCTCGATCCGGACCACCTGGAGGTACTCGCCCGGCTGGTACTCCACCCCGGGCTCCTCGGTGCGGGCGGTCCACGTCTCGCCGGCCAGCTTGACCAGGCCACGGCGGTCGGAGACCGGCTCGATCACCTCGACCCGGCGCCCGACGAGGGCGGCGGCGTTGGTGCGCTCGCCCGGGCCCGCGGGCTTGAGCTTGCGCAGGGCGAGGGGTCGCAGGATCGCCAGCAGCAGGGCCGAGGTGACGACGAAGACGATGACCTGCCCGGGGAAGCCCAGACCGAGGGCCGCGGCGCCGGCAGCGGCCAGCGCGGCGATCGCCAGCATGGTGAAGACGAGGTCGAGCGAGGCGATCTCGATGAGGCCCAGCGCCAGTGCGGCTCCCACCCACCAGAGCCACTGGACCTCGCGCAACCACTCCATGGCAGCCTCCTCCCGCTCATCCTAGGGGCCGGGTGTGACGGGAGCCGGTTGTCGCGCGAGCCGGGGGTGCCGGGGCGCTGACCGGAGCCGCGGCGCTGCGGGGTCGCTACCAGAGACCGGGCGTGCCGTACCGGCGGGCCGGGGCCAGGGCCCGGCGTGGGCGGAGGGGCTCGCCGTCGAGGGGGGTGCCGTCGGGCACGGCAGAGCCGCCGTCCACCACCCGGAGGGTCGGCCCCTCGGCGCCGGGACGCTCGGCCGGGGCGTCGCCCAGGGCCCGCTGGATGATCTGCGAGACCTGGTCGACCTCGATGAGGAAGCCGTCGTGACCGTAGGGGGAGTGGATCGTGGCCAGCTCCCGGCAGGCCGGCGCGATGGCGATGCGGGCCCCCTCCTCGGGCAGGTAGAGCCGGTCGCTGTCGACGACCGCGACGGTGAGGTCGGCGGTGATCCGCCGCAGCGCGGCCTCGACGCCACCGCGACCCCGGCCGATGTCGTGGCCGTTCATCGCCTCGGTGAGCACGAGGTAGGAGTTGGCGTCGAACCGGCGCACCAGCTTGCGGCCGTGGTGCTGCAGGTAGGACTGCACGGCGTACCGGCCGCCCGCGGCCGGGTCCTCACCGTCCTGGGCACGGTTGCCGAACCGGTCGGCGAGCTCGCGCGCCGACCGGTAGGTGGCGTGTGCGATCTGCCGGGCGATCTCCAGCCCGGCACGCGGTCCCGGGCCCGGGTAGTAGTCGCCGCCGTGGAACTGCGGGTCGCTGCGGATCGCCTGCAGCTGGGGTGTCGCCCAGGCGATCTGGTCGGCGCTGGCCTGCGCGGTGGCGGCGAGCACGATCGCCCGGCGCACCCGGCCCGGGAAGGTGACCGCCCACTCCAGGGCGCGCATCCCGCCCATCGACCCGCCGAGGACGGCGGCCCAGGTGCGGATCCCCAGGGCATCCGCGAGCAGCGCCTCGGCGCGGACCTGGTCGCGGATGGTCACCGCGGGGAACTGCGAGCCCCAGGGCCGGCCGTCCGGAGCGGGCGACGACGGCCCGGTGGTGCCGCGGCACCCGCCGAGGACGTTCGGCGCCACGACGAACCACCGGTCCGTGTCGAGCGGGCGGCCCGGTCCGATGAGCCCGGGCCACCACCCGGGTGTCGGCTGGTCCGGGCCCGCGTCACCGACGACGTGGGAGTCACCGGTGAGCGCGTGCAGCACCAGGACCGCGTTGCTCCGGTCCTCCGCCAGCCGGCCCCAGGTCTCGTAGGCGATCCGGACACCGGGCAGGGTGCGTCCGGACTCCAGGTCGAGATCCCCCACCAGGACCGACCGGCGGCGGGTTCGTGGGGCGGTGTCGGACATCAGGCTCCCTTGGCGGCGGTGAAGCCGGCCTCCAGGTCCGCCAGGATGTCGTCGATGTGCTCCAGCCCCACGGCCAGCCGGACCAGGCCCGGGGTCACCCCGGCGGCCCGCTGGGCCTCCTCGCCCAGCTGGGAGTGCGTGGTCGAGGCCGGGTGGATGACCAGGGAACGGACGTCACCGATGTTGGCCACGTGGGAGTGCAGCTTGAGGGCGGACACGAAACGGCGGCCGGCCTCGGCCCCGCCGGCGATCTCGAACGCCAGGACCGCCCCGGCGCCCCGGGGCAGGTAGCGCCGGGCGCGCTCGTAGGACGGGTGCCCGGGCAGCCCGGCGTAGGAGACCGACTCCACCTGCTCCTGCTCGAGCAGCCAGTGCGCCACCTGCTGGGCGTTGGACACGTGCCGCTCGATGCGCAGCGACAGCGTCTCCAGGCCCTGGGCGATGAGGAAGGCGTTGAACGGCGAGATGGCCGGCCCGAGGTCCCGGAGCAGCTGGACCCGCGCCTTGAGGATGTAGGACAGGTTGGCCCCGAACGGCCCGTCAACGCCGAGGTCCCGCGCGTAGACGAGGCCGTGGTAGCTGTCGTCGGGGTTGTTGAAGCCCGGGAACCGATCCGGCTGGGTGCCGTAGTCGAAGGAGCCGCCGTCCACGATGACCCCTCCGATGGCCGTGCCGTGCCCGCCCAGGTACTTGGTCGCGGAGTGGACGACGACATCCGCGCCGTGCTCCAGGGGGCGGGACAGGTAGGGGGTGGGCACGGTGTTGTCGACGATGAGCGGCACGCCGGACTCGTGGGCCACCTGGGCCACCGCGGCGATGTCGAGCACGTCGCTGCTGGGGTTGGCGATCGTCTCCCCGAAGAAGGCGCGGGTGCGGTCGGTGACCAGGGCGCGCCAGGCCTCCGGGTCCTCGGGGTGCTCGACCCAGGCGACCTCCACCCCGAGCTTGGGCAGGGTGTGCGCGAAGAGGTTCTGGGTGCCGCCGTAGAGGCTCGGCGAGGCGACGATCTGGTCGCCGGCGTGGGCGATGTTGAGGATCGCCAGCGTCGTGGCGGACTGCCCCGACGAGAGGAGGAGGGCGCCGACGCCACCCTCGAGGTCGGCGAGTCGGTTCTCCACCACCTCGGTCGTGGGGTTGCCGATCCGGGTGTAGATCGGACCGAGCTCGGCCAGTGCGAACCGGTTCGCGGCCTGGTCGGCGTCCTCGAAGACGAAGGACGTCGTCTGGTAGATGGGCAGGGCCCGTGCCCCGGTGGCAGGGTCGGGAGTCTGGCCGGCGTGGATCTGGCGGGTCTCGAAGGACCAGGTCATGAGGTGCTCCTGAGGGTGTGCAAGGGGGACCGTCCGTCGCCTCTCACCGGGCGACGCGGTCGGGGTGGCTGGGGACCGGGGTGGGACTCAGGAACAACACATTCGAAGGGTCACAGCGGCGCTCCTCGTGGTCAGGCGTCGTTGGGCCCGTCGAACGATCAGGCCCGCGCTTGCGGGAACGCCTCGTCGCGTCCCCGCCGGGTCATCACCCGGGGCACCCCACCGCGAGTGGAGGGTTGCCGCCCAGCGAGCCGGGGCTTGGCGCTGGGACTCTTGACCAGGACCAGTTCTAACAGCGGGGTGAGCCGAAGTCAATGCGGCGTCGGCGCGCGACGAAGGGTGCGGATCGAAGGAAGTTCAGTCCGAGTGGGGAGTGCTGCAGGATCCCGCACCAAGGGTTGCTCGCTACGCTCGCGGCATGCGTCGACCCGGGCGGTTCCCCGCAGTCGTGACCCTGCTCACGGCGTCGTTGCTGGCCCTGTCCGGGTGCAGCCGCGGCCCGGCCCCACCGCCGGAGGGCGACGCCACGAGCCCGGCGACCGGCTCCCCGACCACGTCGACGAGTGCCCCGGCAGGGGGTGACGTCACCCCGCCGCCGAGCTCCCTGCCCGCGGCGGCGCCGACCGCCACCGCGCCGGCGCTCAACGCCCTCGCCGTCACGCCGGAGGGGGCCACGCACCTCACGGTCACCGACTTCGACGCGATCCGGGCCAGGCTCGGGGTCCCCGACCTGAGTTCGGAGGACCTGATGACCGACCGGCTGGAGTTCTGGCGCCGGGTGCCGACCTCCACCGTGCTGCTCACCGACGGCCTGCTCCGTGAGGACAACAGCCTCTTCGACATCCGGTACGGGTTCACCCAGGACGACGTGGACTGGGAGGCGCACTGGACGGGGGAGGACAGCGGCTTCGTCCTGGGCCTGCGGCCGGACCTCGACCTCGCGCCGGTGGAGCGGGCCGTCGCCGACGCGGTGCCCGTGCTGGCCGGCGCCGAGGTCCTGCCCGAGCTCGCCGCCGTCCGGGGCGGGGACGTCGCCGGCGACCGGGCCTGGCTCGACGACCCCGGGCTCGTGGAGCTGGCCCACGTCGGGGCCGAGTCCCTGTTCGTGCGCCGCGGCTGCACCCCCTTCCTCGACGCGCTCGGGGTGGACGCGACGGTCGAGGACCTCGACCCGGTCCTGGCGACCCACGACGTCACGGGGCTGCTGGAGGTCGAGGCGGTCGCACTGGCCTTCACCGGCACCCGGGCCACCGTGCGGCTGCTCTACCCGGCCGGGGTCGGGGAGCCGGAGGTCCTGGCCGACCTGGAGGCCCGGGTGGCGCTCGCCGCGGACTGGCCTGTCGTGGAGTCCGTCGGCTTCCCGGACGGGTTCGCCGCCGACCGCGCCGAGGTGCTGGGGCTGGAGGGCCGCGTGGGCGAGGTCGCCTACCCCGTCAGCAACTCGACGGCGGCGGCGAACCTCGTCCTGGCCGACCTGGTCCCGCTCGGTGTCTGCAACGAACCGGGGGACCTGGCCGAGCCGACCGGTCTGTGACCGGCGCTCACTCCTCCCGGCGCTGGCTGAGCAGGCCGACCAGGCCCACGACGACCAGCAGCGCGCCCAGCCCGACGACGGTCGCCGGGCCCGCGATCTCCCAGTCGACGCGCAGGTCGGTCAGCTGGAGGGTCAGGGCCAGGCCGGCCACGGCCATGCAGACCAGGCCGAAGGCCACCGTCGCCCAGGAGGTGCCCCGGGCCCACCGCTGCTCGGGCCCACCGGTCGGCTCCGCCCCGTACTGGGCCGTGGACCCGTCCTGCCCGGTGGTGTCGTCCGGCCCGTGGCCGTAGTCCTCGGGACCGGTGTACTCGCGGCCCGGGGTGTCCTCATGCGGGTTGCTCATGGTCAGTTCCTCTCCAGCTTGACGTTGCCGAGGCCGACATCGAGGACGAGCACCAGGTCGGGCTCGCCCGGACCGATCACCCGGGTCTCGCCCACGCCGAGACCGCTGACCGGGCGCCGCGGCACCCCGAGCTCCTCGGCGTCGATCTCGACGCCGCCGACGGCGCTGTTGGCGCGCAGCTCGACCGTGATGTCCTCGGGGACGATGACGACCAGCTGGCCGATCCCCACGCTGGCCTCGACCTCGCGCCCGTCGAACTCGCCGGGCTCGAGTCCGGTGAGGTCCAGGGTCCCCTCGCCGATCCCGAGCCGGAACGGCCGCTCCAGCTCGGCCGCCGTGTCCGGCGTCCAGAGCCGGTCGCCCACGCCGCCGCTGAGGTTGAGGGTCTCCGCCAGCGGTGCGGTGACTGCGGTGACGACCAGCGCCAGGGCGGCCAGGAAGCCGGGGAACCCGCCCTTGCGCCCGGCCAGGCCGAGCACCAGGACGAAGAGGCCAAGGACCGCCAGGGTGCCGGCGACCGCGATGACGTAGGTGTTGCCAGGCCAGTCGTAGGTGTCCGCGGCCCACGTCAGCGAGCCGTAGGTGACCAGCGCCAAGCCGGTCGCCAGCAGCCCGGCCATCGGCCCGCCGGACCGGCGCCGCGGTCGCGGCGGTGGCGGGGGCGGTGTGGGCGGCGCGGTCGCGAACGGCGCCCCGGCGCCCGGAGGCGGGGTCCCCGGACCGGCCGGGAACCCGGCGGCCGGGTCGGTCGCTCCCGCGTACGGCGCAGCTGCGGCGGCCGGGCCTCCGCCCGCACCTGGCGGCGGGGGCGGGGGACCCGTCATCCCGGCAGCAGTCGTGGAGCCCGTGGCGCCGGAGTCGGACCGGCGCTCCCAGAGGCTCCACACGCCCCAGACGAGCAGGGCCAGGAGCAGCAGGCTGCCGAACCACCAGCCGAACCACCAGCCGTCGCCGCCCCACCAGGGCAGGCTCGAGACGGCGACCAGGACGGTGATGACGAACAGCACGATCGAGGTGCCGTCGCCCTGGCGCATCGCCCGCTCCAGGTGGGTCTGTTCCCGGGTGTCGGGGACCAGCAGCCAGGCCAGGAGGTAGAGCAGCACGCCGAAGCCGAAGAAGAGCCCGAGGAGCACGAAGCCGGCGCGGACCACGAGCGGGTCGATCGCCAGGCGCCGGGCGAGACCGGCGGCCACGCCGCCGATCCAGCCGTCCTCGGTCCGGCGCATGTCGATGCGCCGCAGGGAGTCGAAGAAGGAGTCGGTGCCCGGGTGACCGCCCTGGGTCGCCGAGCTCCCGCCGGGGGGTGCGTCGTTCATGTCTCCAGGGTCGGCCCGGGGGCACCCCCCTCGCCATGAGGGTCGACCCTGACCGCACCCTGAGGGGACCCTGGTCGTGGGCCGGATCGGTGCGGCCCGGGTCCGGAGTGGGTCAGGATGGTGGTGTGACCAGCCCGGTGACCCCGAACCGGCCGCCGCTGCGGCGGCCGGCGGACGACCGTGTCCTGGCCGGGGTCGCCAGCGGCGTGGCCCGGCACCTGGGGCTCCACCCCACCGCGGTCCGGGTGGCGTTCGCCGCCGCCACGCTCGCCGGCGGGCTCGGCCTGGCGGCCTACCTGTTCCTCTGGGCGTTTGTCCCGGAGGACAGCCAGCCGCCGGTCCCCGGCCCGGGCGCCCGCCGGGGCCGGCAGGTCCCGCAGGCGCTCCTCGGCCTGGTCGTCGCCGGCGGTGCCCTGGTCCTGCTCGGCGGGGCCCTGCTGCTGCAGGGCCGGGGCGTGAACCTGCGCCTGGACCTCTTCGCCCCGCTCCTGGTCATCGCGGTCGGGGCGCTGTTCGCCTGGACCCAGCTCGACGAGGCCACCCGGCGCCGGTGGCTGCCCTCGGAGGGGGACGGCAGCGGTGGGCTGCTCCGGCTCGGCCTCGGGCTCGCCCTCGCGGTCGCCGGCCTCATCGCCCTGGCCACCCAGGGACGGGACATCGCCGACCTGTGGAGCGTCCTCGTCGCCGTCCTCGTCGTCCTCGCCGGGGTGGCCTTCCTGGCCGCACCGTGGGCGGTGCGGCTCTGGAACGACTACCGCGCCGAGCACGCCGAGCGGGTCAGGGCCACCGAGCGGGCCGACATCGCCGCGCACCTGCACGACTCGGTGCTGCAGACGCTCGCCCTCATCCAGCGACGCGCCCACGACCCCGGGGCGGTCACCCGGCTGGCCCGGGCCCAGGAGCGGGAGCTGCGCGCCTGGCTGTATGCCGGGGCGCCGGCCCAGACCGAGACCCTCGCCGGGGCGGTGACCCGGCTGGCGCACGAGGTCGAGGACCTCCACGGCGTCGCCATCGACTGCGTCGTCACCGGGGACCGCCCGCTCGACCCCTCGGCGAACGCCCTGCTGGGCGCGCTCCGGGAGGCCCTGGTCAACGCGGTGCGCCACGGTGCGCCCCCGGTGTCGGCCTACGTGGAGGTGGGACCGGAGGAGGTCGCGGCGTTCGTGCGCGACCACGGCCCCGGCTTCGACCCCGACGACGTCCCCGAGGACCGGCTCGGCGTGCGCGAGTCGATCATCGGGCGGATGACCCGGCACGGCGGCAGCGCCCGGGTCCGTTCCCTCGACCGCGGCACCGAGGTGGAGCTGGTCCTGCCCCTCGCCGCCACGGACGGTGCACCCCCGCGCGCTGCCGGCGCACCGACCACCCAGCACAGCCGAGGAAAGGCCCGACCATGACGACCCCCACCCGAACCATCCGCCTGGTCCTCGTCGACGACCACCACATGTTCCGCACCGGGGTCAAGGCCGAGCTCGCCGAGGTGCCCGAGGCCGCGAACCTCGAGGTCGTCGGCGAGGCCGGCACGGTGGACAGCGCGGTCCGGGTGATCAAGGAGACCCGGCCCGACGTGGTCCTCCTCGACGTGCACCTGCCCGGCGGCAACGGCCGCGGCGGCAGCGACGTGCTCACCGGCTGCGCCGGGCTGACCACCGAGGCGGGGCAGCCGGTCCGGTTCCTCGCGCTGTCGGTCTCCGACGCCGCCGAGGACGTCATCGCGGTGATCCGCGCCGGCGCCCGCGGCTACGTCACGAAGACGATCAGCGGCGCCGAGCTGGCCCGGGCGGTGACCCGGGTCGCCGACGGCGACGCGGTGTTCAGCCCCCGCCTGGCCGGTTTCGTCCTCGACGCGTTCGGCGCCGCCGCGGGCGAGATCGCCGAGGTCGACGAGGAGCTCGACCGGCTCAGCGCCCGGGAGCGCGAGGTGATGCGCCTCATTGCCCGCGGGTACCAGTACAAGGAGGTCGCCCGGGAGCTGTTCATCTCGGTCAAGACCGTGGAGACCCACGTGTCCTCGGTGCTGCGCAAGCTGCAGCTGTCCTCGCGGCACGAGCTGACCGCGTGGGCCCTGAGCAAGCGCCTGCTGTGAGCATCTACGCTCACGCCGTGGCCAGCACCACCGCCGCCGAGCCGGTCCGGGACCCCGCCTCCCGGATCACCTGGCTGGGGCACGCCACCTGCGTGATCGAGGTCGGCGGGGTCACGGTCGTCACCGACCCCGCACTGACGCCGCGGCTGGCGCACCTGCGCCGGCACCACCGGCCCGACCGGGCCTCCCTGCCCCGCCCGGACCTGGTGCTCGTCTCCCACCTGCACCTGGACCACCTGCACCTGCCGTCGCTGCGCCTGCTCGGGCCGGACCTGCACGTCGTCGTGCCCCGCGGGGGTGCCCGGCTGCTGCGCCGGTCCGGCGCCGCCCGGGTGACGGAGGTGGTGGCCGGGGACTCGCTCGAGGTGGCCGGCGTGACCGTGCGGGTGGTGCCCGCCGTGCACGGCGCGCGCCGCTGGCCGGTGGGCCCGGCGGCCGACGCGGTTGGCTACCTCGTCGGACCGGGGCCGGGCTCGGTGTACTTCGCCGGTGACACCGACCTGTTCGCCGGGATGTCGGACCTGGGGCCGGTCGACGTCGCGCTGCTGCCCGTCGGCGGCTGGTGGCGGACCCTGGGCCCGGGCCACCTCGACCCGGCCGGTGCCGCGCGCGCCACCGAGGTGGTGGCGCCGCGGATCGTGGTGCCGATCCACTGGGGCACCTACAGCCCGTGGGCGGTCCGGCGGGGGGAGCCGTCCTGGCTGCGCCGCCCGGCGGAGGCCTTCGGCGAGGAGCTGCGCCTCCGGGGTCTGGACGGGTCGCTGCGGGTCGTCGACCCGGGCGGCCGGGTGGAGGTGTCGGGGCCGCAGTGACGGAGGTGACCGCCCGTGACCGCTGAGGAGGCGCGTCACCCGAGCCGGTGGGTGCGTCCCGTCCAGGAGCGCCCGTCGTGGTCGACGGGCCTGTGGCGGGTGCTCGTCGTCACCCTGGTCACCGGGGGTGCGCTGCTCCTGCTCGACCGGCTGCTCGCCGGGCTGTCGTTCCGCAGCCCGTGGCACGCCCTGTTGGCCGGGCTCGTGCTCGGTCTGCTCAACAGCCTGGTGTGGCCCGCCCTGGCCAGCGTCGTCGTGCCGATCTCGGTGCTGACGCTCGGGCTCGGGGCCATCGTCCTCGACGTGCTCGCGGTCGCGCTCGTCCTGGGCCACCTGCCGGGGGTCGAGGTGACCGGCACCTGGACGCCGGTGTGGATCGTCCTCGGGCTGGCGCTGATCACGACGCTGCTGTCCAGCCTGCTCGCCCTAGACGACGACGACTGGTTCGACCAGCGGATGGCGGCCCGGGCCCGGCGCCTCGTGGGGGAGGCGCGGGCGACGGACGTCCCGGGCCTGGTCATGGTCCAGATCGACGGACTGTCCCGGGACGTGCTGCTCCGGGCGATGCGCTCCGGTGACGCACCGACCCTGCACCGGTGGGTCCGCGAGGGCAGCCACCGGCTCATCGGCTGGGAGACCGGCTGGTCCTCCCAGACCGGCGTCAGCCAGTGCGGGATCCTGCACGGCAGCACGAGGGACATGCCGGCCTTCCGCTGGGTCGAGAAGGACACCGGCCGGGTCGTCGTCTCCAACCGGCCCCGGTCGGCGGCCCTCATCCAGCAGCGGCACTCCGACGGCAACGGTCTCCTCGCCGGCGACGGGGCGTCCTACGCGACGCTGTTCTCCGGCGACGCCCAGCGGTCGGTGATGACCATGAGCGTGGTGGCCCGCACCAAGGAGGGGCGGGTCGGCGCGGGTTACGGGCGCTACTTCGCGCGGCCGAACCAGGCGGTGCGCACCCTGCTCGGGGTGGTCGCCGAGGTGTGGCGGGAGCTCTGGGCGGCGATCCAGCAGGAGCGGCGGGACATCGTGCCGCGGGTGCCGCGGGGCCTCAGCTATGCCTTCCTGCGGGCGTTCACCACGGTGGTGAGCCGCGACGTCTGCGTCCAGGGGGTGCTGGACGAGGTCGCCAGCGGGCGGTCGCGGGTCTACGTCAACCTCGTCGGCTACGACGAGGTGGCCCACCACTCGGGGCCGGAGCGGGCCGACGCGCTGGCGGTCCTGCGCGACACCGACCGGCAGATCCGGCGCATCGAGCGGTCGTTCCGGTGGGCGCCGCGGCCCTACCGCATCGTCGTGCTCTCCGACCACGGGCAGACCCAGGGCGAGACCTTCGCGCAACGGACGGGGACCACGCTGGCCGAGCTGGTGGCCCGGCTCTCCGGCGGTGCGGCGGTCTCCGGTGACCGTGACGCGGAGGAGGGTCGGACCGAGTCCAGCGCCTGGGCGCGCCAGGTGACCGGCAAGGAGAGGGAGGAGCGGATGAGCGCCCTGCCCACCGTCCTGGCCTCCGGCGGCCTCGGCCTGGTCTACCTGCCCGGCGAGCCGCGGCGGCTGACCCTGGAGGAGATCGAAGAGCGCCACCCGGGCTTGGTCGAGGGCCTGGCCTCCCACCCGGAGATCGGGTTCGTGCTGGTCCGCTCGCGGGCGCAGGGGTCGGTCGTGCTGGGACGGGCGGGCCGCCGGCTGCTCGACACCGGCGAGGTGGTCGGGGAGGACCCGCTCGAGCCGTACGGCCCGCGCGCCGCCGAGCACGTCCGGGAGGTCGACGGCTACGCCAACGTCGCCGACATCATGGTCAACGCCCGCTTCGACCCGGAGCTGGAGGAGATCTGCGCGTTCGAGACGCAGGTGGGATCGCACGGGGCGCTCGGCGGTCCGCAGAACCGGCCGTTCCTGCTCTACCCGGCCGAGCTCAGCGAGCCGGGGGAGGTCGTGACCGCGGTCGGCGTGCACCGGGTGCTGAGGCGCTGGCTGGCCGAGCTGGGGCAGGACGTCCCGCCCCACCCGTCAACCGAGCGGGATGACGTCGAGGCGCTCCATCGTGGCGAGGTCGTGGCGGGACAGCCCGTCGTGGGTCAGGGACCAGAGCGTGTCGCCGACGACGAGGGTGCGCAGCGGCACGGCGCCCCAGGACCCCGGTGACCCGAGTCATGCCGCTTTAGTGTGTTGGCCAGTCGACGCCGGTGGCGGTGAGGATGTCGCGGGCGGCATCGCTGAGTGGGTCGGTGGCGGTGTGTTCGTGGCCGGCGATGTTCACGGTGATCTGCTGTATCGGCCGTAGTGCCTGGACGATCTTCTTGATGCTCAGCCCGGTGGCGTCCTGCAGGAACCGGGCGATGGCCAGGGCGGTCATGACGACGGTCAGGTGAGCCTCGATCGCCTCGCGCTGGTGATGGAACACCGGGCGCGCACGCAGGTCGCTCTTGGTCATCCGGAACGAGGCCTCGACCTGCCACAACGAGTGGTAGGAGCTGATCACCTCGGCCGCGGGCATGAGCGTGGCGGGCAGGTTGGTGACGTAGCCCTTCAGGCCGGCCAGCCGTCGGGCGCGTGAGAATGACAAGTCCATTTGGCCCCGCTGTGCTGTTCTGATTTGGCCCCACCCTCGGGGTTGCTGATGTCCCGTTCCAGACTTCTTGGCAGACCGGTTATGAGGGCATGATCGGCGTGACCATGAAGGAGATGAGCCGTGGGACGACCACCTGTGATCCCGGCGGAGCAGAAGACTCGTATCGTGCTCAGCGTTCTGGCTGGCGAGGTCTCGATCGCCGAGGCGGCGCGCAAGGAGAAGGTGTCCGAGCAGTCGATCGGCCGTTGGAAGGCTGACTTCCTCGAAGCGGGACGGACCGCGCTGGCCTCGGGCCGGACCGGGCCCTCGACCCGGGAGGAGCAGCTGGAGGCGGAGGTCACCGAGCTGACCACCGCGCTGGGAGAGGCGCACCTGCAGGCGCGGGTGTGGAAGAAGAGCGCGGAGGGCCGGCTGGGCCCTTCGAGGACCTCGAGGTAATCCGCACCGAGGCGGGGATGCCGACCACGAGGTTCTGCCAGCTGATCGGCGTCCCCGAGCGGACCTACCGCCGGTGGCAGGCGCATGCCCGGGCCGGGCGCCCCGCGAGGGGTCCCGGTGCCGGTACCCGTTGCGCCGGTTCGTGCGCTCGGTGGTGCGGGTGCCGTAGTCGGCGCCGCACACCGCGTCGGCCTGCGCCGAGAGCAGGCTGTTGATGAACGTCTGCAGCAGCTCGCGCATCAGGTCCGGACTGGCCTGGGCCAGCTGCTCGTGCAGGAACTGCTCAGGGTCGATAATGGGGCCAGCGGCCATCGTGGTGCTCCTTCTCGAGTCGGTTGTGAGAGATCACTCGAAGGATCACACCGGTGGCCGCGCCTACCTCAGCAGGACACGCTCACCCGGTGCTCGTACACCACTCTGCTCAGTGTGACTCTGGGAGGGTCAGTCGCGAGGCTGATGACCGTGCTCCTGGCTCGCTCAACCACTCTG